>OBKV01000052.1_pt1 | contig 129296 bp, 121 predicted proteins | sample 1517301 | NCBI WGS metagenome assembly OBKV01 (sample SAMN04571685, study PRJEB22368) | human gut metagenome | biome: human gut; material: stool | host: Homo sapiens | place: Luxembourg | collected 2012-06-29 | reverse complement strand
GGCTCTTGACTTGGGGAAAATGAGGATTTTCAAATAGAAACCGCCCGGACAGGGAGTGTATCGTCGGGGCGGCTGTTATCGCAGGATTTCTGTTTTTTCCGGCTCTTGACCGTCAAACATAGATTAGCTCATGCTATGTGTTCTCCTTTCTGTTCGGCGGCAAGGGGCAGTTGCTCGGCTTGCTCCTGCTCCTGCTGCTCTTTCCATTGCCTGCGTTTCTTTTCCATATAGCGTCGATTGTACTCTGCTTTTTTCGCTCGGCGGCGTTCCTGTTCCGCTAACGCGGCCTTTTCTTCCTCGGTCAGTTCCACTTCCTTGTGAGGGATGTCCACCTTACCAACAAAATTAAAGAAAATTTCAATTTCCTGTATTCTGCTTGCTCCTTTGCCCTGGGCTTGGTGGACGAGGATTTTTTCTACAAACTCATTTATCATGGCAGGGGTCAACTCGGAAAAATCTGTATATTTTCTGACAAGGGAAAGAAACTTTTCGGCGTTGATGGTTTCCCTGCTTATGCGTTCAAGTTCCTGTTGGTCTTGGGAAACGATTTCTGTCAAATCGCTTAGCTCGGCCTCGAAATCTCTGAGCATTTGTTCAAAAAGGGTATCGGAAAGTCGGCCACTTACATTGTCCTCATAGAGCTTTCGGATTAGGCGGGTCAGTTCATCGGTACGCTTCTCGTTGCGCTGCTTCCGCTGGCGAATGGATCTTGCAGCTTTTTCCTGCCTGTCCTCGGAAGCGGAGCAGACCTGTGCCATAAACTCAGCTTCATTGTTCAACGCATAGTCACAAACGCCCTTGATGGCTTCCAACAAAAGCTCGTTTACAACAGCAGTACGAATAAGGTGCGTCGTGCAGTATTTATCATAATGCTGGTTGCCCAAATCATAACGGGAACAGTTGTACTCGTCACGATCCGGACGCTTTTTCCCGTTGGGTCTGCCCGCCCAGTCACGCGCGTTTCCGGCCTTGCCCCTGTGGTTATACATCTTTGCACCGCAATCCGCGCAAAACATCAAGCCGGTTAGTGGATTGGCCTTTCCTATGCTGTCTGTCCGGCGAATGGTTTTCCGTAGAGTTTGTACGCGTTCCCATGTTTCCTTGTCGATGATAGCTTCTTGTGTGTTCTCAAAAATGACTAAATCCTCTTTGGGGGTCATTTTGACGTGCTTATCTTTATAGCTCTCCTTATAAGTCCGAAAGTTTACCGTATGCCCCATATATTCCTGCTTGGAGAGTATGTCGGCAACTGTACCGCCGCGCCATGTGTAGGGGTCTGCGGCATTGTAGTTTGATTGATGGTTTCCCATACCGCGCTGTGCAAGATAGTAAGAGGGGCGCTCAACCTTTTCCGTTGCCAATATGCGGGCAATTTCATACGGGCCTTTTCCCTCAATGGCCATGCGATAAATCCGGCGTACTACTTCGGCAGCTTCCTCGTCGATAATCCAATGGTCTTTGTCGTTGGGGTCTTTCTTGTAACCGTAGATACAGTGGTTGCTTGTGTGCTTGCCGGACATACCTCTTGCCCGTAAAACAGAGGTTATCTTACGGCTGCAATCACGAATATACCATTCGTTCATAATGTTCAAAAAGGGTGCAAACTCGCTGCTTTCCCGTTTGTCGCTATCTACTCCGTTGGTAATGGCAACAAAACGCACACTTTTCTCTCTGAACATCACTTCGGTGTAAAAGCCCACCTGTAAATAATCTCTACCGACGCGGCTCAAATCTTTAACAAGGACAGCAGCGATTTCGCCTTTTCCAATGCCCTCAATCATGCGCTTCCAACTTGGGCGGTCAAAACTTCCACCAGACCAACCATCATCTGTGAAGTGGACGCAATTCCTAAAACCGTTGGCTTTCGCATAGTCCTCCAGCATTTTCTTTTGATTGATAATGCTGTTACTATCACCTGTGAGGTCATCGTCACGGCTCAATCTCTCATAAAGGGCGGTGATTTTACCGTTGCCTAATTTCTTGGGTTTCATGGGAACGCTCCTTTCTATGGGTGATTTCTTATCCCCCTTTCACAGCATATATCTTCATTGTGCGGCTTCGGGGGCGTGGTTTCGTGTTCTGTTACCCTTGCGGCAGGCTTTTCAAATCGCTGTCCCTCGGTAAAGGGCGGCACATCAAGCACAAGGGCGTTTTCCTCGTCGTCGCTGTCGGGTTTCTTTTTAAGAGAAGCGCGGTATCGTGCTTCAAGCTCTTTCCACCCGCCGCAAAGCACCGTTTTACCCTTTGCCGTAAATTCTCGGTCTGCACAGGAGAATACCGCCGTAACCGCTTCAAAGATATGCGGCTCGGCGGTAGCGGTCAAAAGCCGTACCCCTGCAAGCGTAAGGATATTTCGCTCACTTTCGGGAAGTGCTGCAAGGTCGCTTTTCGCAAGCTCCATTGTGGGAATAATGGCGTGGTGGTCTGATACTTTTTTACTGTCAAGCACACGGGCGATATTTGCCGTGTAATTTGCACCCTGCATAAACGGCAGCTTGTTCAGAAGCAGGGCGGCAATCCCCGCCGCCGTAGCTTCCATATCATCAGTTAAAAAGCTGCTGTCCGTTCTCGGATAGGTAAGCAGCTTCTTTTCATACAGAGATTGTGCAAGGTCAAGGGTCTGTTTTGCCGTGTAGCCGTAAATGCGGTTAGCTTCTCTTTGCAGGCTCGTAAGGTCAAAGAGCTTTGGGGGTGCAACCGTCTTTTTCTCTTTCGTGATAGAAAGACATACCGCCGCCGACGCTTCGCAGGCCGCTTTCAGTTCGGCAGCTTCCGTAGCTGCGCGGATCTTCGCGCTTGCCGCTTCCGCGCCGGGTAAATCAAGGCATACAACATAGTATTTTTCTTTCTTGAAGTTCGTAATAGAAACATCACGGTCAACAAGCATTTTAAGGGTCGGGGTCTGAACGCGCCCCACATTCAAGGTCTTGCTATAAAGGCAGGAAAAAAGGCGGGTCGCATTGATACCGATAATCCAATCGGCTTTTGCTCTGCACAAAGCAGAAGCGAAAAGGGGGGCATAGTCCCGCCCGTCTTTTAGGCTTTCAAAGCCCTGCCTAATAGCTTCGGTTTCCATTGAGGAAATCCAAAGGCGGCGCATAGGCTTTTTGCAGTTCGCCGTTTCATAGACAAAACGGAAAATCAGCTCGCCCTCGCGTCCTGCGTCGCAAGCATTGATAACCTCCGTAACATCTGCCCTGTGCATAAGCCCTTTAAGGATTTTGAATTGTTTTCCCTTGTCTGCGGCAATCGTATATTTCCAATCCTGCGGCAGAATAGGTAAGCTGTCATAGTCCCACTTTTTGTATTGTTCGCCGTAGGCGGCAGCTTCCGCAAGCCCTACCAAATGCCCGACACACCAAGAAATGATATAGCCGTTATTTTCAATATATCCGTCTTTTTTACCCGTAACGCCAAGGGCGGCGGCAATCGCCGCCCCGACGCTCGGTTTCTCTGCAATTACAAGTTTCATTCGTCCTCGTCCTCCTGTCCGTTGTCTGCGCTTTCGGTTTCGTCCTCCGGCTCGTCCTCGTCGTATTCCTCAAAGTCAAAGTCCTCAAGGTCGGTATTGCCCTTTGCTGCCTGCTTTGGTTTCATCACTTTGAAATAGTACAAAGCACCGCCGCCGCCAAGCAGGGCAACGACAAGGAAAATCACAAGCCCGCCCATATTGTTTTGTTCCTCCTGCGGCTCGGCAGGCTCCGGCTCGGCTTCCTTGCCCGTACAGTTATTCATAGCAACGCTGCAAACGGGGCAGGCCGTATTGATTTTGCCCGTTCCGCATTTGTCGGTACAGTTGCATACGGCAGGCGGGGCTTCGGTTTCCTCGCTTTCGATAATCGCCAACAGGTCGGCTTCGTCCACCTGATTTAAGAAATGCACCTTGTTTTCTCCCTCGGCGGCGTGGTCGATAACGATATAGAAATAGTTTCCGTTTCTGCTCTGCACAACGATAAACTGCTTATCCTCGGCGGCTTCGCCCTCTATGTCGTCCACAAGGCTCATATTGCCCTCCGGCGTTAAGGGCTGCGGGTCATAGATAACCCCGCTGTCGTCGGTTTCGGTTTCCTCTGCGGGTGTCTGTGCAAAGGCGGTAACGGAAAAACCGCCCAAGCACACAAGCGCGATACAAAGCACGCTCATAATACGGATAAATCCTTTATTCCTCATTTTCGCTGTCCTCCTGTTCGTTGTAGTGGTCTGCGGGGATAGGGGTCATACCGGGAATACCGCCGCCGGAAAGCAGGGCGGTAAGCTCGGCGGGGGTCATGTTCATAGCGCGCACAAGCTGGACGATTTGCAGATTTTCCGCTTCCGTCCTCTGTACTTCAAGGGTTTTCAGCTTGTTCTGATACTCCGTGATTTTCTCACGGGTCTTTTGGATTTCCTTGTCGATACGCTCAATTTTGTTCATAGCCATAATAAAATTCTCCTTTCAGATTTCAAAAAAATATGTGTTTGTTAGTTCCAATTCATCAGCCCGTACCCTTTGATACAGGCATAGTCAAGGGCATAGCTCTTTATCTTGCAGGCGTCGCCCGAATTGCCCTCAACGGTGTAAACGCGGCTTCCGTCTGTGCCTATCACAAGTCCGACGTGGTCGGCGCTTCCGTCTAAATCCCAATCAAAGAAAATGGCGTCGCCGGGTGCGATATTCTCATAGCCCCGCGCTCCCCATTGTCCGTGAGAGGTAAACCAAGCAACCCCCTGTGATTGACAAGCCGCAAATCTCGGCTCGGATAGCCCTGCCTGCCCATAGCACCAAGATACAAAGCAGGCGCACCATTCCACACGGCTGTTAAAGCCGTACCAGCTCCAATAAGGATAACCGCCCACATTTCCCGCCTGCGTTTTCGCAAGCTCCACAAGGGCGGTATTGCCGGAACGGGTGCCGTTTACAAACTGTACGCCGCTTAAATCCTCCGACGCTCCCGTATCGGGAGAGCCGCCGCCAAACAAAAGCGGCTTGTTTCCGCTTGTGGAAATATACACGCCGTACATTTCAAATTGTTCCGGGGTCAGCTGCTCCTGTGCAATAGAGGAAATGGGCTTGTTCGTCAGCGACACGTTGAGTATGTAATACTCATAGGGTACTTCAACTTCGTATTCGTAAGTTTCCGTACTTGTTTCGCCTGTTTCCGGGTCAGTAACGGTATAGCTGCCTGTCCTCGTTTCCGTTCGATAGCGTATCTCGGTTTCGGGGGTCAGCGTCAAAGTGTACTGCATATCAAAGACGCGGTTAATTTCGCTCTGTGCGCTCTGCGGGGTGTAGGTCTGCAAAAGTGCGGTCAGATATGACGCAAGCTCGTGGGGGTTATGCCCGATATTTGCAAGGTCATAGCGGTATTCATCATAGCCGGGATATTCGCTTTCGATATTGTCAATCTTTCTTTGCAGTTCGCTTTCCTTTGCGGCATAGTTATTTTCCGTTGCTACAAGGTCGCTGTCCTCGGAAGTGTAGGAAGTTCCCAGAACGCCGTTCATCACGCCGGAAAACATTGCCCCGCAAGAGGACAGCCCGGACATAATCAGGATAAACAGAAGCAATGCACCGACAGCTACCCCCACGCCTGCCGGGTGTCTTGCCACAAACGCCGCCGCTTTCCTTGTCTGCTCGGCTGCCTTTTTTGCCGCCTTGCCCGTTTTCTCGGCTGCGCTCTTGATACCTTTTGCGGTGTTCCTTGCTTCCTTTGCATACTGCTTTTTAATCTGCCGTTTCTGCCAGAAGCGGGAAACGGGATTACTTTTTAGCTGCGGGTTATCGTGCAAAGCCTTGTGGTATTGAAAATCCACATTTGCCTTGAACGCTGCTTTTTCTGCCTTTGCCGCCTCCCGGTAGGGTTTCAGCTTATGGCTGCGGTAGCCCTGTTTGAGTTTCCTTGCCCCGTACTTTGCGCCGCGCTCGGCAAGTTCTTCCGATTTGTGCGCCCCCTCAACACCCGAATTGTCCTTTTCAACCGAATGTATCTTGTTGTGGATAAAAACGCCCGCTTCCTGTGTGGGGCGGGATAGCGGGTTGGCCTTTTCCTTAAATCCGGGCGGCTTGTCCTTTTCCTCAAAGTGCAGGCGGTTTTTCCCTTTGCCTGTGGCTTCGTCAAAAGTCCTTGTTTTTACAAGTTTCTTTTCCTTTGGGATAGCTGCCCTTGCCGCGTCCAGACGGTCTGCGGCTTTGTCGGATTTTCGGATATACTTTTCAAGCTCCGGTGCGGATAGTTCTTCTTCCGTGAATTTCAGCCGTGAGGATTTTGTTTCTGCCGCCATTTCCGCCTGTGCCTTTTGCACCGCCTTTTTGGAAGCCTTGCGGGTATGGGCGGCGTCAAGGTGTCCCATAATGCGCTCGGCTGTGCCTGTGTCGGCTTTGGAAGCCGTAAACGGGGCAGACGGGAAAGGGGCGGCTTCGGGAATGGGGGTTGTCAGCTGCGCCGCGTCCTGTGCCGCCTGCTGTTCGGGGGTTTTCTGTAAATCCGTTTCCTGTTCCCGTTTGCTGATACGCTCGGCGGTCTGTTTGGTTTCGTTGACTTCGACAGCCCCGTCACGGGTCATTTTCTGCGTGATTTTGTCACGGGGTTTGTATTCTTTCAAGCGGTTTCACCTCCTTATGGCCGGTAGCACCTGCCGGTTTCAATATCCGCAATGTATTTGAGGATAGGATATACCTGTGCAGGCACAACGGCGTTTCCAAGACATTTTAAGCGTTCCGCACGGTTTTCGGTTATCTCGGTCAGGCGCGGGATTTCGTCAGGCTCTTTTCTCCAGATTGAACGTCCGTCCACTTGTGGGGGAAGCCCATCAGCCATTCCACCCAATCCGGGTTGAGTGCCGATTTCTCCGACTTCGGATTTTCCGCAAATATCATCTGTGCCGCAAGGCTGCCCGTCGGCTTGCCCTTTTTCACGGCTTCGGGTTTCAGCGTCGAACGGTAGCTGTCCGACGCCATAGGGGTTAAAAAGTAAACCGCTGTTGATAACTTTGCCGACCATTCCGTCCCGTTCTTCTTGACTACCCGCACCGAGCCGGTGTCCGAAAGCCGTACATTTTTTGTTTCCGCCTGCGGCTTCGTGTCGCAGGCAAGGGGTGTGGGAAACATTAAACCCCACGATAAAAGTTCGTTTGCGCTCATGCCACGCGCCGACGGCGACAGCAGGCAGTACGAAAACCCTAACGGCGTAACCCGCCTTTGCCAAGTCAAAAATCGTTTTGTCGAGCCCCATATTGATGAAGCCAGCAACATTTTCTCCAAGCACATAAGCGGGTCGCAGTTCTGTGATAACCCTGCACATTTCGGGCCACAGGTAGCGGGTGTCCTCAAAGCCTTTCCGTTTTCCGGCACTTGAAAAGGGCTGGCAGGGGAAGCCTCCCGATATGAGGGTAACGGTTTCTTTTCCTGTTTTTTCAATAAAAGCCTCCTTTGTGAGTGTAGTAATATCCTGAAAGCGCGGCACCTGCGGCCAATGCTTTTTCAGGACTTCGTTTTGATAGTCAGCCCATTCACATTGACAGACGGTAGTAAACCCCGCCGCTTCTGCGGCTATGTCAATACCGCCTATCCCCGAAAACAGGCTTAAATGGGTCAGTTCTTTCAATGGGCGGCACCTCCGACTTCCTCCGGCTTCGTCGTCATTACCCTGTAAAGCTCGGTATCTGCCGGGAAGCGGTCAACAAAAGGCAGCACCACATTCCCGTAAAAGATAAGCCCCTCGCCTGCGTCGGTGTGGGTTACATACTTCATCTGCTGTGGGGAAATGTTAAGCTGCTTTGCAAGGATAGCCCTGTCGCCTGCGGCCTGATTGAGCATAAGGACAAAATCGCTGTTCTCAAAAATGTTCTCAACCTCACGGCTTGCCAAAAGGTCTTTGACGTTCTGCGTGATAGCGGTCGGTATGCCGCCCCATTTTCTAAATCGCTTCCAAATCTCAACGGAATAGGCTGCGGTCTGTTCCTCTTTGAGCAGCAAATGAAATTCGTCCATATAGTAACGGGTAGCCTTTTTTTCCGCCCTGTTTACCGTAACCCTGTTCCATACTTGGTCTTGCACAATGAGCATACCTAACTTTTTAAGCTGCTTTCCAAGCTGCTTAATATCAAAGCAGATAAGGCGGTTTGAAAGTTCTACATTCGTCCTGTGGTTAAAGACGTTCAGGCTTCCCGAAACGTAAAGCTCCAATGCGGCAGCGACACGCGCGGCCTCCGGCTCCGGCTGCTTCAAAAGCTCGTTGTAAAGGTCGCCCAAGATAGGCATATTCGCAGGGTCGGGGTCTGCAAGGAAAGGTCGGTACACATTCCTAACCGCCCTGTCGATAACTGTTTTTTCAACGGGCTGCAAGCCCTCTTTGCCGCCGATAACAAGCTCGCAGAGGGAAAGGATAAAGTCGGATTTCAACGCAAGCGGGTTGTCGTCCTCGCTGTAATTGAGGTTAATATCCATAGGGTTTACATAGTGGGGGCTTGTCGGGGAAAGGCGGATTACCTGCCCGTGCAGACGTTCTACAAGGGGGTAATAGTCGACTAAGTCGGCGGGATTACTCCCGCTTTCTCGTCTAAGAACCGTACGTGAGCGTTTCCACTCATACGGCTCAAGCATTTCATCACGCTTTCGCGCGGCGCTCCAAGAGAATTTGCTGGCAATGCTTATGGACGTAAGCCATATTGCGCACCTCGTCCTTGCCGCCCATGGATTTCGGGACTTTGAAGAAAATCTCCCTCTCGTCACCGATGTCCATGGGGAGTCCACAGTGATAGCAACACCCTTTTTGGTTCTTCCAGACCTGCTTAAAACGTCCGGACAGGCGCTCCATTCCATGTCTGAATTTCCGATTTGTGAAGTATTGGGTGTCAAAGTAGGGGTTTGCATCCATTCGTACCTTGGTATGGCGGATAATCGGGATACTGTCTGTTCGCTGAAGCACTTTGTCCTCGGTGGAGAACACCCAATTCCGGTCACCTCTACGGTGCCAATAGTTGGTGGAGACCCACCACTGTCCCTTGTGAGGATGGCGGCGTTTCGCCCACCGCCATAGTAATTCATAGAGAGTGTAGTCGATATGGGAAAATGCTTCACTGGCGCAGACCGACTGGTGATAATTTGCCCAACCACGGATCAGCCGGTTCAACACTCCAATCAGGACTTCCTGCTTCCACGCCTTACCGCGTCCGAGGATCGTCTCGGACAGAGAGGCTTTCAGGGCTTTTAAGGCTTTCTTGGATGGCTTGACGATGAGCTTTCCTTTGAATTTTCGGAATGTCCAGCCCAGCATATCAAAACCGTCGTCGATGTGGGTGATGACCGTCTTTTCCTCGGACAGTTCCAGCCCTCTGGCTTGCAGAAAATCGCGGAGGATGTCTTTGGCTTCTTCCGCAATCTCTTTTGTGGCCGCTGTGACAATGAAATCGTCGGCATAGCGCACCAGATTGACCCTGCTCTTGTTGTGGACAAATGCACTGACCTCACCCTTGGCACTCAAATCAAAGTGGTCACTCAGGACTTTTTGCATTCCGTCCAGCGTCAAGTTTGCAAGTATGGGGGAGATGATGCCGCCCTGGGGTGTGCCCGCATCGGTGGGGAACAGCTCATCGCGGAACACAAATCCCGCTTTCAGAAACTGTTTCAATACAGATTTGTCCATGGGAATATGCTTAATGAGCCAGTCGTGGCTGATATGGTCATAACACCCTTTGATGTCGCCCTCCAGCACCCATTCCGGGGAGTAGCTTCGGCTGAGCGCCGTGAAGATATATTCACAGGCATCCTGCGCGCAGCGCCCCTTGCGGAAGCCAAAGGATTTCGTATCCGCTGTTGTCTCTGACACCGGGTCGAGGGCCAGTGCGTAGAGCGCCTGCAAGGCCCTGTCATACATACAGGGGATGCCCAGCGGGCGTTTCGTCTTTTTGCCCTTTTTCTCAATGAATACCCGACGCAGTGGCTTTGCCTTGTAGCCCTTGTCTGTCAGGGTCAGAACACCGCGCATTTTAGCGGCTGGGGTAGACCACAGCACACCATCCACGCCCGGTGTCTTTTTCCCTTTGTTGGTGGTCACTTTCCGCACCGCCAACACTTTTGCATAGTACGAATGAGTTAAAAGATACTGCAATCGTTTCACTGTGTTCCATTTATTCTCTTGGGTCGCCTTAGCAATCCTGGCTTACAGCCTATTAACCTCGGCTTCTGCTTTCTTCCAGTCGATGGATTTCCACTGTCGTTCCAGCGCCGCCGCGTCCGGCAATCTCTCAGGGTTTTTACACCCCGTCGTTGAACAATTACCGTTCATAGGTTTACCTCCTTTTCTTGCTATGAAATACCGTGGGATAAGTCAGCGCCCTTTCGGGCCGGGGCAAAGTCTGAACCCCTATCCCACCCCATTACAGGGCGGGCGTTCGCTTTTTATCCCGTTCCTCTACCCTCTGCGCCATTTCTTCCCCTTGCGGGGTCGATACCTCTGCATTTCTGCAAAGGAACGCATAGGGCTTACCACGTTCCGCGCAACAAATAATTGTGTGCGTTTTAGGAGCCATCTTTGAGCCGGGAGGATTTGTGTCCATTTGCTGGGGGATTGCGAAAGTTCCCACAGCCGCCTCCGCACCTTTTGGTGTAGGCGTGTCAGCCTGATTTCGCCTATTCCCTGTAACGACCCTTACGATGATTCACTTTACGTTCTCCATGACGCACTTATCCTTGCAGTACGGCTGAGTTAGGCTCTCAGATTTCCCACGTTGTCCCACAGGCTCCCCACCCCGCCGTTACCAGCGGCGCAGGCTGTGGTAGGATTACCCCAAATGGATAGGGCAGCTTTTTTAGGCAATTTGTTACGCGACTTCGTGTCGCACCTCGGCTTCGGGGTCGCAGATGATAATATCGTCGTCGGTAATGAGGAAAATGTTTGTGATTTCCCTTTTTGCCGCAAAGGATTTACCGCTTCCCGGAGTTCCCAAGATAAGCCCGTTTGGGTTTTTGAGCTTCTTCCTGTCGCACAAAATCATATTGTTAGACAGGGCATTTAAGCCGTAGTAAAGGGCTGTGCCCCTCTGAAAAAGCTCCTGTGTGATGAACGGGATAAAAATAGCGGTGCTGGAAGTCGTCAGCCCCCTTTGGATAGGGATAAGGTTATCCCCAAGAGGAATTGAGGACATAAAGCCCGCTTCCTGTAAGTAGTCAAGACGGGTCAGGGCGCAGTTGTTTTTCTGTGCGATACCCGCCGTAGCAAACACATCATTTTCAAGTTTCCGCCTTGTGTCTGCCATATTCACGACAAGGAAAGTAAGCAGGAACATACGCTCGTTGCGGCTCTGTAAATCCTGCAAAAGATTTTTCGCTTCGCTGCCGAATGTGGCAAGGTCGGACGGGATAATATCCATATCGTAACCGCTTCGCACCGCCTTTTTCTGTTCCTCAATCTTCATCTTGTCAAGGTCTGTAATCTTGCGCTTAATGGTCTTGATAGCTTCGGTCTGGTCGATACTCTTAATGTGGAGATTGACGATAATACCGTTTTCAAGGTCAAGGATTTCCGATAAAATACGGTCATTCAGTTCCGGCGCAAGGATTTCAAGGAAGCTAACCGCACCTAACTTTTTCCCCATACGGAACATTCGCCCCTCGCCAAAACGGAAAGAGGACGGGGCGATAAAGTCCTTTGTGGAAAGCCCCGACGGGGCAAGCCAATCAAAGGAGAAACGGAACGGCTCGCCCTCCGGGTGGAAAATCCCGTGTAGGGTCTGCAAACGTTCATAACCCGTCATAGGGTGGGCTGATACTCCCAGCACCTTAAAATTATTGAGTACGTCGGTTTCAATGCGGGAAAGCCTTGCCTTCGCTGCGGTCAGATTATCCGCTTCAACGGAAAAGGTAATGTACTTTGCCTTTTCAAGTCCGTTGTTGCCTTTTTCAAGCTGGTTTTTCAGCATATCCGCATACTCGGCACGGATAGAGTTAAAAGCGTCGTCCTGCTGCGGGATTTGAATGGCCTCCTGCGCCTTTTCTTTCCTTGCGCCCTGATTGATGAAAGAAAGCTGCACCGATACGGAAGCGTCAAAATAGTTTAAGAAGTCGCACCAATTCTCAAAAATGGCGGTCTTGTCGTCAGCCTGTGCAAGCTGGTAGTTGATGTCCTCAAACACAATGCTTTTGCTGTATTTCTTTTCCGATACCTTGCAAATTCCGTCCGGGTACATCTGCACATAGGGGATTGTCTGCTGTGCCGTATGGGGTTTCCCGTCGCCCTTTGCCCTTTGGATAATGGCGGCGATTTCCTTTTTTTCGGCGCGGGTCAGTTTCCGTTTAGCCCCTGCGGGGCTTTTCTGTCTTGTGGTTTCCTTTGACAATAGCCGATACCTCCTTTTCAAGTTTTCTTTGTTTTTCTATGAGTGCATAGAAATTGTCGGTCTGGTAGGGGCGCTCCTTTGGTCGGATAAACTTTGTCTGAATGACATTCTTTATCACGGTTTCAAGGGGCTGCCCGTGTTTTTCATACATAGCCAAGAGGAAGCAAGGGAGCATTACAACAATCATCACGAACGCCGCAACGCTCGTTCCTATGCTTCCTTTGAGCAAAAAGAAAAGCGGTAGTCCTATCGCAAGGGCTGCCGCAAAGCAAATGATTTGCCGCTTCGTCAAGTTGAAAGCGACTTTTGTTTTGACTTTGGATAAGTCTTTGGGTACGGGTACATAAGCCACGCCAAAACCTCCTTTCTGCGGGGTGTACCCGCTTAATGTGCGTTAAAAATCGACTTCGCAAGTGCGCCGGATTTGAACAGGGAGAAGCAGAGGATAACGGTGTATGCCGCAAGGGAGAATATCGCGCTGTGCAGATTATCCGCTATAATCATACTGTTTACCAAAACCGCATAAATGCCGACACATATCATAATGAGGAAGCCTTGAAAACCGAGGGCGAACAGGGATTTTAGGTAGTTGTTTCCTATCTGTCCCCACTCGCGGTTAGTCATTGTTGCAAACGGGATAGGCGATACCGAACAGTAAAGGTATATTTCTATCATTCTGCCGTAAAGGATAACCGTAATAAGCACCGACATAATTTTCATACACAGGCTTACAAGGCTTGTTTCCATTACAAGCAGAAGCAGTTCGGGGATTTCCATAGCGTCAAGTCCTGATTGCATAGAGGATAGGGCGGCGTCCACATCTATATTTGTGTTGCCGCCGATTACCCCGGCTGCGCCGGATACGACGTACTGCGCTAAATCGAATACCGCCATTGTGATATTAAAGGTATGGGTAACGAGATATACCGCTACCCACGCCTTGAAAAACCACTTGAAAAACATAAATGTGTCTATGTCGTGCATATTGTTCTTTTCGGTTATCATTGAAATAAGCTCCACGCATAGAACATAGGTAATGACAAGCCCCGCAATGGGTACAATCACATTTTCCGATAGGGTCTGTATCATAGAAAATATGCTTGCGTTCCACCCCTGCGGGGTCTTGCCTACCTCTGCGGCGATAGTTCCGACTTTTTCGTTTACGTCCCCGAACATAGTTGACAGATTACCGTTTATGGCTCCGATAAGGATTTCCTTTATCCATTCGTTAATCGCGTCAAGTATGCTCTGCATAAGCCGTTACCCGCGCTTAACCGAAAAGCCCGGAAAGCAAAGGTACAAGGGTCATACCGATAAGGGCAACACCGCCGCCGGCCATAAGCTGTTTCATACCCTGTGATTTTGCGCCGGGGTTATCATTTCCGTAACCCTCCATAAGATTGATTACTCCCCAGATGCCCAAGCCTGCACCAAGAGCGATAACGAGTGTCTGTAATACGCCTACTGCTGAATTAAAAAATGCCATATATTTTCCTCACTTTCTGCCGCTTTGCGGCTGTCAAAATAATTGTTGTTTGGTTTTGGGTACAAAAAAACCGCCGTAGAAATACGGCGGCAGCCTCCGCACCGTGTCCCGTCGGTGTGGATTGTTCGGGGTTATGCGCTTCATCAGTAGGGGCGCGCACCCAATAAAAGCGGGGTTTTCTGTTCCTGATAAAAGCCTCCTTTCCGCGCCGCCTATTCAAGTTCGGCGGCGTCTACTTCGTAATAGTCAAATACTTCGTCGGGCTTGACGATTGCGGGGCGGCGTCTTAAATGCTTTTCCATATCAAACGTATTCTTTTTGTCATAGTCCGACAGGTATTTGTAGTTGGGGTGTTTGGTAATATCGTATTTCTCGGAGAAAAAGGGGCGTACCCCTCGTAACTGCAAGATACATTTGCCGCCGTCCATAACGGCAATTTCATCTTGGCTCATAAGCTCCTTGCCTAACTTCTGATAGTTCAGCCCGTGGGAAAGCTCCCGCCCTCTGTTCTCGGAAGTGTTGAAGCTGTCTATGGTTTCCTTTCCCAAGATTTCCGATATTTCTTTGAGGGTGGTTTTTTCCTTGCCGCCCAAAAACAAGGTCGTGTCGCAGTTGCCGACAATCGTATCGGCGTTATCCTTGTAAATGGCTTTAAGCTGTGATTGTGATTGCAAAATAATAGAAGCCGATATTTCACGGCTTCGTATGGTGGCAATCAGTTTTTCAAATTTCGGTATCTGCCCGATATTCGCAAATTCATCAAGCAGGCAGCGAACGTGAACGGGCAGCCTGCCGCCGTACACATCATCTGCCTTGTCGCAAAGCAGATTGAAAAGCTGTGTGTAAAGAATACTCACAACAAAGTTAAAGGTGTCGTCCGTATCGGAGATGATAACGAAAAGTGCGGTCTTTCGGTCGCCCAATGTGTCAAGCTCCATTTCGTCTGTTTCCATAAGCTCCCGCAGTTCCCGAATGTCAAAAGGGGCAAGACGGGCGCCGCAGGAAATGAGGATAGAGCTTCTTGTTTTTCCTGCCGATAGCAAAAACTTTTTGTATTGACGCACCGCAAAATGTTCCGGGTCTTTTTCCTCCAGCCGTTCAAACATAAGGTCAACGGGGGATTGAAATTCCGGGTCGTCCTCGCGGGCTTCGCTTGCGTTTATCATTTCAAGCAGGGTCGTAAAGTTCTTTTCATTCTCCGGGGCTTCGTAATGGATATAGCCGATAAGGGCGCAGTAAAAAAGCCGTTCGGACTTTACCCAAAAATCCTCGCCGCTTTTTTCTCCGTCGCCTTTGGTGTTTGCGATTATGGTATTTACAAGTTTCAAAATGTCCTTTTCGCTGCGGATATAGGCAAAGGGATTGTACCGCATTGACTTTTTGAAATTGATTGTGTTTAGCACTTTGATTTTGTACCCGCCGCGCTGCAAGAGTTTCCCGCACTCGATTAAGACGGTGCCTTTCGGGTCGGTTACAACATAGCTTGAGTGCATTTGCATAAGGTTAGGCTTGACGAAAAACCTTGTCTTGCCGCTTCCGCTTCCTCCGATTACAAGCACATTTTTATTTCGTGCATATTTCGGGTGCTTCGGGCGGCTTGACATCATCAGCCTTTCGGTCTGGGTCAAAAGCACGTTGTTTTCAAATACGGGGTCGATATACGGCTTTATGTCCTCGGCATTTCCCCAACGGGCAGAGCCGTACTCAATGCCCTTGCGGTATTTCTTTGCGTTCTTGCCTTTCATATACACCGCAAGTCTTATGATTGCCGCGCCTGCAATACCAATCAACAAGTCCATAGGGTCAAAGCTCGGCAGTGCATTTGAAAAGGCGGCTGAAAATCCGTCCCCGATAGATAAGAGCTTGCCCGTGAGGTCAGCCCCCGGCGCAAGTCTGAACGCCTGCCCGATTTTATCAAAGGCATACACAAAGATAAGATACGGGGCGTTCAGGATAAGCATTTTTTTGATTTCGGGCTTCATCTGTCAATCCCCCTGCCTTTGTGTTTTGTCTGTTGACGGTTAGCGTTAAGTTCCTTTGCTTTTTCTTTGAACGCAACTAAAACTTTGCGGATAGAGGGCTTTTGTTCCTGTGTCAGCTTCTTTGCGGAAAATTCCCTGAAAGCTGCGGTCAGCGCGTCGGCGTCCCGCCCTTTGAAAAAGACAAGGTAACGGGGCGGCTGCTCGGTGGCGTCCTTTTTTAAGGCAAAGTCAATGCCGTATTTTTTCGCCGTATGTTCAAAAGCCTTGATATTGCCCTCGGTAATCTCAATGTTGGATAATCCGGCGTTCTGTTTCGCAAGCTGTTTTAGGGTCTGCTTGCCCTGTGGCTGTTTTTCGTGCTGTTTCTTCATCTGTGCAAGCATAGCCTTGACAGCTTTTTGAAGCGTGGCGGCGGTCAGCTTGCCGCCCTTGATAGAGAGCGCAACCACTTTTTCGTTGATTTCGTCCTGCATTGTTTACCGTCCTCCTTTCCCGGTAGTGTTGTTTGGGGCAGCACCCGTCAAATACGAACGCGCAAGCCGTTCAAGTCCTCGGCGCGAATACCCACAAGATACCAATTATCCCCGTACTCAATGCGGGTCGGTTTCCATTTGCCGCCTGTGAATACCTCCAAGCACTCCCCACAATGCAGGCCGCCGTAATAGTCGGCTACATCAAAACGAATGTCGTAACGGTCGGTATGTTCGTTAAATACCAAAGCTCCTGTTTTCTGTGTCATAGTTTTTTGTCCTCCTGTTCTTTGTGAATGGGTTATAGGGTTTCATACTCGCTGCAAGAGTAGTCGGGTATGCCTGATTTCTGATTGCCGTATAACTTGCCGCTTGCCATATCGTGAGCGACAAGGGCGGTATAGTAGCTGTCAATGGTAGACGGGGCATTGAAAAGCACCGCCTTCAAATACTGCTTGATGTTACGGATTTTCGTTGTGTTCTCCTGCATACAGTCAAGCACAAATTCAATATGGCTGCTGTTCAGCTTCATAAACTTTGCCTTGACAAGCTCGGCGGGGTAATCGTCCCCGGCAATTCGTATCTGCTTCCTTGCGGTACAGACGGTTTCAAGAATGAGGTCAACGATTTCATTCAAGCGGTCTTTGTCAATGCGTTTGTCCTGAAGCAGAATATCATAGTCGATATTGTCCTTGATGATTTCCTCATACACTCTGTATGCGTCGTTCCTTTCCTTTCGCTTCCTTTCCTCGGCTGCGCTTGCGTTGCCGTTGGCTCTTGCTGCGTCCCCGCCAAAAGGCAAGGGGTTTGGGGAATGGATAGGAATGGAATGGGTAATTGATAAATCCGTATTTGATTTTTCTTTTTTTGGTAAGTTAGTCTTTAATATATCTTTATTTAATTGCGTTGGATTTTCCAACGTAGGTTTTTCCAACATAGGTTTTTCCAACGTTGGATTATCCAATGTTGGATTTTCCAATGTAGGTAAATCCGATATAGGCGGCGTGGCTTCCTGTTCCTCGTCAGGCTGCGGCTGCTCATAGATTACATAGTCGGCACCGCGCAGGCGTCCTTTTTCGTCGCGCTCCCTTGAACGTTTGATATATCCGGCTTTTTCAAGCTCCTTTATCGCTTCCCGGATAGCGTCTATCTTTTCCCGGTTGATGTAGGACAGCCCCGCAAGGGTATAATCCCAATCCTCCGGCAAGGACAGCATTTGAGATAACAGCCCCTTTGCCTTTAAGGAAAGTTCCTTGTTGCGTAGGTGGTGGTTGCTCATTACGGTATATCCCGTGTTGCGCTCCACTCGGAAAACTGCCATAGTTTTTTCACTCCTTTGCTGTGGTTTCTGTTACGCAGTTAAAGGCTGATTTTGAGGGAAAAGGTATAAACCCCTTGCCCCCTTAAAACCTGTGTCTGCAAAGCCTTGAAATACAAGCCTTTTTTCGCCCCTACTCCGTAACATAAGGGCATAAAAAAAGCGGCGTTCCTGTTCTTCCGATTTTGGAAGTGAGAAACGCCGCATTTTACGGTCTGTGTTCAGTTTTAGTATAATACCTGCTTGTCCGTCATACGAAAAAACCTTGATTTTACTGTGTTTTCAAAAGTATCGTTATCTAACTTCATCTTTCGAGCGTCCCTCGTGGAAACAGATCGAAGATATGATCAAGCTCGGTGAGGTGGAAACACTGATCGTCAAGGATCTCAGCCGCCTCGGCAGAGAGTATCTGCAGGTGGGCTATTACCTTGAGCTGTTCTTTCCGAACATGGGCGTGCGGTTCATAGCGGTCAACGACGGTGTCGATTCGCTGGTCGAGGGGAGCAACGATTTCAGTCCGATACGCAACTGGGCAAACGAGCTTCACGCAAAGGATTCCAGCAAGAAGGTTCGTGCGGTGAAGAAGCTGCAGGCAGAACGGGGAGAGCGGCTCGGCGGACGGCCTCCCTACGGCTACAAAAAGGCGGACAGAGAGAGCAAGGAGCTCGTCCCCGACGACGAAGCCGCGGCGGTGGTACAAAGAATCTTCTCTCTGTGCGCCTCCGGCAAAGGTCCCAATCAGATCGCCCGGATTCTTCGAGAGGAAAAGGTGCTGACGCCAAGCAATTATTATTACCGAAATCACGAAAAGAGCCATGCCAAGCTGGATCTCACCCGCCCCTATGCGTGGAGCAGCAGCACCGTCACGGGAATCCTTGACAACAAGGTCTATCTCGGGCACACCGTGGGACTGCGCACCACAACGATATCCTACAAGAACAAAACGACGGTGCACCGCCCCGAAAGCGAATGCGCCGTTGTGGAGAACACGCACCTCGCGCTGATCAGGAAAGAGCAATGGGATATCGTGCAGGAGGTGCGCACTCACAAAAAGCGTACGCCGAAGCACATGGACGAGCCGAATCTCTTTTCGGGACTTGCCTACTGTGCCGACTGCAAACGGTCGATGGTGCTGCACCGGGCAAGCAGTATGAAAAAGTCCGACTACAATTTCAAGTGCTACACCTACGGCAAGCGCGGCAGGAGCGAATGCACGCCCCACCACATCCGGGAGGAGGAGCTGTACGCCGTCGTACTGGACGATCTGCGGCGGGTGACACACTTCGCCCGCCAAAAGGAGCGGAAGTTTGCGGAGTACATCAACCGCAAAAACACGGCGCAGCTTCGGCAGGAGATCAACATGCTGCAAAAGGAGCTTGACACCATGCGCAGGCGCAGGAACGAGCTGACCGCCCTGTTCAAGCGGCTGTACGAGGACAATGTGCTCGGCCGCGTAACCAACGAGCAGTTCCGTCTTCTCTCTGCCGACTACAACGCCGAGCAGAGGGAGTTGGACGAGGCGATCCCGCAGAAGGAAGAACGGCTGGAAAAGCTGAAGGCGTCGGCCGCCAATGTGGAGGCGTTCGTCGAGAAGGCAAAACGGTACAGGACCATTGACGAGCTGACACCTCAGATCGTGCGCCTGTTCATATCCCGGATCGAGGTCGGAGAACGTGCCGTGAAGCACTCGCGGCACTCGGCTCAGAAAATCCGTATCATTTACCGTGACATCGGTGAATGGGATTACGATGATGCGGTCGAAGCCGAACAGCAACAGCCACAGGTCGTAGCAGTAACGGTTGCACAGCCGGAACTGCTCCCTGCATAAGCACCGCACAAAGCGGGATAAACGCAGTAAAGGCGGATGACAAACGCCATCCGCCTTTACCGCACCTACATACTGTCAGAAAATGTCCCTATGAACACTAACAGAAGGGTTTCAAGGCTTTCAAAGAGCCCGTTGATAAGATTTTGATAAGATTCTGCTCGGTACCCTTTATCGTGTGTATCGAGTGGTTTGTGAGTAAAAAGTAATATCTTGTGGCTCGCAAAAATACCATAGTAACATTAAAACCCGTACTGACGGATTAAAGTCAGTACGGGTTTTTTGTCGTTGGCAGGGTTATTGCAGCTTACACTTGAACTAAAAAGCTTGAAACGCCGATACGATATTTTGGGTGCAGAAGATGAATAATATTCGTAATAGTGCGACAGAAATTGTAAATGCGGATATAATTTACAAGGTATAAACACAACAGCGGCAGGGAGTAATCCCTGCCGATTTTTTGTTGCTATTTCTGATTTGTTTAGTTATAGATACAAAAGTATTGCGTTTGCAGTACTTATATGATACAATCACAACATATAAAGGAGTGATGGATTTGTCTTTTACATATAAGCCATTATGGAAGTTGTTAATTGATAAAGAAATGACCAAAAAACAACTGATGGAAGAAACCAACATATCAAAATCCACAATGGATAAAATGGGAAGAAACGAGAAAGTGTCAATGGAAATATTAGATAGATTGTGTTCTCATTTTTCATGCGATGTTTCCGATATTATTGAACATATTGACGAGGTTGAAAAGCAATGAATTATATAGGATCCAAATATTCGCTTCTTGATTTTATTCATAGAACAATATCGGATGTTACCGGTTACAAGCCAGGTGATGATTATATTTTTGCAGATTTGTTTGCGGGAACCGGAGTTGTTGGAGCGAGTTATAGAAAAGAAGGCTGTAAGGTCATTTCAAACGACATTCAATACTATAGCTATGTAATTAATAAATATTTAATTGAGGGATCAGAAAATATAGACGAATCATTGATAAGCAGTTTGGATTTATTGGAAGATGTTGATGGCTTCATATTTGAAAACTATTGTGCAGGATCAGGTAGTGGTAGAAACTATTTTACAGATAGCAATGGCAAAAAATGTGATGGTATAAGGATAGAAATCGAAAGACTTTTTAATCAGAATTTGATATCTGAAGAAACATATTTTGGACTTTTAGCAGGTCTTGTGAATTCGATAGATAAGTACGCAAATACAGCATCGGTATACGGAGCTTTTCTTAAACACATAAAAAAATCAGCTCAAAAACAATTTAAGTTAGAGTTACTGCCAAGAATTCAGGGCCCAAAAGGAGAAGTTTATAATGAGGATGTTAATAAACTGATAACGAGAATTCACGGGGATGTTTTATATCTTGACCCACCATATAATGCTAGACAATATTGTTCAAATTATCACGTACTTGAAACTATTGCACGATATGATTATCCTGAGTTGAAAGGCAAAACCGGTTTGAGAGAGCCCAATGGACAGAAAAGTAAGTATTGTTCTAAGAGGACATTGGAAAGTGAATTTGAAAATTTGATTGCTAATGCGAATTTTAGATACATCTTTTTAAGCTATAATAATGAAGGCTTAATGAATGTAGATGCAATAAAAAATATAATGTCGAGATACGGAATATATAGATGTTTCACTCAGTCTTATAGGCGATTTAAGGCAGATAAAGACAAAAACAGAAATATTTCAGGAAAAGAAACGACTGAGTATTTGCATTGTTTAATAAAAGAGGAATGAAATGGGAAAATATAATGATTTAGACTTATCTCAATGGAGAGAATACACGGACATCGAAACGGATTCTTTGTGGATAATCGACAAAAGAGATAATAGCGGTGCGCATAGTGGACATTATCATGGAAATTTTGTTCCACAAATTCCACACCAATTATTTTCTAGATATACCAAAAAAGGAGATTGGATTTTAGACCCATTTATGGGAAGTGGAACATCATTAATAGAAGCACAACGCATGGGGAGAAATTCAATTGGAATAGAAATTCAACATGATGTTGCAAAAGAAGCTTATGACAGAATTAACACTGAAAAAAATGATGTTGCAAGAACAAAGGTTGTGGTTGCTGATAGTCAAACATGTGATATGAATAAGATATTACTATCAGAGGGCATAAACAAAGTACAGTTTGTAATAATGCATCCTCCATATTGGGATATTGTGAAGTTTTCCGAAAATCCTAATGATTTGTCTAATTGTGACAGCATTAATGAGTTCTTGGATTCTTTTGGCAAAGTAATCGATAACTCGTTAAGTGTTTTGGAGAAAAATAGATATTGTGCAGTTGTTATTGGCGATAAATATGCTAACAGTCAAGTAATTCCCCTTGGGTTCTACTGCATGAATTTGATGATGGAAAAAGGTTTTCTTTTAAAAGCCATTTTAGTTAAAAACTTTGGTGAAACAAAAGGTAAATCGAATAAACAAGGCATATGGCGATATCGTGCCTTAGCCAGCGATTTCTACATATTCAAGCACGAATATATTTTTGTATTTAAAAAGGTAAAGTGATTAAAATCACTTTACCTTTGATAAATTATATTTCCTTTAAGTGCTTTCTGAATTCTAATGGATCATACCAAAAGCAGCCAACACAGGCATCTTCTTCTCCATTATGGTGAGCTTCGCCTTTGTAATAAGACATAGGGTATCCCAAATTCTTGGCATCGTATCTTATGCCTGTTCTAATGCATTCTTTACAAAATTGGCGTTTTGCATCATTTGCGGCTTTGCTTAATGGCTGAAAATCAGATAATTTTTGATCTTCATTTCGCATAACACGATCTTCATTTTTCATGCCATTTTTATGGTCTACCTCTGGATTTGACGTCCCTAATATTACACAACGCTGACTTTGGATTTGCCTTTTTATATCTGCTCTGATATGTTGTGAATAATCACCATTATTGAACCCTACAGTTCTTATTGCATCGGTTTTGTTTCCAGGCGTAATAGATTTATCTCGTTCAATAATGTACTTTTTCCCAAAAGTTCCATCGTCTCTTGACCATCCGGCACCGTTTAGAAGCTGAAGACCTTGATATTTTCCTACAAACTCATCGACGGAAACCCATCTGCTACAACCATTTTCATCTATTCCCGCCAATTCTTCAAACAACTCAATTTTTGTTTTCTTTTTTTGCATTTTTATCTTCCTCCAAAAACAATTTATAGGTTTCAATTCCGAGTGCATCGGCGATACGCTGTATGTTTTCAAGAGAAATGCTCCTGCGATAGCACTCAATAGCACTGATATAAGTTCTGTGCATACCACATTTATCCGCAAAAGCTTCCTGAGATATCCCCATGGCTTTACGATGTTTTTTTAGGTTATCGCCAAATACTTTTATAATATCCATAATTGCAATCCTCCATAATTTATAGTATAATCAAGTTGAATACAAAAAGTCTACATACAATAAGTAACTAAAAGGGATGATATAATATGTCTATTGAATTTGATATATATACAGGAACTCTAAAATATAAAGAAATAGAATTCTCTTTTGTATTTGATAGAAAAGAGTTAAGATTGATACCACCAGAGGACAAGTATCACGATGTACATATGTGGTTTATGAAACCTTTAGGAAAAGGAGCATATACATTTGGAAACCCAGTGTATATTGAGGATGATTATTTAATAGGTAAATGTAATGAAAACTGTCAGAAAATTATTTTCCTGCCTAAATATAAAAACATTGGAAGTTGTAATTCGGTCCTAATTATACAAATTGAAGCCTATATTATTCAAAGGTACGAAAGAGAATGGATAGACAGATTGGGATTTACGAGTCCGGAAATAGACTGTATTTTTCCGACGAGTCAAGCGTTAGAAAATCCTGAATGGACAGAAGACGGCATTATTTCTATTAAAACCAAAGATTTCGATAATACAACAAGCCATAAACAAAAATTTTCGGTTGATGGTAAAAAGGTATCTGTCTTTTTTGGTATCTCAAGAACAAGTTCTGGGAAAATAGGAAAACCTCCGTTAGAACTCCATTCGGAAATGTTTTTTGAATTTGATAAAACAAATGACTACAAATTTATTTTGAGGCTTTGGAGTATTGCAAAATGCTTTGTTCAGTATTTATGTTATAGAAAGAATGTTGATTTATTATCTGTCGAAGTTTCAGCACCTTTCGAAGATGGAAAACACGAAAAATTTGCAACACTTTATACTATAGACGAAAGCATAGATAATGAACCTGAAATTCTTGAAAAAAGAAGATACATTAAACAAGAGTATATTAGTGGTGCTGAAGGGAAAATATTGAATGATATTGGAAAAGATAAAATTTATTTGCGTCATCTTCCTGAAACATATCGAATCGGCAGAAGTATAGATGCCGCACGTTTTGTTATGATTACGGCGGCATTTGAGTGGACGTTTAAGAAAAAACATCCTGATGGTATTTCTAAAAAGCCCACTACTATTAAGGCAGAAGAAACAGCCACCAAAAAATTAAGTGAGTTAGTCGATGGTTCAAAAGGTAAATTGAAGAAAATATATAAGTTTCTAAGGAAACTTATCGGATCAAATTCGTTGCAGGCGGAAATTGAACAAACTGGAAAAGATTATGCAGATATAATTGATGTTTTCGGAAAGCATCTATATTCTATGAATAAAGAAACTTTAAAATATAGTGAAATGGGATTACGCCTATCTCAACAACGCAATAATTTTGCGCACGGAAATTTAGATAAAGATTTTATTGGATTGTCATTGCTTGATTTGATATACCTTGAATATATAGTCTATGCAATGCAACTTAAAGAATATGGCGTCGATAATAAATCGATTCAAAGGGCAATCAATGATTTATTTGGTTGTTTGCTTGCTTTATAATAAGTCAAAAAACATTTCTAAATTGATAGCAATCTCGTGATAGCAAAATGATAGCATTAGTCAGTACACCCTATGCAAATAGGATAATCTGAAACAATGCGAGTCAAATCGAGTCACATTCCCTAAACAAAGTCGTTTAAGACCGGCTTTGCGTTTGCGAGTGGGAATAAATCGAAAAAGTCTGAAGCCCAGGTAGCTATGCGGCTTCGAGATTTTCAAAGAGCACATTGTGGTACGCATACATGTGGAGAGATTCCGGAATTTATCTTTTCTATGTAATTTTGGCGGTAGCGGTTCCGATTGTAATCAAGGATATTTCAAACAAAGTGATTTTGCGTGCAAACAGTCGCAAAAATATGTCCGCCGAGGATAAATGAACGTAAAATCACACGGCTTTGATTTTTCGCTTGATATGAACACACTTGCTCAAGGGCTTCGTAAAACGGAGCCCTTATTGTTTATTTTGCGATACCGCATTTTGCGGACTCCGATAAATTTTTAAATAATGCGGACAGTTTCCTCTTCAATTTCGTCTTAATAAGTGAAACGCGCTTCAATAACTTTTAAGAGGAAATTTGAATTATGGATAAAATTGTTTTAATTCAGTTCGCCGACGGAGTTGTGCGGATAATAGCGTTACTTTGCATGTCGTTTGGGTGTGTAATCGCAAGTAAAAACAAATTGAAATAATACGGACGGGTTTAAATCCGTCTTAATAGACAAAGTGTGTTTCAAAGCTTTTAAAGGGGAATGTTTATGCTTAGAAAAACCATAAAAAACATAGCGCTTCTTGATTTGCAAAATTTTACTGCCGAGGCGTTAAGGGAAATCAAGAAAATCGAGAGCTGTGCGATGCTTCTTGTTCCGAAAAATGCGAGTGATGAATGGAAAAATGCCTATGCCAAGATAACAATCCGAAATGTTGCAAGCATTATAGAGGTCAGCTACAGCAAATACAGCGTTTTAAACGGAATGGTTATATTAAACGATAAAAATGTTTCCGATGATTGCCTCTATATTGTCAACGGCATTATTATTCTTGAGACCGTTGAAAAAATTCCGGATTTGTGCGTGAACGGGCTTCTGCTTAAAAGAAAAAAATCACGCTATGAGATGACGCGAATGAACGGCAGAAGTGTTGAGGTTGAGGATAACGTCGTAATAAAGCCTTACCCTAACACCATCGAAATCGACGGCGATACGGTGAGGAGCTTCGATTACAATACATTGGTGGCCGCAGGCAACAATGTCGATATTGACAATGACGTGACCGAGCAAATGCTCTCCGATAAAAAGATAACATTTGCGGCAGGCAACGAGGTAAAATGCGGCAAAAGTATTTTGGGATATGTTAAAGTTAATTCAACCGTAGGCAACAAAATCACGGAAAAAAATGAATAACATTGAACTGTTTAACCAAATTTATGAAAAGTATTATAAAAGCATAGTTTCGTATTTTTCAAGGCGATTTGACAACGACGAGGCAGAGGATTTGGCTCAAATCACCTTTATGAAGCTGTGGGGTTATCTGCCGACGCTCGGTTACATCAAAAAAGAAAAGTCTTTGATTTTTAAAATCGCAAAGAATGTGCTTGCCGACAGACTTCGTAAAAATAATTTTGCCGACTCGCTTGATGAGCTTGAAAGCATTAAATGTCTTGAGGTGTTTGATGATATCACATCTGTTGAAATTCAGCAGATACTTTTGAAAATGAGCGAGATCGACCGAGAAATAGTTACTCTTAAAAGCTACGGCTGGTCGAGCAGAGAGATCGGCAAGATAAAAAATATGCCGTCGTCAACGGTCAGAAACAGGCTGGCTGCGCTTAAAAAGCAAATTGAAAAGGAACTCGGCGAGCCTTGCGGACGTCGAAAGCACCATAATACATATAAGACCTAAGAGCTGTCGGGCTATGTGTCCGACGGCTCTTTTGTACAGAGATGTTTATTGATATTTATTATTTTTTTTGATATTATATTTTTAAAACATAAATGTGTAAATCGGTACGTCGAAAACAAACGGGTATTAACAAAATTGAAAAACAGTGTGAAAAAGGGGAGGTAGCTATGCAGCAAAAAACAGTCAGCAAATACACAAAAGAACAGACATGCGAATTTGCAAAGGAAGTGCTTTTCAGACATTACGGGAGTCGAGCAACGCAGATTAAATACATAGGCGGCGGCTCCTTCGGATATGTTTACAAGGCCGAATTGCCCGTGATGCCGTACACTCTTACGGTAAAGGCCTGCCGCGTCGCCGGTATGCAGCATAATGAGAGCGCCGCGCTGAAAAAGCTTGCCGAAAGCTCGCTGGTTCATATTCCCAAGGTCTATTTTACCTTTGACGCAACCGACGAAATCCCCATGGATTTTATAATTGAGGAATTTGTGAACGGAACAGACTGCTTCACCGACTTTTCAAAATTGTTTTTAAGCAAAAAAAGAAAAGCGAAATTTGCAGATGCAATAGCGGATTGTCTTGCAAATTGGCACAGCGTTACCTGCAACAAATTCGGCAGTCTCGATTTCCCAAAGTACGATAATTGGCTTGATTTTTACCGACCGTTTGCGCAGGATATTTTACAGACCGCCGCAGAGCTTAACAGAAAAAAACGGCTGAAGGACAGCACGCTTAATGTTATGCAAACAGCGTGGAAAAATTTTGATTACATTTTCAGCGAGCCCGTAAAAGAGGCGTCTCTTATCCACGGCGATTTGAATGTTATGAATGTAATGTCCGATAAAAGACTTAATATCACCGCGATAATCGACCCTCTTGAGTGCAAGTGGGCTGACAAAGAATTTGATTTGTTCCAGCTGAGAAACCTGACCGGGGAGTGCTTCGGGCTTTACAAAGCATATAAAAGGAAATATCCCGTTTCGGAAAAGTGTGATTTGAAGTGTGCGTTTTATGCGGTTTATCACGAGGTGTATTGTCTTATTTCAACCGGAACAAACACCGAAATCATACTTGCAGCGGCAGTCAAGAGACTGAAGAGGGAGCTTAAAAAAGCGGGGATTACATCTTGAAAATCCGACTCAAACGGTGATGCAATCAAACCTGAATGTGCCGAAAACGAGCACATAGTTAAAAACCATCTAAACAGCTTATGCTATAATTTGCAATCGGAGGATGACATTGAATATTAAAGCCACGGATTTCTGCGACGTCTCAAATTCTGCCGGAGGCGTTATAAAAGCGATAAATGAATTACAGAGCGGAGACACACTTATTTTCCCGAAGAATGAGTATCATTTTTACAAGGAATATTGTGTTCACAAGGTTTGCCATATGACAAATACGGACTCCTTTAAGGCACCCGACAAGTATTTTGCGGTGCTTATCGAGAATAAGGAGAATATTACCGTGGACGGCTGCGGTTCAACCCTTGTGATTCACGGCGATATGTGTGCGTTTTCTCTGCGCGGCTGTAAAAATGTAAGGCTTGTAAATTTCACCGTAAGATATGCCTCCCCGACGAATTTTGAAATGGAGGTCGTAGAGCGTTCGCTCAATAAAATTACATATAAAATCCCGACGGGAAGCGCCTTTGAGGTTAAAAATAACAAGCTTACGTTCTTCGAAAAAAGTCCGTTCAGCGGAGAGAATTACTATACCTATACAGCCAACGGCGAGTGCTACTGCAACGTAATTCACAGAGGCGACGAGGTTTTCAGAACGTCGCGCTCACCTACGAAAACCGCCTTAAAAATCAAAAAAACGGGGGCTCATACCGTCGAATGCAGATATTTTGTGTCGCCTAAATTCAAGGTCGGAGACGTCGTTGCGATGTCACGAAATAAGCTGCGCGACAACTGCGGATTGTTTCTCGAGAGCTGCTCCGATATCTTCTGCGAGAGGATAACCGTCAACTATATGCACGGCTTCGGGTGGCTGTCCCAGATGTGTGAAAACCTGAGCTTTGACAAGCTGACATTTAAGCCGGCGAGCGGTTACAGAGTTTCTTCGTTTGCCGATTTGATTCACGTATGCGGCTGCAAGGGCTATGTGAAAATAACCGACTCGCATTTTGAACACCCGCACGATGACGCAATCAATGTGCACGGCGCATTTTTAAGGTTCAGAAAGGCTTGCGACGAGCGAACCGCCGAGCTTGAATTTGTACATCATCAGCAGGGAGGTTACAAGGCGTTTTACCCCGGCGATAAAGTGAAAATATACAGCAGAACCGATTTGTCGGAGCTTGACGGCGTTTATACCGTAGACAGCACGGACGACAACATTGATAAAAAGACGGTCATTGTGAAATTCAAGGAAAAGCTGCCGCCGATGAAGCCGGAAATGTATGTCTTTGAGAACATCACGTATAACCCGAATCTCACCGTGAGCGGATGTACCTTTAATGCGATTCCGACGCGAGGCATTCTCTGTACTACCGATAAGGAGTCGGAGATTTTCGGTAACACGTTCAAAAGCGTCGGTATGCCCGATATTTACATCTCGTGCGATTGCAAAGATTGGTACGAAAGCGGCCCGTGCAGAAATATGAAAATTCACGACAACACGTTTTCTAAAAAAGACCCGATTAAGTTTGAGCCTATTTGTCTTTCGAAGCCCGTCAAGGATGTTCACAGAAATGTTCTGATATATGACAACATTATAGCCGAATGAGCATCGACTCCGTTTGCAGACACGGCAAAGGCACGTTAGTTATTTTTTAACTAACGTGCCTTTTTTACATTAAGATATAATTTTACGCGGCCGGATTATTCGGCGGATACGGCGCCTTTAAACCTGCGCGACGGGTGATAGGCGAGCAGAGCTATAAATATCAGTACCGCCGTAAGCGACAGGCTTATCGGGTACGCGTACATAATGGTTTTGAAGGTAGGAGACGACGGGAAAACGACGTATATCCAAAATACTCTTGTGCCGCAAACGCCTATGGTTGTGAGGAGAGCCGGTACCAAGGATATGCCGAAGCCGCGAAGATACCCCGACATAATTTCGTAAAGCATTGAAAATGTGTATGCCGAGAAAATCAGTAAAAGTCTGGTGTAGCCGAGCTCTATTACCTGTGGGTCGCTTGTGAATATCGAGAGCAGGAATCGTCCCGAGAAAAGAACAAGCCCTATTGTGACGGCTGTTGCGATTGTGTCCTCAGCAATCGACAGAAGCAGGGTTTTCTTGCAGCGGTCGAGCTTGCCGGCGCCGTAGTTTTGACCTACAAAGGTCGTGCACGCCTGACTGAACGAGTTAAAGACATCGTAAGCTATTACCTCTATATTAAATGCCGCGCTCGACGCCGCTATAACTATTGTTCCGAGGCTGTTGATAGCCGCCTGAATTATTATGTTTGAAATGGCAAAAACAGCACTCTGTAAGCCTGCCGGCAGACCGATTTCCAAAATCTGACCGAGTACTCTTTTGTCTATGCGCAGCTCCCTGAGCGACAGCTTTATGTACTTGTCGGACTTCATTAAAACAATAAACAACACAATCGAGCTGATTGCATTGGATATAACGGTGGCAATGGCAACTCCGTTTACGGTCATTTTAAGGACTATTACAAAGAATAAATTCAAAAGCACGTTGAGGCAGCCGGATAGTGCAAGCACTATAAGCGGCGTTTTTGTATCGCCCACGCTTCTGAAAACGGCCGACAGGAAGTTGTACAACAGTATTACGGGCAAGCCGAGCAGATATATGCGAAGATACAGAACGGCATACGGCAGTACATCCTCCGGAATGCTCATAGCCGATAAAATTTGCACGGCAAAAATTTCACCGGGTATCATTACAAGAAAACCGCCGATTATTGCGGTGAGCACCGAGGTGTGAACCGCACGCTGTACGGTTTCTCTGTCGTCCCTGCCTATTGCGTTCGCTATTATTACATTTGTACCGAGGGCTATACCTATAAACAGGTTGAGTATCAGGCCGATTACCGGGCTGTTCGCTCCGACGGCGGCAACCGAGGCCGTTTTGGCTGCGCCCGTGAAGTTTCCGACTACGGCTATATCCGAGGCGTTGAAAAGCTGCTCAAGTATTGCTGTTGCGGCCACGGGCAGCGCAAATCGCGGAAGCTTGTTCCATATAGGGCCGTTTATCATATCCATTTTGTTACTGTTTTTTAACTTCGTCTTTTTCGGCATAATTATCCTTTTTGCATTTACGTATTTTTTTATTTCGGTATTGTTTTTTTAGCTGTGTCGCCTTGTAGGACGCAACATAATTATAACACCAAAAAAATTAACATCAATATACAGATATGATAAATTTGAGCGCCGCATCGCGCAAAGTAGTGTAAAAACCGCAAAGCACCGCTACATTATGCATTGAGGTAACCGAACTTACTCTTGGTCGGTTAAACCTATAAAATAATCGGCGGAAACATTATAAAATTGACAGAGCTTGATTAAATCCTCGATTTTCAATTCCGCTCTTCCGGTTTCGATATGGTTGTAGCCCTGTTGGGATTTGTTGATGATTTCACCTACTTGCTTTTGCGTTAAATCTCTGTCTTCCCTGATGTTTCTCATCCTTGTTCTGTAATCCATTTCCACAAAACCTCCATTGTAATTTGTGAAAATGTTAGCATACTCAAAAGCTGAGTATTGACATATACTCAATAATTGAGTATTATCATAAATGAAGTGTTTTATTATTGAGAAGGAGTTGTAAATAAATGGAAAAACAGAAAACGTCATCAAAACGTAAAGCGGCAATCAAAGTGATTGTGGCAGTATTGCTGATAGCTATAATGACCGGCATATCGTTCGCAGTCGCAAATTTTGTGCACAACAGAAAAAGCGTGCAGGCATCAAGCGTTAAAAACGGCTTGTCCGCATACGAGCTTGCGGTGCAGCAGGGATATGCGGGAAGTCTTGATGATTGGCTTGTTTCTCTCCAGGGTAAATCGGCATATCAGATTGCCGTCGATAACGGATATTCGGGCAGTGAAAAGGATTGGAGTAAAACCCTTACCGCAATGTCGAAAAAAGACAAATCCGATATCAGCTCCGCAGCATTTTCGGAAAAAGGCGACCTTGTAATTACGCTTTCCGACGGAACAAAAATCAATGTCGGTAAGGCAGTTGGTGCAAGCGGCAAAGACGGCAAAGACGGTAAGGACGGCATAGGAATAAAATCGGCAAAAATCAATGATAAGGGCGAACTTGTCATTTCCTATTCCGACGGCAACAGCGTAAATCTTGACAAGGTTGTCGGTGAAACAGTAAACAACGGAGTCGGTATTGCTTCTTCGATTATAAATGAAAAAGGCGAACTGGTGTTGACTTATACAAACGGCGAAACTGCCAACCTCGGCGGAGTAGTCGGCAAAGACGGTCGTGACGGCAAAAACGGTGCTGACGGAAAAGATGGCAGAGACGGTACGAGCGGAACGGACGGTATAAGTATTTCCGCAGCGGTTATAAATGAGTCGGGTGAGCTTATTATTTCATATTCGGACGGGACGACGGCAAACCTCGGTAAAGTAGTAGGTTCCGACGGTATAAACGGTGTGAACGGCACAAACGGTAAAGACGGCATAAGCGTTTCTTCCGCCGAAATCAATTCGGAGGGTGAGCTTGTGCTTTCGTTCTCTAACGGTCAGCGCGCCAATGTCGGAGCGGTTGTCGGCGCAAAAGGCGACAAGGGCGAAAAAGGCGAGCAAGGCTTGCAGGGAGCAAAAGGCGAAAAAGGTGACAAAGGCGAAAACGGTCTTAACGGTTCGGACGGTATAGGAGTTAAAAAGTCCGAAATCAACAGCGCAGGTGAGCTTGTAATCACATATACAAACGACCTTACCGAAAACCTCGGCCCCGTTGTCGGTGCAAAAGGTGACAAGGGAGACAAAGGCGACCAAGGCGTACAGGGTGAAAAAGGCGAAAAAGGTGAAAGAGGCGTTCAAGGTGAAAAGGGTGACGCGGGTCTCAACGGAACCGACGGCAAAGACGGAAAAGACGGCACCGGTATAAATAATATTGAAATTTCAAACGACGGAAATCTTTTGATTACCCTTACGAACGGAACGTCACTTAATCTCGGAAACATAAAGGGCGCAAAGGGCGACCAAGGCATTCAGGGCGTTAAAGGCGATAAAGGAGACAAGGGCGAAAAGGGCGACGCAGGCCTTGGCGGTGCAGACGGTAAAGACGGCACGAACGGCACCGACGGCGTAGGCGTTGCAAGCAGCGAAATAAATTCTCTCGGTGAGCTTGTTATAAAATACAGCAACGGAACAACGGTGAATCTCGGCAAGGTAGTCGGCAACGACGGCGCACAGGGAGTTCAAGGCGAAAAAGGCGATAAAGGAGACAAGGGCGACGCAGGCCTCAACGGAGCAGACGGTAAAAACGGCACCGACGGCGTAGGCGTTGCAAGCAGCGAAATAAACACTCTCGGCGAACTTGTTATAACATACAGCAACGGAACAACGGTAAATCTCGGCAAGGTAGTCGGCAATGACGGCGCACAGGGAGCTCAAGGCGAAAAGGGTGACAAGGGCGACCAAGGCGTACAGGGAGAAAAAGGCGACCAAGGCATTCAGGGAGAAAAAGGTGACAAGGGTGACCAAGGCATTCAGGGCGAAAAAGGCGACAAGGGCGACCAAGGCATTCAAGGCGAAAAAGGTGACAAGGGCGACGCAGGTATCAACGGTACAAACGGAGCTGACGGTGTAGGCATTACAGATGTTACAATAAATGCCGATAACGAGCTTGTGCTTTCGTTCTCAAACGGCAACGTTATAAACCTCGGCAATATCAAAGGCTCAAAGGGCGACAAGGGAGATAAAGGCGACAGCGGACTTAACGGAAAAGACGGCGTGGGTATACAAAATGTCGATGTGACGGCTGACGGCGCATTGACCGTAACGCTTACAAACGGCACGGTTCTTAACCTCGGTAACATCAAGGGTGCCGACGGCTTAGGCATAACCAAGGCGGAAATCAATACCTCCGGCGAGCTTGTTTTGACCTATTCAAACGGCGACGTCAAAAATCTCGGCAAGGTAACGGGCGAAAACGGTGCGAATGGCGCAAACGGCGCCGACGGACTCGGAATTAAGTCGCTCACACTCTCCCCGGACGGCGAGCTTGTGGTTACAATGTCCGATAATTCCATATCCAACCTCGGCAATATCAAGGGCGAAAAAGGCGACAAGGGATTGCAGGGCGATAAGGGCGCTGACGGACGAGGAATAGCAAAAATGAGCTTTAATTCTAATGGGGAATTGATAGTTGAGTACACAGATAATACTCGGGATAATTTAGGAAAAATCTCCGATAGTACATCTGAGAATATCGATGTTAACTTCGTATATCACTATGAAGATTCTGGCTATGAGGTAATAGCATCAGATGTTGGAAAAGGTCAAAAAGTGTTAGCAATTCCCAGAACATATAAGGGATATCCGATTACAGGTTTAGGTTCTATAAGCTCTACTGGATTCGGCAAATGCTATGATTTGATACAGATAACAATACCATCAAATATAGTAATGTTAAACAATGCCTCGGGCGGAATGTTTGGATACTGCTCAAAACTTAGAGAGGAAGGAATTATCTTTGAAGGAGAATTTACTACTTGGAAAGATGTTAATACTTATAATACTAATAATAATAATGATACTAAGTTATACTATAAAAATACTGATGGAACATACACATTTGCTAATTATACTTCTATTGAATTTGGTAAAGGAGTAGAATATGCACTATATTTTGATGATGAAAACGAATTGAAAAAAGCATTATTAGGCAAAGCATACTATGTGGTTGCAGTTCCTGTTAAGAAAACATATGACCCCAATGCTGAAAATTTATATGTTTGCCGTGAAAAGAATGGATCAGCATGTACATATATAAAAGAAACTAAGAAAGGATAGATAAAACTATGAGCAAAAACGAAAAAACAGCCAACGATTCATATTTGATTGTTAAAGGCGAGGAGAAAGAGATGAAAAAAATCTCATATCGTGGCAATCTTATAGAAGAATTTAAGGACGATGATGCTGTATATTCTAAAATACAGCACATTAAGACGGATGCAAAAGGACTAAGGCAAATAGCGGAAATTGTAGAAGAATACGGCTATAGCATTTATCATCTTACACAGTTGTAATTCGTAAATGTATTTTATACATAACAACTCCGCTCCGTAGAATCTACGGAGCGGAGTTGTTTTTTATCTATATGGTGTGGGATTGTTTTTGCCGCCGGTCCGGTTCGGGACATATCCTGCAACAATATTTGTGTTTTACGGGGCAACGCTCGGGATATTCTCGATGAGATTTTGTGCAGGGAAATATGCGAATACTATAAATTGAAATGCGAGTAACCGCATTGAAAATTTAACTGCGGCAAGGTATCGGAAATTCAAAACAAACGGTGAATGATACCGTATTAAAAAGATTGCAATCCTCCGAAACAGCAGGGTTGCGGTCTTTTTTTGCCGTAAAATTCGGCTTTTGCACATTAAACCGTTAAAATTTATCGGCAGTTTTATGTATTAAATCGTTGAAATATTTTAATTTGTGTGATAAAATAGCTTTTATCGGAATCGCACACGGCGATACGGGAATGAGAGCTGCCGAAGCATCTCGGCGGCTCGTTTTATTTTTGCTTTTAAGAGGAGTGCTGAAATGACGTCATCAACTGTATGTATTTTGGCGACGATATTTGTTTATCTCGTCGGAATGCTCGTAATCGGATTTCACTATGCCAAAAAGAACGAGTCCTCAACCGACTTTTATCTCGGCGGCAGAAAACTCGGCCCTCTCGTCACGGCAATGAGCGCCGAGGCGAGCGATATGTCAAGCTATTTGCTTATGGGCTTGCCGGGCCTTGCGTATCTGTCGGGTGTTGCCGACGTCGGCTGGACCGCCATAGGACTTGCCGTAGGTACATATCTCAACTGGCTTTTAACTGCCGGCAGACTTCGCAGATATACCCATAAAACCGACTCTTTCACCCTGCCGCAGTTCTTTTCGCACCGTTTCCGCGATAAGAAAAACATATTATCGTGTATGGCGGCTTTGATTATAATAATATTTTTCATTCCCTATACGGCGTCGGGCTTTGCCGCCTGCGGAAAGCTGTTTTCGTCGCTGTTCGGTATGAATTATATGACTGCAATGCTGCTTTCGGCAATAGTAATAGTTGGCTACACGGCTGCGGGCGGATTTTTTGCCGCCTCTACCACCGACTTTGTTCAGAGCATTATTATGACCGTGGCTATTGTGTTTGTACTGATATATGCCACCGTGTCGGCTGGCGGCGTCTCGGCTGTTGCGGAAAACGCAAAACAGCTTCCCGGTTATCTTTCGTTCGTTTCGTCATATTCCGAAGCTACGGGCGAGAGCGAGCCGTACAACCTTTTGCACATAATTACAACTCTTTCGTGGGGACTCGGTTATTTCGGTATGCCGCATATCCTTCTTCGCTTTATGGCGATTGAGGACGATAAAAAGCTTAAACTCTCAAGAAGAGTTGCGTCTGTTTGGGTCGTTATAGCAATGGCTATGGCCGTGCTTATAGGTTTAGTCGGCAGAGGCCTTTCGGGTACGGGACTTATCGACAGCCTCCACGGAAATGATACGGAAACGGTTATAGTTCGCGTAGCCGGACTTCTTTCAACCCACGGTGTTTTCCCGGCACTTATGGCAGGTCTTATTTTGGCGGGAATTCTTGCAAGCACAATGTCCACGGCGGACTCACAGCTTTTGGCTGCCGCATCGAGCGTATCCGAGAACATATTGCGCGAGACCTTGGGACTTAAAATTTCGGAGAAGAAGAGTATGCTTGCCGCAAGAATTACGGTAGTTATAATAGCGATACTCGGCGTTGTTATAGCCAGAAATCCCGACAGTTCGGTATTCGGCATAGTTTCGTTCGCTTGGGCAGGCTTCGGCGCGGCGTTCGGACCGCTCGTTATATGCGCGCTCTTCTGGAAGCGCACAAATCTCCCGGGCGCAATCTCGGGCATGGCTGTCGGCGGAATAATGGTATTTGTTTGGAAATATCTTATAAAGCCGCTCGGCGGAGTTTTCGGAATATATGAGCTTTTGCCGGCGTTCCTTATGGGACTTATCACAATAATTGTTGTGAGCCTTTGCACCAAAGCTCCGAGCAAGGAAATAACCGATGAATTTGACGAGGTCAAAGCTATGGGTAAGGCGAAATAAGCGTTAGCTTTGTCAGGTTTTAATATTGACTTTTCGGGGTGCCGGATTTTGTTCGGCACCCTGTTTTTATGATGCTGTTAATAATTTGTTTGCAATTTCAACAAGAAATAACATTCAAAATATACCGTTGTTTATTCTGTTCTACAAAAATAAATTTTGTCCTGTAAGATTATTGACAAATTATTTTAAAAAGACTATTGTATTAGCAATGTATCAGTCAAATGCAATGAGCAGGACATGACTATTCGTATCACCGCTTTCAGAAAGCCGTCGGCAGTGCGAGACGGCAGCAAGGCACGTTTGGCTCTCACCTGTTAGCAGCTTCGGTGAAAGATTTTCTAGTAGTCGAAGCCGGAAACCCACCGTTAACGGGGCGCGCCATCCATTATGGGCGGCGGTCGAGAGGCCGACAGTAAAATATCGGCAAGCAAAGTGGTATCGCGGAAGTAAATTTGCAACGGCGCAAATATACGTTTTGTAAGTTTAGCCTTCGTCTTTGCACGGGCTACCCGAAAGCGGGTATGCTGTGTGAGGACGAGGGCTTTTTGTTTTGCAAAAATGCATTCGGCTGAGAATCTTTTTTAAGAGAAGGGTTAGAAAAATGAACACACTTGTAATTGTGCTTATCGCGGCGGTTGTCCTTGTAGCGGCGTATCTGCTTTACGGACGCTGGCTTGCGAAAAAATGGGGAATAGATCCCAAGGCGCAGACTCCTGCCGTAAAATACAATGACGGCAAGGACTATGTACCGACAAACGGCTGGACCGTTTTCAGCCATCAGTTTTCTTCGATAGCCGGTGCAGGCCCCGTAACCGGCGCTATACAGGCGGCGGCTTTCGGCTGGCTTCCGGTACTCCTTTGGGTGTTGCTCGGCGGCGTATTTTTCGGAGCGGTCACGGACTTCGGCGCTCTTTACGCCTCGGTTAAAAATGACGGTAAATCCATGGGCGTGCTTATTGAAAAATACATAGGCAAAACAGGGCGTAAGCTTTTCCTTTTGTTCTGCTGGCTGTTTACTTTGCTTGTAATAGCGGCATTTGCCGATATGGTTGCAGGAACATTTAATGCATATACCGTAAAGGACGGCGTTTCGGTACTTGCCGATGCCGCAAATACAAACGGCTGTGCAGGCACCATTTCAATAATGTTTATGGTATTTGCCGTAATATTCGGACTTATCCAAAAGAAATTCAATCTCTCCGGCTGGAAGGAAGCCGTTGTCGGTCTTCTTTGTGTGGTGGCTTCCTTTGCTATCGGTATGCATTTTCCGCTCATTCTCTCAAAGGACGCATGGAGCTATATTACATTTGTTTATATCTTCTTCGCGGCGGTGCTTCCCATGTGGCTCTTAAAGCAGCCGCGTGATTATATGACCACGTTTATGTTTATCGGTATGATAGCCGGTGCGGTTATAGGACTGCTTGTAGCTCACCCAACAATGAATCTTCCCGTATTTACGGGCTTTACAAACGAAAAGCTCGGCACACTGTTCCCGATACTCTTCGTAACGGTTGCGTGCGGTGCTGTTTCGGGCTTCCACAGCCTTGTATCCTCCGGAACCTCATCAAAGACCATTGAAAACGAAAAAGATATGACAAAGGTCGGCTACGGCGCAATGGTACTTGAGAGCCTGCTCGCGGTACTTGCTCTTTGCGTAGCAGGCGCGGCGGCTTCTCAGGACGGCACACCTGCATCGGGCACGCCTTTCCAGATATTCAGCCGCGGCGTTGCCGGCTTCTTTGAAATGTTTGGCATTCCCGTACACTTCGCTACGGTATTTATGACAATGTGCGTTTCGGCACTTGCGCTTACAAGCCTTGACGCCGTTGCGCGTATAGGCAGAATGAGCTTCCAGGAGCTGTTTGCGGTTGACGATATGAAAAACGCGAAGCCTTGGCGCAAGGTTCTCTGCAATCCGTATTTCTCAACAATTATTACGCTTCTTTTTGGCTTTGTACTCACAAAAATCGGATATGCAAACATCTGGCCGCTGTTCGGTTCGGCAAACCAGCTTTTGAGCGCTCTCGTACTTATAACACTCTGCGTATTTATGAAGGTTACGGGCAGAAGCAACAAGATGCTCTTCCCGCCGATGATAATAATGCTTTGCGTTACATTTACGGCACTCGTTCAGCGCCTTATAGCTATGGTAAAGGCTATAAGCACAGCCGCAGCGGTTACGATTCCCGCAGGCGAGACCACTTGGGGCAAGGTGTTCTTAAACAACGGACTTCAGCTTGTCATAGCTGTTTTGCTTATAGTGCTCGGTCTTACAATAGTTATCAACTCTATGAAGAGCTATGTTAAGAGCAAAAAGAACAGCGAGAAAAAAGAAGAAAAAGTAAACGGCTAATCAATACCGTTAAAACGGACAGGGGACTGTAAAACTAAGTTTTACAGTCCCTTGTTTTTTGCTTTTTATTATTTGATTTTAACGAGAGCTTTTATGCTCCTATAACACCCGAAGAGGGACAGCCGAAAATACCGACCGTTTTGTCGTTAAGCTTATATGAAGAGGTTGCGAGATTTTCCTTTGACCACAGCTTTTCGTACAGCTCATAGAGCTCCTGCGGCGAAAGATTTTCGAGCGACGGTATTTTTTGTCCGTTTTCGGCGAGTATTTTGTTCTTTGCTTCTTCCGAAGAAGCCATGGCGGCTATGCCATTTATCGCAAGAGATTTGTTGTAAAGTCCCCAATCGGAGTCTTTGTAAGAGGTAGTTTTGTAATTCCACAGCGTGTAGCTTATAAGAGCGCTGTCCATAAGCGAAACGGCGTCACCGCAGAATACTGTCGGGTTAAATTCACCCATATAGACCGCAACCTTGTATTGGCGTCTTGCCTTTTTCATAGAACGGATAAGCTGTTTTGTCGTCTTTTTCTCCTTATCGTAGGAGTGAAGCTGATACATCATATTCGACCAGCCCATTTCTGAGGGGTCTGGGAGCTTATCCATTCGCCAAAGCGCCTCTACGGTTATTATGTGGTCACGGTCTGCGGAGCGTATGGCTTTTATCATTCTGTCGTATACCGCTTTTCTGAGCGTCACGTCCTGCCACGGGTCAGCGGCGTTTTCGGGCAGAACACCGTGTTCGGTGTCCGCGTTGTTGAGCGGCTCATTCATAACGTCGTATGCCGCAACGCAGGTGCGGTCTTTATACCGTGTCGCTATTTTTATCCAGAGATTTTCCATTATGTCCTGATAATTCTTATCACTATACAAAAGATTTCTCCCGGTCTTACCCGACGAATGGTCGCCGTTTTGACCGCCGGGGCAGCCGTGCATGTCAAATATCAGATACAGGTTGTATTTTTCCGCCATTTCACAGGCAAAATCAAGCTTTACAAATCCCGGATTTTCGTCATCGTTCTCGGTTATGTATGTGCCGTTTTCGTCCGACATAAAGTTTCTGTACCAGAAGGGTATTCTGATGCAGTTAAATCCGAGAGCTTTAACATTTTCAAAATCCTCTTCGGTGATGTAATTGTCACGGTAGCTTTTAAAAAGCTCTGCGGTTTTTTCTTCTCCGAAAAGAAGCGTGAATTTATTTAAGGTGTCAAGTTCCGCCCAGCCGTCGTCCGTTCCGCCCTTTACGGTAAGACTCCTGTCGAGGCTCATAACGGGGCACATCCAGGTCTCCTGCAAGAGCCAACCTCCGAAGTTGACGCCGCGAAGCTGTATGCCGTTGTCGCTGCCGTCTGTGAGGTAGCCGTCCTCGCTGACTCGCAAGAGCTTGGAGTTGTCGATTTCACGCCGCATTTTCGGCTTCTGCCCGCAGGACGAAAGACAAAACAGCAAAGCCGCAGACAGTATAACGCAAACTAACCTTTTCATAACACCGCTCCTATTGTTAATTGTTTTTTATTATTCGATTGACGAGTAATCTATTTTTCTGTTTTTGAAATAGTATTCCCTGTCGTGCTCGCCGACATCACGCATTACGCGGCACGGATTTCCGACGGCGACCACAGATGACGGAATGTCCTTTGTAACAACGCTGCCCGCGCCTATGACGGTGTTATCGCCTATCGTAACGCCGGGCAGAATAAGCGAGCCTGCGCCTATCCAGCAGTTCTTGCCTATATGAATCGGCATATTGTATTGGTATTCCTTTGCTCTGAGCGTGGGATCTATCGGGTGACCGGCAGTTGCCACGGTAACGTGAGGGCCGAACATTGTGTTGTCGCCGACGTATATGTGAGTATCGTCAACAAGCGTCAAGCCGAAATTGGCATAGATATGATTGCCGAAGTGTACGTGCTCTCCGCCGAAGTTTGAGTGAAAAGGAGGTTCTATGTAGCAGTCATCGCCTATTTCCGCAAACATCTCCCTGAGCATTTCCTCGCGCTTTTTAAGCTCGGTCGGCCGAGTCATATTAAAGTCGTAAAGCCTGTCGAGACGCTTCAATTGATGCCGCATTATCTCTTCATCGCCGGGTAAATACAATTCACCGGTGTGCATTTTGTCTTTCATGGAACTCATTTAAATTCCTCTTTCTCTCTTTTATTGACATAAATTATAATTGATATTATCATAAGTATATCATTTTTGTATACAGCTTTCCACTATAAAGTTTAACGGAGGAATTACAATGGATTACAGAAAATTCGGAGATACCGTGGTTGCGAGATTTGACCGCGGAGAGGAATTTACAAGCTCGCTGCAAGAGCTCTGTGAAAAGGAAAATATTAAGCTGGCGTCCGTTTCGGCGATAGGCGCATTAAATGCGTTTACCGCAGGAGTATATATGGTGGACGAGAAAAGATATGTGAAAAACGAATTTAAAGGCTGCTTCGAGATCGTTTCGCTCACGGGAACCGTAAACACCAAGGGCGGCAAGTATTACAGCCATCTGCACATAAGCGCCGGAGACGAGAGCGGCCGTGTTTTCGGCGGACATCTTAATGAGGCACATATCAGCGCGACCGCCGAGGTTGTAATAAGGATGATAAACGGTGAGGTTGACAGGTTTTACGACGATACTACGGGCCTTAATCTGTTTAAATTTTAAGCCGACTCAAATCAGAATATGCGTCGTGCGCTCTTTGGGGCGTTCGGCGCTTTTTTTAATTTCTGTTGACAAACGGATAATATGTGTTATACTAAATTAGTTCAATTTAGAACTAATTGAGGTGATGTGATGACCACGATAGAATTTCTGTCGGACTCGGCAAAACTGTATCAGGATACGGTCTTGCCCGTCTGCAAAAAGTACGGGCTTACGTATATGGAATTCGGTGTATTGATGTTTCTTTACAACAATCCGCAATATAATACTGCGGCACAGATAGTTTCGATGCGGCACATACCTAAGTCGCACGTTTCAATCTCTGTAAAATCGCTTATGGAAAAGGGGCTGCTGCGCGGCGAAAAGTGCAAGGACAAGCGTGCTGTGAGACTGTCGGTGACGGAATTTGCCGAGAAGATAGCAAGAAGCGGAAAATCGGCTCAAAAAAACTTTGTCGATACGCTTTACGGCGGGTTTTCCGAGGCGGAGCGCAGTGCATTTTCCGCGTTGCTTGATAAAATGGAAACAAATGTTGCGGAGCATTTTGATTTGAAACGGAGTTGACACAATGGATAAGGATAAAGAATTTCTCGGAACGGAAAAAATAGGCAAGCTGCTGTTTCGCCTTGCCGTGCCTACCGTAATTGCGCAAATTGTAAATATGCTTTACAATATTGTTGATCGCATATATATAGGGCATATCCCCGGTGAGGGCAGCGCGGCTCTGACGGGAGTGGGCGTATGTATGCCTATAATTATGATAATTTCGGCATTTGCGGCGCTTGTAAGCGCCGGCGGCGCACCGAGAGCCTCGATAAGTCTCGGCAAGGGCGATAAGGACGGCGCAGAAAAAATACTCGGAAGCTGTTTCTTGCTTCAGCTTATATTATCGGTCGTGCTGACTGCCGTTTTGCTTATATGGGACAGAAAACTTCTGCTGATGTTCGGCGCGAGCGAAAATACAATAGATTACGCTGCGGCTTATATGGATATTTATGCCGTCGGAACGATTTTTGTTCAGCTTACATTGGGCTTAAACGCGTTTATAACGGCTCAGGGCTTTGCAAAAACAGGTATGCTCACCGTTATAATAGGCGCGGCGGCAAATATAGTGCTTGACCCGCTGTTTATATTTGTTTTCAATATGGGAGTGCGCGGAGCAGCTGTTGCCACGGTAATTTCTCAGGGCGTATCGTGCGTTTGGGCGGTGTGCTTTTTGCTGTCGAAAAAGACCGGACTTAAAATTCGGCTCAAAAATATGCGCCTGTCGCTTAAAATCATAATGCCGTGTATTGCCTTGGGACTTGCGACATTTATTATGCAGGCGAGCGAGAGCGTAATTTCCGTGTGCTTCAATTCTTCTCTTTTAAAATACGGCGGCGATATAGCGGTCGGCGCCATGACAATACTGACAAGCGTAATGCAGTTTGCAATGCTTCCCTTACAGGGCATAGGGCAGGGTGCCCAGCCTATAATGAGCTACAATTACGGCGCGCGAAATCCGGACCGTGTAAAAAAGACCTACCGTCTTTTGCTTATTGTCAATATGATTTACGCCGTGATTTTGTGGGCGGCGATAATGCTGTTCCCAAAGGCGTTTGCCGGAATTTTCAGTTCCGATTCGGAGCTTGTCGGGTTTGCCGCAAAGGCACTCAGAATTTACTTAGGAGGGATGTTCCTTATGGGCGCGCAGATAGCCTGCCAGATGGCGTTTGTGTCAATAGGCAATGCTCCGTGCTCTATAATAGTAGCCGTTGTGCGCAAATTCGTTTTGCTGATACCGCTTATCTATATAATGCCGCATATAATATCCGATAAGGCCATTGGTGTTTATACCGCAGAGCCGATAGCCGATGTTTTGGCCGTAACCTTCACGCTCATACTGTTTGCGTCCAAATTCAGAAGCGCAATGAAAAAGCTTGAAAAGCCCGAAACAGCCGAAAAATGACATTGAAAAAAGACACGATGAAAATCGTGTCTTTTTGTTTAACGCATTTGTTTTACAATCGGAATTGTGCCGACTGAAATATCCGTCTGGTTGCTCTGAAACATCATTCTCCGGTCAGCAGCATTCTGTCATTGTCAAGCTCTTTTCCCGACTTTTGACGGTAGAGTCCCAAAAGGTCCTGAACTGTCATATTGTTTCTTTCGTCACCCTTTAGGTCGAGAACCGTTTTGCCGCCCTCAAGCATAATTGTGCGTGTGCCGAGCTTGAGCGCGGATTTTATATTATGCGTAATCATCATGGTTGTGATGCTGTTTTCCGCCACAATCCGCTGCGTGATGTCAAGCACCTTTTCGGCTGTGAGAGGGTCGAGCGCCGCAGTATGCTCGTCAAGCAAGAGAAGCTTCGGCGTTACAAGCGTGCTCATCATAAGCGTTACAGCCTGCCTCTGACCACCCGAAAGCTGACCCATTTTTGTCTTTAGTCTGTCCTCAAGGCCCATATTGAGTTTTAGAAGCTTTTCTCTGAAGAATTCAACGTCTCTTTTTTTGAGCGCAGGTGAAAAGAGGTGTCTTGTTGCTTTTGAATAGACAAGCGCGAGATTTTCTTCAATCGTAAGGTCGGGAGCCGTGCCGCGCATCGGGTCCTGAAAAAGCCTCCCTATGTCTTTGGCTCTGATGTGCTCTTTTTGGTAAGTTATGTTTTTTCCGTCGAGGACTATTTTACCGCCGTCACACAAAAACTCGCCCGCAATCGCGTTAAACAGCGTGGATTTGCCTGCACCGTTAGAGCCTATTACGGTGACGAATTCGCCCTTATCAAGCGATAATGAAATCCCGTCAAGAGCCTTATGCTCGTTTGGCGTTCCCTTTAAAAATGTTTTGGAGAGATTTTTAATTTCAAGCATTTTTCATACCCTCCCTTTTCATTTTTCTGTCGGAGATTGCGTTTTTAACGGCGGGCACCGACAGCGTTACGGCAACTATAACCGCCGACAGCAGCTTTAGCGCGTTTGCCGAAAATACATTTGTCTCAAGCGCAAAGGCGACTATCATTCTGTAAATTACGGAACCGACGACTGCCGAAACAAGCCCTACTGAAAGCGAGCGTTTGCCGAATATGACTTCGCCTATTATTACCGAGGCGAGACCTATAACTATCATACCGCTGCCGGAGTTTACGTCGGCAAAGCCCTGTGTTTGAGCTATCACGGCACCCGAAAGTGCAACGAGCGCGTTTGATATTGCAAGTGCGGTTACGGTGGTTATGTCGGTATTTATCGAGGAGGCTCTTACCATATCCTTGTTGCCTCCTGTGGCTCTTATACATAAGCCGAGAACGGTTTTAAAGAACATAATCAGCAGTGCTACGCATATCGCGCAGATTACCGCCGCCAAAATCATTTTAGGCAAATCCCCCGAGCTGTTTTCGCCGAACAGTGACGCGAAACCGTCATAAAATCTCTTTTTGCCTATCAAAGATACATTGGGAGCACCCATAACAGTTATATTGACTGTGTAAAGACCGCTCATGGTGAGTATTCCGGCAAGTATCGGGTGAATTTTTGCTTTTGTTTGTAAAAATCCCGTGACAATTCCTGCAGCAAAGCCGGCGAATACGGCCGCCAAAAGTCCCAAAAACGGATGACCCGAAGCGCACAGGACTGCGGAGACGGCAATGCCGAAGGTGAAGCTTCCGTCAACGGTGAGGTCGGGAATGTTCAGTATGCGGAATGAAATATAGACGCCGAGTGCCAAAAGAGCGTATTGAAAGCCGAGCAGCACCGCGCCCGAAACAACAGAAAGCATAAGCTTTCCTCCTAACAAAAAATTAAAGGGGCTGCAAAATACTCGTAAAGCGACAATCAAAGCGGCGAGTTAAAGCTCTGCCGCCGAGATGCTTTTCGAAAATTTTCCTAACCCCTGAAAGACTCAAATTATGCGCCGATGAACTGATAGTTGTCACCGGTAGGTGTTTTAATACCGAGTGTGCTTGCGGTCTTGCTGTTTATGACATACTGATAATCCGTGAGCGCAACTGCGGGAACTTCCGATACGGGAGTACCTTTTAAGATTTTATCAGCCATATCGGCAGCTTTTTCGCCGAGCTGTGTGTTGCTTACACTGACGCTTGCAAGCGCGCCTTTCTGAACCATTACGGGGTCGCTGCCGTATACGGGAATCTTTTTGGCTGTTGCCGCCTCTACTACCTGCTCCATGGCAGCCTGTACGGTGGAATCTATGGGAATGTAAAGAGCATCACACTTTGCGGCGAGCGAGGTTGCGGCCGACTGTACCTCTGAGGAATTTGTAACGGTTACCTCTTCGTAGGCATAGCCGCTCTGTGAGAGGTAATCCTTAGCCTTAGCGGCGGTTTTTACGGCGTTATCTTCGCCCGAGCAGTAGAGTATACCTATTTTTTTGACATCGGGAGTAAGCTCTTTTGCAAGGCCGAATATCTGGTCAACCGGAACTATGTTTGAGGTACCGGTTGCATTTTTATCTGGCTTTTCCATGCTTGTCATAATGCCGGAGCCGACGGGATTTGTAACGGAAATAAATACGACGGGAGTTTTAAGGCCTTGATTTACGACTGACATTGTGGCGGGCGTAACTATCGGAACTATAAGGTCGTAGTCGCCGTTTTTAAGCCCCTGGCTTATGGTGTTGAGCGCGGACTGATCGCCCTGTGCATTTTTGATGTCAAATATCATCTGCGCTTCATCGTAGCCGAGTGTTCTCATCTCCTGAATAAATGACTCGCGCATCTCTGTGAAGGCACCGTTGTCTGCGAGCTGAACTATTGCGACCTTGTACTTCTTACCGGTGTTGTTTGTGCCGGGGTCGGAGTTCGTGGTGCTGTTTGTTTTGCCTGTGCTTTGGCAGGATGCAAATGTGAGCACCGTGAGCATAAGTGACAGCATAACTGCAAAAAACTTTTTCATTTTAAAATCCTCCTGAAATCTTCTGTATAATAAAAAAACTGCCCTTGTAAAAATACAAGGACAGGAAATTACCTGCGGTACCACCTTGATTAGCGTAAAACGCTCACTCTGACGGAATACTGACATATTCCTCTTTCTGTAACGTGAAAGCTCCGTCGCAACTTTTCATTGCGCCCTCAGCGGACCATTTGTCTGCACCGTAACAACCGGACTCACACCGCCTCCGGCTCGCTAAATGTTCGTTTTGCAGTTTTACTTCCGTTTCATCGGTTTAAGTCATTAAAACACACTTTAAATTTTTTGTCAAGGGTTTATTTTTGATTTTTTTGTGATACAATAACATCGGTATAGTTGCTTTGCGCGGTACCGATATTTTCCCAAGGGGCGTGTTACACAATGGTAAGGCATATTATTTTTTGGACATTTTCCGACAATGTCAATGATTCAAACCGTAAAGAGGTACTGAAAATGATGTCTGACTCGGCTAAGAATCTCGTCGGAAAGATACCGGGACTCATAAAAGCGGAAATCGGTGAAAACTTCGCCGACAGCGACTGCGATTTTGTGTTTTATGCGGAATTTGAGCGTATGGAGAATATTCCGGCATTTCAGGTGCATCCGCTGCATGTTGCCCATAAGGAACGTTCGGCGCCGTATGTAAAAACACGCTTTGTCGCCGACTTCGTTTCGGAGTAATCAAAACATTATTTAATATCGTTGAGCGTCTCGTAAGCTAAGTCCGGCAGGTCTGTAAAGACTGCGTCCGCACCGTTCTTTTCGAGGCGCTTCATTATTTTCGGGTCGTTTATGGTCCAGTACTGAACGGCTATACCGTAGCTGTGGGCGTAATTTATAAGCCTTGTAGTACCGAGGTTGAAGAAGTAATCCTTATACGGAATGTGCAGATATTTAAACTTGAAATGACCCTGCTTATACGGAATGTGAAAGAAACTCTGAAAATAGAATCTGACCACCTCGTGTATTGTGGCCGAACGTGTTATGTCGGGATATTTTTCGTCAAGATACCGAATATTGCTCTTGTGAAATGAGGCTACGGCCGTGCGTGAGAGCATATTATACTTTACCAAAAGGCGGTGAAGCTCATCTGCGGTGCGGTAACCGATGTCACCGTCGTTTTTAATATCAACGGTAAAGGTGTAATCCCCGTACGGAGCAAGAAAATCAAACACGTCGCTGAGCCTTATAATGCGGAGTGAGTACGGAATTTTGTCGCCTCGCAGACCCTCGTAAGGTATAGAACCGTCGGGAAGAACAAACTTTTCGCCCATATTAAGCTTTCGCAGCTCCTCAAAGCTCAGGTCGCACGGCAATACGCCGGATTTGCCGAAATATTCCTCCGAATCGCTTGTGCGGTCAAGCGTGTCGTCATGCAGGACTATTATTTGGCCGTCCTTTGTGAGGTGCAGGTCAAATTCAAAGCCTTCAAGTTCGAATTTATCCCTGTTCTTGATCATATTCTGAAAGGCGAGCAGAGTATTTTCCGGAGCGAGCCCTGCCCCGGAGCGATGAGCCAAAACTCCCGTCTTGCCATATGGCAGTATAGCCGGATTGTCGCTCTTAATGTTCTTCTTGGGTTTGTCGGGCGTTTCCCCTCTGAATATGATGCATACTAAAAATACAACCGCTGCTGTAATAAACAGCACCGTAAAAAATGTTTTCATTTTGCCCTCCCGCTTACCGCGCATATAATGTGCATAATTAACAATATATATAGTATTATAAGGCGATTTATATAATAAGTCAATAAACAAAGACGAAAAGAAAGACGGACATAAAACACAAGCTTTATATCCGTCTTTTAAATTTATTTATGAGTCACCGTTATATCAGTCGTCCTTGCCGCAGCAGTATTTGTACTTTTTACCGCTTCCGCATGGGCACGGATCGTTTCTGCCGGGCTTTTTGGCTTTTCTGACCGGCTGCTTCTTTTCACTGCCGTCGGTAGCTCCGCTTGTGGAGGTAATCTTGCCCTGCTGCTCGCGCTTTGTGTCCGCTTCGGTGCGGATTACAACCGTAAGAATGCCGGTGACCGTACCCTCGCGAATGGCATCGGTCATTTCCTCAAACATATCGTAGCTCTCCATACGGAATGCTACTATCGGGTTCTGCTGACCGTAGGAGCGAAGGTAAATACCGCGCTTTAATTCCTCCATTGCGTCGAGGTGATCCATCCAGTTGCGGTCTACGTTCTGAAGAAGTATTTTTCTCTCGAGCAGGCTCATAATCTCCGCTCCGTACTTCTCCTTGCGGTCGTTGTAAAGCTTTTCGGCTTTTGAGAGGAAGTATTTAAGATAATCGTCGGGGGTCTTGAGCTCGTCGAGCGAATCGGAACCTATAATCCAGCCGAGCTTTGTCTTCATACCGGCGAGGTTCCACTCGTTTTCGGGAAGTGACGACGGGCAGTAGAACTGAACCATACTGTCAAAGTAGTCGTTTATCATCTTCTGAATCGTTTCGTGAAGATCAGCTCCGTCGAGCACCTGATTGCGTTCGCTGTAAATCTTTTTACGCTGCTCGTTCATAACGTCGTCGAATTCGAGGACGTTACGGCGCGTTGCAAAGTTGTTGGCCTCAACCTTTTTCTGAGCACTCTCAATTGATTTTGAAAGAATGCCGGCCTCTATCGGCATATCGCCGACTGCCTTGAAGTTGTTAAGGATGTTATAGAATCTGTCACCTGCAAAGAGTCTTAAAAGGTCGTCCTCGGCAGAGAGGAAGAACTGGCTGTGTCCGGGGTCTCCCTGACGTCCCGAACGGCCGCGCAGCTGATTGTCGATTCGTCTCGACTCGTGGCGTTCCGTGCCTATGATGTAAAGACCGCCTGCATTTCTAACCTTTGCGGCTTCGTCCTTGAGCTCTTCCTTGTGCTTGTTTTCAAGCTCACGGAATGTCTTTCTCGCTTCGAGAATCTCTTCGTCGGAAGTCTCTGCATAACCTGTTGCCTCGGCGATAAGCTCATCCGAATAGCCCTTTTTACGCATCTCGGCCTTTGCCATGTATTCGGGGTTTCCTCCGAGAATAATATCGGTACCGCGGCCTGCCATATTGGTGGCTATCGTCACGGCTCCGAATTTACCCGCCTGAGCTATGATTTCGGCTTCTTTTTCGTGGTACTTGGCGTTGAGTACCTCGTGCTTTATACCGCGTTTTTTGAGTGCCTTTGACAAAGCCTCGCTCTTTTCGATGCTTATCGTACCAACGAGCACGGGCTGACCGTTTTCGTGACATTCTATAATGCGGTCGATTATCGCATTGAATTTAGCCTGTTCCGTTTTGTAGAGAACGTCCGGGTCGTCGATTCTTATCATCGGCTTGTTAGTCGGAATCGAAATGACATCGAGAGAGTAAATCTCCTGGAACTCGGTGCTCTCTGTCATGGCGGTACCGGTCATACCCGAAAGCTTGTCGTAAAGTCTGAAGTAATTCTGGAAGGTGATGGTGGCGAGCGTCTTAGACTCTCTCTCTACCTTAACGCCCTCCTTTGCCTCGATAGCCTGGTGCAGACCCTCGCTGTAACGACGGCCGAGCATTATACGTCCGGTGAATTCGTCAACTATGAGAACTTCTCCGTCCTTTACAACGTAGTCAACGTCACGCTTCATAACGCCTATGGCTTTTATTGCCTGCTCTATGTGGTGGAGAACGGTTATGTTCTCGCTGTCCATAAGGTTTTCGAGGTTAAAATATGCCTCTGCCTTTGCAATACCGGATTTTGTGAGCGTTGCGGTTTTCGCCTTTTCGTCAACTACGAAATCGCCGTCCTCGGAAAGCTCCTCCTCGGCGTTCTGCTTTGAGTCGAGCTCCTTTACGGTAACCTTTTTAAGTGTTTTTGCGAAGCTGTCGGCAATCTTATAAAGGTCTGTCGACTTGTCGCCGACGCCTGATATGATAAGGGGTGTTCTCGCTTCATCGATAAGGATCGAGTCGACCTCGTCCACGATGGCAAACGAGTGACCGCGCTGAACTCTCTGCTCCGCATAGGCTATCATATTGTCTCGAAGATAGTCAAAGCCCATCTCATTGTTTGTGCCGTAGGTTATGTCGGCAGAGTATGCCGCCCTTCTCTCGTCGTTGTTGAGCTCGTGGACTATAAGTCCTACGGAAAGACCGAGGAAGCGGTAGAGCTTGCCCATCCACTCAGAGTCGCGGCGGGCGAGATAATCGTTGACGGTTACTATGTGAACGCCTTTTCCGGAAAGAGCGTTGAGGTAAGCGGGCAATGTTGCGACGAGGGTTTTGCCCTCGCCCGTTTTCATCTCGGCAATACGACCCTGGTGAAGTATGATACCGCCGATTATCTGAACCGGGAAGTGCTTCATATTAAGAACTCTTGATGAAGCCTCGCGGCATACCGCAAATGCTTCGGGGAGAATATCGTCGAGCGTTTCGCCGTTTTTAAGTCTTTCTTTGAACTCCGGAGTCTTCGCCTTCAGCTCCTCGTCGGAAAGGCGAGAATATTCGTCCTCATAGCTTAATACCTTTTTTTGAATGGGCATTACGCGTTTTACTTCTTTCGACGAATAATCTCCGAAAATTTTGGTTAACAGTGACATTTATCGTGTTTCCTTTCGTAAAAAGAATGGAGTTTGCCGTATACGGGTTACATTATACCATACATATTTAAAAAAATCATTAAAAATTTTTATAAAATTGCAAATGCTTTTTAAATAAAATTTATTGGGAAAGTGTTCGGTTTTCGTTGACTTTAGATAAAGATTTTGTTATTATTAAATGCATAGTTATATGCTATTTCGGTTTATTTATTAAAAGAAGCGAAGGAGGAATTAAATTGACCGACACAAAAACACTTGCATACATCAATATGTATGCCGTCCTCGGAACTCTCGAAAATCTCTGTGAGCTTGACGACAAGGCCAAGGAGATATTATCCGGACTTAAAAAGCCGGTATCCGTTTGTTTCGATGTTAAGCACGGACCGTCTGCAACAATCAAATTTACAAAGAGCGGCTGCCGTATGGAAGACGGAGTGAGAGATTGCGATATTTACATACCGCTTTCTTCCTGCGAAAAATTCAACGGCGTAATTGACGGAACCGTTACTCCTGTACCGCTTAAGGGTCTTACCAAGATAGGCTTCCTTCTCAAGACCTTTACGGCCCTTACCGACCGACTTTCCGAAGTAATGCAGCCGAGCGAAGAGGCTCTTAAGGACAGGGCGTTTTTTGAGCTTTCGACTAAGCTTACATTCTACACCATTTCCGTTGCGCTGTCTCAGATAGGCAATCAGGATAAAATCGGCCAGGCAAGCGCTTCTTATATGCTTGACGGTGATATAGCATTTTGCATTAAAGACGGCCCCGCCGCAACAATTCGCGTTAAGGATCATCACCTTGTAACAATCAAGGAATATCCGAAAAAACCGAGAGCTATTATGCAGTTTGACACCATTGACCTTGCTTACGATCTCTTCAACGGCAAAGTTAATTCTCTTGAATGTATAGGTAAGGGTACCGTTGAGATTCGCGGCATGCTTTCCATGGTAGACAATATGAACAGAATACTCGACAGAGTAGCTCTGTATTTAGCATAAGGAGGGCGATAAATATGAGTAAATTCCCGGAATACAAACACACTAAGAGCCATGAATACTTTGACAGAGCCATTAAGGTAATACCCTCCGGTATTTACGGTCACCTCGGCCCCGCAGAGGGTCTTTGGGTTCCCGTTTCAAAATGGCCTTTCTATTCCGAAAAAGCAAAGGGTACATATTTTTGGGACGTTGACGGCAACAAGTACATAGATTATATGTGCGCTTACGGCCCCAATGTGCTCGGCTATAACGACCCCGATGTTGATGCTGCCGCTATGAAGCAGATGAAGCTCGGCAACTGCACAACCTCTCCGTCAAAGGTTATGGTTGAGTGTGCCGAAAATCTTGTAAATACCGTAGCTTCCGCAGACTGGGCATTCTTCGCAAAGAACGGCTCCGACGTTACAACGCTTGCGGTTATGACCGCTCGTGCACACACCCACAAGAAAAAGATGTTCTTCTTAAAGGGCTATTATCACGGCGACTTCCAGTGGGGTCAGAAGATAGACTACCCCGGCATTCTTCCCGAAGAGGTTGCAAACAACGTTGTTGTTCCGTGGTTTGATCTTCAGGCTCTTGAGGACGCTTACAACGCTTGCGACGGCGACGTTGCAGGCCTCATAGCTCAGCCGTACGATCACGGTAACTTCTACGACAACCGCTGCGCCTCCAAGGAGTATTGGCAGGCTGTTCGTAAGTTCTGCGACGATCACGGTATGGTTCTTATCTTCGACGACGTAAGAACGGGCTTCCGTCTTGATATAGCCGGCTCAGACCATTATTACGGAATCAAAGCCGACCTTATCTGCTTCTGCAAGGCTCTTGCAAACGGATACAATATGTCTGCTCTCTGCGGCGGTGAGCATATGAAAGCCACCGTTTCGGGCGTTACATACACAGGCTCTTACTGGATGAGCGCAATCCCCTTCGCCGCTTCCATAGCCTGCATCGACAAGATGAAAAAGCTTAACACACCCAAGATGTTCCGCGAAATGGGCACAAAGCTTACCGAGGGCTTTAAGGCTGCCGGTAAAGAGCACGGCTTTGACCTTGTGGTTACCGGTGAACCGGCACTCTTCTATCTTCGTATCGCAAACGATGACAGCCTTATGCTTCATCAAGAGTGGATATCCGAGTGCGTAAGCCGCGGCCTGTTCCTCGCGTCACACCACAACCACTTTATGAATGCCGCCGTTACAGACGAGGACATCAAAAAGTCCATAGAGATAGCTGAGGACGCATTCTCGGTAGTTGAGAAAAATCACCCCGAGCTCAAGGGCTGATTTCAAACACGGATTTAAGGCGGCTGTGCGTGGAGCGCGGCCGCCCGTAATACAAAACTTTACATTCAGGGAGGAAAATTATGGAAAGAGCACCTTTGACCAAGGAGGAATGGCTCGCGCTTGAGAAAAAAGCCAATGATTTAAGGCATCTCTGTCTTCAGACCACGGTTTGGGCGGGAAGCGGTCATATTGGCGGCGGAATGAGCGTTATGGACATTCTCACCGTTATGTATCACAGATACCTTAACATTAAAAAGGAAGATCCGAAATGGGAGGATCGCGACAGATTCATACTCAGTAAGGGTCACGCCGGCATAGCTTATGCACCCGTGCTTTGCGATTTCGGCTACAATGATCCCGAACAGCTCAAGACCTTTAACCTTACAAATTCCAAGATGGGTATCCATCTTGACTCAAATAAGGTTGCAGGCGTTGACGCTTCCACCGGCTCTCTCGGCCACGGCATTCCGATAGCGGCCGGTACTGCAATTGCCGCAAGAGTTCTCGGCAAGGACTACTACACCTACGTTGTAACAGGCGACGGTGAGCTTGACGAGGGTTCAAACTGGGAAGGCCTTATGACTATCCGTCATTACAATCTTACAAACTGCATCACGATTGTTGACCGTAACCATTGCATGATAGACGGCAACACCGAGGATGTTATGAAGCTCGAACCGCTTGCGGATAAATTCGTTGCATTCGGCTTCCATACAATCGTTTGCGAGGGCAACAACATCGTTTCTCTCTGCAAGGCTATTGATGAGGCACACAAGACCAAGGATAAGCCTACCGTTATAGTTGCCGATACCATTAAGGGTGTCGGAATTAAGCTTACAAGCGGTAACTACAAGTGGCATTACGGCGCCATTGATGAAGAGATGGCAAAGGTTGCCGCAAAAGACCTTGATGAATACAGTGCTGAGCGTATAGCTCGCTGCGGAAAGGAGTTTGAATAATGGCAGGCGGATTTGTATATAACGTAATTGAGACTCCCGAGCTTTCCACCTCGGAGATTTACGGAAAAACCTTGGCGGACCTTGCCAAGGAGCATAAAGAAATAGTTGCGGTCACAGCTGACCTTGCAACCTCCACAAAGCTTCAGGACTTCACAAATGCGTGCCCCGACAGAGTTTTCAATGTCGGTATCGCAGAGCAGAATATGATCGGCGTAGCGGCAGGTATGGCAAGAGCGGGGCTCGTTCCCTTTGCCTCGACCTTCTCCGTGTTTGCTTCTCTTCGTGCGGCAGATCAGCTGCACACCGATATCTGCTATCAGAATGTCAACGCTAAAATTATAGCTACGCATTCCGGCACCTCTTTCGGTCAGGCGGGTTCTACTCACCACGCTATTGTTGACCTTGCGGTTACAAGAGCTATGCCCAATCTCACCGTTATCTGCCCGGCAGACGGTTATGAGACGGCAAATGCGGTTCGCGCCGCTTATGAAAACTACGGCCCGTATTACATCAGAATTAACCGCGGTTTTGACCGTGTTCTTTATGATAATGAGGATTACGGCTTTGAAGTAGGTAAGGCTGTTGAGGTTCATCCCGGCACCGACATTACCGTAATAGCCTGCGGCTCCTGTGTATTCCAGGCTCGTGAGGCTGCCAAATTTCTCGAGAGTGCAGACGGACTTAAGGTTCGCGTGCTCAATATGCACACCATTAAGCCCATCGATAAAGAGGCTATCTTAAAGGCTGTTCAGGATACTCGTCGTATAATCACGGTTGAGGACCACAACATAATCGGCGGTCTCGGCTCTGCCGTTGCCGAGGTTGTTGTTGAATCCGGTAAGGGCTGCGCCTTCAAGAAGCTCGGTCACCCCGACAAGTTCGCTCCTATCGGTCTCCACGAGGACATTATGTCCATGGTCGGCATCGACGCCAACGGCATAATCGAGGCGGTTCGTGAGCTTATGCATAAGGACTTTGAGTTAGACGACAACTGGGACGATGAGGTCTGATTTTGTCTGATATTCTTTGATAAAACGAATTAATTTTTCCCTTGCGTACCACAGTACGCGGCGGTCAAACTTTAATCCGTTTTCTCTAAAGCCTATCAAACAAAATAAATTTTGCAAGGTATTCTTTGATAAAACGAATTAATTAATCTCTGTCGTACCACAGTACGCGAGTACGCGGCAGCAGAACTTTAATCCGTTTTCTCTAAAGCCTATCAAACAAAATGAATTTTGCAAGGTATTCTTTGATAAAACGAATTAATCAATCTCTGTCGTACCAGAGTACGCGGCGGCGGAACTTTAATCCGTTTTCTCTAAAGCCTATCAAACAAAATGAATTTTGCAAGGTATTCTTTGATAAAACGAATTAATTTTTTCCTTGCGTACCACAGTACGCGAGTACGCGGCAGCGGAACTTTAATCCGTTTTCTCTAAAGTCTGTTAAACGATCGGAGATTGTTTAATACATCGCTTAAATTATTAACGGTATGCCGGTGCTTTTTCGGTTTCGGCGTACCGCTTCGGCGGAAAATTTGTTGTGATTTTTCGCGCTTTCGAGCAAATAAAATCCTCAAAAAAGGAGAGTGAAAAATTTGCATACAAAAGAAGAATTATATTCAAATAAAATATTCTTTAATGCAGCCTTACCGCTTGTTAAGGTAATTGCGAACGATGTACCCTCGCTTAAAAAGCAGTTTGCGCACGTTCATGCGATTATTCAGGTAAGCGCTAAGGACCCGGATGCTCCGGGCGGCAAGGTCGGCATGCACTTTGTCGTAAACAGTGATGAGTGGCTTGTTCATTTAAACAAGGTAGACCCCAATCCTCACGTTGAGCTTGAATTTAAGAGCGTTGAGGCTATGAACGCATTCTTTAAGGGTAAGATGTCACCTGCGACTCTGCCTAAGATGAAAGGTGTCGTAACACACTTCGGTGCGTTCAAGGCATTCTTAATGACGTTGCTTAAAATGTCGTCGCTTCTCGGCGCAACCGAGGCTCCGAAGGACGAGGCAACAAAAGAGCTTATGGTTAAGTGCTTCTTCTATCTTTTGTCAAGCGGTATAAGCCAGCTCAACAAGATGGGTCACGAGGATATTCACGACTGGACCAGCAAGAGCCCCGACCGTGTTTATGCATGGGCGGTTGACGGTTATCCGTCGGTTTCCGCGTATCTACGCATTAAAGCCGGCAAGTCAAGAGCAGGCAGAGGCGATTATAAGCGTGCTATGCCGTTCTTCACCTTGCGCTTTGACAACCTTGACAGTGCGCTCGGAATACTCCTCGGCACAGATGATATGCTTGAGGCGGTAAAGACGGGCCATCTTATCATGGACGGTGCTCCCGAATTCGGTGGCCAGATAGGTACATATATGCTTGAGGTTGCTGCTCTCGCAAAATAAAAAAAGACTTTATATGCCCTCCGTGCTTCTCTCGGGGGGTATTATTTTTGAACGGAGATGATATTTATGGCTGATTCATTGAAGTTTTACCTTATTACCGACCTTCATCACTATGCTCCGTCGCTCGGAACAAGTGGCAAGGCATATGAAAAGTGGAACAACAAGGAACAAAAATGCCTTGCCGAGACAGGGGCGATTATTGATGCCGCATTTTCAAAGCTCATTGCAGACAAGGACATTGACATAGTTTTGATAGCCGGTGATCTTACAAGCACTGGTGCTATGGAAAGTCATCTCGATTTACTGCCCAAGCTGCAAAGGCTCCGTGACGCCGGGAAACAGGTGTATCTTATAACGGCTACACATGACTTTATAAGCTCGGAAATGGAACCCCTGCGGTGTGAGGGCGACGAGCTTTTACCCGCAACGCCTACGCCGCGTCCGAAGCTTCGCGAGCTGTATGCGGATTTCGGCTGGGACAGAGCCGTTTCCGAACACAAGGAGTCGTTTTCCTACTGCGTAAAGCTCAAAAAAGGATTTAGGCTTCTCTGTATGAATGACGACGGGACACCCGAACGTCACGGCTATACCGAGAGTCAAATTGAGTGGATGTTCTCGCAGATAGAAGAGGCGAAGAAGAACGGCGACTACATTTTTGTTATGAATCACCATCCGTGCCTGCCGCCGAATCCGATTTATCCTTTATTCTCGAAAAAGGATATGCTTGCAGACTATGACGAAATTACTACGCGTCTTGCCGATTCGGGAGTGAATCTCGTGTTTACGGGGCACACTCATATGCAGAATATCGCCGTAAAGCGTACCGAAAAGGGCAACGTTTTCTATGACGTAAACACCTCGTCGCTTGTAGGCTATCCCACGGCGATAAGAAAGGTAACAATAGACGACGAAAAGATTGATGTGAGGACAGAGCAGATAGATGATTTTGATTTTGACCGCAACGGCCTTTCGGTCAATGATTATCTGAAAAATCACTTTACGTTTTTCCTGAATGATATAATATCATCAACGGCTTATGATATAGACCATCTGGCGGACTTGGCGCCGAGCTTCAGTATGACGGCAGAGACGGTTTACAAATTAAAGGTGCCGCTGAAGATAATCGGTACGCTTTTAAACAATCGTACCGTCGGAGCGGCGGCTAAATATCTCGGAGTATCCGGCAAAATAGACGACAGAGCGCGCGGAATAGTCCTGAAGGACCTTGTTTTGCAGATAATGATAAATCTTTATCACGGTGACGAGCCGTTTTATCCGGGGACACCCGAGTACGGAGCAATGGATGCCTTTATGGGCAGAATAAAAAAGCTTGTAAGGCCGTTTGACAAGGACGGTAAGATAAAAGGAATACTTGACGCGGTTTTGTCATCAATGTATGACGCGCCGCCCGAGGATTGGAATGCGGTGCTTCCGCAAAAATAAGGTGATTAAATGAAATACAGGTTTTTTCTTAGATTTTCCGCCGTGTTCTCCGCTTTCGGAGCGGCTGCCTTGGGAGCAAAATATCAAAAGCTTAAAGAGCAAAAGCTTTCCTTGCCGCATGGCTTTACAGTCACCGCTCACACCGGCTGCGACGGTAGCCCCGACAATTCCATAGAGTCTATACAAAGGGCGATTTTTTCGGACGTCCCAGTAATAGAGAATGACTTAACGCTCAGAACTGACGGAACGCCGGTCTTTATGCACGCCGAATCGGCAGGAGACGGCGGCTTGCTCTTTGCCGAGGCGCAGTATTACATAGCGTCAAATTCGAGCACGGTTTTGCAAAATCTTGATTTAAAGGTATTTGAAAATCTTGACCAAATACAAAGCATCGTAAAAAAAGCAGGGCTTATAGGCAGATGCTTCTTTACGGGAGTTGAGAAAGATAACGCGGCAAAGGTCAAAAAATACGCGCCGGAAATACCGTATTATCTCAATATGAAGCTAAATGTATTGAGGCTTCGCGATAAGGAGTATTTACGTCGGACGGCAGATGAAATAAAGCACGCCGGAGCCGTGGGTATAAACTGCAAATACACATATTTGTCAAAGGCCTTGGTTGAGGTTATGCACGAACGTGGGCTTTCGGTATCGGTTTGGACTGTAGATAAAAAACCGCTTATGCTGTATGTTTTGAGCCTCGCTCCCGATAACATCACTACGCGAAATCCGCGGCTTTTAATGTCGCTTATTAAGTGATTTTTTCATCGCTCCGTTTTTCGGGGCGATGTTTTTTTGCGCGGATTATATAAGCCGCTGCGTTTCTTGTCCGCTGTACCGTAACGCACATAAAAACACAACCTGCGGCATATACTTGTACAAAGTAAAGGAGGTTGTGTTATGAACGGCAGTAAAGCTGCGGTAGGTGCCGCCGAGGGCATAAAAGCTCCGCATAATGTCATTATGGAGGACAGACACACACTTACGGTTTCGGGAATTTCCGATGTGGACAGCTTTGACGAACAGACCGTAATAGTCTTTACCGATATGGGCGAGCTTACGGTGAAGGGCGAGGGTCTTCATATAAACCGCTTGAGTCTTGAGGTCGGGGAAATTATGATAGAGGGAAACATCAGCTCTCTCTCATACTCCGACAGCAAGCCGACGCAGGAGGGCGGATTTTGGAGCAGGGTGTTCCGCTGATGGATTACATAGTCGGTATGCCGCGGCAGACGACAAATTTTTTGCTGTCGCTCGGCTTTGGATTTTGTATAGGCGTATTGTATGACGTTGTCAGAACGATACGCCTTATTTTCGGCGGCGGAAAACGCACGGTGCTGATATTTGACATATTGTATTCGGCTTTTGCCGGCCTTGTGACATTTATATTTTCGCTCGTTATAACAAACGGTATGGTTATGGCGTATGTGGTTTTCGGAGAGATGCTCGGTTTTTTTATATATTACATTACGTTCGGCGTGTTTGCGGTGCGATTTTCCGAGCGCGTTACCGAAGCCGTTAAAGGCTTTTTTATTAAAATTTTTAAGGCCCTTGCAGCTCCGTTTTTAAAGCTATTTGGGTTTTTTAAGCGAGTTTTTGGAAAAATATCACAAAAAAGTCGAAAAAAAGCGGTAAAAGCGGCAAAAAAATCAAAAATCCACTTGAAACTATGCGGCTCTTTGTTGTATAATCAATTAAATAATAAGCGCAATTATCCGAAAATGCGGAAGGAAGTGAAGCAAAATGGCTGCCGAAAAAAGAGCGGTAAAAGCAAAGAAGAAAAAAGGTAAAGCCAAGCACAGCTTCATACTTACCTTGCTTTTGGTGCTTGCGGTTGGGTATTTTACAATAAGTCTTATCGATACGCAGCTCAAAATTAAGGAGAGGGAAAAAACGGCGGAGCAGGTTTCTGCCCAGTATGAGCAGCAGCTCGCCGAAAACGAACGCTTGCAAAAGGTAGCTGACGGCGGCAGTCAGGAAGATTATATCGAACGTGTTGCACGCGAAAAACTCGGATACGTTATGCCTGATGAAAAGGTATACTATGATATTACACCGGGCAACTGAGAGGTTGGCTCACGGGGAGGATAAAATTCTTTTATGGTCGAAGTAGGGGAAATACTTGAAGGCAAGGTTACCGGACTCACAAATTTCGGAGCTTTTATAAGCCTGCCGGGCAATCTTACGGGTATGGTTCACATCTCGGAGGTTTCGCAGTCTTATGTAAGTGATATTCACGAGCATCTGAAAGAAAATCAAACGGTCAAGGTAAAGGTAATTGACATTACGCCGGAGGGCAAAATAAGCCTTTCCATCAAAAAAGCATTGCCGGCGCAGCAGCAGCCGCAGGGTGAACGTTCTTTCCGCCAAAATAAGGGGCACAGAAACAGCACTCCCAACGTTTGGAAGGGTCAGCCGTCCGAAAAGAAGGACGGTCCTATGTCTTTTGAAGATATGATGGACAGATTCAAAAAGGTCAGCGACGAAAAAATGACAGACCTTAAGCGTGCCACGGACGGAAAACGCGGCTCGTATTCAAGAAGAAAATAAAATGTACGGCAGGCAAGTATTTGTCTGCCTGTTTTTATGGAGCTAAATATGAGAGAAATTGATGTCGGAGAAATAATCAAAGCCGTAGAGGAGCTTTGCATAAAAGCCAATAAAATTTTACCGGACGATTTGTGCGGCTGCATATCCTGTGCAGAAAAAACCGAGACCGGTGAGCTGCCCAAAAAGATAATGGGTACTTTGCTTGAAAACCTCGACGCGGCAAAGGAGCTTAATTTGCCTATTTGTCAGGATACCGGTATGGCGGTAATTTTTTGCGATGTGGGTCAGGACGTGCATATTGTCGGCGGTGATTTTGAAAATGCCGTAAACGAGGGTGTTTCAAGAGGCTACACAAACGGGCTCTTGCGCAAGTCAATAGTGCGCGATCCGCTCGACAGAGTTAATACAAACGACAATACGCCTGCCGTAATTCACACAAGAATAGTTCCGGGTGACAAAATAAAGCTTACCGTCGCTCCGAAGGGCTTCGGCAGCGAAAATATGAGCAGGCTTAAAATGTTTACGCCCTCCGCCTCAAAGGACGATCTTATGGACTTTGTGCTTGAAACGGTGAAGCTTGCCGGAGGGAATCCTTGCCCTCCTATGGTGATAGGCGTAGGCTTCGGCGGAGATTTTGAATACTGCGCATATCTCGCAAAAAAGGCACTTTGCCGCCCCGTAAGCGAGAGAAACAAAATCCCTGTTTACCGCGAGATGGAGCAGGAGCTTTTGCGCCGCATAAACGCGACGAATATAGGCCCTCAGGGCTTCGGCGGCAAAACCACGGCTCTTGCCGTAAACATTGAGGCGGCACCGACGCACATAGCCGGGCTTCCCGCAGCCGTGAATATAGGCTGCCACGTAACGCGACACGCCGAAAAGACAATTTGATTAAGAAAAACGAGCGGCGCCCTAAAGCGGGCACCGCTTTTTTACAATCACTGCTTATTTAAATTTAACAAAAAATTTAAAAAATGTCTTTATTTTACTGTAAATATATGCTATAATCAAATCAAGCTAAAGAAATTCAGCGTATTGTCGCAACAAGGGCCCCGGCCTTTGAATATATAAATAAGGGGATGTCTTAATGAACATTACCATTATCGGCAGAAAATGCACACCGAGAGAATCCTTCAAAGAAAGGGCGGAATTAAAGCTCAAAAAGGTCGAAAAGTTTTTCGGACCCGAAGCTGATGCCAAGGTTACCGCTACGGTGGAAAAGAACATTAAAATTGTTGAGATAACGCTCTCAAAGGGCGGTTTTATATTCAGAAGTCAGGAGCGCTCACAGGACCTTGAGGACGCGCTTGATAAATGTGTTGATTCACTCATTCGTCAGATAAGGAAAAACAAGACAAGACTTGCAAAGCGCATACGCGATGTCTCCTTTGACGAGGCGTTTAATTCGCCTGACGACTCCGCCGAGGAGGAGTATGATATAGTCAGAACGAAAGCTGTTATTTTAAAGCCGCAATCTTCCGAGGAGGCTATACTCCAGATGAATATGCTCGGACACGAGTTTTATATGTTCCGCAATGCCGACACGGACGACGTAAATGTGGTTTATAAGCGTGCTGACGGCGGCTACGGTATACTTGAGCCGACCGAGGGCTGATAAGCTCGGCGGCATAATATAATAAAATAAACAGCACCGCTCGGCCTTTGGCCGGGCGGTGCTTGGTATTTCGGATGAACTATATCATTTCATAAAGAAGAGTTTTACGGGCGAAATCAATGCCGTAAACAGATTTGTTGCAGTGTCATAGTCATAGTCGTAGTCATAAGAAAAGCTGTCGTCGATGTACGGCACAGCCGCCCATACCGCTGTCCACATAATCACCATAACAATTATGCTTAAAAGCACCTGTACGCCGAAGCTTATTGCGGCACAAAGAAGATATGATTTTGCGGCGCGCGGAGTATCGTTTTTCTGCACCAAAAAAAGTATAAGACCGACAATCGGGAAAAACACCGAGGCAACGCACAGCCCCACGTTTGCCTTTTCGTTGGGATTACGATATGCCTGCGGATTATAGGCTCCGCCATTTTGACCGTACTGATTGTATTGCTCCGGTTTGTTTTGCTGATAAGCGGCTCCGTTTACCGGAACATTATATGTGCTGTTTACGGGATTGTTTTGTTGAGAGCCGTAAAAGCCGTTTGTGTTCCCCGAGGGGCTGTTGTAATTCTGATTACAGCTCTCCGGTTTGTACGGAGCGTTTTGCCCGTTATAATTCACATTTGATACAGGGGTTTCTCCTTGTGCGAAGCTTGACCGGCTGACGGGTCGGTTGCAATTCGGGCATATATCCGCACCGTTCGGTAAAGCCGCACCGCAATTTGTACAAAACATAATAATCACCCAATCCTTTTAAATTTTTTATTTATGGTATTTTCCTCCGGAAGATATTTCGAATGCTCTGTATATCTGCTCAAGGAGCATACAACGCGCGAGCTGATGCGGAAAGGTCATTTCCGACATTGAAAATTTAAAATCCGACATTTTTTTGATTTCGTTACTGAGTCCGAATGAGCTGCCGATAATAAAGGCTATATTGCTTTTGCCGGACAGCGCAGTAGCGGATATTTTTTCGGAAAAGTCAACGCTTGACATCTGCCTGCCTTCAATGCACATCGAAAATACATAAGCACCGGACGGTATTTTGGATTTTATAAGCGCAGCCTCGCTGTCGAGAGCCTTTTTTATTTCACCCTCGCTCGGATTTTGTGAAAGACGTACGGGATTTAGCTCGGTTATGTTTATTTTGCAAAACGCCTTGAGCCGTTTTTCGTACTCTGCGCAAAAGTCGCGCATATAACTTTCCTTGAGCTTGCCGAGTGCTATAACGGTAACGCTTATCATAATATCATCGCTTTCTCGTCGCAGACGGGCTTTGCAACCTTGAGTATATAGTCGCTGTTCTCTTTTGCTCCCGCCATGGTAAGTGCCGAGCACGTGGTTTGATATGCGAGAGCCGGCATATTGTTCTCACGGCTTAAGTGGCCGAGATAAATTCTCGTGGTACCGCCGCTTACGAGCCTTTCGGCGGTGCTTGCACACGCGTCGTTGGAAAGGTGTCCTTTTTTGCCGAGAATTCTCTTTTTCAGAGAATACGGGTAAGGGCCGTTTTCGAGCATCATAACGTCGTGGTTTGACTCAAGCATAACAAGGTCTGAGCCGCTTACTGCTGAAAAAACCTCTTCGGTCATTTCGCCGAGGTCGGTGGCTATGGAGATTTTTCTGCCGTCGCTGCAGTCTATTTTGTAGCCGCAGCTTTCTCTTGCGTCATGCGAGGTGTGAAACGGGGTCACAAAAAGAGGACCTGCTTCGTTACCGGAAAACGAGACCTCCTCCGTCTCAAATTTGCCGTTTAATATGCCCATATCGTCAAGTGCCGAGAGCGTACCATTTGTTCCGTATACCTTTATGTGATATTTTGAAGCGAATACGCGCAAGCCCTTTATATGGTCGGAGTGTTCGTGTGTGACGAAAACGGCGTTTAAACTCTCCGGGGCGACGCCTATGTTAAAGAGCGCTTCGCCGATTTTTTTTGCGCTCATTCCCGTGTCTACGAGTATTCCGCCGTCGTTATTGCCTATGTATATTGAGTTGCCGGAGCTTCCGGAAAAAAGCGGACAAAATCTTGCCATAAAGTCTCCTTGCTTTTGTGTCTGTTATTCCGGAAGAATGGAATTTGTTGTGATGTACTCTACGCCGGCGTCTATCATTGAGGCGAGCATTTCTCGGTTGTCAACCGTCCAGCAGGCGGTTTTAAGACCGTTGTCATGAACCTTGCGTATCCACTCCGGACGGCAGGCGTTAAATTCCGCCGAGAAGTCCATACCGTTGCAGCCTGCGTCTCTCGCGGCTTTAATGTTTTTGCTGTCGAGATAGTTTACAAGATACCACATATTAAGCGTCGGGTCTATATCGTGCAGCTCTTTAAGGTCGTCGAGTATAAACGAAATTATAACGGCGTCCTTAAGCAGATCGTTTTTGAGAAGCACATTGTAGAAATCCTGCATTTTGTCCTTACGCGGATCCTTGATTTCGATTATCGGGTGGCAATTATACTTTTTGCAGATGTCGATGTATTCCTGAAGCGTGCAAGCTTTGAGTCCGGGGAATTTATCGGCATTGGAGCCTCTTGCGACGTGCATTCTTTCAATTTCGTCAAATGAAAGCTCTTTAACGTCGCCCGAACCGCTGTATATGGTCGAAACGTCCGGGTCATGCATAATTACCCAAACGCCGTCTCTGGTCATGTGCGTGTCGCATTCAAGGCCGAAATATCCGCCATGCTTGCCTGCCGCCTCAAACGACGGAGCGGTGTTTTCGGGATATGCTCCCGAAAGTCCGCGGTGCGCTACGAGCTGAACCTTGTCCTTATCGAGCGGTGCTAAGTCCGAGAGTCTTTTAAGCTCTTTCGGAACTATCGGTTTTCTCCGCATATTTCTATATACTATCTTGCCGAATACCGGCTGGAATTTATTTCCCATAAACGCTGTGAATTTGTTAAGCTTGCCCATGAAAATCACCTTAACCTTTCTTACTGCTGTTTAATACATATTATAGTTTAAAAACCTTAAAATGTAAACAGTATAAAGCCCTGTTGCTTTGGGATAATAATAAAAAAATCCGTTTTTTCGGCAAAAAAGGAAGGAAGATACACTTGAAGGAAAAAAGCAGAACCGAAGAATTTTTAAATAAGGTATACGAAAATGCCGAGATGTGCTGCGAATCCATTTCAATGATAACCGAAAAGGTTGAGGACCCGAGCCTTTTGTCGGAGCTTCAGAGCGAGCACAGGGATTATACCGATTTGTCGGGCGAGGCTGTAAATCTGCTCGCAAAGGAAAACAAATTGCCTAAGGAAAAGGGACCGCTGGCGCAGTTCGGAGTTTGGTCGGGTATACAGATGAATACGGCATTTGACAAAAGCCCCGATAAAATCGCCGAAATGATGATGCAGGGCAGTATGATGGGCGTTATAGATATGTCGCGAACCCTAAAGGAATACGGCGATACCCCTGAGGATTGCCGAAAACTCGGTGAGAATTTGATTAAGCTTGAGGAAAACAGCATACAAAAAATGAAACAGTACCTCGGTTAATTGTAATATCGGGTGGGGCGTAAAAAATCGGGCAGTTTTACGCCTCGCTCGATTTCGGCTGAAAACGTTGAAAATTTCGCTTGCTCCGAAACGTCCGCGTAATCGGCGATTAGGACTTTTTAAGCGTCCTTTTTTGTTGACATAGATTTGGTTATATCTTATAATAACAGAGTATATATTATGGAAAAGAAGGTTTTTCTATGCAGTTCCAGGAAAAGGAATTTTTACCGGTAATACTCGGAGCCGATATAACCGCTTATTCCCTCGCGAGAAGCTTTCACGAGGAATACGGCATCAAATCACTCGTGTTAAGTATGTCGGAGGGCGGTTACATAGCTAATTCCGATATTATAGAAAACAGAATATTCCCAGGTCTTGAAAACAAGGATGTGCTGGTTAAGCATCTTATCGAAGTCGGCAAGGAATTTGAGGGCAAAAAGAAGCTTATTGTATTAGGCTGCGGCGACTGGTACGTCAGAGCGCTCATAGAGAGCAAAAAAGAGCTGTCTCCGTACTATATCATCCCGTATATAGACGTTGACCTCTTAAATAAAATAGTTCTCAAAGACAAATTCTATGAGATTTTTGAAGAGCTCGGCCTTAATTATCCCAAGACATATGTCTATGAGTGCGGCAAGGAAAACGACCTGAAGTTTGACTTTGATTATCCCGTTATAGCAAAGCCCGCAAACTCGGCTATGTATCATTATGCCAAATTCGACGGTAAGAAAAAGGTGTTCCGCTTCAACAATGAAGAGGAGCTTCGCGATATGCTCGCAAAGCTTGAAAAATCAAGCTATGACTATAAATTCCTCATACAGGATTGTATACCCGGCGACGATACCTATATGCGCGTTTTAACCTGCTATTGTGACCAAAACCACAAGGTTCGTTTCGCATCTCTCGGCAGAACTCTGCTTGAGGATCACACGCCCACGGCGATAGGCAACCCCGTTGCCATAGTCAACGAGGTGAATCCCGAAATAGTGGCCGCCGCAACAAAGTTCCTTGAGCATATCGGCTACACTGGCTTTGCAAACTTCGATATAAAATACGATGAGCGTGACGGTAAGTTTAAATTCTTTGAAATAAACGTCCGTCTCGGCAGAAGCAATTTCTATGTTACGGGCAGCGGCTTTAATACAGTCAAATGGATTGTTGACGACTATATTTATAACAAGCTTGACGATTACACCGTAGCCGACAATATAAATCTCTATACGGTTGTCCCGAAAGGCGTAATTAAAAAATACGTTCCCGACAGCGATTTCAAATCTCTCGCTTTAAAGCTCTGGTCCGAGGGCAAGGTTTCCGAGCCTCTGTTCTACTCCGCCGACCACAACCTCAAGCATAATTTTTACGCGAGAGCGGCTTATATCAATCAGTTCCGTAAATTCCGTAAATATTTCTGATAATACGCACCCCGCACTTTTTTGCTGCCCTCTCGAGTACCTTCGTACACTTCGGGGCGTCAAAAACGCACGGTTCACGCATTCTCAGAAATATTTAAGCAAAGGTTTCTAAAGAAAATACGCACCCCGCACGCTTTTATCGTTCTCTCGAGTACCCTTGTACACTTCGGAACGCTAAAAACGCACGGATGCACGCATTCTCAGAAATATTTAGAACTAAGGTTTCTAAAGATAACGCACACCCCGCACGCTTTTATCGTTCTCTCGAGTACCCTTGTACACTTCGGAACGCTAAAAACTCACGGCTGCACGCATTCTCAGAAATATTTAAGCAAAGGTTTCTAAAGATAATACGCACCCCGCACGCTTTTATCGTTTTCTCGAGTACCCTTGTACACTTCGGAACGCTAAAAACGCACGGTTGCACGCATTCTCAGAAATATTTAAAATTAAGGTTTCTGAAAATAAGACATAAGCCCCGCACGCTTTTATCGTTCTCTCGAGTACCCTTGTAAAATGTGTTCTCGGCGACAGCGAAAATTGCGGTAATTTGCATTTAGCAGAAAAACAACTAAGCTCACAAACAGAGCAGAAAGAAAGGACACCTCAAAAAATGGAAGAAAAAACTCTCGGTGTTCTGGGCGGTGTAGGGCCGCTCGCTACCATATATTTTGCGGACCTTGTCGTTAAAATGACTGACGCCAAGACCGATCAGGAGCATATATCCATGGTTATTTTAAACCACGGAGCAATACCTGACAGAACGGACTATATACTCGACCACTCAAAGCCGAATCCGCTTCCCGTTATGATTGCCGACGCAAAAAAGCTTCAGGCTGCAGGGTGCGATTATATAGTCATCCCTTGTAACACCGCGCATTATTTTTATGACGAGATACAGAAAAACGTAGATATTCCGATAATCAACATTATAGAGGAGACTGTAAAATACGCAATTAAGACAGTCCCCGGGCTTAAAACACTCGGAGTTTTGGCAACAGAGGGAACCATCAAATCGGGATCTTACGAGCGTGTTGCCGACAGGTATTCGATTGATTGTAAATTCCCCGACGAAGAGGACAAAAGGTCGCTTATGAACATCATTTACGGTGAGGTCAAGGCGGGCGAAAAGGTCGATATATTTGAGTTTATGAGAATTATCGGCGATATGAAAAAGAAGGGGTGCGATGCCGTTATACTCGGCTGCACCGAGCTTTCGATAATTGACAAGGACTTCAATCTTTCAAAAAAAGACAGCAAAATTATAGACTCCATGGAGGTTCTTGCGCGCAGAAGCATAGATCTTTGCGGTAAGAAAATCAAGGAATAACGGAAGGAACAATATATGTGTGGTTTTGTAGGGTATGTCAACGACACACCGGATAAGTCTGTAAACGAAAAAATTATAAAGGATATGGCGGATCGCATACGCCACCGCGGTCCCGATCAGGACGATTATTATGTGGATTCATCCGTTTCGCTCGGATTCCGTCGCCTGAGTATAATAGACCTTGACGGCGGCAGCCAGCCGATACTTAACGAGGACGGCACAAAGGTTCTCGTATTCAACGGCGAGATTTACAATTATCAGCCCATAAGAGAAGAGCTTATAAAAAAAGGTCACGTTTTTCGCACAAAGACCGATTCCGAGGTTTTGCTTCACGGCTATGAGGAATACGGCTGTGAGCTTTTAAACAAGCTGCGCGGAATGTTTGCCTTTGTAATTTGGGACAGCACCGAGAAAAAGCTCTTCGGCGCGCGTGACATATTCGGCATAAAGCCGTTTTTCTATTATCTCAAAAACGGAAACTTTCTTTTCGGTTCCGAGATAAAGTCGTTTTTGTCAAATCCGCTGTTTGAGAAAGAGCTCAACGAGGAGAGACTTCCTGATTACCTCTGCTTTGAATATATCCCGACTACCGAGACTATGTTCAAAAACGTATACAAGATGGAGCCCGGCAGTTATTTCACTTTCTCGGACGGCAAATTTGAAACCAAAAGATATTTCACTCCCGAATATTCGATTGATGATACAAAGTCCATTGAATATTGGGAAGACCTTATTGACGAGACATTCAAGGGCTCGACTGTGGCACACGGTATTTCAGACGTTGAAGTAGGCTGCTTCCTTTCAAGCGGCGTGGATTCAAGCTATGTCGTTCATGAAATGGCAAAGCGCAACGACGTTAAAACCTTTTCCGTAGGCTACGCTGAGGAAAAATATTCGGAGCTATCCCATGCACAGGAATTTGCAAAGCACGAAAACGTCAAGAATTTTTCCAAAAAAATAACCGCCGAGGAGTATTTTAACATTACTCCCATGGTTCAGTATTATATGGACGAACCGCTCCCGAACCCCTCTGCGATAGCACTGTATTTCCTCGCAAATCTCGCTTCGCAGCAGGTAAAGGTCGTTTTGTCGGGCGAGGGTGCCGATGAGCTTTTCGGCGGCTATCATTATTACCGAGAGCCGCTTGATTTTGCAAAATATATGCGCTTGCCGCAGGGCCTTCGCAATATGCTCGGCGGTATTGCCGAAAAAATGCCCTCGTTCCACGGCAAGAGGTTCTTGACCCGCGGCAGATACCCGATTGAGGAACGTTATATCCGCAACAACTACGTGTACAACCACGAGGATGTCGATAAGGTGCTCGCAAAGCACATTCCGTCAAAGGATCCTGCCGTTTACACAAAGCCGTTCTTCGACGAGGTCAAAAATGAGGACGACGTTACAAAAATGCAGTATGCCGATATTCGCACATGGCTGGTTCAAGATATACTCGTAAAAGCCGACAGAATGAGTATGGCAAATTCGCTTGAGCTTCGCGTTCCGTTCCTTGACAGGGAAATGCTTAAAATAGCACTTCAAATACCGTCAAAATACCGCGTCAATAAAGAGACGACAAAGTTAGCTCTCAGAGGCGCAGCCGCAAAGGAGCTTCCTCCGCAGACTGCCGCTATGAGAAAAACCGGATTTTTAACGCCTCTCAACGATTGGCTTCGTCGTGACGAGTATTACAATATGGTCAAGGAAAAATTCGAGGGCGAGGTTGCGGCAAAATTCTTTAACCGCGACTATATAATGAAGCTTTTGGATGAACACAAGGCAGGCACGGCGCACAATATGAAAAAGATCTGGTCTGTTTATTCGTTCATTCTCTGGTACGAAAAATATTTTATTGAGAACTGATTCGCTTTAACACAAGAGCTGCAAGAGCTTTATTCTTGCGGCTCTTTTTGTTTTTGAGCGATATTTTTTTCTTTTAGACGTCTTGTTTTCGCTTAAATTCATTGATATATCGATGTGATAGTGATAAAATATAAAAAAGTAAAAAGGAGGCATATTTATGCAGATGACCTTTCGATGGTTCGGTAAGGATAAGGATACCGTAACCCTTGAGCAGATAAAACAAATTCCCGGTGTAACAGGTATAGTACCGGCTCTTCACTATCTGCCGGCAGGAGAAGTGTGGCCCCTTGAGGACGTTACCGCAATGCGTGACGAAATAGCTGCCGCAGGCTTTACCATGGAATGTATAGAGAGCGTAAATGTTCACGAGGATATAAAGATAGGTCTTCCGTCAAGAGATAAATATATAGATAATTATATTGAGAGCATACGAAATCTCGCAAAGGTCGGAGTTAAGGTTATTTGCTATAACTTTATGCCTGTTTTCGACTGGACAAGAACCGACCTTGCCATGGATATGGGCGACGGCGCCACGTGCCTTTCTTATGACGGCGCACAGATAGAGGGCAAATCCCCCGAGGATATGTTCCGCGAGATAGATAATAATTCAAACGGCTATGCGATGCCCGGCTGGGAAACGGAACGTATGGGTGAAATAAAGGAACTGTTTGAAAAATATAAAAATGTGACTTCCGAGGACCTTTGGAACAACCTTGAATATTTTCTTAACAGACTTATGCCCGTGTGCGAAGAGTGCGACGTCAAAATGGCTATACATCCGGACGATCCGCCATGGGGAATATTCGGCCTGCCGCGTATTATAACCGGGCGTGAGTCATATCGCAGACTTTTTGATATTGTTCCGTCAAAATATAACGGAATCACCTTCTGCACGGGCTCTCTCGGTGCAAACAAAGACAATGATTTGCCTGCTATGATACGCGAATTCGGCGACAGGATTTATTTTGCTCACCTTCGCAATATCAAGGTTTCGGACAGACATTTCAACGAGACGGCTCATAAGTCAAGTGAGGGCTCACTTGATATGTACGAGATTGTAAAGGCTCTTCAGGATGTCGGATTTGACGGATATGTGCGTCCAGACCACGGCAGAATGATTTGGGGCGAAGTCGCAAGACCAGGCTACGGTCTTTACGACAGAGCACTCGGCGCCGCATATCTTAACGGATTATGGGAAGCCGTAGAGAAATCAAAAAAGTAATTAAAGGTACGAACCGAAAGGACTGGACTTTATGAAACACGAAAATTTAAATGGCAGAGTTGCGGTAGTAACGGGCGGCGGCGGAGTTCTCTGCGGAGACTTTTCAAAGGTGCTCGCAAAGCAGGGCGTAAAGGTAGCCGTGCTTGATTTAAACGAAGCGGCGGCTCAAAAGGTTGTAGATGAGATAACCGCAGACGGCGGAACGGCAATTGCCGTAGGCTGCAACGTGCTTGACCCCGAGAGTATGCAGAAGGCGCGCGAGGTTGTAAACGAAAAGCTCGGCACCTGCGACATTCTCCTCAACGGAGCGGGCGGTAACAACCCAAAGGGTACCACGACCAAAGAAACTCTCGAAAAGATAGATTTGTCTCAGCACGACGAGAACATCAAGACATTTTTTGATCTTGACCCACAGGGAATTTCGTTTGTGTTTAACCTCAATTTCCTCGGAACGCTTATTCCGACTCAGGTATTTGCGCGCGATATGGCTCAGAAAGAAAACACCTGCATAGTTATGATTTCTTCTATGAATGCCTATCGTCCGCTAACGAAGATACCGGCATATTCGGCTGCAAAGGCGGCTGTTTCAAACTTCACGCAGTTTATGGCTGTTCATTTTGCCGATGTAGGTATCAGAGTTAATGCCATTGCGCCGGGCTTCTTCTCGACCAATCAAAATAAAGCACTTCTTTGGAACGAGGACGGCACGCCCACGGCACGCACCGGCAAAATTCTTGCCGCAACTCCGATGAAGCGCTTCGGCGAGCCGAGCGAGCTTGACGGCACGCTTTTGTTCCTCTGTGATGAGGATTATTCGGGCTTTATAACCGGTACTACAATTCCGGTTGACGGTGGATTTAACGCTTATTCCGGAGTTTAAGCTCCGTTTATGGGAGAATATTATGAATCTTAATGTAAAAGATGCAGCTTCCTGCAAATATGATATGATTTCGCTCGGCGAAATAATGCTGAGACTTGATCCCGGCGAAGGCAGAATCAAAACCGCGCGTTCTTTCAGAGCATGGGAGGGCGGCGGCGAATACAATGTCGCAAGAGGACTCAGACGTTGCTTCGGTATGCGTACCGCGGCTGTTACGGCTCTTGCCGACAATGAAGTCGGCAGGCTCGTAGAGGACTTCATGTTAGAGGGCGGAGTTGACACTTCACTTATAAAATGGGTCCCGTATGACGGTATAGGAAGAACTGTTCGCAACGGTCTTAACTTTACCGAGCGTGGTTTCGGCATAAGAGGTGCTCTCGGAGTTTCTGACCGCGGAAATACCGCTGTTTCGAAATTAAAGCCCGGCGATATTGACTGGGAGCACATTTTCGGTGAGCTCGGTGTTCGTTGGTTTCACACCGGCGGAATTTTTGCCGCACTTTCCGAAACTACCGCAGAGGTTGTTATAGAGGCTGTTAAAACAGCCAAAAAATACGGAACAATCGTTTCCTACGACCTCAATTACCGTCCGTCCCTCTGGAAAGACATCGGCGGCAAGGAAAAGGCGCAGGAAGTAAATAAGAAGATAGCAAAATATGTAGACGTTATGATAGGCAATGAGGAGGATTTCACCGCTTGTCTCGGCTTTGAAGTAGAGGGCAATGATGCAAATCTTAAAAAGCTCAATATCGACGGCTACTGCAAAATGCTTTCCGAAGTCGTTAAGGTGTACCCCAATTTCAAGGCTATCGGCACCACCTTGCGCACAGTGAAAACCGCAACAATAAACGACTGGTCCGCAATGCTCTATGCCGACGGCAGCGTTCATAAGGGGATGTCTCTTCCTTCACTTGAAATTATGGACCGCGTCGGCGGCGGAGACAGCTTTGCCTCCGGTCTTATCTATGGCCTTATGACCACCGGCGACCCCGACAAAGCCGTAAATTACGGCATAGCCCACGGTGCTCTCGCAATGACCACACCCGGTGACACATCTATGGCGTCGCTCAAGGAAGTAGAGAATATCGTATCCGGCGCGGGTGCACGCGTTCAGAGGTAAAATCTTACGCATCTTACGACTTTTCGTTGCCCAATCTCGCATATCAAAAATATGCTTCGGGGCATCAAAAAGCCGCAATATACGAAATCTTTTCCCTCTGAAATCAAGTGGTAAAATCTTACGCATATCAGGGCTTTTCGGCGACCAATCTCGCATATCAAAAATATGCTTCGGGGCATCAAAAAGCCGTAATATACGAAATCTTTTCCCTCTGAAATCAAGTGGTAAAATCTTACGCATATCAGGGCTTTTCGGCGACCAATCTCGCATATCAAAAATATGCTTCGGGGCATCAAAAAGCCGTAATATACGAAATCTTTTCCCTCTGAAATCAAGTGGTAAAATCTTACGCATATCAGGGCTTTTCGGCGACCGAACTTGCATATCAAAAATATGTTTCGGGGCATCAAAAAGCCGTAATATACGAAATCTTTTCCCTCTGAAAATAAAGGCTATGCGTAAGGAGCAAGACTAAATTTTAAAATAAATATATCCGGAGATGTTACTAATGGATAAAGAACAAATACTTACAAAAATTCAGGACTGCGGTATAGTTGCGGTAGTCCGCGCCGAGAGCACGGACAAAGCGATTCGTATTACCGATGCTTGCATCGAGGGAGGAGTTGCAGCCATAGAGCTGACGTTTACCGTTCCACACGCAGACGAGGTCATAGAGGAACTTGCAAAGCGCTACACACCGGACGAGATAATCCTCGGCGCAGGCACGGTGCTCGATGCAACAACCGCTCGCATAGCAATGCTGTCGGGTGCTCAGTATATAGTAAGCCCCGCTCTTGACCTTGACACGCTTCATCTGTGCAACCGTTACAGAGTTCCGATGATGCCGGGAATTATGTCGGTACGCGAGGGCTTGCTTGCCATGGAAAACGGAGCGGATATACTAAAGGTATTTCCTGCCGACCTTTTCGGGCCGAAAATCATAAAGGACATTCGCGGACCTATTCCCTATGCCAAAATGATGCCCACGGGCGGTGTTAACGCCGACAATGTAGGCGAATGGATAAAAGCGGGCGCAGTGGCAGTAGGTGCAGGTTCATCGCTCACAGCAGGAGCCAAGACCGGCGACTATAAACAGATAACCGAAACCGGTAAGAAATTTGTTGCAAACATCAAGGCTGCAAGAGCCGAAATGAGCAAATAATCAAATCTTAAATAAAGGGGTAAATTAAAATGGAAAAAACCGTAATGGTGGAAACCTCCGCAAGACACGTTCACGTTACAGAAGAAACGCTTGAAATACTCTTCGGTAAGGGCTATCAGCTTACAAAGAAGAAGGATCTCTCACAGCCGGGTCAGTTCGCCTGCGAAGAGAGAGTCCAGGTTATAGGACCTAAAAACAGCTTCCCGGCTGTTTCAATATTAGGCCCCACAAGACCTGCCGATCAGGTTGAGCTTTCCGCAAGCGACGCGCGCTCAATAGGCGTTGCAGCTCCCGTTCGTGAATCGGGCGACATTGCAGGCAGCGGTGCTTGCAAATTGGTAGGCCCCAAGGGCGAAGTTGAGCTTAAAGAGGGCGTTATCGTGGCCAAGAGACACATACATATGACTCCCGAGGACGCTGCGAATTACGGCGTAAAAGATAAGCAGGTTGTATCGGTTAAAATTGATTCACCCGAGCGCTCGCTTGTATTCGGTGATGTTGTTGTAAGAGTAAGCCCGAAGTTCAAGCTTGCAATGCATATTGATACCGATGAGTCAAATGCCGTAATGGCAGGACGCGACGCAACAGGCGTTATCGTTGATTGAACTTCCTTTTAGCCTAAGGCTTTTGAGCGGGGCCGCGAAATTCGCGGTCCCGCTTTTTTTGTCCTCTATAATCGAGCTTTTACTTGACGACAAACGTATGTAAAAGCGCAACAAAAAAAACCTCAATCTCGTAAAAGAGATTGAGGTTTTAAAAAAGTTACGTTTTAAGCTTCGGCTTATTTCTCGTCGGAATCCTTGCTCTTTTTGGTGAGCACAAGCGCGAGACCTGCTGCTACCGCAACACCTGCAACTGCATATATCGCAACGTCGCCGGTCTTCGGGATAGAAGCGGTCGAAGATTTTGAAGAGCTTGACTTTGTGGTAGATGCCTTCTTTGTGGTGGTCTCGGTGTTGTTGCCCGAGCCGCCGCCGATGCCGAGGCCGCTGAGAAGACCCGAAATAGCTCCGCCTATCTGAGAGAACGAATCAGAGAAGCCCTTGAAGAGGTCGCTGAAATCGCCGTTTGAGAAATCGGGGAAAAGCTTATCGAGCACGTTGCTGCCGCTGCCGCCAGGGCCGATGTTTGATGAGCCTTCGCCGTTAGCAGCCTGATAGCGTCCGGTAATGGTTGCAGAGGTTCTCAGCTTCATGGAATTGATAAGAGCTTCATCGGTAAAGGGAACGGTGAGCTTTTCGTTTGCTGCGTCAAATGCATCGCTGACATCATCGGTGATGGTCGCGGGAGAAGTAACGTCAGCATTGTAATCAAGATTGCTGCCTACATAATTTGCAAGAGTATCAGCGGTGTTGTTGCCTGCGTTGAGACCGTCGAAAATCACTTCGGCAAAAACCTTCTGCTGAGCGGTGAGATCGGCGTTGTCATCGAAATTGCCTGCGAATGCGGGGATGCTTACCATAAGCATCATGGCAATAGCGACAATAACAGAAATCGTCTTTTTCATAACTTAAACAAACCCTTTCATTTTTTTGTTAGGGAATGACCCCCTTATATACTCTTGTATTATAGCAACTAAAAAATTAAAAGTCAACCTGAAAATAATAAAAAAGATACATAAATATCCTGTCCTTTTTTCGGCATAATAATGTTATCACATAAAGAAAGGGTGATAAATTTGAGCAAAAAAAACAAAGATGAAAAGAGGCCTTCAAGAAAAGCCGTTAATAAGCTGAGCGAGCTCGGCACGGAGATGGCGGAGATTTGGAACGGCTATAACGATACCACAAACTCCGATGTTTTGGGCAGCTATACGGGCAATCCCGCGGACAGCGACAAAAGGCCGGAGCAGGATTCCGACGACCTTTGAAAAAAAGCTTGCAAACCGTATATATATATGGTATTATAACACAGTAAGAATATTCGTATGATTGAGAGTGGGGCGACCCGCTCTCTTAGTTTTGTTAAGACTTTTTTATGAAAGGATATATCGAATGGCAGAAAAATTGACCGGTACCGTCGGAACGGTCTGGAATATTGCACAGCCGCTTGCCGAGGAACTCGGGCTCATTTTGTGGGACGTCCGCTTCCAAAAAGAGGGTGCAGAGTGGTATCTTCGCATATTCATAGATAAACAGGACGGCGGCATAGGAATTGAAGACTGCGTAAATATGAGCCACGCTTTAGACGAGCCGCTTGACGAGGCTGACCCAATAGACCGAAGCTATTCTCTTCAGGTCTCTTCGCCCGGCATTGAGCGCGAGCTTACAAGGGATTTTCATTTTACGAGATATCTCGGCAGCCGCGTGATAGTTAAATTCATACGTCCCGTAAACGGCAAGAGAGTTTACAAATGCACATTAAAGGATTACGACGCAGGTCTTATCACGGTTGAATTCGATGAGGGCGGCGGAATGTCCTTTGAAAAGAAGGAAGCTTCGTTTGTAAAGCTTGATGACTTTGATATGTAAAAGACAATAATCGCCGTGACGAAAAGACACGGCACTACCTTGAAAGGAATGGTTATTAAAATGAATAAGGAATTTTTTGAAGCTGTGCAGATGCTTGAAAAAGAAAAAGGAATTCCTGCCGAGTATCTCTATGAGAAGATACAGAACGCCATAATCGTTGCGCTCCGCAAGGATTATAACGGCAAGGACGTAGTTTCGTGCGAGATTGATCCCGAAAATTATGAAATGAACGTATTTGTTCGCAAAAACGTGGTTGACGAAATCGACGACGAGGATACCGACATAACCGTAGCCGATGCTCAGCAGTATAAGCCCGGCGCCGAGGCAGGCGACATTATCGAGATAATGCTCGACACGAAGGACTTCGGCAGAATAGCGGCTCAGACCGCGAAGCACGTTATCCGTCAGGGTATACGCGACGCCGAAAAGGGTCAGATAATGATGGAGTTCCAGTCAAAGCAGCAGGAGCTTGTCACCGCTAAGGTTCTCAGTGTAGACCCGATTACCGGAAATGCCACTCTTGAAATCGGAAAGGCAGAGGCAATACTTCCGAAGGGTGAGCAGGTTCCCGGCGAGGAGCTTACCGTCGGTGAGCTTATAAAGGTATTTATAGTTGACGTCAGAGATACGGAAAAAGGCCCGAAGGCTATGATTTCACGCACGCATCAGGGTCTTGTAAAACGTCTGTTTGAGACAGAGGTCCCCGAGATTTACGACGGTACCGTAACCATCAACGCAATTTCACGTGAAGCCGGTGCCAGAACAAAAATGGCGGTCAGCAGCAAGGATGAAAACGTTGACGCCATCGGAGCCTGCATAGGTCCGAGAGGTTCGAGAGTCAACAAGATAGTAGAGCTGCTCGGCGGCGAAAAGATAGACATAGTCAATTACAGCGAAGACCCCAAGCAGTTTGTTGCGGCTGCTCTCGCTCCCGCAAACGTACTTAGCGTAGAGATACCCGATTCGGAGGTTAAATCCTGCGTAGTTACCGTACCGGACAATCAGCTCTCGCTCGCAATAGGCAACAAGGGTCAGAACGCACGTCTCGCGGCGCGCCTTACCGGCTGGAAGATAGATATAAAACCCGAAAGCGGATTTTACGAAGGCTGAGTCTTTTGATGTTTAAGGGAGAATAAAATGAAGCAGAAAAAAATACCTCTGAGAAAATGTCTCGGATGCGGTTGCCAAAAGCCTAAGCAGGAGCTTGTGAGAGTGGTCAGAAGCGCCGAGGGCGAGGTCTCGCTTGACCTCACCGGCAAAAAGGCTGGCAGGGGAGCGTATATATGCAAAAGCGCACAGTGCCTCAAGGCGGCGCGCAAAGCAAAGCGGATAGACCGCGCGTTCTCGGTGACGGTACCTGACGATGTTTACGACGAGATGGAAAAGGAGCTTTCGGAAAATGAATGACAGGGCATTAGGGCTGCTCGGTATAGCAAGGCGGGCTTCGGCTCTGAGTCTCGGGCACGACGCGGCACTGTCCTCCGTAAAAGAAGGCAGAGCCTCAGTGTGCATTCTGGCCTCCGATTCGTCCGAAAGACTCAAGGACGAATTTATCTCCCTTTGCGAAAAGACCGGCGGCAAAACTCCGGCATTAACCCTTGGCTGTACAATGAACGATTTAGGCAGGTGCCTCGGCGCCAAGATGACCGCGGTATTAACGGTCAACGACGGCGGCTTCGCACGTAAAATAACAGAATTGATCCGGGAGGGAAAGTAATATATGACAAAAAAATATAAGATACATGAAGCAGCTAAAGATTTTGATATTCAGAGCAAGGAATTAATAGAGCTTGTCTCAAAATACTTTGACGGCGAGAAAAAATATCAGACCGCGCTCGAAGAGAAAGAACTTGATTTGGTTTTTGATTTGCTCTCAAAGCAGAATGCGCCGAAGAGCCTTGACAGCTATTTTGCAAGGCAGAAATCGGCGGAAGATGTTAAGGAAAAGCCGCAAAAATCCGCAGCCGAGTCAAAGAAGACGGCTTCCATGGCGGATGCGGGCAAAACGAAGCAAAATGCAAAAACAGACAATTCGGCTCCGTTTAAGAGCAAAAAGGAAAAGAAGGAAAAAGATCCTTCAAAGCCGATGCAGTCGCGCACCAAGGGCGAAATGCGCCACGTTGATACAAGAGGCAACTCAGTTGACCTTGACAAGTACAACGAGCGTTATGAGAACATCGCTCCGGTAAACAACCGCAACAACGGCGACAACACCGTCCATAAGCAGAAGCTTAAGCAGAAGTCTCAGCAGTACAGAAGGCAGCAGGGCGTAAGAAGCCATAAGCGTGAGACTGAGGCGGAGAGACTGAAGAGAATAGCGGCGGAGCGCGCCAAGAGACACATTAAGATAACCATTCCCGATGAAATCACCGTAGGCGACCTCGCTCTTAAGCTTAAGATGACAGCTGCCGAGGTAATTAAAAAGCTTATGGCTCTCGGCATTATGGCTACCGTCAATGATGTTATCGACTACGATACGGCGGCGATAGCAGCTTCCGAGCTCGGCGCAAAGGTCGAAAAAGAGGTCGTAGTAACGATTGAAGAGAGAATTATCGACGATACCGAGGATACAGAGGAAAATCTTGAGCCGAGAGATCCCGTAGTAGTTGTTATGGGTCACGTTGACCACGGCAAAACCTCGCTTCTTGACGCCATAAGAAATACCTCCGTAACAGAGACCGAGGCAGGCGGCATAACTCAGCACATAGGTGCTTACAGAGTAAACCTTAACGGTCAGATGATAACCTTCCTTGACACTCCCGGTCATGCAGCATTTACGTCTATGAGAGCAAGAGGTGCTATGGCTACGGATATTGCCGTGCTCGTAGTTGCCGCCGACGACGGTATAATGCCGCAGACAATAGAGGCCATAAACCACGCGAAGGCCGCGGGAGTCAGCGTAATTGTAGCCATAAACAAAATGGATAAGCCGGACGCGTCACCGGACAGAGTTCTTCAGCAGCTCACCGAGTATGACCTGGTTCCCGAGGAATGGGGCGGCGATGTAATATGTGTTCCCGTTTCGGCTAAGACTCATATGGGCATCGACAAGCTTCTCGAGTCGATACTTCTCGTTGCGGAAATGCTTGAGCTTAAAGCAAATCCGAACCGTGCCGCAAAGGGTATTGTAATAGAGGCTAAGCTTGATAAGGGCAGAGGCCCCGTTGCGACGCTTCTTGTACAAAACGGTACGTTGAGGACGGGTGACATCGTAGTTGCCGGAACGACCGTGGGCAGAGTCAGAGTTATGACAAACGAGCGCGGCAAAAAGCTTGAAGAGGCAGGCCCGTCCGTACCCGTAGAGGTTATGGGTCTTGATGAGGTTCCGACCGGCGGTGACAAATTTGACGCCGTTTCCGACGAAAAGCTTGCACGTGAGCTTGTTGAGCAGAGAAAGCACGAGCAAAAGGAGGAGCAGTTCAAGCAGTTCCAGAAGGTAACTCTTGATAATCTCTTCTCATCCATAAACGAGGGTGAGCTTAAGGAGCTTAACATCATTGTCAAGGCGGATGTTCAGGGCTCCGTAGAGGCTGTAAGACAGAGCCTTGAAAAGCTCTCGAACGATGAGGTCAAGGTAAAGGTTATACACGGCGGCGTCGGTGCCGTAAGCGAATCCGACGTAATGCTTGCCGCGGCTTCAAATGCGATTATCGTAGGCTTTAACGTCCGCCCCGACTCCGTAGCCGAGTCAATAGCGGAGCGCGACGGCGTAGATATGAGAATGTACAGAATAATCTATGACTGCATAGAAGAGATAAGCGACGCAATTAAGGGCATGCTCGCACCGAAGTACCGTGAGGTAACGCTCGGCAAGGCAGAGGTAAGAAACGTATTTAAGCTCTCCTCCGCCGGTATGATAGCCGGCAGCTACGTTCTTGACGGCAAAATTACAAGAAATTCACAAATTCGTGTTGTCCGCGACGGCATAGTTGTTTCGGAGGACAGCATCGCATCATTAAAGCGCTTTAAGGACGACGTAAAAGAGGTTCAGTCCGGCTACGAATGCGGAATCGGTCTTGAGAAATTCAACGACATTAAAGAGGGAGACATCCTCGAGGCATTCGTTATGGAGGAATACAAGGACTGATTCCTTTTATATGAAAGGAATTAAGCTATGGCAGGATACAGAAAGGACAGAGTCGCGGAGGATATTAAGCGCGAAATAGTTGCGCTTATCCGCGAGCTCAAGGATCCGCGCGTAAAAGATAAAATGCTCACCGTGGTAAGGGTTGAGGTAAGTCAGGACTTGAGCTATGCAAAGGTTTTTGTAAGCTCACTCTCCGGCATAGATGACGCAAAGCAGGCTGTAAAGGGGCTTGAGAGCGCAACGGGGCTTATACGGCACGAGGTCGGAAAACGGCTTCGTTTGAGAAAGGCCCCCGAGCTTAAATTTGCGGCAGATGATTCGGTTGAGCACGGTATGGAAATTTTCAGAAAGATTGAGGCTCTGAAAAAAGACGATGAAGAGGATAAATGAGGCCGAAGCGGCAGAAATTCTCAAAAGTAAAGACAACATTCTGATTTTGACGCACCGCAGTCCCGACGGCGACACGCTCGGTTGCGCTTTTGCGCTCCGACGCGTTCTCTCCGGGATGGGCAAAACGGTTATGGTTGATTGCTCCGACGACATACCTAAGAAGTATTCGTATATGTGGGGAGAGTCGGAGGAAAATTACAATCCGCAAAAGAGTATGGATTTTTCTCCCGATTTTGTGTTGGCGGTTGATGTTGCCGATTCAAAGCTGCTCGGCGCGCGTCTTACGGAAAAATACCCCGAAATACCGCTGTGCATAGACCATCATATTTCAAATACGGGTTATGCCGATATGCTCTGTCTTAAAGACAGTGCGGCGGCGTGCGAGATAGTTTACGACGTAATAAAGTGCCTGGGAGTAAAACCGGACGCTTGCACGGCAGACTGTCTGTATACGGGAATCTCAACGGACACAGGCTGCTTCAGGTATTCAAACGTAACTCCCGAAACTCATGTTAAGGCAGCGGAGCTCATTTCACTCGGAGCACGGTTTGACGAGATAAACCGAGTTATGTTTGAGACAAAGACCAGAACTTATTTGCGGCTTGAGGAGCTCGTTTTAAATTCGATAGAAATGTACTTCGGCGGGAAATGCGCCGTTATCACAATCACCAAGGATATGTTTAAACAGAGCGGTTCAAACGAGACAGAGTGTGACGGCATAGCTTCTCTTCCACGTAAAATCGAGGGCGTTAAGGTAGGCGTTACGCTTAGAGAACGGGTTGACGGCACGTTTAAGGTATCGCTCAGAACCTACGCTCCCGTAGACGCCTCGGCTATTTGCGCCAAGATGGGCGGCGGAGGTCACGCGCGTGCGGCGGGCTGTGATTTTTCGGCCGATTATGCCGACGGCAAAAAGCAGCTTCTTGAAATAATCAAAACGGAGCTTGAAAAAGCATGACGGGATTTATCTGCATTGACAAGCCTGAAAATATGACGTCGTTTACGGCGGCAAATTTGGTAAAGAGAATAACCGGCTCCAAAAAAGCCGGGCATACAGGCACGCTCGACCCTATGGCAACGGGCGTGTTGACTGTTGCCCTCTCGGGGGCGACGCGCTTTATAGAGCTTATTCCGGACCATGAAAAGAGCTACACAGCGAGAATTTTGCTCGGCGTCACAACCGATACGCTTGATATTACGGGCTCCGTAACGGGCAGCTTCCCGGTAAGCGTTACTCCGTGTGAAGCTGAGGAGGCTGCGCTCTCCTTTTACGGCGAGCAGCTTCAGACTCCGCCTATGTATTCTGCCGTGAGCAAGGACGGAGTTCGTCTTTATGATTTAGCAAGGCAGGGCAAGGAGATTGAGCGCGAAAAGCGCAAGATAAATATAACCGAAATTCGCGCATACGATTTTTCGGATAACGAGTTTTCTCTCGATGTGACCTGTTCCGCAGGAACATATATAAGAAGCCTTGCCGACGATATCGGCAAAAAGCTCGGCTGCGGTGCGGTTCTCAAGTCGCTTCGCAGGACGAGGGCAAACGGATTTTCTACGGACGACTGCATTACGATAGAGAAGCTGCGTGAAATATGCGAAAACGGCGAGCTCGGCAATTATGTTATGCCGGTTTCAAGAGTTTTGTCACAGTACAAAGAGGTACACGTAACTGCGGCGCAGGCGGTCAGATTTAAAAACGGCGGAGAGCTGTTTCTCGACCGCATAGGAAATCCGAAGGGCGACGGCTTTTTCAGAGTTTTTTCGCCGGAGAATGAGTTTCTCGGAATAGGAGAAAAAAACGTCGAAACGGGATGTCTCGCGGTAAAGAGGGTGCTTCAAGGTGAATGAATATAAAAAATCAATAGCCCTCGGAACCTTCGATGGTTTTCATTTGGGGCATCAAAAAGTTATAGAGCTTTCTAAAAAGAGCGGATATATGCCGTATGTGCTGTTGTTTTCCGTTCATCCGCTCAAGTGCATTAAGGGCGAGGCTCCTCCCGAAATACTGACGGACGGTTTGCGCAAAAGCTTGCTCGGAGAAATGAACGTAGGTGCTTTGGAAATAGATTTTTCGGAAATAATGCACCTGTCTCCCGAAAGCTTTGTGCGTGATATTCTTGTCGGAAGATTTTCGGCAGGGGCAGTCTCCTGCGGTGAGAATTACACCTTCGGAGACAACGGCTCCGGAAACGTTGAGGTGCTGCGCAGATTATGCCGAAAATACGGTATAGAGCTTTATGTGGCACCGATGGTTGAGTTTGACGGCATAGAAATAAGCTCAACGCGCATAAGAGAGGCGATAAGAAGCGGTGATATGCAAACGGCGGCGAAAATGCTCGGCAGACCGTTTTCCTACGACTTCACCGTGGTTGCCGGCGACAGACGCGGCCACCTTCTTGGCTTTCCTACAATAAATCAGTTTTTCCCCGACGGATTTGTGCAGCCGAAGCACGGAGTTTACGCTTCGTACGTAGAAATAGGCGGCAAGGCTTATCCGGCGGTGACAAATTTCGGTCGGCGTCCGACAATAGGTACTCCCTCGGTTCGCAGCGAGACTTGCATACTCGGCTTTTCGGGCGATTTGTACGGGACCGATACTGAAGTGCATTTGCTTGAATTTTTACGGGTGGAAAAAAAGTTTGACGGCCTTTCGTCTCTTTCCGCACAAATAAAAGCGGACAGCGAGAGTGCTGTGAAAATATTTGAAAATACTATTGCAAAAAATGCTTAAAAAAGGTAGAATTAACCTATAAATTCAATTTATAATTTACAAAAAGGGATGGTGTTTATCTATGTGGGCAATGAAGGTAGCTTATTACCGTGCTTTTCAGAAGGTCATGAAAATCTTTATGATGTTCCTTGACTGGTCTGAACCGCAGCTGCTTACAGGACCCGGAGCTATCAAAAAGCTTCCCGGCGTCATTAAAGACAAAGGTATCAACAATGTTATGATCGTCACCGATAAAGGCCTTATGAGCCTTCATCTTCTTGACGGGCTTTTCAAGCAGCTCGAAGAGGACGGCATTTCATATACCGTATATGACGGTGTTCAGCCCAACCCCTCGATTGAAAATATCGAAGAGGCTCGCGCTCAGTTCGTAGCAAACGGTTGCCAGGCTATGATAGCTTTCGGCGGCGGTTCTCCGATGGATTGTGCAAAGGCTGCCTGTGCAAGAGTAGTAAGACCTAACAAGACCATTCCGCAGATGCGCGGTCAGCTCAAGGTTATGCACAAGCTTCCTCCGTTCTTCGCAGTACCCACAACGGCCGGAACAGGCTCAGAGACCACTCTTGCCGCTGTTGTTTCAAATACCAAGACTCATGAGAAATATGCCATAAACGACCCGTGCCTTCGTCCGAAGTTTGCGGTTCTTGACCCGGAGCTTACCGTAGGTCTTCCTCCGCATATCACCTCCACAACGGGTATGGACGCGCTCACACACGCGGTTGAGGCTTATATAGGCAAGAGCAATACAAAATCAACACGCGATTATGCAGAAAAGGCGGTCGCAATTATATTTGCAAACCTCGAGACCGCTTACAAGGACGGTAAAAACATAAATGCAAGAGGGCAAATGCTTCTCGGTTCGTTCTACGGCGGTATGGCTTTCACAAGAGCTTATGTAGGCTACGTTCACGCTGTTGCTCATAATCTCGGCGGTATGTACGGTATTCCGCACGGCCTTGCAAATGCGGTTATTCTTCCGGTTATGCTTGAGGAATACGGCGCAGCCATCTATCCGCAGCTTTCAAAGCTTGCCAACTTTGCCGGCATTGAAGGCACAAGCGATGATGATAAGGCCAAGAAGTTCATTGCCGAGGTTTATGCCATGAACGAGAGAATGAATATTCCGAAGGGCTTTACCCAGATTAAGGAAGAGGATATTCCGACTATCGTATCAAGGGCTCTTAAAGAGGCAAATCCGCTCTATCCCGTTCCCGTTATCTTTGACGAGGACAGAATGACTCAGATAGTCAAGAAGCTTATGATTACCGAATAAGCGATAACTCAAAGTAAAAAAATCAGCGAGTGTATTTTGGCTTAGCCAAAATACACTCGCTTTTTTATGCTTTTGTTTAATTGTGCTCGTTATTCTTTAAGGGAGACGCGGTATCTTTTTCCGCAGCGGTTGTGGCCGTTGTCGTGCCGTGACTGTCCGTTGTGTCCGGCTTTGTTGCGGTTGACGGGTCGGTCGTATTCTGCGGCTTTGTTGTTGCAGGTGATGTTGTTGTTTCGGGCTTTGTGCTGCTTGGCGGTTCATCGGATGCCGATTTCGGTGCAATTACCACCGCTTGACAGTTCAGCGCGTTGTATGCGGATATAACCTTACTCTTGTCGTAACGCATATTTTTACATTGTAACGGATCGTTAAAGTAGTACCCGCTGTCATCGTAGCCCACAAGAAGCAGGCAGTGCATGGGAGTTATCCACGTGAATTGGTCGGAAGTACCCGTGATATACCAGGTCTTGTATCTTCTTGCCGGAGCCATATTTTGCGTAGCCCATACAAGCACCGGAATGTCGTTATCTATATATTTTGAGCAAAGCTCGTCTATGGAGCTGCCGTATATTGTTTTTACGGTGTAATTTTTGCCGATGAATTTATTGACTGCGTTCTCAATTACCGGTGCCCAACAGCCCCATCCGTTTTTGCTGTAAGGGTCGCCCAAAAACACCTTGCGCGGATCGTCTCCGAATAAGTTTCCGCTTTCGTCGCTGTACGGTGTGCGTCCTTTGTCGAGATAATTGTCTATAAAGGTTTCGGGCGAAATAGATATACCGAGGTATTGAAGCGCCATAACCGCAGAGATGCTTTCACAGCCTGTGGGATATTTTTTTCTCTGGTCGATAAACGGCACGTTTAAAAGCTTTGTGGGCGTTATGCTCGGTTTCGGCTGCGTCAGTTTTTTCGGTATCGCCGGAGCGGCTCGCTCTACCGGAGCTGTTGTGCCGACGGGCTTTACAATCGGAGCTGTTTCGGATGCTGTCTCCGACACGGTTTCTTCCCCAAAGAGAGCTTCTTCCGATTCCTCCGAGTAAGTCTCGGTTTCGGGCACAAATTGCGCTGCCGCCGCTTTTTTCTTTGCTCTCGATACAAGCACCGCGGCGGTTATGCATATCGCAACCGTAACGATACCGATTATAATAATAATTGCATTTTTCTTTTTACCGCATTTGAAATTCACTTTTTTAGCCCCTTAAAATTATGATTTATTTTTCTTTTCCTTGTAAAACACGCTGATGATCCAATAATACAGCGGAATTATAAGGAAAATAAGCCATTGCGGATGCCACATTCCCGCGGTAAAGCCAAAGAGCAGGTACACCGCGACCAATACAAGATGTATCGGCATAGTGAGAAGCATTGCCTTTTTGGTTCGGCAGCAAAGAGCACCGCCGACGCAGTAGTAAACAGGTATAAGCAGCAGTATTATCCAGCCGGGATGCCAGTTACCGTTCATAAAGCCGAGAAGCAGATATGCTGCGGCAATTAAAATCGGAAACGGGAATTTTACCATTTTGCGGCCGACCCTTTGTCTCTCGGACATATCGGCAAGCTTCTTTTCCTTAAGCTCTGCCTTTGTCGGCTCATTGTTCGGCGTATCCTCATTCTGCGCTTTGGGACCGTTGAGAATTTCGTCAAGCGGTACGCCGTAAAGCTCCGCGAGAGCGACTAAATTATCCGTGTCGGGCGACGCCTCCGCGCGCTCCCATTTCGAAACAGCTTGGCGGCTGAGTCCGAGCTTTGAGGCAAGTGCTTCCTGTGAGAGATTATGCTCCTTGCGAAGCTTAACGAGTCTGTCGGCTATTTCTATATTCATCTGTTATCTCCTGTTCGTGAATGTATTATTTTGCTGTGTAGCCCATTCTTGTGCAGTTCTCTATATGCTCATCGTATGACGCCGAGAATGCCGAATCATAGGGCGGCTCGGTGTTTATTACAAAGTATAGATAATCCGTGTTGTCGGGCTGCAGCGCGGCGTTAATCGACTCTATGCCGGGATTACAGATAGGGCCGGCCGGAAGTCCCTGACAACGGTATGTGTTATAGTAATACTTGTATTCGTCTATTTTATCGGGATACTGAAGCTCTATAACGCCGGTGCAGTATTTTACCGTTACGTCGCATTGCAGCTTCATTTTTGCGTTGAGCCTGTTGTATAAAACGGAGGAAATAAGCGTCCTCTGCTCGGGAGTGTACGCCTCTTTTTCGATTATGGAGGCTACCGTGAGAACCTCGTGAACGCTCCTTCCCATAGAGGCAGCCTTTGCCTTCATATCGTCGGTAAAGCGTGACTGAAACGTTTCGACGAGCTTGTCTATTACCGCTGTCGGGTCGCTGTTTTTCTTGAATGTATATGTAGCGGGGAAAAGATAGCCCTCAAGAGGGAAGCAAACGTTCTGCGCATTTTTGACGTCTGCGAGAATCCCGTATTTCGAAAGGTCGTAGCTTTGTGCCGCGGAAATGAAATCCGCAGAAGAGCAAACCCCGTTATCCTCCATAAGCCACGAAATTTTAACGAGCGTATATCCTTCGGGAATTGTCACCGTAGCGGTGTTACTGTCCGAGGTGTTCTCTTTATTGCCCGATTTTTGCGTAGTGGGTGCGTCGGGATCATATGTTGCGGTTGTGTCGTTGTCGGTCTTTTTTTGACAAGCCCCGAGCAGCAGCACAAGCACGAGACACATAATAACCGATACGGCTTTTTTGGTTGATGATTTATTCATATATGAAAATCCTTTTTTAATTTAATATTAAAATATATTTTAACATTTTACGAACGCTTTTGCAATTACTATATAAAAGAAAAGGGGAGCAATCGTCTGAGACGACAGCTCCCGGTTTTTTTGTAAGCTGAGCGGCTGAAAAACCGCGCTCTGTTTTTTGTTTACGGATTATTTTTGATGCTTTACTTTTTTTCGCCCGACTCTATAAGCACATATGAGCCCGACCAAACGATCATTCCTATATAGAGGAAGAGCAGCATAAACCAGCCGGAGCTCACCTGAACCACGGTGAATTTGGCTATGTACGGAATTATCTGCGTTATTACGGCAGAGCCGAAAAGGCCCGATACACCGGAGAGAAAATCCGCGATTGTAATTGTACCGTTAACGATAGCGGCGGCAATAGATTTAAAGCAAATCAGCATTCCGATTACGGATACAAGACCGACGCCGGAAATTATGAGCTGAGGGATTTTCTTTTTGCTTATAAGCGCAAAAAAGAATATGACAACAGCCAAAAGAAGAGCTATCGCAAAGAATATCAATGTGCCGAGCAGCGCGCCGTGTACCGGTGACAGAGCGTCCCATATAGAAGAGAGGCTGCTCTTGTCGCCGCTGCCTTCGTGAACGAGCGAGACAACACGCTTTATGCTCCAATAATCATACGATGTGCCGTCGTCGCTTGAGTCACCCTTTAGCTTGGCTACAAGCTTATATATATCGGACTCGATAACGGTGTAAACAAGATTCCCGAAATATGCGACTATCGGTACACACACCGCCATTGCCGCCATAATAATGCGGTACAGAATATCGGTGCCGAGATTTTTATTTTTTTGCTTGGTTTTTGCCATTTAATACTCTCCTTTATTTGCCCCACGAGGAATTCAGCGGAACAGTCAGGTTGAATATAATATTATCACAAGTTGAATTTTTGTCAACACAGAAGTAGCCCTTGCGCATAAACTGGAAAACATCGCCCGGTTTTACGTCCTTTAAGCCGCTCTCTATAAGGCATCCCGTTAACACCTTTAAAGAGTCGGGATTTAAGTTGTCCTTAAAGCTGCCGGTGCTCTCGTCTGACGGGTTCGGCACGTTAAAGAGCCTGTCGTACATATTTACGGTAGCCTTAAAGCTGCCGTCTGCCGATACCCAATGAATGGTTCCCTTTACCTTTCTGCCGTCGGGAGAGTTTCCGCCGCGGCTCTCGGGGTCGTAAGTGCAGTGAACCGTGGTGACTTCGCCGTTTTCGTCACAGTCAAAGCCGACGCATTTTACAAAGTATGCACTCTTGAATCTTACCTCGTTGCCGGGGAAAAGCCTGAAATACTTTTTAACAGGCTCAGCCATAAAGTCCTCGCGCTCAACAAAAAGCTCTCTTCCGAAAAGAACTTTTCTTGTGCCCATTTCGGGGTGATTAGGGTGAACCTCAACTTCTATTTCTTCGGTCTTGCCCTCGGGATAATTGTCTATAACTACCTTGAGCGGGTCGAGAACAGCCATTGCTCTCGGAGCGTTTTCGTTAAGCTCGTCACGTACGCAGGATTCGAGAAGATCCATACTTACTACCGAATAAGCCTTTGAAACACCGATTTTTTCGCAGAAGGTGCGTATTGCCTTTGCCGGGTATCCGCGGCGTCTCATACCGCTTATTGTAGCCATTCTCGGGTCATCCCAGCCGTCAACAATGTGCTCGTTTACAAGTGCGAGACATTTGCGTTTGCTTGTGAGGCAGTAATTCAAATTGAGTCTTGCAAATTCTATCTGTCTCGGAACATTTTTAAAGCCGAGCTCACGAAGGAACCAATCGTAAAGCGGTCTGTGATTTTCAAATTCGAGAGAGCACAGCGAGTGTGTTACACCCTCTTTGTAGTCGGAGAGCGGGTGTGCGAAATCATACATGGGATATACGCACCACTTGTCGCCGGTCTGATGATGCGGAACGTGCGCAATGCGGTAAATAACGGGGTCGCGCATATTTATGTTAGGCGACGCCATATCGATTTTTGCGCGCAAAACTCTTGCACCGTTCGGGAATTCGCCGTTTGTCATACGCTTGAAAAGGTCGAGGTTTTCCTCTGTTGTTCTGTCGCGGTAAGGACTGTTTTTACCGGGCTCGGTAAGAGTTCCGCGGTATTCTCTTATTTCGTCTGCGGAGAGGTCGTCAACATACGCCTTACCGTCCTTAATAAGCTTTACCGCACATTCATAGATAAAATCAAAATAGCTCGACGCATAAAGGCACTTGTTCCATTTGAAGCCGAGCCACTCTATATCCTCTTTTATGGCGTCTACGTATTCGGTGTCCTCTTTCTGGGGATTTGTGTCGTCAAGACGCAAATTGCATACTCCGCCGTATTTCTGTGCCGTACCGAAGTTTATGCAAATTGCCTTTGCGTGGCCTATATGCAGATAACCGTTGGGCTCCGGAGGAAAACGTGTCTGGACGTGGTCGTAAACCCCTTCTTTTAAGTCCTCGTCGATAAAGTCGTGAATAAAATTCGACGACATTATTTCTTCGTCCATTATTTTACCTCCTTGTAGTAATTTATTGCGTCCGCTATACGGCTTTCTGTTTCGTCTTTGCCGAGTATTTTCATAATCGCGCAAAGGTCGGGCGTGTTTGTCCTTGACGTTACGGCTATTCTGATAACCGTGGAAACATCGCCGACGTGACCCTTGTATTTTTCGGGATTTTGCTTGTATTCCTTGACGTTAGGCGTGAAGCCGAGGGGCTCGCAAAGCTCCTTTATCTTTTGGAACCAGATGTCCTTTTCGTCCTCCTCGTTGTATACCTTTAAATACTCGGTGAGAATTTTTTCGGCGTCCGAGGGAGCGATGTTTTCGGGCAGCGTATAGTCTTTTTTGTAATACATGGGATAAAAGTAAGAGAAATAATCCTTGACTTCACTCCACTTTGCTATATCCTTGCGCGGCTTTTTGCCTCCGCGGTCAAGGTCCATCATAAGCTTTGCTTTGCTTTCGTTTTCCGAAAGAACGGTATAATATTCGTCGTCGTATTCCTTTGCCCATTCAAGGGTTCTCTCATACACCTCGTCTGCGGTCATAACGGAAATTACGTTTTTACTTATATCATTTAATTTCGCAAGGTCAAAAAGGCAACCGCTGACGCTCATCTTTTTAAGGTTGAACGGGAAAGAAAATATATCCGCCGTCTTGTTTGCTCTGCGCCAATCCTCGAAATTTGAATTTAAGAGAGTCATAATGTATTCGGTGAGCGCTTCCTTCGGGTAGCCGCTCTGCGCGAAATAGCTTACCGACGCCTCGGGGTCCTTGCGCTTTGAGAGCTTGCGCTTTGTGCCGTCTGTTTCGTCCGTTTTCATAACCTGCGGAGTGTGCGCGTATTTCGGAACCTTAAAACCGCACGCTTTAAATAAAGCTATGTGTTTGGGGACGGAGGAAATCCACTCTTCGCCTCTTATAACGTGAGTTGTACGCATAAAATGGTCATCGCAAACGTGCGCAAAGTGGTAAGTGGGTATGCCGTCGCTCTTTAAAAGCACTTCATCTATAATGTTTTCGGGCATTTCGATTTTGCCGCGTATCATATCGTCAAAGACAATCCTTTTGTTTTCATCGCCGTTTGAACGGAAACGAAGCACATACGGCTTGCCCTCTTTTATGTTCTTTTCGATTTCTTCGTAGGTTAAATTACGGCACTTTGCATATTTGCCGAAATAACCTCTTATAAGAGCACCGTCCTTTTCCTGCCTGTCGCGAAGAGCCGTAAGCTCCTCCGCCGTGCAAAAGCAAGGGTATGCAAGTCCCTTTAAGACAAGACTTTTTGCTACTGTTTTATAAATCTCTTCACGCTTGCTCTGCGTGTAAGGGCCGTAGTCGCCCTTTTCGCTGTCTATGCCGGTAACGCCCTCGTCAAATGTAATGCCGAACGACTTAAAGCCGTTTATGATGGCGGAAACGCCGTCGGCAATTTCTCTCTTTTTGTCGGTATCCTCAATTCTCAGATACACTATTCCGCCCGAGGCCTTTGCCGTCAAATAGTCCGTCAGCGCGCCGAAAAAGCCGCCGAGGTGAAGGTAGCCCGTGGGGCTCGGTGCAAATCGCGTGACGCGCGCACCCTCCTTCAAATTTCTTTCCGGATAGAGCTTTTCGTAGTCCTCCGGTGTTTTTGTGATTTCGGGGAACAAAAGCTCCGCGAGTTTTTGATTGTCAGTCATATCGGTACACCCCTGAATAAAAGCAAAAAGCCGCTCTCGGCGGCTTAATATTAGGATAACATTAACCGGCGTTTTTATGAGATTTTTTATCTTCGTCCGGGAAGGTCTTTCTCTCAATAACAGCGCCGAGCGAGCGGAATTTTTCAACGACATTTTCATATCCGCGCTCTATGTGATAAATTTCTTCAATCTCTGTAACGCCCGTAGCGACCATGCCTGCTATCATCATAGCCGCGCCTGCGCGAAGGTCGTCCGCTCTTATAGGTGCACCCTTAAGCGATGGAACGCCCTCGATAATAGCCGTTTTTCCGTCGACGTGTATTTTGGCACCCATTCTTGTGAGCTGCTCCGCATAGCGGAAACGATTGTCCCAAACGCTCTCGGAAATAATGCTTGTACCGTCAGCCAGGCATAAAAGCACGGCGAACTGCGGCTGCATATCGGTCGGAAATCCCGGGTGAGGCATAGTTTTGATGTTGCACTTACCCGGCCTGCGGTCGCATGAAACTCTTACGGAGTCATCATATTCGGTGACGGTGACGCCGCATTCTATAAGCTTTGCCGAAATGCTCTCGAGATGCTTCGGAATAACGTTTTTTATAAGCACGTCACCCCTTGTGGCGGCTGCCGCAACCATATAGGTTCCGGCTTCAATCTGGTCGGGAATTATGGAATATTCGCAGCCGTGCAGGTGCTCTACGCCGCGAATTTTAATAACGTCCGTGCCTGCGCCTCTGACGTCGGCACCCATGGTGTTAAGAAAGTTTGCAAGGTCTACTATGTGAGGCTCTTTCGCTGCGTTTTCGATTATTGTAAGACCCTTTGCCTTTACTGCTGCCAGCATCACGTTTATGGTAGCGCCGACCGACACAACGTCAAGGTAAACAGCGTTGCCCAAAAGAGACTCGGCTCTTGCGTTGACCATCGCGTTTTCCTCCATGGTCACCTCGGCACCGAGAGCCTCAAAGCCCTTTATATGCTGGTCAATGGGGCGAACTCCGAGATAGCAGCCGCCGGGCATTGCAACTTTGGCCTTGTTAAATCTGCCGAGAAGTGCGCCTATAAGGTAATATGACGCGCGAAGCTGTTTTGAAAGCTCGTGCTCTACTACAAATGAATTTATGTGACGCGTATCTATTTCAATAGTGGAATTGTTGATGAATTTAATTGACGCACCCATATTGCTCAAAATGTTGAGCATTGCGGTAACGTCGCTGATATTCGGTATATTTTCTATGCGGCATACATCTTCGGCTAAAATTGTAGCCGGAAGGATGGCAACAACGGCGTTTTTTGCGCCGCTGACAGTAACCTCTCCCTTAAGCCTATGACCGCCGGTAATAACGAATTTATCCAAAGGACGGTTCACTCCCTAAAGTTTTTATGTAAAGAAAAAATTAAAATCAAGCAAGCCTGAGGCAAAAACGGGCGCACTTCGCCGCACCTCGAGGCATATAATATGGTTATTATACCACCGAGCAGCGTAAATTAAAAGTTATTTTTTACTCTTTTTTTGTATATGGTGATTTTTTGTTGAAAATAATAAAACATTTGTTTGAATACGTCCGTTTTCGATATAATACGCTTTATATTTGCATTTTTTTGTGTTACAATGTCTGAAAAAAGAAACGGTGCTTATAGAAAATGAAACTTACATTTTGGGATGCGGTAAACCCGTTTGCCGGCGAATATATATTCGACGAGCCGCAGCAAAGACTTGAATTTATAATTACGGCGGCAATAGCCGCGGTGCTTTTGCTGCTGTTTTGTATTTGCCTTAAAAGGGCGATAAAAAAACACAAAAACGATTCGGAGAAAAAGTGATGTCACTCAGTAAAAATCAGAATGTAGAACTCTATATAGACAGCTTTACGAGCGAGGGCAGCGGCGTCGGAAGATATGAAAATATGGCTGTTTTCGTTTCGGGCGCAGCGGCAGGCGATAAGGTAACGGCGCATATAATTAAAGTTAAAAAGACGTATGCCGTCGCCCGCGTCGAAAAGGTGCTAAGGCCCGCAAAATCGCGTATAATGCCTGCGTGCCCGTATTTTCCGTCATGCGGCGGCTGCGCTTTTCAGCACATATCATACGAAAAAGAAAAGGAGCATAAGAAAAAGCGCGTCGAAGATGCGTTTTCTCATATTGCCCATATCAATATAGAGGCGGAAACGCTTCTGTCCGACAATAAAACGACCTGTTATCGCAATAAGGCACAGTATCCCGTATCGTTTGACAGGCAGCTTAAAATAGGCTTTTTCGCTCCGCGCTCGCACCGCGTGGTAGATTGCGAAAACTGCATATTACAGCCGCCGATATTTGCGGATATAGTTAAGATTTTCAGAAAATTTATAATTAAAAACGGTATAACGGTCTATGATTCCGAAAAGCATACAGGGCTTTTAAGGCATATATATCTCCGTCTTGCCGAAGCTACGGGCGAGGTTATGGTATGCGCCGTTATAAACGGTGAGGATTTGCCGCACAAGAACGAGCTGATTAAAAAGCTTACCGAAATACCCTCGGTTAAGAGCATAGTTTTAAATATCAACCGTGACAGGACCAATGTGATTCTCGGTAAAGAGTGCGTGACTGTTTGGGGAAACGACTGCATATATGACGTTCTTTGCGGAGTTAAGGTCAGATTGTCGCCGCTGTCGTTCTACCAGGTAAACCACGATATGGCACAGCAGCTTTATGAAAAGGCGGCAGAGTATGCCTGCCTCAGCGGCAAAGAGACCGTGCTCGATATGTATTGCGGAACGGGCACAATAGGTCTTTCCATGGCAAAAAAAGCAAAGAGGATAATAGGGGCGGAGATAGTTCCGGAGGCTGTGCTTGACGCAAAGCGCAACGCCCTCGAAAACGGCATAGAAAACGCCGAATTTATATGTGCCGACGCAGGAGAGGCGGCACAGGAGCTGTCGTCACGCGGAATAAAGCCCGATGTGGTGCTGCTTGACCCGCCGCGCAAAGGCTGCTCCGAAATGCTTTTGGCGGAAATCGTAAAAATGTCGCCCGAACGCATAGTTTATGTGTCGTGCGACCCGTCTACTCTCGCAAGGGACTGCTTTAGGCTTAAAGACCTCGGATACGAGACAAAACGGCTCGCCGCCGCCGACCTTTTCCCCCGTACCGTTCATGTGGAGAGCGTTGCATTGCTTACAAAGCAAAAATAAGGTGTATTTGTTTTTTTTCGGTCTGTGCTTGACAAATGTGCTATATTGATGATGAGGATACGATTTTTTGTGCCCGAAAAGCTACTTAAATTAAAAAGACCTGAATTGTAGGAAAGGATAAAATTATGGAAGCTATCGAAAATATGAAAACGAGAAGAAGCATAAGAAAGTTTAAGCCCGACGCAGTACCGCAGGAGCTTATGGATAAGATTATCGAGGCGGGACTTTATGCGCCGTCGGGTATGAATAAGCAGTCGCCGATAATTATTGCCGTTACAGACAGAAAAATGCGCGACGAAATATCCGAAATGAACCGCGAAATAGGCGGTTGGCAGGAGGGCTTTGACCCGTTTTACGGCGCGCCCGCAATACTTATTGTGCTGGCAAATAAGGAGTGCCGCACAGCTGTTTACGACGGCTCGCTTACAATGGGAAACCTTATGCTTGCCGCACATAATTTCGGACTCGGCTCATGCTGGATTCACCGCGCAAAGGAGGAATTTGAATCCGAAAAGGGTAAGGCGATTCTCAAAAAGCTCGGTATAAACGGCGAATATGAGGGGATAGGACATTGTGCCTTAGGCTATGCCGACGAAGAGCCGAAGGGGCATATCATAGCCGAAAACCGCGTTTACCATATCAAATAAAGCGAAAAATTACTGTTTAAAACAGATGATTTATAAGTGAAAAACAGCCGTCCGAATCAGGTTTTCGGACGGCTGTTTTTATGTGTTATGTGTGTTATATGGCTTTAAGAGCGTTGTCTATGTCGGCGATTATATCGTTTACATTTTCAATGCCGACGGAAAGTCTTACGAGGTCGGGGGTTACGCCGCATTCCGTGAGTTCCTCGTCCGAAAGCTGACGGTGAGTGGAGCTTGCGGGGTGAAGAACACAGGTTCTCGCATCGGCGACGTGCGTGACTATGGCGGCAAGCTTTAATGAGTTCATAAACTGTTCGGCTTTTTCTCTTCCGCCTTTTACGCCGAAGGAAATTACGCCGCAGGTACCGTGCGGTAAATATTTTTGGGCAAGCTCGTAATCCTTGCTTGATTTAAGCCCCGGGTAATTTACCCAAGCGATTTTATCGTTCTTTTCAAGATATTCGGCAACCTTTTGTGCGTTTTCGCAGTGGCGTTCCACACGTACCGCGAGCGACTCAAGACCTATGTTCAAGAGGAACGAATTAAACGGCGACGGAGTTGAGCCGTAGTCGCGCAAAAGCTGTGCTACTATCTTTACGATATAGCCGTTTTTGCCGAAGTCCTTAGCATATGTAACTCCGTGATAGCTCTCATCCGGAGTTGTAAGCCCCGGGAATTTATCATTTTGATACCAGTCAAAATTGCCGCTGTCAACGACGCATCCGCCTATTGTAGAAGCGTGACCTTCCATATATTTTGTGGTAGAGTGAGTTACTATGTCTGCGCCGAATTCAAACGGACGGCAGTTTATGGGAGTGGGGAAAGTGTTGTCAACTATAAGCGGAACTCCGTGCGAATGTGCGATTTTTGCGAACTTCTCAATGTCCAATACATCAAGCGACGGATTCGCTATTGTTTCGCCAAACATCGCCTTTGTGTTGTCGCGGAAGGCTGCGTTTATTTCCTCTTCACTCGCTCTCGGGTCAACAAATGTGACCTCAACACCGATTTTACGCATAGTCACGTTTAAAAGATTAAATGTGCCGCCGTAAATAGTGGCGGAGCTTACTATATGGTCGCCTGCACCGAGTATGTTTATAAGCGCAAAGAAATTTGCCGCCTGACCCGATGATGTGAGCACCGCGCCGACGCCGCCCTCAAGGCATGCGATTTTATTTGCGACCGCGTCGTTTGTCGGGTTCGCAAGGCGCGTATACATATAACCCGGCTCAAGGTCAAAAAGCTTTGCCATTTCGGCACTTGTGTCATATTTGTATGTTGTAGATTCATAAATGGGCAGAACTCGCGGCTCGCCGTTTTTCGGCTGCCAGCCTGCCTGTACGCATTTTGTCTCAATTGCGGAATCAGGATTGTATCCCATTTTTTTAATCCTCCAAAAATCTCTTCATAATGTCGGGGCCATGCTCTATAAACAGGCCGGTCGTTTTTGCGCTCTCTTCGTTTATAGAGTCAACGCCGCTGTCCTTTTCGTCGTTTTTATGATAAATCATAAACGGTACGGGGTCTGAGGCGTGCGTGCCCGTAACAATGGGAGTCGGATGGTCGGGGAGCACCATTATTTTGTAGTCGTCATACTCCTTGAGTGCGTCGAGAACTATGGGGAGTACGCGCGAATCTATCATCTCAATGGATTTCACCTTGTTTTCGGGTTCGTTTCTGTGGCCGCACTCGTCGGGAGCCTCAAAGTGAATATATACGAGGTCGCAGCCGTTTTTAAGCTCTTCGACGGCGGCTCTTGCCTTGCCCTCAAAGTTAGTATCAATGTAGCCTGTGGCACCCTCAACCTCGGGAGCGGCCATACCGGCGCATTTTGCTATTCCTTTAAGAAGGTCAACCGCCGAGATTATAGCACCTTTTTTGCCGAAGGTCTCGTAAAACGACGGCAGAGCCGGCTTTCTGCCTTCGCCCCAAAGCCAAATTGAATTTGCGGGGTGCTTGCCCTCGCTTATTCTCTTTTTGTTGACGGGGTGCTGCATTAAAAAGTCGTAGCTCTCCTTCATCATGGCAATAAGCTCTTTTGCGTTTTCGGAAGAGGAGAGATATTCGCCTATAACTCTGCCCGAAATATCGTGAGGGGGAGTCATATTTCCGAGCTCTGTTGTGCCGTTTGACCAGACAAGGCAGTGGCGGTAGCTGACTCCGGGATAAAAACGGAATCTGTCGTTCCCGAATTTTTCCTGTACCGATTTGATTATTTCGTGAGCCTCCTCGGTAGAAATATCACCGGCGCAGTAGTCCACCATGGTCTTGTCCTCGTAATTCGGCTCGTCGGAGAGAGTTACGAGATTTGTCCTCAGCGTAACGTCCGTGTCAAGAAGCTCAACGCCCATGCTTGCCGCCTCAAGAGGAGAACGACCGGTGTAGCACTTCTTTGGGTCAAAGCCGAGAACGCTCATATTGGCAATGTCGCTGCCGGGCTTTAAGCCCTCTGCAACGGTTCTTACAAGGCCTACCTCGCCGTGCTTTGCGAGGAAGTCAAGATTCGGTTTTTTTGCAACTGCCATCGGTGTTTTGCCGCCGAGAGCGGGAACGGGGTAATCTGCCATTCCGTCATAGAGAACTACAACGTATTTCATTAGTTTTCACCTTTCATATTATCTGAATTATCAGAGTCTGGGTTGCCGGGCTTAAATGTATCCTCGGGATTTATGCCGACAGCCTTGTAGGGGTCGCTGTCGACGGGGGCGGAATATGAGTTGCCGGCCGCGTAAGAGCTTTGAGAATCGCCGTTTCCACCCTGTGCGCCGCCCGTAACGGGAGCTATACCGAACGCCTCGGGAGCTACAATGCCGTTTTCAATCGAATATCTCTTGAGGTTCTCATAGTACATGGCAGCCGTCGTCTCAACATATGGAGTGACATATATTGAGAGTATTCCGCCGGTGAGCCCCACCAAAATATACCAGCCTATAAAGCTGAGATACATCGAAAAGAGATCGCCCTTGAAGCCGTTTGTCATTCTTTTGCTTATCTCGATGGCCTCCTTGCCCTTAAGGCGCGGATTGTCGTGGATAACATATTTTGCCTGTGAGTAAGCGAGAGACTTTATTATGCCGGGAACCACAAACAGAAGCGACCAAAGGAAGGTAAATACATTTACGAGCACACCCGTTACGAGATATGAGCCGTAGTTGTCTATACCCTCCTTATATAGGCTTTTCCATTCGGGGTTAAAGCCGCGTATGTGATTAAGGTAGTAGCCTGATGCGGCTATGGTAAACGGTATAAGCAAAAGAGTAATTATACTGCTTGAATAACCGACTGTTGTCGAAGGGTCGTCGCGGTTTATGACTGTGACAATATTTACGTAAATCGAAATTCCGCCGTTGAGCAGATATAAAGCAATCGTTGCGAGCGTCATTTTCCACCAACGCGCATTTTGACCGATAAAGCTTTTTGCCTCGGCCTTTATTGCCGGGCGATTAAGAATTTGTTGCATAAAAGAAACCTCCGTGAATTTCAAATCAATAAAATAATATCATTATAGTAGGGCAAATACAACACTTTTTCGCATTTTGACTTTGTTACCAGCCGCTTATTCCGCCTCTTTGCAGTGCACCCACGATTTTTTCTCGGAGTGCCGGGTATTGCCTTTCGAGAGACGCGAGCAGCTCTTTTGTGCTTTGCCGCTCCGTTACCCCGTCAGCCGGGCATTTGCTTTTGACTATCGGCAGGTCAAGGCTTGCCGCCGCACGCTTTACGTCTTTTTCGTAAGCGAATATCAAAGGGCGTATCAAATACAGCTCTTTTCTCGAAAGAAACGAGACAGGAGAAAAGCACTTAATTGTGCCGCCGTTCAAAAGATTCATCATAAAGGTTTCGGCGGCGTCGTCAAGGTGGTGACCGAGGGCGATTTTGTTGCAGCCGTATTTCTTAGCCGTATCGTGAAGAATGCCGCGACGCATCTTGGCACAGAGGCTGCAAGGATTTTTTTCTTTTCTGATATTGAATATAACGTCCCAAAGGTCGGTTTTTTTTACGATGTATTTTACGTCAAGGCTGTCGCACAGCTTTTGTATTTCCGAATAGTCGCCGTCCATGCCGCCGAAGCGGTAGTCGAGCGTAATTGCAATAACCTCAAAGTGCTTAGGATAAAACGAGCGAAGCCGCGCGAGAGCATATAAAAGGGCAAGCGAATCCTTGCCGCCCGAAACGCCCACGGCGATTTTATCTCCGTCGTCTATCATGTCATAACGGTCAACGGCCGCTCTGACAAGGCTCAAAAGTTTTTTCATAAACAGTACCCCGAATTTTAAATGCCTACGAAAACGAAAAAGCGCTCTCCGGTAACCCGGAAAGCGTCGTAATTTTTCGTCCGTATAAAGTTTGCTTTATGCCTCAGACAGCTCTTGTGACCTTGCCTGAACGAAGGCAACGAGTGCAAGCATAAACTCTTTTAGGAGAGCCGTTTACGATAGCCTTAACTTTTTTTACGTTTGGCTTCCAGGTTCTGTTAGAACGTCTGTGTGAGTGAGAAACTTTAATGCCGAAAGCTACGTCTTTACCGCAGAATTCACATTTTGCCATAACGAAGAGCACCTCCTTTAATGATTAGCAAACAGTATTCTAACAGAATACGGAGTAAAATGCAAGCATTTTTTTAAAATTAACTATTTTTATAAAAACTCTTGCTTTTTTTGCACCGATATTATATAATGACGTCAAACGAACATTTGTACGATTGAGAGGTAATTTTAGATGTCCGATAAAAGTAAAGCGCTTGATACAGCCATACTTCAGCTTGAGAAAAAATACGGCTCCGGCACCATTATGCGTCTCGGAGATAATAATGCGCTCAATGTCGAAGCTATTTCGACAGGCTCGATAACTCTTGATTGTGCTACCGGAATAGGCGGCTTCCCGCGCGGCAGGATAATTGAGGTTTACGGCCCGGAGTCATCGGGTAAAACCACACTTGCGCTGCACGTTGTGGCAGAGGCGCAAAAGCTCGGCGGCGAGGCTGCATTTGTTGACGCAGAGCATGCTCTTGACCCGGTATACGCAAAAAATCTCGGCGTAGATGTTGATTCCCTTTTGGTATCGCAGCCCGACAACGGCGAGCAGGCACTCGAGATAGTTGAGGCACTGGCACGTTCGGGCGCGCTTGACGTAATAATAGTTGACTCCGTAGCGGCTCTCGTTCCGCGCGCGGAAATAGACGGCGATATGGGCGACAGCCACGTCGGTCTTCAGGCCAGACTTATGTCGCAGGCTCTGCGCAAGCTTGCCGGTGTTATTTCAAAATCAAATACAATAATTATATTTATAAATCAGCTCCGTGAAAAGGTCGGTGTGGTCTACGGAAATCCGGAGGTTACAACCGGTGGTCGGGCACTTAAATTCTATGCTTCCATTCGTGTTGACGTAAGGCGCATCGAGCAGCTCAAGGGCTCGGGCGGTGAATTTATCGGATCGAGAACAAGAGCTAAAATAGTTAAAAACAAGGTGGCTCCGCCTTTTAAGACAGCTGAATTTGACATTATGTACGGTGAGGGCATCTCAAAGGTCGGCGAGATAGTTGACCTCGGAGTTAACTACGGCATCATCAAAAAGAGCGGCGCGTGGTTCTCTTACGGCGAGACAAGGCTCGGACAGGGCAGAGACAATGTTAAAAATCTCTTTAAAAACGACAAGGCGCTCTCTGATGAAATCGAGAAGCAGATTCGCGAAAAGATGGCGGAGGAGCACGGTGCGGGAGACGAGAAAAAAGAAACCGCCAAAAGCGCCGCCGACGATGACGCGCCCATAGCTTATCGCCCCGTAAAGACCACCAAGACCGCGGCAAGAGCCAAAATCGACGTGGCGGTGGATGACGACGAATGAAATTGAGCTTTAAAGACGGCAGGCAGGGAAAAATACATATATATGTTGACGACGTATATACCCTTACCGTCGATGATACGTTTTGGTTTTCCGAAAAATGGCATAAAGTAAATGAAATTAACGACGAGGAGCTTGCGGACTTAACTTTGTCCGTGAACTCCCGTCGCGCTTTTTTAAAGGGTGCCGAGCTTCTGTCGCGTCGGGCGCACGGCAAGGCGGAGCTTACGAGAAAGCTTATGCAGAAGTACCCGAGAGAGTGCGCCGAGCAGGCGGCGGATAAGCTCGAAAAACTCGGACTTATAAATGACGGCGAATTTGCCGATATGTTGGCGCAGGAGCTTTATACGCACCGCAAATACGGCGTCAGCCGTGTCAAACAGGAGCTTTTGAGGCGCGGAATTGACCGGGCTTTAGCCGAAGAAGCGGCTGAAAGACTTGACAAAGACGATTTAAATCGTATTATATTATTGTTGCAAACGAAGTACAGAAATAATCTCGGAGACGAAAAGGGCATAATTCGCACAAAAAATTCCCTTCTGCGCCTCGGCTATTCGTATTCCGATATACGTGCGGCGTTTGAGAGCATAGAAAACGAATCGTTTTGATTACAGCGTGAAAGGCTATGTGTGAGTTTTATGAGTAAAAAAGTCGGTATGATATCTCTCGGCTGTCCCAAGAACCAGGTTGACGGTGAAATTATGCTGTCTAAGCTTGCGGACAACGGCTTTGAGATAACAAATGACGTAGACGGAGCCGACGTGGTCATAGTTAATACCTGCGGCTTTATTGAGGATGCAAAAAAAGAGGCCATTGAAAACATACTTGATATGGTCGAATTGAAAAAAGAAGGCGTAATACGTAAAATAGTTGTCACGGGCTGCCTTGCGGAAAGATACAGGGACGAAGTATTGTCGGAAATTCCCGAGGTTGACGCCGTTGTCGGCATAGGCTCGAATTCTGACATATGCGAGGTATGTGAAAAGGTTTGCGGCGGCGAAGAGGATATTAAAACCTTCGGCGAAAAAACCTGCCTGCCGCTTGACGGTAAGCGTATGCTCACCACACCGTCCTATTACGCATATATAAAGATAGGCGAGGGATGCTCAAACAACTGCACCTATTGTGCAATACCGTCAATTCGCGGAAAATACAGAAGCCGCACGCCGGAGAGCATTTTGGAAGAGGCTAAAGCGCTTGTAGACGGCGGAGTAAAAGAACTTATAGTTGTTGCGCAGGACACAACGCGTTACGGAGAGGACCTTTTCGGTAAATGCGCGCTGCCGGCTCTTTTGACATCGCTGTCAAAAATCGAGGGCCTAGAGTGGATAAGAGTTTTATATCTCTATCCCGAAAGGCTCAGCGACGAGATAATAGATACGTTTGCTAATAACGATAAAATCGTAAAATATATGGATATCCCGATTCAGCATTGCAATTCGGATATTTTAAGGCGTATGAACCGCCGCGGCTCAAAAGAGGAGCTTACGGCACTCATAACGAAAATAAGAGAGAAAATACCCGATGTGGTGCTTCGTACTACCCTGATAACAGGCTTCCCGGGCGAAACGGAGGAGCAGTTCTCCGAGCTTTCGGAATTTGTCAAGGAAATGAAGTTTGACAGGCTCGGCTGCTTTGCCTACTCTCAGGAGGAGGGAACTCCGGCGGCGGAATTCCCCGACCAGGTAGATGAAGAGGTCAGGAAAAAGCGCGGCGAAATCATAATGGAGCAGCAGTACAATATATTTGAAAAGCTGAATCACGACAACATCGGCAAAACAATGCGCTGTGTTGTTGAGGGCTATGACGGCTATACCGACAGCTATTACGGCAGAACTTGGCGTGACGCTCCGGATATAGACGGCTCTGTAAGCTTTACCTGCGGTTATGAACTCAATGAGGGCGACTTTGTGGATGTGGAGATATTCGACGTAAATGAATATGATCTGATCGGAGAAGTCATATGAAGATGAATTTGCCCAATAAACTGACCATTGCCAGAATAATAATAACGCCGTTTTTCCTTGCGGCATTGCTTTGGGAAGCACTTCCGCACCGTTTTCTTATCGCTACGGTGATTTACGCCGTCGGAGCGATAACGGACGCCGTTGACGGCCATCTTGCGAGAAAAAACGGTCAGGTGACGAATTTCGGAAAGCTGCTTGACCCGATAGCGGACAAGATTCTCACAACCTCCGCTCTGCTCGCGTTTATGACTATGGGGCTTTGCAATATTTGGATTGTTATGATAGTGCTTGCAAGAGAATTTGCCGTGGCTTCGGTCAGAATGATAGCGGCCGCAGACGGAGTTGTAATTCCCGCCAACAAGTGGGGAAAGGCCAAAACTGTCAGTCAAATGACCTTTACGATTATAATAATGCTTCTTTGCGAGGCGGACTATATAGCCGTAACGTCATTTTCAAAAGAGCTTTTTGCGGCGGCAAATACTTGGTTCACATTGCCGCATATTTCAAATTTACTGCTGTGGATAACCGCCGCTCTGACAGTAGTTTCGGGTGCTGTTTACTTAAAGGACAGTAAAAATGTTATCGATTATTCAAAATAATTGGTGCAAAACACGAAAAATGTGATACAATATATTAAGATGTAAAAATGCATTGATCGGAAAGAGTAGCGATCTTACGCGATTTTCAGAGAGAGGGCACCTGTGCTGAAATGCCCTTAAGGCTGCGTGTCGTGAAGTGCGTCCGTGAGCAGGCGAAGGGAAAAAGAGTATCTTCGCACGTTTTCCGCGTTAAGGATAATGAGTTATAAAACGAAGTGGAACCGCGTACTCACGCCTTCGCAGGATGATTTTTTTCTGCGGAGGCTTTATTTTTTTGCGGGAGGTGTTTAAATGTTTGACCGCTTAAAGGAAGATATACAGTCGGTTAAGGACCGCGACCCGGCGGCAACCTCGACCATACAAATATTGCTTTTATACCCGGGGCTTAAGGCCATCAGAATGCATAGAAGAGCTTACTGGTGTTGGAACCACAATATGAAATTTCTCGGCAGATATATTTCTCAGCGAGCCGCCAAAAAGACAGGAATAGAGATTCATCCAGCGGCTAAAATCGGCAGACGCTTTTTTATTGACCACGGCACGGGAGTTGTAATAGGAGAAACCACGGAGATAGGCGATGATGTAACGCTCTATCAGGGAGTAACGCTCGGCGGTACCGGCAAGGATACCGGTAAAAGACATCCTACAATAGGAAATAACGTGCTGATAGGCGCCGGCGCAAAGGTGCTCGGTCCTTTTAAGGTAGGCGATAATACAAATATAGCGGCAGGTGCCGTAGTGCTTGAGGAAATACCGCCGGATTGTACAGCCGTCGGAGTTCCGGCAAGAGTCGTAAAGCATAAGGGTGTGCGTGTCGATTGCCTCGACCAGATTCACATTCCCGACCCCGTATCTCAGGAGCTTTGCAGAATGTCGCACCGCATAGCGCTGCTTGAAAAAGAGCTGAAAAAATATCAAAAAACCGAATACGAAGAACAAAACGAAAGGAATTACGAGGATGAAAATATATAACACGATGTCACGAAAAAAAGAGGAGCTTAAAACCATAACTCCGGGCGAAGTCAAAATCTATGCCTGCGGTCCCACCGTTTATAACTATATCCATATCGGCAACGCGCGTCCTCTTTGCGTTTTCGATACGTTCCGCCGTTACCTTGAATACCGCGGCTACAAGGTGAGATTTGTTCAGAATTTTACCGATATTGACGATAAAATAATCAAAAAAGCCATCGAAGAGGGCTCCGATTACAAAACCGTGTCGGAAAAGTATATCAAAGAATATTGGACCGACACAAAGGGTATGAATGTGCGTGAGGCGACCGTTCATCCGAGAGCCACCGAAAATATCGACGAGATAATCGACATCATTTCGACTCTTGTCGAAAAGGGCTATGCATATCCCGTTTCAAACGGTGATGTGTACTTCAGCCCGTCCAAATTTAAGGAATACGGTAAGCTTTCTCATCAGCCGCTTGAGGACCTTGAGGCCGGCGCGAGAATAAATGTCGAGGAGCTTAAAAAAGAGCCCATGGACTTTGCACTTTGGAAGGGCGCAAAGCCGGGCGAGCCGTATTGGGAGTCGCCTTGGGGTAACGGCAGACCGGGCTGGCATATTGAGTGCTCGGCAATGGTAAGACGTTTTCTCGGCAAGACCATCGATATTCATTGCGGCGGTCAGGACCTCATATTCCCGCACCATGAGAACGAAATAGCACAGAGCGAGTGCTGCAACGGCGTTCCCTTTGCACATTACTGGATGCACAACGGATATATAAATGTTGACAACGTAAAGATGTCGAAGTCGCTCGGTAATTTCTTTACCGTTCGCGATGTTGCGGAAAAATACGGCTATGAGCCGATACGCTATCTTATGATTTCCTCTCAGTACAGAAGTCCCATAAATTACAGCGTTGACATTATAGAGCAGTGCAAAGCCTCGCTTCAAAGGCTTTATACCTGCCGCGATTCGCTTGATTTTGCACTTCAAAACGCAGAGGACGCTCTCCCCGACAACGCCGAGGAAATTAAAAAGAGCCTTCTCTCTCACAAGGAACGCTTTATAGAAGCTATGGACGATGACCTCAACACCGCCGACGGACTTTCAGCGGTATTTGAGCTTGTCAGAGACATAAACTCAAATGTAATACCAACTTCGTCCAAAGAGCTTTTGATATTTGCAAAAGAACTGTTTTCGGAGCTTACGGGCGTGCTCGGTCTTGTGTACGAGGAAAAGGACAACGACCTTGACGGCAAGGTTGAAGAGCTGATAGCTGCAAGAACCGCTGCGAGAAAGGCTAAGGACTTTGCTAAGGCAGACAGCATCCGTGATGAGATAGCCGCCATGGGCATAGTTTTGGAGGACACTCCGAACGGCGTAAAATGGCATAAAAAATAATATTGATGTGATTTTAAAAGCAGCGACCGACATCGTTTTTACCGTGCCGTCCGCTGCTTTTTTACAAATGTTTACAATCGCTTGTTTTAATTGACATATTTAATGTATAAGTATATAATAAATTAGTTAAATCATAGTGTTTTTTAGGGTGTGTAACGGTGAGAGGCTTTTACAGAGCAGTCAAAAGATTTTTAGATGTCACAGCGTCATTTTTGGGGCTTGTTTTGTTGTTTCCGCTGTTGCTTACGGTGTCGATACTGATTAAAATCGACAGCCGCGGTCCCGTTATTTTCCGTCAGAAGAGAATAGGCAGAAACGGAAAGGTTTTTGAGATATATAAATTCCGCTCAATGTGCGTCGGAGCGGAAAAAACCGGCTCCGGCGTTTATTCCGGAAAGGGCGACGCCAGGGTTACAAGGATAGGTAAAATTTTACGAGCTACGAGCATAGATGAGCTGCCGCAGCTTTTGAATATTTTAAAGGGCGAGATGAGCTTTGTCGGGCCGAGGCCTCCGCTTACATATCATCCGTGGAAATATGAGGAGTATACCGATTTCCAAAAGCGTATGTTCGAGGTGCGACCCGGTATAACCGGCTGGGCGCAGGTCAACGGCAGAAAGGACGTAGAGTGGCACAAAAGAATCGAGCTTAACGTTTGGTATGTTGACCATATGTCGCTTTTACTTGACATCAAAATTATGTTTATGACCGCGTTTAAGGTACTTACGAATGCCGACAACGAAAACAGCGGTGCAACCGTAAATAAGAGCACCGAATCGTCAAATGATGCAAAGGTTGTGAAAAAATAATGGCTCTTAAGCTGATGTATCTCACAAACGACCCGAAGATTGCAAAAATCGCACAGGACGTTTCGGTAGATCGAATATTCCTTGACCTTGAAACCCGCGGTAAGGCAGAGCGTCAGGCAAATATGGATACCGTAATATCCCATAACAGCATTGACGACGTGAAAAAGCTCAGCGCGGTTTTAGACAGGACGGAGCTTTTGGTCAGAGTAAATTCGTTTTACGACGGCTCACGTGAAGAAATCAACCGCGTAATAGACGACGGTGCGGATATAGTTATGCTCCCGTATTTTAAGACCGCGGAAGAGGTAAAAGGCTTTACAGACTGCGTCGGAAAAAGGGCAAGGACATGCCTTCTTGTGGAAACGCCCGAGGCGGCGGAGCACTTAGACGAAATTCTTGACGTTCCCGGTATAGACGAAGTGCATATAGGGCTTAACGACTTGCATCTCGGCTATAAAATGGACTTTATGTTCCAGCTTGTTGCGGACGGTACGGTGGAAAGACTGTGCCGTAAGCTCCGCGAAAGGGGCATATTTTACGGCTTCGGCGGCGTGGGCAGAGTTCACAGCGAGGTTATGCTGCCTGCGGAATACATAATAGGTGAGCATTACAGGCTCGGCTCCGGTATGGTTATATTATCGAGAGCCTTTTGCGACGCTTCAAAGCTTCGTGAGGATGAAATCTTTGACAGATTCAATGTCGGCGTCAAAGAGTTTCGTGAATATGAGGGAGTTGTCAAAAATATGAGCTCGGACGAGCTTGCGGAAAATCACGAAAAGCTTGTGGCTTGCGTCAATTCAATAGTTGAGGCAAAAAAGGCTTGCAAGGTCTGAAAAACTTCGTTTTATAATCATTTACAGGGGCATCTTTTAATGAAAATCCTTTTGACCGGTGCATATAAATATACGGAAGGTCAGCTTTCACGGCTTAAAGCCTTGGGGGCGGACTTTTTATATGTCGAGGACGAGAGAGAGGAGCTCTCTTTTGACGTTTCGGCTGTTGACGCCGTTGTGTGCAACGGCCTGTTTTTATATAACGACATCAAAAAATTCAAAAATCTTAAATTTATTCAGCTCACAAGCGCGGGGCTTGACAGAGTCCCTGCGGAGTATATAAAAAGTAAAAATATTTCCCTTTTCAACGCAAGGGGTGTTTACAGTGTGCCGATGGCGGAATTTGCCGTTCTCGGTACTCTGTTAATTTATAAGAAGAGCTTTTTCTTCCGCGAAAATCAAAAAAATCACGTTTGGCAAAAAAACAGGGAGCTTTTTGAGCTTTGCGGAAAGACCGTTTTGACAGTCGGCTGCGGCTCCGTAGGCAGCGAATGTGCGAGAAGATATAAGGCTTTAGGCTGCCGTGTTTTAGGAGTCGATTTGTACCCGACGGAGAATGAGCTTTACGAAAAAATTTATCCGCTGTCGGTTCTTCCGAGTATACTTTCGGTTTCGGATGCGGTCATTTTAACGCTTCCGCTTACCGATGAGACGAGAGGGCTGTTTGACGGAGAAATGCTTTCTCATATGAAAAATACAGCCGTGCTTATCAACATTTCGAGGGGCGCGGTGGTTGACGAGGACGCCCTTACGGCGGCACTGTCGGAGAAGAAGCTTTACGGAGCGGTGCTCGACGTTTTTGAAAGCGAACCGCTGTCGCAGGACAATCCTTTATGGGATATGGAAAATGTCGTTGTAACTCCGCACAATTCATTTGTTTCGGAGAAAAATTCGGAGCGGCTGTTTTCCGTGATATACGGTAATTTAAGCGACTTCCTAAAGGGGGACAAGGCAGAGTGAGGTTCATATTGGTTTCGCCGAAAAACAGAACGGCGTATAATTTCAGAGGCGACTTAATAAAGAGAATCATCTCTTGCGGATACGAGGTTATTGTCACGGGCCCCAACAGGGTGGATGTTGAAAAAATCGAGGCTCTCGGTGCACGCTTCGTCGAGATACCTATGAATAAAAACGGAGTAAATCCGAAGGAGGACCTGAAATATCAAAAGGCTCTTTACGAGCTGTTTAAAAAGGAAAAGCCCGATGTGGTTCTCGGGTACACATCGAAGCCCGTAATATACGGCTCCATAGCCGCAAAAAAAGCCGGCGTTCCGCACAAGGTTGCCATGATAACGGGGCTCGGCTATGCGTTTACCGCGCAGACTAAGAAGGCAAAAGCCATAAGAGCCGTTATGTCGGTGCTTTATAAAAAGGCTCTAAACTGTGCCGATACGGTGATATTCCAAAATCCCGACGACAGAGAGCAGTTCGTTTCATCGGGACTTGTTAAATCCGAAAAATGCCGAGTTGTAAACGGTTCGGGCGTCAATACAAACCGTTTTTCCGTTGCGGATTATCCCGATAAAATCACGTTCTTTATGCTGTCGCGCGTTATGTATTCAAAGGGCATACGCGAGTATTTGAGGGCGTGCGAGCTTGTCAAGGAAAAGCACCCCGAGGTCAGATTTATGCTGCTCGGAGCGTGCGAAAACATACAGGATTCTCTGTCAAAGGAGGATTTGGCGCCGTATGTCGAAAAGGGAATAATAGAGCATTTCGGCGAGACGGACAGAGTTGAGGATTATTATAAGCAGTGTTCGGTATATGTTTTGCCGTCATACCGCGAGGGCACTCCGAGAACGGTCTTGGAGGCGATGAGCATGGGCAGGGCGATTATAACGACCGACGCACCCGGGTGCCGCGAAACCGTGATTGACGGGAAAACGGGATTTTTGGTTCCCGTAAAAAATGCAGAGGCGGTTGCCGAAAAAATGACGGAATTTATTGAGAATCCCGAGCTCATAAAAACGCTCGGTGCGGCATCGGCGGAATATGCCCGCGAAAAATTCAGCGTTGATAAGGTTAACGATGATATGTGCTGTCATCTTAACATAGAAAGGACGAATAAATATGCAGTTGTATGAAAAGCTCGTTTCGGGTGATGAAAAATTGGCTCTTGTCGGCCTCGGATACGTGGGTATGCCGATTGCCGTTGCGTTTTCAAAGAAGGTTAAGGTTGTAGGCTTTGACCTCAATGCAAAGAAAATAGAGCTTTACAAGAACGGCATAGACCCGACCAATGAAGTCGGCAACGAGGCTGTTAAGAATTGCTCTGTCGAGTTTACGGCGGACGAAAGCAAGCTCAAGGAGGCAAGGTTTATAATTGTTGCCGTGCCTACTCCCGTAAACGACGACCACACCCCCGACCTTACACCGGTAGAGGGTGCGAGCGAAATTGTCGGCAGAAATCTTACAAAAGGCTCGGTAGTTGTATATGAGAGCACCGTTTATCCCGGCGTTACCGAGGATATTTGCGTGCCGATACTCGAAAAAGAGTCGGGGCTTAAATGCGGTACGGACTTTAAAATCGGTTACAGTCCCGAGAGAATAAATCCCGGCGACAAGGTACACCGTCTTGAGACAATAACCAAAATAGTAAGCGGTATGGACGATGAAACTCTTGATACCGTGGCGAAAACCTATGAGCTTGTCGTAAAGGCAGGCGTACACAGAGCGGAGAGCATCAAGGTTGCCGAGGCTGCAAAGGTTATTGAAAACAGCCAGAGGGATATAAACATTGCGTTTATGAATGAGCTGTCAATAATCTTTAACAAAATGGGCATAGATACAAAATCCGTTTTGGAGGCGGCAGGCACAAAGTGGAATTTCCTCAAATTCTATCCCGGACTTGTCGGCGGACACTGCATAGGCGTTGACCCCTATTACCTTACATACAAGGCCGAGGAAATGGGCTATCACAGCCAGATTATTCTCTCCGGCAGACGCATAAACGACGATATGGGCAAATATGTAGCCGAAAACACCGTTAAAAATCTTATAAAGGCGGATGTCCCGGTAAAAAACGCAAAGGTTGCTATTCTCGGCTTTACGTTTAAAGAAAATTGCCCCGACACGAGAAATACGAAAATCATCGACATATACAATGAGCTTCGTGAGTACGGAATAACCCCGGTAATAGCCGACCCTGAAGCTGATGCTGACGAAGCAAAGCGTCTTTACGGAATTGAATTTATCGATATTAACGATATAAAAAATTGCGACGCCGTAATACTTGCCGTTGCTCATGAGCAGTTTAAAAATCTCGGGCAGGCCGATTTTGACAAAATGTTCAAATCGGGCCGTAACGAAGAAAAGGTGCTTGTTGATATTAAAGGGCTGCTTTCTCGTAAAGAATACGAAAAAGCGGGCTATAAATATTGGAGACTTTGATTATGGGTTATAAAAATTTGAAATTTCCGTCGGATACACTGTTTCTTGTAACGGGTGCGGCGGGCTTTGTCGGCTCGAATCTTTGTGAAGCGATACTCAATATGGGCTATAAGGTCAGAGCGCTTGACGACCTATCGACCGGCAAGCAGGAAAACGTCGATATGTTCCTCGGCAATCCGAACTATGAGTTTATAAAAGGCGACATTAAAGACCTTGACACCTGTATGAAGGCATGCGAGGGCGTGGACTTTGTTCTCAATCAGGCTGCTTGGGGAAGCGTTCCGAGAAGTCTTGAAATGCCGCTGTTTTATTGCAAAAACAATATTGAGGGAACGCTCAATATGCTCGAAGCGGCAAGACAATGCGGTGTTAAAAAGTTTGTATATGCATCTTCTTCGTCCGTATACGGCGACGAGCCGCACCTACCCAAAACCGAGGGCAGAGAGGGTAATCTTCTTTCTCCGTATGCTCTGACAAAGCGCTGCGACGAGGAATGGGCAAAGCTCTATACAATGCACTACGGGCTTGATACATACGGAATGAGATATTTTAACGTATTCGGCAGACGTCAGGATCCGGACGGCGCGTATGCCGCGGTAATTCCGAAATTTTTAAAACAGCTTATGCACGGCGAGGTGCCGACAATCAACGGCGACGGTAAGCAGAGCCGAGACTTTACTTATATCGACAATGTTATTGAAGCGAACCTCAAAGCTTGTCTTGCTTCTCACGAGGCGGCAGGCAACGCGTTTAATATCGCCTACGGCGGCAGAGAGTACCTTATAGACATTTATTACGGTCTTACAAAGGCACTCGGCGTTGACGTCGAACCGAATTTCGGCCCGGACAGAAAGGGCGACATAAAGCACTCAAACGCCGATATTTCAAAAGCGAGGAAGCTCCTCGGCTACGACCCTGATTACAGCTTCCAAGACGGCATCAAGCTTGCTATCGAGTGGTATAAGGAGAATTTGTAATGGCGACATTAAAAAGTATGGTACAGTCAAGAGATACTCGTAATTTTATAATGAGAGTATTGAGATTTATTCCGACACCGATATATATAAGTTTATACTATTGGGCTGCAACGGGCAAGTGGCCGGATTTAAAGCACCCCACGTATTTTAACGAGAAGCTTCAATGGATGAAAATACATGAAGATTATACAAAATATCGTGATTATGCGGACAAGATAAAGGTGCGCGACATAATAGAAGAGAAGATCGGCGACGGATATATGTTCCCGATGCTCGGTAAATGGAAAAGCTTTGACGAAATAGACTTCGACTCTCTCCCCGAAGAATTTGTGCTTAAATGTAATCACGATTCGGGCAGCGTCAAGGTAATTCGTAACAAGTCCGCACTTACCGACAAGGATATTGAGTCCTTGCGTAAGTTCTACAATTCAAGATTGAAGCAGGATTTTTATGGGCACGGCAGAGAACCCTGCTACAAGGGTATTGACAGATATGTTTTTGCCGAGAAATTTATGAAAGACCCGTCCGGAGACGAGGGCGGAATAAAAGACTATAAGTTTTTCTGCTTCAACGGAAAGCCCGAAATAATGTTTATTGCGACAGACCGCGCAACGGATGTCAAATTCGACTTTTTCGATATGGACTTCAACCACCTCGATATAACTAACATTCATCCTCAATCCGGAAAAGTAATTGAGAAGCCGGAAAAATTCGACGAAATGAAGGCACTGGCGGAAAAACTGTCTGAGGGCATTAAATTTGTCAGAATCGATTTGTTTGAGTTGGGCGGAAAAATTTATTTCAGCGAGTTCACATTTTTCCACGGCGGAGGATTTAACCGTTTTTATCCCGTGGAATGGGAGACAAGGCTTGGTAATTTAATTGATATAGACACAAAATAATATTGAGGAACAACAATGAAAATACTGTTTATTTCAAATTCTCCAATAAATCGTCAAACAAGTATCGGAAATACGTTTTTGAATTTATTTGACGGCTTTGACGCGGAGCTTTACAGTGTTTACAGCAGAACGGGTTATCCCGACAAAAAAATCAAAAGCGCTTTTCGCATTGCCGAAACTCAGCTTGTTAAAAACATATTTAACAGCAAAAAAATCGGCAAAAAGGTCGAGAATTACGAAGAAACTTCGTCGGAGGACAAGAGCGCTCAAAAATTAGAGGCCTCGGTTAAACTCAATCCGTCGCCGCTTAAATATATTGCAAGGGATATGGTTTGGAAGCTTGCGCCGTGGAAAAACAAAAATCTGAAAGCTTACATAGAAGAAGTAAATCCCGATTTGATTTTTTCCGTCCTCAGCAGCAATTCCGCGGTTAACGAGATGATAGCTTATGTCGCTAAGGTTTCGGGTGCAAAAGTGATTTTGTATGCTTGGGACGATAATTACAGCTATCCTTATTCAAAATCTCCGTTTTTACGTGCGGTGCACTTTTTTCGGCGTAAAATGATGAGGAAAACCGCGGCATTGGCGTCGGATTTATTTGTAATATCGGATATTCAAAAACGTGATTACGAAAAGATTTTTTCAATGGAGTGTAAGGTAATTACAAAGGGCGCGGATTTTTCAAAGCGTGAAGAAAAACCAGTTTTGCACAATAACCCGCTAAAAATTTTATATGCCGGAAACCTTGCCCTGGGTCGTGCGGAAACAATTTCGAATATTACAAAGGCACTTGAAAAAATCAATCGTGACGGCAAAAAGGCGGAACTTAGGATATATTCGGCGACTCCGCTATCCGACGAGCAGAAAAAGACGATGGCGGATTCGAGTAATTCGTTTTTTATGGGAAGTGTTTCTGCTCTCGAAGTACAGAAGCTTCAAAGCGAAGCCGATATACTGGTTCACGCCGAAAGCTTTAAAGAGGAGTATTTTAATTTAATCCATTACTCTTTTTCGACAAAGCTCGTTGACTGTTTTCACAGCGCCAAATGTATTTTTGCCGTTGGGCCCGAAAAAGCGGCTTCAATTGACTGCCTTATAAAAAATGACGCCGCTGTCGTTGCAAAAAGCAACGATGAAATATATGAGAAATTAGGCCGGCTTATAAATGACCGAAGTATGATTGACGAATACTCGGAAAAAGCTTGGGAATACGGCAAAAGATCTTTTGATCGTGTTAATATTCAGATGTTACTTAAGGAGAGCATAAAAAAAGTCTTGTAAGGGGGGAAAAGAATGTCCGTATATTTACTGAATATCGCACTCATATTTATATGGGCATTCTTTTTGCTCAAATACAAGCCGAGTAAGAACAAGAAAAAAGCATTTTGTGCGATTGCCTGTGTTCAGTGGGTAATTTTATCCGGACTCAGAGGAATGAATGTCGGAGCGGATACAATAGGATACCGCAGAAGCTTTTACAGGATAGGCCTCACATCATGGCACAGAATTTTTGCCGATGTATCTGATTATATCGGCGGAGCGGACATAAAGGATCCGGGTTATGCGGCGGTTGTAAAGACCTTTCAAACTTTTTCGACAAATTACCAAGCGTACCTTGTCTTTATAGCTCTTCTGTTTATGATACCGATGGCGATATGGATTTACAGGAATTCCTCTATGCCGTGTCTCAGCTTTATTATTTTTTCAACTCTGTTTTATTCGTTTTATGCGGTTACCGGGATAAGGCAAACAATAGCGACATCGCTTGTTGTTTTTATCGGATATGAATTTATAAAAAAGAAAAAGCCGATACCGTTTTTGCTTTTAATGTTTATAGCGTTCTTTATACATAAGTCGTGCATTTGCTTCTTACCGTTTGTATTTTTTGCGCACAAAAAAATCACCTGGCGATATGTCGGTATTTTTTCCGCAATAACCGCCGCTTTCCTAATTTTGGGTAAAACTTTGTATGAGCCGTTTGCCGAATTCGTCGGATATGATGTTGAAGAGGAGTATATGGCTGATACATCATCGTATGTGCTTGTTATTTGCCTTTTAACGGTTTCGGCATTCGTTTTGTACCGCTACATTAAAAAGAATACGGACGAAGAAAAGTTAAAAGCTCTTTACAATGCGGCATTATTTACGACAGCATTTACGCTTTTGACGCTGCGAAATCAAACGTTTATGCGCGTTCAGCAGTATTATGCTCTGTTTTTAATACTGCTCGTTCCCGAAATGGTAAAGGCGATTGACAAAAAACACCGTTGGTTAGTGTATTTCGGCGGTGTATCGTTGCTGATTGTAAAGCTTATATTAAACCACCCGTATTACGTATTCTTTTGGCAATAACAAGGAGGTACGATATGAAGATATTATGGATAGTAAATATGGTATTTCCGAAAATAGCCAAAAAGCTCGGAGCGGAGACCTCCGCAAGCGGCGGTTGGCTGCTTGACCTTGCTGACGGTATTTCGGCGGACCCGAATGTTGAATTAACGGTTATGACATACTATGACGGGGAATTTAAAGATATTAAGGTTGATAACATCCGTTATATATTATTCCCGGGTGGCGGAAACAGGCTTTTGTTTGACAGCAATAAAACGGCTGAAGACTGCAAAAAAGCTTTGGAGTTATGTCAGCCGGACTTAGTTCATATCCACGGAACAGAATATGCCCCGGGTTATGAGATGCTCAAGGTCTGCGGCGATGTTCCGGTGCTTTTGACCATTCAGGGGATTTTAAGACGCATATCAAAGGAATATTATGGCGGTCTTACTTTTAACGAGAGACTGAAGTGCCTTAAATTAAAAGAAATTTTGACAATGAAAACCCCGACGGCATATAAAATGTTGTATTCCCGAAATGCCGAAAGGGAAGAAAAAGTCCTGAAACAGGTTAAATATGTTACGGGCAGAACCGATTGGGATAAGGCGGTTATGCTTTCGGTTAACCCGAATTTAAAATATTTTCGCTGTAATTACAATTTGAGAAAAGAGTTTTATGAGAGCGAAAAATGTCTTTGGAGTCATGCGAAAGGCATACCGTGTTTTCAAGCTCCGCTCTTTACTCGCTTAAAGGACTTCACATAGAAGTTAAGGCAATAGCCCTTTTGAAGAAGAAATATCCCGATATCAAATTGTATGTTCCGGGCGGCTGTGCCGAAAACGGGAAAATAAAGAACCCGTCGGGTTACATTAAATATATAAACAGGCTTATTAAAAAATACGGACTCGAAGACAATATTATATTTACGGGTTCGATATCTCCGTCCGAAGTTGCAAAAAGACTTCGTAAGGCAAATGTTTTTGTGGTTTCTTCCGCTGTTGAGGGTGCTTCGGCGTCGCTTTGCGAAGCTATGATGATAGGCACACCGTCCGTAAGCTCTTTCAGAGGCGGTATGACGGATTTACTGACCGACAGGGTAAACGGGTTTACATATGATTATTCCGAATATCCTATGCTCGCGTGCAGGATAGACGAACTGTTTTCAAATGACAAACTCGCCTGTGAATTTTCAAAACGGACAATACCCCTTGCCGAAGAAAGACACAAAAGGGAAAAGAATCCGAAAGATATGATAGAGGTTTATAATGAGGTAATTGCAAATGAACGCAAAGATTAAGCAGTACAATTCATTGGACCTGATGAAATTTATTTCGGCAATTCTGATTATTGTATTACATACGTCACCGTTTCAGTCATACAATGCGCTGATTTCATTCGGCCTCAGAAATGTTGTTACAATAATCGCCGTACCGTTTTTCTTTTGCACAAGCGGTTTTCTGCTTTTTAAAAAGCTCTCTGTGCTTTCACAAGATGAAAATGGTAAATATTTTAAGCATTATATTAAAAGGCTTTGCATTATGTACGGCCTTTGGTCATTGGTCTATTTTCCGTTTGTAATTTACAATTGGACAAAGGACGGATTTTCCGTTATGTCCGTGCTTCAATATATCAAACGCTTTTTCTTTGAGGGCAGTTACAGTACGATTTGGTTTCTTCCGGCTCTGATTGTGTCGGCAACCGTTTGTTACTTTTTGCATAAAAAATTGTCTTTCGGCAAGATAGTGTTGACGGCGCTTCCGTTTTACGCAATAGCATGTCTAATGACAAACTATTACGGAATCACAGCCAAAATACCTGTTTTGGGAGCGATGATGAATGCCTATTATTCATTTTTCGATTCTGTCAAGAACGGTATATTGTTCGGTTTTGTGTTTGTTGCTTTGGGCGGAGCTATGTCCGAATTCAAAGAGACAAAAAGCCTTGCATACAGAGTTTTCGGTTGCATAATATCCGGCGTTTTGCTGACTGCCGAATCCGTGCTGCCTGTCGTTTTGAAATACAAACAATTCGGCTGCGATACAAAGCTTTTTCTTTTACCGTTCACGTTCTTTCTTATGGCATTTTTGCTCCGTATTGATTTGAAAGACAGCAAAGTTTACATATATATGAGAAAAATCAGTCTGATGCTGTTTTTAAGTCAGCGCATTTTTATTTCGTTGTCGGAAATTTTCTTGGCTGATACAATATTTGTTAAAAATTCAATGTTATATTTTGTAATGATATTGGGTTCGACATGGTTATTCTCAGATTTGTTTATAAGAGCGGCAAAAAAGTTTAAATTTTTAAAACACTTCTGTTAGGAGTTTGCAATATGGATAACAACAAAAAATCGGCGTTGGTCGATGCGGCGGTCGCCATCGTGTTCTTCAACAGAGACGACACTCTGAAAGAGGTATTTAAAAGAATCAGTCAGGCTCGCCCGTCGGAGCTGTTTTTAATACAGGACGGTCCGCGTGAAAACAATGAAAATGACAAAGCGGATATTGAAAAATGCAGAGCCGTTTGTGAAAATATCGATTGGGAATGCAAGGTCCACCGAAATTACGCCGAAAAAAATATGGGCTGCGGAACACGCGTCGCAACCGGTATCGATTGGGTTTTTGAAAATGTCGAAAGCGCAATAATCCTCGAGGACGATTGCGTAATAGAGCCGTCTTTTATTAGATTTGCGGCGGAGCTCTTAGAGAAATACAAAGATGATGAGAGGGTAACCATGATAAGCGGCCTCAATCATTTTGAGAATTGGAACTGCGGCAAAAACAGTTATTTCTTTACAAGAACCGGTGCAATCGCTGCTTGGGCAACCTGGAGACGCGTTTGGAGTAAGTATGATTTTAATATATCCGATTTCGGCGACGCATATAACAGGAAGGTTCTCTTTGAATCGTTCAATCATAAACGGGCGGCAAAAGCGCGGGTAAACACCTGGCGCTCAATATATGAAAAAGCGGGCAGAGGCGAAACATTTAACTTTTGGGACGAGCAATTCGGATATTTGAAATATAAAAGCGGCGGTTTGTGTATAGTGCCGTCACACTCGTTATCAAGCAATATAGGCATCGGCGGAAAGGCAACTTTTTCCGGAGCCGGTTTGGAATTTATGTGTAAGCCGATGCGTCAGTGGTTTTTTCAAAAGACAAAACCGATGGAGTTTCCGCTTGTTCACCCCGATGTTATGCAGCCCGACGCAGACTATGATAAAAGATATTATGATATTACATATCCCAAAAAACCTGTTGCGTTTGCAAGAAAGGGTTTCTATTTCTTAAAGCGGAAAATTTACGCTGCCTTTAAGAAAAAATCATAACCGTAATTACCGTTGATTTTTGAATTTTGTTTTGAGAGAGATTAAATGAACAGTTCTAAACAGATTAAGCTCGGAGCTTTAATTTCATATTTTGCCATTGCATTTAATATAGTGGCGGGGCTTATATACACGCCGTGGATGATAAGCAAAATAGGGCAGAGCAACTACGGGCTTTACACACTTGCAACCTCTGTAATATCTATGTTCGTAATGGATTTTGGTATGGGCGCGGCCGTGACGAGGTTTTTGTCGCGTTACAATGCGATGGGCGATAAAAAGGCTGTAAACGATTTCCTCGGCCTTATATACAAATTGTATTTAGCCATAGACGCCGTTATTTTTGCGGTGCTTATATGCGTCTATTTCTTTGTCGATAAAATATACGCAAATCTTACTCCGGACGAGCTTTCCGTGTTTAAGGTGCTTTACATAATAGTTGCGTCTTTCAGCGTAATTTCATTCCCGTTTACAAATCTAAACGGAATACTTACTTCTTACGAAAAATTTGTGCCGCTGAAGGCGTGCGATTTATTCAATAAGGTGTTTATCATAGTCGGTATGGTTATTGCGCTTCACTTCGGCTACGGAGTGTATGCGCTTGTAACCGTAAATGCCATTGCAGGGCTCATAATAATCCTCTTTAAGCTCATTATTATTAACCGCGGAACCGATATAAAAATAAATTGGAAATACTTTGATAAGGACTCGTTAAAGGATATTTTCGGCTTTTCGGTTTGGACTACGGTCGGCAGTATAGCACAAAGGCTTATATTCAACATAACGCCGTCGATAATAACCGCGGTGTCGGTTACCGGCTCCGTAGGCGTTGCCGTATTCGGGCTTGCCACAACGGTTGAGGGGTACGTCTATACATTTGCAACCGCGATAAACGGCATGTTTATGCCGCGAATATCAAAAATCATCTCCGAGGGCAAAAGAGAAGAAGAGCTTATGCCCCTTATGATAAGAATCGGCAGAATTCAAATAATGATAGTCGGACTTTTAACTGTGGGCTTTATTTCTTTGGGAAAATCGTTTATAATAGACATCTGGAATAAGCCGGACTTTGCACAAAGCTATATTTGCGCAGTGCTTTTGATAGTTCCGAGCCTTTTCTATCTTCCGTTCCAGATAGGCAACACTACGCTTATAGTTGAAAACAAGGTCAAACTTCAGGCTGTTGTGTTTTTGGTTATGGGCGCCGTAAATATCGTTCTGTCGCTGGTGCTTTCAAAATACTATGCGGCTGTCGGTGCTTCGATTTCGATATTCATAGCATATATGCTCAGAAACGTGCTTATATGCAGAATATTTAAAAAGCACCTGAAGCTCGATATGGCGGAATTTTTCAAGAAGTCATATTTAAAGCTTTTGCCGTATCTTGTAATCACTATGGCAATAGGCCTTTTGGCGGAGCACTTTAATCCTTTGGCGCACGGCTATCTCAGGTTCCTTATAAACGGAATAATTATTGTGGTTGTGTTCTTTGTGCTTATGCTGTGCTTCGGAATGAACGATTACGAAAAGAGTTTGCTTTTCGGAACCGTAAAAAAGATTTTCGGTAAGCTGAAGCGTGCTTAAATTTACTCGGCACGCACTACAATAACCAGTCCTTCGGTTACGGCGGCTATTGTCTCCCGAAGGATACCAAGCAGCTTCTTGCAAATTATAACGACGTGCCGAATAACATAATTTCGGCAATTGTTGCCGCAAACAGAACGCGTAAGGATTTTATTGCCGAGAGAATAATTGCAATGAACCACGAAAAAGTCGGCATATATCGCCTTGCGATGAAATCTCAGAGTGATAATTTCCGCCAATCGGCGATACAAGGCGTTATGAAGCGCATAAAGGCAAAGGGCATAGAGGTAGTGGTTTACGAGCCGGCACTTCAAGAGGACACCTTCTTTAACAGCCGAGTGGAAAAGGATATAGATAAATTCAAAAAAGAATGTGACGTTATTCTCGCCAATAGATACAATGAGGATATTGCGGACGTAATGGATAAGGTCTATACGAGAGATCTTTTTTACAGAGATCAAAGGTATAGCGAAAAAAATTTTGAGGGGTGAGGCAATGAAGGTTTTACAAATAAATGCCGTATACAATTTGAGCAGTACGGGCAGAACCACTACGGAGCTGCACCTTGCCATGCTTAATAAGGGTATAGATTCATATGTTGCTTATTCTAAAACAAATAAGCCGGGCGACGCTCGGCTTTACCATATCGGCTCACCGCTTGACGTAAAGCTGCATGGGCTTTTTTCCCGAATTTCCGGAGAACAGGCATATTTTTCACACCTTGCAACAAAAAAACTCATAAAGCATATTGACGCTGTTTCGCCGGATGTGGTTCATCTCAGAAATCTGCACGGCAACTATATAAATTTCCCGATGCTGATGGATTATCTTGCAAAAAAAGACATAGCCGTTGTCGTGACATTTCACGATTTTTGGTTTATAACCGGGAAATGCGTCCATTTCACGGAAAGCCGATGCGATAAATGGCAGTACGGTTGCGGAAATTGCCCGAACCTAAAGGATGGAAATCCCACTTGGTTCTTTGACCGAACCGAAAAGCTTCTCAGAGACAAAACCGAGCTTTTCGGGGAAATCAATCGTCTTGCTTTAATAGGTGTATCAAACTATGTTACAAACGAAGTCAAAAAGTCTCCGATAGCCAAGAAAGCGGAGATTGTAAAAACTATATATAACTGGATAGATTTCGATAAGTTTTATCCTCGCGACGCAGGCCGCGCGCGTGAAAAGTACGGGCTCAACGGCTTTACCGTAATCGGAATTTCCGCGGTTTGGTCCGACAGAAAAGGCTTAAAGAGCTTTATAAGGCTCGCCGAAGCGTGTCCCGAAATAACGGTGGTTTTGGTCGGCAGCCTCAAAGAAAATACCGTTTTGCCGAAAAATATAACGGCCGTTTCCGCCACATCATCTACCGATGAGCTTGCGGAGCTTTATTCGGCCGCTGATGTTTTCATCACATTTTCACTTGAGGAAACCTTCGGAAAGGTCTCCGCGGAGGCTCTCTCCTGCGGTACGCCGGTAATATGCTACGATTCTACCGCCAATCCCGAAATAGTAGGCGACGGCTGCGGCTACGTAGTACCGAAAAACGATTTTGAAGGAATTTTAAACGCCGTAAAAAAAGTGCGTGAAAACGGCAAAAACAGTTATTCCTCGGCGTGCGTAAATTTTGCGCATGCCAGATTCGATAAAAATATGCTTATTGACCGATATATTGACGTATATAAACAGCTGTCAAAACCGTCACCGGAGGAGAAAGAATGAAAAATGTTATTCTTATAACCAATTCCTTCCCGTTCGGGATAGTTGAGGCAGGCTTTTTAGCACCCGAATATGAGGTGCTGAAAGAAAAAGCCGACGTATACACTGTAACAAGGAATACAAAGGACGAGATGACGACCTCGGTTCCCGAGGACAGAGTATTCAGATATGCGTCGCACTACGGAAAGAGCGTTTTTGTTTATTTTTTAAAAGCGTTGGTTTCTCCCATATATTACAGAGAGCTCGCATATTTAAAGCGCAAAAAAAAGTTTACTTTTTCAAATGCGAAGCGTGCGTTAACGACGCTTATGAGAGCTCTCCACTTTGAGACTTTTCTTAAAAAAGTCAGAAGCAGGGCGGACGGAGAGTGCGTACTCTATACATATTGGAATGACTATACGGCATTGGCGGCAACTCTTGCCGCAAAAAACGGCGACAGGGTTGTTTCGAGAATACACAGAGCCGATTTATATCTCAATGAGGGTAACGGATACTATATCCCCTATAAAAACGAGATTGCAAGACGAATAGACAAGCTTGTTTTTATAAGCCGTGACGGTATGGATTATTACCGTGAAAATTTTGAGATTGATGACAGTAAGTGTCTTCTCTCCTACCTCGGAGTAAAAGAGGGCAAAAGGCCGGAAAGACCTTGCGCTGACGGTCCGATTAAAATTTTAAGCTTTTCGTATATGTCACCGGTTAAGCGCGTAGACAGAATAATCGATGCCCTGTCCTTGACAGACGGCATAAAAGCGGAATGGACTCACATAGGCTCCGGTATGCTTGCTGATGAACTAAAAGAAAAGGCAGAGCGTGAGCTCAAAGGAAAAGAAAACATCAAATACGAGCTTAAAGGATATATGAATCACGACGATGCCATGGAGTATATATCCGATAATTCATTTGATTTTCTTTTGAATGTTTCATCATCGGAGGGCTTGCCCGTAACGATGATGGAGTGTATGGCAAGAGGTATGCCGGTTATGGCAACTGATGTCGGCGGTGTTTGTGAAATAGTCGAAAACGGCAAAAACGGATTTATGCTAAAGCCGGATTTTACCGACGGCGAGCTTGTGAGTGCCATAAAAGCGTATGCGGAAATGTCCGCAGACGAGCGGCGAAAAATGAGCGACTGCGCATATAAAAAATGGCAGGAATGTTTTGACTGCCGAAAAAACTATCTCGAATTTTGCGAAGAGATATTATCCCTTTAAAAGTATCTGAAAGTGAAGTAAAATATGCTCTGTATTGTTTTGTTATTCTTCGGATTTGCGGTTATAAATCCGATCTTCAACAAAAAAACATATAAAATATATCTGCTGCTTTTTGCGGTTGCTTTGGCATGCCTTGCGTGGTTCACAAAGCCCGATTATACGATGGACCTATACAGAGCGTATGGGCAGCTTGATTTATTCAGACAGATTTCCTTCGGCAAGGCTTATTCGTATTACGGTGCGAGCAACCCCTTGACGCTTGTGTATTATTACGCTCTTGCGAGAATTTGCCCGGAAAACGGCTTGCTGCCGGCCCTTACCGTATTCATTGTGTACGGTTTTTCATTTGCACTGCTTTATAAAGCAGCTATGAGGTTCGACTCGACAAAAAAAGAGATGAATATGGCGCTGTTGTTCTTTATGGCGAATTTCAACTACTTCTATGTTATTGACAACACGCGTATTTACATCTGCTTTGCTGTGCTCGCTTACTTTATGTATGTGGATATAGTCGAAAAAAAGCACCGTATTTTCTGCTTTCTCGTATATGCGGCTCTGTGTTATTTTCACTACGGCATATTGCCGTTTGTGCTCATCAGAGTAGTTCTTCTGTTTATCAAAAAGATGTCGCCGATTGTAAAAAAGGCATTTATTGTAATACTTCCGGTGCTTATTTTTGCAGCAAACAAAATCGTGATTGCTCTCGGCTCCGCAAGCGACGGACTTTTGGGTACGGTAGAGAAAAAGGTCTCGGGCTACAGCGATTATGAGGTGTTCGGCATCTGGCAGTTTTCAATGTCGATTATAAGGCTCGTTTTGGCTCTTGTTATATTGTTGCTTTCTATGACGATAACGGAAAGCCTATTTAAAAAGAAAAATACCGACGGGCTTCTCGGCAACAGACTGTTGAACGGAATGTATAACTACGACTGGATGATAGTTTACAGCATAGTCACAATATTCCTGTTTGTTTCAAATTACCAGTTCGTTTTGCGAACACCTAACTTCATACAGATAGCGCTCAGCGTGCCGCTGCTGTTCCTTTTATACAGGTTCAGAAACCCCGTCAACAAGAATTTAAAACCGTATACGTATATTCTGTTATTGGCGGAGAGCGTGATACACTTTGCTTATTTGCTGTTGTATGTTTACAATAACGCACAATTTGTTTTCTGATTAAGGATATTTAAATATGAACAGGAAAATCGGGTTGGTTTTTTCATACGGAGTTATGATAACGGAAATAGTATCGGCTATGTTTGTAACTCCGTTTATAATAAGAAGTCTCGGTCAGGCGGAGTACGGTATTTACCAGCTGACTTCGTCAATAACCGCGTATCTGATAATATTCGACCTCGGCGTCGGCAATTCCGTTATCAGATATATGGCAAAATTTCGAGCCAATAACGACAGGGAGTCACAACGTAAGTTCCTAGGCGTTACCACCGTTTATTATGCGGCGGTTACACTTGTTATACTTATTGTCGGTGTGCTTTTAATAACCGTTTTCCCGAATGTATTTTCAAAGGGTCTTACTTCCTCAGAGATAGTCAAGGCAAAAGAGCTTTTGTCCATAACGATTGTCACAAGTGCAATCTCAATAGGAACATCGGCTTTTTCAAACACTCTCGTAGCATATGAGCGGTTTGCGGCGCATAAGGGAATTATGATTCTCGCCAATATCGCCAAAATGGCGGTGCTTGTGTTCCTGATGAAGATGGGAGTCAAGAGTGTCGGCGTCGTAACCGTAAACCTTATTGTTACAGCAGCTACGCGGCTTTTCTATATATGTTATGTGTTTTTCAAGCTGAAATTATATCCGAGCTTCAAAAATATAGATACGTCTTTTGTGAAGGGCGTATTCTCATATTCCACATTTGTGTTAATTCAGCTTATAGCGCAGCAGTTAAATTCAATGTCGGATCAGATAATCCTCGGTATTTTCGCCCCGTCCGCCGCAATACTCATAGGTATATACGGTGTGGGCTCACAGATAGTTCAGTATTATAAGACCATAGGCAGTCAGTTTAATTCGGTGCTTATGGCGGGAACCGTCCGTATGATAGAGGGCGGAGCCGACAGTAAAACGGTACAAAACGAAATGGTGCGTATCGGCAGAGTTATCTTTATGGTGCTCGGTATGATTTACTGTGTATTTGCCGTGTTCGGCAGAGATTTTGTAACTCTTTGGGCAGGCAAAGACAATATCGACGGTTACTTTGTGGCACTTATTATAATGTTCCCGTGGCTGATATCTACCCCTCAGGGCATAGGCAACCAAATACTTTGGGCAATAAACCGTCATAAGACGCTTGCGATAATACAGATTTGCTCGTCGGTTTTCAACATTATTGTCACTATTTTTCTGATAAAGTGGAAGCCGCTTGTCGGTTCGTCTCTCGGTACGGCTCTTGCGCTGATTATCGGCGATGTTGTGCTTATGGATATTGTTCTCCGTAAAGAAGTAGGTATAAGATTCGGCGAGTATTACCGAGACTTGTTTAAGGGGACGCTCCCGGCACTTTTGATTACCTTTGCGTTCGGAGCGGCGTTTTCGCTGCTTCACCTTAACAGGTACGGTTGGGTGGGTCTTATAATAAATTGCGGCATAACTGCGGCGGTATATGCAGCTCTTATGGCGGCGTTCTTTATGAACAGCTATGAAAAAGGCCTTTTAAAGGGGCTGTTCAATAAAATAATAGGTAAGCTTAGCCGTAAAAAGGCTTAATACAAAGGAAGATGAATATGTTTAAAGACAAAACCCTTATGATTACGGGCGGAACAGGCTCATTCGGCAATGCGGTGCTCAACAGATTTTTGCAGACCGACATCGGCGAAATCCGCATTTTTTCAAGAGATGAAAAAAAGCAGGACGATATGCGCCATGAGTTCCAGGCGAAAATGCCCGAGGTCAGCGATAAAATCAAATTCTTTATAGGCGATGTCAGAGACTTGGCGTCCGTTAAAAACGCAATACACGGTGTAGACTATATCTTCCACGCGGCGGCCTTAAAGCAGGTGCCCTCGTGCGAGTTTTTTCCGATAGAGGCGGTTAAGACCAATGTTCTCGGAACAGATAACGTGCTTACGGCAGCTATTGACGAGGGCGTTAAAACCGTAATCTGCCTGTCAACCGACAAGGCGGCATATCCAGTAAACGCAATGGGAACGTCAAAGGCTATGATGGAAAAGGTAATAGTCGCAAAATCGAGAACCGTAAGTCCCGACAAGACCAAGATTTGCTGCACTCGTTACGGAAACGTTATGTGCTCGCGCGGCTCTGTAATTCCGCTTTGGATAGAACAGATTAAAGAGGGCAAACCGATAACCGTTACAGAGCCGAATATGACACGATTTATTATGTCTCTCGACGAGGCGGTTGACCTCGTTCTCTTTGCATTTCAAAACGGAGTGTCGGGCGATATTCTTGTTCAGAAAGCGCCGGCTTGCACAATCGGTGTGCTTGCCGAGGCGGTAAAGGAGCTTTTCTGCCCCGACACCGATATAAAGGTTATAGGTATTCGCCACGGCGAAAAAATGTATGAGACTCTGCTCACCAATGAAGAATGCGCCCACGCCGAAGATATGGGAGAGTTCTACCGCGTACCCTGCGATAAGCGTTCGCTCAATTATGATAAATATTTTAAGACGGGCGACATAAAGCGCAATCCCTTAACCGAATTTAATTCAAACAATACGGAGCTTTTAAATGTGGAGCAGGTAAAGGAAAAGCTTTTATCGCTCGCTTATATCAGAGACGAATTAGCCGAATTCAAGAAGTGATTTTGTATTTCGAAAGGCAGCTTTTTTATGAAAATACTTGTTACGGGTTCAGCCGGATTTGTAGGTAAAAACCTTGTCGAGGCACTTAAAAATCTTCGCGATAACAAAGACCGTACCCGTCCGTCGCTCTCGATTGACGAAATATTTGAATATGATGTCGATACGGATAAGGCTCTGCTCTCCGATTTTTGCAGGGAGTGCGATTTTGTTTTCAATCTCGCGGGAGTAAACAGGCCGAAGGACGACGGCGAGTTTATGAAGGGAAATTTCGGCTTCGCCTCGGAGCTTTTGAAAACTCTTGAAAAGCACGGTAACCGTTGTCCCGTTATGCTCTCAAGCTCCATACAGGCGACGCTTGTCGGCAGATATGCAAATTCCGTTTACGGAGAGTCGAAGCTGCGCGGAGAAGAGCTGTTTTTTGACTATTCCGCAAAAACTGGCGCAAAGGTGTTTGTTTACCGCTTCCCGAATCTTTTCGGAAAATGGTGCAGGCCGAATTACAACAGTGCCGTTGCAACCTTTTGCAACAACATCGCGAACGACTTACCCATAAGAGTTGATAATGAAAAAACGGAGCTTGAGCTTTTATACATAGACGACCTTGTGAGCGAAATGCTCGATTTGCTCGAGGGGAAAGAGCACCGTTGTGATTTTTCGGGAACGGATACGGTACTTAAAAGCGACGGCAGATATTGTGCCGTCCCGGTGACATATCACGTTACACTCGGCGAAATCGTGTCGTTGCTTCACAAATTCGATGATCAGCGAAAGACTCTTGTTATGCCGGAAATTCCGAACGGCAGCTTTGCCAAAAAGCTATACAGCACGTATCTTTCATATCTTCCGAAAGAAAAAACCGCGTTTGAGTTTAAAACAAATTCGGACGCGCGCGGCAGCTTTACCGAGCTTTTAAAAACGAAAAACTGCGGTCAGTTCAGCGTTAATGTGTCGCTGCCGGGCATAACCAAGGGCGAGCATTGGCACAACAGCAAGTGGGAGCAGTTCATAGTTGTTTCGGGAAAAGGGCTTGTACGCGAACGCAAGATAGGCACGAACAGCGTTATGGAGTTTTATGTTTCCGGTGATAAGCCCGAATGTGTGCAGATGCTTCCCGGCTATACTCACAGCATAGTTAATTTAAGCGATACACAGCCGCTTGTCACCTTGATGTGGGCAAACGAAATGTTTGATGCAGAGCACCCGGATACATTCGGAGAAAAGGTTTAATACTGTCACACACGGCGGAGGTAATAAGAGTGAAAATAAAGCAGAAATTGAGACGCACTTAAATAAGGGGACATAATTCC
>OBKV01000050.1_pt1 | contig 132788 bp, 177 predicted proteins | sample 1517301 | NCBI WGS metagenome assembly OBKV01 (sample SAMN04571685, study PRJEB22368) | human gut metagenome | biome: human gut; material: stool | host: Homo sapiens | place: Luxembourg | collected 2012-06-29 | reverse complement strand
ATGGACTATTTTTTATTCAATTTTTCAGGTGTGCAATTTCATTATACAATGAGCCCCTAAAAAATAGCTTAATCCGTCAAGATCAATTAATTTTTGCAAGTTAGCCATTATGCCAGCTCCTTTGTAATTAAATTCTGAATTTCAGCTTCGGTTGCCGTCTTTAGCTTGTAAGCTCTTGGAATAACTTCCCATGTCACTGAGCCATCATTATAAGTTGCTCCGAGCACAGCTTCTCGAAAATCTGGCTCACTCACAGCTGTATCGCCGCCAACAGTACATGCTAACACAAGACTTTTAGGCAAGTTGGGTGACAATACGATATCGCCATTAACATAAGATGTATTGTTTTTACGAATGTTTAAGCTGTTAAAAAGGTACTGGCTTTTTAAATCGCTAACATTTTGCAATTTGTTAAAGTATTCAAGCGGCGGTGCTTCTCCTTTGTCAAGATACCCCCAGCCACGCAAGTAATCAAGCTCCGGCCAAGAATCAATCATTTCACCAATGCTTGCGCTACTACCAAAAATCAAATCAAAAGTAGGCTGTTTCATTACCATTATTCAACAAGTCCCCCTTTCACCTTTATAATCCTTGCGAATGTTCCTTGATTAAATCCTTTAAATCTATAGGGATTTTCTCCGCTTCTACTAAAACCGAACGTATTCGCAGCATCAAAAGAATAAACATAGATAATGCCGATGCCAGCTCCGCGAATAATAAGATTTAGTGCGTCTATTAGACGGCTTTCTTTGCTGGTTACCAAACGTCCTATTCCTATGCGCATTTTAGCATTTCCGGCATTAACAGCGGAAACACGTGCAACATTAAAAACTTTTTTTATGCTATGTATGGTACTCACACGAGAACAGTCTGTAGTGTTCTTTTCAATCTTCGAGATAACAGCAAGTCGGTAATAACTGTCGTTTAAATCGCTGGATGTAAGATAATTATCATACATACGTCTAAACGGAGCTTGTCCGAATCCCATGTTGCCATGATCAGGAAAACCAAAAAAATCCATTGCAATAGCATTTTCAACACGGCGAGAAATATCAGCGACTTCACCGCACATATCAAGCTGCTTACCAACTGCCGTATCTGGCCATATCTGTGTCCTTATCTGCTCCCTTACTTTATCTATGCTGTCGAGTTCGTTTCCGACGGCATTAAGAAAAGCTTTAATGTTGGGTTTGTTACGAAACTGACTTAACAAATGGTTATACATTCTTTCGCTTGTAGTCATGATTACAACTCCAAAGCTACAGTAACATTAGCAAGTTTTGTTACTGCCAGCTCATTACGTTCAATCGAAATATTTTCCTGTTTATACGTTTGACCGTCTTTAGACACGCTGCACTCAATATAGCTAATGCCGTCAACGCCGCTGTAAATAGGACCAAGCAAACGCTGATAAATAACATCATTGCCCATCGACAACTTGCCAATCCGTTCGACAACGATATTTTTAATTTTGTCGATTGCGTCACCGGGTAAAATTTCCTCATTATATTCTTTGATGATAACTTTAACATAAATCTGTACCTCGTGCGGACGGCTAAAGCATACATCTTGCGCTGCACCCTCGCTATCCTCAATGCGAACGCAAATATCGCCGTTCGTATCAATACCTAAAGGTGCGACATTCAAGATAGTACGAGCAATAGCTTCTTCATCGCCACCGAAAACAATAGCCTGGAAGGAATGAGGTTTTAAGCCATCAACTGTTTCATCAGTGCGGTTCTCATAAATTGTTACGCTGGTAACATCCTGCAATTCAAGCAACGCAGCCTTAATGCTTTCTTTCATTCCTATGCTGTTTCTGAATACAGCAGACGCATAACGCTGACGGACTTCTGATGCTGTTTCATAGTCGCGGCCTACATATGTTTCAGATTCGTTGCTAACAGAAAACCAGCCGTCATAATTCGTGTTGATATAGTTCACGCTGTTCAGCAAAGGCTCGATTGTTCCGTATTCTTCGCAGTCAAAACGAATAGGACTGCCAACTTGCGTTACTGTAAATGATTCATTAGGTACAACCACAGCTCCATACCGCCTGTCAGAGCGTTCAAAAACCAGCTTGCCATTAACCACATTGCCTTGCCATTTTGGGACGCTCTGTGAAGCCAAGGCAACGGCAACAACAAGAGCCGTTTCTCCTGCTTTTGCCGTGTACTTAATAACTACATCATTGTCAAATTGAACACTATAAACCTTGCCTTGTGCGGGTGTAGCAACATCAAGCGTAACGTGTACGCAGTCATTAAGGGTAATGGTGCTTTCCTCGATAATATTCCACTTATAACCAGACGTATCTTTAATCTGGCAGTTGGCAGGAAGAACCATGCCGCTACGTCCATAACAAACAGCATAAAGGTAGCTTGCCTGAGCTTTCTTTCGTTGTACATTTGTGTAGGCCAGTGTGTTATCCAAGCTGCCTTCGCTGGCACTAATCGGCGAACGGTCATAATAATCACGCTCTAAAAGCTGCCACATTCGGTCAAGCTCAGCAGCATACACACCAACAAGAACGCCTATCATGCTGTTAGGCTGACGGCTAACTGTCGAGCCTAAATTTTGCTCCAAGCTTTTAAAAATATCTTCTCGAATCTCCGGCAAACGCTTTCTAACAAAACCGTTAACTGTTACTCCGTACTCCATAGCCTAAAACCTCCTTCCTTACAATCATGCCGTATTCACTTTCCGCTTCATAGCTTAATAACATTTTTCGTGTAGCAGATTCAAAATCAATATCAATGCTGACTAAATTGCTTACGCCGTCAACTTTTAAAATTTGCTCACGGAAAAGCTCTCTAATTAGCGTAAAATTAGGATTTTTGATAAGCACATAATCGAGATAAGGTACGCCATGCGTAACGTCTAAAAACCATTCACCAAGGAAAGTAAGCAACTGTATTTTTATCTGCTGTGCTACACGCTCAACATCATCAATAAACATTACATCTCCATTAAGTGCAAGGTCATGTGTCTTTGCGTTTAAAGCAAGGTCAAGCATTGCCGACACCTCCTAAATAACTAGGAACATATATATCCAAGCCGTTTTCTTGAATTTGTGTAAGCAAACCACAATCAATATAAAGTTTTTTAACAATCGCTTTCTTATCGGGTGTTTTTACAACATTACCTCTATCCTCTACAAGGCAAATGAAGTCCATCTTGCTGTTACCTTGCCAAAACGATTCCGCATAATCATTAATATGCGCAGCTTCAGTAACCCTAGCTGTCGAAATATCCTTGATAACAAAATCAAGCTCCGGCTGTTCAGCATCAACAATCTTTTCGCCAGCACTGCCTTCTGCCTGCCCCGATGCCTCAGATGTAGTATATCTGATTTTATCGGCAAGATTTTCTTTCAGCCATTCCCACGCATACCAATATGGTGTTAAATCAATACTGCCTACCTCACTATTGTATTCAATGCCATACTTTTCGTCATCTTTGCACTTTAATGCCGCTTTTGTCTGCGATACATAAGCACCACGAATAACAGCACGAACAGAATCAGATACACTATCAGCATTGCTAAAATAACTATCAATAGCTTTTTCAAGCTGGACAAAATACGTCCATGAGCTTGTTAGTGTAGGAAACGCCGCAATGCAAGACGCTTTTTGTTCCTCGTAGGCTCTCAAAACTTCTTCTTTCTTCATAACGCGACTCCTTTACTGTGACGAACTCGTTGTTCCGTGATGGTACGAATGTGTATGCCCTATAAGGCTGATGCCGCCACCCTGCACATCACCTGTACAAGTTATCGTCCCTTGCACATTGATATTTCCGACAACATTAATCGTGTTGCCAGGAGTAAGGCTAATTTTCGTGCCTCCGTTAATAACTTCAACATTTTCGGCAGATATTGACTGTGACGGCATCATTCCAACAAAACAGAAGCCATCAGTCAAATCATATTGTCGAGGATCATGGTTATCATCGGTTCCAGCACCAAGCCATTCATCAATACTGCGTTCAGAAAAAACAATTAAGCAACTATCACCAGGCTTTACAGGATAAGTAATCTGAGCCGCTCCTGCGTGTGGCATAAAAACAGGAACACCATCAATAACCGGGTATTCAAGAACTCTGCCGTCGGAGGTAAATTTCTTTAACGTTGACTTCACGCTGGCAAGGCAAGTAGAAGCATCAAATGACAAAATCGTACCAGGCAAGCAAGTGTGAATGTTGCCTATTTTTTGCTGCATAAGATTTTCCAATCCTTCCAGCGTATCTGCTGTTGCATCAAGGCTCATATCTAATCACTCCTTCGGTACAATCTCATACACTTCAAGCTCCGTATACCAATTCTGTCCGCTATACGAGCCGTTATGCTTTAAGCTTTCTATTTTAAACCAGCCTTTTATTTTCTGCGAATCAATGTAAACCAAATCTCCAGGATTTAATACAGGCTGTAAAAGGCATTTAACATTCCAGCCTGCTTTCTTATCCCTTTTAGGTTGGGTAGTCTTTTTACTTGTTTTTTGTTTTGCTGCTTTTGTTGGACCTTTAAGAAGTTTTTCAACAAAACCAATTAATCCGCTTTCAGGAGTAAGCTTTATAGCTTGCACATTAGTATTGCCACCTTGCTTAATAATCTGCAAGGTATTGTTTTGGATGCTCCATTCCAAGTCAGTGCCAGCGCAAACCTTATCAAGGCACTCACGTCCTGCGCCAACAAAAGAAAATCCATTGGCAAACGTCGTAAACTCACAATCATCAGCATACGTCACTACAAGTCCCATATCTGCTGCAACATCGTCAATAGCTTTCTTCCTGCTAACATCTTTAGCATAAGACAAGGACACAATGCTATCACGAATAGCAACGTGCCCATCATAAAGCTTCATCTCTGTTACTTTGTCAGAACCGCTCATGTAGGAATAACAGTCGGTTACCCAGCCGATGAATATTCTTTTCAAGCCAGCGTCCTCGCTGTACCCCACTTCAAGGATGCAGATTGTATCTGCTCTTTCCAATTTATCGGCTGTCGCTTTTGACAAGTTATAAATTTTCAGTGAACAGGAATTGCTTTGCTTAGCAAGACTTTTTGCAATGTCAAACTCAATCTCTAATCCTTGTTCTTTCGCCTTTGCTTCAATGACAACACCGTCCGAACCTTGTACGCCTAGAGTAATTTTATAGATGCGGTCAAACTGTGCCATAGTTAACCTCCATAAAATTCATCTTCTGTACAATACACGAGCGTTGCTGCTCCGCTTTGAAAATCATCTCTGCCTACACTTTCTTTGTCCGTTAAGACAAGTAATTCTCCCCTTGGAGCATTACTTTTATGATGATTCATCAACAAAGGAAATTTCGGCACAACGCAAGCGTTAGCAAGAATCACATTGTTGTTAGCGTCCCAAAGGTGCAATGCCCAAAATTGCCCTTCATGGTTCCAGCACATTCTTACTTTATATTTCTCGCCGTCAAAAGGAACGCTAAAAACAACATCATTGCCGTCAGCAAAATTAATCGTAATCATGTTACCTCCTAAAACAGCAAGCCTAATCCGCTTTTAATATTATCTACTCCGCCAGCAAGCCAGCTTTTATTTGTTGAGGTTTCGCTTCCTAAAGAATCACTAATACCACCGGAAATGTTACTGTCAGGAATATTAGCAGAACCTCCGCCAACGTCAACAGAAGATGTTTTTGCTGCGCCTGCGTTCGCTGCTGTTTCTCCTGCGTTTTCTTCCTGCGAAGCAGTAACGACATTCTCTGGTATCGTTGTTGTCTGCGTTGTTACCTTAACAATCTGTTGAAAAGCCAAGTCAGCATAAATAATGCTTTTGGACGAATCCTGTTTGCTTACCCGGCACGAAGTCATAACCATGTTGTCATACTTCTTTTCAGGACGAATAATGGACACAGGCTCTTTCTTATCTCTGATTTCCTCTAAAAGCTGGAGGCCATTAGCAAATTTCTTTTCTCCCCACCCATTCTTATAAAACCACGTTACAGGAGTAGACGAAATGCCGACAGTCATTGTCAGTTTTAAAGGCTTGTTAACAATATGGTCAGCAATTTCAAAGCCTGTTTCTACCGGGTGTCCTGTTACGTCCTGATCATAGGTGTATTCAAAAGATTTTACTATATCAACCTTCAGAGAACCAACTTGCGTAGGATTTTTAATGTTGTAACCTAAAATATCTGCCAGCATAACATTGTCACTCCTAGTAATACTCGAAAGCAGGGTTAGAGCTATCGATTGCGCCGCTTAGACCACCATTACTACGCTGAATGCCGTTTGCAACACCTGCGCCGATATCTGACGGAGAAGCATTGCTACTCGTGTTAACAGTAATATAATTGGTTTGGTTACCGCTATTGTTAACACTAGTAGACGCACTCATAGGCGTATACCCAACCTTGCCATAATAACTCAAATCATTAGGAGCAGCAGGGCCAGTGCCGTTAACGCCTTTGTTAACAAAATTAACAAAGCCTTCTTTAATTGACGGCCAAAGAGGTCCACCAAATTTTTCTTTCAAGCTCTCTCCCCATGACCTTGCTGTTTCGGCAATCTTATCACCAAGTTTACCAAGCCAATTAATGGCAAGCTTAATAATATCAATGACGCGCATGTTACAGAAATCTTCAAATGCTTTAGAAACGGAATCCCATGCTTCCTTAAACCAATTACAGAAGTTTTGCCATTTTTCGCCCCAGCCAGTCAATGCACTGCCGATAACGCTATCACCGCCAGAGAACCAACGATACAGGTCGCGAATAAGCTCAAGGATAATCCAAATCCATGTAAAAATAGGAATAAAACGAATAGGGCTATTTTCAAGCATAGTCAGAAATTCGTTAGCCTTGTTCTTCACAGCGTCAAAGTCGCCAAACCATCGTTTCATCATTGTATCAGCCGTTGGGTCAGTTATCCATTTGTAAAAGTCTTGAATAAGCAAGACAACAAATGCAATCGCAGCTGCGATTAAGAGGAATTTACCCATTATTAGCATCTGCATAGCTGCTCCCTTTCGCGTTTGGCTGTTAAACACTATTTGAGCACCTGTTGCCAGCATTAACGCATCTCTAACGGCAACAATCCATTTCACAGCAGTTCCAAGCATCATTACAAAGCTACTCCATTTTGCCATGCCAAAAAGAACACCTGCGTAAATTGCTGCAATTCGCAAACCCGAAATAAAGTTATCGAGATTGATTTTTTCAACATAATCTGCAAATTTCGCAATGCTTTTTGCCATGCTGTCTATAATGCCTGTCTTATCTTCAAATTCCTTAAAAAACTTTCCGACCGCGTTTTGCATTTTGTTAGATGCCTGCCCGATAGTCCAGGGCATTTTACCTAACTCCATTTTTAAGCGGTCAGATTGCCCACGAATAGCATTAAAAACATCTTGTGCAGTTAATTTGCCTTCGCTGCCCATCTGCCTTAACTGACCGATTGTAGTTCCCATGCCATCGGCAATAGCTTTCGCAAGTCTAGGAGCTTGCTCCATAATGGAGTTTAATTCATCACCACGCAACGTACCGGAACCTAAAGCCTGTCCTAACTGCACCAACGCAGCTTGCTGAGATGAAGCATCACCGCCACCCAGCAACATTGCGTTTGAAACATCTTCGGTAAACAGCAAAATGTCTTTAGTGCTTTTCTTTAGCTCCTGTGCATTACGTGCGACAGATGTAAAAAGCTCGGCGGTAGAGCCGTATTGCTGACGAGTACGGCTTGCAATATTGTAAATCTCTTTTTGAACAGCTTTTGATTCCTGCTGGCTTTTGGTTACGTTGTTTACCTGACCTTCAATAACCTTCCATTCGTCAATCGTTTTAACGATGCTTCCAAGAGTTAGTGAAACGCCAGCAAACATAGCCAGACCGCTTAGCTTAGAAAATAAACTATCTACTTTATTGCCAGCTTTATCAGCAGAATCGCCAACACGTTCAAGTCCTGTTTTAACTTTTTTGGTTGTCTGCTCTACTTGCTTAACATTTGAGTTATTTACTTTGAAGCCAATCGCAATAGCTAAACTTCTTACGTCCACGGCGTATCAGCTCCTTTCTTTTTAGGGTGGTCAAGATAATATCTTTGTACATCACTCTGCATATCAAGCAGAGCGTTTATTTTGCACAAATCGCCTAAAGTTACAGTGCCTTCTTTTATTTCTGTAACAGTAACTACCTTAGCCAACACTGGCCGCCAAATAAAAGATTCAGCGGTTAGTGTTGGCGATAAGGTGCCGGGAATTTCTACTTGCTCACCAACATCTCGCGGAATCCAGAGAGGTTGGGAATTAAATCGAAAAAATCGCCAAAATTTACCTCGATAATAAATTTCTCCAATTTCAGCATATCAACAAGCTTGCCGGTAAACAGCTCATTAATAACGTCTTCGGTTAACATAATAGCTTCTTCTTCACCCTTAATCTTTACGCTGACATATTCAGCATCAAGCAGACGTTCAGAGAACTGTGCCAGCACTTCGCCATTAAAGCTTTCGCCCAACTGCGCAAGGATAGCACCGACGTTAATCTGCGCTCCTAACAATGCTTCTTTCATGTCCTCGGTTTCGCCGTTCGGAGTTAAGCCGCCTTTTAAAGCTGACGTAACAGCTCTTTGCAGGTCACCGTACAGCTTTAAGCCTTGTAGCGGTGGAAAAGCACGAACATAGAAGGTGTTCGCGCCAATCTTGCGATTTTTTACTTCAAATTTTGCTTGTCTCATATTCTACCTCTTAACTATGTCCACCAACTAAAAATGCTTCGTCGGGAACAACTGCCATGAATACCCATTCGCATTTTCCGTCAGAAGCGGATTTGCCACGCTGAAAGTTAGGCTTCTTAACAATCCATGCCTGATCGCTAACCATAACGCTGTCACCGCTCAAATCTTTAATAGTCAGCGGCAGCAAGCCTGCACCATTTTGATTGTCTGCATCTTGAATCAAGCTTAACGCTGCATTGCTGGAGCTGGACTGCAACAGAGTAACAGTAACTTGCTTTAAGACAGAGGACGGGTCAATACTGCGGACAATTTCCTGGTCACAGCCGACAATAGCGGAAATTCCGTCGCCTTGCGTTTCAACATTAATAAAAGTGCCTTCATCAACGCCAGTCAAGATAAGCGAGCCGAACAGCACCTTAACTTTCTTCGGGTCGTATGTTTTAACTCTTGCCATTTAATTGTCCTCCTTTAAGCCTTTTGAATAAGGTTCTCATAAGTCAAAGAACCATTAATGTTAACAGCATGGATAGCACCTGCAAGACGTGCGGTAAACCTTACATCGTCAAGAACTCTTTGTGCTTTCTTGTTTGCGCTAATATTAGCAGCTTTAGGAACTGTAATAGTGTAGCCAAGATTTCTGTTGCCATTATCATCATATTCAGTCGGAGCGATACCGCCACGGTCTTGACCAAGCTTCAGAACTTTATTCAGCACACCTTCGACAAGCGCAATGCCAGCATCAGTGTACGGCAATTTCTCACGATTAATCAGCATTGCAAATTCTTCTGTTTTAATGGTTTCGACAAGCCAGTCACGGAAACGGATAACATCAATCCATTCACCTGCACAAGTCTTGCCGTTTTGAGTAATGCTGACGTTCTCCGAGAAGTTTTCAAAGGTATTGTAGTTTTTGGCAGTCAATGCAAGATATTCTGTTTCGGTTAAATCATCATTTGAAATGCCGGAAAGCTTTTTGTTGGCCCAGGTTTCACCGCCGGGATATACAGTAAAGCATCTGGACATTACAGCTGCTTCAGGAAATTCCTTTTCTGCTTCCTTATGATAAAAAACAAAAGTGCGATAATAATTTTTCGCTTTCAGCTTACTGCCTGTATCTGTTGCAACGCCAGCTTGCAACGCATCGGCTTCTGCAACAGATGTACCATACAGCTTTGTATGAGCTTCAACCCATTCTGCCATTTCCATGATTTTTGCAGATGTACGGTCAACATAGCACAAGCCATACCAATCGTTGTCAACAGCGCAAATCTTATTCATATTATCAGCAGCGGAGCTATCAGAATTCATTCTACCGATTTTGACTTTCTCATAATGCGGAATCTGGCTAAAAGCCTGTAATGCAGCTTTATACACAGCATCCTCAGCGTTCCAGCCTAAATCTAAAAGCTGGTCAGCGTCAGTAATGGTCAATACATACGCCGGAGCAGCGTGCTCATGTGCAGATACAATCATCAGCGTATTAAAGCCATTGGATGAAATACCTGTAGTATTCAAAGCAATCTGCACATTGACTAATCTGTCGATATTTGCCATATTTTCATCTCCTTAATTTTCTAAATCTCCCATGATTTCAACTTTTACAATCGTATCGCCGTCAGCAGGATGTTCGTTGTTATCCTTGCCGTTATTCGTAGTGCCGTTTATTTCTAATTTGTTGAACCATTCTGCACCCTGACTAAGCAGCTCACGACAGTACGAAACAGTCAAATCAACCGACGCTCGTTCCTGCCACGTCCTGCCATCCAATGAAGTTGTAATGTCTTGCACTTGCTCAACACTGTTTATAGCCACATTGGCAGGATCATACAAGTTAATCATATCCGGCATTTCGAGATAAAGTTTAAGCTTCGACAGAAGTTCAACAGCACCATCGCCGATAGCTTGTATGTTTAACGTCGCTTCAATGATACCAGCATTGCTGTACTGTGCTGTTTCAGATAAAAAAACAACCTCGTTCCCTATACTGCGTTCAGCCAGAAGATCAACGACGATGTTTAATTCATTTACAGCCGGAGGTTTCATTTTTGCTCTGCGAATCGGAATCGGATAATATATTTTTTGTAATACCGAAATAAAAAAATTCAGTACGTCAGTACGAGTATTAGCTTCTTTCAAAATTCGCTCACCTCTACTGCATATGCACGGTAATGGTTAATAACATCACTTTGAAAAATATCGCTGGCAACCACTTCAAAAAGCTTTCCACGCCATTTAAAGCGGTCAGCCATTGTATTTGTTCGTTGGTCATCAACATAAAGTTCCTTGTCGGTATATACTTTTACCGCTCTAGCAGTCCTGCTACCTTCAGGAAGTAACATCATTTCATTAGCTTTAAGCGGCTGCACACTGGCTAACACTTTAAACTCTTGTGGTGTAGGATACATATAGGTTCCGTTGGCAAGCAGTTCAGGACTGCCGTTGTAACGCAGGACAGTTATCAGCTTTCTAAAACTACTCATGATTAGCACCTTTTCTTTCAATGACATAGCGAATTGATTGTCGCAGATGCCCGGTATCAATTAATGGTTTAGAACTTTTCTTGCGCTTTATTGTAGCAGGAGAGTTCGGGACAAACGGTCCGTCGACGATTTTTCTTTGAACCATACCTTGTACAACATTGCCTAACTGATTAAGAGCAGCGTTTGTTCCTAGTCCAAATACAGCACCATTGGCAACACGCTGAATCATTTTGTCAATCATAGGCAGATTTTCATCATACGCAGAACGCAGGAAAGAGCGTTGGGGCATATCGTCCAGTCCAAATTCATGTATCGCTGCAATAACAGCCAAAGGCTGGTCAGTGTTGCGAATGCTTCCGCCTTTCCCTCGCCGTACAGCTTTGTCTTTAGCTTGTACACCAACCTTAACCACAACGCCGTCAAGGTCTTTGTTTAGCGTTCGTATGATACGATTTAAACCTAAATCTTTATCCTCTACTCTACTCATAACGCATTATCCAATCTTGTTACTATCGGAACAACGCACATAGAGCGCAGACGTTTAAATTCAATGCCATAGTACGTCTTGTCCAACATATCGAAAGAAGCTGACTTGTCACCATATGAACGTTGTAAGTCACCTTCTTTTTCAGACGTTACAGAGCCTGTGATACCAACATCAGATGAGCCGTTTTCTCCATACTGCGCAATAAGCTGACGCAGGACAACGTGATGCGCCATAAGATAAACGAATGCTGTTATATACATATTGCCAAAAACACTTTCTGACAACATAGGCGAAACAAGATTAATGTAGACTTCTAATTCTTCATCAGTAAGAATCAGTTCGGGGCAGATAACAGAAAAAGCTTGCTTTATTTTATCTTTAGTTTCCGTTAACATTTTTCTTTGCCATGTTTACAAAAGCAAAAATAACGGAATAAATATCTTCTGCGGTTTCTGCGCCCTCAACATTAATATTGTATTTCTTAGCGAAAGCAGTCAAAGACCGCTTGCTGGATTCAGCGGACAGTCCTGCAAGGTCTGCTGCCATATCATCAACATTTGCTTCTTTAGCATTGCCTTTCTCAACAGTAATCATTTGTTCTTTGATGTAGGCTTTTACAATAATGTTTTCGCCCCATTCATCACCAACGATGCCGCACTGATCAGGCATGATATATTTACCGTCGATATTAATTACAGCTTTAGAGATGTTTTTAACTTTCATTCACTTTCCTCCTAAAAAGAAAATGCCCTCTCATGCGAAAGGGCAGTATATAGTCAGATTAGATGCCAGAAGCCTTGTTCATGGACAGCGGATAGTAAATCAACACGCCAGCGGTACGAACCTCGCAGGGGACTTCAAATTCCAAGCCTTTTTGCTGAATAGTGTGCTGAGTGAACGGCAACGGAACTTCCAAAGTTTGATGGTCTGCATCCTTAACGTATGCAATCATCATATCCAAGCCGCCCACACCTGCGCCAGCCAGCTCATTGGCTTTCAATACAGTTACATCCGGGTTATTGCGTTTAAACACAGACAGGATGGAATCTGCGACTACATCAGAATAAGGTGTGGAAGCAATGTAGTTGTATTGGTCTGGCGGCAGTACCAAGGTATTCGGGTTTTCTACGTCATTGGTCTGTTTGCTAACAGAATTGATAATGCCGTTCATATCACGCAGAATCTGAACAGCGGTTTTATCCTTGAATTTAGTAGAAGAACCAGTACCACCAGCACCATCGGCAGCAACAGTGTAGTTGCCAATGTTAGGATTATCCAGCAAGCCTACAACGCCATGTTTAGCATCACCATGGAATGCAATGCGGTTAATATATTCGTCGAGAGCACGGCGAACAGCAATAGCCTTGCGAGCAGTCAGCGGTTTTCTTGCCATAGCAGCACGGCGCAAGTCCTGCATGGTGTAGCCATATGCTGCACCGCCAGCAATAACTTTAGCAATGTGTTCTTCAGCCAGTACATCTACACGAGTAAAGTCGGTTGCATAGTTGGCGATAGTCTTTGCCATGCCAACAGAACCCAAGGATTGATAGCTGATAGTGTCAGCGCCGGGGTCAACGTCAGAGGACATATCAAACAGTTTCAGCGCATTAAGATTAGCGAATTTCTGGTCATAGGTTTTTGCCTTTACAGCTTCAAGTTCTTTTGCAACAAAAATAGTATCGCCTGCGTCTTTACGCAAGCCGTCGCAACGCTCAATAACATTCAGGTCTAATTCATCATAGTGCATTTGAGTCATTACTATTTCACCTCGTCTTTTCTAATTAACCAATTTCGATAACTGCCAAGCCTGCTTTATCGCAGGAAGTAATAAATTTAGCACCGCAGCCAAGAGCTTCAATAGTGCCAGCAGCAACAGCATCTTTAACGAAAGTGCCGTCAGCAAGCTTCAGATGAGCTTCGTCGCCTGCGTTAACCGCACCTCCGGCAGTTACCCATACACGACCTTTAGTTACAACAGGAACAGTGTAATTCTGCGGATAATATTTTTTGCCAGCTTCAGGCGGCTCAATATGAGTATGCAGAGTAACGCCGATAACTTTCGCACCGTCACCGGATGCGGACGGAGATTTCACCTGATGCTCTGCGTTAGTGCCACGGATAACGGCGCAAGCAACGCCGATACCGTCAGCTTCTTCAACAGCAAAGGAATCTACAGTGTGAGAGGACAAATCATACAGTGCACCAGCAAAAGCTTTGTCCATGGTTAATGCATAATTAGTAATTGCCATTGTATTCACCTCTTTCTTATTCTTCGCCGCGCATACGTGCAATCATGCGGCTACGTGCATCGTTAGCAGAATCATTCTTAGTTTCTTGCTTTTCAGCACCGCCTTTAGCTTTTGCGGCTTGATTTTTTGCGTTATCATTGCGGAGCATCTCTTTAGCGGCAGAATATGCACCGTCAAGATAAGCATCAGATGCACCGTCAAGTTTAAATTTTTCGCCGAAAGCAGCTTTAACAATGCCAGCTTTCAACTCAGCGTTGGTCAAGCCATCGGTTTTTTCAACCTTTGCAATTTTAGCGGTTTCTTCAAGCTCCGCACGTTCCTGCATATCAGCCTTTACAGCTTCAACAGCCTCTTTTACAGCTTTCTCCTTTTCAGCGTCAGCAGCATCAACTTTAGCTTTCAAGCCGTCACGTTCAGCGGTCATTGCGTCAAGTTTAGCTTTTTTGTCGTCAGCATCAGCTTTAAGAGCGGTATTTTGCTCCTTTACAGATTTAAGCTCAGTGTTAGCTGTATCAAGCTTTACACGAGCGTTTTCTTCTTTGTTTTGCAGAGAGTTGACGTAGTTGGCAATTTTTTCATCAACTTCAAAATCAACAGAATCAATTTTAATTTTCATTTTTGTTCCTACTCCTTCGATAATTTCGTCACCGTCAAGATTCAGACGTGCTTTTGCTCCTGCACGTCCCCTATCAACAACGGCTAAATGATTGATACGAATGTTGCGCTGGATAACATCATATTGCTGTCCGTCAGGTGTAATGCCTGGGGCTTCTTCGATATCCACTCTGTAGCCTAAAGACAAGCCACGCTTTTCACCGATGGCAGAGGGATTATGGATAACAATATCGCAGGCAATATTTGTTTCGTCCTTCTGATAGCCGCTGGATAGAATTGTACCAATGGCTAAATCTTGTGCGGTATCGCTGTTTACAATGCCGCTGGCAGGATGTCCTACCACAATAGGCTTGCCGACAAAGCTTGCTTCGCTGTCAGTGTCGAATACTTCCTCAGGCGGTCGGTATTCTCGTATAATAGTCCCGTCTGGCTGTTGATATATATATATGCCAGTACGTGCCACAATCGGAGAATCACGCAAGAAGCCGTCAGCGTCAGTAACTGCACAGCCAACAAGCATCCATGAGTCAAGGCGCTCATATCGTTGTACACTTCCCAAAAAATTCACCTCCTTATTTTGGGGTATATAAAAAGCATATACAATTTCTCGCATATGCCTTCTAGCTTAATTCTTTACTTTTCTTTACATCTACCCTACCCATTGGAACTGCTGTTGTCATGTTCCATTGTTTCAGGTCAATAACAGGTAATGCTACGCAACGGCAGTTATAATCCATGCACGGATGATATTTCGGAGAAGGATAAACCTTGATGCCGTTAATTTCACCAGCCTTGTCGCTGTTCCAATAGAAGTATTTCCCATCCATCTCAGCATGAGAAGGTCTGACACGTTCATCATGTGACGATGACCATTGATACACGCTTATACCACAATCAACCTGCCTACGCATTGTTATAATGCCGTTCAGATTGCCTACTTCGTTCCTTGCGATAAATTTCGCCCGCTTGTCGGTAGTGTTAAGCAGCACCTTGATTTCTTCTTTAACTTCACTCATAGCAGTGCCACGCTGAACAGCATTGCTTACAATAATTTGCAGTTTTTCGATGTAGGTATTGACTATGCTATTCACAAGCCTGCTCTGCTGCGCTTTCCATTCCGCTTTTACTGTATCAAGTAAGGCTGAATCATTCAGAAACACATCAACGCTGACTGCTTCTGCGAAAGCACTGATAACATTAGCATCGACAACGCTGGACACGCCAGCAAGAATAAGCTCTAATTCGCTTATAGCATCCTCGATAGTCATGCTCTTTAAAAGCTCGACAAGTATCGCCTGAACGAAAGCATCTGTAACAGTGCTGTCATCGTCCTGGCGCAACGAATATGCCAGCATAGGTATATTGTTATTCGTGGCACTTTTTAAACGTCTTACAACGGCTCTGAGGACGCGATAATAATCACGCTCAAAATTCTTTGGATATTTCGGACGCTTCTTTACTTTAAGGTAGCGTATTGATTTCTTCTGTTTCTTCATCATCTAAATCCAGCTCACTTTCTGTAACTGGAATATCTCCACGCTCTTTGAGGTATTGGCGTGCTTGCGTTGCATCTAACAGTTGATTATCAACCAGGTCAAAAACAAGCTTAACAACGGCAGCTCTTACTTCCGCCTGCGTCTTGTCAACGTTAGCTTGCTCCAGATCATTCAGCGGTTCAATTGCCTTAAACTTAATGCTCCACTTTTCAAGCTCCTTGCCGTTGGTAGGTCCTTCTTTTGAAAGCTGGATAAGTCTTACAAGATACTCTAACGCAGGACGAATTTTCCTGCGTTGAATACGTCTGACGGTATCGTAGTAAATCTGCAAGTCGCTCTTGCCTGTGCTGTTCATGCCAGCCGGAGAACGCCCAAACAAAACAGTAAAAGGATACCCGGTAACAGCACATAAAGCCTGCTCAAACTCTTGAATAATATCAGTCAAGCCTGTGAGCGGAATGTTGAAAATGCCGTATTCATCTTCCTTGTCAACGGCCACACTGCCATTAATTCTGCGTGAGTAGTCTATTAGTTCCAAACGCCGAATAACAGCTTGCGTGCCTTCCTCTCTTGTCAGTAAACCGCTTAAACCTTCGAGCTTTAACAGCGACGTGCTAACCTTGTCCATTATGTCAATTGTTTTATTCATTGCAGTTTTTACGCGGTTTAGCGCAGCCGGAACACCATCCAGGCAGGATAAGCCAGCACCGTTATTAGCAATGCGCTCTATCTTCGGCAGCATTTCGCCGTCAAAAATATGCAGTCTGCTTCTGTGCACTTTAAACTGATTTCCGTTCGGTGGCGAAATCATGTAAAACTCCGGCTTGCCAAAATTTGCATCTCGAATATCTGTATCAAGATAAATTGAGGTTGTGTCCGGGTAAATATCTCGCTTGTCAAAAATTTCTAATCCGTTAATCCTGCGTAAACGGTTGATATTAATAGGCTCGCTTAACTCCTGGCCATCGTCAGCAAGGATAAGAGCACAAGACATACCGAACAGTCTGTCCCAATATAAAGCCTCTGTAAGCTTTTCCTGCACAAACAGCGTTTCAAGCTCCTGCAAGATACAATCGTCAGAATCGCCTTCGATTTCTATAAAATTCTTCATAGCATCATCGGCAGCCATTGTAACAATTCTACGCACAAGAGCATTTCTGTACATTGTAGCCAAAGCCTGGTCTGTGAGTTTTCGCTCATTTAACAGACCTTCATAATTGCGAGCTTTACGTGCAATAAAAGCATCTTTAAATCCGCTGTCTGCACGAATTGAATTATCTTTTCTTTTTACCATTATTCCTCCTAGCTCGTTAAGCCGCCCCAGCTGCGGGAGTTCATGAGCTTGTTAAACGCATCACTTGACGCATCCACCATATCATCATGCTTGCTTTCCGGGAACGATTCAAGTTCTGACAGATACATATCATTCCATTCACCTTTAAGGATAAGGACGTTTCCTGCCTGCACCTGTGAAGCAAATGGAGTAGCACGAACCTCTTTGCTGCCTGTCGGCGATACAATCTCCACCGAGTAACCTGCAAGCATCGATACAAGACTTTGAGCTTGCGCCTTGCCTGCCTGTCCTGGGTCTTGCGGTATCGTAATTTGTACGAATTTGTATTTGCCCTGGTCAATCGCTGCCATGTTACGCAGAAGATTCCTAGCGTCATTCGCCTTTATCTGCTTGCGTTTTACATCAAGAACGATTACTCTGCCATCGTCAAGCAGTCCCATTAACACGCCTGCTGTTGCATCAGGGTCTGGATTAAGCGGCGTAGGCTCTGTTGCTGCCAAGTCCCAGGAACGTGCATAAGCAACGATATTTTTCGGTACAGCATCAACAAAGGTGAAGTTTTCTGTTTTAAAGTACATACCAGCAGCAGGACGGATTTTCCAGTTGCCATATAAAAGACGTTCTTTGTCAATCTCTGCCAAAGCTTTAAGGTTAGCCATATACGAAGGGTCTTTAGCCATTAAAACTTTGTTATCCGTCAACTTTGATGCTATAAACGTAACCGACTTGCATTCTTCAACATTTACGCCGTGTTCCTTTGCGAGTTCATGCGGATTGCTTCCCCAATAAATAGTGTCATTTAATACGCACATATATCGTACAACACCGCTGCGCTCATAGATTGGATAACCTGTTTCTTGATTAATCCACCAGGAAATAAAATCAGCTACCCAACTATCGCTGTCCGGGTTACACGTCGCTCTTACATAAGGACGAATACCGCACGTTGAACGGTTACGAGAAAGCATATACAAGAATTGGTGACGGCTAAAATGCGTCAGCTCATCAAAAGCAAGATAGCAGATTTCTGTACCTTGCCAGCTCATTAAATCTTCATCTCTTTCAAGATGAGCAAAATTTATCCTTGCATTACTAGGTGTGAAATACCAATGTAGTTTAGGTGTCTTTTTGGCGTTAGCTCCCTGTACAAGTCCATAAATCTTTTGAGCAGCATCCCACAAACCACCTGAAGCTGTAATTTGAGTATAATTTTTGCGGAAAATAACTCCACTAAATCCAACAACATTCTTATGTCTTAAACCTTCCATTAACAATGCAAACGTTTTCCCTCCGCCAGCAGCTCCGCCATAAATAACAATATCCGCAGGCGAACACATAAACATCGTCTGCGGTCCAGGCTGCGGAGTTAAATAATCAGTTTCATATCCATTACGCCCATTGTTAGGAATATAGACGCTCTTATACATATCAATGGTTTCATTAGCTTCCGGGTCGTCAGCAAGATTGAGAAATCCTTTATTCCCTACTTCCCCGGTTATTTCAGCCAAAAACTTTGCAGCGTTGGTGTCACCATCAACTAATGCCTTTTGAATCATTCTAGCTATGATTGCTGTCTGATAGGTTTGATCATCCTTATCTTTTACTCCCAAAGATTCAAGGTTCTGTTTTATAGACTTATTCTCCGTCTGCATCGACATAAGCATTTTAGCAGTTTCCATCATGCTTTTCTTTTTTCTTTTAACTTCAGCAGACTTTATACCGCCCCTCCTACCCATTTCTCTCGCTTGCTCCACGGTTGTAATCGGTTTTAGATTCTCTTTTCTTCCAGCCATATCACCACCTCTAACTAAAAAGCCTGCCGCAAAAAGCGACAGGCTGACATAAAATCTTTATTTACTCATATGGTATAAATTCAACAGGATTTGCAGGATGAGTTTTTGCATATTCTCTTATAGGCTGTATCCCTTTTTCAGAAATATCACCGTTATCAAAATCCTGCTCATAGGTGTAAATCCAACTTGCTTCATCAAAGTAAGCTGTTCTCAAAGGAAACAGTGCAGCTTGCTCATCAGTGGTCATATCCCAATCGGTTTTCCCCATTTTCTTGCCTTTAATGGTATGGCAGTCAAAAACCCATATAGGAATCTCACCATTTTCTAACACACAAGTCTTTACATCTTTTATCCTTATATTATTCCAATCAATTTTTTTAGCAAGGCAAACAATATCGCTTGAAGCAAGTTCAAAAAACTCCTCATCCTCACAATAGCACAAAAGTATTGCAGCTTTGCTGATAAATATTTCGTCTTTCTGTAGATTAGGCTTCCTGGCATTCACATAATCATCGGCAATTTTAAGACTGTAGATTTCTTCATAAATCACAGATGCTTGTTCTTTTGCATAATCTAACATAACATTCCACAAAAAAGCTCTGTCTGTTCTTCTGAGTAAATCAATCGTATAGCCTATCATATCCATATCAATATGCTTAATAGCTTTTTGCAATTCAACGCCTCGAGAAAATTTTTCGCTTATTTCTGCATCCAAATAATCATCATTTCCTTGAGCAAAGCCAAACAAGTCAAACTCTACAGGCTTTTCATTAGCATTAAGTCTTTTATAAAGCGAAGATACTTCATCTTCTTTTACTTTTATTTTTCTGGGATTTCTTGAAGCCAAAATGAAATTACATGCAAAATAGCAGCCATCTCTGCTCTTCAAAGACTTACACAATAATGCAATAGCTGCACTTATCAACTTACTGTCTTTTTCTCGCTCGTCTCTTTTTCTAAGCTCGACAAGCTCCTTAGTTATTACACCATAGCAATCTTCTGAAGAAATAACCAATATTCTGTTCCACATTGCAGAACGAAATTTGTCCTGAAGCTCATTAGCTGCGAAACCAGCATACTCAAAAATTCCACGCCTGATAGCTTTTTGCATCATGCTCATCATATCAAACATGTTGTAGCCATTGTTAGTAACTAAATAATTCATGTTACCCAACCTCCCTGTTATACTCTTTACTATATCGTAACATATACCATTCTAATGTCAAGTTTATGAATATTTAATTACATACTACAAGTTAATCATCTTTTTACATTAATTCTAGGCTTGTTGTTATTGAAATTGTAGTCGAAATATTTTCCCCACCTCAATTTCATCTCCTGTACACAATCAATCTGCGCTTGCCTGGTTTTGGAGGAATTGCCGCCTTTGTTAGTATCTGTTCCTGCCTTTACCATAAAATACTTTGGCTTTAAAGTAATTCTGTTTACTAGAAGTTCATGCAGCATTACATCCAAATCACAGTTATGATAAACTTCTTCCCTAAATCTCGACTTATAAGCATTCTTGTTAAACCATCGCATTGCTCCCGTTGTACCTTTGAAGCAGAATTCAGCATCATAGTTCCATGGGGCTATCGATGCATCTTCTGCACCAAATCCTATATTTAGATCAAGCATGATTTGAGCAATTCGTTCAATCTCAGCCATAATGACTTCCTTGTCTGTTATAGGCTCCATATCTTCCAGGCGATAAACAAAGCCATCAACATCATCATCTATTGTGAAGATGATTTTTTCAGGAGAATGCTCGACAATATAATTGCTTACCTTGCAAAGATTATCTATTTCGCTATCTTCTACAGCCCAAATACTTTCAATTCCTCTTGCTCTATACTGTTCTTCTTGAGATTTTCTTACTACATAAGTGCATCTTTCGAGCCATTTGAAAGTATTCGTAGTATCGGCTCTATTGTAACTTGGAACATAAATTCCTAAAATGCTTTTATCCATTTTTATGCCACCCTTCCGGCAAGTTAAAACCATTGTTGCATATGTAATCAAGCACTGACAAATTTTCAATAAAACATTTACCAATCTGCTTATAAACAAAAGGACTATAATCGGTATAAATTATTTCTATGCCATTTTCATTATAGCTGATTTCATCGTTATAGGCCTTACCGCCTATGCCGGAATAATAAACATCACAACCAAGCTTTAAACATTGGTATATATTGCGCTGATTATTTTTCAATTCTGTAGGAACATCTATACTTGCTATTAGCAGTTTTGTGCTTATACCAAACCTTTCGGCTATCTCTTTAAGCAAAGCAATATTCATGTCTGCAAGATATTCATATCGTTTATTTAGATGCCTCTCAATCAATTCATAGCCAACATCAACATATTCCGCTCTAGCATAGTTCATTCTAATGCTTTTGAGCAGTTTCTTGTCCCAATTCTTAACATAAGCTATCTTAACCTTGTTAATAGCATCACCATATGAATAACTTACCGGAACTATGATTTTACATTTTGCTCCGTTCAGCTTTAGGAAATTCATATTGTGAAATGCATCATTAGAATACTGCACATCATCGTCAAGCACAAAAACATCCGATTTCAGCATTTTATAGAAAAAACCCATATACGGCAGGAAATTTGGTTGGTGCCCTGAAAAAACTTTACTTACCTTTTCCATATGCAAGCTCCTTCAGCCTTTCGTATTCTTCTTCAGGAACAATAACTGCTTTCATCTGATGATACCAAATTGCACGTGCATTAATTTTTCTCTTTGATACACTAACTTTTTTCCCTTCAATGCCCAACTTTCTTACGAGGTCGTTGTAATCAAGCTCACTGTTGCAGCAAATCATAACATAATCGTATTTTTCATAATGAATAAGCTCCATTTCCGGTATCTCACGTTTCCCAGGATCTTCTTCATCTTCAAGCTTGCTTAAATCAATATCGGCAGCATCTATGCTCCAATCAGCAAGCATATCCAAATCCCATTCACCATTATGCACATTACACTTAACATTTATGGCTCTAAGTTCTGCCTTTGTATAACCTATTAACCTTTTACAATCAAGAATTGTATCAGGACCGAATTTAGCCAAGATTGCTTTCAACCTTTGGTTTCCGGAAATAACGTTGTCTTGTTCATCAATAAGAAAAATCCCGAAATCTCCATAGCTTTCAAGACTTTTTTCTAAATCCTGAAGTTTACCCTTTGAAATCTTCCTGGGATTACCAAATTCTGTTTTTATATCTCCAGCTCTCATTTTGCATAATTCGATTTTTTTCATTATAATTCTCTCCTAAATACTACTTGAAAAGCTTCTGCATAATTGCATCCAGACTGACCTCCACGATATGCCGCAAGCCCCTCAAGGACATTTGCGCTCCTCGGATGAGGAAATGGACGCATAACATTTTTATACTTGCCTAAAGCTTCTATTTTCTTTAGAATCAGTTTTTTCCCTACTTCTATGAATGTGTTAGGAAGAAAAGCTTCTATACTATGATTAAGCATCCAGTCAGTCGAAGAAGGCACTTCCATAAACGCAATAAGCTCAATATGCGGAACATTGGCAGTCATGCGCATGGACAATCTGGCAGCTTCCTGGCAACATAACGATGTAATTTGATGATCATTGTTCAAATCGCTAGGATGGTGAGTAATTACCCTGGTAGCACTACTTCTTTTCAAGGCTTCTTCAATAAATTGAACTATCTTTAAATGTGCTGACATGTTAAGCTGACTATCTACAAAATTACCAAGATAAACATCATGCACTCCAAGCATATTCATAGAAGCGAATAAATCTTCCTGCATTTCATTATCATCCGGTCTATTTGCTCTTGCTTCTGCCTTGCTGCATAAAATGCATACATCTACAATATGACCTTCTTCTACCAGTTTGCATATTGTAGCACCAGCACCAAGAACTTCATCATCCGGATGGGCAACAACAACAAGATACACCACTACTCTCAACCCCTTTGCATAAAAAAAGAGCAATGCTATAAATACACTGCTCTTACAACAATCACACATATCTTGCTTTCTCTTGCCTTGTTTGATATAATAACAAATGATAGGAACGGCGGCAAGTACCGCTCCAATCATTTTTCCTAATCGCCTTGTTTATTTATTAAGCAAGGCTTTTACTTTTTCTTTAGCTTCCTCTAAGTCACTACTTTCATTGAGGATTTCTAGAATTTTTCTTGTTTGATTTTCTTCAGTTTTTTCAACCAGAATTTCTCCAACATTCATAATTTCGTCCATTTCGTTCTCCTTTCTGCAACTTGCCTGCTTATTTAGGGTTTTTGTTATCCCCTATGACTATACTATAACATAACTAAAACTATTGTCAAATATTTTTTTGACCAGGAGGATGTTTTTAGGATTTTTTTGCATTAAAAAGCCGTCTACATTTGTAGGCGGCTTTTTGAGTACACAACATATTTTAGGAGAAGGGTTTATCATCCAACTGTTGCATCTTAATTATATCATTCCTTTAATTGCCTTGTAAATGACACCTTACTGACATGATTTTAAAAGGTGCTCTATTTGTATCCTGGCAAACTCTGCATCTTCGGATGTGTAGGCTTTTTCACAGTAGCCATTACAGGCAGGCTTTGTTTGGTCTTTCTTGTAGCTAAAAATAACATCCTGGTATACAGCAAGCTGGCGCATCTGTTCATAAGCTCCTATGCTTATAACATACTCCCAAAACGCTCTTAGGTTATCTTCACCTTTGCTATAAGCTGCTATATACTCATTTAGCAAATCATGTAAAGACTTATCCATTTTTAGCTCTGCACTTTCTTATCTTAAGAGCATTGCTGGAAGGATTTTCGCCAAGATACACGCCTTTGGTGTATGGCAGATATGCTGAAACAGTGCTCTTGCTTACACGCAATTTTTCGGCTATGTTCTCCACGCTGTACCCTTGCTCATACAAATCATTGACCTGTATGGACATATCACTTTCATATGCTCCGGCATCAATGAGAACCTTTCTGACTTTCTGCTCTGAAACGCGAAACAGTGCAGCTACTTTTTTAATGCTGCCTTCGGCATTGTAAGACTTGATAATATCTTCCGGCTTCAAATGATCACGCCCTTTCGGTTTGCTTATCTATATTGTTGTTGCATATACGCCTGTAATTCTTTGGCAAAGTCTGCGTGTTCCTTGATATAGGCTTTGACTATCTCATAGCACTCTGCGTAATGCTTTCCTTCTTTGTTTTTGTTATTGGTAGCAATCTTAATAGCTGCATTAAACAGTGTAGCACCGCACTTATTTTTAGCATCTATAAAATCTGCCAACGCTTCCGGAACTAACACCGTAATAGTTTTTTCCTGCTTATCGTAAGAATCGTTTAAAACGTCGCAGAAACTGTAATCAGTCTTATATGCCTTGTAGGACATTGTTACATGTTTGCAGCCAATTTCTGCTTCTACAGTACGGCGCTCTTTGTAACACTCGGAGCATACGCCATATTCTTCAAAATAACGAATCTTACGTTCACGCTCATCACCTTTGCCGTACAGCTGTACCGTTCCAGTGTGACCGCATGAAAAAGTTACTTCGTACTTCATTTGCTCGCCCTCTTTCCGTAGCAGTACAAATTCCACGCTTCGTCATCTTGTTTCCACAAGTCTACCAATACTTGACGCTCAGCACGAATTTCTGCATCAATTTTACGCTCGTATTCGATTGGGTTAACGCCATCAGGAATATACTGCAAAGCTTCGCTAAACGAAAGCTCCTTAATATTGCCAACACCTTCACGATTAATATCGGCAGCTTGCTGAGCGCAGTCACCGCACAGAAAGTTGTGTGAGTTTACACCGAAGTAATGCTTCCCGCAATGCTGACAAACCTTTTCAGTGCCTGATGCTTCTGCAATTAAGGAGCGAATTTTCGCAAACAGCTCCTTGCGAGCCGTTTTCTTATTGAAGCGGAAAACTCTTTGTTCACCGTCGATTTTTACAACACACGCTTGACGATGTGCACGCCATGTGAATTCTATTTTACCTATCTTCATGATTTACTCCCTCATTAGTTCATGTAAAGAGAAGCTTCAATGATTGCATCTCTTATTTCAGAAATTGTTTTAGTTTCGGATTCTGCCAATCTTTCATAAAGCAAAATTCCTGTTTCATTATATTTTTTCGCAAATTCTGCTCTTCTGCATTCTGCGTCATAGATTCTTTTTTCTGCTACTTTGATTTGTTGTTCTAAATTCATTTTCACCGACTCTTTTTGTTTTAGTTTATTAAGTTTTCCTTTAACTATACTATAACATAACTAAAACTGTTATCAAATGTTTTTTTGACCAGGAGGATTTTTTATAAATTTTTCGCCAAATCATCCTCTCTTATATCATCTAAAGTTATGATCATTTCACACTCTCCATTTTTTTGGCGAAGGACAACATCGCAATCACAAGCCTCCATTGTTTCAAGAAGCATTTTTAAGCTTCTGCAATGAAGAAATCTTGCGCTAACAACTGCCTTGCTAACACCTAGTTTTTTTGCTACATCCCTTTGTGTCATTCCGTTGTTCGTCATTGCAGTTCTCATTTTGTCTGTCAGGCTCATTTACTTCCCTCCAATCATCTATATAGCTTTATTGTACATAACATAAAGGAAGAAGTCAAACTTATTTTTGACTTCTTCCTTGCACAATAACCAACTTTAAGATACTTCAACCATAGTTTTCAACCATGAATCGCTTGACGCATCAATAAGCCATTTCTTATTATAGCCGTTGTAATGCCGGATCAGGTAAAGCTTTGTCTTGTCGCCTTCGTCATTGTATAGAGAGAAGTTAGGGAACTTCTTGCCTTCTGATTGCTCCAGCTGGTAAAAGTATTCGTGAATTTCTTTCGCTCTCTTTATAACCTCCCAGTCTGGCGTAAACTCGTCAGCATAGTTGTATCGCTTCTCACTGTCATCTGAATGTACTCTGTATCCGGCAAGGTCTGGTAGTACGCATATTTTATCAAATGATGCTCCTAAACTGTTTACAAAAGCAAGAATCGAATCGAAGTCATAAGCAAAATGAGTGTTACGCATATCCGGCAATTTATGCTTATTGCAGTCATCATTCGGCTCTTCATCCGTAATGTAGAATAAGAAGTCTACGAAGCCTACATACTGCAAGCCTCCATAAAGCTTCTTTCTTTCGCCAAGCATTTCACCGCAAACAATTTCAAGATAAACGCCCTTGCCGTTATCGAGGTGAAATGCTGTTCTAACACGGCAGTTGCCTATGGTGTTGATGCTGCGCTCTGCCTTTTCCCATCCAGCACCTTCAAAATACAATGTTTTCACGTTAACCACTACCTTTCTATTGCTCATCGGTAGGAACTATTTCAAATTCTCCTATGTCAAACCATGTGTTAGTTCCGTCTACCAGGAATATTCTGCCAATTTTTTCAAGTTCCTTGATGCTACATTCCATTGCGCTTTCTTTGTTAAACACCTTGCACCCTCGCCTTTTGAGTAAGAACCCTATTCCGTCAACTAAATCTTCCTTTGAGCTATAATAGGTTATCTCGCACTCTCTGCAATACAAGACATATCTTTCGTCGTAGAACTCACCGTTAACATCATTCGTTTGATAAAGCTCGCAGCCAGGTTCTTCGGCAGAATAGTAAAGCTTTAAGCCTTTATCTTTTGCCAGTCTTACGAAAAAGTCCATTGCCGGGGTCCATTTGGTGTCTACGGTAAACCGCAAGAAATATTCTTCTTCGTTGGCTTTAGTTACTTCTCCAACATCGTCGAACCATCCTTCATAGTTACTGCCAGGGTAAAGCTCATTACCATATCTATAAATGCTGCCATCATTTTCATTTAGGTGACGTTCAATATCATCTTGCAGCCTTTGCAGTATTGCCTTATCTCCAACCATTGTAATGTCATTGAAACAGATATTAGCCATTTTATACCTCCGTGTTAACTTTGCAAATCGAACTGAGCTTGCCAGCTCTAGGATTATTCTTTTTAGGGCATTCATCAATGCGAGCTATCGGAGTGTGCCAATTCGGCAAGCAGTTGCAAACTCCGTATTGATTAGTGAAAAACCTGTCGAAACTTTCAAATGTTGAATGAGCGTACTGGCAGTTCCGGCAGCCAAATCTTTCAATTTTAGGTTTTTCTTCTGTTATCCAAAGATTAACCAGCGCAGCAGTTTCCTTGAATTTATCAAAAGGTGTCATATTAGCATACCCCCTTTCTGATAATCATATGCCGGAGCACTTCTTCGGTAATCTCCATTTTTTTGTGAAGCTTAAGCACACATTTCTTGCTTGCATGAAACGTAACTAGGACATAAATACCGTTCTCGTAGTCCTGAATCACGTAAGGCATCCTTCTTTCTCCCCAGCGTTCTGTCTTTTCAACTACGCCACCATTAGAAGCGATTAAGTTATTGAACTTCAAGATAACATCCTCGACTATTTCCTGCTCCGGGCGCATAACGTACATAATTTCATAAGCGTTCATTTTTCTTTCCTCCTTACATTTGTTCATCTTCCTGGAAACTGTAATAACTGCCGTCACCTATAATGATATGATCATAGCAAGGTATTCCCATTATTGCCCCGGCTTTTACAATGTCCCTGGTTAACTTTTTATCGTCAGCACTAGGTGTTGCAATACCTGAAGGATGATTATGCGCTACAAAGATTGCAGCAGCATTTTTCATGATGGCATACTTGAAAATTTCTCTAGGATGAACATAACAGTTAGTCAGCGTTCCTTTCAGTATAGCCCTTGCCTCAATTATTCTGTTCTTGCTGTCTGCTGCAATTACCCAAAATTCTTCATGATTTAAATACCGCAACTTCGGCATCATAAATTCAGCTAAATCTTGCGGATCACAGCAGTGTCTTTTTTCCTCAGCTTTGGTTTCGGTGAAAGCTCTTTTGCCTAACTCTACACCACACAGGAACGCTTCTGCTTTCTGTTTGTCTAATCCATATGCTTTCAGCTCGTCGGTATCTTCCAGGCGATACAATTTCTGTGCCGTTAATTCGGAAACCTTATAAGCTTCCTGCCCGAGCAACGCTTCGCATAACTCTTTATAACTTTTCTCTGCTACTTTACACATAACTTTTACTCCAATCTTTTTTCCAGCGCACACCTTTCGGTGTACGCCGGTTCTTTTATTTATGCCTGTTTGTAGGGATAGCAGCTTGCTGGCATCAGCAGCTTTTCACGCAGTGCGTCGATTCTCTTTTGGCGGCGTTTAATATTTGCCATGATTTCATGGTATTCATCTCCGGCAAGAGGGAGCGTTTCCAGCATCAGTACATACTTTATAAGCTGTCTTGTTCTCACATTAATCACATCCAATCTTCGCAATTCTTAAGATATTCTTTCTTTGCTTCAAGTAAAGCTTTTTTCATAACCGGGTCAGAGTTAACTTGCTCATAAGTCAAAAGCAGAGCATCCAGCGTATCGTCAAGCTCATAAGTTATACAAAACTCATGGTTAGCAAGTTCGTAACGGAAGGCTGATTTCAAGAAGTCGAAATCTTTCATGTGCTCCTTCTTTTCGATGTTCAGGCGTTTTACTAAATCATTATGAGCCTTAGCCTGGGCACGAAGGATATATCCTCCGAAGCCGATTTGATAAACCTTGTCGGTATCATTAGGAGCAAACCCAAATCTTTTCATGCCTTCGTTGAACTGTTCTTCGGTAAAAGCAAAGAACAGTTTATCTTTGGTGAAACTTTCGTATTCCTTTTGCTGTTCGTTGATTAAGGTTGAGTAATCTTTGTATTTCAACATTATGTATCCCTCCTAAAATGTCATAAATTTCATCATTGGTTTTTGGACCTTAAATTCCATATCTCCGATATGGTTATTGATTTTTGTCAAGCATTTTACGATAGCGTTCGCTTCACCCTCGCTGAACGGCATGCAGTCGCCTTCCTCGTTTGTGTAGCACAGCAGCACGTTACCGCACAAGCATTGGTCATGTAATCTGCCGTAACCATAAATAACACTTGCCAGCTCATTGGCTACAGGCTTTTCGGTCTTCAGAAGAAATTCTTCATCGAACACCAGGGTGACTGCCGGGATGATTCCAAGCTCGCCGTCAAATTCTACTAACTGAAGCGGCATATCCTTAATATCGACCAACTCGCATTCGCAAAGCTTGTACATAGATTCAAGGGAAATAGTTGGGAATACCTCCATCATTGGCACTTTCTCCACAGAGTTGGTTTTGCCATTGGCATCAACCACAGTTTTCAGTAAAATTGCATAGTTCATAAAATCGACTTCCTTTCTAAAGCTATTGGCAAGGACTTTGAACCTTCTGCCTGGTAGCTTTACAGGAGCTTAAGCTCCTGTCATCAGCTTTTAAAGCTCTATACCTCTTTCCGCTGCAATTTCTTCCAGCTCTTCAAAGTGCTCATTCAAGCATTGATGATGCCATGGGTCGCGCGAGCTGTTGTAAATCTTAATCAGCCTAGCGTTTTCCTGCTTTAATTCTTCGTTAGTCATGTCTTTAGGTTCTTTCATTGGTTCTTCCTCCTTAAATTTCAATTTCACCTTCGGTAAATTCTTGATAAACAGTTTGTGCAATAGAATAAACGCCATATGATTCTGCACATTCACTAAGAGCAGCTTCTGCCATTTTAGAGAACGCATGGTCTTGTTCCTGTTTTGAAGCATTTGGATTGTTTTTAAGCCAATCCTCATAAGCATTACTTGCTTTATCTGCAATGAATTTTTTATCTATCCATGCATTATAAGCTCTACATTTCTCCTCTCTCAGTACGCCGATTATGTAGGTTAGTTGATTGTAATTTAGTTTCATGTTGTTCTACTCCTTTCTATTGTTCAATCATGATAACATCGTAGCGGCAATATTTATATTCCACTGTATCTTTACCCCAGGTAAAGGTTCTTCTGAGCTGAAATTCTCTTCCGTTATAGCCGATGCTGAACAGAAGATAATCAACTGTATATCCATTGCTTGCGCTTTCAAGCAGAACAATCTGCTTCATCGCCGGAGCAAAGCCGAAGTATTTTTCCAGGCATTTGCAGGCAAGCTTTTTCATTTCTTGCTTTTCTTGATAAGTCATTGTTTAATTCTCCTTTCTTAATTCTTCATAACATTTTACCAAGCATTCGAAATATCCCATATTGTTTTCATGGGCATATGCTCTTAAGTTTTCATCAAGAGCAACCAGCTCAAGCATTTCTTCCTTGCTTGCAGTTCCTTTTGCAGCTTTTGCTTCAATATCTTGAATTCTTTTAACAACTTTAATAATTTTACGTTCCATTTTATCACCTTATTCCTTTTATTTATTATGTTTTTCTTTTACTATACTATAACAAAACTACCGAAAAAGTCAAATATTTTTTTGACTTTTTCGGCAGTTTTTCTTATTATTTTTCGATATTTTTTTCTTCAGCAAGGCGAGCTGCCCTTCTGCGCTTTTTATCTTCCAGCAGGTTTACGCCATCCACGCCAAACAGCAAAGCTGTTAGCTGTTCGACAGCATCATTTGTATCACGCCATATCTGCCTTTCACTTACTGACCATTTTTGCGCAAGGCTTGCGACTATATCAGTGACATACGCTTCCGGCGGACAAGGTTTAAGGAACAGCACGTCAAGCACATCTGCCCGGCGCAAATCTTCCTGCTTGCCGCTATTATACCTGGTCTGCTTGTAAAGTGCTATCATATCGTCCATGTAGTTTATCAGCACTTTGGTTCGCATTGTTGAGCTTATGATGCTTTCAAGTTTTAGTTCATTAGCTCCCATACTTTTCAGGTTTTGGAACGAATCAAGAATCTCGATAGCCGAAATCTGTTCATCGTCGATATTGACAATCTCGCTAGTCTTTAACGCTGCGTGTTCTTGAAGGCTTCTGTAATTTTTTAGCAGCAAGCGCACATTATACAGTCGCTTGTCGAAATCCCTTCGCTGTGCTTCTTTGCTGTACAAATCATCACACAGCTTTTTAGAGGTCTTCTTGGCGGTCTGTTCTGCCACACGTTCGATAAGTTCTTCGAAATACGCCAGCGGAACGGTTATCGTGCTTTGATTTTCATTTACAGTCATATCTTCCATGCGCTTACTCCCTTCTGTTATTTAAGTTCTTTGATAAGGCGTTCCAGATACCACTTTGCTTTTAGGCAATCTTCTACGCCGTTTTTTTCTTCGTAACGCCATAAATATTTGATGATGTTGGCAACGCAAACAGCTTCAATGCCTGTTTTGCCAACTGTAGCAGCCTTTAGGGCATCTATACACTCAATACCGCCTTTGGTGTAGTGTTTCGGATGATTTACGTTATCCTCAGGGAGCGGCATTGTAAAGCTATCCTTTGAATTCTTCGGTGCTTCTTTGACAATAACGTATTTATCATCTTTTAATCCGATAAAACTAAATGGAGATTTAAACGCACTCATTATTTATGCTCCTTTATCCATTTTTCGTGTCTGGCAACTGCTCCAGCTGTAGGTGAAAGCGTTTCAAGATACATGGCTTTCAGTATTTTACACTGCTGGATTTTCCATTCGCTAAAAGCATTACAAGTAGCGTGGCAGCCTATTTTTCTTTCTGTGCATCCTCTGCATGGTGTTTTCATGTAGCACCTCTAAAATAATTCTTGTTGGTTGCTTATATCATTCGGTGTTTTAGTGGTAATGCCGGGATATGATCCTGCGAACTTTTTCATCCTGTAATCGTAATACTTTCCGTCGGCAGCCATATAGTTTGCGTCAACTTCCTCAGGTATCGGCATATAATATTGGGCTGGCAAAGGAATATTGGTGCACAGCTCTTCAAGTCTGCTCTTTCCGTAAATTATATGATTCCTTATTAAATTCATGTTTTCGCCGTCAGGATAAAAAGGGTCTTGGCATCCGTAGGTCCGGATATGTTCCCACCGCAAAAAACTGTCTATAAGCATAGCTGTTTCTTCTTTGATTTGTTCTTCAATGCTTTTTCTTTTTTCGGCATTTTACACACTCCCTACATTTCTTCTACTTCCGGGTCGTACAGCTCGAGAAATTCTGAAAATTCTCCTTTGCTAGCTATCTTTATAGCTTCTTCAGGCGAAGCAGCTAACACTCTGTCGTGAAAATCAACCTCGCCCGAAATCAAACTGCGCCAGCTAATAAGATAAAGCTTAGCGTCCTGTTGAGCCATAACCGCCACCACGAACAGCACTTGCTTCATCGTCCGAGGTTACGCAGTAACGCACGAAGATTCCCTGTGCGCAGCGTTCGCCCTCTCTTATAATGATTGTTTCGCTGCCGTTGTTTCTAAATTTAATGCCAATATTGCCGTCATTGTCCTGGTTGTTAGCATAATCGCTATCAATAATGCCTACGCTGTTAACTAGCGACAAATTGAACTTAACCGCAAGACTGCTGCGGATGAACAGCATCAGAACCATATCGCCAGGCATAATAGCTTTGATGTTCAGCGGAATAAGTACGCTTTCACCGCCAGCTGGAATAAAAATATCTGTCGGTGCGTAAAAATCATAGCCAGCAGAAAACTGTGTGCTACGTTGCGGAAGCTTCGTGTTTGCTGGTGCGTCAATCGTCGGTAAAAATTTAATCATCTTAAAAACCTCCTAAAATATCTCTCCAGATTATAACCAGGATTCCAATAGTACCCATAATAGCAAAAATTTCCATACAAATACTTGCAACAAGATGTAAATATTTCAAATTACCACTCCCTGTTTAACATCCATAAAGCTACACACATAACAGCTACGTCAAGCAGTGTGCAACTGACAATATCAATTAAGCATATTTCCATTGGTTGTACCTGCTAATTTGGCTCTTTGCGCCTTTATTGCATCCAACAAATATTGCTGAAATCGGCAATCATCATCTAATGCAATTTTTCCTGTTTCTTCCAGTTTTCTTTCCATGTAGTTAAAATTTCTTTCAATTTCGAACTGCATCTGTGTTAACATCCAATCTGGAAAGTTTTCAATGTTAGCATCCAGCTCATTTTCAATTTGCGCCAATGCCTGTGTGCCTAGCCTGTTTACGGCATATCTAAATGCAAACAGCAGGACAAGTAATTTTTCATCTTTCATTTGTTTCCTCCTTAAATATTCATCGGGTCGCAATGGGCACATTCCATTTCATCCCCACCGCCGTAATAGCGGCACAGTTCGCAGCAGTATTGCCGCTCCCATTCGTCACAGAGATTGTCGCAGTCATCGCAAGGATAATATTCATCATCGTCAATCATTGCTGCACCTCATGACTAATAGCTTTATTTGCCCACATCACAACTTCTTCAAGTCGTTGTAAAGCGATTTTTCTTTCTCTGCCTTTAGGACACAGCTCGTTGATTCTGTATTCAAGGTATCTGGCAGCCGTGTTCAAGTCTTTCATGCGCTTCAACTGCAATTCATCTACTGGTTTAGCATCTAACCTGCTCATTTTGTATCACTCCTTTCAACATTCCATCTATCTGGTCAATTTGTCAATTTGCAAGGCGTAGCAGATCCAACATCGTAAAAGATGCAGCCTTTGCAGTGCTTCCGCTTGCTGCACATTTCTTTTATGATTTGCGCCGCTTCTTTGAGTTTTTGTTGTTCACTCATATCTTCACCTCAAATGTTTATAAAAAGCGACGGCGTGGGAATTCTCGCAACGCTTACTGCCATTCGGCAACCCAGCCGCCGCACCCATAGGCTTAATTTAAATCAATGTAACACCAGCGAATAACAGATGTTTCGCCGCATATTTCGGTATCGTTCATATCACGAATGCCGTTACCTTCTCTGAACCCAATCAAATACTCTCTTGCCCATTTGAAACGGGGATTAAGATTAAACTCAAAGAGGCAGTCTTTCAATTCTACCGGCACAACGTCATTACCATGCCATTCGCCGCATATAGGTTTGTTATCCATTTTCATTAGCCCTCCTTATCTGCGAATCTAAAACATCTTCAAATAGATGTTTAGCGTTCACTAAGCAATATTTATAGAATCGCTGGCGCTGTTTGATTCTGCTCTTTCTTTGACCCTTGTTTCCGCGAGTCCATCCATAAAGCGGTTTCAAGGCAGCATAGCTATCATCATTCCAATGTCGCTGGATTTCCTTACGTACCAAGCGGTCGCTCCTGTTCCATCTAATTATAGACTTCACACCATGTTTGTGTCTTTTCATATTCTTTCCTCCGCACCCACGGGTGGTAAAACCCAAGTAATTTAAATTACGCAAAGCCTCATCCTTATCACCATACGTGGCGTGGATATATGTGTTATCGTCTGTATGTACGATAATTTCCCACACGCCATTTTTGCCTCTTTGATATAAATTTATTGCATTTATTTTCTCTGCTTTTATCCAGCACTTTTCACCAATCTTAATCAGCATATTTGCCTCCTTACTGTCTACGATTTTTCGGCCATTTTTTGACGGCTTCCGGGTGCTTTGCTTTCATTCTTTGCACAAACAATTTTTTTAAACTGAGCCACGCATATCTATTTCTTCTAAAAACAACATTTACGGCACGTCTAATCATTACTAATCGTGGCAAGAATTCACTTCCGGGCGGGTTCAAATGTTTGTAGTCGTTTAGCTTATTGCCAATGGTTCTTTTCATAATTGCCTCCTTTTTACAAGAGAGTTTTAGAAGGGAAAAGTGCAACATGTTGCAAAAATCTCTTTTATAATCCCCATCTGCCACCGCCAATCATCCGTATAGTACTGCCTGCGAGGCTTTGTTACCTTGATTTGGTCGGTCACTAAATAGACGCGGTTGCTACGCCTACAGCTAATAACTGTTGTTTTCGTCCTTCCTTCTGTTTTCATCGCTCTCTTACCCACTTCTTGGCAAACAACCGCAAATAATGTAAATACCTGCTATCAGTCAACGGCTCAACGCTTTTACGTTGTGGTGCTTTTTTAATCACCTTGAATTCATTGCTTTCGACGATTAATCCAGCACCTTTTGTTTTACATACATGCAAAACTTCTTCTTTGTGCTTAGCGTAAATCTCCATCGGCATACAATAGTAGAAACCTCTTACATCTGGAAAGTTGTGATATAAGGTTTTCTGTTGGTCTGCTCTGAAATCAGCAATACTCAGTTTTATCTCGACTTCGTATAGATATCTGCCTTTAGTGATATACAGGAAATCCGCCTCGTATTCAAAACTGCAATATACTTCACGTCCATCTTGCATGATTTTTGAAAATACCCATTCACCATCCGCTTTGTATTGCGACATTATAATGTTTGGACCGCAATCAAGCCCTCTCTCGATGCCGTAGTGCCGCCCTAAGCGCAAGCAAAGACTATCTTCTGTATGTTTATCGCCATAATTCATTTAAAGCCTCCTATAGCTCATATTCCACACCCATTTCTTCTGCCACGGCAGGCAAGGCGGCTTCGGCTTCTGCGCGAGTGCGGTATACCCAGCCTGCTTTAACTAAAGCTTGATGGGAAACGACACTACCAACCCAGACAAAACGTATAACCTCTAAAACGCTGCTTATGCCTCTAGCATAAAAACTATACACTGTTTGTCCTTCTCTCGGCTTCCACGGCAGTTTGACGATTTCCATTTTGCCTTTCAGCAAGCTGTTTAATGCTCCGTGGTCGAACCATTTCGTTTTCTGACCATCAACAGTAGTTAATTCTAGCCCAGCATCGGTAAGCTTATAAATCAATCCGTCATAACCCTTAATTTTAAACTCTTCGCCCAGCTCTACGCCGAGCAGCTCTGCGATTTTGGGGATTAAATTAGCCATGTTATCACTCCTTTATAAAACCTTGAATTCTTTTGTTATATCAACTTTGTACTCACGTTCAACAGCTGTATCTGCCATTTTAAGCAATATGCTTTTAGTTTCTTTCTTATCGCAATCGTTATTCTTCATATAGCCTGCGACTCTAGACATGATAGCTATTACTAGCGCTTTATCAGTTTCGCTAATCTCTTTATGCTTTGTGACGATTCGAGCTTTTTGACCTTCAACACAAGCTAAAACATATGGCAAACCGCTAAGAGCAAGCAGGTTTACAGCAAGTCCTTGTAACATTCTACTGAAAATCATTTTTCTTTCTCCTTCTTCATTTTTTCTTGACAGCTAGGGCAATAGGCTCTGTAACCAATGTTTTTGTCTTTTACAAATTTCCAATTTGTTTGTGCTTCGATTATTGATTTTTCGGACGGCAATTCTCGCCTACGCATAGCTGAGGATGGTTCAAAGTAAAAATCACATCCATCGCAGAAAAGTGTTAAGTCATATTGAAAACTCATCTTTTTTTATCACTCCTTCATAGCCTTACTTGCCTTTACAATTTTCTCAATCAGCTTATCTATAGCCTTGTCTGCAAACTCACCTGTAGCCTCAATATTAGCAGGTGTTATATGTTCCGCAGCATACATAGCGTATATTTCTTTTTCTGTTGGGAGAAATACTCCAAAAATATCTAAAAGCAAAGCTGTACAAACAAGTATTTTAACTGCCTTAACGGATTCTTTATTCTTATTAACATCTGTCATGACTGCTATTGTAGCAATCACGGTATATATAGTTACAATAAAACCTACTATAAGGCAAAACCCTTGTATAAAGTCTATTCTTCCAGCCCAGTAAATCAACCACGGCGAAACAATCGGTTCGTTCATTTGTTATTCACCTCCACAATCTTTCTACCGCACCAGCAGCAGTACGGCTGCCCAAAATTTTCAAACGTGCCGCCGCACTTTTTGCAGCGATACATTGGAAACGCCTCTTGATAGTATCCCATATACGTCGCTACTGCTTTACTGTCAAGCTCATGCTTTAAAGCTGTTAACATAACCTTTTGTTTTTTTATTTCGGCGACAATAAGTTTGATAGCCTTAGGTGTAAAGCAAAAGCAGCCAATCTGAAGATTATACTTGTTACTTGAGATTTCTCTTTTGACATCTAAAATTTGTTCACGCAACAACTTTTCACGTTGCGGCAGGCTATCCCACCATTTCTGACGTTCTGGTGTCATTTGCTACCCCTCCTTTAGTCAATTTCTTCTACTTCGGTGTATTCAACTTCATCATCACAGTTAATGCTAACCGTAGCAGAATCGGTGTCACACACGCCAATTAGCTTATCAGTGCCACCATTGCCAACAAAATTCATAGGTCCAGAACACTCTTCGTAAGCCTTTTCAATGGCTTCTTTTTTGTTTTTTGCTTCTAGTTCTACTGATACAAAAGCTGTTACTTTACCGTAAACAATATATTTTTTCATCAGTTATCACTCCTTCTTCTCTCTTTCTATATGGATTGCCGCTGCCTGTGATACCATTTCTCGTAGTTCGCAAACTGCGTCATACGTCATTATTCTGTTGCATCGAAAAAGTTTTTATTAATACTTTTGTTTAAAATTTTTCATTACTGCTAAATGAATTGCAACAGCACTACTATCACTAGAGCTTACAGTACGCGTTATCTGCACTCTTTTGTACCCAAGCTCATTTAATTTTTTTTTAAAATAGTCATCTCTTTATCGAAATTTTCTCTATCTAACATATTTATAATCCCTCCATAGCGAGCACATAATCTACACCGCTTTCATCAAGCAATCTTTTTGCCTGTTCTGCCTTTTTATAGTCAATCATTACTCCCACCCCTTAATTTTATTTCCACACCATGGACAAAAATCATAGTATTCATAATTCTGCACCTCAGAGCCACATTGAGAGCATTTGTATACGCCCATAGCTGCATCATCTCCTGCTCCTACATATTCCATTGTAGAGCCTGTGTTTTTCTGCAACCCTTTAGCTTCTTTATCTCCAGCAACATAAAACATCATCGTTACATTGTCGATATTGTAATCAAAATCAGCAAATCTGAGATAGTCCGGATAATAGATGCCATTGTCATCGACAAAGCCATATTGAAGCGGCAGATTTTCAAAGCCGTTGGCATTAGCATATTCGTAAAGCTCTTTAATCGTTATTTTTCACACCACCCAAGCACCGTAGATTATCAAAAAAATCAATATGTCAACAAAGCAACCAAACAAAAGACCTTCTGTCCATCTGTCCCATTTTTCATCTGCTATCGCTGCGCAAATTGTCATTATCCAGCAGCCACCGAAAACGGAAACAACAGTGAATGTAATTGCCAATAATATTTTTGTAATTAAAACGCTGGTCATTCTTTCAGCTCTCCATATTTCTCCATGAATCCAGGATTGCCTGTGCCGTCAATGCTCAATTTAAAGCCGTTGATTTCAATTTCAGCCTTGCCGTCAAACGGTTTCTTGCTTTCAGCCATATAACATAGCTTTTCCATAACAGCTTCAACGGCTGAATCTGTAACCTCTACTCTTTGACCTACCATAATGCCTTCTTTTTCGTTGACATCGGTATAATAAATTTTCCACGAAAACCACAACATAATCTTTTAGCCATTTAATTGCCCCCTTAATATATATGGTGTCTTTAGCTCTTTAGCTACTTTCGACAATGCTTTTTCCGCATCATCTTGCGTCGCGAACACCCACCCAGCTTTATAGGCTGCATAATCGTCAGGCTCGCCGTTCCAAGTCATCCTAGTTGCAATCCACTTCAGCTTTGAAGATTTATCACAATACAATCCAAACGTCCAATAATCTTCGTCACGATTCGGCAGCCAGGGAATTTTAATAATCTCGCATTCTCCCTTGATTAATGCTTCCAACACATCAGGCGATGCAAGTAATGGTATATTTTGAGGATATGCCTTGTTTACTTCCAAATTTTCCTCGGTGAAAAAATATACTTCGTTATACCTGTCAATTATAAATTTTTCTCTCAATTTTAGCCCCAGCATTTCAGTGACTGCTGGAATAAGATTTTTGCTCACTGCTACTACCTCCGCTTCCTTTCAACTTTTATCTCAAATTAATAACCACTTCCTTGCCTTGACGTTCTTCGATGCACAGGTCGTTAATGAGCCAGCATTCATCTTCTTTACCATTTTCGTCATAGCATTTGACTGTTATTTCCATTCCTTCGCAGTCATGTTTGACTGCCCATTTATAAAACTCTTCGACGGTCATTATTATCACCTCTCTATTTTTACAAAAAACGTCCAACGTGTTTTTCCTTGCTTATCTCCGGCAAGCGGAAGATAAGGTAACGCACACCTTAGCACATTTTTATGCGGAATGTCCTCGTCGCTCCATTTAAACAGCAGCATCCCACCAGGTTTAAGCACTCTAAAGCACTCAGCAAACGCCTTTGTCATCCACTCTTCCCATAGCAGCGGAAGTTGCCCATACTTCTGTGCCAACCAACTGCTCTCGCCAACTTTTACCAGGTGCGGCGGGTCAAAAATGATGTAGCTAAATGCTTCATCTGCTATATTCTCCATGTTGGTTACATCAATTATCTTGTCTGGCTGAATATATAATTCTCTTCCGTCGCAAAGCTTTGTATGCAGCTCTCGTATGTCACAAAACATAACAGCGTCGCTCTCTTTGTCATGGTAGAACATCTTGCTTCCACAGCATGGGTCTAAGATAAACGGCTTATCCATTATTGCCTCCTTGCGCTGCATTGATTTTTTTAGCAAGCTCATCCATAGCTTTCTCTGCTTCTTCATAATCGCTACATTCTTTATAGCCGAATTCTTCTCCGTTTTTCATGCTTACGAGGATTGTATAATAGCAGCGACTCATACCTTTGCACAGCGCCACTCTTAAGCCAACAACATTGCTCATATCTTGCCACGTGCTATTCTTAAGCTTAATTAACATTCCTTTCGCTCTTCCTCCTTGCGTCCGCCGACATTCTCCAGCTCATCACCGATACGCTTAATGGTTTTGCCCAGGATTTTACACATTTTCTTCAACCACTCTACGCTATGCCCTTCAAGCACCTTGTCCATTTCTTCGTCGGACAAATCGCTAAAGCAGATGCTTTCCCAATGTTTACCGCGTTTAACGCGGAAATATACGCCGTCTAGTCCTCTTTTTGTTGTCATTTTTTATCCTTCCTGCCAAAACTTCACACTTTCTTAACTCGCTACGCATCAGCTCACGTGCCTTACGCAAGCAGTAACGATAATATTTCAGCTTCTGCTGTCTTCGCTTTACCACAGCCATATTAACCACCCAATCGCAGCACCTAACAGAGCACCAAACATAGCAGGTATACCGATGATTAGTATAACCGTGATCATGTCGATGATTACATTTAGCAATTTACTCATTTGCATTACCTCTGTTTGGATTCTGTTTCCAGCCACCTACAGGACGATACAGATGCAAAATATCGTATATCCTGCCTACGCCGTGCAGATATTCGCTTGCTTTCGGATGAATCTGATGAACTTCTTCTTCCGGCAACCAGAACACGTCTTTAACCTGGCACATAACCTCCCATGAAGGTGTTTTATTCGTCGTGCCGCAAAATTTCACGCTCACGTGCTCCCATTGGTTGCCGTCCTGATCAAGCTCAACGCCTACAACACACTGCAAGCTCTTTTTGATTCCCGGCAGATGCAGGAAGCCTGTCAATACTAAGCCTTCAAAAGCAAAGTCATTTTTCTTGTCGGCTTGAAACTTTTCGTTTGCTAAAATCTCCTTGATACTTCTCATCTTAATCTCCTTGCTCCACATAGTTGCGGATTGTTACTGCATTGCTTGCATTCCTTATCGCACTCCCAGCAGCATACGTGGCAAACCTCGCTTCTTACGCAGCCGGGGAACGGAAAAGGGCAAACATATTTATTTTTCAGCTTTTTCGTGATTATCGGCTCTGTATCTTTCAAAAAATTTTCGGCAGGCTTCTGAGCTGTAGCCTTGCTTTTGTTAGTTGCCTGCCGTCTAGTTTGCGCAAGGCTCATGATTTTGTGCTTGCACTCCTTGCCACCGCAGCTCATTCCTTGCCGCCGGGCTAGGTTAGATACATCTCTGTAACATTCAGTGCCACATTCGCAAAGGCATTTTGCAACAGAAACCTTCTTTTTAGGTCTGATGCTGATAACGCCTGGCGGATAAATTTCAAGCACTGTCAGCATACCTATTTTCTGCCCTAGCAGATAGCTCCAATCCTTATTCTGCATTAAACCGACTTCCTTTCGCTTTACTTTAACCAAATCGTGCCATAGCATGATGAGCATCTAAACGCCCATTTTACAGCACCTTTTCTGTCTACAATCTTTGCACCGTAGACAAGCTTTATTTTTTCCTGCTTGCAATGAGGGCAGCACTGCTTGCCTTCGGCTGTTGTTCCAAGTAGATATTTCACTGTTGCCCCTCCGTTACAGTCAGAAATTTTAACACTCTTCCTGTATTACTAATTCTGTATTCTTCCAGATCATCACGCTTCAGGTACTGCCTTCCGTATAGCGACTTCATATTCTCCCATACAAGGAACGGCACGTTGTAAAAATCTGTCAGATTAAACGATACCAGGATAAAGCACCTTGCTCCTAAAAAATGATGAACCTTTAGGTATTCAAGCTGGTGCGGTTCAAGTCTGCTTCGCAGCATCTTGTCGCCGTCGGTGTGCTTCGCTTCAAAGCACACCGCTAAACCACCCCTTAGCGTTCCCTTATAGTCAACGCCGCTTTTCTTTGCATAATTGGCAATGAACTGTCCATGCGCTCCATAAGGGCGGATATAATGTACAGGCTCACTCTGTTTCTCAATTTTCGCAATGCCATGTTCCTCGTAATACTGGCAGCCTGCGTCAATCATCTTTTCAAAGAACGAACCGCTTGCCTTGCTACGCTTGCCCACAAGGATACTTTTAAGCTGATTCATGTTTCTTGTACCCCTTGAATTTCATTCTGCTGAAAGCGTAACGCAGATAAGCTAAGTCCTGAAGCACATCAATGTATTCAAGCTTATCAACATACACTTTGCTTCTTCCCCACGTGCTAATCAGCTTCATGCTAGGATTGTAGGTCTGGTGATATATCGTTTTGTACAAAAAGCAATATTCACTGCAAATCTTCTTGAAATCATCTTTCTTTAATTCGATTTCATTCCACGCCAGCTTACGCAAGCGGTTAACTTCGTCTTTAATCTTCATGCTGCACCTCGCTTAAAACGGAATTTCCTCATTAAAAGGTACTGTGCTGCCAAAACCTTGGAAGTCCTGGCTTTCTTCTCCCGGTGTCTGTTGGGATTCGCCGCCTTGCTCTCTACGCTCAATGAATTCAAAGTGCTCCGCAATGACCTCGGTTACATACTTTTTTTGACCGTCTTTAGCTTCATAACTGCGAATTTGCAGTCTGCCTTCAACTAACACACGCTGTCCCTTGCTAAGATAGTTGCCACAGGTTTCAGCCTGTTTACCCCAGATAACTACAGGAATAAAGTCCGCTTCACGCTGTTTGTCTTTGGAATAAGGTCTGTCCACAGCAAGCGTGAACTGAGCAACAACCTTGCTTGTAGAAGTGTATCTTACCTCCGGGTCTTTTGTCAGTCTGCCTAATAAAACGATTTTGTTCATGCTTTTTGTTCCTTTCTCTTTAACGGATTGTCCTGGCAGAAAATTTCGCCGCCTTCTTTTTTGATTTTTGCTTTGATTTCGGCAATAGCTTTATGCAGATAATAAACCTCACCGCTGTCATGATACATATTGATATAGAAATTTACTATTGTCGTAAAATATCTCTTATCTTTATCACGATTTGCACTTTCAGTGATTCTCGTAAGCTCTTTAGCGTCCATAATTCCCTCCTATAATCCTAATAACTTGTTGGTAGCAGCAAAGCCTTCTGCAACCTTCTTCCTGCGTCTGCTTGCGTGTGTAACCTCTACCGGGTGGCACATCTGCAAAATGCGGTCATAGATTCTTGTTTCCGTTATCGTCTGCGGCTTTTTGATTGCTTCAATCGGCAAATTTGTTGTAATGATTGTAGGCAATCCGCTCCGGCAACGGCTGTCGATGATCTGGAACACCAGCTCCTGAGCAAACTCCGTGCGCCGTTCTGCTCCTAAATCGTCAAGCACTAACAACTCAAATTGATTAAATCCGTCAAGATATGCTTGCTTTTGTTCAGTGCCCCACAATGTATTGAACACTCTGCCAAAATTAGTCATTAAGCAAGCTACACCTTTATCAATCAGTGCATTGACAACACACGCAGCGGCGAACGTCTTTCCGCTCCCGGAATTTCCGTAAAGCAGCAATCCTTTATGCATCCTGCGAAAATCATCGTAGTGCTCAACAAAATTCTTCATTGCTCGCATCGTCCGCTCGTCTGCGCCATCATCATGGCTAAAAGTCTGTGACTGAAGCTCACGCTCCGGGAATCCAGCTTTTCTAAGCTCCTGTACCCTAGCAAGTCGCTTTTCATGTTCCTCACGTTCACGCTCTGCCTGAAGCTCTTCCGCTCTGCACTTACAGATACAAGTTACAGTCCGCTCAACACCAAACAGGAAACCTCTGCATTGCTTCGGCGTGTGACATTTACCACACATAAGCAATCCGTTTTCGTAATAATCATTTTCGTTTTGCTTATTAAGCTGTGAAGCATTTTTAGCAATGTGACTTACAGCAAGCGTAATTGAATTCTGAACATCATTCGCATTCATGCTATCACCTCACTAAAAATATTTGTCCAAGTCTGTTTGGTCGTCCGGCGGTTTAAAATCATCCGGCGGTTTCTTTGGCTTTTGATTGTCACCGCTCGCAAGGTTTCTTGCAACTCCCTCACAATAGGCTACTGACTTCTTGCCTTGCTGCGCTGTTATTGTTACCGCTTGCATGGCTATTAGCTCGCCGTGCTCCTTAACAATAGCCTGTAACCGCTCTGCAATATATGGCGTTATCGGCGTAACATTTTGATTCCAAAAACCAACAGGATTATTATCGCTCGTAACATTTTCGTAACTGTTACACGTAACAGCAGCATTTTCATCGTAACAACCACTACTAAAGTTGTTGTTACTCTTACTCTTATTCTCTTTCTTATTCTTACTCTTATTCTTATCCGTAACATCTGTGTTTGTTACATCGTTGTTACGTGTAACATCTTGACTTGTTACGCTTTTGTTACACGTAACATCTTCGTAACATTCCGTAACATTTGCATTTGTTACATCAGTGTTACATGTTTTGGATTCCCTCTCACGCTGTCTTTTAGCTCTCATTGCTTCCTTGCACCGTTCACGCTCCTTAAGCTTTGAAAGCTCTTCAGCGTTCTGATGCTCACTCCAGCCTACAATATAGATATATCCGTTGTCCTCTATATCAATCATGTTGTACTGCCGAAATACTTCTAAAGCAGTTTCCGCAATTTTAGGCTTAAAACCACCAACAGCAGCTAAGGTTTTAGGTGTATACGCTACACCTTCGGTAGCGTATACATAACCACCATCGTTTTTTTTACGAGCTAAAGCTAACAAGAAGAACCACATTAATGCCAGGCTATCACCAATCTTCGTATCAGCACGAAGTATCTTGATTTTTTCGCTGTCGAATACATCAGCGCTAACCTTGAACCAGCTCTCCATGTCGTCCTCCTACAATAACTTCTTCCATAATGGCTGCCGTCTAAGTAACCTTACATACTTCATGAGTGCTTTCTTTCTCATAGATAATTTCTCCCTATTTTCTCTATCCACTCGTCCCTGCTATGTTTATCTTCATAGCAGGGACGAGCAAATCGCCTTAACCGCAAGTCTGTTTCCCTGTCCAAATGAGGTCCGAGTCTGCCTTTATGATGTTCGTAACATAACCAGATCGTTAAACCAAGCTTGTCGGAAATCTTTCTTCCGGCTCTTCCGAATATCACGTGATGACGTTCAAGGTTACGTGTTGTGCCACACATAAAGCACTCTTTTTCTGACTGTAGAATACTTTTTTTACTCACGCTGTCTGCCCCATTTCTTCAAGTAATGTCTTAATAGCTGTATGAGCAAGCGCATATTGAGGAATTGTAACCATTTTTTCAAGCTCTTCAATAGTCAAGTCCTTAATGTTTTTGTAGGCAGCAAGCGGTCTGCCGTTCTTATCGTGACCATTAGCAACAGTTACAACAATGTCACCTTGAGGGGTAATCTTAACAAATTTATCTCCGGTGGCTTGCGGTTGAGCTTTAGGCTTTTGCTCTGTGTTTTTGGCTTTAAAATCTTGCTTCGGTTCCGGTGCACAAGCTGAATTTCCGTCATCGTCCTCTTGCGCAAGTCCAAGAGCCGCTGCAAGGCTGTATCTTCTAGCATATGTCAGCGTACTGCCAAAACCCTGGGCATCATTTTTCTGAATAGGATAACTGCTCGTTACCTTAATAAATTGACCGCTGCTATGCATGATCAGTGTAGTAACAGCAAGCTTATTATTTTCTACAATTCCTTCGTTAGCCTGGAATATGCTTAAGCCGTTCTTGCTAAGCGGCTCACGTGCTACGTTCAGGCATTCCGCTAAATCCGCATATTTACTTTTAAAAAACGGGTTGTCACAGCCTTTGACAGCATTTTTCATTTCACCCTGAGCCTTTGCTAAGGCTTCAGCCAAAGCATCGATTTTCTCGCTCATTTCCATTTAAATCACCTTTCCTTCCTTAACCAGTTCTTCAAGTCTGCTGTAAAGCTTAAGAGTAGTTTCAGCATCCCAGTGACAGCATTCACAATAACTGCCAACTTTAGGATATGTTTGCATATTTACCGAACTGTTAGCCTGTTTTTCCTGGTGGTATCCGAAGTGTTTATACTTACATTTGCCATTCCTGGTACAGTGTGAGCAAGTCTTAAAGTCTTTCAACCAGCTCTCTTTCGTCTGCTTATGCTCACCATGCTTCCTTTTTCTGAAAGCTTCAAATCCTTCCATGCTAAGTCCGCTGCGAGCTAACACGGCGTTAACCTGTTCATTAGTTACCATATACATCCTCCTTTTGAATTCCGAAACCAAGCTTTAAATCAGCATAGGCTTTAACCACTCTTCCTTGTGCAGTTGTATAGCCTTTTTGCTGAAGCTCTTTGTTCCATTCCCTTATAAGCGAGTAGCCTTTTCCAACGCCTACGCCTAAAAGGTTGGCAATATCTTTAGCTGTGTAGAATCTGCTTTCCATGTTTGACAACCTCTTTTCCGTATGCTATACTATATATGACCTATTTTTTAAACCGATTTCCTTTCGACTTTATTTATAGGTTAAAGGCTCTCTATTAGCGTGGGGGGTCTTTTCTTTTTGCTCTTCTTCAATACCAATCAATACAAGCAAAGCCTGTGCACCTTCCCGGCATTCTTTTAAAAGATTGTCACCGAGGTGCTTTTTTTGTACTGTTTTCGCTACCATTTGCGGAAACAATTCAACCACTTCACCGACTTCTTTTTGCGCCCTTAACATATTCACTGCTAAATCATCAACAGGAGGAATAAGTCCAAAAACGTCGCAAAACACTACATTTCTTTGCAGGTGCTGTACACGTAACCACGGTGTACGATAGAGTTTTGACATTGCTAGTGCAATAACATCAGGGCATTGCCGCCAGTCAATCTCATAGTCTTTCAAGCAGCTAGAAGAAATCCCTAGTTTTTCTGCCGCCTTAATGCGGTTCAAACCTGCATATTCTCTAGCTGTTTTGTAGATATTAGTTTGAGTTTCAGACATTTTAAAAAACTCCTTTATGGTATAATACAAGTATGGCAGTTAACCAATCGTTATAAATCTGCCATCATTGATTTTTCACTGTGTAGTAATTAACAGTGACCACATCTCCAGGCTGGAGATAACGGCGGTTGGCGGTCAGGTGCTGGTTGTCTTTGCTCACGTTATACCAAAATTCATCAAAACAAATTCTTGTTTTGTTAAGAAGGAAATACTTGTCAGCGATTCCATACATGGTTTCGCCTTCTTGTACAATGTGCGTAATTGTGTGCCTTTGTACCTGGCTGTCCGAAAATCCGCCAATCAAGCTTAAGCAACACCATGCAAAGATAATGCATACACAGATTTGCAATACCTTTTTCATCTTTTTCACTCCTTTGTAGCAATTTCCGGTTTTTCTACCACCGTCAAGATTCTGTAATTTTCATGACGATAGCAAGCCCAAAAGCACTTACACGCTTCAGTTTCATTTTTCTCAGTAAACGTATCAAGTTTTACCTTGCCAGTTTCCAAGTTTTGAAAAACAACTACCCAGTCTTTACATTTATACATCTCTTCATCTCTCCTTTACGCTTCCAAAAAATAATCAACACTTACGCCGAAGTATTCGGCAAGTTTTTGCAACGCTTCAACATTAGGTTTGTTTCTGCCATTTTTCCAAGTTGAAAAAGCTGAATTGCTAAGTCCGGTTGCCTTCGCAACTTGATAAGCAGTAACATTGTTTTTCTGCATTAATTCAGCAATTTTTCTATACATTTCAGCACTCCTTTCTTGACGTTCAATTTTGAACGTGATATACTTTAATTGACAAATGTAAAATACTTAAAATTATTTTACGGCTTTAAAGTATTTTTGTTTTACATCTTAGTAATATTATAACATAATGTGTTAGAGTTGTAAAGTAGTTTTACTTTGCTTTTGTAAAATATTTTTTCGAGGTATCGAATGTACGAAAAATTTGAAGCTCTTCTAAAAGAACACAATACAACAGCATATCAAGTTGCTAAAGCAACTGGTATCAGCAACTCAACATTTTCTTTATGGAAAAGTGGTCGTTCTGAGCCAAAAGTAGCGACCATACAAGCTATTGCTAATTACTTTGGCATTCCTGCTGGTTACTTTTATGAAGATAAAGACTATGCTCTTGGTGTAACGGAACAACAAGCAAAGTCCCTCGGCATAGACACTGAAGCAGTAAAGCAGCAGCTCAACGCCCAGCTTCTCGACGAACAGGCTATTGAGATTGCGAAACAGATTCAGAAACTCGATGACACTCAAAAGATGGCTATCGAGCAAATTATAAAAGGGCTGTTGCAAGGCAAAGGCAAGGCCTGACTTCCCCTTCGCCAGCATGGCATAATACCTTGCAATCTAAAGAAAGGAGGTTAAAACGAAGTCGATGTCATACCACTAACGAGTATGCACAGCTGATTCGACAATTACCAACAGAGCATGTGTATTTCCTGCTACTCTGCATAGAAATTGCCAACCAACTGGTTGCAAAAAAAGCAAGCTGAAACTGTAAAATGCGGACTTAATGATTCAACTTGATGTTAGGGGGATTCTCTTTAGGGAGCCATTTTGTAGAGGAACTACAGCGATAAGAGGGCGCATATGTCTGTCCTCTTTTTCGTGTACAGAAAAAGAAAGGAAGTCGGTATTAATGTTCGGGTGGTTTTCACGTAAAGCATCAAAGGAAGACATTCAAAATTATATAAAAATGCTAACCACTGTAGCCATGGAAGACAAATACGAAGATAAGGCACAGCTTACCAATATGTATAATTTCATAAAGGAAAAACATATTACAGATGAACAACTTGCTGAAGCTCAATCTATGGCTTGTAATAACATCTGGTCTAATATAATGCAGGACGGAATAGTAACAGAAGATGAAGCACAGAAATTTAGCAAGTATTTGCTTGTATGCGAACATCTCACTCCTAAAGAAGTAAAATACTGGAATGGAAAAATAGAGCTAAACAGAACCCTATATGACATCACAGTTAACGATAAATTACCAATCTATGATAAAAATGATGTTCAGATCATATATAAGGACGGCGAGATACTTCATTATTCAGCATACGCAGATATAATGAAAATGAAAACTGTTACCAAAAAAATTAATTATTCCGGACCATCTGCATCTATACGCATCTGTAAAGGCGTTCGCTATCATGTAGGCTCTATGAGTGTATCAAGAAAAACTTCCTCTTTTTGGACTTCTGATTCGTGGGGCATCTTTTGGATAAGCAATATGCGTATAGGATTTTTAGGCAGCTCAAAAGCTTTTGCTTTTCCAATCTCCAAACTCTTCTCTATTTCCGACGGTGACGGTGGATTACACATCTTTAAAGAAGGACGAGCAACGCCGTACATTATACGCCTATCCGAATACGAGGAACCATGTGCTATAATATCGAATTTGCTTAACAAACAATAAAGGAAGTCAGCATCAATGAAAAGAATAATCATAGCACTAATAACTATTTTTTGTATCGGAACATTTACGCTGTCGGCAGAAGCTTATGTAGCTAATCGCAACACTGGCAAGATACACACAAACACCTGTAGCTCTGTATCAAAAATGAGTAACGGCAATAAGGTTTACATCGAATCACAATCAGAAGCAAGAGCATCTGGATATACACCTTGTAAACGCTGTCACCCATTCTAGGAGGTCGGTATCATGAAAAAGCTTTTTCTTGTGCTTGCTGCCCTACTTGTTTTTACAATATCATCATTTTGTGAAGCGTCAGAAGCAACAAACGCAAAGTACATCAATGACAATTATTTTGCAGTAACGGTTTCTATCTTAAAAAATGACTTTTTCCCTAAATTTGAAAACATCATGAAAACATATCCGGAAAATGCGAAAGATATTGCAGGAGCAGATTTAGCAATATATACCAAACCTAAATTGCAAGAGCTAAAAGAAAAACTGCAAAATGATTCCAGGGCAAAAGATTCTTATATTGCAACATTGACAGATACATATATTTCTTGCGTAATAAACTTTTTGGATGTAACGGCACGAGTAAAAGACAAGCCATCACTAGACAAAAACACCTGGCTTGCAGATTGGAAGGATTCGGCTGCTAAAGTCAAGGAAGCAAACGACAAATTCAAACAAGCATATAGCAGTACGCAGTCGACAAAATAAGTCAGCAGACCAGAAATGGTCTGCTTTTGTGCTTTTTGAAATAAAAAAAGGCTTGAAAAACAGTCTGAACATAAAATTCCAGGTTGCTTTTCAAGCCAGTGTTTTTATACAGTTTATATCACTATTTTTATAAATTAAAAATCTTATCAGAGCTTCATATTTAGCTTATATGAGCATTTAATTTTTACTAATATAAATATAAGCAGAAGCCTTGAAAAGTCGCGTATAAGCTAAATACTAAAGAGATTTTTTTGCATTTTTTGGCAAAAATTACATGAAGGGAGCTGCGAAACATGACAGTAACAAAAAATCCGAAAACAGGAAAATGGGACTGCGCTTTTTGGTATAAAGATTGGCAAGGCGTACGCAAACATACAACAAAAAGAGGTTTTGATAAAAAGCGCGATGCTGAAAAATACGAAAGCGATATGAGAAACAAAACTCATACGCATGATCCGAAATTTAGCGAAGTTATTGCAGCATACCGGGAGGAGCTAGACAGCAAACTAAAGCTAGGAGAATTAAAGCAATCGACCGTTGACGGGAAAATCCAGGCATTGGAATATTACGTTCTCCCCTTCTTTGAAAATATGAACGTCGATAAAGTCACTCCGCTTCAAGTTATGCGCTGGCTTGCACTTCAAAATGAAAAATCAGAAAAAGAACGTCTTTCAAGCAGACTGCTAAACCGTATTCGCTCAGAACTAAACCAGGTATTTGAATTCTCAAAAAGAAACTTCGGGACAAAAAATAACCCTGTCACTCTTACTGACAGGGTAAAGCCATATTCAAACGATACACGTGCGAAGTTATGGACAGTTGAACAGTATAAGGTTTTCTATGATGACATTGAGATAGCTTCACATAGAGTGCTATTCAATATCATCTTTTGGGCAGGCTTGCGAATAGGTGAAGTTCTGGCACTAAAAATCGAGGATATATCTCCATATAAAATTCACGTTGACAAATCACTCATGAGGATAAACAATAAAGACGAATACGTCATCAGCACAACCAAGACAAGAAGTTCCGTTCGTGATGTTGAAATACCGAAATACCTCTATCATCAAATCATGGACTACATAAGCACTCTTTACAAGGTCAAAGCCGAAGATTATATCTTTGACGGCATAAAGCCGACGGCTATCAGAACATATATGCGCTATCACTGCATTAAGTTAGGCTTGCCAAGAATCAGCCCTCATATTCTCCGGCACAGCTATGCTTCCATGCTTTACGCAACTACCGGAGATATTTTGGCAGTCGCTGAACAGATTGGTCACGCAGATACAAATACAACCTTTAAATTTTATGCTCACATGATGCCCGAAGCTAATAGAAAAGCTGTCGACAAATTAGAGAGCCTAACTGTGGATAACTTGCCCAAAAATAGCGAATTTTAATTTTTGGAACTCATTTTGAACTCAATCAATAAAAAAAGAACCGCCAAACCCCATAAATACTAGGGTTGGGCGGTTTTTGTTTATAGTCCATCCGCCTCTATACTTTCAAGACAGGCGCACGGCAAGGCTCCCTTTCTCTCTCATCTATCAGTTTATCTGGTCAATATTCACTCGTCAACGGCAAAAACAGGGGTATTATTTCGCCGCGAGTATTTTTTACTTACTTTATGTAGTGAACATCATAGGCAATTGACTGCACACGCTTAGCTTCTGCATCATAATCAAAAAGCAACACCGCAGGCTCACCGCTGTACGCCAGCTTCAGCTCGCCCCGGTCAATAACCACGCTCTGCCCCACGTTCATATCCATCCACTGCGGGGAACCGGTCTGATTGCAGACAATTATCGTCACATCAGTTACCTTAGATGCATGCAGCCAAGCGGGAAGCGGATTACCGCATACCTGTGTCGGTGGCCAGGCTGCAATATCAACAATAATTTCAGCCCCCTGTGCCTTCGTCCCCTTGTAATATTCCGGGAACCACAGGTCAGCGCACACCAGCACGCCTGTCTGCAGTCCGCTGCAGGGAAGCACGGTAAAACTGTCACCCTTGCGCGCCCAAGACTCGGATGCCATGCACTCGCCAAAGAGCTTGCGGTGACGGCCGATGATTTCACCATCAGGACCAAAGACAAGACAGCTGTTGAAGTTTTTATCACAGGCAGCATCATATTCGCCGCAGCCTAAAAAGAGGGTAATGCCATATTCACAGCACAATTTACGCAGCGGCTCCAGCTCAGGTGACGGTTGTGGCACTACCACAGCGTTTTCATCTATGCGATAAAAATAATATCCCTGTACTGCCACCTCCGGCGTTAATACCCAGTCTGCGCCCTGCTCTGCAGCAATACGCACTGCCTGCTCCAATATCTGCAGATTGCGCTCCTGCGGACCGCAGCTGAGCTCTAAATGACATAAAGCAATTTTCATTCCATTGCCTCCGAAAATTCTAAACAATCATTTTTTCTATTTTATTGTATATACTAAGAATATAGTCAAGCAAAAGATACTACCAAGCAGCTTAGTTATGTCAAAAGATATGTAGAAAATACCTGTTAGATGTCAGAAGCATTACCTGACGCATTATTTATTAACAAAGAAACGTCAGCGAAGCGAAATACTTTGTTAAGCACCCGACGCTGACGTTTTTTTACTTTTGTATGCGTTTTATCGCTTCACGCTTCATGCTGCATTCCGCGCCATAGGCAGACTTATCCTCGAAGCCATACCAACGCGCGAAGCAACCGCCGCCGCACAATTTAAAATCGTCGCATTGGCGGCAAAAGTCCATAGACTCGGCAATCACCTGCTTAGTTTTTTCTATCAGAGCAGGCTCAAAACCGTTATAAACATTGCCAAGGTAAAAATCCGCATTGCCTACCAGCGAGGAGCAGGCGTAAATATCCCCCTTGGCATCCACAAAGGCTGCTTCACCGTTCATGGCGTAGCAATGGCCGAAGGTCAGACTGCAATCCTTACACAAAAGCTGCGCCCGCTCCTGCTGCGCAATCGCTATGCGCATTCCTGTGAGCTTCGCCAGCTCGTCGCAGCGCGCAAAAACGCGCTGCATAGCCTGCTGCATCGCTGCAGGCGTTGGCGGCTGCAGATTGCGTCCGCGTCCCTGCCCGCGCAGGATGTCAAAGCCGATTTTACGGATGTTGCCCAAAAAGTAGGCAAAATCCACAATGCCTTCAAGTGTATCTACATTTTCCGATGTCACTACACAGGTCACGCCGCAGGCAATATTGTTACGGCGTAAAACCTCAATACCTTTGAGGATTTCTCCGGTTGCACCATAGCCATTCTTTTTCAGCCTCAGCTTGTCATTGACCGCCGGTCTGCCGTCAAGGCTCACGCCAATAGCAACCTTATTTTTATAGAGGTACTTGGCAATCTTATCAGTAAGCAAAGAGGCGTTAGTCTGCAGCTGCAGTACGGCAGGCGGCTTTTCCTTATGCACATAATCTACCACTGCCTTCAGGCAATCAAAGTTCAGCAGCGGCTCGCCGCCGCTGAACTGAATTACGAAGCGTTCACCGCCGTCCGCCGCCAGCTTAACTGCTGCCAACGCTGTTTCCGGTGACATCATACTGCGTTCATGCTCGGCAGCATAGCAGTAACGGCAGGCAAAGTTGCACTGGCCGGTCAGGCTCAGCACTAACATTTTAATGCCCATCTGCTCTGTCCTCCAGCTCGCCCTCCATATCAAGGTAGAGCTTTTGCAGCTCTTCTTTGGTTTCCGGCTTAGCCTGCCACAGTCCGCGCTGTTCTGCCTCCAGCAGAATTTCCGTCATGCGCTGCAGCGCCCAGGGGTTCACATCACGCAGCCATTCCTGTACTGCCGGGTCAAAGGTATATTTTTCAGCATATTTTTCGTACATCCAGTCCTCCATAACGGCGCTCGTCGCATCCCATTGGAAGCTGTGCGCAATCATGTTGGCCATATCGGCAGCGCCCTTATAGCCATGCTGCATCATGCCCTTGATAAACTTAGGATTAATCGCCTCGCTGCGGAACAGGCGCTTTGCCTCCTCCTGCACGCTGTGCATCGTCACACGCGTCCTGTCGGTACTATCGCCGCAGTAGGAGCGCGGCGCGCTGCCCTTAATCGAACGCACTGCTGCAATCATGCCACCATGATATGCATTGTAGTCATCACTGCTGAGCATATTTGTTTCGTGGTTATCCTCGTTTTTAATCGTAATATCCAAGCTGCCCATACGCTTGCGGAACTGCTGCGGCAGGAATTTACCCTTGGTTTTGCCGCCATAGGCATGACCGCCCCAACGTACATAAACATCGGCAATATCATCAATGGTTTCCCAGTTCTTGCTTTCCAACAGCGCCGCAACGCCTGCGCCATAGGTTCCCTGCGCATCGCCAAAGACGCGGAAGGCCGCCTGACGCCATGCTGCAGCGTGCTCCATACCCTCCTGCTGCTCCAGCTCCCTGGTATCCTCCTGAATATGCTTGCGTACAAAGTTTAAGTCATCAGGCTCATCCTGCTCCGCTGCCAACAGCACCGCCTTATCCATCACTTGCATTACCGACGGCATAGTATCGCGGAAGAGGCCGCTGATACGCGCCGTAACGTCAATACGCGGACGTTTGAGCTCCATCAGCGGAATGACCTCCAGGCCGTTGATACGCAGGCTGCCGCTCTGGTACTTGGGACGGATGCCCATGAGATAGAGGAATTCAGCAATACACTGGCCATGACTGCGCATATTCGCGCCGGACCAGAAGACCATACCGATATTTTCCGGATAATGACCTTCCTCCGCAATGAAGCGCTCTACCACCTGGTTGCCCAGTGTCTGGCCGATTTCCCATGCCGCCGGAGTTGGCAGGCAGCGCGGGTCCACACCGTAGAAGTTGCGTCCTGTCGGCAGCAAATCAGCGCCGCCGCTGGAGGGCGCACCACTAGGACCAGGCTCGATATATTCGCCCTCAAAGCCACGCAGCATATTGGTAATTTCCTGCTTCGTTAAAAGCAGATTGGGGTAAAGTGTATCTACAATATAGTTGCATACCACTTCCAGCTTTTCTCTGCTTTCCGCCGGTGCCTGCTGCACCCAGGGCAGCTGCAGAGCGTCGGCAACAGCTTCCTTCACAAAGTCACGCTGCTGCAGGCAGCGAATCAGCTCGCGGCACTGATTGGCGATACGGTCAATCAGCATACCATAGGTGATATTCAGCGGTTCGTATATCAGGCTGCTGTTTTCCAGCAGATAGTAATAATCAAAGCCATACAGCGCAGCAATTGCCTGCGTCAGGCTGGGGATATTGCCGTTATCAAGACGCAGCAGCAGCCACAGATAATCCTCCAGCTGCTGGTCCTCCGGCGGCTGTCCCATAATATGCAGGCCTGTGTGTACCTCCATATTCTTCAAATCCGTAATGTAATTATGCAGATTCATCACGTATTCGTCGAAGGGCTTTTCTTCATCGTAAGTAACCTCATCCTGCAGGTTGGCCTCGGCAACCTTCGCCAGTACAAGCTCCTGCAAGCGCGGCAGATTATCCGGCTGCGTGCTGCTGAAGTGCACGTATTCGTCCATGAGCTTTTCCAGCTCCTCCAGCTCGTCGTACACTCCCGCTTGTGTCTGCGGCGCCGGCAAATGCTCAATCAGGCAGGCAGCGCCACGGCGTTTTGCCTGAATGCCCTCACCGGTAATAGTGATGTTATAAGGATAAATATTCGGCAAATCTCCCAGCGCCAAATCCGGGTAGCAGCTGCAATCAAGGCCGGCGTTCTTGCCCGGCAGCCATTCCAGGCTGCCATGCGTACCGATATGCGCAACAGCGTCTGCCTGCCAAACATCGCGTACCCAACGGTAGAAGGCAAGATATTGATGCGTCGGTGCAACGTAAGGATCGTGGTAAATTTTCTCCGGGTCCTCGCCAAAACCACGCGGCGGCTGCACGGTTACGAAAACATTTCCGTTCATCGTTCCCGGTACCAGGATATCGCCGTCATATTCCATGACAGTGCCGGGCGCTTCGCCCCAATCCTTCACCAGCTGCTCCTGCACCTTTTTGTCCATCAGCGCAAAGAATTCTCTATATTCTGCTCCCGTCAGCTTATAGGCAGCATCAACCTGCTTTTCCGTCAGCATACTGCGGTCATTGGTGGCATTAGCCGTCAGCTGTTTGATAAATTCCTTCGTATCCTCAGGAATCCAATCTACCTTATAGCCACGCTCGCGCATAGCAGCCAGCACGCGACGGATGCTTTCGATTGTATCTAAACCGATAGCACTGCCGATATTGGAATTACGTGGCGGATAGTTATGGAAAATAATAGCGATTTTCTTCTCGCTGTTGGCCTTGTGGCGCAGCATCGCCCACTTCTTCGCCTTGGAGGCCATGCGCTTTACACGCTCCATATTAGGCAGATAGCGGACATCGCCGTTTTCCAGAATTTTTTTGTGTGCTATAGGCACGCCGTGAATAATACCATCAAATTCCGGCAGAGAAACGCTGATGGAAACCTCCATGGCGTTCATGCCTTCAAAGCTGTCCTTCCATTCCTCAAAGGGCGCAATTGTCGTATAGGCAGCCAAAACCGGTACGTTAAGCTTTTTCAGATAATCAAGGTTAATCGAACCGCCGGTAGTCATGGAAAACTTCATGACATTCAGCAACACATCGATTGCAGGCACACCGTCCGCATTGCAGAAGAAGCTGTTGAAAACCTGCGTCAGACTGGGCATGCCCATCTCCTCCACCGGCATGCCGTTGCTGAAAACGCAGACAGCGTTGACGCCCTGTGCTTCCAGCTCTTCTATTATCGCAGTCTGGTAGGTCAAATCGCCCCACACCCATTCGTCGCGATAAAAAAGAATACCGGCTGTCGGACGGCCGCTGACGCAAAAATCACGCTGGTATTCCGCTAAATCGGTATATACCTTTTTCGCGCGCGGGTGATAAATACCGCACCAGTGAATCGGGTTAGGCTCATCGACTGTAATAGTCTCACCTTGCAACAGCTGCTGCAGATATAACCACAGATTGCTATAGTTGATTTCGCCGCCGAACATGCAATATTTTTTGATAACAGCAAGCTGCTCTGGTGTCAGTCCCTGCGCCAGCTCGCCCTCCTTGCTGCCGGCAGCATCAATATAAAAGGGCAGGCGCAACTGCTTCAGCAAGCTTACACAGCGCTGCAGAAACGGTGTATCCAGACCTGTACCCATCCATTTCATAATGACCAGCTTGGAGCCGGCAAGCTCCTTGTGCCATTTATCATCCCAAGCCGTCGCATCTGTAATCCAACGGCAGGCGCAGGCATTATCTAGCTTGCCTTCCTGCTGCAGCTTTTCCATAGTCTGCTGCATCATACCCATGCGGCGAATAACATTCGTCAAGAAAATAACCTTCATAATTTCCACCTCATCTTAAAAGAACTGCTTCTGCATTCTGCGCAGCAGATACAGGAAGTACGGCGTACCTAAAAACGCCGTCATAATGCCTACACGCACCTCTGCCGGCGGCATAATAATGCGTCCCAGCGAATCGCAGAATACCAAAAAGGCTGCGCCGCCAAGTGCGCTGGCAGGCAAAAGCACGCGATGGTCAGGACCGATAAGCATACGCATCATATGCGGAATAACCAAGCCGACAAACCCGATATTACCACTGACGCAAACGGAGGTAGCAGTAGTCATAGCTGCTACAAAAAGCAGCCCCATGCGGAAAGCAGTAACAGGCATACCAACGGCTTTGGCTTCCGTTTCGCCCAGCACCAGAATGTTCAGGTGACGTGCCAGCAGGCACATAATAATAATGCCGCACAGCACAGGTCCCACTGCCAGATATACGTGCTCCCAGCGACGGTAATCAAGCCCGCCGACCATCCAGAACAGATATTGCTGCAGCTTCTGCTCGTTCATAAAAGTGAGCAGACCGGAGGTAATGGCACCCAAAAGCATACCCACAGCAACGCCTGCCAAAAGCAGCGTCATAACAGGAATTTTGCCGTTACGCATCGCCAAAAACACTGTTAGGCACACAGCGCAGATACTGCCGCAAAAAGCGAAGGCCGGCATAGCAAACATACTGCCGGAGGCTGCACCCAAAGCAATAGAAAGCACCGCACCTGTAGCAGCACCGGAGGAGATACCGATAAGACCGGGATCTGCCAGCGGGTTGCTGAAGATGCCCTGCATTACAGCGCCGGAAATCCCCAGAGCCGCACCTACAAGCACACCTACCAGCATACGCGGCAGGCGGATATACCAGATAACAGCAAGCTGCTCCCTACTGTAATCAGCCCCGGTAAAGCCCGGCAGATTAAGCTGAGAGCCGATAACCGCCAACGCTTTGCCCACAGGCACATCTATCTGACCGAAGGTCAGCGATACACAGGCAATAACAACTAAGAGAACTGCTAAAAGAATAATAGCCAATGGACTCCGTTCACGTTTAATAATCATCTACAAACACACTTCCTCAAAAAATTTCCGGATATACAGCATGCGCGATGTTTTCAATAGCATCGACAATATGCTGGCTGGCAACATAGCGGTATTTGTCCGAAACAAACTTAATCTGCTTGTTGCGTACAGCCTTGACATCACGATAAGCAGGGTCATTCATTACGGCATAAGCATAACCCTGCACATCCTGTTTATTGTTATAATTCCAGGTCGGCAGCATAAAAATATCCGGATTTATGCGTACCACCTGTTCCTTGCTGATAGCAGGCATACCATGCTCACTCTTGTTTTCATCGGCAACAATGGCTGCGCCGTTAATTACATGCGCCATCGTCAGCATGCTGTCGAGCAAATCTCCTCTCCGCCCCATGGCAGAGGTAAAATTAAAGGCTACAGCAACGCGCCTTTCGCTTGACGGAATCCGCCGCAAGCGTTTTTGCAGCTGCTGCAGGTGCGTGTCCATCTTCTGCACCATCAGCTCCCCCTGCTGCTTTTCGCCCACCGCTGCAGCTATGCCGCGGATTTTTTCGCACATCTGCTGATAATTATGCGGACTGCGCGCTATATACACAGGCACGCCCAACCCCTCCAGACTGCGGACCAAATCACTTGAGGTAGCAGTCGAAGCAACAACAAGATCAGGCTGCAATGCGTAAACCGCTTCCGTATTATCCGGCACCTTGCGTCCCACAGTATAGGCCTGCTCCTTGGTAATAAAGCTTATTTCGCTGTCGCCCGCCCAACGGCTGTAGGCCATAATGCGTTTGATGTCAACTAAATCGGTAAGGATTTCATCCGTACCATATGTAAGCGAAACTATCCGCTGCGGCTTATGCTCAAAGTGCAGCGTCCTTCCGGCATCGTCCGTAACGCTGTAGGCTGCATCCGCCGCCGGCGGTGCAGGAACATCGGCAGCCTGCTGCTTACTGCATCCTGCAGTAAATACCAAAAGCAACAGGCTTATAATCATCAATAGCTTTTTCATAGACCACCTACTCTACTTTATTCTTTTTCCTGCGGATAAAGCAATTCCACAGTCGCTCCAGCATGTAAGCACTGCCCTGCAGGCCTACCATCGGCTGCTTGGTAATAAACACCTCATCATTCGTAGGATAGCAGATATTGCAGGCATCAAAGCTGCACTGCTTTCTGCGATAAAGAACCGAGCTTTCGCTGCTGCTTGCCAGCAGCAGTACATTTTCACAGGTTTTAAAATATTCACTGATGGCAGCATCGTCCACGCCGACAGTGTAAATCGCCTCTGCAGTGTCGCAGGCAGGCGCATCTTTGAGCGGTTGCTGGCAGATGACCGTCAGACTGCCGATATCGGTCCATTCGGTGCGCAGCGTCTGTGCGAGGCACAGCGCCTGCGTCGCAGGCGCGCTGACGAGCACGTTGTCAAACCACATGCTACCCCAAAGCGCAATCGCTTCATTATTACGGCTCATCAGGTAATTATCCTGCGCCTGAGCTTCTGCCGTCACCTTGTCCAACGCAGGAGCCGGCAACTGCGCGTTTATCTGCTGCAGCCAGCGCAGCGTTCCCTGCACCCCGTAAGGCAGTCCGGCAAAAATATACGGCGTGCCGTATTGCTTCTGCAGATATTCGGCAAGCGGCAACCCCAGCTCCGCATTCGTAACAATGTTCAGCGCAGCTTCAGGCAAACGCTGCAGCTCCTCCAGCGTGCATTCGCAGCCGGGAGTGCACAGCACCTCATAGCCTGCCAGCTGCAGTAAGCGTTTTAATTCCCGCGTATCGGCCGCACCCTGCAGATAAAATTCCGATTGTCCTAAAATATTCACTGCCAAGGACTTTGCTGTCGCAGTCTGCGGCAACAGCTGCGCAAACAGCTTCTTGGCAGCCTTGGCGTAGCCCTCGGCAAAGCCGCCGACCATACCGCCGCTGTCCAACGTAACTACCGGAAACGGCAGCTGCAGCTTGCGCGCCATGCCTGCCAGGTCATCACCGATTAAGCTCAGTGAACAGCTGCTTTCCAAAAGCAGTATCGACGGCTTGTGACCATTCTCCAACATGCGCTGCAGTTCCTGCGTTACATATTCCTCGGAGCCGTAAATAACAGCGTTATTATCAGGCTGCGAGCCGTAAAAGCGCGTATACATATCGGGACGCGCCTTTTCCAGATGTCTCAAAGCATAAAAATAACACCACAACGGTCCGTTAATCAAAACCTCACTCTTGTCAATAGCAGCGAAAAAGGCTCCTGCACCTGTCAGCGCACAGGTATCCACACGCTCGCAGATATTGCCCCAACCTTGCTTTTCAGACATAGCGCACGCCTCCCTTCAGCCTGCTGCACAGGCTCTGATAGATTCCCTGCATCATCTTGATCTCACCGGCAACGGCAACCTGCGGCAGCATCGGCAGGAAAATCTGGCGTGCCTCCTTATTCTGCAGTTCGTGCGTTGTCAGCACGATGTCTGCATCTGCTACCAGCTTTTCACCCTCCGCCGTAGTATAAACAGGCACATCGCTGTTTTCCTGCACAACCTTCAGCATCGCTTCGCGCTCATCACCGTCATAGGAATCCAAGAGAATAATGCCGGTAAGATTCAAGCGCAAAAGCTTGATGGTCTGCAGGATATTCCCCGGATGAAAATATCTCAGAATACGGCCGATGCACAGCACTGTTTTCTTGCCTTCCGTTACCGGCAGAAAATGCTGCAGCTGCTCATCTAAGCGCTGCTGCTCCAGCCTCAGCACCTGCTCTGCCAACGCCTCACGTCCCAGCATACGGCCGATGCTCATAATCCAGTCCTGCGTTTCCTGCCAGCCGACAGGATAAATATCGGCCAGATAATGTGTGCCGTATTTTTCCTGCAGCTGCTCCGCAACCTTACGCAAGCCGATATGCGTCTGCCCGCGGCCGCCAAGCACAACCGCATATTCGGCAGCCGCCACCTTTTCCAGCTCATCCATAGCCATATAGCCGGGAAACTGACCGATAACCTCTACGCCGAACTCCTGCAGAATACGGGTAACCTCTTTTGCGTAATGGCCCCACGGGCCGCCGTTATCGCCTAAAAGCAGGACGCTGTCCTTTTGCTTGGTACAAGGCTTGACGAAGCGCTCCAACAGCTTCTGCGTAATTTCAAAATATCCGTCATAATATTCCGCACCCAAAAAGCCGCAGCATTCCACAGTAAAGATAGGAACATTGTATTCCTCCTCCACCTCGCGTGCCACAGATTCCACATCGTCACCGATAACACCGGCAACGCAGGAATTGGCAATCATCAGGCATTTTGGCTTATAGGTTTCAATGGCAAAGCGCAGGCATTTTTCCAAACGCGCCACACCGCCGAAAATTGCGTCCTTTTCCTGCATCTGGCTGCTGAGCAGCGGAACGGAGCTCCATTGCTCGCGTTCATTCTCGGAAAGCGTGCGGTATTGGGAATTGATATCCATCGTGCGTGCTACATGAGCACAGGCACGCGGGCTGTGAAAAACTACCACAGCGCCGTCCATGTAGGCAACAGCGCGCCACACGCCCGGCATACTGCAGCTGCAGCTTTTGCGTGCGCTGTAAAAGCGTCTTGTTTTAATTGCCATATTCGGCCACCAGCTTTTCAAGCTCCTCAAAGCTCATCGGCGTAGGAATAGCCATGTTTTCATTATGCCAGATATCATGCGCCAGCTTGCGGTAAACACCGGCCTGAGCGCTTTCCGGTGCATATTGCAGTACCGTCTGGCGATTGTTTTCCGCCTTATTGACGATAACGTCACGCGGAATAAAAGCAATCAGCTGAGTGTGCAGGCGTTTGGCAAACTCCTGCAGCAGCTGCTGCTCGTTAGGTGTATTACGGCCGTTGCCGATGATACCGCCAAGACGCACACCGCCACGCATAGCAAAGCGTTTAACGCCCTTGGCAATATTATTGGCAGCGTACAGGCTCATCAGCTCGCCGGAAGAAACAATATATATATCGGTTGCGTAGCCTTCGCGGATTGGCACAGCAAAGCCACCGCAAACTACGTCACCTAAAACGTCATACATAATCAGGTCCTCGTCTGTCAGCACCTCCAATGAACGCAGCTTTTCCAAAGCTACGATAATGCCGCGGCCCGCACAGCCTACACCCGGCTCAGGACCACCGGCCTCTACGCATTTGATGCCGTTATAGCCTGTATGAACAATATCCTCTGCCGCAACCTCATCATTATCACGCACCATATCCAGCACAGTCTGGCTGCAGATGCGTCCCAACAAAAGTCTGGTAGAATCATTTTTCGGATCGCAGCCGATCTGGCAAACCTTAAGACCATCCTCACTGAATGCAGCCGACAAATTTGATGTTGTTGTAGATTTGCCGATACCGCCCTTACCATAAATCGCAATTTTTTTCATTAGATATTGACCTCCATCCTATACTAAAAAACTCCTATTCAAATAGCAAGAAAATATGATATAATTTACTAGATAAAAAGGAGTGATATTACTCCTTTTAATATTAAACTATATACTAGTATTATAGTCAAGCTTATGAGGAATAATTATGATTAATAAAGACAAGCGAAAGTACTTTACTGCCGGCGAATTAGCTGCAATTTTTAATATATCTAAGCAATCATTGCTCTACTATGACAAGGTTAACCTGCTTTCACCGGACTTTGTCAGTGAAAATGGCTACCGCAATTATTCTATCCAGCAATTTCTGGATTTGGAGATAATCGTCAACCTGCGTGCGCTGGATATCAGCATTGCCAATATCAAAAAATATCTGGAGGACCGCAGCAAGGAGCATTTTCTGCAGCTGCTGCAGGAAAAAACAGCGGAATGTCAGGCAATCATCCACAACAATCAGGAAATCTGCGACACCATCGAACGCATCAAGGAGGATATGCACGTCAAGGAGCTTAATACATGTCGCCACCTGACGCTCAGCTGGCAAAATGACCGTCTGCTGCGTCTGACGCCGCTTGCGGAAAGTGATGACGGCAAAAGCCGTATTACCAAATTTGCCCGTCATGGTCAAAGACGCGCGCATCACAAGGGAGCACTGCCTAATCATGCAGGCTGGGTTTTAGACCAGGAAAGCTTTTTTAAAAAGCATGAATTTCAACGTTCACAGGCATATTTTTCCTGCGTCACCAGCGCCACCAAGCATAGACAGTCCATCAAAATGACGTTGCCTGCCGGTCTGTATCTGGAAATTATTTTTTCTGGTACCTTTTGCGAGAACGCTGAAAAATTATCCCAGCGCATCGAACGCTTTCTACAGACCAATGATTTGGAGCCTGTCGGCAATATTTATATCCTTCCTTTGGAAAATCATTGGTTCTCCTGCGACTGCGAGCAGTACGTCAACAAAATCTTTCTGAAGGTTGAGGATAAAGATACTTCCTCTCTGACGTAAAAATTCTCCCGCGTTATGCTTAAAACTACACCTTTACGTATAATGTCTAAGATAGCCTTTACTGAGTCCGCTCCATGTGAGCGGACTTTTTGCATGCAAAAAACGCTAAAAACTTCAAAGCCTTTAGCGTTTTTGTTTACGTTTTACGTTCTTCAATTAAGTGCCTTCTACACAGCCTCACAGCTGCAGCTGACTCAAAAAGTTTAAGCTGTTCAACGGCTTATCTGTCTGAAAGAAGATAAACTTGAAGAGAATTTTTTCCAGCTCCATGAGCGCACCGCCTCGCACCTTAAAGGGCGTCGGCTGCTCGTAATCGAGCTGCGCCAGCCACTGCCACAGCTCGCGTGTTTCTGCACCACACGGCTCCAGACCGTCACCATTATAGCTGCTTCTACAGCTGCTGCAGATAAGCCCGCCCTGCAGCGGACTGAACCACGCATCATCCTGCGCCGTCACAGCCTCACCGCAATGCACGCAATGCGTAAGCTGCGGTGCAAAGCCCGTAGCCGCCAGCAATTTTATAGCATAAGACAAAACAACTAGACGCGGATTGCGCTGCATCAGCGCCGCCAGGGCAGCGCCCAGCATTTCATAAAGCTCCGGCTGCGGCACTCTGTCCTCCGTCAGTACGGCAGTAAGCTCCGATGCTACCGCCGCATAAGCCATCTGCTGCATATCCATAGACTTGGGCATCTGCAAAAGCTCACAGCTGCGCAGCTTGTCTATCTTCTGACCCTGCTGAACCTCAATATGCAGATTGGCAAAGGGCTGCAGCAATCTGCCATGTATATTTTTTTCATAGCGGGCACCATAGGCGATAAAGCGCAGCTTGCCATGCTCCTTCGTAAAGCAGACCGCATATTTATCAGCCGTCTGCCAGTTTTTCACATGCAAAACAAGCGCATCATCTGCCAAAAGCTCCCTTTGCGACTCACTCATCCTGCTGTTCTTCTTTCTGTTCCTGCTCCTGCGGCAGCTTCGCAGCCAGCACGCGAACTACGCGGAAGCCCTCCGTGCGCAGCACCTTAAAGCTGTAGCCGGAAATCTCTACAGCATCGCCAATCTCAGGCTTGCGCCCAAGCAGACCGAATACATAACCGCCGATGGTATCCTCCTCCGGATCATCAAATGCAATCGGCAGCTGCTCTGCCACATCGTCCAGCAACACCATGCCGTCAAATTCAATACTGCCATTGGGAAGCTGCAACACGTCCGGCGGCTCCTGCGCTTCATGCTCGTCCTGAATATCACCGACGATTTCCTCTACGAGGTCCTCCATCGTAATCAAGCCTGCAGTACCACCGTACTCATCTGCCACAAGCACCATCTGCACATGACGTTGCTGCATCAGGTGCAAGGCCTTCGGCACCGGCATAGCCTCCGGAATAACCACAATCGGACGCATCAGGCGACGCAGGTCAAAGGTAGTCTGCCCCGGCTTAAGCTTCAGCAGGTCGCGCACATGCAGCGTACCCACCACCTGATCCTTGTCCTCCATGCAGAGCGGATAGCGCGTATGATGGCTGCTGCGCAAAACAGCCATATTTTCTGCCAGCGTATCATCCAAAAACAGGCATACCATATCCTGACGTGGCACCATGACCTCGCGCGCTACACGGTCGGCAAAGTCAAAAACATTGCCGATCATGCTGCCCTCGACATGGTCAATTTGGCCGTGGCGCTCGCTGGCGCTCACCAGCTGGCGCAGCTCATCCTCACTGCTGGCGCTGCCCTCCTTGTGCCAGGTGCCTGTTTGCAGGTAATGCCAGGCAAGCGGCAGTCTGTGCCAGAAATCAATCAGTTTCTGAAAAAAATTGATAAGTCCTCACTCCTTGTAGCCAAGCTGCTTCAAGGCTTTATCCTTGTTACGCCAGTCAGCCTTAACCTTAACCCATAAATCCAAAAAGACCTTGCAGTACAACAGGTTTTCGATATCAGCACGCGCCTGCTGGCCGATTTTCTTCAGCAGGCTGCCCTTAGCGCCGATAACAATGCCCTTTTGCGATTCACGCTCTACAAAAATTGTTGCTCTGATATAAACGTTTTCTTCGTCGCGCTCCTTGAATTCGTCCACCTCAACCGCTACGGAATGGGGAATTTCATCACGCGTCAGGCGCAATACCTTCTCACGGATCATTTCAGCGGCAATCACGCGCTCCGGCTGGTCGGTAATCATATCCTCCGGGAAGTACGCCGGTCCCTCCGGCAGATGCTTGGTGATTTCCTGCACCAGTCCTGGGAATTCGCTGTCATTCAATGCAGAAACAGGTACAATCGCCGCAAATTTATACAGCTTATTATAACCTTCCATAATCTGGAACAGCTTTTGCTTGTCTGCCAGCTTGTCAATTTTATTTACTACCAAAATTACCGGTGTTTTTACCTTCTGCAGCAGGTTCAGGATATAATCCTCGCCTGCGCCGCGTTTTTCGGTTGCATCCACTACAAAGAGGACAACGTCAACCTCCTGCAGGGTGCTTTCTGCCGTACGCACCATGTATTCGCCCAGCTTATGCTGTGGCTTATGGATGCCCGGCGTATCAAGAAACATAATCTGTGCGTTATCAGTATTCATAATGCACATAATCTTATTGCGTGTAGTCTGCGGTCTGTCGGACATGATGGCGATTTTCTCACCAATCAGACTGTTTGTCAGAGTGGACTTGCCCACATTCGGACGTCCCACCATTGCCACAAAGCCGGCATAATGTTTAGCTTCTTCGTTGTTTACCTTCTTTATCTTAATCAGCTCCTGTTATCATAATTCAAAACCATACGGCAGCAACTCTTCTACCGTGGTAATTTTAAAGTCACCCTTCATATTTGCCAAAATCACGGTCTGGATACCAAACTCGCGCATTACCTGTCTGCAGGCACCGCAGGGAGAAACGGGGCCGGAGGTATCTGCAACTACACACAGCTCTGTCATCTCACGCTCACCGGCGCAGGCAGCGTGGAAGATTGCGTTACGCTCGCCGCAGACACAAAGTCCATAGGAAGCGTTTTCCACATTACAGCCACCGTAGATTTTTCCGTTGGCACAGTGTACAGCCGCACCTACAGCAAAGTTGGAATAAGGAATGTAAGCATTCTTACGGGCAGCAACCGCTGCATCGTACAATTCGCGCCAAGCCGGGGATAATTCATTCAGTTTTACGTCTTTCATGGAAAGCACCTCCTATGTTTTTTGCAGGTTAGTTATAAATAATTGTGTACTAAGCATCAATGAATGCCTGTGGGATGGTCAAAATATTCTTCTGAAAGGTTAATCGCACGCAGAGCTTCCTCCTCTTTCGCACGCATTTCAGCCTTATCCTCCTCCGTCATATGGTCATAGCCCAACAGATGGAACATACCATGCACTGCCAGATACGTCATTTCGCGCTCCAGGCCGTGCCCGTATTCCTCTGCCTGACGCAGTGCTGTTTCCGCCGAAATGATGATATCACCGAAAAGATGCTCCTCCGGTCCGCCAATCAGCTCCGGCTCATCTTCATCCTCGCAGTCCTCGTCCAACGCAAAGCTCAAAACGTCGGTAGGCTTATCCATACCGCGATACTCACGGTTCAGCGCATGGATTTCCTCATCGTCGACAATAGTTACATCAACTTCGGACTCCTCCGGCAGCTCATTCAAGCGTGCTACTGCCTGCAAGCCCTCCTGCAGGCGCTCCAGCACCTGCGCGGAAAGCTCCAGCTTCTGCTGGTCATTTTCCAAATTAATTATCATGCTTGTTTTTCTCCGTTATATTTTTCTTTTTGTTTTTCAAAGCGTTCATAAGCCTTGATGATGGAACCCACGATTTCGTGGCGCACAACATCCTGCTCGCTGAACTTTATCACGCCGATTCCCGGAACATTTCCCAGAATACGCGCAGCGTCCTTCAGGCCGCTGTTCTTGCCGCCCGGCAAATCTATTTGCGTGATATCGCCGGTAATAACCATCTTACTGCCAAAGCCGAAACGCGTCAGGAACATCTTCATCTGCTCCGGCGTAGTATTCTGCGCCTCGTCCAAAATTATGAAGGCGTCATTCAGCGTGCGTCCGCGCATATAGGCCAGCGGTGCAACCTCAATCGTACCCTTGGTGAGATACTTTTGGAAGGTTTCCGTGCCCAGCATATCATACAGGCCGTCATAAAGAGGACGCAAATACGGGTCTACCTTATCCTGCATATCACCCGGCAAAAAGCCCAGCTTTTCGCCTGCTTCTACCGCAGGACGCGTCAAGATAATGCGCTCCACCTCTTTTTTCTTCAGCGCCGCTACTGCCAGCGCCACTGCCAGGTAGGTTTTGCCTGTGCCTGCAGGTCCGATGCCCAAGGTTATATAGTTATGGCGGATGGTTTCCACATACTGCCACTGTCCCAATGTTTTGGCCTTCACCTGACGGCCACGGTTGTTAACGATAATCGTATCAGCGTACATGCGATGCAGACTTTCCAAATTTCCTGCCTTCACCATATACATGCTGTAACGCACATCATGCGTTGTCAGCGGCAGTCCCTGACGGTACAAAAACAGAAGCTCCTGCAGCAGCTGTTCCAGCTGTGCCACCTCTTCGGCACGTCCGCTCATTGTAATCTGATTGCCGCGCGCGACGATTGTACAGTCAAAAGCACCACGGATTAAACGCAGAAATTCATCATTACGTCCGCAAATGCCAACCATTTCCTGTTGGTCAACAGTTTCGAGTATACCTTGCATTTTTTCTTCTTCACTAGCCAAGCAATTTCCTCCTACCTGTTTTAAAAGGGGTATTAACGTTTTTCTATCGTAACCTTCTTAATGATAACAGGCTCCAACGGTTTATCATTGGAATCTGTTGCTGTTTTGCCGATTTTATAAACAACATCCATGCCCTTGCTTACCTTGCCGAAAACAGCGTGCTTACCGTCAAGCCATTTAGTTTCACGCAGGGTGATAAAGAACTGGCTGCCGCCGGTATTCGGGCCGCGGTTTGCCATGGAAATTACACCGGGGCCGTCATGCAGCAGCTTACTGCTGAACTCATCCTTAATAGTATAGCCGGGACCACCGGTACCGTTACCGGCAGGGTCACCGCCCTGAATCATAAAGTTATCGATTACGCGGTGAAAGGTAAGGCCGTTATAAAAGCCCTTTTCTGCCAGCGTAATAAAATTCTTCGACGTTTCCGGTGCATAATCTGTTGCCAGCTTCACCTCAAAATCGCCCATGCTCGTGTTGAAAACAGCCGTCGCAGGCTCTGCCTTCGGCGCCTGCTCCTGCTTTTCCTGACCGCAGGCTGTAAGTACCAGTGCGCACACCAGCATCAGGCAGATTATTAAAAATTTCTTCATGCTCTTTCCTCCCATAGAAAAGGATATAATTTCTCAAGTATATTATACAACTAACAAGCGCCGCATTTCAAGCGTTTGCCCAGCCAATCGCTCAGCAACGCGCCTGCCTGCTCACTGTACTGCGTAAAGCTGTGGTCGCCGCCTGCAAAGATATGCAGCTCTGCCGCCTCGCCAACGGCTGCGGCGTTGCGCTGCCCCTGCTCTGCCAGCACCACCTCATCCGCACTGCAGTGCAGCAAAAGTACAGGCAAAGGCTGCGCTTTTTGCAGCAATGCAGGCAAATCGTATTGGTCAAAGTCCGTCAGGAAATCCGGTGTCAAATCGCATTCGCCGCGTTCATCGTTAAAATGCAGGGTTTCGCCGCTGTCCAGACGACGATATTCGTCCTCCGTCATCACATAGCGGAAGGTAAAGCGCAGATTATTCGGCGTTGCCCACAGAATCAGGCCGGCGAGAGCTCCGTCCTGAGCCGCGGTAATGATGGAGGCAGCGCCACCCAAGCTGCGTCCCAAAAGAAACAGCTTACAGCCGGGCTGTCTGCGGCGTACCTCCGCCAGTACGGCGCGCAGCTCCTCTACCTGACGCGAAATTATCTGCGTACCCGTAAAGTTAAAGCGCACTACGGCAGCGTGTGCAGCAGCCTGCTGCGCCACTCCTGCAGCGCGCCCGCCGCTGTCGCGGCTGCCGCGGAAGCCATGCGCCATAACAAGTACAGCATTATTCTCACTCCGATTCGGTTCTACAACACACTCTATTTCACCTAACGGTCCTTGAAATATAAAGGTATCCTTCAGCATCTTCACTCACTCTTTTCGTAAAATTTTAACGCATTACCTGAAGCATTCAGCGACTCGCTGCATAACGCATTTTTTAACGTATCACCTCAAGCTTCTAAGCTCACGTTCAACCCTAAGTCTTTTTCACGCGTAGCACTTAAGCGTTTTTATTGTCAGACATTCTATACAGGCACACGCCCATGCGCCCTGTTTTGCCCTGCTCCGCGCGGTAGGAACAGAACATTTCGTGGTTATGCTCTGTGCAGACGCCGGCAGTAAGGATATTTTCCGCCTTTAATCCTGCGTCCAGCAGTACCTCGCGGTTATAACCCCACAAATCCAGCAGATACTTGCCCGGCTTTTCTGCTCGTGGCGCAAAGAACTGCTCGTAGCCTTCAGCCTTACTGCGCACAAAGTCGTCCACCTCATAGCAGCATTGGCCGATAGAAGGACCAATCGCCGCAACGATATCTGCGGGACGGGAGCCGAAGGATTGCTGCATAGCTTCTACAGTATTGCGCCCAATCTGTGCTACCGTACCGCGCCAGCCTGCGTGTGCCACAGCGCACACGCCTTGGCGCTCGTCGGCGAAAAGCAGCGGCACGCAGTCTGCAAAAAATAGCAGCAGCGGTACGTTTGCCAGATTCGTAACCAAAGCATCCGTATCCTTAATCGTATCAGCAAGCGTAGTAGCACCGGCGCCAACCAAGGCTTCATCTACAACAGCAACATTGCTGCCATGCACCTGCTCGCAGGTAGTAAATTTTGATGCGTCCAAACCTAGAGCCTGCGCAAACAGGCGACGGTTCTGCAGCACCAGTTCCACCTCATCACCCACATGCAAAGCCAGATTCAAAGTACCCGGTACCATGTCGCTTTCTCCATGCAGACGACAGCTGCAGGCATTACCGAAGCCCGCCTGCATCAAACGAGGGAACATTCCCCACCAGATATTATTTTTTTGCGTAATGATAAAATCCTGCATCAAAACCGCTCCTTTTATCTCTAATACCAAAAGAGACGGCTAATGCCGTCTCCCTTTGCAAGTGCCTGCGGCACCCTTTTGCTATTTACTTTTGATATGCTGGCACACCTTCCGGTATATCCAGCACTACGGTGATAATCACCGTGCTATCGGTAGCCTTGGCTGCTGTGTCCATAAACACAACCTTGGCACCATTATCCAGATAATAATTAACCTCTTTCACAGCTCCGTTATTGTTATTGGAAAACGTAAAGAGTCTTTCCTTAGCCAGTGCCGAGCCGCTGAAGCCGGCCACCAGCATAAGAGCCGTTAAAGTAAGCAGTAAATACTTCTTCATATTTTGCACCTCTATTTTGCGTCTTTAGATTTCTGCATGATGCGTTCCAGCTCCTGCATAAAATTACGCACATCGGCAAACTGACGATATACGGAAGCAAAGCGTACATAAGCAATCTGATCTGTCTGCTCCAGATACTTCATAACCAGCTCACCAATCTGGGCGCTGGGAATTTCCGCATCCGCACTCATCCGCAGCTCTCGCTCGATGCTGTCGGCAATCTCTTTAATCTTTTCATAAGGAACTGGGCGTTTTTCGCAAGCCTTCAAAAGACCTGCCAGCAGCTTTTTACCGTCAAAAAGCTCGCGACGACCATCCTTCTTGCTGACAACAAGCGGTGTTTCCTCATATTTTTCATATGTAGTAAAGCGTTTGCCGCAATTAGGGCATTCTCGTCTTCGACGGATAGAACAGCCTTCCTCTACAGCACGGCTGTCGATAACACGGCTGTCTCGGTAGGAGCAAAACGGGCACTTCATATTACTGCCTTCCTTTCAATCAGTGACGCAGCCATGGCGGAATTTCATTCGGATCGGAGAAATTCTTGATAACACCGCTACTGTTGCGGTTGATAGATGCTGGACCGCCAACTGCATTTTTGGTAACAGGAGATTTCTTCTCAAAGCCTGTTGCGATAACCGTAACACGGATTTCGTCATTAAGGCTTTCATCAATAACAGCACCGAAGATAACCACTGCATTGGGATCTGCTGCTTCATTGACAATATTGGCAGCTTCGTTAACATCAAACAGGGACAGCTCCTTGCCGCCGATAACGTTAATCAGTACGCCGCGAGCACCATCGATAGATGCTTCCAGCAGCGGGCTCTTGATAGCAGCTTCGGCTGCAGCCTTGCCGCCGCCTTCGCCCTTAGCGGTACCAACGCCCATCAGAGCGCTGCCTGCATTGGACATAACAGTCTTGACATCGGCGAAGTCAACGTTAATCAGACCGGGAACAGCAATCAGGTTGGAAATGCCCTGAACGCCCTGACGCAATACGTCATCGGCCTTTTTAAATGCTTCCAGCATGGAAGTACGTTTTTCGATAATCTGCAGCAAACGGTCGTTAGGAATAGTTACCAGGGTATCAACCTTTTCCTTCAGGTTGACAATGCCTGCCTCAGCCTGCTTCATGCGGCGAGGACCTTCAAAGCCAAAGGGTTTGGTTACAACGCCGACAGTCAGCACACCGATTTCTTTGGCACATTCCGCAACAACGTGCGCAGCACCGGTACCGGTACCACCGCCCATACCTGCGGTAACAAATACCATATCTGCACCCTTCAGGGATTCCAGAATCTGGTCACGGGATTCTTCGGCAGCTTTTTCGCCGATTTCAGGGTTTGCGCCTGCACCCAGACCTTTAGTCAGCTTTTCGCCGATTTGGATGCGTTTTTCTGCCTTGGAAAGCATCAGGCACTGCTTATCGCAGTTCACTGCAATAAATTCTACGCCGCTTACGCCGGCGTCGATCATACGGTTTACGGCGTTATTGCCGCCACCGCCTACACCAATTACTTTAATATTGGCCAACGGTTCAAAGGTTGTCTCTACGTCATCAAACATATTCTACGTCCCCCTTAGCTTTGGGTAGCTTATTTATAAAAAAATCATTTTTATATTGTTCAACATGAAAGTGCTATTTTCCTGCTTATTAATGAATTTTTTTCTTCATCTTCCGACAGGACACTTATTTGCCCATATAAAGGCGACGGATAATTCCCAGATTCTGGAAAATACGCATACCGAAAATCAGTACCGCTACCAGATATAAATCGATACCGATCAGATTACCTGCATAGCACAAAAAGGCAGTCAGGATACCGTTGATAAAGAATCCGGAAATGAAAACCTGAGTATCATAATTGCCTTCGAGTGAAGCACGTACACCGCCCAGTACTGCATCCATACCGGCCATAACGGCTACGGCAAGCAGACGTGCGTATTCGGGCGGCACTCTGAAAGGACAGTAAACACCGAGTATAAGACCAAGCAAAAGGCCGGCAAATGCAAATCCAATCATTTCGCTGCCTCCTTGCTTTCCACTGTCTTAGCGTATTCAAAGCTACGCGGTGCTTTAAGCGCCGGAATATGCAGCTTTTCAACAGTCTTGATTTTTACCTGAATGCCCCAGAACTCAAAGGTTTCTACAACACCGCCACGCAGACGCAGGGCACTGCTCAGAGTTTTAGGAGCGCCTATAGCCTTTATAACATAAGGCGGAGCGCTGCGGACATTGTTTACCGAAATAGTAGGTCCGGCACAACGAATCTCGCTCATAGCTACAATGCGCTGATCGTTGACAGAAATTGCTTCCGCACCGGCAGCACGCAGCTCGTTGAGTACACGCAGCAAATCTTCATCATGAATAATGTACAAATTAGGATTTTCGCCGGACTTTTTGGCAATATTGCTGTCATCCAGCAAAATCTCAATGCCTTCGCCCTCTACGTCAGTCGTGCCTGCCATCAGCTTCATACGGTCATCAGCAGGATCCTTGGCAGCACCTGCTCGCAAGGTTTCCAGCTCCGTCAGCAGCTGCTTGTTCTCGGCTTCCATAATCTTCAGGCGTTCCGACAAATCCTCTACGCGGTCCATACGCACATTGCGCTGAAGCTCTGTAGTTTTATACTGTACCGAAAGCATAAATCCCAACACCATGAATACCACGGCAATCAACAGCTTGCCCTTTAAATCCATAGTAAAAATTTCTTTCATTATCTCACCCTCACTGTGACATCAGCTGCAACAGCTTTGCAGCTGTAACAAGTTAACAGCAATTTATTTTGGCAAAAGCTTGATATATGGCTTACCGAAGGTCAAATCAATATATTCAGCCTTAATGTTTTTATCTTTAATCTCGTTGAACACAGTCATAAACACAGAAGCCTTCTGTGATACCTCCTGCACCCTGCCCAGACGCACCGGAAAGCTGCCGCTCAGCTGCAACTTGACATCCTGCTTATCATCAACGGCAATTTCACCGATACGCTGCAGTGCCTCCGGCGTCAGCTGCTGCAAAAATTGCAGAATCTGCAGCACACCCGTATTGGCAACCTTATCGCCCAGATAAAGATTACCGCATTTTATGCCGGCCAGCACAGGAGCCTTAGCATCCGGAATAGTAGTCGTCACACTAAGAACAACGCCGTTATAATCCACCTTCAGATAGCTGTGATAGGAATTGGCAACATAAAGCGCCGGCTGCCGTTCCTCTACGCTCACCTGCAAGGTTGCCGGAAAGCGGTAAGCCACCTCTGCATTCTTAAAGCGGACATCATGCAGCAAAGCCTCACGCAGACGGCCGGAGCTGGCATTGAAAAGATTCAACGGGCCTTGCCCGCAGCCTGCAAGCGAGATAACCTCTGCCTCCGTCAGCTGACTGCTTCCGTGAATGCTGACATTGCCAAAGGCAAATGCAGGATTATGCACATAGCGCCAGGCATATGTACATGTTACAGCAAGTACAGCCGTAGATACCAATAGGCGCACCAGATGCCAGAATTTCCGGCGTCTGCGTCTGCGCAGTTGTTCGCGTATAGTCTGCGATGAATCCATGCTGCACCTCCTTTGGCTCCTAGTAAAACTTTTTTATTTAGCGCTCAGTAAAATTTTCTCGCACAGCTCCGGGAAGCTGATGCCAACAGCAGCAGCAGCCTTCGGAACCAGGCTGGTTGCCGTCATGCCGGGAACAGTATTTGCTTCAAGTACATAAGCAACACCATCCTCATCTCCCAGCATAGCATCTACACGCGCTACACCGGAAAGTCCCAGCAGCTTGTAGGTTTCTACGGCAATTTTTTGGATATAGGCAGTAGTTTTCTCATCAAACGGTGCCGGGCAGTGGTAATCCGTAGCACCCTTGGTGTATTTGGAATGGAAGTCATAGGCTCCGGAATGCGGTGCAATCCAGATAACCGGCAACGGCTTAGGCTCGCCGTTCTCTTCCATAATAGAAATCGTCAGCTCCTTGCCCTTGATGCACTTTTCTGCCAGCACATTTTCGGAATACTTGAAGGCTTCCTCCAGTGCAGGCACAACCTCTTGTGCAGTCTTGGGAATTACCACGCCGATGCTGGAGCCCTGAGTTGCTGCCTTAATAACTACAGGCAGACCGAACTCGGAAATAATTTTTTCTGCCAGCGTCTGCAAATCACCTGCATCATGCTTGTTGATAATCATGCAGGGTGCGGTAGGAATGCCTGCAGACTGCAGATAACGCTTCGTAGCGGATTTATCCATAGAAACAGCGCTTGCCAGTACGCCGCAGCCGGTATAAGGAATACCTGCTGCCTCCAGAATACTCTGCAAACGGCCATCCTCACCGTACATACCATGAACGGCGTTAAATACTACCTTAGCGTTCATATCACGCAGCTCGTTAATCAGATTAGACGGATTCAGCTCTACTTCCTTAGCATTATAGCCCTTTTCGCGCAGTGCGTTGGCAATAGCGCCGCCGGTAACACGCGAAATCTCGGCCTCAGAGGAAGGCCCGCCTAAAACAACAGCAACAACATCCTGCTTATTAATCTGCATTTCTTTCCAACTCCCTAACTAATTCTTCTCCAATTTTAAACACATCACCGGCACCGATGGTCATCACCAGATCGCCGGGACGTACAACGCGCTCCAGGTATTCCTCAGCCTTGGTCAGCTTGCCGATATACAGCACCTCCTGACCGGTCGCTGCTTTGATACCCTCCGCCAGATGCATGCTGCTCACGCCGGTAATTGCTTCCTCGCTGGCTGCATAAATGTCAGTCAGAATCAGCTCATCGCAATCCTTAAAGCATTCGCAGAACTCAGAGAACAGCAGCTTGGTACGGGTGTAGCGATGCGGCTGGAATACACACAACAGACGCTCAGGCTTCGTCTGTCTGGCAGCCTTCAGCGTTACGCCGATTTCTGTCGGATGATGCGCATAATCATCAACAACCCAGACACCATTGACTTTACCCTTGGTTTCAAAACGACGTTTGGCACCGCCGAACTTTTTCAGGGATGCAAGAATTTTGTCGGTAGCAATGCCCATCTCATGTGCAGCAGCAAACGCGCCCATAGAATTCAGCACATTATGTCTGCCGGGAACAATCAGATGAACCTCTGTCACAAATTCTCCCTTGTAGTACAGCTTGTAGCTGGTGCCGTCAACACCGTAGGAAATATCACGAGCAATGTAGTCAGCACCCTCGCCTTCTACGCCGTAGGTAATTACCTCTTTATCGGTTTCGGCAGCCAGACGGCGTACCTTGGCATTATCAAAGCAAAGGACTGCCTTGCCGCCTTCCTTGATGTTGCCTACAAACTGTTTAAAAGCCTGATATATATTTTCTTCTGTACCGTAATGATCCAGATGATCATCTTCAATATTAGTTACTACAGCAAGATACGGATACAGCTTGAGGAAGGAGCCGTCGCTTTCATCCGCCTCCGCTACCACAAAGCGACCTGCGCCGTTGCGCGCATTACCGCCAAGGCTGCTTACCTCGCCGCCGATGATAACAGTCGGGTCAATACCGCTTTCTGCCGCAATGCAGGAAATCATCGCACTGGTAGTAGTTTTGCCGTGAGCGCCTGCAACAGCTACGCCGTCGGCAGCATTCATCACTGCAGCCAGCACATCGCTGCGGTGCAGCACGGGAATACCGCGCTTTCTGGCCTCCATCAGCTCCGGATTGTTGGGATGAATCGCTGTGGAAATAACTACAGCCTCGGCATCCTCCACCTGACTGGCAGCATGGCCCATATAAACCATAGCGCCTTCTTCCGCCAGATGTGCCGACATATGACCGGCATTTAAATCGGAACCGCTTACATCATAGCCGCGCTTAATCAATACATAAGCAATCGCGCTCATGCCGGCGCCGCCGATACCGATAAAATGTATATTATGCAGGTTTGCTAATTTGTTTTCAGCCACTCGAGGCCCTCCCTTATTGTTTAGTCAAGGCCACAGCCTCTTTGGCTATAACCTCTGCAGCCCGCGGTCTGCCAAGCTTTTGGGCCGCCGCATGCATCTGCTGCAATTCCTCTTCATGTACTAATAAATGCTCGATAAACTCCAACACGGTGTCGCCCGTCAGGTCCTTATCAAGAATAACCTTGGCAGCACCCTGAGCCTCTACCGCTCTGGCATTAAACTCCTGATGATTTGCCGTAGCATACGGATATGGTACCAGAAGCGACGGCACTCCCTTAGCCATCAGCTCTGCCAAGCCGATTGCACCGGCACGGAATACTGCCAGATCGGCCGCAGCCAACGCTACCGGCATATTATGCAGATAAGGCTTGATAATAATGTTATCTGCCACACCGCCGCGCTTTTTGATTTCCGCCATATATGCGTCATAATTCACGTCACCGGTCGCATGCAGCACCTGTACCTCGGCTCTGCCGGAAAGCGCCAGCTCTGCCTCCAGCATAGCGTTGTTAATGGTGCGCGCACCACGGCTGCCGCCGGAAACGAGAATCGTTTTCTTCGCCGGGTCCAGCCCCAGCTCCTTAACAGCTTCCTCACGCGTATGCTGCAGAATTTCACTGCGGATAGGATTGCCGGTATATTCCAGCTCTGCCTTGCCGTGAAAATATTTGCCGCCCTCTTTATAACCTAAAAATACTTTACGCACATAACGTGACAAAATTTTATTGGTTACACCGGGCATAGCGTTCTGCTCCTGAATGCAGCAGGGAATTCCCCTTAACGCTGCCATGAAAACAATCGGGCCGCAGACATAACCGCCGGTACCGATTACCAGGTCCGGTTTTTCGTTACTGATAATCTTGTAGGCATCATATAAGCCGGCAAAAAGCTTTGCCGCGCTGCGCAGGGTATCCAGGCTCAGGCTGCGCTTAAAGCCTGCTACCTCAATGAACTGCAGCTTGTAGCCGTAGCGGGGAATGATATCCTTTTCCAAGCCCTGCTGTGTGCCCACGAAGCTGATTTCCGCCTCAGGCTGCAGTTTTTTTATCTGATCCGCAATGGTCAGGGCCGGATAAATGTGTCCGCCCGTACCGCCGCCGGAAAGAATTACCTTCACTTAACGTTACCTCCCTCCAGCTCGTGTACCAGCTTTTTAAAATAATTTCCGCGTTCGGGATAATTCTTAAACATATCAAAGGATGAGCAGGCCGGCGAAAGCAACACTACCTGTGGCTTATGTGCCATCGAATGCGCCTTGCTCACTGCATCCTCAAAGCTGTCAGCCAGCACGATATTCTGCACGCCGCAGGCAACAGCTGCCTTGTTAAAGCGCTCCTTGGCAGCGCCCAGCAGAATCAGAGCATCAGTCTTTTCCTTAACAAGCTCCATCATCGGCTCCAGCGGCGTCAGCTTATCGTGGCCGCCTGCGAGCAGGATGATGTGGCCATCCTTGAAGGCCTCCAGCGCTTTAATTGTAGAATCGGTGTTGGTAGCCTTGGAATCATTGTAATACGGTACGCCATCAATCGTAGCAACGTATTCAATGCGGTGCTCAATGCTGCGGAAGTTACGCAGCACATCAGCCATATCGCTGATGCTCACACCGGCGAAAAAGCCGCAGGCAATGGCTGCCAGCACGTTTTCTTCGTTGTGACCGCCGAACAGATGCAGCTCGCTGATATTGCAGACAGTTTCCTGCTTGCCGTCCCAACTGATGATAAAATTCCCATCCTGCATATAGATGCCCTGCTGCAGTTTTTCCTTACGGCTGAAGTAACACAGGCGGCCTTTAGTTTCCGCACCCCAGGTACGCACAATAGGATCATCGTAATTAAGCACCGTAACCTGCACTTCGCCCTGCTGACGGAAAATGTTCTTCTTCGCCTCGCCGTAGGCCTCCATCGTATGATGGCGCTCCAGATGATCCGGAGTCAGGTTCAGCACTACTGCGATGTCAGGGCAGAAGCTGCTTACTTTTTCCAGCTGAAAGCTGGAAAGCTCGGCAGCGAGCCAACCATCCTGAGGCAGGCTCTCTACCTCCTTGGACAGTGCCAGGCCGATATTGCCACCTACTGCAGAAGGCTCCGGCAGACGTTTGAGCATCTCGCCCACAATAGTAGTGGTAGTGGTTTTGCCGTTAGTACCGGTGATAGCGGCAATGTGACCGCCATACAGCCTGTAGCCAAGCTCAACCTCGCTGATGACCTCCAGTCCGCGCTGCTCTGCGAGCAGCACATTTGCGTTATCGCAGGCGATACCCGGAGAAAGCACCAGCACACCTGCAATATCAAGCAGGCCTTCAAATGCAGCCTGACCGATGGCCAGCCCACCGCCAACGCTCTCTAAAAGCTGCAGCAGCTGCGGCTCTAAAGTACAGTCCATATCGTTATACAAATATACCTGCTGCTTTCTATCTGCCAGCACCTGCGCTGCGCCACGGCCGCTGATGCCTGCGCCGTAAACGATTACAGCATCCTTTTTAGTCATCAAGAAACACCCTCTATTCATAAACATACATAGGCTATAGCCCTTTCACCGCAAAATTTGCGACAAAACGGTTATAGCCGAAGATTTTTTATACAAATGCATTAAGCCACAGGCATAAGCCAATGACAGACAATACGCAGCTTACTGCTGTAAAAACACGCACAACCTTAACCTCAGGCCAGCCGCCCAGCTCAAAATGATGATGCAGCGGAGACATGCGGAAAATACGCTTACCGCCGCTAAAACGGAAGTAGGTAACCTGAATAATTACCGACAGCGCTTCCGCTACATAGATACCGCCGACAATAACCAGCAGCAGCTCTGTACGTGTCAAAAGCGCTAAAGCGGCAATAGCACCACCCAAAGCCAAGGAACCGGTATCACCCATAAATACCCTGGCAGGATGACGGTTAAACAGCAAAAAGCCCAGGCAGGCACCGGTCAGTCCCAAAGAAAAACCGCTCAGATCCAACATGCCCTGCATGTAAGCAATAAAAGCGAAAACCATGGTAACGGGCAGACTGACAAAGGAAACCAGTCCGTCCAGACCATCCGTCAGGTTTACGGCATTGGTTGTGCCAACCAAAAGCAGGAAGGCCAGCACATAATACCCCCAGCCTAAATCAATGACAGCATTGATGCCGGGAACCCACAGCTCCGTATTGCGGATATGAGTTTCGGCGAAATATACATAGGCACCGGCCAGAATGAACTGCAGTAAAAATTTCTGCTTGGCAGTCAGGCCCAGATTACGCTTCATTACAACCTTGATGTAATCATCTATAAAGCCTATGACCGCATGGCCTACTGTCAGCACCAGAGCAATAATTACATGGGGAGTAAAGTTGCCCCACAGCAAAGCAACCAGCAACGCTGCCAGCATCATAAGTCCGCCCATCGTCGGTGTGCCGCTTTTCGCCATATGGCTTGCCGGTCCGCACTCTCGGATAGACTGGCCGAACTTCAGCTTATGCAGATAAGGAATCAGCACCGGGCCGATTAAAGCACACACGATAAACGCAGTCACAGGAATTCCGATTAATTTTAACATCTACTAAAATCTCACTCTCTTAAGTTTACTTGAACAGCTCCAGCATTTTGTCAACCTGCATGGAATGGCTGCCCTTAAGCAGGATAATATCACCTGCGGAAGCCATCAGACGCAGAGCATCCGCTGCCTCCTGACGGTCAGCGCAATGCTTGCTCTTGCCGCCAAGCTCTGCAGCCTCATCCGCAATATAAGCAGCCTGCGGACCGTAGGTCAGTACAAAATCTACACCGTTTTCTACAGCCCAGCGGCCTACACGGCGATGCGCATCCTCACTGATATCTCCCAACTCCAGCATGTCTGCCAGCACAGCAATAGTGCGGGCCTTGCCATGCGCTGCCTTCTTGGCCTCCGCCAAGGTTTTCAGTGCCGCTTCCATAGAAGCAGGACTTGCATTATATGCGTCATTGATAAAGGTAATATCGCCGATATAAACGATTTCCTGACGGCTGCCTGTCAGACGGGCAGTTGCCAGCGCCTGCGCGCTTACTGCCATCGGCACGCCGTAGCAGAAGGCGCCGGCAATAGCGCTCAATGCGTTATAAACGTTATGCTCGCCAATCAGCTGCAGGCTTACATTGACAGCTTCACCGGTAGCCTTATGGGTACAGGTAAAGGTAGTACCTGCACCGGAGGTCACAATATCACTGCCGCGGAAGTCGCAGTTTTCGCCCAGGCCGAAGTAAACAACTTTTGCCTTGGTTTTGTCTGCTGCCGGCAGTACGTATTCGTTATCGCCGTTGAGCACAGCAAAGCCATCCTCCGGCAAATTAAGTACGATTTCGCTTTTGGCCTTGCCGATGTTTTCCATGCTGCCCAAAAGCTCCATGTGAGTTTCGCCCACGTTGGTAATCAGACCGCTGTCAGGCTCGGCAATGCGGCACAGCTCGGCAATCTGGCCCAAGCCGCGCATGCCCATCTCCACAACGGCAATATCGGTATCAGGCTTAATACTCAGCAAGGTTTTCGGCAGACCGATTTCATTATTGAAGTTGCCCTGAGTTTTGACAACGTTATATTTGCAGCTCAGGCAGGCAGCCAGCAAATCCTTAGTAGAGGTTTTGCCGTTGGAGCCTGTGATAGCAAAAACCTTCAGGCCCTGCTTACGCAGACGGTAGGCATGCGCAAGCTGCTGATAAGCAAGCAGCGTATCCTCTACCATGAACACAGCAACGCCCGCAGGCAGGCCGCTCACCTCATGGGATACGACAACGCCCGCAGCACCCAGCTCCACAGCCTTGGCGCAATAGTCATGGCCGTCAAAATTATCGCCCTTCAGCGCTACGAATAATTCTCCCGGCTTTACCGCACGGGAATCGGTGGTTACGCCGGTAAACTCAAAATCTGCACAAACAGCCTTAGTAGCTGCTAAAACTTCACTGGCCTTCAGCATTTTTTATCACTCCAGTATTCCATTACAACTTCTTTATCATCAAAGTGAATAGTTCTGTCCTTCAAAATCTGGTAATTTTCGTGGCCCTTGCCGGCAATCAGAATAACATCATTGTCAGCAGCCTGTGCCAAAGCATAGCAGATTGCCTCACGTCTGTCGCTCAGACGGGTAACGTGCTTGCCTGCAGGCACATTTTGCAGTGCCGTAAAGATTTCGTCGATAATCAGCTCCGGATCCTCGGTACGCGGATTATCGGAGGTAACAACGATATTGTCAGCCAGCTCCAGCGCCAGCGCACCCATCAGCGGACGCTTTTTGTTGTCACGGTCACCGCCGCAGCCGAACACAACCCACAGCTTACCGCGGGTAATGGAGCGCGCTGTTTTCAGCACGTTCTCCAAACCGTCGGGAGTATGTGCGTAGTCTACAATAACAGTATAAGGCTGTCCTGCCTCAACAAGCTGGAAACGTCCAGGGACGCCGTCAAAACCGTCGAGTACGGAGCCAATGATATCCTTGTCAATATTTTCAGCCAGCATTGCACCGATAACACCCATAACATTATACACGTTGAACTCGCCGGTAATCTTCAGCTCCAGGTCCATTTCGCCCACCGGAGTATGCAACAGCAGCTGCATATGCTTAGGTTCTACCGTAAAGCTCAGCGGATAGATGTCATTATCATGGCCTTCGCCGTAGGTCAGCACGTTGGCCTTGGTACGCTCGCGGATAATTGCGGAGCTCGGATCATCCATATTGAAGACAGCGTTTTTATTCGGCTTACTGCCGTCGGTCAGATGCTCAAAGAGCAGGCTCTTGGCATCGCGATAGTTTTCCATTGTTTTATGGAAGTCCAGGTGATCCTGGGTAATATTCGTCAGCACAGCGCAGTCATATTCAATGCCTGCCACACGCTTCAGCGCCAAAGCATGGCTGGAAACTTCCATTACGCAGTAGTCACAGCCGGCGCAGCACATAGCGTACAGTGTTTTCTGCAGGTCAACTACGTCCGGAGTAGTGTTATGAGATTCGGTAATCTCATCGTTAATCATAATATTGATAGTGCCGATCAGACCAACCTTATAGCCTGCCTTACGCAGAATCAGGCGAATAATATTCGTCGAGGTTGTTTTGCCGTTAGTACCGGTCACGCCGATCATTCTCAGCTTGCGTCCCGGATAATCATAAAAATACGGCGTTACCAGCTCCATAGCCTCACGCGTATCAGCAACCTTAATAAGAGTAACACCCTGCGGTACTTCAGCGGGAACGTCCTCCACCAGCGCAGCAACAGCGCCCTTCTCGGCAGCCATCGTCAAAAATTTATGTCCGTCTACAGTTGCACCCTTCAGGCAGATAAAAAGACTGCCGGCTACCACCGCACGGGAATCGGCAGTTACATCAGTAATAACTTTATCGGCACTGCCAATTACCTCAGCCTGCGGCAATAAGGCAAGGAGTGAAGCTAATTGCTTTTCCATTTATTAACCCCCCTGTTTTACGTTCTGCCCCTCAAGGAGCAAAGCCGTAAATTACTTCTAGTTTAATTATAGTATAGAATTTAAATTGAAACGGCAGCCAAAAGGCTGCCTCCCAAAAACCCATTCAAATTATATCACAATATAAACTGAATGGCTATGTTTATTTGTTATGCACAGCCAAAGAATTGCTGCTTCCGCCAGCCTTAACATAAATGTTGCTGCGGGCAACACTCATACCCAAATACTGTTCGGCCAAACCGATAATACGGTCAGGACCCTTCAGCTGCTCAACCTCGATTTTCAGCTCGTTGTTTTTGGTGATAAGCTGAGTCTCCTGCTGTTGCAGTCTCACCAGCTCATTGCCATATTGCACCATAGCGTTACTGCGTAAAACAACAATAAAATAAGCTGCCATAATAAGTAAAAATGCTTTAAGAATTCTGTTGCGCAGCACTCTTCTCGGATCAGGTCTATGTACTTTTCTGCGGGCAGGCTGCTGAACCTCATATTGCTCGGCAGGCTGCTCCTGCCAAGCATAATTATCGTATTTTCTGGCAAGCATCAAAATCACCCTTCATCAAAACATCAAAATTTATCTATGTGCATCTGTCAAATCTTAATTGCATAACGCAGGCGCGCACTGCGGCTGCGCGGATTTTCTTCCACCTCTGCCTTGGATGGAACAATATTGCCTGTTTTGCGCAGCAAAGGCTTTTTACCGCATACGCACACCGGCAGCTGCGGCGGGCAAGTGCAGCCCTTGGCAAGCTTGGCAAAGGTCTGCTTAATAATTCTGTCCTCCAGCGAATGGAAGGTAATGACACCGATACGGCCGCCGCTCTTTAAGCGGTTCACGGCTCTTTCCATAGTATCTGCCAAAATTCCCAGCTCGTTGTTTACCTCTATGCGGATAGCCTGAAAGGTACGCTTCGCCGGATGCGGACCGTCAAGTCTTGCTCCCTTGGGAATAGCCTTCTTGATGACATCCACCAGCTCAAAGGTAGTAGTCAACGGCTTTTCTTTGCGCGCCGCCACAATAAACTGTGCGATACGCTTCGCCCAACGTTCCTCACCGTAACGGTGAATGATATCCGCCAGCTCTTCTTCCTTATAGTGGTTTACAATGTACTCTGCATCCAGACTTGCTTCTTTATTCATGCGCATATCCAAAGGTCCGTCATGCATATACGAAAAACCACGCTCCGGTGTATCCAGCTGATAGCTCGAAACACCAAGATCAAAAAAGATACCGTCAATTTCATCGATTCCCATAGAATCCAATACCTGGGAAAAATTTTCAAAATTGGACTTGGCAACTGCGGTTTTGCAGGTAAATTTGTTCAGCAAGCGTTCGGAACCGGCAGCAATAGCATCATCATCCTGATCAATGCCAATCAAAAGACCGCCTGCCTCCAGCTGTGCGGCAAACGCACTGCTATGACCTGCACCGCCCATGGTGCAGTCCACGTAAATACCATTTTTATCTGTTATCAGAAAGTCCACGCTCTCAGCGAGCAGAATACTTGTATGCTTAAATTCCATAGCCAACACCAATCTTATATTCCTAAGTCAGCAAGCTGCTCTGCAAGCTCGCTCACATCCTCGGCATTTTCTTCGTTATATTCGTTCCAACGGCCTGCATCCCAAATTTCGGCTCTGCTGCCTACGCCCACAATCACAGCATCCTTTTCCAGACCGGCATGACGACGCAGGTTTGCCGGCAAAAGCACTCTGCCCTGCTTGTCACATTCGCCCTCGCAGGCACCGCCAAAGAGAAAACGTGTAAAATCACGCGCTGTTTTGCGGCTCATAGGCAAGGCTGCCAGCTTCTGTTCCAGCTGATGCCATTGCTCCATATCGTAAACAAAAAGACAGCCGTCCAGACCTTTGGTAATTATAAACTTACTGCCCAAACTTTCACGCAGCTTAGCAGGCATAGCAAGACGACCTTTTGCATCCAGAGTGTGTTCGTATTCACCTAAAAGCATTTTGTCGCCCCCTTTTTACCCACATTGCACCACTTTTCTCCATTATATCGTTTATTAGCCGTAAACGCAAGTATTTCACGGCTTAATGTGAAAAAATAATCAAAAAAACGTGAACTCTGTCAAGCTTATTTCGCAAAAAATTTTCAGTAATAAATTTGGCTTTTAGAAGCACAGATGATATAATGAATGAGTACGGATTTCGTGTACAATTTTTATAAAAAGGAGACTTATACAATGGTTACTAAAGATACCGGCATTATTGAAGCCGTTCAAAACCATCCTGAAATCATGGAGGTTTTCGCTGAATATGGTCTGGGCTGCATCGGCTGCATGGCTGCTCATTTCGAAACCATCGGTCAAGGCGCTGGCGCTCACGGCATTGATGTTGATGCTCTTATCGAAGATATCAATAAAGTTATTGCCGAAGCAGAAGCAAACAAATAAAATAGCGAAGCGGGATAAATACTGCACCGGCATATTTTCACCGCATAGAAAAAATGAGGGAGCTATCTCCAGCACAAGTGGGGACGGTTCCCTGTTTTCATAAGGAGGTCTCTGTTATGTTCAAAACTCGTAAGGTTGTAATCGTCGGCGCAGGTCACGTCGGCTCTCACGTTGCTTTAGCGCTCATCCAATCCGGTGAAGCAGATGATATTGTACTGATTGATATTCTTAAGGAAAAAGCTGCAGCACAGGCACTGGATTTGGACGACTGTGTCAGCGGTGCTCTTTGCGGTCACGACGCAAAAATCCGCGCCGGTGAATACAGTGAGCTCAATGACGCAGATATTCTGGTAATGGCCTTCGGCCGCAGCCGTCGTCCCGGCGAAACTCGTCTGGATATGTTTGATGATTCCATCAAGATGGCTAACGAAGTTATCAGCCACCTGAAACAGGTTGACTTCAAGGGAATTATGATCAGCATTTCCAATCCTGCAGATATTATCTGCGAGCATATCCGCCGTCAGATGCAGTGGGATTCGCATCGCTGCTTCTGCACCGGCACCAGCCTGGAAAGCTACCGCCTGCTGCGCGTACTCAGCGCCGCTACCGGCTACAGCCGTAAATCTATCCAAGCCTTCTGCATGGGTGAGCACGGTAATTCCAGCTTCGTTGTCTGGTCCCGCATCCGCATCGGCAGCAAGAGCTTTGCCCAGCTGCGCAGCGAACGTCCGGAGCTGGCTGCACTCAGTCTGGATGATTTGCAGCTGCAGGTTAAAAGAGCCGGTGATATCGAGGTTGACGGCAAAGGCTGCACAGAATTCGGTATTGCCAATGCTGCCTGCATGCTGATTAAGGCTATCTTCCATGATCAGAAGCTCATCTGGCCCTGCTCCACCGCACTCAACGGCGAATACGGTCAGAAGAACGTTGCTGCCGGCGTACCCTGTGTCATCGGCAAGAACGGTATCGAAGAGATTCTTGAACTGAAGCTTACGGAAGAAGAGCAGGCTAAGTTCGCTGCCTCCTGCGACATTCTGCGTGGCTTTTTGGATAGAGCAGGCAGCTTGTAAAGATAAGCTTGCAATGCTTATAAGAATGTAAAACGTTAATTACAAAAAACGTCGTAAGCAATGATCAGCACTCATAAGCTCACGACGTTTTTTATACACATTATAAAACTACAAACTCACAGCCTCAATATGCGTCCAAGCCGTTGCGTGCACCACCGACAACACGCACATTGCTAACATTAAAAGCAGCTTTAATCACAGGCAGATACTTGCCGATCAGCTCCGTGCGCACTCTTTCATCGCCGGCAACCAGCAGCAACGCATCATCGCCCAGGTTAATATTCAGCAGCGGGCTAATCAGACGCTCAAACGCAGGCGCAGACATAGCCTTCTTCAAAGCCGTCAGTCCGGGCACAAGCTGCGGTTTTTCCTTAGCCATGCGCACTTCCAGCGCTTCAAAAGGAACCTCGAACAGCTTATCATTGGCAGCACCGACAAAGCTTTCATTAAGAGAACCGCTTACACCAACAAAATCTTCTGCCATAAGAAAAACCTCCTTCATAACATACACACATACGGAGGCATAGCCCCCGTTCAAAATTAAAACTCCTGCTAATATGAATTTATCACGATTTGAACTCTTTGTCAAAAAATACATAGTGAAAATTTCAGCAGTGTTTCAATAACGCTTAACAAAAAAATGCTTCTCGGCAAGCGATCTTTACAACTTTAATCAAACCAGCTGAAAGCACTATTACAGAGATACAAAAACTGACGAAGCAAAATTGCCTCGTCAGTTTTATTTTTAGGTAATATTTAATTCAACGTCTGCTAAACGAAGTAATTATTTCACCATAGCAGCAACAATATCAAATGCAGCAGCCAGAGCCTCATCAAGCTTAGCCACATCCTTAGCACCGGCCTGTGCCATATCCGGACGACCGCCGCCGCCACCGCCGCACAGCTTAGCAACAGCCTTAACGATGTTGCCCGCATGTACACCTTTAGCAACTGCATCTTTAGTAGCCATGGTCAGAATGCTTACCTTTTCGCCCATAACAGCAGCCAGCACAACAACGCCGCCCACCTTATCGCGCATCTGGTCGCCCAGGTTACGCAGAGCGTCAACGCTGTCAGCATTAACCTTCTGTACCAGAACAGGAACGCCGTTAGCATCTTTAATCTGGTCAGCAACATTGCTTACCTGCGCCTTAGCGATTTCTGTAGCAAGCTCTTCGGCCTTCTTCTGCGCTGCCTTCAGCTCGCATTGCAGAGCCTCCAGACGAGTCGGAACGTCGCAGGAGCGGCATTTCAGCTCAGCAGCCAGACCGTTTACCATTTCCTCGGTAGCATTTACATGAGCCACAGCACCATGACCGGTAACAGCCTCAATACGGCGCACGCCTGCACCGCTGGAGCCTTCGCTAACGATTTTGAACATACCGATTTGGGCAGTATTGCTTACATGGCTGCCACCGCAGAATTCCATGGAGAAGTCCGGAACGGTAACAACGCGAACAATATTGCCGTATTTTTCACCGAAGAGAGCAGTAGCACCCTTCTTCTTAGCTTCCTCAATCGGCAGCTCTTCAATATTAACAGCTTTGCCAGCCAGCACCTGCTCGTTGACAATAGCCTCTACTTCCTTCAGCTCCTCAGCAGTTACCTGAGAGAAGTGGGAGAAGTCAAAACGCAGACGGTCCGGACCAACATAGCTGCCGGCCTGGTTAACATGGGCACCCAGAACCTGTTTCAGAGCAGCATGCAGCAGATGGGTTGCGGTATGGTTACGAGCGATATCCATCTTGCGTGCCTTGTCTACAGCAAAGGTAACAGCGTCACCTACAGCAACAGTGCCTTCGGTTACGGAACCGATCATAATAACAGCGCCGTCAGGCAGCTTTTTGGTAACATTTACAGCGATAACGCCGGTCGAAGCGGTAATAGTACCGATATCGCCCAGCTGGCCGCCGCCCTCAGCATGGAAAGCGGTAACGTCGCAGATAACAGCAACATCAGTGCCGTCAGCAGCGTTTTCAATCGGCTGTGCGTCATGCGCAGGATACATTTTTACAATCTTAGCTTCGGTTGCAGCTTCGTCAACCTTCAGTTCAGCAACATTGATGCCGCTGGTGTTATAAACAACCGGACGGCCCTCTTTATCGTTGCGTGCTTCACGCGCCATTTTACGCTGAACCTCCAGCGCAGCGTCGAAGCCTTCTTTATCCATAGTCATGCCGGCTTCTTCCAGAATTTCTTCAGTCAGTTCCCAGGGGAAGCCAAAGGTATCGTTCAGCTTGAAAGCAGTTGCACCGTCGAGCACGGTTTTGTTTTCAGCCTTCAGCTTTTCAATCTCCTCGTTCAGCAGCTCGCAGCCCTGTTTCAGAGTGCGCAGGAAGCTGGTTTCTTCCATTTCCACAACCTTTTTGATGAAGTCAGCCTTCTCTACCAGGTTGGGGTAAGCGTGACCGAACATGCCGATAACAACGTCAACAGCACCGGTCAGGAACATCTCGTTGATACCCAGCAGACGAGCGTGACGGATAGCACGGCGCAGGATACGGCGCAGTACATAGCCACGGCCTTCGTTGGACGGAAGAATACCATCACCGATCATAAAGGTCATGCTGCGTACATGGTCAGCGATAACCTTCAGGGAAACGTCGGTAGCCTTGTCCTTGCCATATTCAACATTAGCAATCTTAGCTGCATATTCAATAATCGGGAAAATCAGGTCAGTTTCAAAGTTGGACGGCTTGCCTTGAACAACACTTGCCAGACGCTCCAGACCTGCGCCGGTATCAATGTTCTTGTTTTTCAGCGGCGGATAGGTGCCATCCGGCATCTGGTTGAACTGGGTGAATACCAGGTTCCAGATTTCCAGGAAACGGTCGCAGTCACAGCCGGGGCCGCAGGTCGGTTTGCCACAGCCACGTTCAGGACCGAGGTCGATGTGGATTTCGGAGTCAGGGCCGCACGGACCGCTGCCAATTTCCCACCAGTTATCAGCCAGGCGTACAATGTGGTCTTCAGGAACACCTACAACATTGTGCCAGATATCAAAAGCTTCATCATCCTCAGTGTGGATGGTGATGTACAGCTTATCGCCAGGCAGGCCAAGCTCCTTGGTCAGGAACTCCCAGCTCCAGGGGATAACTTCTTTTTTGAAGTAATCGCCAAAGGAGAAGTTGCCCAGCATTTCAAAATAGGTATGGTGGCGCGCAGTGCGGCCAACATTTTCAATATCACCGGTACGCACGCATTTTTGGCAGGTGGTGATACGAGTAGCAGGCGGTTTCATTTTGCCGGTGAAAAACGGCTTGAACGGTGCCATGCCTGCACCGATAATCAGCAGAGTCGGGTCATCCTGAGGAATCAGGGAAGCACTCGGAAGCATAAGATGGCCTCTATCTTGGAAAAATTTCAAAAACTTTTCGCGGATTTCGTTACCAGTCATGTATTTCATAGTAGTTCATTCGCTCCTTCGAAAAATAATACTGCATTACTGCGGAAATTACCGCAGCAGACAAAGATTGCATATAAAAAAATTATATAATTTTTGCCTGTGAATGTCAATAAGCGCAAAGCTCCGCAAGTGTATACATAGCATAAAAAACGGAGCAATTATCTGCCCGAAAGGCAATCTAACTGCTCCGTCTGCTTAAATTTAATTTTTAAGCTTAATCCTGTTCATCCAGCTCATAAAGGCGCTTATAAATGCCGCCAAGGGCCATCAGTTCTTTGTGTGTGCCGATTTCCGCAATTTCACCGTTATGCAGCACCACAATTCTGTCAGCGTTGATAATCGTAGACAGACGATGTGCGATAATCAGCGTAGTGCGGCTTTCAGCCAGCTTATCCAGGGACTTCTGAATCTGCTTTTCCGTTTTGGTATCAAGCGCACTCGTCGCTTCGTCAAAAACCATTACCGGCGGATTTTTCAGGAAGGCACGGGCAATAGCAATACGCTGCTTTTGCCCGCCGCTCAGCTTCACGCCGCGCTCACCGACCTTAGTTTCATAGCCCTCAGGCAGCGCGCCGATAAAGTCATCAGCAGCCGCCAGCTTGGCAGCCTGCTCAATCTCCTGCTCGCTTGCCTTAATCTTGCCATATGCAATATTAAAGTTAACAGAATCGCTGAAGAGGAAAACATCCTGCTGCACCAAACCTACATGATTGCGCAAGTAGCTCTGTTTATACTTTCTGATATCTACGCCGTCAAGCAGCACTCTGCCCTGCGTCGGCTCGTAAAAGCGCAGCAGCAGGCTTGCCAGCGTCGTTTTGCCTGCACCCGTAGCACCCACAAAGGCCACCTTTTCACCGGGAGCAATATCAAGATCAAAATGCTTCAGCACCGGCTTATCCTGCAGATAGCCAAAGGTTACATTCTCAAAGGTAATGCGGCCCTTAATCTCACCTGCAGCAATCGCATCAGGCGCATCGTCAATCTCCACCTCATGCTGCATCATCTCATTGAAGCGATTGTAACCGGCCATACCGCGCTGGTACATTTCCGTAAACATCAGCAGACGGAAAACAGGCTTCATAAAAATGTTGACATATAGGAAGAAAGCGACAAAATCGCTCAGCGGCAGCTGGCCATCAGCAACCATCACACCACCGCAGACTAATACAACAAGGTTAGTAATATTGGTAAAGAAGGTAATAGTGCCGTTAAAGTATGACAAGATGCCAAAGGATTCATTACGCACGCGCATAAGCTCGTTGCTCTTGCGCATAAAGCGTTCCAGCTCCAACGGCTCGTTGGCAAAGGCCTTCACCAGACGGATACCGCTCAGTGCCTCCTCTGCCTGCGCCGAAACCTCACCGGACTTTTCACGGCTGCGGCGGAAGGCACGCTTCATCTTCCTGTTAACATAAACAGAATGCACTGCCTTGAAAAGCAGTAGCACGCTGATAATAGAACCAAGGAAGGGGTTCAGGTAAAGCATCATGAAAATCGTACCCAGCATACTGATGGTGCAGATGAGAAGGTCATTCGGACCTTTAAATGTCAGCTCACTGATTTCCACGATATCGCTCGTAATACGCGACAGCAGCTGACCTGTGCGGGCATTATCAAAAAAGCGGAAGGACATTTTTTCCATATGCGCAAATAAATCACGGCGCATGTCGTTTTCAATGCCGGAGCTCATCACACGTCCATAATAGTTAATTGCGAAAAGCAGTCCAAAGTTGATAAGATACAATACTACCAGTATGCCTGCCCAGTAAAAAAGCTCGTCAAGATTCTTCTGTGGAATTTCGACGTTGAGCATCTGTCTTACAATATAAGGAAAGACCAGCTCCATCAAGGCCGAGAAGCATGAGCCTATCAGCACCAGAAGCAAAATCAGCTTATAGGGCTTATAATAATGAATTATTTTTTCTAACATTTACTTTGCTCCTCCTGCGTTATTTTTCCAGATATGTAAACGGTAAGCACCGATAATTTTGCCATCCGGAGTCAGTGCGGGCGCCTCCACACCTGCCAGCCACTGTCCGTCAGGTGAAATACCAATCGCCTGACAAGGTCCTTCGGTTGGGAAATAGCTGTACTTTTTGCCTGTTTTCAGGTCCAGCACCAGTGCTCCGTGCGCCTTGTAATTGTGCGTGCGCACGTTGCGCCCCACCGCGCAGGCCGCCAGCCTGCCGGCGAAAGCAATTTCCTCCATCGTACCGTCTGCCATATACTGATAGCGGAAGGTACCGTCTGTATTGAATACAAAAATACTGTTATTGCTCGGGTGTTCTACCGGCGTCGGCAGCTGCCAGTTTTCACGGTTAAAGGTGTTAATCGTGGTAAAGAGCACGCCGTAGGGTGTTACGAAACCGTCGCGGCCGCTGGCATTTACATATGCACCATCCACCTGCTGCGGCTTAGATACAGACCTTGTCCAAATGATTTTGCCGGTTTCGTCAAAGAAAATTCCGCGTCCGTCACTGGCTCCTGCTGCCAGATATTTGCCGTCCTCACTGAAGTTGGGACTGCCGCGCATAACTGTGTTATCAAACGGTGGAATCGGCGGCACATGCGTTGAATTAAGCAGCTCGCCGGTTCTTTTATCGAGGAAATACATCGTATCCTTATACTTCATATCCTCGCGGTAATCGTAGGCAGAAGTAGAAAACACTGCTCTGCCGTTATTATCGTTGACATCGCACCAGTTTATCCAGCTGTCGATAACCTCATTCTTGGGGAACTGCCACAGCAACTTACCCTCCTCATTTACAGCCAGCATTTTTGCATTGTAGCCTCTGCTGCCGTCCTTGCGCATCAAAAAGCGGTAAGCGTTGGCATAGACATTATTTTCATTGTCGACTGCAATATGCAACACCGACGGATAGGAACGCTGCGAAGCATCGGAGCCGACGAAGTCAGCACTCTTATACTGCCAACGGATATCACCCGTATGAACATCAACAGCATACAGCCTGCCTTCAGCGCTCTGCTCGCCTACTATCGCCAGTTTGCCGTCAGACGTAAGGCACAGAGCAATCAGCTTGCCTATGCCAAGGGAACGTTTCCATTTCTGACGTCCTTCATTGTCAAAGAGGAAGAGCTCGCCACGCTCCGTACCGACAATCCAGCCTTCTTCGTCGGCAGCATAACGCACTACCGCCTTAGTAAAGCCCATGCGGTCATAATTCTGTGTTGGGATATCACCCAGATAAACGCTCACACCGGAGCCGTCATTGTTAACATGAAACTGGTTCCATGGCGTTCTGCTGCCGGTAATCCAGTACAGTGCGCACCAGGAAAGCAGCAGTAGCACAAGCGCCAGCCAGCCTTTAAGCTTATTCATAGATACAGCACCGTCCAATCATAGATTTGGCGGAAAACGCCAAAGTAGAAGCCCTGCTCCGACAGCAGGTAAATTATTTTACTGCCAACAACTGCCACCACTACTGCAAACAGCAGCAGGCAGCTTGCCTTTTCGCGTGCGTCCCACTGTTGGCGTCGCCTTCCGGCGCCGCCTGCGAAAAAGCCACGGCTCACAACCGAAAGCGCCAGCGTCTGCGCACGCCTCAGGCAGCGCGCCAACAACGGCTTGGCGATATACGGCAAATGCCGCAGCACAGCAGTGCGTCCCCTCTGGCTGTCACTGCGCAGCTGCAGCGCTGTAATAACCTCGCCTGTTTCTGCCGCCAGCACAGGCAAAAAACGAATCGCCGTCACCAGCATGAACGCCATCTGCGACGGCAGCCTCCAGCCCAGCAATGCCTGCAGCAGCTGTCGCGGGTCACTCGTCCAGCAAACCAAAAGCCCCAAAGCCAACATGCTGGCGCTGCGCAATCCCTGCACCGCACCATACAGAATGCCTTCGCGGTAGATGAAAAGTCCGCCCGTCAGCTGGCCGATAAAGCCTGCCTCCGGAGCAATCAGCACCAACAGCGGTGTACGCGGCGTCTGCGCAAAGAACAGCGCCTGGCTGAACATGGAGCCCCACAGACCTAAGAGCAGCAAAATTGCCATTACCTTCCATTTGTAAATGGAGGTTTTCGCTGCCAGATGCAATAATAAGGTAAACGTAAATAAAATAAAGAGCGTCCGCGGATTATCCACGGTAATCATCAGAATAGCAAAGAGAAAGAGGAACAGCAGCTTAGTACGCCCGTTGAGATTCTGCGCCCATCCTGCTGCATCAGTGCCTTCCCATAGCTGTCTTACGGACATAGCGCTTCACCCCCTCTACCGTGATGCAGGGAGGAAGCCCCGCCTGCTCGCACACCGGCAAGAGCGCTGACGGTGTAAGACCGCCGGCCTCCACCAGCTCCTTATTGCTCAAAACCTCTTCTGTCGTGCCGTCGGCAATAATCTGCCCCGCACACAAAACAATTACGCGGTCGGCCACCTGTGCCGCCAGCTCCATATCATGCGTACAGATGAAGATACTGCCCCCCTGCTCCTTATAAGCCAAAAGCAGACGGCGGATTTCCGCCAGACTCTGTTCGTCCTGTCCTGTCGTAGGCTCGTCCAAAAGCAGCAGCGCCGGCTTCTTCGCCAGCATAGCACCCAAAACAACGCGCAAACGTTGCCCTTTGCTCAGCGCCAGCGGAAAATCATCGGCATATTCCGCTAAATTCATATTCTCTAAGAGCTGCTGCAGCTCCTGCTGCGTAATCGTGTGATTCTTCCAACACAATTCCTCGCGCACCGTATCTGCGAGCAGCATCAGATCAGGCTCCTGCCGCAGATAGCCGATTTTGCCCAGCTGCTTGTCGACCGGTTTTCCCTCCAGCAGCATGCTTCCCTGCTGCGTCTGTGTCAGGCCGCCCAAAAGGTTCATCAGCGTGCTTTTGCCGGCGCCGTTGAAGCCCATAATCGCTGTAATCTGCCCCTGATAAAGCGTAAACTGCAAATTCTTCAGCGTTGGCTCCTTGCCGCCGGGATAGGTGTAATACAAATCGCAAGCTTCCATAAGAGGCTGCTGTTGCCCTGCAGGCTTGGCCTGCTCAGCAGCTGCTGCAGGCTCGCATTCGCTGCGCAGCATCTGCACTATTTTTTCCTGGTCTGTCGTCAGCTCCGACAGCTGCAGTGCGCGGCACAGCTTCACCGTCTGCGGTTCACGCAAGCCTAAATCCGTGCGCCCTGTCATCGCCTGCCAGGCATCTTTAACAAGACCGTCATAAACAATACGTCCGTCCTGCATTACTGCCAGACGCGAAAAATATTTGCAAAGCTCGTTTACACGATGCTCAATCATCAAAATAGCAATGCCTGCCTCGCGGTTGAGGCGCACCAAAAGCTGCATAAAGCTCTGCACGCCCTGCGGATTCATCTGGCTCACAGGCTCGTCTAAAATCAAAAGTCCCGGCCTGGTAACAAGAATCGAAGCTAACGCTAGACGTTGCCTCTGGCCACCGCTCAGCTTGTGGATGCTGTAATCCTCAAAGCCTCCCAAGCCTACCAACTGCAAAGTTTCGCTCACCTTGCGCGCGATAATCTCCGGCTCCTCGCCCTGGTTCTCCAGTGCAAAGCCAACCTCATCCGCCACCGTCATCGCAAAAAGCTGGTCGTCCGGTGACTGATAGACAGTGCCCACCAGCTGGCCTGTTTTTTCCGGTGGCCATTTGCTGATATCCTCGCCCTGCAGGTAAATTGCTCCCTGCAGCTCACCGCGCTCCTCGCTGCCCAACAAGCCGCTGACAGCCTTAATCAACGTCGACTTGCCACAGCCGCTTCGACCTGCCAAAAGTAGCATTTCACCGTCCGCCAGCGTCAGGTTGATATTTTTTAAGGTAAACTGCTTCCTAGAGGGATAGCGATAAGATAAATTGTCTATTTTCAGCATCTCTATTCCCCCATAACCTGCTGCAGCTTGCTGCCCGTCTTAGCACCCAGCCAGGCGCCGATGCTGCTGTACACAAGGCCGTTGACCAGCATATACAGCGCCAGATACCAGTCTGCATAATACAGACGGTAGAAGAACATCATCTGCTCCATGTTGACGAAGGTGACAAGCGCATCGCCCACGCCCATCAGCAGGCAGATGAACAGCATATAGCCCTTGCCCAGCTCCTGCCTGCGGTAGAAGCCGGAAAGATACAACAGCGTTTCCAAAATCGCTACGTTGACACACATGCTCAAAAGTCCTAACGGCGTAAAATGTCCGAACATCAGACTGGAAAGCATATATTTGACAAAATACATCAGCGTCAGTACGCCCGGTGCACGGAAGAGCACTAGCAGCGCCACCACCAGCAAATACAGCAGCATACCGCTCAGAATGCCTGTCACCAAGCCGGAGAAAGGCCCTAAGAATACATGCAGCAAATCACCGATAAGTGTCGTCGGCAGTGTGATACCGCCAAAGGCCAGCGCCGCAAAGAGTGCCACCGTAATAGCACCGCGCGCACCGATACGGTAAATACAGCCCTTCAGCTTATAGCTAAAGGCCAGCACAGCCAGCAGGCAGATAAAGGAAAAGCCTACTGCCAAAAGGCCCAGATTATGCTTCTTGGCGATTGTCAGCGGTACCTCCTGCACCTTTTCCTGCCCGTTACCGCTTACAGTAACACGCAGGCTGTAATCGCCCTCCAACACTGTAAAATAATCTACATATAACGGAATGATAAAGGCCTGAGTTTTCTTGCCGTCCAGCGAAATCAGCGCCGTAGTTTCGTTGACGCTGCCTGTGTCACCTGCCCAGCCATGCTCGGAATCCTCATTGTTTTTGCCGGAGGTACAAAGACCGGGCATAACCTTGCCAGTCTTCTTATCAATCAGCTCCGCCTTAAATTTCAACAGGCGCACATCGCGCTGCGGGTTACGCATATCCAGCACCAGAAAAGTTGCAGGATGGTTAAACACTGCCGACCAGTTCGTCGCACCATCGCCCGTCATGCGGTTGCGAAAGCCTTCGAGCGTAGTATCGCGGATAAAAACCACGCCTTCTGCCGCGTGGTCATCCTTATTACCCAAATTATCTACCGGCAGAGTAACGCTCTGAATATACCAGTTGAATTTACTTCTGTCGATTTTCTTCCCCGGCTGCGACGCAATAGCAACAGCTGCTGCCGCCGGCTCATAGCTGAAGCTCAGCTCCCTGCGTTCGTGCCAGCCATCGCCGCTGACCTCAACCAGCAGTTGCTTCTGTCCGCGTGCAAGGTCTGTCTGCGGCTGAATGTAAAGCAGATCAAAGCTCTGTCCGAAATCTGCCGGCAGCACCCAATCTGCCTCCGCCGTCTGGCGGCCGTCAGCGCTTCCCAAGCGCCATTTGTCATTGGCAAGCGCCTTAAAGCCTTCCGGCAAAATAACACGCAAATGCGCCGGCTGCTCATGCGGTACATCAAAGCCGGTAATATTGATAAACAAAGGCATTGTGCTGCCGCCATGCACTACATGTGCGGCACTCTTATCCAGATTGTAGGGATACACTGCCTCCAGCTTTACGCCTGCAAAGACCTGCTGCGTGAGGCACAGCAGCGCCAGCAGGATATATAAGATTCTCATACTTCACCTATTCACAGCAAATCTTTTTCAATAATGCTGTTTCCTTCTTTTTGCTTGCCTCATCTACACGAGTTGTAATCTCCAGGTTATTATTCAGCGGATTACGGCTTACGGCAATATCAGCCGCATATGCTCTGCTGAGCAAAGGCTCTGTAAAAACACGCTCCGGAGTATCGTCTGCCAGCAGCTTGCCCTCGCCTAAAAGCAGAATACGGCCGCAGTATTTGGCTGCCAGATTAAGCTCATGCACAACCATCAGCACCGTCTTGCCCATCAGCGCCAGCTCACGCGCAAAACGGAAAATCTCCTCCTGATAAACCATGTCCAGACCGGTAGTAGGCTCATCGAGAAAGAGCACCGGTGTCTGCTGCGCCAAAACCTTTGCCAACAGGATACGCTGCTTCTGACCGCCGGAAACCTCTGTCACCGGCTTATCTGCCAGCTCCCGCGTACCGGTATATTCCATGCAGTCCAGCGCCAGACGCTTATCGTCCTCGCTTTCGCGCTCCCACCATTTAAGATAGGGATAACGGCCTGCCATAACAATATCCTGGCCTGTATAACCAAAGCCAACCTCTACCTGCTGCTGCAGATAGGCTACCTCACGCGCCAAATCTCTGTCGGTATATTCCTCCATCGGCTTATCAAAAAACAAAACCTCACCGCTCTGCTTCGGCAACATGCCGCGGATTGTTTTCAAAAGCGTACTCTTGCCGGCACCGTTGCAGCCGATAATACCTACAAGCTCGCCCTTGCCGATAGTGAAGCTTGCATCGCTGATAACACAGCGGCTGCCGTAGCCTATAGATAAATGATTAACACTCAAAACTGCTTCTGACATTATTACACCTCATGCTCATACTTCATCATAAAATTCAAATAAATTTAAGTGCCATATACTTTTACCCAATCTTTTATATTATACCACATAGAAGCATCAGCGACAATAAATCACAGTCCGCACTCTATATAATCAAGAACTTCTTATCAGATAAAATCTTAAATAAAAAGCATGAACCACGGCAATAGTTCATGCTTAAATAAACTAACGGAAATCAACCTTCAGATGCTGTCTTTCCGGCATCCGCTGATATTTATATTTAGGATAGCCAACCATCAGCGTACCTACAATTTTATGTTTCGGCGGCACGGCAATCAAATCCAGCAGCGGCTGATAGCCTGCAATACCGCAGGATTGGATAAAGCCAGCGATAGTTGTTCCCAAACCGATGGTCGGGGCAAACAGCTCTGCATAGGCCCAACTCTGCTCTGCATTGCTCACACCGGTAATATTCAGACGGCGTGCCAACGCAAAAACCAGACAGGGCGCATTGCGGGCGATAATATCCTGTCCACGCTCACGGTAAGCGCGCAGTACCACCTGAAAATAACGTTTATTTTCGGTGCCTGCCGCAACCTCGTTCTCCATCCAGTTGGCAACAGTGTCGGCAATTGCACGGATCTGTTCCTTATCGCGTATAACGATATAGTACATGCCCTGTGAATTGCCGGCAGTCGGCGCATAGCGTGCCACATCCAGCATACGGGTAATTTCTTCATCCGTCGGTGCCTGTGGCTTGAAGTTGCGCACACTGCGGCGCATACGCAAAAATTCATAAGCAACCTCAGGTGTCGGCAGCGGCATCGTCACCGGACGCTGTTCCGCCAGCGGCGTATATTTATTATCCAAGGCTCCTACGGGACAGATAGCAACGCACTGGCCGCAGCTCATGCAGCCACGGTCAAAATTGCACTCCGGTCCGTTTTCACCCATTGAAAGAATGCAGGAAGGACAGCATTCTACGCAAATGCCGCAACGCAGGCATTTATCCTGATTAACTGTTAACAAGTCCATAACGTCACCTCACAGTGCATTATCGGTATAGTGAATGTATTCCAGTCCACTAAAATCTGCCTTATAATGACCATTGCGCATAGGCGTACCCATGAGCTTTTTATCATCAGGCAGACCATCTACATTTACCAGACCGATAGAAGCGGTAGCACAAAGAGCACCAAGCTGTGTTGCTACACGCATAGTATAAGCCTTGTCCGCTTCACCGACAACACCCTTGTGCGGGTACATTGCCGTTGCTGCGACGATAACCGTCAGGATTTTGCCGCTCAGGGCAAAAATATGCGGTACAGTATTCATATCAGTCTGCATATAATCAATTTTAAAATTATGACTTTCCAGCCAGGGAACAAGAGCCTGTAAGCCAAGCTCGTGAATTTCCTGTTCTGTTAAAAGTTGCTGCTCCAAAATTCTCTTCTCCTGTAAACTATTAGTGTGCTCAACCCTTCTCATAAGCAGAGATTGTTAAGAAGATGCCGGATACGAGGAAGGGCGACGACGGCGTATAATCTTATACTCCTAGGAGCCCTGACGACGCAGATGGCGCCTTATCGGCGCTCTCCCACAAATTATTCTTCGCCGAGAACCAGAACCTCAGGTTCAAGATGCACACCGTGCGCTGCAAAAACCTTATCCTGCACATCGCAGATAAGCTGCAGCACATCTGCTGCCGTTGCTCCGCCGATGTTCACCACAAAGCCTGCATGCTTTTCGGAAACCTGCGCACCGCCGACAGTATAACCTTTAAGACCGGTCTGGTCGATAAGCGTACCGGCAAAATATCCGGGAGGACGCTTGAACATACTGCCTGCACTGGGCAGCTCCAACGGCTGCTTAGTGATACGGCGGTTACTGAAATCTGCCATTTTATCGGCAATAGCCTGCTTATCACCTGCAGTCAGGCGCACAGTTACCGCAGTAACGATTTTACCGCTGCCCTGCAGTGCTGTATGGCGATAACCGAAATCAAGAGCTGCAGCCGCCAGCTCGCTGATTGTGCCGTCAAGCTCCATTACGCGCACACCGGTAACAACCTTAGCCATTTCACCGTCATAAGCACCGGCATTCATATAAACAGCACCACCGATGCTGCCGGGAATGCCTACAGCAAATTCCATGCCGCCCAGGCCCAGCTCTGCCGCCTTACGGGAAGCAGCAGCCAACGAAACACCGCTGCCAAAGGTCAGGGTGCAGCCGTCAGCAACAACATCATTCAGCATATTGCCCAGCTTGATAACCAGGCCGCGGATGCCCTTATCGCGCACCAACAGATTAGAACCGTTGCCAATCAGCGTAACCGGCACCTTTGCCTCACCGGCACGCTGCAGTAGCTGCTGCAGCTCCTGCTCGCTCTGCGGCATAGCCATCAGATCGGCAGGACCGCCGATACGGAAGGATGTATGCTTCGCCATCGGCTCCTCTGCCAGCAAAGGCTTGGCAGTACAGCCTGCGAAAATCTCCTGCAACGTCATTATTTCTCTCCCATTGCCTCTTTGACAACATCCTGAATAGTATTGGTAACGTCCATCAGCATCATCTGGAAACGAATCAGAGCGTTCAAATATTGAACTGCATCTGCATTCAGATTCAAAATGCCCTGCAGCTTCTGCATTTTATCAACAGAAGCCTGGTCGGGAGTTTTACCCTGATGCTTAGCAAACTCAACTTCCTGAGCAACCATCAGATACTCGTTAACCATTTTCTTAGCATCCGGATCCTTCTCCAGAACAGCAGCTGCTTCCTTCAGTTTTTTGTACTCATGGCTTTCGCGCATAGCCTTAGCCAATTCGTTTGCGTTATCATATACGTTCATAATTAAACACCTCACTAATGATATATTTTTACACTAACGTAAGAAAACCAAATATAGAAAAAAGAACAAAACACATACGCTGGTTATACTGTTAAAGCTTGCAGATATCACGCCAATACAAGCAAGCGGTATGCCGTGCAGCGAATATAAATTTTAGCAAATGAGTGTCCGGAACCAAAGGAATGACGCAACTGTTTGAGCGCTACGCTTAACTCATACAGAAGAATCTGTTAGCTTAGCGCGAGTTTTGCGGTATTCCGTCTTGGTTCCACACGCAATTTGCGTCCGTCAAATCGCTTCCGCAAAATACTCAAGAACAACTTCCCTATCAAGCGATTGACGGGAAAATTTCTCTGAGCGGAATGGTATATCGCTTGCGACGCTATTACTGGTTACTTACATTCAAGTGAGCGAACTTAAAGCAGTCGCCAAACTCAAAATGCCACCACTCCATCTCAATCCCCTTGAATCCCTGCAGCTCCATCTCCTCGCGCAGCAAGCTGCGCAGATAGCGCTCGCGTGACGTACCGCCGGCATAGCTGGCGTACTGACGCAGCGACGGCTCATCAAAGCCGCAGCCCATATCCAATTCCTCACCGCTTTCCAGGCTGTACAGACCCACATCCACAGCATTACCTGTGTTATGCGTGCTGCCCTTAGTTTCCGGGTCCTCCAGCATGTCCTTCTTATCGTCAGACAAAGCCAGATTAGCCAGCTTGCTCACCGACCAGGGGCGGTAGGCATCCCACAGCACCAGGCCGTAGCCGTAAGGTGCCAGACGCTTTTGCACCTTGCCTAAGGCAGCTGCAGCCTCTTTAGAAACAAAAAGCTTAGACGTAGTATAAAGCGGCGCACCGAAAAGGTTATCACTGCCTGCGTAGACAGAATTAACCTTCACACCGGCAACAGTTGCAGCATCCACCAGCTGCGCCTGCTCACCTGCTGCCAGAGCAGCAGGAACGGCTGCCTTGGCAGCCTCCGCTCGCAGCTTAGCCCAATCCTCGGCACTGCGCTCCGCCAGACGGAAGGACTTTGCCCTCTCGCCGGTAGTCGTGCCTAAAAAGTACCGGCTGTAAGTATTACCGCCGACGCGGCAGGAAATACCGTAGCCGTCAGGATCACGCTCAAAACGGACACCGGCTTCAGTATTGCTCATCGGCCCGGATTCCTGCAAAGTGTAAGAATCAAAATGCACCTTGCTGAGCGGATAAAGATTGGCCGCAGCAAAGGACTTATCCCCCAATGCAGTGCGGTACAACAGCTCCAGACGACCGTTATTCTCACGGATAAGAATATTTTCGCCGTTCCCATAGTAAAAGCCAAGAATATACTTAATATCCTTCGGCGCATCCTTAGGCACGGCAGCCAGAGCAAGCTCCGCTCCCGTTTGGACATAGAAAAGCAGACCGGCCGCCAGGCCGGCCAGCAAATTTCGGTAATTCACTATTGAATCAGCTCCTTGCGTACATCAGCTAAAGCATTAAGCCTGCTGCGTACTCTCGCAACATCTGCCAAATCGATTTCACAGGAAACAACTTCCTCCTGCATACCTGCTTCGGCAAGAATCTTGCCGCTGGGCGCAACAACCATCGAATGACCGTAAAACGGCGCACCCTTAAAGCTGCCTGCACAATTTACCGCTACCACAAAGGTGTGGTTTTCGGCAGCGCGGGCTTGCGCCAGCAAGCGCCAGATATCTCCCCTTGCTTCAGGCCATTCAGCCGGGCAGAAAATGAGCTGTGCTCCCTGCAGAGCCAAATGACGGAAAAGCTCAGGAAAACGCAAATCGTAACAGATAGTCGAGCCGCAGCACAGACCATCTAACGTAAAGGCTTGAAAATTATTGCCGGGAGCAAAGAAATCCTCTTCATGGAAAAGGCCAAAAAGATGCACCTTATCATAAAGATTGACGATTTCACCGTTTTTATTGATAGCCGCAGAGGTATTGTAAATCTTGCCATCGGCATGACGCATAGGCACCGAGCCTGCGAGAATAGCGCACTGCTCATTACGTGCAATTTCAGCAAGCTGCGCCAGCACAGGCGAAGCCTGTGTTTCGGCATCCTGCTCCAGGTGTCCCAGGCTGTAGCCTGTTGTCCACACCTCGGGCAGCACCAGCAAATCATGTTTTTTGGCAGCCTCCGCTGCCAGCTGCAGACCATGGGCCACATTAGCCTCTTTATTCTTTTCCAGAACTTCAAGCTGCAGCAATGCTATTTTCATAATACGCGCTCCTTAGGCATCATATTATTGCTGTGCAGGCGACCAAGGAAGAATTTCTCCAGCTTGCGGGTGCAGCGGGTAATGAAATGCTCCTTACCGCCTAAGGACTCAACAAAAACTACAGGATGACCGGCAACCTTTGCGCCTAAAACGTCGGTCAACAGTTGGTCGCCGACAAAAAGAATTTTACCGCCGCCCATAGCTTTAGTAATTTGCTTATAAGCCATCGGCAAAGGCTTAGCGGCACGCATAATGGTGCCAAGACCGGTCTGACGGGTGATACCTTTAATGCGGTCACCGCCGTTATTGGAAATCAATGCAACATTGATACCCATCTGATGCAGCTGACGAATCCAGGTCATAGCACGAGGTCCTACCAGGTTCTTGTCGCGCGGCAGCAGGGTATTGTCAATATCAACAACAATTTTGGTGTAGCCATTGCGCTTCAGCCATTTTGCGGAAATGTCAAATAAACTTTTTACTCTGTAATCGGGGCAAACATACTTTAAAATCATACTACCTTATCCTTTGGAAATTTTATTTCAAATGTGGTACCAGAACCACATTTGCTGATTACCTCGGCACTGGCGCCGTGGACACGAATAATTTCTTTGGCAATAGCAAGCCCCAGACCGGTTCCCGGAACACTGCGGCAATGCGATTTTTCAACCTTGTAAAAGCGCTCCCAGATAAAGGGAATATCCTCTTCGGGAATACCCTTGCCCTGGTCGGAAACCGTTACAAGCACGCCGCCATCGTCAAGCTTATTCGCACCTATTGATACAGTACCATTTTCCGGCGAATATTTCAAGGCATTATCGCACAAAATCATAATTAACTGTACCATTTGGTCTCCGTCGCCCAAAATTTTGATATTATCGTCGGCATGAACATTAATAGTAATATTATGCTTCATGCAACGCACCGATAATTTTTCGGCGACATTACGGATGATACCGGCCAGCGGCAGCTCATCCATGTTGCTTACAGTCAGCGGATCGCTGGACTCCAGTCTGCTGATATCCAACAGCTCGCGTACCATACGCTCCAGACGGACTGTTTCTTCATTTATCAGGCCACGGTAACGCTGAATCAGATCAGTATCCGTTACCATACCGTCACAAATTGCCTCATTGTAGCCACGGATAATCGTAATCGGTGTCCGCAGCTCATGCGATACATTAGCCACAAAATCACGGCGGATTTTTTCCGTCCGCTCCATCTTGGCAATGTAATCACCCAAATCCTTGCCTAAAGAATTGAGCGCATTTCCCAGCTCGGCAATTTCATCATCGCCATGCACCTGCAGCCTGTGGGAATAATCTCCCGCAGCCATCGCCTGCGCATTGTCCTTCATATCCAGAACCGGCCGGATAATCATACCCGACAGACGTTTGACTAAGAACAGACTGAAAATAATGGCAACGATACCTACAATCATAATATAAATATAAACATTTCGCAAGAATTTTTCAAAACCGCTCAAGGGCTCAATCAGCAAAATAGCGCCTGTGTGTCCTTTACCGAAGGTATAAGGAACGCCGACCAGGATTACCTGCTCCTTGTAATACGGATGATAAATCTGCGATTTGAAGGACTTCCCGGCATAAACATCATTCAGTATCACTTTAATGCGATACGATAAATTACTGCTCTTCATATCCTGATCCAGTTTTCTGACGCTTTCCTGCAACACCTGTTGCGAAGGAGCACCATACTTAAGAAAATCCTTCATAGAAGCATTTTCTCCGGTCTCTTGTACATTTTCGTAATTAGAGGCCGCCAAAAGCTCGTAATTATCATCAAACAGCCAGATGCGTGCGCCAACCAGCTTATCTACAGCTAAAATATAACGATAAAGCATATCCCTGTCCTGCAGGCGGATGAAGGCTTCCACAGTTTCCCCCATCTCATCTCCCTTTTCGGCCAACTCCTGCTCCTTAATCTGGAAAAAGTAGTCGGCAATCAGGTAGGATATGCCTGCTGTAATCCCCACAACGACGATAATTATGATAGTCATAAAACTATACATCAGGCGTGTGCTTAGGGATTTTTTCATAGGTTATTCGTCCTTTAGCTCGAATTTATAGCCTACACCCCAGATAGTTGTAATATCCCATTTGGAATCAGGCGGAATGTTCAATTTCTGTCTGATGCGTTTGATGTGCGTATCAACAGTACGGGTATCACCGTAATAGGAATAGCCCCAGATGGTTTCCAGCAGCTGGTTGCGGCTGAAAGCCTTGCCAGGATTCGATGCCAGGCACCACAGCAGCTCCATTTCCTTAGTCGTAAAGGTCATTTTGTTGCCGAATGCTGTTACCTGATACTGATCCATATCAATAATCAGACCGGGATAGGTGATGCGCGAAACCTCGCCCTTCTTCTCCTGCGTGCCTGCACGGCGCAACACAGCCTTCACGCGGGCTACTACCTCACGCGAATTGAACGGCTTGGTGATATAGTCATCAGCGCCGATTTCCAAGCCGGCAATGCGGTCATCATCATCATCCTTGGCCGTAACCATGATAATGGGTAGGTCCGACATTTTACGTACCTGCTTGCAAACCTCAATACCGTCGAGAACGGGCATCATAATATCCAGCAGCAGAATATCCGGTTTTTCGGACTGCACCTTCAAAATTGCGGCAGCACCGTCTTCGGCTTCAATAACCTCAAAGCCTTCCTTCTCAAAATATATGCGCAAGATTTCGCGAATCTGCGCTTCATCATCAGCAATTAATATTTTCTGTTTTGCCATAATCATCACTCCTGCCTTTAAGCTGACTCATACCATTTATTTATCAGAGCAAACGGCAGAGTCCTACAAGATGTTACTATAATTATAGCACAAATACTTGCTTTCTTAGTATGCTTTCACAAAAGATTTACATATATATACTGCTTTTATCATAAACGTAAACGCGAATGCATTATTTATCACAGAAAATGCTTATAATTTTTGTTTTAAGACAGCTATTAAAGCGGCTTGAAGGCTAGCAGCATTTTTTTGCGCTCACGCCAATCGGGCAAATAGCGTTCGACAATCGCATGGAAGCGCGGTGAATGATTAGCCTCGTGCAGATGCGCCAGCTCATGCACCACGATATATTCCAAACATTTCTCGGGCCAGCAGGCCAGCAGCGTATTCAGATTAATGCCGCCTGTGCGCACGTTGCAGGAACCCCAGCGCGTTTTCATTCGATGCACCTTGAGGCCGGTATGACGCACGCCCATTTTCTTTTCCCATGCCTGCAGCAGCTGTTCTCCTCTGTCGGATACCTCCTGCTTATAGAAAAATTCTACAAAGGCGCACCTGGCTTTCTCGCTCAGCTCACTGCGGTAATAAAAGCAGACAACGTCAGCCTGCACCTCATAGGTACCGTGCTTTTTTCCGCTGAGCAAAAAGTTCGCCGGCAAACGCTTGCCCCACAGCCACACATGCTGCCCGTCAAAGGGAAGCTCACCCATGCTGTATTTCGGCTCCTGCTTTTGCTGCGACTTTTCCTGCAGTACCTGCTGCAGCTTTTGGCGCAGCCATTGCTCCCTGCTCTCTAAGAACTGCTGCACCTCGCTTAGGCTCATTCCTACGGGAGCAGTAAGAAAGATGTCGCCGGTTTCTTTTATGCGCAGCGTAATATTTTTGACCAGCTTAAACCGAAGCTTTATCTTCAACCCGTGCAGGTTCAGCACGGTCTCGCGGATTATTCTGCTGTTCACAGCTTGTCTACCAGAATATTACGTCCCAGCATACGGTTGAACTCCCAGGCACTCTTGCCGTCATGCACGTCAAACTGGTTCATTACGGCGTTGATTTCGTCGGCGTAATGCACAACGAAGGCTTCACGTGTAGAGCAGGCTACAGGGGAACCCTTTTCGTTATCACCGTGATGCGACAGCAGAATATGCTGCAGCTGCTCCAGACGGGAGGACGGCAAGCGCAGCTTAGCAGCTGCCTCCTGCACCATCATGCAGCTCATGGTAATGTGTCCGAGCAAACGGCCTTCACTGGTATAAGGGAAGCCGATTTCCGCAGAAATTTCGCGGATTTTGCCGATGTCGTGCAGCAATGCGCCGGCAATAACAAGATCCTTGTCCACGCCTTCAATCTGCTCGGCCAAGGCCACTGCCAGACCGGTAACATCCACAGAATGCTGCAGCAGGCCGCCCAAATAAGCATGATGCATGCGCATGCCTGCGGGATTGGTCACAAAGCGCTCATAGGTTGCACCGCTGAAAATAGTTTCCAGCAGCATACGCAGTCCGGGAGTGCGCACTGCCTTGATATAATTGGCAAGCTTGGTTTTATAAGCCTCTACATCAAAATCACCATGCGGCAACAGATTGCTGATATCATCCTGCGGCAGCAGATTTTCCAGACGCTGAATGACAACCTGCAGCGTCATATCGTTATTGAATTTGTTGATGTCGACGTTACCGCCCATCATAAAGGCAGTAGGGCCCTCCAGCTCACGCAGCTTGTCTACCAGCACTGCGTCAAAGCAGATAAAGGCAATGCGTCCGCTGTTATCCTCCAGCATGCCGCGGGCAAAAACGCCGCCGTTAGAGGAATTGCCTACCTTCTGTACCCTTACCAAAACTGCCTGACACACCTTGATGCCGGCTTTAAAATCTTTAATCATTCTTCTATCACCTGTTTTCTATATATGCTTCAGCAGCAGTGTTTCGCGTGCTACCTGAATTGCCACATCCCAATGCTTTTCCGCAAAGCGCAGCGACAATCTGTCGGCAAGGTCATCGAGCACCGGCAGCTCTGTCGGCTGATGGCCTGCATCGATAATGTTCAAGCCGCTGAAAACAGCCTGCTGTGCCTCATGATACTTCACGTCGCCTGTCACCAGCGTATCGGCGCCCTGCGCCAAAGCCAGCCCAATCAAATCGGCACCGGCACCGCCACAGACCGCAACACGCTTAACCTTGCGTCCTGCATCGCCTACGGTAAGATAATCGGCCTGCAAAGCCTTTTTGACGAAAACTGCAAAATCATGTAGCTTGCTCGGCTGCGCCAGCTCGCCGATGCGTCCGAGGCCGCTGACAGTATCCAGCACATCTGCGTCCTGCAGACGCAGTCTTTTCGCCAGCACGCTGTTCACACCGTTAGCCACGCAATCCAGATTAGTGTGCGCGCTGTAAACAGCAACGCCGTTTTCTGCCAGCTGCAGCAAAAGCTCCTGCTGCCAGTCGGCATCAGTCACATTGCCCAGCTTATGAAAAATCGCCGGATGATGCGTAATCAGCATATCAGCCTTTTTCGCCACCGCCTGCGCCACAGTTTCCTGCGTCATATCCAACGCCAAAAGCAGCTTGCGCACAGGCTTATTGCGTCTGCCCAGCATCAGGCCGACGTTGTCCCAAGACTCCGCCAGCTCAGGCGGTGCCATTTCATCCAGCAGGTTGATGATATCATTTACTGTCACTACGCTTGCCATTTTGCAGCACCTCCAGTTCTGCTTTCAACGCTTCGATTTCCTTATACTTTTCGCTCGCGCGTGCGCGCTCGCTGCGTCCCATATTCTCCAACAGCTGTCTGCAGGTAGCAAGCTGGCGTTCCAGCTGTTTACCCAGCAGCGGATGCTTCTGTGCGAGCAGCAATGGTCCTACAGCACACTCTGCCGCACTGTAAACAGGCGCTAAGCCGCGCTTAGCGGCAATAATCTCGTAAAAATGTGGGGCATCATCCACCAGCTCTTCGGCAGCCAGCTGCCAGCCGTGGCTGCACAGCCACGCACGCAGAGATGCGGCGCCGGCCATCGGCTGCAGCACCAAAAGCTCTGCGCTCTGCGCTACCTCCGTGTCATCCTCCAAAATGCTGATGATGGTAGAAGCGCCCATGCCTGCAATAGCAATGCAGTCTGCTTCACCGGGGCTTAATACCTTCAGGCCGCTGCCCTGACGTACCTCTACATGCTCATGCTGACCGAACTGCGCCACGGTAGTGCGCGCCGCCTGGCAAGGGCCTGCGGCGATATCGCCGGCAATCGCCCGCGCAATTCTTTGCTTATCCAACAGCCACACGGGTAAATACGCATGGTCCGTGCCGATGTCCGCCAATACGCAGCCCTGCGGCACCAGGTTAGCAATAGTTTCTAATCGTCTATCAATATGCATTGCGTCCCTCCTGAATTTGCTCTAAAATCTTAGTTTCTGAATCGTGAAAGCCACAGCCTGTAATATTTTCTGAAGCTGTCCGGAACGTAAATACTCTAACGCTTTATTATAACACAAATCAACGAATATAGAAAATAAGTCTGCAAAGTGATGCCTGCTGCCAATGCTATGATAACTGCTGAAATAAAGAAAAACCCCCGCATTGCTGCGGAGGCCGTGATTGGCATTCAACGCTCAGTTTTTCAGTTCGTTCTTTACCACAAACATTACCCATTGGGCGATATTCGTAGAATGGTCGGCAATGCGCTCCACATATTTGGCAATCATCAGATAGTCAACATATTGGGGTACGTATTGCGGCTTTTGCTGCATTACAGTGGTCAGATGCTGACGCATTTCGGCAAAATAATTGTCTACCTCATCATCGGTAGCAATAACCTTGTTGGCCAGCTCCAAATCATTTTCGCTGATGGCGCTGATGCTGTCGTACACCATCTGGCGCATAACCTGCAGCATAGCCATAAAGTTATCCGGCAGCGGCACAGGATCCTTTTCAATCAGCTTCAAGGTGTATTGGCTGATATCGCTGCAATGGTCGGCAATGCGCTCCATATCGCCCACCAACTTCAGACAGCTGGCAATCTCGCGCCAGTCAGTTGCTACCGGAGTCTGTGTCAGCACCAGCTCCAGGCATTGCTTTTCGATATTTACTTCGCTGTTGTCAAAATTATCATCGTCGCTGATAATTTGCTGCGCCAAGGCGGCATCCTTCTGCTCCAGGTTGGCGATAACCTTATCCAGGGTATCCTCCAGATTTACGCCCATCACGCGCACACTGTTGAGCAGCTGCTTCAGCTCCTCGTTGAATTTGTTACGTGTCATTTTATTGTTCCTTTCTCCTTGCATCAACCGAATCTGCCGGTAATATACTCTTCTGTCTTAGGATTAGACGGATTAGCAAACAGCTGCTTTGTTTCGTTGAACTCAATCAGCTCGCCCAAAAGGAAGAAGGCCGTTTTATCGGAAATACGTGCAGCCTGCTGCATATTATGCGTAACAATAACAATGGTATAATCCTTTTTCAGCTCCAACGCCAAATCCTCAATCTTCATCGTAGAAATCGGGTCCAGCGCACTGGTAGGCTCGTCCATGAGGATAACCTCCGGCTGCACAGCCAGGGTACGTGCAATGCACAGGCGCTGCTGCTGGCCGCCGCTCAAGTCCAGCGCACTCTTATTCAGTCTGTCCTTCAGCTCGTCCCAGATGGCAGCCTGACGCAGACTGCGCTCCACAATCTCGTCCAGCTCGCTCTTTTTCGTCACGCCATGAATACGCGGACCGTAAGCAACGTTATCATAAATGCTTTTTGGAAAGGGGTTAGGCTGTTGGAAGACCATACCTACACGATGGCGCAGGCTGATGGGGTCAATCTCCTCAAAAATATCCTTGCCATCCAGTGCAATGCTGCCTTCAATGCGAACGCCCTCTTCCAAGTCGTTCATTCTGTTAAGTGTTTTCAAAAAGGTGGATTTGCCGCAGCCGGAAGGACCGATAAGTGCGGTAATTTCCTTTTCCTTAATATCAAGATTTATTTTTTTCAACGCCTGGAATTTGCCGTAATACAAATCCAGATCCTGCACTAAAAATTTAATTGCAGCCTTATCATTCGTCATTTTCTGCTACCTCCGGTTTTTGTATCTAAATAAGTGCTCAGGTAACGTGCGCCCAGGCTAAAGGACAGCACAAGCAGCATTAAGATTGCTGAAGAAAGGTTGGCCATCTGCGCTGCATTGGCCGCTAGAGCCTCGGTACGTGATGCCCAGATATGCAGTGCCAGCGTTTCGCCCGGACGGAAGGGGTTCAGCGGACAGGCCGGCGACAGCAGGTTCCAGCTGTTCCAGTTGATATCTGTGCTCATTCCTGCAGTATACAAGAGAGCTGCCGCTTCACCGAAGCCACGACCTGCGGCCAGAATGACACCTGTCATAATACGCGGCAGGCACGCCGGCAGCAGGACTTTGTAAATTGTCTGCCACAGCGTTGCGCTCATGGCCAGGCTGCCGCGCTTATAGCCCTGCGGCAGTGATTTGAAGGCATCCTCTGTTACCGTCATAATCAGCGGGATGCTGAGAATAGAAACTGCTAGCGCACCGCTGAACAGGTTCCACTGTGAGCCGGTCATTACGATAAATACCAGGTAACCGAACAAGCCGACAACAATGGACGGCAGTGAGGACATCGTTTCGATACACATACGCAGGAACTTGGTGAACTTGCCCTGCTTAGCATATTCCGCCATGTATATACCGGCAGCGACGCCTAGCGGCACGCTCACCAGCAGCGACAGGAAAACCAGATAAATAGTGTTGAAGAATAAATTACCGATGCCGCTTCCCTCAAAGGATACCAGGCTCCAACTGAAATCCTTGAAGCCGTTGATAATAACATACAGGGCAAAGGCTACGAGCAGCAGGATAAAGAAGCCTGCTACGCAATAAAACACAGCTGTCATCAGCTTATCAATAAACTTTGCACGCGCTATACTGTCGTTCATGCCTGCTTCCCTCCTTTAGCAGTTAAAAAGTGGATGGCAAAGATACAGGCCAGAGAGATAATAAACAGCATCAATGCCATTGTCCATAAGGCAATGTTGTATTCGCTGCCCTCCATTGCGCCGCCCATATCTGCCGCAATCGCCGCCGTCAGATTGTTAGTCGGGGAAAGCAGTGAGGTTGGGAAGGCACGCATCTTGCCTATAACCATTGCTACAGCCAGCGCTTCGCCGAAGGCACGCGCCAGGCCCAGGATAACGGCCGTCATCAGACCGGTGATTGCCGCAGGCACTACGACCTTGGCAATAGTCTGCCAACGGGTTGCGCCCAAACCATAGGAAGCAGCACGGTAGCTTTTGGGGATGCTGCGCAGTGCATCTGCCGCCAAACTTGTAATCGTCGGGAAAATCATAACCGCCAGTACAATGCCTGCCGCTAATACGGAAAAACCGAAGCGCAGGTTAAAAATGTTTTTAATCAGCGGTACCAAAATTGTCAGGCCGATCCAGCCGTAAACTACGGAAGGAATGCCGACAAAAATTTCCACAGCCGGTTGGACAAAGCGCTTGCCCAGTTCCGGCGAAATCTCCGTCATGAAAATTGCGGTTGCCAGGCTGAACGGTGTAGCAATCGCCAGCGCCAATGCGCAGGTAATAACAGAACCGAAGATAAAGATGGCTGCACCAACACTGCCGCCGCCCTCAGCGCTGTCACTCGGCGCCCAATCTGCCGAAAAAAGAAACTCTGCAATACTGTGGTTGTAGGTAGTAAATGTGCCTACGCCCTTGTAGCACAGGAAAGCGCCGATAGACAGCGTCAGAACAATGAGCGCCAGACCGCAGCCGGTAATAATGTAGCGCCACAACGCATCCTGCCTATAAGCATTTGTTGTAACCTGTTGCATAAACTATTCTCCTCTGATGTAACTCGTGAATATTTCTTTCGTAAAACTAAAGGCTATGCAAAGGCTCGCAGCTGATAACTTACCAGCTCCTGCCCGGCACAGCCTTGATATTTATTCTAAAGGGGATGAGAAGACCGGTAAGACGCATCTCTTGGCGTATGCTGTCTTCCTGCTTCTCGTTTAGATGGAAGCGTAATAATTGTTTTGGGATTGACGCTAATGCGCCTTAGCCGAAGTCCGAATTATCGTTTAACCTGCATTTTAGCAGTAACACCATAACCCTGCTTTTCAATTTCCTTACCATAATCAGCAGAGATGATGAAGTCCAAGAATGCTTTTACAGCGCCGGTAGCTTCGCCTTTAGTATACATATGCTCATAACCCCATACAGGATATTTGCCGTTATAGGTGTTGTCCAGAGTAGGCTCTACACCGTCGATTGCTACGGTTGCAACGTCTTTGTTATTTACAAGGTAGGACAGAGCAATATAACCGATAGCGCCTTTGTTATCCTTTACGCTTTGCAGCAGAGTGCCGGAGTCATCAGTTTCCAGAGATTTGTTGGTTGCTTCTTTAGCACCGCCCAGAGCGAACTCCTGGAAGAGAGCGCGGGTACCGCTTGTAGCAGGACGGGTAATCAGAACGATAGGTTCATCCGGACCGCCAACCTGTTTCCAGTTGGTTACCTTAGCAGTGAAGATGTCGGTCAGCTGAGCCTTGGTCAGGCTTTTTACTTTAGCTGCCAGATCTTTGTTGATAACCGGAGCCATGGTAACTACGCAAACCTTGTGGTCTACAAGTCCTTTGGCAACTTCGGGTTTCAGCTTGCTTTCTGCCGGTACGTCAGAGTTACCGATGTTAACGCTGCCGTCCGCAACCTGTTTCAGACCGGTGCCGCTGCCGCCGCCGTTAAGGGTGATGGAAACATCCGGGTTAATAGCTTTGAATTTGCTTGCTGCATCCTTTGCCAGCGGCAGAAGTGCGGAAGAACCGCTGCCGGTTACACTGCCTGTAACCTTGCTGCCTGCTTTGTTATCAGCAGCCTTGTTATCACTGCCGCAGCCCAGAGCACCGAGTGCTACCATAGCTGCCAGACCTAAACATACGACTTTTTTCAATTTCATAATATATTTCCTCCTTCAACCATCGTCAAAAAATTTATTTCCGATAAGGCCTGCGCCTCATCAGTAGGGTTCGTGGTTTATGATGCTAGTATAATATATCATTGTTAAGGAAGTATTATGCTGATGTTAAGAACATGTTAAATAGCAAAAAATGCGCACAAGAAAAGCACCTGCCTATCAGTTGTATGATAAGCAGGTGCTTTGAAATTTAGGTTAGATTAGCTTACTTGCCCTCTTCGAGGATAGCGCGCTCAAAAATTTCTCACTTCGCAAAGCTCGTGACAAATCAGGTCTTACTTGTCCTCTTCGAGGATAATTCGACATTCAGTTTCTCGCGGCGCTACGCTTGCGACAAACTGTGTCTTATTTACCAGTTCTGCCACGTTTGGTGAACGGTACACCTTTAGCGCACAGCGGACAGGTTGCCGGATCATAGGTTTCTACATTCAAGTGCAGCAGAGCTTCGGTGCGAACGCCGAAATCTACCTTGCCGCCGCTGCGGTCAACCAGCAGGCCTACGCCTACAAGCTCGCCGCCATGCTCTTTAACTACTTCCATAACCTCTTTAACGCTGCCGCCGGTGGTTACGATATCTTCAACAACCAGTACGCGGGTGCCTGCCGGAATTTGGAAGCCGCGACGCAGAGTCATTTTGCCGTTTTCACGCTCGGTGAAGATAGCACGGGTGCCCAGAGCCTTGCCAACCTCGTGAGCCAACAGAATACCGCCGGTCATCGGGCCAACTACCAGTTCAACATTGTCGTTTTCATAACGACGTGCGATTTCCTGGCACAGACGCTCGGTATATTTAGGATGCTGCAGTACGTTGAATTTTTCAACATACATAGGGCTGTGCAGACCGCTGGTTAGCAAAAAGTGACCATGGAGAACTGCTTTAGTTTCCTCGAGCATTTTCATAACATCTTTTTCTTCTAAAACTGCCATTTGCTTACACTCCTTTAATCTCTTCTACAATTGCCAATGCTGCTGCCTGTCTTGCCTCAGCCTTAGTAATAGGTCTGCCTACTACAATGTGGCTGCTGCCGTTTTGCAGAGCGCCTGCCGGTGTTGCTACGCGCTTCTGGTCATCCAAAGAGCTGCCCGCAGGACGTACGCCCGGGGTAACAATCAAAAACTCAGGTCCGCAAGCCTCGCGGATTGCTGCAGCTTCCTTAGGAGAAGCAACAACACCGTCCATGCCTGCTTCCTTCGCCAGCTTAGCCAGGCTGATAACCTGCTCGGCAATGGTATTATTATAATTCAAATCAGCAAACTGTTCATCATCCATGCTAGTAAGAATGGTTACAGCAATCAGCTTCGGTGCCGGACGACCTGCTGCCTCAGCAGCCTCATGCACAGCCTTAACAGCCTCTGCCATCATCTTTTTGCCGCCGACAGCATGAACGTTCATCATATCTGCACCCAAATCGCTGAGTACGGTAAGTGCATGAGCAACAGTGTTAGGAATATCCTGCAGCTTGAGGTCTAGGAAAACATGCTTGCCCTGTTCCTTCAAGAAGCGGATAATTTCGCTGCCTACTGCATAATAAAGCTCCATGCCAACCTTATAGTAGCTTACTGCGTCACCCAATTCTACAACGCAAGCCTTAGCCTGTTCCAAGGTAGGAAAGTCAAGTGCGACTATTAATCTATCATCATGTTGCATGAGAAAATCTCCCTTATATCATACTTTATAGACGCTGGAGAATAATGTTATACAGCGTCGTTAAACAACGGCATGCTTGCTTTGCCGTTTGGCAAAGCCAGACCAACAATTTCAGAAATGTTCTGCGCGTTGTGTCTGTCCAGATATGCCAGCATACCATGGGCAATGGTTTCAGCGATATCAGGCTGTACAAAGTTTGCGGTACCAACTGCTACCGCACTTGCGCCTGCCAGCATGAACTCAATTGCATCCTCGGCACACATGATGCCGCCCATGCCGATGATGGGGATATGCACAGCCTGCGCTACCTGGTAAACCAGGCGCACTGCTACCGGACGTACAGCAGGACCGCTGAGGCCGCCGGTTACATTGCCAAGCACAGGACGCTGACGCTCAATATCAATCTTGGTACCGAGCAGCGTATTAATCATGGAAATTGCATCCGCACCTGCTGCCTCTACAGCCTTGGCCATTACCACGATATCCGTTACATTAGGAGAAAGCTTGGCGATAACCATTTTGCCGGTGTTGGCCTTAACCGCACGTACGACTTCGGCAGCTGCTTCCGGCACAGTGCCGAAAACAATGCCGCCCTCTTTAACATTCGGGCAGGAGATGTTGATTTCTACTGCATCAACACCGTCTACGTCCAGCTTTTTGGCAACAGCGCCGTATTCCTCGGGAGTATGGCCGTAAATGTTGACAATCACAGGAACATTATATTTTTTCAGCTCAGGCAGAGTTTGCTCCAAGAAGTACTCACTGCCGGGGTTTTCAAGACCGATGCAGTTCAGCATACCGGACGGGGTTTCTACCGCACGCTGGCCCTTATTGCCTGCCGCAGGCTCTAAGGAGGTACCCTTTACGGTAACAGCGCCAACCTTTTCCAGGTCGAGAAAATCGGTAAATTCCAGGCCAAAGCCAAAGGTGCCGGAGCCGGTAGTAACAGGAGTAGCCATTTTCAGGCCGGCAATATCAACTGCCAGACGGCCATCATACAATGCTTTTACCATTCTCCTACCTCCTCTGCCCAGAATACCGGGCCGTCCTTGCAGACCTTGATGCGCTTGCCGATGCCTTCGCAGGCACAGGACAGGCACGCACCCAGACCGCAGGCCATGTATTTTTCCAGAGATACCTGACATTTTACGCCGGCTTCTAAGCAGGCATTGGCAACTGCGCGCATCATCGGTACAGGACCGCAAACGTATACGCAGTCATAGCCGCCCTCTTTTAACAGCTGCGGCAGCAGAGCCATTACGGTGCCCTTAGTGCCGACACTGCCATCATCGGTGGTCAGATAAATATTTTTGCTGAGGCTTTCATAAAGCTTGGTCCAGAACAATTCCTCGGCACTGCGGCCGCCCATCAGGATATCGGTATTGCCCTCACCGAAGCCCTCTGCCAAAAACAGCAGCGGAGCCAGGCCCAAGCCGCCGCCAACCAGCAGCGGTTTTTTGGCGCTCATATCAAAGCCGTGTCCCAGCGGACCGACGATGCTCAGCTCGTCGCCGCTGCAAACGTCAGCCAGAATATGAGTTGCTTCACCGATGATACGATAGATCATGGTGATGGTTCCCTCAGCCTTGTTAACTCCTGCTACGCCGAAGGGACGGCGCAGCAGCGGAGCAGTATTCTTGCACACCTTCACGTTGACGAACTGTCCTGGGACAGCTTCGTCAGCGATTTCCGGTGTATAAACATTTATTAATTTTGTCGTACTATTTAAAACTCGTTGACCAATTACCTTGGCACTCGCAATAGTTTTAGACATAATCAATCCTCCCAGGTCAGGTCCTGCAGAGCGGTAACTCGTACAACGCTACGACGACGCATTGCGCTCATAACGTTCAGCAGCTCGCGTGCAGTATCCATAGAGGTCAGGCAGGCAATTGCATGCTCTACGGTAGAACGGCGGATCTTGAAGCCGTCACGTTCAGCGTCACGGCCATGGTTGGTGGTGTTGATAACCATACCGATGCGTCCGCTCTTGATATCATCAATCAGGTTCGGATGACCTTCGCTTACTTTGGTAGCAACCTCAACAGTTACACCGTATTGCTGCAGATATTCCGCAGTACCGTCGGTTGCAATAACAGTGTAGCCCAGCTCTTCAAAGCCGCGAGCAATAGCAACTGCCTCAGGCTTATCCATATCAGCAACGGTAATCAGAATTGCACCCTCGTGCGGTACATTGATACCGGAAGCGATGCAGGCCTTATACAGCGCACGGCTATACTGGTAGTCGCAGGCCATAACCTCACCGGTGGATTTCATTTCAGGTCCAAGGGTGATATCTACATTGCTCATCTTATTGAAGCTGAATACAGGAGCTTTAACAGCATAGTAGTCCGGGAAGAAGCGTAAACCTGCTTGCAGGCCCTGCTCTTTAAGGCTCATGCCCATTGCGCATCTGGTAGCAACGTCTACCATAGAGATGCCGGTAATTTTGCTCAGGAACGGTACGGTTCTGGAGGAACGCGGGTTAACCTCGATTACATATACATGCTCGTCACGAACGATGTACTGAATGTTGATCATGCCCTTAACTTCCAGGCCCAGAGCCATCTTGTTGGTGTATTCGATAATAGTACGGATAACACTTTCGCTCAGGCTGCGCGGCGGATATACGGCAATGGAGTCACCGCTGTGTACGCCTGCACGTTCAACGTGTTCCATGATGCCGGGGATTAATACTTCCTTGCCGTCGCAGATAGCGTCAACCTCTACCTCAGTACCCTGCAGGTAATGGTCAACCAGTACCGGATGCTCGTGAGAAGCCTTAACGGCATAGGTCATGTAGTTGCGCAGCTCGTCATCGTTATAAACGATTTCCATAGCACGGCCGCCTAATACGTAGGAAGGACGAACCATAGTCGGATAGCCAACCTTGTGAGCAGCAACCAGCGCACCCTCGGTATCGAATACGGTGTGGCCTTGCGGACGCGGGATATCGCAGCTTGTCAGCAGCTCATCGAAGCGTTCACGGTCCTCGGCACGGTCGATGCTGTCAACGGAGGAACCCAGAATCTTCACGCCTGCGCGGGAGAGCGGGCCTGCCAGGTTGATAGCGGTCTGACCACCGAATTGAACGATAACGCCTTCCGGTTTTTCTTTGTCGATAACATTGAGAACATCCTCTACAGTCAGCGGCTCAAAGTACAGTTTATCGGAAATATCGAAGTCAGTGGAAACGGTTTCCGGGTTGTTGTTGATGATAATGGTTTCATAGCCCATTTCCTTCAACGCCCATACGCAGTGTACGGAGCAGTAGTCGAATTCTACGCCCTGACCGATACGGATAGGACCGGAGCCAAGTACAACTACTCTCTTTCTGTCGCTTACTTCAACCTCATCCTCGGTTTCGTAGCAGGAATAGTAGTACGGAGTTGCAGCTTCAAATTCCGCAGCGCAGGTATCAACCATTTTGTAGGTCGGCAGAATGCCGTTAGCCTTACGCATATCGCGGATTTCGAACTCAGTCTTGCCTACGCGTTTGCCGATAACAGCATCGGCAAAGCCCATTCTCTTAGCCTTACGCAGCAGGCTCGGAGTAAGCTCGTGAGTTTCCAGAGCTTTTTCCATTTTAATGATGTTTTGGATTTTGGAGAGGAACCACAGGTCAATCTTGGTGATATCGTGAATCTCTTCCAGAGTAATACCGCGGCGGATAGCCTCAGCAACAACGAAGCAGCGCTCGTCGTCAATGCGTTTGATGCGGTCATGAATTTCTTCATCACTCAGAGCCTTCAGCTCAGGCATTTCCAGATGGTTGAGGCCGATTTCCAGGCAGCGAACTGCTTTCAGCATGGAAGCTTCAAAGCTGCGCTCAATTGCCATAACCTCACCGGTAGCCTTCATCTGAGTTCCCAGGGTGCGGTCAGCGGTTACAAATTTATCGAACGGCCAACGCGGGAATTTCAGTACGATATAGTCAATGGTAGGCTCGAAGCAAGCCTTAGTCTTTTTGGTAACAGCGTTTTCGATTTCGTCCAGGTTGTAGCCGACAGCGATTTTGCTGGTAACCTTAGCAATCGGATAACCGGTAGCTTTGGAAGCCAGTGCGGAAGAACGGCTTACACGCGGGTTAACTTCGATTACATAATAGTTTTCGGAGTACGGGTCGAGAGCCAGCTGTACGTTACAGCCGCCAACTACACCCAGCTCACGCACGATATCGATGGAAGCCTGACGCAGCAACTGTACCTCTTTATCGCTCAGAGTCTGTGCCGGAGCCACAACTATGGAGTCGCCGGTGTGTACACCAACGGGGTCCAGGTTTTCCATGGAGCAGACGGTGATACAGTTATCAGCAGCGTCGCGGATTACTTCGTATTCGATTTCTTTCCAGCCGGCGATGCTGCGTTCAATCAGGCATTGGCCGATGGGGCTGTAGCCCAGGCCCTTTTGCACGATATCAATCAGCTCTTCCTCGTTTTCAGCAATACCGCCACCGGTACCGCCGAGGGTATAAGCAGGACGGACAATCAGCGGATAGCCGATTTCCTTGCCGAAGTCGCAAGCAGCCTCAATGGTTTCTACAATGGTGCTTTCAGGAATCGGCTGATGGATTTTCTCCATAGTTTCCTTGAACATTTCGCGGTCTTCGCCACGTTTGATTGCGCTGATCTGAGTGCCCAGCAGACGAACATTGTACTTGTCCAAAATGCCTTGCTCTTCCAATTTCATAGCCATGTTCAGACCAACCTGACCACCAAGAGTTGCCAGCAGGGAATCAGGACGCTCACGTTTGATAATTTTTTCAATGAATTCATCGCTGATAGGTTCAACATATACACGGTCAGCCACATGCACATCAGTCATAATGGTTGCAGGGTTACTGTTAATCAGTACAACCTCCAGGCCTTCTTCCTTCAGAGCGCGGCAAGCCTGAGTGCCTGCATAGTCAAACTCTGCTGCCTGACCGATGATAATAGGGCCGGAGCCGATAACGAGAACCTTTTTAATATCTTTAAGTTTCGGCATAATTAACGACCCTCCATCATATCAACAAAATGTTTAAACAAATAATCATGATCGCCGGGGCCAGGACAGGCTTCCGGATGATATTGAACGGTAAAGGTAGGATGCTTGGTGTATTCCAGGCCTTCGATAGTACCGTCGTTCATGGAAATATGGCTGATGTTGATGCCCTTGCCTTCCAGAGATTTTTCATCTACAGCATAGCCGTGGTTTTGGGCGCTGATGTAGATGCGGCCGGTTGCCAGGTATTTTACCGGTTGGTTGATACCGCGATGGCCGAATTTCATTTTATAGGTATCAGCGCCGTTAGCCAAAGCCATGAGCTGATGACCGAGGCAGATACCGAAAATCGGTTTCTTGCCGATTAATTTCTTAATGTTTTCAATAACCTCAGGCAAATCCTTCGGGTCGCCGGGGCCATTGGACAGGAAGATACCGTCCGGGTCGCAAGCCAGTACTTCTTCTGCGGTAGCGGAAGCAGGGAATACTGTCAGGCGGCAGCCAAAGGCTTCAATGGATTTCAGGATATTGCGTTTAATACCGAAGTCCATCACAGCTACATGCAGCTTGCCCTCGCCCATTGTGTAAACCTCGGGAGTGGTAACCTCCTCAACCTGGTTGCGTACTGCCGGTAAGTCCAACAGTTTCTGTACTTCCTCATCAGGCATTTCTGCCGGGACGATTACGCCCTGCAGTACGCCGTGATTACGGATTTTACGGGTGATAGCACGTGTATCTACACCTGCTAAGGTCGGGATATCCTGTTCAGTCAGGAAATCCTCCAGGCTCTGCTCATTGCGCCAGTTGCTGGGGCAATCGCACAGCTCGCCGATTACGAAGCCCTGGAAGAAGCATTTCTTGCCTTGGTTAAACAACGGATTGCAGCCATAGTTGCCTACCAGAGGATAGGTCATTACTACAATCTGACCGCAGAAGGACGGATCAGTCAAGGTCTCCTGGTAACCGCTCATGCCGGTGGTGAATACAACCTCACCTACAGCATTGCGCTTGCCGCCATACAGAGTGCCTTCAAAAACGCTGCCGTCTTTTAAAACTAATTTTCCTTTTCTTACTTTTTCGTGCATACTACACCATTCCTCATTACAAAATTACCATGCAGCATAGTAGCAACAGCCTTGCCGGTGCAAGCCTTGCCTTCGTACGGGGTGAATTTGCCGCGGGTATAGAATTTGGAGCTGTCAACAGTCCATTTTTTATTCAGGTCCATAATAGTGATATCAGCAACGCTGCCTTCTTTCAGAGTACCGCCGGCCAGCTTGAACAGCTTAGCAGGCTCACAGCTCATTTTGCTGATAATAGTATTCAGGTCGAATACATGGGTGTGATATAAGTCAGTCAGAATTACTGCCAGAGAGGTTTCCAGACCGCAGAAGCCGTTCGGAGCATAACGGAATTCAACATCCTTTTCTTCCGGTGCGTGCGGGGAGTGGTCGGTAACGATAGCGTCAACAGTGCCGTCTAAAACAGCCTCACGCATAGCCTGTACGTGGTCTGCACTGCGCAGCGGCGGGTTAACGCGGGTTGCAGAATTATAATCTGCGCAAGCCTCATCAGTCAGAGTCAGATGATGTACGGTTACTTCACTGGTAACATTTACGCCGCGTTTTTTAGCCTGGCGGATGATATCGATAGCACCCTTGGAAGCAACGTGGCAGATATGTACATGTGCGCCGGTGTATTCAGCGATGATGCAGTCACGTGCAACAGCGATATCCTCACTGATTGCCGGTACGCCTGGTACGCCGATACGTGCGGAAACAACGCCTTCATGCATGTAGCCTTCGGAATCCAGCTCAGGATCAATTGCATGGCACAGCAAAGGTTTGTCAAAAGCAGTTACATATTTAGCAGCCAGCACCATCAGGCGGGAGCTCTTTACATAGTGGCCGTCATCAGAGAAGCCCATAGCGCCTTTTTCTGCCATATCGCCCATCTCTGCCAGCTCTTCGCCCTTTTCGCCCTTGCTGATTGCGCCGATAACTTCAACGTTAGCGTAGCTTTCTTCGCGAGCACGTTCTTTAATACCGCTTACTACGATGGAGGTATCGATAACAGGCTTGGTATTAGGCATGCAGGCAACGGTGGTTACACCGCCGGCAGCAGCAGCCTTGGTACCGCTGATAATATCTTCCTTAGCTTCCAGGCCGGGCTCACGCATATGAGTGTGTACGTCAATCAGACCGGGAGTTACTACGAGGCCGGTTGCATCAAAAACCTCGTCAGCAGCTTCGGCAATATCCTTGCCCAAAGCTTTAATTTTGCCATCCTCAACGAGGATATCCATTACAGCATCTAATTGTTGGCTGGGGTCTACTACCCTGCCGTTTTTAATCAACGTTTTCAATGTGTTTACCTCCTGTCAAAGTCAAGAATAAGAGTGCCATACGTACAGCTACGCCGTTTTGTACCTCAGTACGGATTGCGGCGTTATCGCAGTAACCAACCTCCCAGGAGATTTCCAGACCACGGTTCATCGGGCCGGGATGCAGCACGGTTACGTCAGGCTTAGCCAGCTTCAGGCGGTTTTCGTTAATACCGAAGATACGTGCATATTCACGCGGAGACGGGAACAGGCCCTTTTGCTGACGTTCCAGCTGAATACGCAGGATATCGATTACGTCAGCGCCTTCGATTGCTTCTTCAACGCGTTTGTGTACGGTAACGCCCAGAGAAGCAATATCATGCGGCAGCAGAGTCATAGGACCTGCAACGTGTACCTCAGCGCCCATTTTGGTCCAGGCAGCAATATTGGTGCGGGCAACACGGCTGTAGAGAATATCACCGATGATTGCCATTTTCAAGCCCTTCAGATTTTTGCCCTGCTCACGGATAGTAAACATATCCAGGAAGCCTTGAGAAGGATGTGCGTGTGCGCCATCGCCGGCGTTGATGATTACAGGGTCTGCAACCTTAGCAGCATATGCTGCAGCGCCTTCAATGGGGTGACGCATAACAATCGCATCACAAGCCATGGATTGTACAGTCAGGATGGTGTCGCGCAGGCATTCACCTTTGACAACACTGGAGGAGGATGTAGTGATGTTTACTACATCGGCACCCAGATATTTGCCTGCCAGCTCGAAGGATGTACGGGTACGTGTACTGGGCTCATAGAACAGATTGATGATAGATTTACCGCGCAGTGAGGGCACCTTTTTGATATCCCTCTTCATAATCTTCTTCATTTCCTCAGCGGTTTTCAAAACCAGCTCGATTTCCTCAACGCTGAGGCTTTCCAGATCCAGTATATCTCTGCCACCCAGAGATACATTTGATTTAGCCATTAGCTTTACCTCCTGTTTTTTATAATAAAATTGCATAATAAAAGGCCTTCTCGTCCCATGATGGTGCAAAAAGGCCTTAGGTTTCATAATAACTTATACCTTGCAGTCTCACAGGACCAATTTAAAGGTGCAAATTGATTGTATATATTTTACACCTTAATGAAGAATACGTCAAATACTTCGAGGTAAAATCTTGGCAGGATTTTTTTACTTATAGTATAATACTGAACAATGCCTTCAAACCAGCATGGTTACTGTATCTACGTTTCTAAAAAACATTTTTGAAAACATTTCTAATCCCTTTTTGAATAATTACACATCATATTTCAGAAACTTTAGTATCATAATTCATTATTCGGATTGACATATTTGAATTTATAACGTATAATTAAATCATAGAGAATGAGAAAGGAGTTATCAAAATGACTATGAAGTTTTATTCAGGGAATGATTATGACGTTGCTCAATTTGCCCAAAAACTTTACAATGCTCGTATGAAATTAGGTTTAGGAATTAACGAATTTGCTAAATTTATCGGCTCTAGTTACACTACATATTATCAAAACGAGAAAGGTAAAGTCACTAAAATTTCAGTAGAACTCGTAGACAGATTATGTGAAAAGTTCAATACATCTGCTGATTTTTGGATTAAACCTTTAAATACAAATTGCCTTAGCTCACAAATTAGACGTTGGCTTGATAGCGATGAAGCTGTTCCATATATTATAAAAGCTTATCAGCAATGCAAACAAGACAAAGTAACTGAACTTGAACGCAAAGCTAAAGAGATTGGCTCACAATTATAATTTTTAAGATAGGCTGGACTAAAATGTCCAGTCTATTTTTTTTGTGCTACACCAACGCCGATAACTTGATTTCCAGCTACTAACATAGCATATATTCCTTCTTTAACTTCTTGATAGTGATTAGCGAACATAACAAAGTCTTGCTTTACACCCATATATGGGATAGCAGATATAAATGCCATATTCCTACCACGTTTATCTTTAGTCTTTCTGACGGAAATAATATCACAAATTATCTTCTGTTGAATTGTTAGTTCTTTGTTATATACCTGATATTTTTCAGTATCGTACCTCTCATATTTATCATGAAAGGTAAAACCAAGAACATCAATTTCGCCTTGTGCTTCATCGTAATCAGCTTTAATACTGTCTTGTAATTCTTTAATTCTTTTTTCTGATTTAGCAATAGCCTTATGTTGATTTTCTATTTGATTTTTAAGATTACCAACCTTTTTAGTGCCTTCTTTAGATTTAGCCAATTCTTCTTCTTTTTCTCTGATTTTAGTATTAGCCACTCTAATTTTAGTTTTCTCACTATTGATTTCATCTTTAATATTCATAGCGATAGCAAATTGTTCAGCTCTACTACAATTAAAACAATCTAATGCACCAGCTTTAATTAATGCTTCTTTAATACGCTTATTATATTTATTACGAGCAAAGAAGTTAATTAAATTGCCTTTATCAGAGTAATCAACAGTAATATTACTAATACCTTTAATATAAGACAAACCAACTCTAATAGCACCATTTTCAGGAACAAAGAAAAGATTTCCTCTACTTACATCAGGTGGTAATATTTTAATTCCCATACGTTTACATTCGTTGATATAAGGAATTACATCATCTGTTGTGTCTATATTGGCATTAAGTAATGAGCACATATATTGTACTGGGTAATTAGCCTTTAAGTAGGCTGTTTGATATGCTATTAAACCATATTCAACAGAATGAGAATTACAACTTACAATACCATTAGCTAAAACGAAATTATGCGGTTCGCCTAGCATTTCTACTGAATAAGTATTTTCAACGCCATCAGGTACAATAGATATGATTTTACATTCTTCAAAATATCTTCTAGCATACCCAATAGAACGTCTACCGATACGATAATGTTCTTTTTTATGACAAGAACAACACAGCCATTGAAGATTAGTTAAGTTACTATTATTTCTATTTAAGTCTTTATGATGTAATTCAAATCTACTTCCATCATAAGACCTACCACAAAGTTCGCATGGTTTTTTTAGATTTTTACATTCATCACGATAGTTTTCAAATATTCTAGATATAGCAAATTCTTTTTTTTGAAAACCTAATTGTCCCTTTTGTGGTAAATTAGTTCCTTCACCAACCATATAGCTATAATTTAATTGCTTTTCTTTTTTAATTACATAAAGACTATCACCTACTTGTATTTCTGATAATTGTAATACGCCTTTATTAGTTGGAAATTTATGGTTAGATGTACACCGAACAGTTTCGCCATTAGATAAAGTAACTTTAAATACTTCTCTAATTCCACCAAATTCAATATTAAAAATTCTATTATCTATAACTGTATTTTCTTCATCCATACTATAACCAGTACCATAATTATGTCTACGATATTTAAAACGCAGACTTCTATGCCCTGTTTTTTTAGCATAATCTTTGTTATTACAAATCTTATACATTTCCTCTAATGTTAAAGGTACACAATTATTTAATCGCATAACAACTTCGCTACCAGCTAAACATTTATTGAACGAGTAGCTACCACAAGCCTGTATAGCACTAGCTAATTGTTTTGCACTTTCTTCTTTCATTCCATGACTAATAAAATCTTTAATCAGTCTAGGAATAAGCAAGTCAAGTTCTTTCTGAATTTTTCTGCCGATAGTTTTACGAATACCATCAGCTTCACCTTCTGACCAACCAGCTAATTGCGTAGCTATTGCAGTTACCTGTTCTTGATAAATTAGCTGATAATAAGTATCTTCTAAAATCTTATCAAGTCTTTCATCTAACCCATGTAAAATAATATTACCACTCATCGAATAATTTTCTCCCTAATTTCAACAGATAATAAAAAGCGTACATAGACAAAGTAGCTAATACAAATAACAATAATCCGACAACAATCAAATGAAATAATACATAAGTAACTGCTGTTATATAAGCAATTTCATGTTCTAGCATTATTCTTCCTCTCTATCCCAAAAATACTGATTAAGCAAGTTATTAATATATTGATAGTTAGATACAGCTCTATCAAGTTCAAATTCTGCATCAAACCTTTCATTGTCAGTATTAGCCTTTTTATAGATACGTTGAGCCTTCTTAATATCTTTCTTTAACAAAGTAAGAATTTCATCGTACGTGCCTTTATAAAGTAGTCTATCACTATCTCTACATTCTTCACAATATAATTCTTCATCAGTATATTCTTTATCACTGATAAAATTATCACCGCCAGCGTGATTTTCGTAAACATAGACTACTTTATTTTTCATAACATCACCCACGAATACAGACAAATTAAAATTACAGAAACAGACAAACCAATACCAATCTTACAATATTGAGTGGATTTATCTATATCATCTTCTAAAATCATCTTGCTAGTACAATACAAATCAAGAACAAGTAAACACAATGCTGTAAAAGTCAAATAAGTTTTAATCATCATGCTTTCACCTCGTAACTACATCCTTCTTTTAAAGCAGAATACATTTCTTCTAAAGCTTCTTGTGCCTTATAATCTTCATTAAACTCACCTAAAACTAAAGCTCTAGAAGATTCGTCACTGTCGATAGGTTGAGCTAACAACCAGTATTCTTTTTTATACTCATAGTAATCATAGCAAAAATAATATTTACTAATGTCAGTAATGATAATATCTTTATTTTGTCCTAGAATGAATACCAATCTTCTTCTTCCTTTCTTTGATATACTCTTTGTCAATTCCACAAGATAATACTGCTGGTCTACCTAAGGCAACAATAGCAGTTAAATCTTCAAAACACTTTGGCTGAATTTCCTTTACTAAACCACGCATCATATTACTTTCAATCTGAAATACACCAGCAGTTTCAGCATTACATAATAATTCTGCTGTTTTACTATCGTCTGTTGGAATTGTATTCAAATCCAAAACAATACCTTGTTGTTTAAGTAAATCTAAAGTATCTTGAATAATATCCATATTTTTCAAACCAAGAACATCAATCTTAGCTAAGCCTAATTCTTCTAATTCGTGGTAATCATAAGCCGCTAAGAAAGTATCACCTTTTCGTTCAATAGCACAGAAATTAGTTGGCTCTTTTGGAAAAACCAATACTGCACTAGCATGAACAGAAGTATTAGAAATAATACCTAAAAATGCTTTAGCTAATTTAACCAGCTTTTTATCTTCTTCTGTTTTAGCAAGAATACCAGCAAACTTATCATCATTAGATAATTTATCATCATCATTGATTAATTTAGATAACTCTCTGATTTTACTAGCTTGCACACCTAAACACATTCCAGCTTTCTGTAAAGCGGCTTTAGGCTTCATACTTGTAAAAGTTCTAACCTGATAAACATAACCATACTTCTCACGTAAATAGTCAATTACTCTTTGTCTTTTTCTTTGCATAACATCGACATCTATCAACTTCTAGCACATAACTAAAAGCTGGAGTACGTCATTACCATATCTTTTTAGACTTAGGCAGTGTGTTTTTCAGAAAGTGGCGTTCTCTTTCCTACAATTACTCTCTACACATTTATAATAAGTCGATAAATCAACATTATTAACTTAGCACGGCGTTAACAATAAATGAATTGCACTTCGCCGTTAGCAAGATAATATCTATGGAATTATCTCACACCTGTTTGCCAAACAGTTAGCACACTTTGCTATGGAAGTTTCCTAACCATAGGGACATAATTCTATCCGCAGTTGTCACTCTATGCAAATTACAGAAACGTGAAAAATATAAATTGTTTTTAACTGGGTCTACTTTAGTTATATCCATTAAATAAGCAACTAAACTACCACCTACACTTCCTCTACCTACACCAAACCGAATACCATTATCTTGTCCCCATTTCATATAATCCCATGTAATCAGCATCATATTAAGATAATTAGCTTTCTCTAAAATATTCATTTCTTCAAGAAACCTATCTAAATACACTTGTCGATTATCTTTCGGAATAAATGGAATAATCTTGTCTTTCCAGCCTATTCTACAAATCTCTTTAACTTTCTCAACCTGATTATCACACTTATAGATTGGAAAATTATCTTCACCAAACTTTAATTCAACATTACATCTATCAGTCAATTTAACTGTATTATCAATGCAAAGCTGAACAAAATCTTTAGGCAAATAAGACAATGCTTTCTTGACTTCATCTTCCGAATGTAGATAGAAATCATTTGTCTGATAATAGGCTTTCTCATCATTTTCATCAATACCATTCCAATAACGATGTACCCAAGCCTGTTCTTTTAAAACATAATGAGCATCGCAAGTAGCTATAACATTCGTAATATTCAAATCATTACACATACGATATAACAACTTATTAAACTCAATCTGCTCTTTCATCTGATTAGTATGAAACTCAACATAAAAGTTATCAGCAAAATCATTCTTACATTTTTCTAATTCGTGAAAGATAGCTGTTTCATTAAAACTACCATCTTCATTCCTGAAAACAAGAATACCACCTAAGCAAGCACTAGAGATAATTAAGCCTTCTTGATGTTCTCTAAGAATATTCCAGTCAATTCTAGGCTTATAATAAAAACCTTTATCATAACTGATTGTAGCCATCTTTAAAATATTTAGATAGCCAGTCATATCTTTAGCGAACAAACAGATATGTTTGTAATCTCTATCTTTAATACCGATATGAGTACAGATATATGCTTCTAAGCCAAAAACAAATTTTAAATTAGCTTTTTTAGCTAACTTATAATGAGTTAATAGACTGCTCGTACTACCATGATTAGTGATAGCATAAGCAGTTTGATTTAACTCTTTTACTCTAGCAGTAATTTCTTCAGGAATAGCTATTGCATCACGGACAGAACCTTTACTATCGTGAGTATGCAGATTAATAAACATATCAATTACCAGTCTTAATAATTGCAGTCATTAAATCATACTTAGGAGCTAAATCAATCATATGTGCTGTGCCTTTGGATTTTCCATCCCAAAAAGCAATTAAGCAATTCGCATACTCAGCCATTTCTGTATTTCTGATATAGCCAGCACGTTTACCATACTTATCCCAGTCAGCAGGGAAAATTTTCAAACGAAGGTTATGCTCTTTTGCGTAGCGTTCACCTAATTTATCAGCACCTCTAGCACCGCCACTGACAATTTCAACTTCTTTACTTTTATAAGCACCAAGTCCAGCAAAAAACATTTGCATACTGATAAACTCATCTACCTCTTTACATAACTTATCGTAATTATCAAAACTTCTGCTACCAGCAATAATAATTCTGATTTTATCAAATTTCTTTTCCATTAGTTTTCTCCTTATAATATTTACAGCCATAGCTCATATCTGCCCAACAAATCAATTCCCATTTAGGTAAATCACTAGGAATTTTAGTTCCATGTCTAAAACATCTTTTGTTTTGACAGATTGGAGCATTACCATGTTCTTTACAGAAACGCTCTTTACTTCTTAAACAAAAACTAATATCCTTATAAGTCATTACCTACCTCGTATTTGCCATCATAAGCATCTTTAAATCTCGGCAAGAATAAAGCTTTATAGATTTCTTCGTGATTATCAGTACGTGGATTAATAGTCATATTTTGACTTTCCATATAAAGCCACAAAGCATAATCAAGAATTTTCTTAGCTTCTTGTTCTTTACTGTCTTTTAAGCCATAACGAGAACAGTATTTGATAATATCTTTAATACAAGCACCTTCAAAGCCATTAACAGGTAAATCTTTGATTACTTGCTGAATGTATTCGATTGGCTGAATTTTATGTCCATAATGCTTAGATGTTTTTGTTGTTTCTTCCATACTCTGTTCCTTTCTTCAATACATAATATACAAACCATACGAAAAGCAAAAAGCTCATAATGGTAATAAAGGCATATGTTCCAACTAAACAAGCCATAAAGCCACAGATTGATTCATACGAAACTAATGTCCAACCAGCTTCTTTAGCTAACAACAAAAACAAGCCTAATATAACAATAATATTCACTCTATCACCTCTTAATGTAATGAAAAATATGTCGCTAATAAAAAACTACCAACCACAACTAAAGCTAGTAGATATTCAATAATTACATTTTTAATAATCAGCCACCGCCTTATCTGTTCTAAAACCTTTAAAACGTGGTTCTCTTAACAATCCGCTTGCTGTCAATCTCATAGCTTGAACTTCAGCAATCTGTCCAATAGCAAGGTCTTTATTTAGCCACCATAATTTACGTTGTTGTGCTGTTAAGCCTGTTCCTACGCTAATAAGTCTATTACCACTAAATCTACAAATCAGTGAGCCGACAGCATTTTTATATCTGCCAGTTCCTTCTTGTAAATCAACAACTTCTAAATCATAAGAGATTGTCTGTTTGTACTTCATTAAATCAGCTACTCTTTTACCATGTTTATAATAACCAGCAAGTTTTTTTACAACTACACCTTCACCACCTCTATCAAAGATTTCTTGTGCAAAGTCTTTAATCTGCTGAAGGTTATAACATACTCTCCCTTTTGGTAACATCATACAAGGATAATGAAAATTAGAATATGCGACTATTAACTCACCTAATCTAGTGTTGTAAGGCGTTTGGACTTTACCGAGATATTCGCCCATAGTTAGCCAATCGTGAATAACAGCAATTATTTCAGGATGTTGATTAACTGTATCTCTGCAAGCTCCACTGATTTCAGATTGGATTGTATTCGGAATATAAGCTTCAAAGATAACAAAGTCTTTATTTGTTCCGTTGAACATTTCATTAAAGCACTTCTCTAGATGTTGCATTGAAAGATATTGCTTACCTGTTCTACTATAAATCTTCGTATGACTAAAACCATCTTCACTGTTCATATTTCTATATGCGATACAAAAACAGCCGTCATATTTTTCTTGTACAGCACAAGGATACGTAGCTTTAGCCACTGTAAACGGAAGAACGAGCTGAACCAAATCTTCTTGCTTAATTCCGAGAATTTCACATAAATCCGTTTTTGTTTTATTTTCGGATATTGAATTGCACATAAAAACTACTCCTTAATTCAACACAATTAATTTCCTGTTTTGTCTACCGAACTTTACAGCTTCATTTAGGTTGTCCATATAAATATCAATACGATTACCTTTAATATCACTGCCAGTATCGTCAACTGTAAAAATACCTAAATCTTCAATATAAACTTTAGTACCAAATGGTAGAACATTAGTATCAGCAGCTATAATTCCTTTTCTGACTTTGTTCCCATTTGCAGTAATGCCATATGCAGGATGGTTAGGTAATTTCCCACAGCTCTCGTAACCAGCAGTATAAGCTGTTACTTCAGCAGTAAACGATTGTACTGTTTTAGTAGATAGTTTTTCATATCTAACTACTTCTCTTTCTATAACTGTTTTTTGTTGGCTCATTGTATAATGAAATTGCACACCTGAAAAATTGAATAAAAAATAGTCCAT
>OBKV01000039.1_pt1 | contig 145832 bp, 142 predicted proteins | sample 1517301 | NCBI WGS metagenome assembly OBKV01 (sample SAMN04571685, study PRJEB22368) | human gut metagenome | biome: human gut; material: stool | host: Homo sapiens | place: Luxembourg | collected 2012-06-29 | reverse complement strand
ACAGGAATGTCGGAGTCAGAGTCCGATGCCTTACCGCTTGGCGATACCCCAATATTTTTTATAACAGTAAAATAATATCACATAGAAAAATAAAAAGCAATTAAAATGAAAAAAATATTAATTTTTTTGGTATAATGAAAATATAAAAAAATTTCATAGAGGTGAAAAAATATGGCAAAGAAACATTATGCATATATGCTGAAATGTGCTGATAATACAATATATAGTGGATACGCAGTAGATCCATACAAAAGGTTACAAGTGCACAATAGCCGGAAAAGGTGCAAAATATACAAGAGCTCGTTTACCTGTAGAATTAGTATATTTTGAAGAATTTGAAACAAAAACGGAAGCTCTACATAGAGAAATAGAGCTGAAAAAATTAACAAGAGCACAGAAAATAGAATTAATAAAAAATGTGTCATGTAAAAAATAACTAAAAAACGACATTTTTTTTATGCAAGACATTGATTTTTAAGAGAAAAGAATATATAATACTACTTATGTAAAAAAATTAATTAAGGAGATGTAAAATATGAGTTGTAAAACAAGTATCAAAAAAACAAAAATAATTTGTAGTATAGGACCAGCTAGTACTGACCCAGAAGTAATGAGCAAAATGGTAGAGGCTGGAATGAATGTTGCTCGTATAAACTTTTCACATGCTACAATGGAAGAAAGAGCAGCAGTAGTTGCATCTGTACATAAAGTAAGAGAAATGACAGGAAAAAATGTTGCTATATTATATGATACAAAAGGTCCAGAATTCAGAAACGGAATGATGGAAAATGATGAAATAAAACTAGAAGAAGGAAAAACAATAAGAATAGTAAAAGAAGCAGTTTTAGGAACATCAGAAAGATTCTCAGTTAACCATCCACAAGCAATTGACAACTTAGAAGTTGGTTCAATCGTTTTATTGGAAAATGGTTTAATGAAAATTGAAGTTATATCAGTAGAAGATGATGGTGTAACATGTAAAATAGTAAATGGTGGAGTTTTAGGAAACAAAAAGAGCTTAAATGCACCAGGTGTAAAATTAGATATTCCATTTATTAGTGATGTAGATAGAGAAGACATAATCTATGCTTGCCAACATGAAGGAGATTATATTGCATTATCTTTCGTATCATGCAAAGAAGATGTTTTAGCTGCAAGAGAAATATTAAAAGAATATCATAGAGAAGATATGAAAGTTATATCTAAAATTGAAAGTACAACAGGTGTTGAAAACTTAGATTCAATAATAGATGTTTCAGATGGTATAATGGTAGCTCGTGGTGATTTAGGTGTTGAAGTTCCAATGCAACAATTACCAAAATTCCAAAAATTAATGATTCAAAGATGTCGTGAAAAAGGTAAATTTGTTATAGTTGCAACAGAAATGTTAGAATCAATGAAAAAGAGCGCAAGACCAACAAGAGCTGAAGTATCAGATGTTGCTAATGCAGTATTAGACGGAACAGATGCTGTTATGTTATCAGGAGAAACAACAGTTGGTAAATATCCAGTAGAAGTTGTTACATACATGGCTCAAATTTGTAAAGATACTGAAGAATACTATGATTATGATTATGAATTTGATTCAGAAAGAGAAGTTAATATTACAGAAACAATAGCTAACAGTGTTGTAAATGCAGCAAGTGTATTAGGTATTGATTTAATAATTGCTTCAACAGTAAGTGGTGATACAGCAAGAAGAATAAGTAACTTAAAACCAAGATGCTTAGTATTAGCTGCAACAAATTCAGAAGCAGTTGCTCGTTCATTAGCATTAAACTATGCTGTATATCCAACAATAGTTCCATCTTCAGATAGTACTGACGAAGTTATTGCTATTGCTAAAGAAAAAGCAAAAGAAGTAATGGGAGTTAAAGAAGGAGATATAATCGCTATAACAGGTGGTTTCCCAAAGAACGGAGCAAAAACAACAAACTTATTAAAAATTGAACAATTATAATAAAAGTAAAAAGCCGAAAGGCTTTTTATTTTTTGCTATGATTGTTATAGATATTGGAATTGACATGTAATTTATATTGAATTATAATTTCAGTATATTTAAAGAAATTAAAAAAGGAGTGATTTTATGTTAGATTTACATATGCATACTAGATACTCAGATGGATCAGATGAAGTTAGTATGGTTTTAGAAAAGGCAGAAAAGCTAAAATTAAAATGTATTGCAATTACAGATCACAATACATGTCTAGAGTATAATGAATTGAAAGATGAAAAGATAAGATCTTTATTTTCTGGAAAAATTATACCTGGTGTAGAGCTAAATACTAAAGTTTTAGGGATTCCAATCGAAATTTTAGGATATAATGTTGATACTGATCTATTGCAAAAATATATTGATGAGACATATATGAGCAATGAAGAAAGATGTAAATTAGAAGTTGAAAGATTATACAACAAATGTATATCAGAAGGTATTTTATTACCTGAGGATTTTGTAGAAAAGTATGATGGATCAATGTATGCATCAAAATATTTACATTCCTTAATTACAAAAGATGAAAATAATAAAAAGCTAATAGATGAAGATTCATGGAAAGATAGTAATATATTTTATAGAAGATACATGTCAGTTCCTACTAGCAAATTTTTTGTTGATATGGATGATATATTACCAAGTTTTGAAAAAGCATCTGAAATAGTTAAAAAATCAGGAGGAATGGTATTTATACCACATATATTTGAATATGGTGAAAATTCTATTAAGATTTTAAATTATATTTTAGATAATTATAAATTTGATGGAATTGAATGTTATTACAGAAATTTTACACAAGAAAAAACAGACTTTTTGTTAGATATATGTAAAAAACATAATTTATATAAATCTGGAGGAAGCGATTATCATGGAAAAAATAAACCAGGTGTAGAAATAGGCACAGGAGAAGGTAATTTAAATGTTCCAGATGACATCATAACTTGGGCTAAAATTTTTGTATGATGTTATAAAAAATGTATTGACAAATATGAATGATGAGAATAAAATGTACGGTATCACAGGCAGAAGTAAAAAACTAGGACCTTAATTAAGGAGGAGTGTTAATGAAAATCTTTTTACCTGAGATTGTCCGGAAAAATGGGGCTTTGGACATGTGTTCACTGCCTTCAAAATGTAACACTAAATTCATAAGTGTTACAGGACAAGACGGAAGTGGAAAAACCAGCCTGAGGGACAATATCGCTGAGTATCTTTCTGAGCAAGGGAAGACAGTGATAACCGCAAAATCACCATGTGATGCTTATCTTGTAAAATTGCTTAATAATGCAATTAGTCAGGATGGTTACAACGACTGGTACACAGAGCAAATGCTTTTTAGCTTTGCAGACGGTTTGTTGTCCAACTACATGCTTCAGATCAATGGCCATTGTGATTACTTTGTATGTCAGAGAGGCCCAATTGATCAGTATGCACACGGAGTGACCAGATCACACAAAACATATGGCGAAATTTATCAAATTCAGAGACCGGAAAGACTTGCGAAATTTGATGTATATATCCATATGAATTGTGATGCAAAAGTTGCATGGGAAAGAGTGGCTGAAGATGAGGGAAAGGATCGATATGAGTATCCTGAGTACTTTGAACGCCAGGTAGAAAACACAAAAAAATTGTATCAAGATATTATGAAGGGCAGTGTTAAGGAACTTGGTTTCTTAAATAGCGCAAAGCATGTGTATATTGATACAACCAACTTGACAATCCAGCAAACTTTCGAAAAGGCAATGAAAGAAATTGAAGATATCCTTTAAAAAGTATGATGAACAAGTTGGATACCAAAGGAGACTACTAGTACAATGGTAGTCTCCGCTTTTTATTATAAATATATGAAATATTGATATGTATTATCATTATAATATAGTGTATACAATTACAGTTTTTATGAAATAAAACAAAAAATATCAATTGACAAAAGCTGTAAATCATGATAGAATATTTAACTGTAAGCCGCCTGGGTCGGGTTCATAAAGGCTAATTAAGTTTAGCTACCTAGTATTTTATGCTTAGCGAGTATACATAAAAAGGGAGGTGTACTTAAATGTACGCAGTAATCGAAAGTTGTGGAAAACAATATAAAGTTGCAGAAGGTGATGTAGTATTCTTCGAAAAATTAAATTCAGAAGCTGGTGATACAGTTAAATTTGACAATGTAGTATTAGTATCTGATGATAAAAAAGTAGAAGTTGGAGCTCCTTATGTAAAAGGTGTATCTGTAGAAGGAACAGTAGTTGCAAACGGAAAAGCTAAAAAAGTTTTAGTTTACAAATACAAAGCTAAAAAGAACTACAGAAGAACACAAGGACACAGACAACCATATACAAAGGTTGAAATAAAAAGTATAAAAATGGCTTAATTAGATGCCATAAAAATAAAAAATCCAAAAATGGAAGGAGTGAAAAAACATGGCTCATAAGAAAGGACAAGGTAGTGTTAAGAACGGTAGAGACAGTGAGTCTAAGCGCCTTGGTTTAAAAAGAGCTGATGGACAAATAGTTCCAGCAGGAAATATATTAGTAAGACAAAGAGGAACAAAAATCCATCCAGGAACAAACGTTGGAATCGGAAGCGATGACACATTATATGCAAAAGTAACTGGTAAAGTTAAATTTGAAAGATTAGGAAAAGATAAGAAAAAAGTTAGCGTATATCCAGTAGAAGAAAATGCATAATATAAAATTGGTTATAAAAAAACATCAGATTATTCTGATGTTTTTTTGTTGATTAAAATAAAAATGAAGGAGGAGTCATAAAAATGACTTCTCCCTTAATTGCAACCGCCTCAATATTTATACAGTGTGTACAATTCCTAAATATCTAAGAATGTGATTTAACGAATCTGTATCATTAAGACTGTAGATAACTTTTTTATAAGTTTCCACACTGCTGTGGCAGTAGTCATAAAAAAGTCTTGTGATATTTGATCCTGTTAATCCGATACTATCAAATTTTGATAATATGATAACAAAATCAAATTCATCCATCTGTTTTGTCAAATGAAGTAAAAAATTAATTGTGGCTGGCTTGCCATCACTAATTAAAACAATCATCTGATTTACAGTCATTGACGGCTGAAGCTGGTGCCGTAAACGATGAAACTTTTGCATGAGTATGCACCTCCTTCTAAAAAAATTTAATGATAATATATTATCATAAATTGACATAATTGTCAAACAATAAAGAAAAAGAATTTTGATTCATTAATAAATATATGCAAGAACAATTTTTTTATTACAAAAATTTATAAAGTCACTTAAAAGTCACTTATACAATTTAGAATATAAAATGTAAAATAAAAAATAATAAAAAAGCAAATTGAAAAAGCTTGGGAGTTTATTTCTAATAAGTAAGAAAGGATGATTTTTTTATGGAAATTTTAAGAGTTGAAAATTTAGTAAAAACATATGGAAAAGGAGAAAACAAAGTAAATGCAGTTGATGATATTTCTTTTTCAGTACAAAAAGGTGAATTTGTTGCAATTGTAGGTGCAAGTGGTAGTGGAAAATCAACATTACTACATTTATTAGGAGGAGTAGATAGACCAACATCTGGAAAAGTTTTTATTGATGGAAAAGATATATACTCATTAAATAATGATAATTTAGCAATTTTTAGAAGAAGACAAATAGGTCTTATATATCAATTTTATAATTTAATACCAATATTAAATGTAAAAGAAAATATTACATTACCTTGTGATTTAGATGGTCAAAAAGTAGAGCAAAGTAGATTAAATGAATTAATACATACATTAGGATTAGAAAAAAGAGTAAATCATTTACCAAATCAATTATCAGGAGGACAACAACAACGTGTATCAATAGGAAGAGCAATGATAAATAATCCTGCATTAATGCTTGCAGATGAGCCAACTGGAAATTTAGATTCAAAAGCAAGTGATGAAATAATTTCTTTGCTTAAAATTTCAAACAAAAAATTTAATCAAACTGTAATAATGATAACTCACGATTTAGAAATTGCAAAAGAGGCAGATAGGGTTATTACAATTGAAGATGGAAAAATAATAAGAGATGAAAATAATTAAGAAATAAAAAGAAAGGTGGTGGAAAAATGAATATTTTAAAAAAGCTAACATTAAAAAGTTTGAAATTAAATAAAAAAAGAACAATAGTAACAATAATAGGAATAATACTTTCAACAGCACTAATTTGTGCGGTTGCAGGGATGATTACTAGTGTACAAAAAACATTAATTAATTATGCTAAAAGTCATAGTGGAAATTATCATGTTTGTTTTAAAAATATTCCAAATGACGAATTGAAATATATAAAGGAAAATAAAAATGTGCAGAATTATTTTTTGAGTAAAAATGTAGGATATGGCAAACTAGAAAAAGTGGAAAATGAATACAAACCATATATTTTCGTTATGGAATATGACAAAAAGGGATTAGAGCAAGGTGGTGTAACTTTATTAGAAGGTAGAATGCCAGAAAATTCAAATGAAATAGTAATTCCAGAGCATTTAATAAAAAGTGGCAGAATTAATTATACAATAGGTGAAAAAATCACATTAAATTTAGGAAAAAGACAAACAAAAGATGGATTAGAGCTAACACAAGACGATGCTCTTTTAACTGATGAAAGCGAAGAAACAGAATCATCATCAAAATCAAAAAGTGAAACAGAAGATTTGGAAGAAATAGTAGATACAAAAGAACATACATATACAATTGTTGGTATTATAGAAAGATCAAATTATAAAGGAATTGAAGGATTTTCTGCTCCAGGTTATACAGCTATTTCATATATGGATAATGAAAATGATATAAATACAGCTAATATTTCTGTATTATATTCAAATTTAAAAGATTTTCAAAAGAAAACAGAAGATATAAAAAGTATAATTGAAAAAAATATTGGAAGTTCAGTAACGGTAAGTTATAATAGTAGCCTAATTGACTATGAGGGTGGAGTTAGTGATACAACAATGGCAAGCTTGTATTCTGTAGGTGCAGTTGTTATTGTTATAATAATTTTAAGTAGTGTATTCGTAATAAGGAATAGCTTTAGTATATCTGTATCAGAAAAAACTAAACAATATGGAATGCTTAGCTCTATAGGTGCAACTAAAAAGCAAATAAAAAAATCTGTATTATATGAGGGCTTTTATATAGGTATAATAGGAATACCTCTTGGTATATTGTGTGGAATGCTAGCAGTTGTAATTTTATTACAAGTTGTTAATGTGTTATTAGGTGATTCTTTAAATGAAAAGTGCGTTTTCAGTATTCCAATATTAGCAATAATAGCGTCAATAGTAATATCTGCAATAACAATATATCTGTCATGTATATTACCAGCAAGAAGGGCTTCAAAAATATCACCAATAGAAGCTATTCGTGGAAATGATGACATAAAAATAAAGGCAAAAAAAGTAAAAACTTCAAAAATTACAAAAAAGTTGTTTGGAATTGGTGGAGTTATAGCAAGTAAAAATTTAAAAAGAAATAAGAAAAAATACAGAACAACAGTTATATCATTGGTTGTAAGTATATCAATATTTATATCATTATCATCTTTTTTAGATTATGGTGGAAAAATAGTAAATGTATATTATAAAGATTTGGGATATGATATATCGGTTTATGATGGAACAGTTGAAAATTATAATGAAATAACAAAATTAGACAATGTAGAAGAATATTCATATTCATATATGACTGAAGGGTCTGTAGATATTAATAAATATGGATCTGAATTTGGAAAAAAAAGAATTGCCAAGGATAGTGAAGAAACAAATAGCATAACAATTATATTGATAAATAATGATTATTTTAAAAAGTTTATTGAGCACCTAGGAATACAATCAACAAATTACAAAGATATTGCAATTTTAGAAGATGATGCTTATGAATATATCGACGAAAAAACTGTTTTTGAAAATTATTATAGTTTAAAGACTGGTGACTCAATAGAGATTACATTAACAAATGGCGAAAAAAGGACAGTAAAAATTAGCAAAAAAACAGATGAACGTCCAATGGGATATAAAAATGTATATTCAAATGGAGGATACTTATTTGTATCAGAAGATTTTATACAAGATAAATCAGATAAAAAAAGTTTCCACGTAGGAGGCCTATTAATAAAATCACAAAATCCAGACGAATTAGAAAATGAAATAAATAATTTAAAAAAGACAAATAATTTATATTCAAAACTATATATAAACAATATATCTAAATATGTAGAAGAAAACCAAAAGATAATTTTATTAATTTCAATATTCTTATACGGCTTTATAGCTGTAATTACTTTAATTGGTGTAACAAATATATTTAATACAATAACAACAAATATGATATTAAGAAGTAAAGAATTTGCAAATTTAAAATCAGTAGGGATGACAACAAAAGAATTTAATAGAATGATTAGATTAGAAAGCATTTTATATGGATTAAAATCTCTATTAATAGGAATACCACTAGGTTTGATAGGTTCATATTGTATATATAATGGTATTGCAAAAGGACTGGATTTTGGATATATATTACCACTAAAGTCAATAATAATTGCAATAATATTTGTATTTATAATAGTAGGCTTAACAATGAAATATTCATTAAATAAAATAAATAAGCAAAACATTATTGAAACAATAAGGGAAGATAATATATAATAAGCTTAAAATTTGGAAAGGATATAAATAATGAAAAATATTTTATTAATTGAAGATAATGAGTCTATATTAAAAGGGTTAGTGTATTCATTAGAGCAAGAACGATTCAAAGTTACTACTGCAATGACAATAAAAGATTCAAAAAATTTACTAGAATCAAATAATATATATAATTTAATAATATTAGATATATCCTTGCCAGATGGAAGCGGATTTGATTTGTGCAAATATATAAAGTCAAACTACAATATTCCAATAATATTTTTAACAGCAAAAGATGAAGAGCAAGATGTTGTACAAGGATTTGATTTAGGAGCAGATGACTATATAATAAAGCCATTCAGAACACGAGAACTAATATCAAGAGCAAATAATATTTTAAGAAGATATAATAATATACAAACAAACATAATAACATCAAGCAATATAAAAATAGACCTAGATGCACAACGAGTTTATAAAAATGACGATGAAATAGTATTAACAGCCCTAGAATATAAAATTTTAGCTCTATTATTTACAAATATAAATCAAACAGTAAGTCGTGAAAAAATACTAGACAAAATATGGGATATAGCAGGAAATTACGTAAATGACAACACATTAACTGTTTATATAAAAAGAATAAGAGCCAAATTATCACCAAATGATATAATAAAAACAATAAAAGGTATAGGCTATAGAATAGAAAACTAAAAAGCGTGGAAATTTTTTATTTAGTAGAGAGGATATGTGAATATATATATTCACATATTCGGTTAAACTTTATAAAGAAATAAAAAATGAATGTTTCAATAATTATCATAAAAGGAGAATCATAGTGAAAAAAGAGCAAATAAAAAAGATTTTAATTCCATCAAGTATTTTTATATTAATATGTATAATTGTATTTTCAATATTAACAATATACCAATACCACACATATATAACAACAGTAAATACTACAATAGAAAATATAGTTGATGAAATTAGAGCACAATACCCACAAGTATCGGAAGAAAAATTAATTAAAATAATAAATGGTTCAATTAATAAAAAAGATGCATCAACATTAAAAAAATATGGATACACAGACAACAAAGTAGCATACATAAAAGAGCTAGAAAAAAGTATGAAACATTCGACAATAATTAATCTTACAGTATTAATCTTTATTGGAATAATTGGAATATTGATATTATTACTTGCAAACAAAAAGCAGGAGAAAAAAATAGAGGAAATAAATCATTATTTAAAAACCATAAACAATAGAAATTATCAATTAAAAATAGAAGAAAATACTGAAGATGAGCTATCAAAATTACGAAACGAATTATATAAAACCACGGTATTATTAAAAGAATCAGCAGAAAATAGTGAGCAAGAAAAAATAAATTTAAGCAATTCCTTGGCTGATATATCACACCAATTAAAAACACCATTAACATCAATAAGAATACTATTAGATAATATAAATGAAAATCCTCAAATGGACAAACAAACTAAAAAAGAGTTTTTAAATGAAATAAGTAAACAAATTGATTGGATTTCATCTTTAACGATATCACTATTAAAATTGGCAAAATTTGATTCTGGTTCAATAGTAATGAATGACGAAATGGTTGATGTTACAAAATTGATGAATGAAGTAATTTCAAATTTAGATATATTATTAGATTTAAAAAATATTCAAATAATAAAAAAATATGACAATAAAGCAACAATAAAAGCAGACTACAAGTGGCAAATAGAGGCATTAACAAATATTTTAAAAAATGCTATAGAGCATAGTAAAGAAAATTCAAAAATTATTATAACAACAATAAATACAAGTGTATTTACAAAAATAATAATACAAGATGAAGGAGAAGGCATAGATTCAAAAGATATAAAACATATATTTGAAAGATTTTATAAATCAGAGCACTCATCTAAAGAAAGTACAGGAATTGGTCTAGCATTAGCAAAAACAATAATTGAAAAAGAAAATGGATATATAAAAGTAGAATCGAAAAGTGGGTGTGGGACTACTTTTGAAATTAAGTATGTAAAATGTTAAAATTTTGCTAGAATATGTATGTGTATTATGATATACTATGAAGAAACAATGAAAGAAGGTCATAAAATAATGGAAGATTTTGAAACAAAAATAACTGTAAGATATGCAGAAACAGATCAAATGGGAGTAGCACATCATTCTGTATATGCAGTTTGGTACGAAGTAGCTCGTACAGAATTTGCAAAAAAATACATAATACCATATTCAGAGGCAGAAAAAGTGGGAATAATGATGCCAGTAGCAGAGCTTACAAGTAAATACTATAAATCAGCATTTTACGAAGATGAACTAACAATTAAAACAGAAATTGAAAATTATTCGCCAGTAAGAATAAAATTCAAATATTCAGTATATAATCAAAAAAATGAGCTAATAAACATAGGCACATCAATGCACGCATGGACTGGAACAGATTTAAAAATAATGAATCTAAAGAAAAAATTCCCAGAAATATATGCAAAAATTGAAGCAATTGGAACAAATAAATAAAGTTTTTTATGAATATGAAGGGGTACATAAAAAGTGCTCCTTCATTTAGCTTATTTGATATAAATTAATTAAGCTCTGTTAGATAAAACAATAAAAAGAATGTCGAAAAAGGTATCACGAAATTTCTTGAAATATCCAGCAAACTATGGTTAAATAAGAAATCATAGAAATTTGGAAACATAAAAATTTTATTCAAAAGATTTAAATTCAAAAGTGTAATTCATACACAAAATCTTCAAAATAATTGAACAAACAAAACAAATATGCTAGAATGGAAGCGATATTAGTTTTGAAAATATGGAGGAACTAAAAATGATAGAAAATGAAAAAGTAAAGAAAGCCAAAGAAGAGCTAGAATACTTAAGCGGAGACGAAGCCGAGAGAAGGATTGCATATTTAAGAGAAACAGCCGAAATAGACAGAAAGTTTGCAATGACAGCAGCAAGAGACCAAGGAAGGATAGAAGAAAAAATAGAGGTAGCTAAAAAGATGCTAGCTGAAAATATGGATATTAATTTAATTATTAAAATTACAGGACTTACAAAAGAAGAAATAGAAAAATTATAAATTAAAAAATTCAGATTTCTATGTAAAGCATTGGATTTATTTTTAGCATATTTAATAAGTCCTTTGATTTATAATTAACAGATTTTATTGAAACATAAAAAATATTTATTTTTCATCTTGCCAAAAATAAAAATAAATATTATAATACAAACAAATAAAAAAGGGAGTAGCTTATAAACTACTAATCAACAATCGCGATATAAATCTGGTTAGTAACCTTAACGGTAAGCAAGACTTTTAAAGAAGAGGTGATTTTATGTAATTTTTTCTTTAAAGGTCTTTTTTGTATCAAAAATTAAGATATATACTTGAAAAAAAATCTAAATTATTATAAAAATACATATATATTTAAAATTTACAAATGATATAAAAAAAGACAAAAGCTAAACAAAAAAAGGAGGATTTTTTATGGAAAAAAATTGGTATAATTTATCAGTTAAAGAAACAGAAACAAAGTTAGAAACAAACCTAGAAGAAGGTCTTACAACAGAGCAAGTTACAAAAGCACGCGAAAAATATGGATATAATGAATTAAAAGCACAAAAAAAGAAAAGTTTATTTGTAAAATTTTTAGAGCAATTTAAAGATTTTATGATTATCATATTAATAATAGCTGCAATAATTTCAGGTGTTATTGGATATATGCAAGGCGAAGGAATAACAGACTCGATAATTATTTTTATAGTAATAATAGTAAATGCAATTGTTGGAGTAGCGCAAGAAAGTAAAGCAGAAAAATCATTAGAAGCTTTACAAAAATTAAGTAGTCATGTGGCTAAAGTAATAAGAAATGGTAAGCTTGAAGTAGTACCATCAAAAGATTTAGTACCAGGAGATGTTGTGGTATTAGATACGGGAGATTATGTTCCAGCAGATTTAAGAATAATTGAAGCTGTAAATTTAAAATCACAAGAAGCATCATTAACAGGTGAATCACTTCCAGTTGAAAAAATGTCAAATGAAATAGATAGTAAAAAAATTGGTATAGGTGATAGAAGCAATATGCTATTTTCATCATCACTAATAACATATGGTCGTGGAAAAGGTATTGTTGTAGAAACTGGTATGGAAACAGAAGTTGGTAAAATTGCTGGAATTATAAGCAATACAATTGAAACAGAAACACCACTTCAAACAAAATTAAATAAATTAGGAAAAACACTTGGTATTGCTGCAATTGTAATTTGTTTAGTAATTTTTGGAATAGGATTATTATACAAAAAAGACCCAATTGAAATGTTTATGACAGCAGTTAGTTTAGCTGTTGCTGCAATTCCAGAGGGACTAGCAGCTGTATCAACAATTGTTCTTGCAATTGGAGTACAAAGAATGGTAAAAAAACATGCTATTGTTAAAAAATTGCCAGCAGTAGAAACACTTGGTAGTGCAAGCGTAATTTGCTCTGATAAAACAGGAACATTGACTCAAAATAAAATGACTGTTAAAAAGATTTTCTATGATGGTAAATTAGAAAATATAGGAGCAATAAATCAAATTTCACCAGATTTACAAGAGCTAATTTATATAAGTATGATGTGTAATGATACAAAAGTTGGTGCAGATAATAAATTAACAGGTGACCCAACAGAAACAGCTTTAATAGATATGGGATTTACTTTAGATTTTCAACCATCTATATTTGAAGAAATGCCAAGAGCAAAAGAAATACCATTTGATTCAGATAGAAAATTGATGACAACAGTAAATAAAAGAGATGGAAAATATTATGTATTTACAAAAGGTGGAATTGATGAATTATTAAAAAGATGTAATAAATATCTTATTAATGGTGAGGTAAAAGATGATTTAAATAATTATATTCCGGAGATAAAAAAACATAATGAAGATATGGCAAGTGATGCATTAAGAGTTCTTGCAATGGCTTATAAAATTTTAGATCATGAACCAACAGATGATGAAATGAAAAATATGGAAAGTGATTTAATTTATGTTGGTATGGTTGGTATGATAGATCCACCAAGAGAAGAAGTTAAAGTTGCGGTTGAAAAATGTAAATCTGCAGGTATTAAAACAGTAATGATTACTGGTGACCATAAATCAACAGCGGTAGCAATTGCAAAAGATTTAGGAATTCTTTGTGAAGGTGATAAAGCAATAACAGGTAGTGAACTTGAAGAAATGTCTGATGAAGAGCTAATTAAAAACGTTAGACATTATGCTGTATATGCTCGTGTTTCACCAGAGCATAAAGTTAGAATTGTAAAAGCTTGGCAAGCAAATGGTGAAATTGTTGCTATGACAGGTGATGGTGTAAATGATGCACCAGCTTTAAAAACAGCAGATATAGGCTGTGCAATGGGAATTGTTGGTACAGATGTATCAAAAGAAGCTGCAGATGTAATTTTAACAGATGATAATTTTGCAACAATAGTATCTTCAGTAGAAGAAGGTAGACGTATATATGATAATATATTAAAAGCAATTCAATTTTTATTATCAAGTAATGTTGGAGAAATAATTGTATTGTTTGTGGCAATATTAATAGCACCATTACTAAGCTCAAAATATGGTATTGATATTAACTATATTACACCATTGTTACCAGTACAGATATTATGGATAAATTTAGTAACAGACTCATTACCAGCATTAGCATTAGCTGTAGATCCTGCAGAGCGAGATATAATGAAACGAAAACCAGCTAAAAAACAAAAAGGAATATTTACAAAAGGTATGACTTGGAGAATCGTATATCAAGGTTTAATGATTGGTTTTATAACACTAGCAGCATTTATAATTGGTATTGCAACTCCTGATGAAAAACTTCCAGATATGATTGAAATTGAAGGAAAATATTATAATGTACAAGAAGTAGATAATGTAGAGCAAAAAATTGCTGATGGTGCAAAATTATTAGATAAACAACAGGTTAAAGTAGAAATTGGTCAGGCAATGGCCTTCATAGTATTGGCATTAAGTGAATTAGTTCATGTATTTAATATTAGAAATAACAAAAAATCTATATTCAAAACTGGAATAGGTGGAAACAACTGGTTATTTGGAGCAATTGCAATAGCAGCAGCATTAGTATTTGTAATATTACTAATACCAGAATTAAGGCATGTATTTAGTATACCAGTATTACCAAAATCTAATATAATTGAGACAGTATGTTTAGTATTAGCACCTATAGTTATTGTTGAAATATTCAAGTTATTTAAAATAAATACTGCAAAAGATGAAGAATTTTAAGTGAAAATAATGTGGTAAGTCAGAGCTCAATATAAAAGCTCTGACTTATATATTTTCCAAAATTAAATTGGTATTTTGCATAAATAATACGAATTCTACTAACAGTCGATTGCCAAAAAATCAGCCGAATGGTAATATACAATTATAACAAAAGTAGGAGGGAAAAATATGAAAAAGAAAATTTTTATAGGAATTATTGTAGCTTTAATTATAATTGTAACAGGAATTTGTGGTTTTTTATATCTAAAAAATAACTCAGAAAAACCAGAGGATGTTTTAACGAAATATATGTCATACATAAATGAAGAAAATTACTCAGAAATGTACAATTTACTAACAGATGATTCAAAACAAAGTATTACTCAAGAAGACTTTATAAAAAGAAATAAGAATATTTATAATGGAATTGAATCTGCCAATTTAACAATTGAATTAAATGAGGTAGAAAAAATTGATTCAAATAGCGCAAATATTACATATACTACATCAATGGATACAGTTGCTGGCAGTTTAAATTTCAAAAATATAGCGACTCTTACTAAAAAAGATGGAAAATATTATATTAATTGGTCATCAAATTTAATTTATCCTAATTTAAATAATCAAGATAAAATAAAAGTTAATGTTCATCAAGCAAGAAGAGGTAATATATATGACAGAAACAATAACGAAATTGCATCAGAAGGTGTTGTATCATCTGTTGGAGTAGTAAGAGGAAAATTAAATTCTGATACAAAAGAATCAGATATAAAATCAATTGCAGATTTACTAGAAATATCTGAAGACACAATAAATAAAGCTTTAAATGCTTCTTATGTAAAAGATGATATGTTTATACCATTAAAAAATGTTTCTAAAGACAATATTGAATTAAAACAAAAATTATTACAAGTAAAAGGTGTAAAAATAACAGATGCACAATCAAGAGTATATTCATATGGAGAGGCGCTTGCTCATCTTATTGGATATGTACAAAATATTACAGCAGAAGAGCTAAAAGAAAATGCTGGAAAAGGATATACACAAAATAGTAAAATTGGAAAATCAGGTTTAGAAAAAATATATGAAGATAGGCTAAAAGGAACAAATGGAGTAGAAGTTTATATTGTAGATAACAATAATAATAAAAAAGAAACAATAGCACAAACAATAGAAAAAGATGGTGAAGATATAAAATTAACAATAGATATAAATATTCAAAAAGATGCATATGAGCAGTTTAAACAAGATAAATCAGCATCTGTTGTAATGAATCCAAAAACAGGGGAAATTTTAGCTTTAGTAAGCACTCCTGCATATAATGCAAATGATTTTTTGTTTGGAATGAGTAATCAAAAATGGGAAACAATACAAAATGATGAAAATAAACCTTTATATAATAGATTTTTAGGTAAATTTGTGCCAGGTTCATCATTTAAGCCAGTAATAGGTGCAATAGGCCTTACTACAAATAAATTTAGTGCAGATGAAGATTTGGGACCAAGTGGAAATAGCTGGCAAAAAGATTCAAGTTGGGGTGATCATTATGTAACAACACTTGCAACATATTCAAGACCAGCGATATTAAAGAACGCATTAATATATTCTGATAATATTTATTTTGCCAAAGCTGCACTAAAAATAGGTGGAGATACACTAAAATCTCAATTTGAAAAGTTAGGATTTAATAAACAAATAGATTTGGGTTTACAAACAACGCCATCTCAATATGCAAATAATAATACATTTAGTTCAGAAGGAGCAATAGCAGATACAGGATATGGACAATCAGAAGTTCTAGTCAATCCAATTCATATGGCATCAATATATTCTGCTTTTGTAAATGATGGAAATATGATAATGCCATATATTGAATATAAAGAAAATAAAAATCCAGAATATTTAGTAAAAGATGCTTTTTCAAAAGATTCAGCAAATGAAATAAAACAAGATTTACAACAAGTTGTAGATGATCCAGCAGGAACAGCAAATTCAGCCAAAATATCTGGAATAAAATTAGCAGGAAAAACTGGAACAGCAGAAATAAAAAAATCGAAAGAGGACATAGAAGGAACAGAAATAGGATGGTTTAATGCTTTTATAGCTGATGAAAATAGTAGTGAACAGTTACTAATGATTAGTATGGTAGAAGATGTAAAAAATAGAGGTGGAAGTCACTATGTAATACCAAAAGTTAAATCTATTTTTGAAAAATATGGGAGATAATATAAGTTAAACAATTTTATTAAATAATTAGCTAATTACAAAAATATGATGTATAATAATTTTGCAAAAGCTAATTATTTTATTTATGTATAAATGAATAAATTATTATTAATACTATAATAAAAAATATTAATAAACTGGAGGTAAAAATATGATTAAACATATAAATAAAGAAAATTTTAAAACTGAAATTTTGGATTCTACAGAGCCAATATTGGTAGATTTTTTTGCAACATGGTGTGGACCTTGCAATATGTTAAGTCCAATACTTGAAAATATATCAAATACAAGAGCAGATTTTAATATAGCTAAAGTAAATATTGACGAATTAAGAGATTTAGCAATAGATTACGAAGTAGAAGTTGTTCCAACACTACTAATATTCAAAAACGGAAAAGTAGTAGGCAGAATAGAAGGCCTAGTAAGCGAAGAAGAGATAGTAAATAAGGTTCAAGAATGCAAATAAATAATTTAAATTAAGGAGTCAAAGATGAAAGGTTATAGAATAAACCCAGACAAAGAATATACTCAAAAAATAATAGAAGGTATATACAAAAAAGATGGTCATTGCCCTTGTAGAGTATATGCAGATGAAACAACACTATGTCCATGTGACCAATTTATAAATGAAGGAATATGTAAATGTAATTTGTATGTAAAAATACAATAAAAAATCATTATTTTCAAAAAAACTAGTGACATAAACTAAATTTTGAGTTAATATATATAAATGTAAGCCAAAATATAAGAAATAAAATACAAAAGAATATACAAACCAAAGAAGAAGGGAAGATTTTATACAATGATACAATATATTAACAAAATACCAACAAAAATAGAATATTTTGAAATGCTAAGAACAATATGCGAGTATCCAGAAATAGATGTATCCGAAATAAGCCAAGAGCTAGATGGAGCACTAACTGCTGTGTGTGCATATAATGGTGAAAGAATGATAGGAATGGGTCTAGTAAAAAAAGAGCAAAAATATCTTTGCATAGAAGATTTAATTGTAAATTCAGAGCCATTAAAAGAAGAAATACAAAACAATATAATAGTAAGACTAATGAAACAGGTAAATCAGATGAAGTATTATGATGTAACTGTAAGAGATTGTTTAGATATGCAAGAAGAACAATCAGATAGTATGGAAGAAAATGACGAAAATGCAAATCAAAATGTTGGTGCATAAAAAATAATAAATTTAAAAAAACTATTACACGAAATTAAATTTTGTGTTATAATAGATAAGCTGTAAAAAAAGCAATTAGCAATTGCTTTTTTATTTTTGTACAAAAAACTTAAGAAAGGAAGATGAGAAAATGAATCAGGAAGAAAATATTCTAGGAACAGAAAAAATAGGAAAATTAATGAGAAAATTTTCTATTCCATGTATAATATCACTATTAGTAAATTCGTTATACAACATAGTCGATCAAATATTCATAGGATGGAAAGTTGGAACTTTAGGAAATGGAGCAACAAATGTAGTATTCCCATTAACAATGATATGTTTAGCTTTTTCATTAATGTTTGGTGATGGAAGCTCAGCATTTTTAAATTTAAAATTAGGGCAAAAAAAGCAAGAAGAGGCAAGTAAAGGTGTTATAAATGGAATAATATTATCTACAATAATGGCAATATTAATATGTGTATTAAGTATAATATTTTTACCACAAATATTAAATGTTTTTGGTTGTACAGATGTACTAAGACCATATGCATTAGATTATGGATTTATAATAGTTATTGGATTACCATTTATGATGATAGGAACAACATTAAATTCAATAATAAGAGCTGATGGAAATCCAAAATTTGCTATGACATCAATGATAACAGGTGCTGTATTAAATATAATATTAGATTATATACTTATGTTTGTAATTCCAATGGGAGTAAAAGGTGCAGCAATAGCAACAATTATAAGTCAAATAGTTACAGCAGTTTTAAATATAACACATTTAAGAAAAATGAAAAATGTTAAGATAACAAAAAAATCATTAAAATTAGAAGGTTCAATATGCAAGAATGTATCAATGCTTGGAATAAGCAGTTTTATTACTCAAATGAGCATTGTAGTTGTAATGGCATTTGAAAATAACTTATTAGGAAAATATGGAGCAAGTTCAAAGTATGGAGCAGAAATTCCAATAACAGTACTTGGAATTGTAATGAAAATAAGCCAAATATTAAATAGTATAATAATTGGTATAGCAGCAGGTGCTCAACCAATTGTTGGATATAATTATGGTGCAGGTAAATATGACAGAGTAAAGAAAACATTAAAAACTGTATTAGGATTAAGTTTAATAATAAGTACAATAGCATTTTTATTATTCCAATTAATTCCAGATAAATTAATTTCACTATTTGGAAATGGTGATGATAATTACATAGAATTTGCTTGTTTAGCATTTAGAACATATTTAATGTTATGTATATTTAATGGTGTTCAAATACCATCAGGAATATTCTTCCAAGCAATTGGAAAAAGTGTAAAAAGTGCGGTATTATCAATATCAAGACAAATTGCATTTTTAATACCAAGTATGGTTATTTTAGGTCACTTGTATGGAGTAACAGGAGTATTATCAGCAGGACCAGTTGCAGATGGATTAGCATTTGTAATTGCAGCAATATTACTTATAAAAGAGGTTCGTTCATTAGGTAAAAAAGCTAATGCAAGCAGTACTTTACCAGATGATACAAGTACAGATAATAAATTAGAAAAACATACAGTAATAACAATTTCAAGAGAATATGGCTCTGGAGGAAGATATATTGGTAGATTAGTTGCTGATAAATTAGGAATTAAATTTTATGATAGAGACTTAGTTGAAAAATTATCAGAAAAAACAGGTTTATCAACAGAATATATTGAAAATAATGAGCAAAAAAGAGGAATATTAGATGCATTAAATAGCGGATGCTATTATAATTTAACAAATGCAGATGAACTATTTGTTCAAGAGTCAGAATTAATAAACGATTTAGCTAAAAATGAGTCTTGTGTAATAATAGGAAGATGTTCAGATTTTATTTTAAAAGACAACAAAGATGTAATAAACATATTTGTATACAGTACAATGGAAAATAAAATAGAAAGAGCAGTAGAAAGATATAACTTAAGCAAGAAAGAAGCTGAAAAAGAAATAAAAAATATAGATAAATTAAGAAGCAATCACTACAAACATTATACAGGAAAAGTATGGGGAGATAACCAAAATTACGATTTATGTATAAATAGCGACACTTTTGGAGTAGAAAAAGCAGCTGATATGATATGTGAAATTGCGATGAAAAAATAATTTTAAGACAGAGAAAATTGATGTATTCTAAATGGAATCCACATCAGAATGCTCTGTCTTTTTTATTACATACATATTACAATAGTATTACATTTTTATAACATAGTAGTAATAGTTTTATTAGTATGTTATAATTTTTTTATTAAATAGTAAGGAGAGAAAAGTGAATAAAGTATTAAGTAATTCATATACAGAAGTTAGTTACATCTTAAATATTTTAGGTGACAACTATAAAAATAAAATTCCTAAAAAAATTTTAGAATGTATTTATAATAATAAAAATGATAATTATAAATTTAATATAGATACTAATATTCAAGAAACCAATATTAGCAGAAATGCCCTTATAATTATAAGTATTTTTAATTTAAAATATTGGGAGAATGATGAAAATGAAAAAGAAAAATTAAGAAAAATTTATAATATGAATGAGCAGATTTTCCAAAAAAAAATTAATAAATATAAAAATAAAGATTGGTTAAATAATAGAAAAAATCTTAATTATGTAATAGAAGAGAAAAGTTTGATAAAAAAAGATGATAATTTTATATGGAGTAAAATAAAAAGATTTTTTAAAAGGATACTAAAAAAATGAAAGTGAGAGTTAATTTATGGATGGTTTTATAAAAAGTGATTATAAATTAGAAGATTTAGAATTTTTTAGAGATGAAAAAGGTTTTATAGATTTATCAAAAGCAGATATAAAAATTACAAGTGAGTCTAGAGAAAAAAAAGGAACACAGGAAAGATTAAAAAATTGGGTTGATTTTGATGGAAAAAAGGTATTAATAAGAGGTGAAGTTGTAGATAACTATTCTGTATATGCAGAGTTAATAGTTGAAGAAATTGCAAAAGAATTAGGAATTGAGACAGCACATTACGATTTAATAAAAATAAAAGATGAAGGTGGCAAAGAAAGTTATGGAGTTTTATCAGAATCAATTATTGATTTAGATAAACAACAATTGATTTCATTACATGATTTAATAGGTGATGAATCAGAATCTGTTAATACTACAGAAGATGTTGATTATGAATCTGTAACAAGATATCAATTTACTAAAGATAAATTAAGAGATAGATTAAGTTTAAGTGGTTATTCTGAGCAAGATATTAATCAAATATTATTAGATTATGACAAAAGAATGTTATTTTATTTATCTGTACTTGATACAGATAAACATACTGAAAATATATCATTTGTTAAAGATATTAATGGTGATGGAAAGATAAGTTTAAGTCCAAACTATGATAGTGAATTTTCATTGTTACTTGAACTAGATAGAGAAACAGCTGAGATTATAGCCGGACAGCCATTTGGAATAGAAGAAGAAGCTGAAGTTCAAGATCCAAAAATTGGAGTTATAGTTGGAAAAGAAGATGGTGGATGGAATGAAATGTGGAAAGATACTTTAGAAGCATTGATTGAAAATGATGAGGTGTATAATTATTATTATGATCATATACATGGAAAAATTAATATGGGGGAAATTTTTAAAAGAGTTGAAGACAGAATCCATGCTCCATTACCAAGTATTGTAAAAAATATGGCACAAAGAGCTTATTATTCAAGAAATGAAGCGATGGAATTAATTGTAAGTGGGGAATTAATTCCAAAAGAGGAAGATGAAAAAGAAGAAAAGTTTGATATTGATAGCTTTCTAAGTAGTCTTATAAAAAGAGGTATGCATGAAGCAATAAGAACTGGCGAACAAGTAAATATTGGAAAAAACATGGAAAGAGATATAATTGGTGATATTACTATAAAAGAAGATCAAAGCAAGGAGATAATAACTCCAAATTTAGATTGATGAATAAAAAATTTGAATTATATAATATAATATGATATAATATATGTATATTGGTATATGTAAATATATTAATTAGAAAGGAAAGGTGCTATATGAAGTATAAAGTCTTTTACCAGAAAACAAAAATTGGTGTATTAGAGATTAATGAAAAAAATCAATATAAATATACACCAGATGTGAAAGGCACACAAAAAGTAAAGAAAAGCATAGAAATATTTTATGAAATGTTAGTTGCATCTGATTGGAGAGATCCAATACCATTTTTTCAAAATAGAATAAGTGATGCAACAAGATTTTCTCAGGAAAAAGACATAAAGAATCAAACAGATCCTTTTAGAATGATTAGAGAAGATTAATTTATACCTTTCTAGGGTCGCTATTGTAATAGCGACCTTTTTATTTGCTTTAGCGTTGTCGAGCCATAAGCGAGACAAAAACCGCCAGCTATGCTGGTGTTTTTTTTATCTTATAGAAAAGATATCAAATCGTGATATAATGTTAGTGTTCAAGCCAACAAAATATCAGAAAGAAAGTGATATCTATGAATAATACTTTATTACATAAAAAGTGGAATTAAAAATATCATATAGCATTTTGATGCCAGATCATGTACATTTGCTATTATCAATACTAACAATTTTACGTAGGGTTATTATTACATATATATTACAATTACATTAAATTTTTATAACATAATAAAAATCAACTAATTATTATGATATAATATTTATATTAGATAATAAAGAAAAACGAATGAAATATTGATCAATTTGTATACAAAAGTATATACGTTACTTTAAAAATATTAATGATAAATTAATTTAAAATAAATCACATATGGAGGAGATTTATGGGAGAGTATGTTTATAGAGCACAAGATGAATATAAAAATGGTGAACCGATAAAATGCAAGAAGCCTGAAAGCGAAATCTGTTTACAGGATCATATTGGAATTGCAAGTAAAAAGAAGAGCAATGGTTCAAGATTTATATCAACTACAGGAAGAATAGGAGTCGCAAAATATAAATATTCAGGAGAAAAAAGGAGTCCTATTATTTTAATAGATTTGGGAGCACTAAAAGAAGATAAACCTGGATCAGTAGGTGAAATATTTGATTTTAGAGATGATGAAACAATAAAAAAATTAACAAAATGGACTAATTATGTACGTGCTGATAGAGAGGTTACAGTCGAAAATTTTATCCCTGCTGAATATTGTAGAAAAATTCCACCATTAATAATTGATATATTAGCAGGTTTGGATAGATTAGTAAATGATTCTAATTCGGGTACTTGGTCAATTGTGGCAGATCATTTAATTGATTATATAAACAGTCAAATAATGAAATGTGAAAATACTAAAAATGAAAATATTGGAAATACTAAAGATGTAAACGTTAAGATTAAAAAAACATTTGAAATGATCCTTGGAATAACATTAGATGATGAAGACTTTATAAAATATGAAGAAAACTTTATAAAAAGTAAAATTAATGAATTGGAAAAAGCTTTTATAGCTGAATACTATTCTGATGAAATGCCAAAAATGGAAGATGTAGCAAAAAAATTATTTGGAGAAAACAATAAAAACAAAATTAAATGTTGTCAATGTATAAAAGCAGAAATATTAAAAAAGTTATCTTCTTTCTTAATTACTGGGATATATTTAATAGAAAGAGAAAATATCGGAAATAAAATTAACAGCGAAGACGAAATGTTAAAAATACAAAACGGAATTTTACAGGGAAAAAAGTCTTTTATATGTCCAGAAGTATATGATCCAAAAGGAACAAAAATACAGGCACAAGGAAAGCCTGGAAAGAATCCAAATTTGTATTATATTAATGATTATATGGGGATAGAATATAAAGGTAATGAACTTTTTGTAATAGATCCTAAAGAAGATGATCGTAATTATATAACGTATCGTCAGGATGAAAATGGACATATAACAGCTGCGAAAGCAAGGCCTAGAGAAATAATGAAAAATAAAAGTGGAGATTTGGTGTCTTATTGTTCAGACGATATATTACTAACTGAGGAAGAGATAAAAATGGCATTAAGCTATGAAGAATGTAGTAATACATTAAATGTTACTGAAATAGGAGAAAAATCATTAATCGGACTTGAACCAGATAGTATTGCTACTGTTAACAGACGAGAAAATGCTCAAATAAATCATGAGGTATCAATAGATGCACAAGGAGTAGAGCAAGGAGAAAAAACAGAAAATAAACCGAGAGAGGGATCAGAAGATGGACCGGGATTATAATATACCCATAAATGTGGACACAATAAAAGTACATAGTATTAACATAAATATTATAATTACAGAAGTAATACAAATATATAGTTTGGGGTAAACTTTAAACTCTAAAATATTATACAAGGAGAAAAAATGGAATTTTATTCAAAAGAAGAATATAAAAAAGCCCATGTAGAATTACTAGAAATTTTAAAATACATACCAAAAAATGATTTTAAAAAAATACCAAACAACTATATTCAGCATTGTATAGAAGAAATAGATCCTAATTATATATATACATATGACATAAATAAAAAATTTGAAGAACAAGGTATAATGAAATTAACAAAAATATTAATTTCAAATTTATATATAAAATATTGGGCTACAAATGAGAGAAAAAAAGAAATTAAAACTATGTTTCAACAAGAAATAAAAAATAAAAAATTAGAAAATGATAAAATTTATAGCTATGATAATTTATTTAAAGAAAAAACAGAAAACAATTCAAATATAGTGTCAGAAAGAGCTATGATACCAATCAAAAAAAATATATGGACAAAAATATTTGATAAATTTAAGAAAATATTCAAATTGACATAAATATATAAATGTGATATAATAATATATATGCAAAATTGCATTTGTTTTTTATGACATAATAAAAAGGAGGATAAAATGAAAAGTCTGGAAAATGTCAAAAAAATCTTATTCGATGATTTTGATGGAATCTCTTCTCGATTAAGAGATGGAGATTATTCTATCACTCAGGAAGAAAAAGATGAAATTATTTCTTTTGCAAATTATTGTAATGAAAAGCTTAAGGCAGGAAGCAACCTTACGTCTGATGAAGTTATAATAATAATGGAAATGGTTCATTGGTTACCTAAATATGATGAGGAAGAATGGACTTCACTCCTTGTAGAAGAAGTAATGTTAAAAATTGAAGATGGAATTGAATTTGATTCTTAAAAACAGAAGGAGTCGTTTATATGGCAACAAGACCGGCGTGGACAGTGATAAACAATAAAGTAGTTCGATTAAATTACGACTTTGTGTTTAATCCTGGTTTTTCAAAAAGTCAAAAGCAAAAAAATGTGGAAGCATTACATGCTTCCATAGGAAAAAAATCATTAGAAGTTTCTACAAAATCTTTTGATAATTTGGGAATAAAACTTAGTGCATTCAATTTGAAGTTACACGGAATTCCATTGGAATGTGTATATCAATCTTCAAAAAAGTATGAAAATGGTGGACCATATACAGATCTAATGTTTGTATCGCCAAAAGATGCTAAAAGGGATGAAAGACACAAAAATTCTGGGAAAATGATTTCTTTTAGCTACAATGGAATTGAGTTCCCATTAGAGCCTAAAACAATTTTCTATGATTACATTTATATAAGTGCTGTTAGAGAGCAATTTTCTACAGAAGAAATCAAAGGAATTATGGAGTTCGAATTTTTTACGGACATTGAGTTTAATCCTCAAAAGTCAATTAATTGTCAAGCAAAAAGTGTAGCCTTAATTAAGGTAATGCTTAATATGTTTGGTGAAATTCCAAATTTAGACAGCTTTGATGAATTCAAAAAATTTTATAAGTTTATCCAGGCGGATAAATCTTAAAGAAAAACGGAGACAATATGTCTCCGTTTTTTCTTTAGGTACATATGCTATATTGGTTAATAAATCGATAAATATTGTATTGCAGTAATTAAAGAATTTTGAAAATTAATATAAAGACGAACTAAAATTTCCGTCCGTTCATAAAATATTATAAAAATGGAGGGATAAAATGGCAAAAATAATAGTATATAACAATAGTACAGATAGAATGGAAACATATTACAGAGGAGAAAGCCAATCAATGCCATATAATACAAATGGTACATTATTGGTAAGAGAGTTTAGAGGAGCAAGTAATAGTTCAACACTATGGACAACAAAAAACACAATGCTTTCGTGGAATTCACAAAGGTATTTATTTGGTGCTCCAATACCAGTAGGATATGCATTTAGAAGACCTTGGGAGGGACGGTCATACAGGTCAAAGCCAACACTTTGCAGGAACTGCATTTGATGTTGGGCAAGGATGGACTAATGCTAAAAGAGCAACATTAAGAACTAGTGCAAGAAATTCTGGATTGTGGAATTATATAGAGCCAGTAAGTATATCACCAACTTGGGTACATTTTGATAGAAGACAATTGCCACCAGCTTGTTCAACAGGTGGATATCCTCAAATAAAACAAGGAAGTTTAAGTGTATATGTTCTAATAGCACAAGATGATTTGAATACACTAGGTTTTAGTACAGGAAGCTTAGATGGAATTTTTGGTACAAAAACTAAAAGTGCTGTAATTAGATATCAAAGAAGTAGAGGACTAACTGCAGACGGAATAATAGGATGCAATACCTGGAGGTCATTACAAGAAAATGTTGTTGGAACAGGAAGAACAAGTACAACATTAGATTAAAATTTTAAAGTGATATTTTCATAAAAATATTTGACAAATAAACCAACTTAATAGATAATATATCTAGAAAAAATCCAAAGATAAATTAAAGAATACAAAGGAGGAAATTGAATAAAATGTACATGTTTAATAAGATAACAGTAATGCCACAACTACCAGAAAGAATAAGAGGTTTGTCAACAATTGCAAACAACTTATGGTGGTCATGGAATACGGAATTTTTAAAATTATTCAAAACAATTGATATAGACTTATGGGAAAGAGTAGAAAAAAATCCAATAAAATTTCTGAACTTAGTATCACAAGATAAATTAGATTCGATAATAGAAAACAAAGAATTTTTAAAGCAATATGATGAAATATATACTAACTTCAAAAACTATATGGAGAGTAGAAATACTTGGTTTACAAAAAAATACCCAAATAATCAAAAGGATCTAATAGCATATTTTTCAGCTGAATATGGTTTAGATGAAATATTGCCAATATATTCTGGAGGACTTGGTATATTATCAGGAGACCATTTAAAATCAGCAAGTGATTTAGGTATACCATTAGTTGCAGTAGGATTATTATATAAAAATGGATATTTTCATCAAGAAATAGATGGAAGAGGAGTTCAAAAAGATATATACAAAAAAGCAGACATAAGTACTCTTCCAATATTACCTGTAAAAGATGAAAAAGGTAAAGATTTATATATTGATTATGAACTACCAAAGGGAACATTATACTTAAAAGTATGGAAAATAAATGTAGGAAGAACAACTTTATATTTATTAGATTCAGATATAGACAAAAATATAGCTAAATACAAAAAAATAACATTAAATTTATATGGTGGAAATCAAGAAGATAGAATAAAACAAGAAATTGTTTTAGGAATGGCTGGAACAAAATTATTAAAAATATTAAATATTAAACCAACAATATATCATATGAATGAAGGCCATTCATCATTTTTAACAATAGAGCTTATAAAAAATACAATGGAAGAAAAACAAGTTTCATTTAATATAGCAAAAGATATAGTATCTTCTAAAACTGTATTTACAACACATACACCAGTACCTGCTGGTAATGATATATTTCCATTAAATTTAGTTGAAACATATTTTGATGGTATATGGAATAAACTTGGAATTTCTAAAGAAGAATTTTTAAGAATGGGAATGGTACCAAATGCTAATATAGAATCAAGTGGATTCAATATGGGTGTTTTAGCATTAAAAATTGCTGGAAAGAAAAATGGAGTTAGTAAACTACATAGAGAGGTTTCAAGTGAATTATTTTCTGATGTATGGCCAAATATAATTTCAAATGAATCCCCTATTACATATGTAACAAATGGTATACATACTTGTTCATGGTTAGCACCAAATTTAAAGAGATTGTATAATAAATATTTAATACCATTTTGGCAAGATTCAATACATAATGATAATGTTTGGGAAAATATAAAGGATATTCCAAATGAGGAATTATGGGAAGCTCATATAGATAGAAAAAAGAAACTTTTAAATTTAGTAAAAGATAGCACAACAAAAAGATTAAGACGAAGCGGATATTCTTATGAACAAATAAATAAAATAGTAGGAAATTTGAATCCAAATGCATTAACAATTGGTTTTGCAAGAAGATTTGCAACATATAAAAGAGCAACATTAATATTTAAGGATTTAGAGCGAATAACACAAATATTAAATGATGAGCAAAGACCAGTACAATTAATCTTTGCCGGAAAAGCACATCCAATAGACCAAGCAGGACAAGATCTAATAAAATATATACATGAAATTTCATTAAAACCACAATTTATAGGAAAAATATTCATCTTGGAAGATTATAATATAGGAATGTCAAGATACTTAGTAAGTGGAGTAGATGTATGGCTTAATAATCCAAGAAGACCATTAGAAGCATCAGGAACAAGCGGTCAAAAAGCATCTGTAAATGGTGCGATAAACTTTAGTGTATTAGATGGTTGGTGGGCAGAAGGATATAATACAAAAAATGGTTGGAAAATAGGTACAGAAGTAAATTATGATAATTATGAAGTTCAAGATAACGAAGATAGTGAAAGTTTATATTCAACTTTAGAAAAGAAAATAGTACCAACATACTACAATCAAAATGAAGATGGTATATCAGAAAAATGGCTTGAAATGATGAAAGAATCAATATCATCAACAGGTGGAAAATTTAGTACATCAAGAATGTTAGTGGACTATATGGAAAAATTATATATTCCATTATGTAATTTGACAAATAAATACTATACAGACTTAGGAAAAGTGACTGAGTTTAATGAGTGGAAAAAAGAAGTATCATCAAATTGGAACAATATAATAATATCTCAAGAAGATGAACACAACATAAATAATAAAGTAATAGATGCAGGAAATACAATAACAGTATCATGCAAAGTAAAATTGCCAAATATAGATAAAGATAATATACAAGTACAAGTATATTGTGGAGAAATATTAGACAACGGAAAACTAGACAATGTGACAATTACAAATATGACACTAAAAGATTCAAACGACACTGAAAAAACATATTCATATGAGGCAAAAGTAACACTAAAAACTGGAGGAAATTATGGATATACATTTAGAGCAATGCCACAAAACAAAATGTTATTAGATTCAGAAAACTTAGACTTAGTAAAATGGTTATCAAATAATGGTGACATAGTAAGAAATTAAAATTTATATAAAAACGATAAAAAGTGATTAAATATGAAGTAACCCTAATTATTAGACAAAAAGTTTAATAATTAGGGTTTACTTCGTATTTAAGGGCTTTTTTGTATTTTTTTTAATAAAAGTTGATTACTGCAGATTTCAATGATAAAATAAACACAAAATACAAATAATATAACAAAAGAATAATAAAGAGGAAAAAATTATGAACATAAAAAAATTTAATTTTAAAGAAAAATGGGCCATAATAGATAGGCTATTTAAAAATATGGATAATGATCATATTAGCGAATATTCAGCTCAATGTTCATACTATACAATATTATCATTTATTCCATTTATAATTTTATTAATAACAATGATTCAATACACAAGTATAGAACAGCAAGCATTATTAGAAGTAATATCAAAAATAATACCTGTAAGTATGAATGAAATGGTATTAGGAATTGTAAGAGAAGTGTATTCAAAATCAATAGGAACAATATCTATATCTATAATATTCACATTATGGTCAGCAGGAAAAGGCTTATATGCATTGACAAAAGGTCTACAAGGTGTATACAAAGTAAATAGTGAAGAGCAAATAAATGTAATATATTTACGAATAAAAGCAATAGTAGAAACAATTATATTCATAATGTTATTAACAATTGGATTAGTATTATTAGTATTTGGAAAGAGTTGGATATCAATAATACAAAGCCATTTTGGAGCTTTTGAAAATTTTAATACAATATCAGAAATAATAACAGAAATTGCATTTATATTTGCAACATTTATAATATTCTTATTATTATATAAATTTATGCCTAAAAGAAGAGTAACATTTAAAAGCCAAATATGGGGAGCAGTATTTGGAGCAATTGCTCTAAATGTTGTGTCATTTGTATTTTCGAAATATTTGGATATATTTAAAGGTTTTTCAATAACATATGGAAGTTTAACAACACTAATGCTAGTAATGATGTGGACATATTCATGTTTTTACACAGTATTTTTAGGAGCAGAACTTAATAAAATATTGAATATATTGAAAATAAGAAAGATGGCAGTAAAGAAATTAAATAATTAAAATAGTGATCATATTTTTTGAAAATTTTATTTATAAATAGAAAAAATAGGTTTATAGGTAAAACCAAAGCAGAAAAAACCTAAATATATTACACAAGGAATGATTCTTAAAATGCAAGAAATACCACAATTTTTATATAAAAAATTGCAAAGTCAATATGGTGAAGAATTAACCAAAAAAATAGCCAATGGATATTCAAAGCAAAGATATGCAACTTTAAGAGCAAACACAATAAAAACAGAGGCAAATAATGTGGCAAAAGAGCTACAAAAAGCTGGAATAAAATTTGATAAAGTAAATTGGAGTGATAATGCATTTATAATAAAAAATGCCACAGAAAGTGATATCAGAAATCTATCAATATATAAAAGTGGTGAAATATATATGCAAAGTTTATCATCAATGATACCAGCAATAATATTATCACCAAACGCAGGAGAAAATATATTAGATATGACTGCAGCACCAGGAGGAAAAACAACACAAATAGCTGCACTTTCAAATAATCAGTGTTTTATAACAGCATGTGAAAAAAATAAAATACGATTAGATAGACTAAAATACAACCTAGAAAAACAGGGAGCAACAAGCACAAATGTAATGAATATAGATGCACGAAAATTAGACGACTTTTTCTCTTTTGATAAAGTTCTATTAGATGCTCCATGCAGTGGAAGTGGGACATTAAATACAAATGACGAAAACTTAGAAAAATATTTTACAACAGAGCTAATACAAAGATCACAAAAAACACAATTTGAATTATTACAAAAAGCAATAAATGTCTTAAAACCTGGAAACGAAATGGTATATTCAACTTGTTCAATATTACAAGAAGAGAATGAAGAAAATATACAAAAATACATAAAAAAAGGATTAGTAGAAATAGTACCAATAAATTTAAAGCAATATGAAGAAATACCAAAACTACCGACAAAAATAGAAGGTACAATGTGCATATGCCCTGACGAACTATATGAAGGATTTTTTGTAGCTAAATTAAGGAAAAAAGCAAAATAACTGTTGTATCAACGAAATATTGGTGATATAATAACAAATGTCAATTTTAGTAACAAATGGAGGTAATAAAATGATAAATACTAAAAGAACAAAAATTGTATGTACAATAGGACCAGCCACAAATGATGTTGAAATATTAAAAAAGATGATACTTGCAGGAATGAATGTTGCAAGATTAAACTTTTCTCATGGTTCATTTGCTGACCAAGAAGGTTTTTATAACAAAATAAAACAAGCAAGTGCAGAAGTTGGTTTACCAGTAGCTATACTTTTAGATACACAAGGACCAGAAATAAGAACTGGAAAATTAGTAGAAAATCCAGTAACTTTAAAAGCTGAAGAAACATTTACATTAGTAAATGACGATATAATAGGTGATAACACAAAGACATCTATTACATATAAAGATTTATACAAAGATGTAGAGCCAGGAACAACAATATTAATTGATGACGGAAAAATAGAATTAGAAGTTGAAAAAATTGAAGGCAAAGACATAGTTTGTAAAGTAATGAATGGTGGAGATTTAGGAAATAGAAAAAGTATAAATGTACCAGGAAGACATATCAATTTACCAGCATTAAAAGAAAAAGATATAAACGATTTAATTGACGGATGTAAATATGATTTTGACTACATAGCAGCATCTTTCATAAGATCAGCTGATGATGTTAAAGCAATTCGTAAAGTATTAGATGAAAATGGCGGAGAAAAAATAAAAATAATATCAAAAATAGAAAGCCAAGAAGGAATTGATAATTTTGATGAAATATTAGAAGTATCAGACGGAATAATGGTAGCTCGTGGAGATATGGGTGTTGAAATACCAATGGAAGAAGTTCCAATTGTTCAAAAACAATTAATAAAAAAATGTAATACAGCAGGAAAAATTGTAATTACAGCAACACAAATGTTAGAATCAATGACAACAAATCCACGTCCAACAAGAGCTGAAGTAAGTGATGTTGCAAACGCAATATTTGATTTAACAGGAGCTGTAATGCTTTCTGGAGAAAGTGCAATGGGAAAATATCCAGTACAATGTGTTGAAACAATGTCAAAAATAGCTCATTCAATAGAAAATCAAATAAGCTATGATAAGAGAATAGCAAGAAGAAATTTAGACTTTGGAAATATGGATTATAAATTTTATATACATCATTCATTATCTTTAACAGCAACACAATTGGGAGCAAAAGCAATTATTGCATATACAGATGCTGGAAATACACCAAGAATAATATCAAGTTTATTACCAACATGCCCAATAATAGCTGTAACAACAGATGAAAAAACATACAGACAATTAGCTATTGTTGCAGATGTTATTCCATTATTAATAAATGAAAAAGGAGAGCCAAGAGATATAATTGAAAAAGGAATTGAAAAAGCAATAGAGCTAAACTTAATTCAAAAAGGAGATGTACTAGCAATAGCTGGAGGAGATAAAATATTACCAAATAGCGAAGCATCAATGAACAGAACAATAGGCGGAATAATCAAAGCCTAAAAAAAGACCGAAACATTTAATGTTTCGGTCTTTTTGAAATTTAAAGTGCTTGAAGAGAAAAAGTAGGGAAAAGAAGGGAAAAGAGAACCGTCCCCATTTACCATTGTTACAATAATATTACAGTACTATTACGATAATGTTACACTAATGTTGCAAAAATATTACAAATATGGTATAATTAGGTATACGATGGAAGGTGATAGTATGGTAATTTTATATATATTATATTTAGTTTTATTTGTTGTAACAGCAATATTTGGAATTGTTTGTGTAAAAATTAAATTAGCAGGAATGAATGTGAAAGACTTTTTTGACTTTATTTTGGCAATAAACGATTTAGATAGTTTATATGTTTATTCAAAGAGCAATAGAAAAATGACTAAAAATGAACAAACAATGTTTTTAAAAGAGGCAGAAAAAGTATTTTCAATATTTGAAAAAATTCCATCAATGATATGGGAAGATGAGTATGAAAAATATGATAAAGTATTACAAACTTATAAAGAAATAAGAGTATCGAGATGGACTGAAGCAACTGTTTAAAATAATAATTGAATAATAAAAAGCACTAAATTTAATTATTTAGTGCTTTTTTTGTTGTTTTATAAATATAATGAAATATAAGCATTATGATGTAGAATTTGTGAAAGGACGGATATATATTTATGAAGATAAGATATTTTGACCATGCAGCAACAACAGCTGTAAGAGAAGAAGTTGTAAGAGCAATGTTGCCATATTTGGGAGTAGAATATGGTAATCCATCATCAGTATATAGTTTAGGGAGAAAAAATAAAAAAATAGTAGAAGAAAATCGTAGTAAAGTTGCAAAGGCAATAAATGCAGATCAAAATGAAATTTATTTTACATCATGTGGAAGTGAGAGCGATAATTTAGCATTAAAAGGAATAATGCTGGCTAATAAAAGTCGTGGAAGACATTTAATAACAACAAAAATTGAACATCCAGCTATATTAAATACATGCAAATGGCTAGAAAATAATGGATTTGATGTAACATATTTAAATGTTGACGAAAATGGATTAATAAGCTTGTCTGAGCTTAAAGATTCTATAAGAAAAAATACAGTACTAATTTCAATAATGTTTGCAAATAATGAAATAGGTACAATACAACCAATTAAGGAAATAGGTGAGATTGCAAAGGAAAATAATATAATATTTCATACAGATGCTGTTCAAGCCATTGGAAATGTACAAATAGATGTAAAAGAACTTAATATAGATGCATTATCAATGTCTGCTCACAAATTTTATGGTCCAAAAGGTATAGGAGCATTATATGTGAAAAAAGGAATAAAATTTGAAGCAATACAAAATGGGCGGTCATCAAGAGCAAAATAAAAGGGCTGGTACAGAAAATGTTGCTGGAATTGTTGGAATTGGAACAGCGGTAAATTTAATATACAATGAATTCGATTCATATAATAATAAATTAAAATATTTAAGAGATTATTACATAACTCAAATAGAAAAAAACATACCAAATATAAAATTAAATGGAGATAAAGTAAAAAGATTGCCAGGAAATGCCAATATATCGTTTGATGGGATAGATGCAGGACAATTACTATTAAACCTAGATGCATATGGAATATGTGCTTCAGCAGGTTCTGCATGTACATCAGGCTCCTTAGAGCCATCACATGTATTAATAGCAATAGGTTTAAAAGAAAACCTAACACAAGGAGCATTAAGAACAACATTTGGAAAAGATAATACAAAAGAAGATGTTGATTTTTTAATTAGCTGTATAAAAAATTCAGTAAACAAATTAAGAATTTTTTAGATTTAAATTTTGGTTGTCAATGGGTTGTCAATGGGGACGGTTCTTTTTGACACATCTCTGTCAGTAGAATATGTCAAAAAGAACCGTCTCTATTGATACCTATCGACACCTTTGTCAGGAAAATGTGTCAAAAAGAACCGTCCCCATTGACAACCCATTGCCGAAGACGGGATAAAAAATAAATTAATTTTTTATCCCGTCTTCAAAATTTGAATAAAACTATTGAAACTTGTTAATATTTAATATATAGTAAATATTAACAAGGAGGATTACTACAAATGAATAACAGAGATTGGAAGGAAAAGGACAAAGAGTATTTAAGATTTATACAAAAATTTTTGGATTTATCAGATAATATTGAAAATAAAGAGCTAAAAGATGAGGTAATAAGAGCAATGCTTATGTGTGATGAACGATTAACTCAATTGGCAGAGCTTGAGTTTGAAAATTTGAATAAAAACTAAATTTGTTGAAATACTAAAATAAAAAGGTAAATTTAGTATGTATAAAAAAATTTTAGTAGGATTAATTACAGGTTTTATAAGTGGTTTATTAGCAACTGGTGGAGGGTTAATTTTATTACCAGCATGTACGTATGTTTTTAAACTTAATGAAAAAGAATCAAGAGCAACAACAATATTTTCGATGCTTATAATAATTATAGTTACAAGTATAATCTATTTAAAATATAAAAATTTTGACATTATTTTAGGAATCAAATGTGCTATAGGAGGTATAATAGGGAGTTATATTGGAAGCAAATTATTAAATAAAATAAATACAAAAGCGAAAATATTTAAAATTATATTTATTTTATTTTTAGTATATTCGTCCTACTGTATGCTGAGGTGATTTTGTGGAAATAGTATTTGGAATTTTATCTGGACTAACAACTTCTTGGGGATTAGGTGGAGGAGCTTTATTAATTCCATTATTAGTTAATTTTATTGGGATAGATCAACATATTGCCCAAGCAACAAATTTAATTTTCTTTATACCAACAGCACTTTGCTCTGTGATAGTAAACTCAAAAAATAAATTAGTAAAGTATAAATTGGCATTTCAAGTTATAATTTATGGAATAATAGGAACAATAATAGGTTCAATTATTTCAAATAAATTAAATAAAATTTGTTTAAGAAAAATTTTCGGAATACTATTATTAATAATTGCTATTATGGAAATGTATAATTTTTATAAAATGTATATAAAAAAAGAAAGTAGACATAATAATAATAAACAGCAAGAAAAATAGATGTTATGATTCACAACTTTATAAGCTAATGTAAAATAGTATGTTTTAAAACAAAGCTTTTATAGTAATTATTGCTGAATAATTAAATGTTGTATATCAAAAAAATGTCAATAGGAGGGAATAAAATGAAATTCTTTAAAGGTGTTTTAGTTGGAAGTATGTTGATTGCAGGTACTACAATTATGTATAAAGAAGGAATGTTTAATAAATCAAAGCCATTTAAAAAAGGAAAAAAATTTATTAAGAAAATGGGAATAATTTAATAAATATAATAAAAAAATTTTAATCAAATATTTGAAGTTATGTAAAGATATCACTATTAATAATGGATGTGATATCTTTATTTTTGTCAAAAATAAAAGTTTATTACATTATTGAAATATATTTGCTCTTTTGATATTATTTAATTAGAAATTAGTAAAGGACTTGATTGATATGGAAAGAACAAATGAAAAAATGATAAAAGCTACACCTGCTATGGATGAATATATACAGTTGATATTTGGAAAGGTTATAGATTTATATAAAGAAGTGGCTCCCGAACTTGTTTCACAAGCCTTAGGAGTTGAAATGAATGAAGTTCCAAGTATTAGTAATAAAGAAATAATGGAAAAACTAAATAATATGACAATTGACTACAAATTGGTAGATAATCCTGATGATGTAAATATAAGTTATCGTGATAATATAAGAAATAATGAAATAGCAAAAATTACAGGAGCTCATACATCAAATGATCCTAATAAATTAGTAATGCATTTGTTTGAGCCTGAGGTATCTGCACATAGTTCAACTAGAGATTTGCTAAATATGACTGACAAAGATGGTATTCCAAAAGTACTTTCAGATATTAATTATATGAGCCACGAAATGGGGCATGCATTTGAACATATTTTAAAAGCACAAAATCCATCATATATTGATTATGGAGCATTAAAAATAGAAAAGAATTTTAAACGGAGTGCATAGTATACCATATGACCCAGGAGAAGCTTTTGCTGTTTCTATTGAAAGAGTTATATTGGACAAATTAAAGGAACCAGGAAAACTACAACAATATGGTTTATCTGAATATATAAAAAGTGAGGAAATTGAACAGCTTTGGAAAGTAAGAAGAATTGACCATTATGCAAAAGATTTTGGTATTGTTGGACACACTTCCGATGGGAAAGAACTTTCTGATTTGGATTTAGATTTATTACCATATGATATAATGAAAAATAAAGGTATGGAAAAAATGGTACAATACCTAAAATGTCAAGATTTTTATAAAATTGAATCATTTCTACCTAGAAAGGGAGATGAAAAAGCAATTACAAAATTTTGTGATGATGTAAAAAATGGAAATTATGATGAATGCTTAATTCAAAATACTCAAAATTATCAACCGATTTTTTCTAAAGAAGACATTATTTCAACATTGCAGGCTTTGAGAAATAATAGAGCTGGGAAAAAAGAGGTCACACCAATAAATCCAGAAAAATCCCAAGATGAGTCGAATAAACACAATTCTAATCCACAAACATCTTCTAACAACAGATTTGTAGAAGATGTTAAAGAAAATATTTCGGAAAATGCAACAATTTCTGGAATAAACCATGAAATACAACATATAAAATCTAAAGCAATTGATAAAGCGGAAGAGGAAAAAGACATAGGAGATGATGTGATATAATGGAAATTAAAAATGAAAGAGCTTTAGCATATTCAGAGGTCTATGAAATTATTAATAAAATGGGAAAAGATTACAAAGATAAAATTCCAAATAAACTAAAGTTAACTATTGTTGAGGAAATGGATAAAAGTTATAAACCTAATATTGATGTTAAAATCCCGCTAAAAAAACAGAATATACATAAAAAAACATATGATATTCTTGGTATGTTACAATTAAATTATTGGTGTAAAAATGAAAGTGAAAAAAAAGAACTTATAAAAAAGTTTAGTAATAATGATAAAAAAAGAGAAGAGGAAATATATGAAAAATATAATCCTGATAATATATTTAAAAGAAATGAGTCAAATAAAGATAGTGAAATAAATGAAACAAAAGAATTAGTTAAATATGAAGAGTCAAAGCTAAAAAACTTTTTCAATAAAATATTACATTTTTTGCATATAAAAAAATAAAAGATATAACGAAAAAACAAATGCTGGTTTTATTAATAAATTGCATTTGTTTTTTTCGTGTAAATAAAGAAATGTCAATAATGAAAAATTATAAATCAATAGATGGATTTATACAATTTTATTCTTCAACATCTTCTTCTCTTTTGTCAAAGTATTCATTACAATCACAGTCTAACTTTTCACCTTTTAAGCATTTTCCATGATGTTTAGATGTTGTACATATTTTTGAATGTTTTACTTTGTTAGCCCAAATTTCTATCTCATAAAATTTATTTGCACATAAAGGTCCAAATACGAATTGACCATATTTATCTGTAAAAGTATGAGTTACAGGTTTTCTTTCGTTTTTTTTGCAATCTCTATCAACTTCAATTAATTTTACAACAGCGTCTTTTATTGGCTCTTCATAGCAATCTTTTATAACTCCATAAATTACAGAACGATTATCTTCTGGAAGATGGATATCAACATCAAATTGTTTTCCAGCAGAAACAAACCCTTCTACTCCTACAACAGGACATATATTTTTATCATATTCCATATAAATTACTCCTTTCAAATTAGTCATAAGACTTTTTACTAGAAAATCTAGTTATAATATATTATGAAAAAAGAGAGAAAATGGTGAAAAATGTAAGAAAGTGAAAATAGTGAAATATGTAAATGGAGGATGGGTTTGTGTGTTAAGGTTGTCAAAAAGAACCGTCCCCATTGACAAAAAGTATAAAAATGATATAATAGTATTGTATAACCAATGGTTAATGTATGAGAAATTCCGTATATTAATTGTTACGAAAAAGGAATTTAGAAAGAGAAGAAAGATGTTAAAAATATTACTTATTATTTATATTGTAATGGAACTTTTGATTTTTCTCTGGGGAGTACGACAGTGGGTACTCTTCTTGAGTGATGAAAAGAGGAAAAAAGAAGCATCTGAAAAGAAAAATTGAGGAAAAGAGGGGTTTGATGTCTTACATTAAACTCCTCGTATTTTATCTTGCCTAAAGTAATTTGATATGATAAAATGGCGATATTAAAAGGAAAAATTGAAAGGAACAATAAAATGGAGAAATATATTTTTTTAGTATTAGGAATGGTATTAGGGGTTGCAATTTCGCTCTATGTGTATTCAATAAAAAAAGAGCGTGTTTTTAAAAGGATAAAAAAAGATCAAGATAATTTTTCAACAGCTAAACTAGATAGTGCCCTGGAAAAAGCAGTACAACAAATGCAAAGGCAGATGAATGTTGTTGGAAGAAAATTAACAGAAGACGAGAAGAATGAAATTATATTTGAATGCTTAAATAAAATACAAAATAATAATTAGTTTTATTAAAGGAGAAAAGCGGGATGGAGAATGTTTTAGAAATAAATAGTTTGAATAAAACATATGGAGGAAAATTTAAGGCAATAGATGATTTATCATTAAATGTAAAAAAAGGAGAAATATTTGGTTTACTTGGGCCAAATGGAAGTGGAAAATCAACAACAATAAATTGTATATTATCATTATTAAATTTTGACTCAGGAAGTATTAAGATATTTGGAAAGGAAATGACTCCAGAAAGCTATGATATAAAATCTAAAATTGGTGTTGTATTCCAAGATGTTGCTGTTTTTGAAGAGCTTACTGTATATGAAAATATTAATTATTTTTGTGGATTATATATAAAAGATAAAAATGAAAGAAAAAAATATGTTAATGATGCAATAAATTTAGTTGGATTAGCTGAGTTTAAAAAGTTTTATCCAAAGCAATTAAGTGGTGGTTTATTAAGAAGATTAAATATTGCATGTGGTATAGCTCATAAGCCAGAGCTTATAATACTTGATGAACCAACGGTTGCTGTCGATCCACAAAGTAGAAATAACATATTAGATGGAATAAAAAAGCTAAACGAAGAAGGTGCAACAATAATTTATACAACACATTATATGGAAGAAGTTGAGCAAATTTGTACTAAAATTGTAATAATAGATAATGGAAAAGTTATCGCATCAGGTACAAAACAAGAGCTAAAAAATCTAATATCAACAGGGGAAAAAATTACAATAACAATTGATAATATTACTGATGAAATAATAAGTAAAATGTCAAGTTTAAAAAATGTGTTAAGTGTAAATAAAGAAAACGAAAATTTATGTGTTACATATAAAAAAGGTGAAGAAAACTTAACTGGTTTGATAGAGTTTTTAAAATTAAATAATATCAAGTATAGCAGAATATTTTCAGAGCTACCAAGCCTTAATGATGTTTTCCTAGAGTTAACAGGAAAGGGGCTTAGGGACTAATGTTTTTTCATATATTTAAAAATAGGTTAAAGATATTATTAAGAAAAAAAAGTGTAATATTTTGGACAATGATATTTCCGATAATATTAGCAACATTATTTCATTTGGCTTTTTCAGATATACAAAATGATGAGAAGTTAAAAGTAATTGATGTAGCAGTAATAAAAAATGAACAATACGACAATAATCAAACTTTAAAAACCGTACTAGAATCTGTTTCAAAAGATGATGATAATAAATTATTTAACATAAAATATGTTGATGAATCAGAAGCAAAACAATTATTAGAAAATGGTGATATAGACGGATATATATTGCCAGCAGAAAAAACATCTGTAATAGTTAAAGAAAATGGTATTAATCAAACTGTAATAAAATATGTAATAGAGCAAACATATCAATATGAAAGTGTAGCGACAAAAATATATGAGTATAATCCAGAATCATTAAAAAAAGCTGCAATAGATATATTTTTTAAAGAAAATCAATATTTTAATGACTCATCAAGTAAAAATATGAATATGATGGAAGTTGAATTTTATACATTAATTGGTATGGCATGTTTATACGGTGGCTTTTTAGGGTTAATGGTAGTTGATGAAACTACTGCTAATTTAAGTACTAAAGGAGCAAGAACAAGCATTGCACCAGTTCATAAAATGAAAGTGCTACTAATTTCGTTATTAGTATCATTTATAATACAATACATTGAAATTTTAATATTAATAGGATATTTATATTGTATATTAGGAGTAAGTTTTGGTGGAAATATTGGTTATGTATGTTTATTGTCATTATTTGGATGTTTAGCAGGAACTTCACTTGGTTTATTGGTTGGAGTATCAAGTAAAAAATCAGATGGAATTAAAACAGGAATTGTACTTGCAATTACAATGACACTATCATTTTTTGCAGGAATGATGGGAGTTACAATGAAATATGTAATTCAAAATAATGCTCCAATTTTAGCAAAAATCAATCCTGTAAATATGATAACAGATGGTTTTTATTCATTATATTATTATGACACAATGACAAGATATTATAATAATATAATAAGCTTAGCCATATTTTCAGCAATAATGATAACAATTTCTTATATTTTTATAAGGAGGCAAAAATATGACAGTATTTAATGCATATCTAAAAATAGTAAAAAAACAATATCCTATGATTTTAATATATGTTGGAATAACATTATTTTTTGCGATATTTGCAACAAACACATCAAGTCAAGACACAACTAATTTTTTAGCAGAAAAACCAAAAATGACAATAATAAATGAAGATAATGATGCAGATTTTACTAAAAACTTTGTAGATTATGTATCCAAAAATGCAGAAATTGTTGATATACCAAATGAAGAAGAAGCTCTTGCAGATGCATTATTTTATGGAGAAATAAATTGTTATTTAAAAATACCAAAAGGATATTCTGAAAAATTTTTAAAAGGAGAAAATCCACAAATAGAAATAAAAAAATCAACAAATAGTTATGCAACTTATACAGAAATGCTATTAGAAAAATATCTAAATATTGCAAAAGCATACAATATTTCTGGAATGAATGAAACAGAAATAATAAATAATATAAACAAAGATTTAGAAAAAACAGTTGATATTAAAGTAGAAAATAAAATGGATTCAGCTGTTCTTGCAAAAGTAAAATTTTATTATAATTTTGCAAATTATGGATTTTTAGTATTATGCATATATATAGCAGGTATTGTAATTAGAGAATTTAATGAACAAAAAATTAAAAGAAGAAATATAATAAGTAAAACATCATACAAAAAAATAAACTCACAATTATTATTAGGAAATGCATTTTTAGTATTTTTCATATGGTTTATATATGTAACAATAAGCATTATACTATATTCAAATGTGATGTTAACTACAAATGGTCTATGGTTTATAATAAATTCATTTATATTTTGCATAACTGCACTTACAATAGGGTCATTTGTAGGAAATTTAGTAAAAAGTAAGGATGCAATTAATGGAATTGTAAATGTAATAGCACTAGGTTCAAGTTTCATATGTGGAGCATTTGTACCACAAGAATATTTACCAGAAGCAGTATTAAATTGTGCAAAAATTTTACCATCATACTGGTTTATAACGAATAATAACACAATAGCAAGTACAACAAACTTTACAAAAGAAATAATAAATAACATAATAATACATATGGTAATAATATTAATTTTTTCTGTAATTTTCATAATAGCAAACAATATTGTCTCATGGAAAAAGAGAAAAGAGTAAATATAATATAAAAATATATGTACATTTTAGTGAAGCAAGAAAGGGTGAAATTTAGTATGATAAAAGAGGGATTTAACAAATTAAAAATATATATCGTATTTTTTTACATCTATGCTTTTTTAGGATGGTTAATAGATGTATCAATAGTATTTGTAAGTGATGGAGTATTAGAAAATAGAGGCTTTTTATATGAACCAATATGTCCAATGTATGGATTTGCAGCACTTGTATTAGTTTTACTTGCACAAAGGTTAAATGGAAAAGGGTCATTAATTAAAAGAATAATACTTGCAACATTATGGTGTTCAATATTAGAATATTTAACATCATTAATATTAGAAGTATGCTTTGGTATAAGATGGTGGGATTACTCAAAGCAACCATACAATATCCAAGGTAGAGTATGTTTAGCAGCTTCAGCTTTTTGGGGGTTACTATCAGTAATATTTATGAAAGATATACATCCATTTATAGCAAAAAAAATAAGAAAAATATCATCAAAAATCTCAAACAAAGCTAAAAATGTAATAATATTTACAGTATTAACAGGAACGATGGTTGATCTTGTTATATCAATAATAAATTATCTAAAGTAGTGCTTAAAGAGAAAAAATCAATAAATGAATGGAGCTTAAAGTATGAAAAAAAGATTTTTATTAGAATGGTGAGAGATACGAAAGCTAATAAAATCATTAAAGTACTATGTAAGATATTGAAAAATTGTATGGAACATGGTATGATGAGTGCATAATTTAGGAAAGGAGAAAAATAAATGGGAGAGCTATGGGACGTTTATGATTTTCAAAAGAGAAAAACAGGAAAAATACATGAGAAAGGAACACCGTTTAAAGAAGGAGAGTATCATATAGCTGTGCATGCATGGATTATTAATGATAAAGATAAAATATTGCTAACTCAGAGAAAAAATGATGATACTTTTCCAGGAATGTGGGAGCCAACAGCAGGATCAATATTGGTAGGAGAAACAAGTCTAGAAGGTGCAAGAAGAGAGCTAGAAGAAGAACTTGGAATAAAAATGATGAAGAATGAGGGAAAAGTAATTGGAGGAGCAAGAAGAGATAAATATCATGATTTTTTTGATGTTTGTCTATTTGAAAAAAATATTGATATTAATAGTATTGATATTGAAAAATCAGAAGTTGCAGATGTAAAATGGGTGAATAAGAAAGAGTTTGAGGAAATGTTAGAAAAAGGAGAAGTAATTCAAACGTTGAGTTATTTTAAAAAGATGTATAGTCAAATATTAAAAAATAGACATGAAAGAGATGAGGAGAGATAATATGAGTTATTTTAAATATAAATGTAGTGCTATTCATAATTTAATTATTACGAAGAAAAGTGAAGAAGTTAGTGAATCAAATCTTAATGAGGGGATTGTAATTCCCAAAAATATTATGGAAAAAGCAGATATTTTTGATGGAGAAGAAATTATAATAACCAAAATAGGTGCTGGAAGTTGGAAAAATAGATTAAGAACTTTTATAATTGAAGGTGAGGAAAACTGTGATGTTGAAGTGAGAGGAAGTATTGCTAAATTTTTAGATGTTGGAGATTTAACTTGTCTTATAACAGAGATGTATTTAGATGATGAACAATTCAGTAAATACCAAAATGATGAAATTCCTATTTTTGATTTAGGGTTCAATCCGGAAACTAATAAAGATAATTCAGAATCTTGCTTAGATATTCAGTATTTGAATAGAAAAATTAAAAATGTCGAAATAAACGATAAAATTGTAAAGGATGCAAAAAAAATAAGAAAAAACATACAAAAAATGTGTTTAGAAGCTATTGTAACTAATTTACAAGTTACAAAGACTCATCCTGATTGTTTACAAGGAAGTGCGGAGCTTCCTAAGTCAGTTATGGATAAAATTGGAATTTCACAATATAAATCAGTGTCTGTATATAATATGACATATGGAGGTATTGCTGATACATACGCAGTTCCTATGCCTGAAGGCGTTGTTATGACTACTGGTGCAATGGCTAGCTTTGCTAATATAGGAGAAAAAGTAAGTGTTGCAAGTTATATAATGTCAAAAGAAAAAATTAAAATAAGAAAATATGATGCAACAGAGTATATGAAAAAATATATTTAATAAGGAATGTAAAAATGGTAATAGTTAGATTTGAAAATGATAGTTATAACAGAAAAAATGATTATATAAATAAATTGGTTTTTTTTGATCAAGAGAACGGAATGATAAAAGTAAAAAAACTTGAAAAACAAATGAATACTAAAACTGAATACAATCAAATAAATGAAATAATAAAGAATTGTTTTACTAATGACAAAGTTAGGTATAGAATTATTAATTTACCATTTGTAGAAAGTGCATATTCTTCACCATTTAAGCTATATATTGATATAACAGATAAATGTCAATTGAATTGTAGTCACTGTTTAACTAAATATTTGAATAAAAATAATGAAATACCAATTGATACAATTAAGGAGATTGCTGAAGAATGTAAAAAACTAGGAATAATGCATGTTAAACTTGGAGGGGGAGAACCAACACTTCATAATAATTTCGACGAAATATTACAAATATTTAGTGATGCAGGTTGCTATATATCTATGAGCACAAATGGATATACAATTGATGATAAAATAGCAAAAAAGCTAAAAGAGTTTAATGTGAAAACGACAGTAAGTATAGAGGGAAACGAAGTAATAGACGATAAAATTAGAGGACAAGGACACTTTAAAAAGGCAATAGAGGCATTAAAAATACTTAAAGATAATGATGTAAATGTAAACCTTAGAGTAACCTTAACTAGAGAAATTTTAGATAAAGATGTTGTAAATGAAATTATAAGTTTTTCAGATAAATATGATACAAAAATTAAATTTTCATATTGCAGACCGTCTGGAAGCTCTATTGATAATAAAATGTTAATTAATTACGAAGACTATGAAAAATATTTTGAAATTATTAATATTTTAAATAGTAAAGAAAATTCAAAAAGAGTACTATTAGATGAAGGAATGATGTTAGAACAACCAAATAGTTTAAAATCATTTATATATAGAAATAAGATATGCGGAGCTGCAAATAGATCTATGCATATTAATTCTAAATTGGAGATTTCACCATGTGTTTTTTTAGGAGAAGAATTTAAAGAAACAAAAAGTTACCAATCAGGAGACATAGAAAAATATTGGACACAAAAAAAAGGAAAACAATTTCAACGAGTAAGAAAAATATCTATTGCAAAAGCTTGTGAAAGTTGTGAAAGATTATGTAAAAATGAGTGTACTGCAACAAGGTTATTTTTTAATAAAAATATAAATTTTGCAGATCCAAATTGCTTAAAAAGAAAAGGGGAAGATGATTATGAAAGGTAAATTTATGATAATAGTTCCTAGGTCAATTTCACCGGTTAATACTATACCTAGAATACATATGCCATTAGGAGCTGTTACAGTACTAAGTCAAGCAAAAGAGGATGGATATGAGGTAAAGCTTTTGGATACATCTATTTGTGATGTCAATGAAAGTAATGTAGATGAGTATTTTAAAAAAAATGCGAGAATCAAAAAATTTGATGATAAAGACTTTTGGATAACAGGAATGAATGATGATGAGATTGTTGCAAGTATTGCTGAATTTGACCCAGATGTAATAGGGTTTTCATGTTGTACGGTAGTTGATAGAGAAGATACAAAATATTTAGTAGAATTAGTAAAAGATAATTTTCCGAATAAAAAAATGTTTTTAGGAGGATATGAAATTGATAAAAACTATGAAAATATTCTTAAAAAAGATGCAATAGAAAGAGATAAAATCAATAATATTGATTGTATTTCCTTGGGATTAGGACAAGTATATATTGACGATATTTTAAAGTATTTAATGGGCGAAAGAGAGGAAATACCGAAAGGAATTGCATACAGGACGAAGGATGGATATGAAATTAGTGGAGAAAAAGAGTATGATATTAATGATTATGCATTACCAGATTATGGGTTAGTTGAAAAAGTAAACGTTACAGGTAGAGAAAAACCAGTTGATGTATATTCTTTTTTAGGAAATACTCATGCAGGAGATATTAAGACTTTGTCAAAGAATAAAAATAAAATTTCATATTTTCCATTATTTACATCATATGGTTGTGGAAATAACTGTACTTTTTGTGATGCAGACAAAAAATTACAAAGGTATTCCTTTGATAATGTAAAGAAAATGATAAAAAGGTATGAAGATTTATATGGTATAGATTATCTAGATTTTATGGATAATAATTTTGCTGGAGGAAATAAGGAATCGAGAAAAATATGTTTTGATGTATTGGATTATATAGGAGAAAAAGGATATCCAATAGGATTCTCAAATGGTTTGACATTTGAGTCAATGATGAGAAATGATTTTGAATTGTTTAAAAAATTTAATCAATATGGAAATGTTGCACATTTGGCATTTCCATGTGAAAATGCAAATGATAGAGTTTTAAAAATGATTAGAAAACCACATAATTTAGAAATGATTAGTAAAACATTAAAGCAAGCTAAAAAATTATTACCGAATACAAATAAAGAAGCCTTTTTTATAGGGGGATTCCCAGAAACATATGGAGAGCCAGCTGAAACACCAACAGAAGTAAAAAATACAGTCTTTGCAATTGAATGGTTAATAAAAAATGGATATTTAGATCAAGCAATTTTTTTAACTTTATCACCTGTAACAGCAGTATATAGAAAGCAATGGGAGGAAAAAAATCCTAATATGTCTTTTGTGAATTGTTTATTCTCAAAAGGAACAGATATTTGGCCATATGATTCAAAGATATTGGAGGATGCAAGAGAAAAAGTAAAGGATATTAATTCTCAAAATAGTAGTAGAGTAACTAGACATCTATATTTAAGCAAAGAAGAGGAAGAAGAAGAAAAAAAAGAAAATACTAATAATAAAGATCAAAAAAATGAAGATGATTTAGAAAGATAAAAATGTAGAAATTACTGAAGTTACATAAATGAGTTGACAAAAATTGATAAAAATGTTAACATATATCTATATTTTAAAGAAAGAAGTGATAAAAATGATGAAAATTTGGAGTGAAAACAAAAATTAAATACTAAGGTTATAACAAATGTAAAATTTATTTGTATTATAGCCTGTTTATAGTACGAATAAAAATTGCATCATTTTTATATAAAGCATAAACTAAAAAGGCAGATTTTTATTAGTCTGTCTTTTTTTGATGTTTTTATATAAAAAAGGCTAATTAAAGGAGGGGGATAAATGAAGAAAGAGCTCATAAAGAGTCTAAAAAAATACAAATGGCAAATTTTAATAGAAATAATACTGATTGTAATAAGTGTAATATTTATAGCATATCCATCAAAAATAGTAGGTAGAATGATAGACTTACTATATAATGCAGAATTAAACAAATCTGAACTTATAAAATCTATAGTTCAATTATTAAGTATTTCTATAGGAATTTTAATTACAAGAGTATTATGGAAAAATTTAGACTTCAGGCTAAACGTATATATAGATAAAGACCTAAGGGATAGGCTATTTACGAAACTTCTTAAAACAAAAGTAAAAGCTTTAAACAAAATAAAAAATGGAGAAATAATGTCATATTTTTTTAGTGACCTAAGAAAAGTTACAATGACAACCGCAAAATTTATTTCAACGGGAACAAGAATAATTGCCAATTTTACAATAGCAATTATAATGATGAGCAATTCTGCTAACATAAAATTAACACTTGTGTCATTAATACCAATTTTTATGACAATAGTAGTTATAATTCTTATAAGAAATAGAATGGATAAAAGTTTTAAATTAGCACAAAAAAGTTTTACAGAGCTTTCTGAATATGTACAAGAAAGCACAGACAGTATTCGTACAATGAAGGCCTTTTGTGGAGAAGAAAAACAAATTAATGAATTTGAGTTTAAGAATGCAACTTTAAAGAAAAACAATATAAATGTTTCAATAAATCAAAATTTATTATTTGTATGTGTTAGTTTGGGCTTTGGAATAGCATATGCAATTTCATTATTATATGGTTCAAAACTAGTTTTGCAAGGTCAAATATCAATTGGAGATTTTATTGCATTTAACGGGTATTTAGCAATACTAGAAGGACCAGTAAATTGGATACCTTGGCTATTTGGAAGAGCAAAAAAATTCAAAGTATCATTTGATAGATTAAATAAAATGTTTAAATTGCCAGAAGAAGAAATAGATAATTTTGAAAAAAGTAATGAAGAAAAATTAAATGGAGATATTGAAATAAAAAATTTAACATACAATTATCCGGGGTATATAGAAACAGTATTAGAAAATATAAATATAGACATAAAAAAAGGTGAAAGTCTTGGAATTATCGGAGTTGTTGGAAGTGGAAAAACTACATTAATGAACTTATTATTAAAACTATATGATGTAGAAAGAGGAAAAATATTTATAGATGGAAAAGATATAAATGACATACCAGTAAAAACAATAAGAGATAATATATGTTACATAACACAAGACAACTTTTTATTTTCAGCAACACTAAAGGAAAATATAAATTTATTCAAAGATGAATACAAAGATGAAGATATAGAAGATAGTACAAAACAAGCAATGATATATGACGAAATATCACACATGGATGATGGAATAAATACAGTAATAGGAGAAAAAGGAATAGATTTATCCGGAGGACAAAAGCAAAGAGTGGTAATATCAAGAGCATTCTTAAATAACAGCAATATAATAATATTTGACGATACATTTTCAGCGTTAGATAACAGAACAGAGCAACATGTACTAAACAATATAAAAGAGCTAACAAAAAACAAAACCTGCATAATAGTATCAAACAGAATATCAGATATAAAAGACTGCGACAAAATAATAGTATTAGAACAAGGTGAAATAGTAGAGCAAGGAAACCACCAAACATTGCTACAAAAAGACGGAAAATATCAAGAATTCTACCAAAACCAAGCACACAAAGCGCAATCATCACTATTAGACTAAAATAATTTAATAACAATCAAATTGCAGAAAAACATATAATCATAATTTGAATACAAACATCTGAAAGGAGGAAAAATGAAACAAAAAACAATAGAACGATTTAAAAAGATGGTAAAACCATACAAAAAAACAATACTAATAGTCACCCTAATGGCTCTATTCATAGATATATGCGAATTAGTAAAACCATATTTATTAGAGCAAGTTATGGACAAGTATTTGCCAGAAAAATTATACATATATAATAATATAAGTATCACAACAATAGCAGTAATTTACATACTAATCGTAATAATAGGCAATATAGTTGATTACATAAACAGAATTACTACAAATAATATGGGTGAAAAAGTAATGTATAATTTGCGTAATCAATTATATAAATACATAGAAAAATCAAATGTAACATTTCATGATAAAACACCATCTGGTAAACTATATGTAAGAGTTACAAGTGACACAGAGGACGTTTATGCCTTATTTAGTGAAGTAATAACAACATTTCCAAAAGATATAATAATCATATTAGGATTACTTACAATGATGATATATATGAGCATCCAGTTATCTGCAATAAATATTTTAATAATACCATTATTGTTAGTTGTTACAATAACAATTTCTAAAATATTAAAAAAAATATTTAATAGATCAAAAGAATATAGAACTGTATTAAATACTTTCTTAGCAGAATCTATATATGGAATAAAATTAATAAAAATATTTAATAGGCAAAAAGAAAAACAAGAAGAGTGCGAAGAAAACACAAAAAATTTTAGAAATTCATTAAAAAATATAGGATCTTTTTATGGTTTATTACCAGGCTTAATAGATTTAATAGAAAATATAGGAATTTCCCTAATTGTATTATTTTGTGCAAATAAATGGCTTGGTGTTAATTTAGAAGTTGGTGTTATATACTTATTTATAACATATTTAAGAAAGGTATTTGAACCAATAGATAGAATAATAGAAAATGTAGAAATTGTACAAGATGCAACAAGCTCTATAGATAAAATATATGAAATATTAGAGCATGAGGAATATTTGGAAGATTATGATTCTGGAATAGAGATAAAAGATGTAAAAGGAAAAATAGAATTTAAAAATGTTTGGTTTGCATATGAAGATGAAAATTGGATTTTAAAAGATGTAAGTTTTACAATTAATCCAGGAGAAAGCATTGCTTTAGTTGGAAAAACTGGGTCTGGAAAAACTACAATTACTAATTTAATTAATAGATTTTATAAAATTCAAAAAGGTGAAATTTTACTTGATGGTGTTAATATAAATGATATTAATTTAAAATCACTTAGAAAAAATATTGGAACAATATTGCAAGATCCATTTATATTTGCAAAATCATTAAAGGATAATATTAAATTATACTCTGATGTTTCAGATGAAAGAATAAATGAAGCGGTAAAATTAGCATCTGCTACAGATTTTATAAATTCGCAAAATAATGGTATAAACGAAATTTCTGCAGAGCGAGGTAATTCGTATTCTGCTGGACAAAAACAACTTATAGCATTTGCAAGAATATTTGCACAAAATCCATCAATATTTATATTAGATGAAGCAACAGCAAATATTGATACAACAACAGAAGAGCTAATACAAAAATCAGTAGATAAAATATCTGCTGAAAAAACATCAATATTTATAGCACATAGATTATCTACAATAGTAAATGTTGATAAAATAATTGTACTAAATAAAGGTAAAATATTAGAGCAGGGAAATCATAGTGAATTATTACAAAAAGATGGGTATTATGCTAAATTATATAATGCTTATTATAATAGTTTAAATTAAAACTAAAAAAAGAAATCTTATTGCAAGATTTCTTTTTTTCTATTTGTAAATATAAAAATAATATGCTAAAATAACAATGAATTATGAAAAAAGGAGGGAATAATGAAGAAAAAGAAAAAAAATATAATTATAATTTTGATAGCTATATGTATTGTAACAGTTATAGGTATTATATTTTTTAAACATTCAAAAAAAATAGAAACATCTACAACTTCAGAGCCAGAAGAACAAAATTATAGTAAAGAAATTGAGGAAAAATCTTATAATGATATTATAAATAATTCTGTTAGTAATGAAATAAAAAATGAAGTAAAAGAAGTAAAAAACGAAGTTAATGAAAATATCATTAGTAATGAGAATCAAAATAAAAAAAATAATAATGAAAACAAACAAAATAATACATCAAATGACAAAAATGAAGTACAGCAAAGCAGTACAAAATATCCTACAGGAAAAACGAAGTATTATATTAAAGTTAATTATGGAGCAAATGCAGTTACAATTTACAAAAAAGATGAAAATGGATATTATTCTATTCCAGTAAAAGCAATGGTTTGTTCATGTGGAACGGCTACTCCCAAAAGTGGCGTATACAAAACATCTAAAGGATATGAATGGGGGACATTAGAAGGTGGTACTTTTGGAAGATATTCAACAAGAATTATCGGAGGAATATTATTTCATTCTGTACCATATACAAGTGAAAGTGAAGATTCTTTAGAATACTGGGAATATGATAAATTAGGAACAACGGCTTCTTTAGGATGTGTAAGACTTTCTGTTGCTGATACAAAGTGGATATTTGATAATTGTGAAGTAGGAACACAAGTGGAATTTTATACAAGTTCAGATCCTGGACCACTTGGTAAACCAACGGCTCAAAAAATATCAGATAATGTTGAATGTAGAAATTGGGACCCAACAGATACATCGTCAAATAGTCCATGGAACAAGTAAAAATTGAATATACCTAAAGCTGTAAAATTGTTATTATATTGAATTATTTTATACATAAATATTGAAATATTGACAATTAACATATATAATAGACAAAGCAAGAATAGTGAGAGGAGAAAATATAATATGGGTAGCGAGTTAAATACTAAAGAAACTATTGTAAGAATAAAAGTATTAGGTGCCGGCGGTGGAGGTAGTAATGCTGTAAACCGTATGATAGAAGACGAAATACAAAATGTAGATTTTATAGTAGTGGATACAAACGCAATATCAGCTGCAAAATCAAAAGCTCAAAACATCATACAAATTGGTGAAAATGAAGCTAAAGGAATTGGAGCTGGAGCTAACCCGGAAGTTGGAGAAAATTCTGCAAAAGAAAATGCAGAAGAAATAGCAGCATCATTAGTAAATACAGATTTATTATTTCTAACAGCCGGAATGGGCGGAGGAACAGGTACAGGAGCACTTCCTGTAATAGCAGAAATGGCAAAAGAAATGGGAATATTAACAATTGGAATTGTAACAAAACCATTCAAATTTGAAGGAAAGATGAGAGAGAAGAAGGCAATGGCTGGAATTGAAAAATTAAAGCAAAATGTCGATGCTCTCATAGTAATAGAAAATGATAAATTATTAAAAATAAATTCTGATAATGTAACAATAGTTGATGCATTCAAACAAGCAGATAACACTTTAAAACAAGGTATTGTTGGAATAACAGATTTATTAAATACAGTTGGTGAAATAAATATAGATTTTGCTGATATATCTACAATTATAAGCATTAGAGGATTAGCATATATGGGTATAGGTAGTGCAATAGGTGAAAATGCACTAGCAGCAGCAACAAGAAAAGCAATTGACAATCCATTAACAGCAGTAAATATAAATGGTGCAAAAGGAATAATAATTAATATTCAAGGAAGTAAGGATTTATCATTAAGTGAAATTAATAGCAGTGTTGCTATCATTAATGATATTGTAGATGAAGATGCCAATATAATTTTTGGTACAGTAATCAATGAAGATCTAGGTGATGAGGTAATAGTAACAGTCATTGCAACTGGAGTTGACGAAGTTTATTAATATTTACCTTTTAGGAGGAATATGGAGCGTAAGAAAAAATCGATAATTTGGACAATTATAAAAATTTTTATATTAATTGCAATTATAGTATTTATATATGGATGTTATAATTTTAGTTTCTTAAAAAATAACAAAAATATAGTAATACTTAAAGAAAAAATTGGTATTGTTTTAAATGATATAAATGACAAGACAAATGGAAGTTTATCAGCAATAGTTGAAAACTATGAACCAGATAATGAAGACACAAATATATATGAAATAGCAGATTCGCAAAATAGATATTATTATAATCAATTAGATGATAATTCTAAAGTAATATATGCGGAAATACTTAATAATATAGAAAAAATAAAAAGTGGAGAAGATTATATAAAAATATCTTCAAAATTATCAAGCTTAGCCAGAAAAGAAAATATGAATGATGAATTAATGAATGCATTTCAAAATGCATGGGATGCATTTCGTAATGATAATGTTGATATATTTTATATAGATGGATCTAAAATGTGTTTGGTAACTAAAACAATAAAAAGAGGATCTAAAACCACATATGAGTTTTACATAAGTAAAGGGCAAAATTCAAATTATTTAATAAATGGTTTAAATAGTGCTGAAGATGTAACCAAGGCAAATAATTTTGTTGAGCAAAAGGAAAATGAAATTTTAAATAGTATAACTGAAAAAAACGACTATTATAAAATTGTAAAAGCTCACAATTGGATAGTTGATAATTTAGAATATAATATGCAAGAATCATCAGATAATGCTAATATATATGGAGCATTAAAGAATAAAACTGTAGTATGTGAAGGATATGCACGATTATTTAAATCCTTAATGGATAAAATGAATATACCTTGTGTATTAGTATCAGGAGAAGGTATTGATATAGATACTGGATCAAGAGAAAATCATGCTTGGAACTATGTATATTTGCATGGAGAATGGTATGCAATTGATACAACTTGGGATGATCCAGTAATAATTGGTGATGGAAAAGTAAACCAAGATATTAAATATAAATATTTTTTACTAGGATCTAATAATTTTTTTAAAACACATATAGAAGATGGAAAACTTGCAGATAATGGAATGAAATTTGTTTATCCAATATTATCGAAAGAAGATTATATAAAAGAAAAATAATGCTAAAGTATTAAACTTTAGCATTTATTTTATATTATAATACAAAAAATATGGCTTTTAAGCCATATTTTTTAATCTTCATGATTGTCAACAAGCATTGGACCAATTTTTGTTACTGTACCAGCTCCAACTGTTAAAACAATATCATTATTTATAGCATGATCTTTTATATATTTAGCAATTTCTTCAAAATTTGACATATATATAGCTTTTCTACCAATTTTTGTAATCTCATCAACTAAATCTTGAGCACTTATATCAAATGTATTTTTTTCACGTGCTGCATAAATATCAGTTATAATAATATTGTCAAATGGAGCTAAAGCTTTTGCAAAATCATGTAATAAATTCTTAGTTCTGCTGTAAGTATGTGGTTGGAAAACTATCCAAGCTTTATTATGTTTCTTTTGCATAGTAGCATTTGCAATAGCTTGAATTTCTGTCGGATGATGAGCGTAATCATCAAATACACTTATATTACCATGAAATGTTCCAACAAATTCATAACGTCTATGAGCACCAGTAAATTTCTTTAATGCATCAGCAATAATAGATTTTTCTATTCCATAAGAATGGCAAGTTGCAATACATGCTAAAGCATCCATAACATTATGTTTTCCAGGAACTGATAAGCTTATTGTTTTATAGAAATTATTATTATAGTAGACATCAAATGTAGGAAAACCGTTAGCATTAAATGTAATATTACGAGCAATAAAATTAGCATTTTGTTTTTCTAAACCGAAAGTAACAATTTTGGCACTTGTACATTTTGGTAAAGTTGAACAATTTTCATCATCAGCATTTACAACTAAAAGACCATCATTAGGAAGAAGTTTTACATATTTTTCAAATGCCAATTTAATATTATCAAGATTCTTAAAGTAATCTAAATGATCATTGTCAATGTTTAATATAACTTCTGTTTTAGGGTAAAAACTTAAAAAGCTTTCAACATATTCACATGCCTCTAATATAAAATATTCACTATTTCCGATTCTTGAATTACCATTTAATTGTTTTAAAATTGATCCAACTTGAATAGATGGGTCTAAACCAGCTTCAATAAAACACAAAGAAATCATAGAAGTAGTTGTTGTTTTTCCATGAGTTCCAGAAATACAAATTGTATCCTCAAAAGCCTTTGTAATTTCACCCAAAAAATCAGCTCTTTCAACAGTTGGAATATTAAGTTCCTTGGCTTTTAATAACTCTGGATCATCAGGTTTCATAGCTGCAGTATAAACAACCAAACTAGCCTTTGATAAATTATTAAAATCATAACCGATAGTTACTGGAATGCCTCTATCTATTAATTTATCAGTTAATTCAGAAGAATTGTCATCAGAGCCAGTAACATGAAATCCCCAATGTTTAAGCATTTCAGCAATACCACTCATACTCGTACCGCCAATTCCTCTCATATGTATATTTCTAAAAAGTTTCAATTGATTTAAGTTAGCCAATGTAATGCACACTCCTTTAAATTTGATTTTTTCTAAAATTTTCGATATTCCTATTATATAAAAATAATATGAAATTTTCAATATAAAATACCCAAATTTCCAAACTTTATTCACAAAATCCCAACCACAAAGACAACAAAAGAATCAAACCAAAACAGGGACGGTCCTGAAGAAAAGAAAAGAGGGACGGTCCTGAAGAAAAGAAAAGGGGGACGGTCCTGAAGAAAAGAAAAGGGGGACGGTCCTGAAGAAAAGAAAAGAGGGACGGTCCTGAAGAAAAGAAAAGGGGGATGGTCCTGGAAAAGAAAAAGGACCGTCCCCTATAAAATAAAAAAATTTAAAAATATGTAAAAAAAAGAAGGAAAAAAAATGTTTTTGGAGAATAATATAATTGTACATAGATATAATACATTATGTACAAAAAAATATTTAACATTGGAAGGCGGTGCTCAAATGCAAATTACAAATGTACGTTTAAACAAAACTTTAAATTCAGAGAGCAAAATGAAGGCAGTTGCTTCAGTAACATTCGATAATGAATTCGTTGTTCATGGAATTAAAATTATTGATAGCCCAAAGGGTCTATTTATTGCTATGCCTAGCAGAGAAAAAGCTAATGGTGAACATAAAGATATAGCTCACCCAATCAACCAAGAAACAAGACAAAAAATACAAGATGCTATATTTAAAGAATATGAAGCTGTACAAGCTGAATCTGGAAATGAAGCAGAAGCTTCAACAGAAGAATAATATATAAAAAAAGAAGTACATTATGAAGTACTTCTTTTTTTATATGTCATAATAATCGTTTTGTAAAAAATAAAATGGACAAGTTAATGTCCATTTTAAGGTATGCGAACAATAAAAGCTAATAATAAAAATGAAGCATATCGTAAAATCTTTTTAGAAACAACTTTACCTGAATAATAATTATAAGATTCTTTTAAAGCACAATATTTATCAACTAAAGTTATTATAAAAGATTCAATATAACGTGGTGGGATTATTGTTAATGGCCACATATGTTTTATTATTATGTCTTTTTCTTTTTTATTCAAATCAAATAAATTAGATGCTCTTTTGTAAGCTATGTATGGATGTCTAAATGCATGAAGACCTTTTCTGCCAGGTTGTCGTACACGCCAATCATATAGAAAAAAATCATGGAGCATTCCGGCTCTTGCAGCAGAACGATAATCTAATTTAAGTTTCTTACATATCAAGTAACTAATATAGGCAACATCTAAACAATGTGAATAACAATCACAGTCGTAGTGCTGGTTATATTTTTTCATTTCTTTTACAGCATCATTATTGATAATGTCTGAAATTATACTATTAAATTCATATGTTGCAATTGTATTATTTTTCATATTTTCTCCAATCATAAATAAATTACAAATGAAATTAAAATAAATTTCATATTATTAATATATTATACTACTTTTTTTATTATTGTTCAATATCAATAACATCTTCTAAAATTTTCCATACATCATCTGTATAAATTTTTCTTTCGGCTGAAAAAGGTAAAAAGGTAAAATCTTTAATAGGATTTAAAATAGATTGAATACTATCTACAGCCGAATTTACTTTAGTAACAGCAATTTTGTCTGCTTTGCTAGTAATAACAATAAAAGGCAAACCAGATCTTATAATATAATCATACATCATTTTGTCATTAGCACCTGGTTCGTGACGAATATCTATTAAAAGAATAATTAATGAAATATTTTTTCTAATATGTAAATACTCATCAATAAAACTGTTAACTCGTGCTTGTTCAACCTTTGACATTTTGCTATAACCATATCCAGGTAAATCTACAAAGTAAAATTTATCATCTATATTATAAAAATTTATTTGTCTTGTTTTTCCAGGCTCACTACTAGTTCTAGCTAATTTTTTTCTATTAATCATAGTATTGATAAAAGAAGATTTACCAACATTAGATTTACCAACTAAAACTATTTCTGGAAGACCGTTAGTAGGGTATTGTTTTGGACTAACAGCAGAAATTTCAAATTTAGGATCTTTTACTATCAAAAAAATCACTCCTTTCTTTTTATTGGTATAATTTAAAATATATTATAAAATTTACAAATCAAAATATTTACAATATGACTTTACATTTAATATAAAAATTTATTGCATATTATAAAACAAAGGCAAAAAAGTATAAAATTTGTACAATTTTGCCTAAGTAAATCAAAGTTTATTTCTTTGGAACTAATTTTTCTGTTCCACCCATATATGGACGAAGAACTTCTGGAATTGTTACACTACCATCTTCATTGTAATTGTTTTCTAATAAAGCAATTAACATACGAGGTGGAGCAACAACAGTATTATTTAAAGTATGAGCATAATAATTTCCTTTTTCACCTTTAATACGAATTCCAAGTCTACGAGCTTGTGCATCTGTTAAATTAGAGCAACTTCCAACTTCAAAATATTTTTGTTGTCTTGGACTCCAAGCTTCAACATCGCAACTTTTAGCTTTTAAATCAGCTAAATCTCCAGAGCAACATTCAAGTGTACGAACAGGAATATCCATGCTTCTAAATAGTTCTACTGTATATGACCACATTTTATCATACCAATCCCAACTTTCTTCAGGTTCACAAACAACAATCATTTCTTGTTTTTCAAATTGGTGAATTCTGTAAACACCACGCTCTTCAATACCATGAGCACCTTTTTCTTTTCTGAAACATGGGGAATAAGAAGTCATAGTATAAGGCATTTCAGATTTTTTTAATAATTGTCCTTTAAATTTTCCAATCATAGAATGTTCAGAAGTACCAATTAAATATAAATCTTCACCTTCAATTTTATACATCATAGCATCCATTTCTTCAAAACTCATAACACCATCAACAACATCACTACGAATCATGTAAGGTGGTATACAATAAGTAAAACCTTTATTTATCATAAAATCTCTTGCATAAGATAATACAGCAGAATGAAGTCTTGCTATGTCACCAACTAAATAATAAAAACCATTACCAGCAACTCTACGAGCAGAATCTAAATCAAGTCCACACAATGACTCCATTATATCTGCATGATAAGGAATTTCATATTCTGGAACAACAGGATCACCATATTTTTGAATTTCAACATTTTTACTGTCATCTTCACCAATTGGAACTGAATCAGCAATAATATTTGGAATTTTCATCATTCTAGATTTTATTTCTTCAGCATATTCAGTTTCTAATTTTTCATTTTCAGCAAGTTCACTGTTAATTTGTTGAACTTCAGCTTTTATAGCTTCAGCATCATCTTTTTTTCCATTTCTCATCAAATTACCAATTTCAGAGCTTAATGAATTACGTTTGCTACGAAGTTCATCTCCTTTTAAATTAACAGCTCTTTTCTTACTATCAAAATCAATTACTTCATCAACTAAATGTAATTTATGATTTTGAAATTTCTTTTTGATATTTTCCTTTACAATATCAGGGTTTTCTCTTAAAAATTTAATATCTATCATAATTTTCTCCTTTCGTGCTAATAAAATATATGTATTAGCTATAAAATTTATCTATTTCATAAAATTGTGAGATAAATCTTCACACAATTGAAATCTGTATTTTTGACCAGTAATGTTATCTGGTCTGTCAGTAGGAATTTCGGATAAAAACATACTTTCTGGTCTTATCCATATTTTTTTGCCGTCTATTCTTTCATAAATAGGTTTATATACGACCATTCTTTCCATTGTTTCACTATCATATGCAATATTCTCTACAAAATAATAGTTACCTTTAAAATGTCTGTAAATTTTACCAATACAAACTTCATTTTGTTTTTCCATAAAAATTCCTCCTTTAAAAATTTAGCTAGTTAACGCGTAAAAATTATAATAAATAGTGTTATATAAAAACAAAAATACCCTTATGCAAAAACATAAGGGCGATAATTCTTCGCGGTGCCACCTTAATTAATACTTAAAAAGTATATCTCAAGTATGCTTATAACCCAGCATAAATCGGTTTAATTTTCATTAAATGTATGAAAGAGTAGATTTCTTAAATTGTTTTAAACTATTTTCACCAACCATAGTCTCTCTAATAAAACTTAATTTAATACTTAGCTCTTAAACAAATATTATAAAAAGATTTTAGCACGATTAAATAATAAAAGCAAGATAAAGTTATAAAAAAAGTGGAAAAATGTTGAAAATAATAAAATTATAATATACAATATTAACAAAAAAAATACACTGAAGAAAAAAGTGGGGGATTCGAATATGAATTTTGACGATTATATGAAAAAAATTCAATATATATCAAGTATATTAGAAAAAAATGAGTATGCTGAAAATGTATTAAATAGTAAAGAGCTAGACATAGCACAAGACTTTCAATACATATGTTTAAGTAGTGCAGCAAATTATAAATTGGTAAACGAAATTATAGCACGTTTGGCTCAAAATGGAAATGCCAATATAGTAAAAGAAAATGTAAAAATGATATCAATGAGTATGTGGAAAGACTTATTTGATCAAAATGAGGCTATTAAAAAAATATTTATTGAGAATTATAATAACATATTTGAAAACAGTACAATAATTACAATCAGAGAAATAGAACGATTTATAAATGACAAAGAAACTTGCTATTTAATTTATAATTCTTTAGATAGTATAATAAAAAAATTATGCACATATGATAGAGCATCATTAATTTCAATATTAAAAAATAAAGAAAACGGTATAGATAAAATAAGAACAAATCTTGAAAACTTTTTTCAAAAAGGTGAGTTTGATATTACAACAACATATTCTAAAATATTGTATGAATTAGGACAAATATCTGAGATAAGCAAAGTTGAAATTTTAAAAGCATGTGATACAAATTTATCAGAAATGTTGAACAGAGAAACTGCTGTAGACAATGAAACAAATAAATTACTAAACTGGTTATATGATGCTTTTGAAGAATCTCCAATGGTAGATGAGGATAGAAAAGAAATAAAACAATATATTGATGAAGCAATAATGAAAAACTTTGATCATATTTTAGATAAATCTAATTATGACAAAAATACAATTAAAATTTTGAAACAATTTGATTGTACTAAGGAAAAATTTGAAAATAACAAAAACCATTTTATAGAAAAATCAAATAGATCAGACAAGGAAGAAAAAACATATTATTTCAATCTTAATGATGAAAAAGAACATATAAAAGAAGTTTCAATTGATGTAAAAAAGATAAATGATATAGTTGATGAAGCAAAAAAAGGAATAGTACAAGACAATGCACAGTTTCAAAAAATTAATCAAGAAATAAAAAATAGTAATAACGAAAAAATTGTATCTATTAACAATGAAAGAAATAATATAAATCAAAAACAAGAGCACAATGATAGTTATAATAAAATAATTAATATTAATGAAGTTCATAAAATATATGATCAAAAAAATAATGTAAATAATAATGATGATTATACAAATCAGCCAAATATAAAAAATATGGAACAAAATATCAATAATAAAAATTCCAATTCAGTTGCAAATTCATATATAGAAGAATTTTCAAAAAAGAAAGAAAATATGATTTTATCACAAAATAAAAAACAAAATGAGAACAAAGTTTTAGATGAAAATATACAAAAGCTAATATCTTCAAATATTCAACAAACTGATCAAATAATAGATCGTGTAATGAAACGAAACATAGAAGATATAAATGAAAACAGAGAAATAACAAGTAATTCTAGAATATCACAAAACAGTTCAAATAAAATGACAGACGAACAATTAGTAAATGCAATAAGTGAATTACTAAAAAATGAAAAACAAGAAAATCTAAAAATAAATATGGATATAGTTCCAAATGTCGAATTAAAATATAATATAAACAACAATAATCAAGTACAACAAAATACAATAAATCAACAAGAAAAGCAAAATAAAAGCGAAAATATGCAATTAGTTGTAAAAGAAGAAAACGAATTTATACAAGAAAAAAGAATGAACATTATTAAAAAATTCTGGAAAAAAATAGTAAAATTATTCAAATCAAAAAATTCAACAGAACGAATTGGTGAATAATATAATAATATATAAAACAAGGATTTATAAATCCTTGTTTTTTTTCGGGAACGAAAAATGGGACGGTCCTGGAAAATCAAAAAGAGGGACGGTCCTGGAAGAACGAAAAGGGGGACGGTCCTTGAAAGCGCAAAAAGGGGACGGTCCTGGAAGAACGAAAAAGGGGACGGTCCTTGGAAAAGCAAAAATAGAGCGCAATCTTGAGATAAGGAGGGGAGGAAGTGATATCGTACAGATATTACGAAATATTATGAAAATTTACGTAGATGGACATTGTGATACATTATCAGAAACATTAGATAACAATAAGAAAATAAGCAATACGCAATATTGTTTTAATACAATAGATGCAAAACAATTAGTTCCAGTAATACAAATGTCAGCAGTATTTATAAATCCAAAATTTGAGAATGGATTTGAAAGAGCAAATAACATAATAGACTATTATTTTAAAAATATGGAAAATACAGTAATTATAAAAAATAAAAAAGATATTCAATATGTAATGGAGCAAAAGAAAATAGGAATTATTTTAACAATAGAAAACGGAAAAGCAATAGAATCAGATTTAAATAATATAGATAAATTATATGAAAAAGGAATACGACTAATGTCAATAAACTGGAATGAAGACAATTTGTTAGGGACAGGTGCAGATACAAAAAGTTCATTAGGATTAACAAAACTGGGTAAAGAATATGTAAAAAGACTAGAGCAAAAAAATATAATAATAGATATATCACATTCATCAGAGCAAACATTTTGGGATACTGTAAAAAATACAACAAGAACATTAGTTGCAACGCATTCAAATTGTTACAGTATATGTAATCATCCACGAAATTTAACAGATGAACAAATAAAAGCAATTGCAAAAAGAAATGGAATAATAGGAATATGTTTATGTAGTCCATTTCTAAAAAAAGAAGGAACAGCAAATGTAACAGATATTATAAGACACATAAAACATATAACAAATTTAGTTGGTATTGATTACATTGGATTAGGAACGGATTTTGATGGAGTGGATGAAGAGCATAGATTAAGTGATATAAAAGGAATAAAAGATATACCAATTTTAATAAATGAATTAAGAAAATCGGGATATTTAGAAGATCAAATTGATAAAATTATGGGAGAAAATTGGATGAGGGTATTATCTAAATTATAAAAATAAAGTTTGAAAAAATCTTGCCAATATAACAATTTATTAATATAATAAAACTACATTAACATATGAGGAGGAAATAATATGAAAAAAGTTATTTGGGCAATCTTAATTATCTTAATAATTGTAGCTATAGGAGTAGGAGGATGGTTCTTATGGGATTCATTGCAAAAGGAAAAAAATAAAACTGCAGAATTAGAAAATAGATTGGAAAAAGTTGAATCATTGAAAGATTTTAATGTTGAAAATGGTAATAATAGTACAAACAATACTAGTAGCAAAAATAACGAAATTAGTAGTGATGATGATGAAGTTAGTGGAGATTTAGGTGAATACGAAATTATATCAAATAATGCAATTGAAAAATGTTTGTCAGATGAAAATTGGATAAATAATAATATATCATCATCAAGTAATGCACAAAATAAGTTTATAAGAATTAGCAATATAAATGATAGTCCAGCATATGTAATTGATTCTAACTTAAATGGAAATCATACAGTTGCTTTAGTTTTTTACGGTAATGATGGAGTAGAGGTAAAGAAAAAGACTGTATCAAATAAGCACAAAAGTATTTCTGTAGATACAGAAGCTAATATACTAGTACTTGGAAATCTAAAAAAATATTTAGATGAAGGAGATTCAGATGATGATATTTCACTTAATTTAATTGATGAAAAAGGATTTACAGAATATGGATATTCAGCAGAAGTACCAGTATTAGATGGACAGTCAGTATCATATGGAGCATTTAAAAGTAGAACAGAACCTATTAAAGAGCAAGCAATCGAAATTGATTTAAATAAAAGCAATGTTGAAAAATATATAAAATAAAAAAAGAAACATACTTTTTAAGTATGTTTCTTTTTTGAAATAAATTCTGTTATTTTATAATTACAAAAATTAATTTATAAATCATGTATATAAAGTTATTTTGTATGAAATTGTAGATAATTAAATGACAACTAAATTAATAAAAAAATTGAAAAGAATTAAGATAAAATACCTTCATATGGATATTTTTTATCTGTATTTAAAAATATTTTTAATTCATCAATAGAAGGAGAGATTGTATCAATCTCTAGCGTTTCATTTAAGTTATTACTAAATTTTTCTAATTCTTTTTGTAATAAAATTATTTTTTTATTAAATGCATCATATTCAGTAAAAAAATCTTCATCTGCTAAGGTTAATCCTGTTTTAAATTCTTTATTTATGAAACTATCAATTGTTTTGCACATCATAGCACAACCAATATTATTTCTTTCTAAATGTAAGTACTCTTTTAAAAGTTTTGAAAATTCTAAGCTATTATTTGAAAGTTTTTTATAAATTAACATGTCAGAATAATCAATATGACCGCCATAAAATCCAAATGCTGTAAAGTGTGTTATATCTTTGTGTAGTTTATTTTCTCCAAATTCAAATAGCATTTTTAATCTTAAGCTATCTATTTTATTATCATCTATATACAATAAAGAATCATAGCCAAACGTAGTTATAGGTTTTAATTGTTCTAAATTAATATTTTGATGCATAGCTGAATATTCTATAGGATAAACTGTTTTACTAAAGTCTTTCCATTCATGCTCGTTATCACATGTGTATATTTTATCAAATATAAGTTTAAATTCTGGTTTTAATTTAAAGAACCTTTCTACCCAGCAATCATGTGCAGTTGTACACAATATAATATCAATACCATATTGTTTAGCTTCTTTTAATTTATATATCAATTTATCTAAGTTGGGTCGTAAAATCATTGTAAGATTTTTACTAATACCGTATTTACTTAGTAATATTCCATGCTCTAGGGTTTCATCCATATCTAATATAATTGCTTTTGAGTTATTGTTCATCATTTTCATTCCTTTTTATAATATTGAAATAGTAATTTTATTATATTGAAATAATGAGAGATTGTAAATAGAATAAGGTCAAATATTTAGCAAATCAAAAGAATGATTTGGTAGAAATAATTTTTTTATTAGCTTTTATTAAATAGACAAAATAAGGTGTGTGTGGTAACTTATATTGAAGGAATGAGGAAAAAGACTCCTATAGTTAGTTAGCATATGTGTAAAGTAAATTAATCTTAATTTGTTGTAATTTATTACATTTTGTCATAGAATAAGAAAAAAAGAAAAGAGGTGAAAAAATGGAAAATAAGAAAAATAACAAATTAATATTTGCAATTTTTGGAATAGTAGTAGCAATATTGATTGCAATAATTGTTATTCTTGTTATTGTTTTAAATAAAAAGAGTAAGACAACTGTAAAAGAATCAAATGTAAAAACAGACAATGTTGCAATTATTGATAATAATAGCAATAAGAATGAGAATAGCCAAAACTTAAATTCAAATGATACAAATGCAACAACTGATAATGTAACTGCGGATAATAAAATATCTAAAAATCCTATTGCAACTATTGATGTTAAGAATTACGGAACAATAAAAGTAGAATTATATCCAGATATTGCGCCTAATACAGTAAATAACTTTATAACTCTTGCAAATAATGGATTTTATGATGGTCTAACTTTTCATAGAGTTATCAAAGATTTTATTATACAAGGTGGAGATAAAAAGGGAGATGGTACAGGAAGTCCTTATTTAAGTGATTTAGATAGTAGTATTTCAGAAGAACAAGATAAGGAGTATGCTATAAAAGGAGAATTTAAAGCAAATGGTTATGATAATTCTTTAAAGCATACAGAAGGAGTTATATCAATGGCTAGAGCCGATTATAGTGCTTATGGAAAAACAGAAGAAGGTTATAACTCAGCAGGTTCACAATTTTTTATTGTAACAAAAACTACTCCTTCTTTAGATGGATTATATACTTCTTTTGGAAAAGTTAAAGAAGGTATGGATATAGTTCACAAAATAGAAAATGCATCAACTAATGATGATGATAAACCAACAGAAGATATAGTTATAAATAGTATTAAAGTTGATACATATGGAGAAAATTATGAATTACCAGAAACACTTGATTGTTTTGATTTGTATTCATATTTAATAAATAATTATTAAGAAATAAATAAGAAGTGTATATGAGCAATTGAAATTTTATAGATTTTACTAGTTTTAATAGAGCTATATAAAATAAAAGAAACTCTGTATTTCCAATGGAAAACAGAGTTCCTTTTTTAATATTTTTTTGTTTAAAGCATAAAGCTTTTTTATTATCTCTTTGAGAATTGAGGAGCTTTTCTTGCTTTTTTAAGACCATATTTCTTTCTTTCTTTCATACGAGAATCTCTTGTTAAGAATCCGTTTGATTTTAAAGTTGGTCTAAATTCATCTGAATTAGCTTCTAATAAAGCTCTTGAAATTCCATGACGGATAGCTCCAGCTTGACCTGTGAAACCTCCACCTTTTACTGTACATATAACATCATATTTTGAAGATGTTTCTGTTACTGATAATGGTTGTCTTACGATATATTTTAATGTTTCTGCACCAAAATAATCATTTAAGTCTTTACCATTAACTGTAATTGTTCCATTTCCTTCTACTAATCTAACTCTAGCTATTGATCTTTTTCTTCTACCTGTACCATAGAATACTGTTTTTGTATCAGCCATTTTAATTTTCCTCCCTTAATATTATTAATTAGAAATTCCATACTTCTGGTTTTTGAGCAATGTTTTCATGTTCGTTACCAGCATAAACTCTTACTTTTTTTAACATTTGTCTTCCTAAGCTATTTTTTGGAAGCATTCCTTTTATTGCTAACATCATCATTTTTTCTGGAGATTTAGCTAACATTTCTCTAGCTGTTGTTTCTTTCATTCCTCCAATGTATCCTGAATGATGTCTATAAATTTTTTGGTCTAATTTATGACCTGTTAAAACTATATCATTACAATTTAATATAATAACATGATCTCCGTTATCAATATTTGGTGTGTAAGTAGGTTTGTGTTTTCCTCTTAATAATTTAGCTGCTTCACTAGCAACTCTACCTAATGGTTTATTGGCAGCATCAATTATATACCATTTGCTTTCAATTTCACTTTTCTTTAAACTATATGTAGTATTATTCATGGTAAAAAATACCCTCCATTCATTAAAATATTTATAATTTATTTATATGAAACTTAAAATTAAACCACCGGGGAGAAGTTCGACTCTAAGTCATATTCAAATTTAATTGCTCCACTATTTTATTACAAATAAAGGCAAAAGTCAAGCAATAATTGGATTTTTTTCTTGAAATCACTATGTAATAATGATATCATATATCTGCAAAAGATAAAGGAGGAAATACCATGGCTGATGTAAAATGGACAAAAGAGCAACAAGATGCAATTTATGATAAAGGTTCAAACATATTAGTTGCTGCAGCTGCAGGTAGTGGTAAAACTGCAGTTTTGGTAGAAAGAATTATAAATAAGGTTATAAATGAAAATGTAGATATAGATAAAATTTTGGTGGTAACATTTACAAATGCTGCTGCTAGTGAAATGCGTGAACGTATATTAGAAGCAATATATAAAAAGATGGAAGAATTTCCAGATAATAAAAACTTACAAAGACAAATTATTTTAATAAATAAAGCAAGTATATGTACAATAGATTCATTTTGTTTAGATATAATAAGAAACAACTTTTTTGAAATTGATACATCAGCCAACTTTAGAGTTGCCGATACAACAGAGGTAGAGCTTCTTAAACAAGAGGTAATTGATGATATTTTCGAAGATAAATATGTAAGTAATGATAAGGAATTTTTGAATTTAATAAATACATATACAACATACAGAGATGATGAACCATTAAAAGAGCTTTTATTAAATATTTATAAATATATACAAAGTAGTCCGTTTCCAGAGGATTGGTTAAATGAAAAGGTCGAAATGTTTAATTTAAAAGATAAATTAAACAATGATTTTTCTGAAACAGTATGGGGAAAAATATTATTGGATTCTTTAAAAGAAAATATATCAAATTATATAATAAGTTTAAAGAAAACAGAGCGTGACTTAAATAGATTTGAGGAGCTTGAAAAATTTAGACTTGTAATTAATGAAGATATAATTAACCTAGAATATGTAAAAGAAAATTTGAATTCATGGAATTCTGCATATGAAAAAGCAAATCAAATTGAATGGCCTAAATGGCCAACAGACAAAAAAGTAACTTTAGAGCTAAAAGATATTGCAAAATCAACAAGAGATGGAATTAAAAAAAGTTACAATAAGGAAGTTTCAAAAATATTATTATATGATTCAGCAGAAGCAAATGAAAATATATATAATATGTATGGCATTCTAAAGGCAATAGAAAATTTAATAATAGAATTTTCAAAAAAATTTGCTGAAAGAAAAAAGGAAAAGAATATTGTTGATTTTAATGATATTGAACATTTTGCTCTAAAAATTTTGTTAAAAAATGAAAATGGAAAAATAATAGAAACAGATATTGCAAAAAAATACAAAGAAAAATTTGTAGAAATAGCAATAGATGAATACCAAGATAGTAATTTAGTACAAGAATATATTTTAACAAGTGTTTCAAAAGGAAACAACATATTTATGGTAGGAGATGTAAAACAAAGTATATACAAATTTAGACAAGCAAGGCCAGAGCTATTTTTAAACAAGTATGAAAAATACAAGTTAAAAGGTAATGATTTTAGTAATGGTCAAAAAATACAATTATTTAAAAACTTCAGGAGTAGATCAAATATACTAGATGTTACAAATATGATTTTTGAAAATATAATGAGTAAAAGTCTAGGTGATATTTTATATGATGAAACTGAATTTTTAAACTTAGGAGCAGATTACAAAAATCCTGAAACAGATTTAATAAATTATGCAGGTAAAACAGAATTAAATATAATTGATTTAAAAGATGAAGAAATAAATGTATTTAAAGATTCAGAAGAAGATGATGAACTACCATCTGGAGCAGAGCGAATTGAAGATGTTGTTTTAGAAGCAAGATTTGTAGCAAATAAAATTAAATCATTTTTAAATAGTGGGTATATGGTGTTTGATAAAAAAACAAATGAGTATAGAAATGTCACATATAAAGATATAGTTGTACTTTTAAGGGCAACATCTGTAACAGCACCTATATATGAAAATGAAATAGCGAAATTATCATTTCCAGTATTTAGTGATGTATCATCAGAATATTTAGAATCATTAGAAATACAAACAATAATGTCTGTATTAAAAGTGGTTGATAATCCTATGCAAGATATACCGTTAGTTACAGTGTTACGTTCAACTATTGGAGGGTTTTCAGATAATGATTTAGTTGAAATAAGATTAAAAAATAAAAATCAGCCATTTTATAAATCATTAAAAGAATATGATGGAGACGATAAGTTAAAAACAAAAATAAATATATTTTTAGAGAATGTAAAAAGATGGCAATCTCAAGAAAAGTATATGGCATTAGATGAATTAATTTGGCAAATTTATTTAGATACAGGATTTTATAATTATGTAACATTATTACCAAATGGAGCATTACGTCAGGCAAATTTAAAAATGTTATTTGAAAGAGCAAAGCAATATGAGTCTGCAAGTTTTAAAGGTTTATTTAATTTTATAAGTTTTATAGATAAGTTACATACAAGCAGTGGTGATTTATCATCAGCTAAACTTATTGGTGAAAACGAAAATGTAATTAGAATAATGAGTATCCACAAAAGTAAAGGATTGGAATTTCCAGTAGTGTTTTTGTGTGGAACTGGAAAACAATTTAATATGCAAGATTTAAATAAAAATATATTGTTACATCAAGATATAGGAATTGGTCCTAAATATATAAATACTGAAAGAAGCATCGAATATAATACTTTAGCAAAAGAAGCAATAAAAATACAATCTAAAGTTGAAGCTTTGTCAGAAGAAATGAGAGTTTTATATGTTGCTTTAACAAGAGCAAAAGAAAAATTAATAATAACTGGAATAAGCAAAGATGTTGAAAAATCTTTTAATGAAAAGCAAGATTTAATAGAAATATATAAAATAGAGGGAAAATCAAAAATAAATGAGTCTGTTTTGAAAAAATATAAAACATACTTGGATTGGATAACATTGGTATATTTGGCTGATAAAGAAAAGGCAAAAGAATATATTGACATTGAAATACATAAGAAAAAAGATTTATTAAAGCAATTTGAAAAAAAATCAGATAAGTCTGAGGAAAAAGATATATTTAAAGAGCTTGACTCAAGAGCAAAAAATGTAAAAAAAGAAGATTTAGAAGAATTTAAAAAGCAAATATTTTGGGTATATGGTTATATAGATTCAATTGCAACACCTACTAAAACTTCAGTAACAAAAATAAAAGAGCTAGAAAATGAAGATGATGCAATAGTTAGTTTAGAAGAATTATCAAATAAACAGGAATTTAAACAAGAAATAGCAAAACCTAAATTTTTAAATGAAGAGCAAAAAATATCAAGTGCACAAAAAGGAACTTTAATGCATTTATGCTTCCAAAGATTAGATGAATCAAAAAATTATACTATGGAACAGATAAAAGAATTTGTTCAAAATTTAGTAAACAGGAACATAATAACAAAACAAGAATCAGATGCAATAAATATAACTAAATTATATGAGTATACTAAATCTAATTTATGGCAAGAGCTAAAAAATGCAAAAGAGGTACACAAAGAACAACCATTTTATATTAATTTAAAATCACAAGATGTATATGGAAATAGTTCAAATGATGATATACTAGTACAAGGAATAATAGATTTATATTATATAAATTCTAAAGGTGAGATTATATTAGTAGATTATAAAACTGATAGAATTAATAATGGTGAAGAGCAAAAATTAATTGAAAAGTATAGCAAACAACTTGAAATATATCAAAAAGCACTAGAACAATCATTGCAAAAAAATGTATCAAGAAAATACATTTATTCGGTTACATTAGGAAAAGAAATTATGATTTAAATATTGCTGTTATAAATTATGAAGCATTGTATTATTTGAAGTTACAAAAAGATTATAAATATAGTTGAATATGATTGGTGTATATATGTAAATGATATATTAAATACAATATATCATTTACTAGTTTTATGAAAAGAAAGAAGGAAAAATATGAGATTAGATAAATTTTTGAAAGTATCAAGAGTAATAAAAAGAAGAACTGTTGCAAATGAAGCGGCTGACAATGGTAGAGTTTCTGTAAATGGAAAAGTAGTAAAACCAAGTTATGAAGTTAAAGTAGGAGATATAGTTGAAATACAATTTGGAGATAAGGTTTCTAAATTTGAAATAATAGAAATACCAAAGGTTCAAGGTAGAAATATGGGAGAGCTAATAAAAATATTGTAAAAGCAAAATCTTGACAAAATACTACAAAAAATGTTAACATAATAGAGTGAAAATAATGGAAAAAGTTTAAAGCTGTAACATAGGAGGCTCGGATATGAGAATAAATTTACAAGATTTTCAATCTAGTATGGAAAAAAAAGAGTATTTAGAGAAAAAAATAGAATCAAAAGAGTTTCTGAATGATGATGTTTCTATGCAAATAAATACTTTAAAATATGTAGTTGAATTAATAAAGAATGACTATAACGATGGAAAAAGCATTAAAGATGAAAAAGAGATGCTTCAAAAATATATATACAATTTTTTGTTAAATGATATATTAAGACCTACTTTTAATGATTTTTTTGTGCCTAGAACATTAGAATATTTAAAGGAGAATGATGATGTATTAAAAAAGGCTGTAGAAAAATTTATTGTAGAAAAAAAAGACGTTGATGTTGTACTAGAAAAGGCTTCAGCTAAAATTTCAGAAAACTTAGATGCCAATATAGATGTTGTAATAGCTTCAATGTTGAAAAATTTATTAGATTTTCAGTATGTTAAACCCGGAAAATTTAAAACAATGCAAGAAAAAATAAGAGATGGAAAACTAAGTTTAGATGATTCAAAAGAAGTACATATGTATGTGAGTAAGTTACTTAAAGAAATAACAAAAAAATCAAGATTAGAATGTTATAAAGAAGTAAGAAAATCACCGGAAAAAGTGTATAAAAAGATTATGAATAATTTTGATTTAATTTTTTCTGTAAAAGAAGGCCAAAAAAACAATCAAAGTATAACACCACTTCTTTCAAAAGAGGCTTTTATAAGAGAAGTGAAGATGGCAGAAACATTAGAAAAGGATACCGTTAGTATAAATGATTTTTTAGCAAATCCTTTTTATGGAGTTAGCAAAGAAAATGATTTATTGGTATTTGCAAGTGAATTATTAAGTTCAATAGATAATGAAACAAGTGAGGGATTGTATAGAAGGTTTAAGGATTCCAAAACAAGTGATTTTGATAAAGAAGTATTAATAGAAGCAATAAGAACAAAATCAATCGTTCACAAAGATGTAGAATTAAGAAAGATGCTTTCTGATAGAATAATAAAATTAGTTGAAATGCAAGACAATATTGGATATCTAGACAAATATAATGATAAAAATAATGAAAGATTAGCATATTTTAATTTAGATGGATTAATTGTTAGCAAAGATGAACTAATAAAAATATTAAAAAGCGAAAACTTTTCTACAGAAGTGGGAGTAGCATTATCAACATTTTATATAAACCGTGCTGCAAAAATTGTACCTTGTTTTTTAAGATCTACATTTATTTTAGATAAAAATGGTGTATTTGAAAAATTATATAAAAATCCAAATATGACATTTGATGAATTAGGATTATCTAAAGAAATTGTAAGAAAAAATATGGCTGAATATGAAGCACTTTCAGATTTAATAAATCAAAGATGTTATAAAAAGGTTAGAGCAAATAATGGTGAAGAAATTGATTCTTGTGATGTAGAAAAATTAAAGGCATACGAGAGATTTTATAAAGGCAAATATGGTAATTTTACAAAAGATTGTAATAATGTTTTGGCTACACATAATTATAAAAAATTCTTTTATAAAATCAAAGACTTTTCACTTAGCTCTTTAATTTATACAGTATTAACAAAACAAAAAAATAAAGTTATTAATTGGGGATATGTATGTGTTGACGATAATGAAGATAAAGAAAAAATATTATTGGGATTTGATGTACCACAATTAAATATGACATTGTTTTCTCATATAAAAAAGAAATATTTGATGGAAGCAGTAAAAAATATAACTGGAGATTATGTAATACCTGTATATGAAGGTGCAAAAGACTTTTGTGTATTAAAAAATGGTGGAAGAGTAACAACACAGGTACTTTATCCAATAACAAGTGCTGAAAGAAAATTTTTACTAAAATCTGATAAAACAGTTAATACTAGAAACACATTTGTAAAACATTTAAAATGGTTACAAAATAGTAAATTAAAGCCAGATTTTGTAAGAGATCCAGGTAGTAGATTATATGATATAGATAAAGATAAAATATATTCAAACACAGATAATATAAAAATAAAAAATCAATTAACACAAAGGTAATCTTTATAAATAACGCAAAAGAGACTGAAGTATGAAATATAACTTCAGTCTCTTTTCTCATCTCAAGTTATTCTGCCGACCAAATTTTTTTGAAATCTGAGCTTTCAGTTGAAATCCAAATTTCTGTTACAGATGGAGGCGAATAAATTCCATCAGCAACAAAAAACGAAGCTTCGTCACTTGTGGGATGAGAAGTAACAATCATAGAACAATTTCCGAGTTTATCGGTATATTCATATGAAAGGCTTTGTCCAACAGTGTCTGGAGAGGTAGCAGCTGTATCGTTTGGTAGAATAAAGTATACTACATCTTTTTCAGAAATGTTGGTAACTGTCCAAGTATTACCAGCTCCGTATTTGCTGTTGTCAATCACAGAAGAGTAAACATTATAGTTCTTTTCTATTGTTGACGAATTACTGTGGCTTGATTCGGATGATGGCTTGGTAACAAGCTCTGAAAAATTGGAAAAATTGCCGTTCTTTTCTGAGCTGTCAGCTTGTTGCCGACTTTCTGCACATCCAACAAGTGAAATTGTACAGAAAAGTGCAAGAGCAACTTTTTTGATGTCCATAAGTAAATCCCTCCTTATATGGACTTAAGTACATTCCAAAATGGAATAGTAATATGTTATCAAATTCACATAAAAAAGTCAAGCTTTGTAGAGTAGTTATAATAAAAGTATAGAATTTTGCTAGTCTGATAAAAATGTAAAAAAGACATAGAAACGTATAAATTTGATGAAAAAAGAGAATGTTAGCCTTGACAAACATTTTGTATCATATTATAATGTTAGCCGAAGTTAACAAACGAAATATATTATGTATGTGAAAGGAATAAATTATGATATCAAAATCTGCAGAAGAATATCTAAAAACAATGTATATTTTAAAACAGCAAAATGGAAATATACGAGTAACAGATATTGCAACTAAAATGAATTGCACGAAAGCAAGTGTTAACAAAGCAATTCATAATTTAAAAGATAATAATTTAATAAATTATGAAACATATGGAACAATAGAGCTAACAGACGAAGGCGAAAATCTTGCAAAAAAAATACTTGAAGTATATGATATTGTTTATATATTTCTAAAAGATGTATTAAATATAAATTCAAAAGAAGCACAGCAACAAGCAGAACAAATAAAACAATCCATAACAGATAATACACTAAACCATTTAGCAAAATATGTTCATAAAGTTTTAGGACTTACAAATTTAGATTGTGGCTATGATATAAATAAAGAAAAATGTAGAGCATGTGCTAGAAGAAAAGTAAATAAAAATGAAAAAATTATAAATAATTAAAATAATATAAAAAAACGGCAGACATTAAACCGTTAATTACAAAAAAGAAAGGAATCTATCATGAGTAAAGAATTATTAAAAATTACAGATTTACATGTAAATGCAGAAGAAAAAGAAATATTAAAAGGAATAAACTTAAAAATAAATAAAGGTGAAATTCATGTAATAATGGGACCAAATGGGTCAGGAAAAACAACAACAGCAAATGCAATATTAAACAATCCAGAATATAAAAAAGTAAAAGGAAATATTGAATTTGATGGAGAAGATATAACAAACTCAAAAACAGACGAAATAGCAAGAAAAGGAATATTTATGTCATTCCAATTACCAGAAGAAATACCAGGAATTTCAGTTACAAATTTTTTAAAATATGCAAAAAATAAAGTAACAGGAAAACCAGTAAAAATATTTGAATTTAAAGACGAACTAAAAAAATACATGGAAGACTTAAATATGAATCCTAAAAACATGGAAAGAAGTTTAAATGTAGGTTTCTCAGGAGGAGAAAAAAAGAAAAACGAAATATTACAAATGCTAGTACTAAATCCAAAACTTGCAATACTAGATGAAACAGATTCAGGACTAGATGTTGATGCAATAAAAACAGTATCAAAAGGAATAGAAATGTTCAAAAATGACGAAAACGCAGTATTAATAATCACACACAACAATAAAATTTTACACAGTCTAAAAGTTGACTATGTTCATGTTTTAGTTGACGGAAAAATAGTAGCAACAGGAACGCAAGAGCTAGCAACAGAAATAGAAGAAAACGGATACAGCAAATACAAAAAAATGAGCAAATAAATCACAAATTTTTTTGAAAGGAAATTATAATGAGCAAAACAAATATAGATGAGATTAACAGAAATATATATGATGTAAAAAATAAAGATGAGTATGATTTTAAAATAAAAAAAGGCTTAACAAAGGAAATCATCGAAGAAATATCTAAACAAAAAAACGACCCAGAATGGATGAAAGAATTTAGATTAAAAGCATTAGAAACATACAATAAGCTAGAGCTACCAACATGGGGACCAGATATTTCAGAATTAAACATGGATGAAATAGCAACATATGTTAAGCCAAAAACAAAATTAAATGATTCGTGGGATGACGTACCAGAAGATATAAGAAATACATTTGATAAATTAGGAATTCCAGAAGCAGAAAAAACTTCTTTAGCTGGTGTTGGAGCACAATATGATTCAGAAGTTGTATATCATAGTATGAAAGAAGACCTAATAAAACAAGGTGTTATATATACAGATATGGAAACTGCAGTAAGAGAATATCCAGATTTAGTAAAAGAACATTTTATGAAATGTGTACCAGTTTCAGACCATAAATTTGTTGCATTACATGGAGCTGTTTGGTCTGGAGGTTCATTTGTATATGTTCCAAAAGGAGTAAAAGTTGATATACCATTGCAATCATATTTTAGATTAAACTCACCAGAATCAGGACAATTTGAGCATACACTAATAATTGTTGATGAAGGAGCAAGTTTACATTTTATTGAAGGATGTAGTGCACCAAAATATAATAAAGTAAATCTACATGCTGGATGTGTAGAGCTATTTGTAAAAGATAATGCATATTTAAGATATTCAACAATAGAAAACTGGTCAAAAAACATGTTAAACTTAAATACAAAAAAAGCATTAGTTGGAAAAAATGCACAGGTAGATTGGGTTACAGGTTCTTTTGGATCTAAAATATCTATGCTTTATCCAATGAGTATATTAAACGGAGAAGGAGCAAAAACAGAATATACAGGAATATCTTTTGCCGGAAAAGGACAAAACCTAGATACTGGATTTAAGGTTGTTCATAATGCAAAAAACACATCAAGTGTTATTGACTCAAAATCTATATCTAAAAACGGTGGAAAGTGCACATATAGATCTTTAGTTCGTATTAATGAAAACGCAGAAAATTCAAAATCATCAGTATCATGTGAATCATTGATGTTAGATGATATTTCAATGTCAGACACAATACCAACAAATGATATAAGAACAGATGAAGTTGAATTTTCACACGAAGCTAAAATTGGTAAAATAAGTGATAAAACAATATTTTATTTAATGAGTAGAGGATTATCAGAAGAGGATGCAAAAGCAATGATAGTAAGAGGTTTTGCATATCCAATATCAAAAGAATTACCAATAGAATATGCTGTAGAAATGAACAATTTAATAAATATGGAATTAGAGGGTGCAATAGGATAAATAAAAATATTGCTAAAATGAAAGGAATAAAAATGAGTATTTTAAAAATAAACGAAACACCTGTTAGAACATCAAGAAATTTTAATATTAATAATGTTAAATTAGAAGATATACAAATACCAGAAAATTTAAAAGAATTTAAAGGAACTACAATAGTACAAAATAATTCAAACATTAAATTAAGCTCTAATATTGAAAAATACGATATAACTTATGGATTAGGTGACTTTTTCACAAATCAAGTACTAGAAAAAGCAAATAAAAATATTAATATTGAAATAGATGGCAGTGACGAAAAAAATATAAATATAGATAATATTTTAAGTAGTGACAATTTAAATTTAATAGATAATGTAAAAATATTAGCAAATGAAAACTCAAAAGCAACAATTGTAATTAAATATAAATCAGATAAAAATATAGAATTTTTCCATAATGGAATAATAAAAATTATAGCAAAAAATAATTCAAACATAAATGTAATTATTGTTAATTTACTAAGTGAAACTTCAAACAACTTTTTAAGTATTGATGCAGAGCTTGAAGAATCATCAAAAATAAAAGCAACAATAATTGATTTTGGAGGGAAAAACAGTATAACAAACTACTATTCAAATTTAATAGGAGATTTATCAGACAATAAACTAGAATCAATATATCTAGGAAAAAACAATCAACTAATAGATATAAACTATATAGCAGAGCTAAGAGGAAAGAAATCTAATATCGATATAAATGTACAAGGAGCACTAAAAGATCAAGCAAAAAAACATTTCAAAGGAACAATAGACTTCAAAAAAGGATGTAAAAAAGCAACAGGAAACGAAAATGAAGAATGTATGTTATTATCAAACAAAGCAAAATCAATAGCATTACCAATGTTACTATGCTCCGAAGAAGATGTAGAAGGAAACCACAGCAGTTCAGCCGGAAAAGTAGGAGAAAAAGAGCTATTCTATATAATGAGCAGAGGCTTCAACTTCAAAGAAGCAATGAAACTAATGGTAAGAGCAAAATTTAATAAAATACTAGAAAACATAAAAGATGAAAATTTAAAACAAGAAATTTTAGATGAAATAAATACAAAACTAGATTAAATAAAAAAAGGAGATAATGTGTGACTATGATGAAAGATTCACAAACAATAAAAAAAGATTTTCCAATCTTTACAAATAAAAAAATTTCATACTTAGATAGTGGAGCAACAACACAAAAGCCAACACAAGTAATAGATGCCATAAATGAATTCTATAAAAATCATAATGCAAATCCACACAGAGGCGCATATTCACTAAGCATTGAAGCAACAGAAATTTATGAGTCTACAAGAGCCAAAATAGCAAAATTCATAAATGCAAAACATCCAGAAGAAATTATTTTTTCAAAAAATGCAAGTGAAAGTTTAAATTTAATAGCATATTCATATGGATTAGATAACCTTAAAAATGGAGACGATGTCGTTTTATCAATAATGGAACATCATTCAAATTTAGTACCATGGCAATATGTTACTAAAAAAACAGGAAGTAATTTAAAATACATGTATATAAATAATGAGTATGAAATAAGCAAAGAAGAAATTGAATCTAAAATAACAGAAAATACTAAAATAGTAGGAATAACTCATGTTTCAAATGTATTAGGAACAATTAATAATGTAAAAGAAATAATAAAATATGCACACAAAAAAGGAGCAATAGTAATAGTAGATGCATCACAAAGTATACCTCATATGAAAATAGATGTACAAGATCTAGATGCAGACTTTTTAGTATTTTCAGGGCACAAAATGTTAGCACCATTAGGAATAGGTGTATTATATGGAAAAAGAGAAATACTAAACCAAATGAATCCATTCATAATGGGTGGAGATATGATAGAATATGTATATGAACAAGAAACAACATATGCACCATTACCAAACAAATTTGAAGCTGGAACTCAAAATGTAGAAGGAGTAATAGGACTAGGAGCAGCAATAGATTATATTGAAAATCTAGGATATGAAAACATAGAGCAAATTGAAACAAAACTTGTAAAATATGCAAGAGCTGAGCTAAGTAAATTAGAATTTTTAGATATATACATGACACCAAATGAAAGCAATCACTCATCAGTAATATCTTTTAATATAAAAGGAGTACATCCACATGATGTAGCAAGTATATTAGATTCAGAAGGTGTATGTGTAAGGTCAGGAAATCATTGTGCTCAACCATTACTAAGATACTTAGGATTTGATTCAACATGTAGAGCAAGTTTTTATATATACAATACTCAAGAAGATGTAGACAATTTAGTAAAAGCTATAATTAAAGCATATGATATGTTTAAAAAATATATTATAAAATAAGAGATTTTCGAAACGGCTATAATTAAAGCATATATTTTTTGTCAATGATGAAAGGATTTTAAAATGGAAGATTTAACAGATGTATACAATGATTTAATAATGGAACATAGTATGAATTCCTATAACAAGAAAAAGCTACCAGAAGCGGATTTTTGCGAAATAGGACATAATCCAAACTGTGGAGATGAAATAAGCATAGAGCTAAAACTAAATGGTGATATAATAGAAGATATGGCATTTACAGGACACGGATGTGCGATATCACAAGCTTCAACATCAATAATGATAGATACATTAAAAGGTAAAACCATAGAACAAGCCAAAGAAATAATAAAAACATTTATAGAAATGATAAAAAGAGAAACAACAGATGAGCAAGAGCTAAAAAAACTAGAAGATGCAATAGCTTTTAAAAATGTATCACATATGCCAGCAAGAGTAAAATGTGCACTATTAGCTTGGCATACAATAGAAGATATATTAAACAAAAAAGAAGAAGAAAAATAAATTGAAAGGATTAAAACTATGGAAAATAAAAAAGTACTCCTTGGAATGAGTGGAGGAGTAGACAGTAGTGTATCAGCACTTTTATTAAAAGAAAAAGGTTATGAGGTTATAGGAACAACACTAGAGCTATTTGCAGGAAGTAGTTGTTGTAATATAAACACATATATGGATGCTAAAAATGTATGTAATTTCATAGGAATTCCACACTTCACATATGACTATAAAAACGAGTTTAAAAAGCATGTAATAGATGATTTTATAAATTGTTATGCAAACTGCAAAACACCGAACCCATGTATTGAATGTAACAAATACTTAAAATTTGGTTTTATGTACGAAAAAGCAAAAGAGCTAGGTTGTAACTACATAGCAACAGGACATTATGCAAAAACAGAATATAGTGAAAAATATCAAAGATGGGTATTAAAAAAATCAAAAGCTGGGAAAAAAGATCAAAGTTATGTACTATGGAATATACCAAAAGATTTAATAGAACATGTATTATTTCCACTAAGCGATTTTGAATCAAAAGACGAAATAAGAGCTATAGCAAGAGCACATAATTTAAAAGTTGCAAATAAACCAGATAGTGAAGATATATGTTTTATACCAGATGGAAACTACAAAAAATTTTTAGAAACAAATTCTAATATAAAACCTAAAAAAGGAAAAATAGTTAACTCAAAAGGTGAAGTATTAGGAGAGCATACAGGATTATATAATTATACAATAGGGCAAAGAAAAGGTCTTGGAATATCATATAAAGTACCATTATTTGTTTTAGGATTTAATCCACTAAAAAATGAAGTAATTGTAGGTGAAGAATCAGAGCTATACAAAAAAGAGCTAATAGTAAAAGATATAAACTTATTATTAGTAGACAAAATAGAAAAAGAGCTAGATGTAGATGTAAAAACAAGATATTCATCAAAAGTTGCAAAAGCAACAATAATACAACAAGATGAAGACACAATAAAAGTAACATTTAAAGAGCCACAAAGGGCATTAACACCAGGACAATCAGCAGTATTTTATATAGATGATATAGTACTTGGTGGAGGAAAAATAGTTTAAAATTAAATATCTTGTAATTTAAAAATCAATATTGTATAATAAGCAATATAATAAAAGTAGGAGGTAAAGAATATGAAATTAAATGTTTACAACACATTATCAAAGAAAAAAGAAGAATTTAAACCAATACATGAGGACAAAGTCTGTCTATATTCTTGCGGACCTACAGTATATAGTTTTGCTCATATAGGAAATTTAAGAGCATACTTATTTATGGATAATTTAAGAAGAGTATTAAAATATAATGGATATTCATTAAAGCATGTAATGAATATAACAGATGTAGGACACCTTGTTTCAGATGCAGACGAAGGTGAAGATAAAATGATGAAAGCAGCAAGATTAGAGCACAAAGATCCATTTGAAATAGCAGATTATTATACAAAAATATTCTTAGGTGATATGGGAAAATTAAATATTGATATGCCAGAAGTAATAGCAAGAGCAACAGAGCATATAAAATGTATGGAAGAATATGTAAAACAAATAATTGCAAATGGGTATACATACGAAACAGAAGACACTATATATTTTGATACATCAAAACTAGATAAATATGGTGTATTATCAAATAAAGATGTAGATGAAAAAGACACAGAAGCAAGAATTGATGTAGATCCAAATAAAAAACATCCAAATGATTTTGCACTATGGATAAAGGCACCAGAAAATCATTTAATGAAATGGGATTCATTCTGGGGCAAATGTTATCCAGGATGGCATTTAGAGTGCTCTGCAATGGGTCATAAATATTTAGGCGAAGAATTTGACATACATACAGGAGGAGTAGACCATATACCAGTTCATCACGAAAATGAAATAGCACAAGGAAAAGGATTTTGTGGTAAAATTCCTGCACATTATTGGATGCATGTAGAATTCTTGCAAGTAAATGGCGGAAAAATGTCAAAAAGTTTAGGTAATTTATATACATTAGATGATTTAAAAGAAAGAGGATATGAGCCATATGTATATAGAATGTTTAACTTTTCATCACATTACAGAAAGAAAATAAATTTTACATTTGAAGCAATGGATTCAGCAAAAATAGCATTAGCTCGTTTAAGAGATGGATATTTAAAACATTTAGAAGGAACAGAAGATATAGATAGTGAACAAATATCACAATATGAGCAAAAATTTTTGCAAGCAATAAATGATGATTTAAATATGCCAGTAGCAATGAGTGTTGTATGGGATGTAATAAAAAATCCAGTAAAATCTAAAAAATTAGCAAATTTAATTTTAAAATTTGATGAAGTTTTAGGATTTAATTTGAAAAAATATAAAAAAGAAGAAATTGTATTACCACAAGAAATACAAGAATTAGTAAATAAAAGAAATGAAGCAAGAGCAAATAAAAATTGGGCAGAATCAGATAAATTAAGAGATGAATTAACATCAAAAGGATATTTAGTAAAAGATAGTAAAGAAGGTACTATTGTAAGTAAAAATTAAAAATAAAACAGGTAAATTAAGTAGAATTGATTTATCTGTTTTATTTTTTTGAAGATATAGTTTGAAAAAGATTAAGCTTAAGGTTTTAAATTTAAATCGCGTATTCAAAATTAAATGAAAAATTTCTTATAGAAAATTTTAAATATAGGTTTATTTGATTTTATGTATAATAATATAATTTAAAGGAAAAAATAAAATAGAGCATAAAACATATGCAGAGGTTTATAGGTAAATCCACAAAAACCTAAATAATATTATATAAGGAATGTGATTTTTATGGATAAGCAAAAAATTAATTGTACAGTAGAAACATGTAAATTTAATAATTTAAATAATCAAGAGTGTTTACTAAAACAAATTACAGTAACACCAACTGTAAATTGCAATACACAAACTCCAGATGAGTCTATGTGTAGTAATTATGAAAATGATAATTTATAAAAGAAAAAATTGACATAACGTAATATTTGCAGTATAATAAATGCGTACTGGGATTTCCCAGCAAAATATTTTTTTGGAGGCAAAACGCACCATGATGTTTAATGAAAAAAATCAAATCGAGCGGTACAATGACGAATGTGAAGCTTTTTTCGAGGAGTTTTTCATTCACAATGTTGACGAAATGAGATTGTTCAATGCCGTCAACATGATCGTAAAAAAGGTGTTCCCGTATCTGATGCAAAATGTGAAGTTTAAGCATTGGATCGAATGGGTATTCATGGAAATCTTCCGGACCGAGGAGCCAAGCATTGACTACGAGATTGAATGTCAATTCGTAGAATGCAGGGAGGTTATCGAGTACTTCATTGAGGAAAGAAATGTCGACATCTTTTTGATCGAGTTTGAGGAAGAAATTCAGTTGCGAATTGATGCAGGCTGGTTCTCTCCGGTTGATCAAAAGGATACCACCGAGGAATATCTTCGGATGGAGCAGAAGAGACAGGAATTCTTTTCGATGATGTAAGTTGGTTTACATTTTTTATGATCAAAATGCCTTCCATTAGGGTAAAAGCACTCACCATTAGAGTGCTTTTTTATTTCAATTATGAAATAGAAATGTAATTGTAAATAGAATTTATAATAAATAAAAATATTAGAACCAAAAAATAATTCTTTTGTAAAATAATGTAATTTTGAGATTGACATAAATAATTTAAATTGTTATAATATACATACGGAAATTTTTTCAATAGTTCTTGAAGGAGGAATTTTTTTGAATAATTTTGAAAAAATACAAGCTGTTGTGCTTGCAAATCACGATCGGAAGATTACAATTTCTGAAATATCAAAAATCACATCAATTGACAGAAGTCAAGTAAGGCGATTATTGCAAAAATTCGACACCGAAAGACGGTTATTCGAATTTATTGTTGATGGACGAAAGTGCAATTTAAAAGATAAACCGAAGAATCCAATAAATCTATCAGATGAAGTGGATTCTGGAAAAAGTGAGGAAGAAAGTACAAAGATTTCAGGACAGATGTCATATTTTGATTTAATTAGACAATCTGATTCTGAAGAAGATCATAAGCAAGTCGTGGAAAGAGTAGTTGATAGTTCTGAAGAACCTAGTTTGTCCAGTTTGGAAGAATCGGTAGAAAGTAATATAAATCAACCTAATACCGAATCAAATGAAGGAGCTGTTTGTGAATTTAAGGATAAACAGAACAAGACAATACTTTATTCTGATTTGTTTTGTGAAAAAGTAGTGAAAGTTTTGTTTGATTCATCAATATTGGATTTGACGATAAATCAATTCAATAGCATTTTGAAAAAAATGGAAAAAAATGGAATCAGACCAAAGTTTATAGTTTTTGCTGAGGATGTTTATCAATTAGACATGAAAAAAAATGAAAACTTTTTGGCAAAAGAGCTTTTAAAGTTTTTTGCACAAGATAGTGAGAATAATTTTCATGAACTTTTTGATGGAAAAAAACCAACACAAAATCTTTTAGGAAAATTTTGCGCAGAATATCAGTTCACATTAATATCTAGCGATGCTAAAAACATTGTATGGGCTAAGCTTTATAATGTTGAAGTGATTATACCGGAGCCATTCTTAAAGAAAAATCCAAATCCATGCCATGGAAAAGGTATTGTTGGTTTAGATTCATGTATGATGAGCATTCATAAAGAGGAATTAGATGAACTCTTAAAAAACTATGAAAAAATACTAATCTCAGATATTCAATTGGAAGAAATACCAGGAGGATATTTACTGGATTTAATTGCTTTATATGGTGATGTTGAATTTGCTAACCGTGAATCAAAGGATAAAGATCAAAATATCTGTAAGTTCTACGGTGAAAACGAAGTAACTGCCATGTACACAATTGACTACGGCTGTTTCCTGTTTGGAAAATTAAGTCATATCAATTGCATACTGTATGATTATTCGAAAGCATCAAGGTCTAACTTGTTAAAACTTGCAAATAATTTATTTATGCAGTTTAACGGAATTCAGACTGGTGATGAAATTATTTTAGATAAAATGACAAACATTCTCGATAATGCTGTTATGATTCTAAATGATTTTCCTAATATTAGTATTTTCTCGCCAATAGGACAAAAGAGAGATAGTGAGGTCAGAAAAGCGTATTCTCAAGATTTTTTGACAATACATATTTTCAATACCGTGATAATTGCTCAGATTAAAAAGCGCCAAAGAGCATTGGTACATTATGCTGGGCAAGCAACTGAAACTCCAAGAGAATATAAAAAATTCTTATTGTGAGTTTCCCGAGGCACAGATGAGATTTTCTCATCTGTGTCTTTTGTTTTGCAAAAAATATCAAAATATGTATTTTTCTATTGCCAAACATGCAATATGTGTATATAATAGGGGCATGCAAGAGTTCAAGAACTTTTGTAAAAAATCGAAAAGGAGAAAGTAAGTTATGGGTAATAAATTGCGGTTCTATGCAGATTTGCAATCACTGCAAAGCGATGTAACTGGATCTCATAATTTAGTGACAGTAAGTTATCCCGACGGACGAAAAGAACCTTTCTTGGTAGACTTCGGTCTGTACCAAGGATCTAGAGAGCAAGAAGAATGGAATGAGAAGATTGGTTTTAAACCGGAAAAGCTTGTAGCGATTTTTCTTACTCATGCTCACATTGATCATTGTGGTCGAATTCCAATGTTGTATAAACACGGAGCGACATGCAGGACTTTGATGAGCAATGACACGATGAAGGTTGCTGAAAAATTGCTCAGAAATACGGAGTCGATTATTTCTAATGATCAACTTAAAGCACCGATATACAACAATACCGATTTGGAGCATGCATTGAAAGAATTCAGAGCGTGTGAATATGGAGAGTTCATTCAGGTCACGGAAAATATCAAGGTAATGTTTATCCAGAATCAGCATATTCCTGGAGCTACATCAGTATATGTTGTAATTTCCTATGAAGGTGAAGAGGACATAACACTATTATTTACAGGTGATTACAATCTTGTAAATGCTTTTTCTAGTAAGCAGACAACTATTCCGTCTTTTATCTTAGAAAAGCCATTATCATTGATGGTTCTCGAATCGACATATGGTTCGAGGAAGAGCAAAGATGTGGAGAAAGGTCTGTTCAAGAGAGAAATTGAAGAGCTTGTAAATGAGCGGAAGACAATTGTTATACCTGCATTTGCATATGGAAGATATCAAAATGTGCTTTGGGAACTCAAACAGCTTGAAGAAGAAGGTAGTTTAGCAGATGTACCAATATTTATGGACGGGGGATTAGGCCTTGATTTAACATACCTGTGGCAGTATTTAGACACGGTTGAAATTAAGGACTTCATTCCTAAAAGAGCTGTTGCTGCAGAAGACCGTAAACAGGTCATGTCTTTAAATATACCGAAGATTATAGTTACAACATCAGGAATGGGAAACTTTGGCCCTGCCAGAGAGTATATCCCGCACTATATTTCCGAGAAATGGGCAGCTATTTATCTAACCGGATACACTTCGCCAGACAGTAATTCTAGAAAAATACTTGAGGCGCAAGAAGGCGAACTTATCAAGATAAGCGGTGTAGTTAAAGAAAAACATGCAATAGTCAAGTGTACAAGTGAATTTTCATCACATGCACGTAGAGAGGCCTTAATATCCTTTGTAAAGCAATTCAAAAAAATCAATTTTATCGTGTTAAATCATGGCGAAGAAGAATCAAAGAATTCTCTTTCACAAGCTTGCTATGAATTGGACAATGTAAAAGATGTTGGTATAATGGATGGAATGATTGATTTCAGAATCAATTGTGGGGGATTATCAAAAACCTTTAGAATCTAACCAATATCAAATCAACAAGATATCATCATTATTTTTACTTTTAACTTTCTTTGAAAAAGGCGACAGCAATGTCGCCTTTTTCAATTCATACTTTAAATAATAAATTTCTTAAAAATACTTGTTAGAAATAAAATAATATGACATACTTGTTAACATAAAAATAAGAAAGGAGCAATTCCAAATGAAAACGCTTCGGAAAATAAAATTGTTTCTTTTAGAAATTTCAATTTTATTGACTGTAGCTGGTTGTGTAGAAACTACTGTTTCAGCACAAGAAAAAAATTTTTCCTGTCAATGATTTTTGATTAGGACACCCTAAAAATAATATTTTAACTTGTGACTTGTTCACCCTTGAATAGTCACAAGTTTTATTGTATACTATAAACATAACAGTTCTTAAGCCGATAATCTTTCGTTCTTTAGACAATTATAATAAATAAATTGTTGTATAATTGCCTCTATAGAATCGTTTGATTTGAGGCTTTTTTTATTTTGAATTGAGGTAGGAGTAATTTTATACCATTTATCATTATAACGGACTTTAAGACCTATTCTTTTACTTATACATACTTCAATTTTCTTTTTGTGTAATATTTCTTTAGTATCTATAACAAATGTTGTTTCACTAATGCTAATGCAATTACTTACATTAACAGTTTCTAGTGTATTTTACAGATAAAAGATAATCTAAATTAATATATTCTGGTAATTCCATAAACGATGATTTTTTATTTTTAGGCTCAATACCAAATTTTTTGTTAAATTTTGGTATATATATTTTTAGAAATTTATTTGCTTCATCAATGGTTGTAATATTAAGCCTTCTAAATTCTGCTCTAAGCCTATCATGTAATGTGTTCCATAGTCTTTCAATGCGACCTTTAGCTTGAGAAGATCCAGCATGAATCAGATCAACTCCTAAATATTTCATCATTCTACCATATTGAGTAGTAGGTTCTGTAACACCTGCCAATTGTTCTTCTAATGTTAATTTATTGTCTTTAGGAAAGAAAATACTTGAGCCATCAGCGTAAAGTGCAAGAGGAACACCAAAGTTTTTGAATGTTTGTCTGGTTACTTCCAAATATCCGTGCATGCATTCATTTTCACACATATATAGACCAGTTACTTGATGAATTGCATCATCAATAAAACCATGTAAGCAATATTCTTTAGTATCTCTATAGAAAAATTGATGAGGAGTACCATCAACTTGTAGTAATTCACCTGATGAAGGTTTTTCCTGACGTCTATTATGAGCCGTAGCTTTCTTATGTTTTCTTGGACTTTTAGCACCTTTGGTTTTTAGAAAATTAGATAAAGCTGTGTATATTATAATTTTCTTCTAAAATTTCTTGAAAATGAGTAAAATTACATTCTTCTTTTTCATTCATAACAGCTCTCATACCTCCATTATATCATAGGGTGAACTTTTCATAAGTTAATTTTATAGGGTGATCATATCATAAATTATTCATAAAAAACTACATAATAGCTTGACTAATATTGAAATATGGTATAAAATATTGGCAATAAAGGTTTTTAGATATTCTGTTTTTTTAGAAATCTGAAGCTTTTAAATAAAATAAGGAGGTCAAGAAAACTATGACCAAAATGTTTGTTTTGCGGCCAAATGCACTTTTGTCATCTGAAAATAGCACTCAAATGTTTGGAAACGACAATGTTGTTGTAATTCCGAGAGCTGTTTTAGACGAAGTGCAAAGTCGTAAAAACCTCTCCTCCGAAAAGGCAAAAATTCGTAGAAGGGTTATGGAGTATATTCGCTCTTATAACTACAATGAACTTACGTCTAATGGAGTGAAACAAGCCAATGGCTCTACATTGATGATTTGTAAGAATTACAAAAATATTCAATTAGGGGATGTTGAAAACGAAACTACTGGATATCAAAGAAGAACTTTGCAGGTGTGCAAGGGACTTATTGAAGAAGGACACAATGTGATTCTTGTAACCAATAATCTCCTTTTGCAAATGACGGCTGAAGAGCTTGGAATTCGTGCAGAAAGTTTTCGTGATGAGGTCTTTCCAAAGTTCAGAGACCAATATACTGGTAGAACAAGTATTGAAGTTGGTGAAAAGACTTTTAATGAATTCTGGGAACAAGGCTTTTTAAGTATTGCAGAAATTTCGGACACATCCGAACAGGATTGGTGCGAAAATGAGTTTGTACTCATTAAATGCTTGAAAAAATGTGAAAACGGCAAAATTGGCTATGATAAGGCATATGGAAAAGTAGAGAAAGATAAAATTGTCGAAATTCATATGTTTAATCGAACACCATATGGTGTAAAACCGCTGAATGATGGGCAACGATTTCTGATGGAGGCTCTTTACAGCGATGCACCTTTGGTGGTTGTAAAAGGAAATGCTGGAACCGGTAAAACTTTTTGCACTTTGGCAGTTGCTTTAGATGAGCTTGAGAAGGGTAGAAAGTACAATAGAATTTTGGTAACTAGAAAGGCCGATTTTTCATCTATTGGTTATTTACCTGGAGAAGTCGATGACAAGATGTCACCGTATCTTGCCGGAATCAAAGACAATTTGGCAATTTTGATTAATTCCGATAGTCAACGCAAAAGAGGATCTGGCTACGAGGATGGAAGATATTATTTTGAATCCGGAATGATTCAGATTCAAGCAATTGATTTACTTCGTGGTCGTTCTATTATTGACACATTGTTTATTATCGATGAGACTCAGAATATTGAGCCGGATATGATTAAAACAATTGTCACACGTGCTGCACGTGGTTCGAAGTTCGTTTTTTTAGGTGATCCAACTCAAGTAGACAATCCTAACCTGAATGAGCGCTATAATGGACTCGTCTACCTCTCTGAAAAAATGAAGGGAGTAGGAGAGTGTATTCAGATAACTTTAATGGGAGAGGAGTCAGTAAGATCAGACTTGGCTAAAAAGGCAGCAGATATCCTGTAATTTATATCAAGATTTTAGTTTTCGGTTTTCTTTTTTATTTTTTAGCTAGCCCTACGAAATTTTTTCGTAGGGCTATTTTTTTATAAAAATAACAGTATTCTTGACAAATGAAAATATGTAAATTAAAATAAAACACGTATATGCAAAAGCATAAACATTGGATAAGGAGGTTTAAAGATGATTATCGATTTACCAACAAAATTTTATTATGAGAAAGATGGTTCAAAAGCATTTGTAGATAATAAAATACTTTATTGTGAAAACAATGTATCATTTGAAAGATTAATGTACCATACAACATATGAGCTTCGTGGAAAAAGCACTTGCTATTACTGTGGATGTGAATTGAACGAAGAAAATCGGACATTAGATCATATGTATCCACGGGATTTTGGTGGAGTTTCAATTACAAACAATTTAGTACCGTGTTGCACTAATTGTAATCAAAAAAAGAATAATTTAACTCTTAGTGAGTATTTTGATTACATGAATGTGCAAGATGCTAAAAAGAGAAAACAATACAAAAGCGAATTATTACATAGGCATGAAGAGTATCGATATGAAAAAGGTTTTTATTTACCAGATAATTGGTATGAGTATACTTCAGATAGAATTTATGCAGAAATTTTGCTGACAGAAGAATACAAACATGGTAAAAGATATAATTTCATAAGAGAATTTTATACAAAATATGGACATTTACCAAGACCTGTGATAAAATCTGCCAACAACCGACTTTTGGATGGTTTTTTAGTACTATTGTTTGCAAAAGAAAATCAGATAGAGCAAATACCATGTATGAAATTACAAAATGTAATAGATATCTCATAAAAATAAAAGTCACTTGAAATATTAGAATCAAATAATTCAAGTGACTTTTTATTAATTTAAACAATATTTGAACATAATATTCTAAAACATTTAATTTAGTAAAAAACATTGACTTTGAATAAAAAAAGCAATAAAATAACCATAAATTAGTAATAATATTACTAAAAAAATAGTTGTACCTAAATAAAAGGTAAGTACTATAAAATCAAAGGAGGAATGAAATATGCCATTAGTAACAACTAAAGATATGTTTGAAAAATCAATGAAAGAGCACTTTGCAATAGGAGCTTTTAATGTAAATAATATGGAAATTATACAAGGAATAGTAGATGCTGCAGCTGAACAAAATTCACCTGTAATATTACAAGCATCATCAAGTGCAATAAAATATGCAAGAGTACCATATTTAAAAAAGATGATAGAAGCAGCACTTGAGGAACATGATATTCCAGTTGTATTACACTTAGATCATGGTCCAGATTTTGAAACATGTAAAATGTGTATTGATAACGGATTTACATCAGTTATGATAGATGGTTCAAAATATGATTTTGAAGAAAATGTAGCTTTAACAAAAAAGGTTGTAGATTATGCTCATAGCCATGGTGTTGTTGTTGAAGCAGAGCTTGGAAAACTTGCAGGAATTGAAGATGATGTTAATGTAACTGCATCAGATGCAATGTACACAGATCCAGAGCAAGCTAAAGAGTTTGTAGAAAGAACAGGATGTGATTCATTAGCAATAGCTATAGGAACAAGCCATGGAGCATATAAATTTAAAGGAGAAGCTAAACTTCGTTTTGATATATTAGCAAAAGTTAAAGAATTAATTCCAAATACTCCAATAGTTTTACACGGAGCATCAACAGTTATACCAGAATTTGTTGAGCAATGTAATAAATATGGTGGAAATATTCCAGGTGCAAAAGGTGTACCAGATGAAATGTTACATGAAGCTAGTTTATCAGGTGTATCTAAAATAAATGTTGATACAGACTTAAGATTAGCAATGACAGGAGCAATAAGAGAAGTGTTTACAGAAGATCCATCAGTATTTGATCCTCGTAAATATTTAGGTGCAGCAAGAACACAAATAAAAGATATAGTAGAGCACAAAATAAGAGATGTATTTGGATCTTCAAATAAAGCATAATTTTGAAGGAGTGATTATATTAAAAACAAAATTTTTAATATAAATTCATTCCTTCTGCTAATTTTATAATTGAAAAATTACATAAGTGAATTAAAAGGAAGGAATGAATAAAACAATTATGGGAAAATTAATAGCAAAAAATCCAAATGCCAGACATAATTATACAATTGAAGAAACAATAGAAGCTGGAATAGTATTATCTGGAACTGAAATAAAATCAATAAGAGCTGGAAAAGTGAATTTAAAAGACAGTTATGCAGGGATAAAAAATGGGGAAGTATATGTATACTCAATGCATATAAGTCCTTATGAACAGGGAAATATATTCAATAAAGATCCACTAAGAGATAGAAAATTACTATTAAATAGAGCAGAAATAAATAAATTGTATGGAAAAATAAAACAAAAAGGATATTCAATAGTTCCAATGAGTTTATATTTTAAAGGTGATAAAGTAAAATTAGAGCTAGGAATAGGTAAAGGAAAAAAATTATACGACAAACGTCAAGATATTGCCAAAAAAGATGCACAAATGAAAATACAAAGGGCAAAATTTGGAAATGGAATATAAATTTAAAACAAATAAGAAATTTAGATAATAAAAATAAATACTTTTATATTGCATCTAATTAATTAGATAAAATATATAAGTATTTATTTTTGTATATTAAATTTTGGACATAAATGTATAACAAATAATTATTATAATTAATATTGATTTTTATTATTTTTGTTATTATTTGATTTTGAAGCATAGTACCAAAATAAAGCTATTATTGCAATTGCAATTACTGCAATGATTATCCAAGACCATGTTTCGGAGTTCATAAAACCGTTTTGACCATTAGTTACATCTGTAGCTGTTCTTTGTGCTGTGTATCCAGCATTATCAGATGCACTTTCAATTCCATTTTTGGCATTATTTGTAGTATCTTTCATTTTATCAGCTGCATTATTTGTACTGTCTTCCATTTTTTTAGTAGCACCTTTTATTGTATCACTTGCTCCTTTTGCAGTATCTTCAACGACATTTTCTGCTCCACCAACTACATTACGTATGCCATTTTTTACATCAGCACCAACATTTTCAGCTGCAATTGAATAAACACAAAAAGTTGAAAACATAAATAAAATAAATGCAATGGAAAAAATAATTTTTTTCATAATATCCTCCTTTTAGAAAAATAATTATGCTAACTTAATTATATTTTTATACTTAAATTAAACATATAATAGCTAGTTTTATTGAATTTTAATTCATTTTTAGCTTAATATTATTATTTTACTAAAAGAATAAAATATACATTATAATTTTAACAAAAAATAAAAAATATAGCATTAAACTATATTTTTAAATTTTAAAATTTATTTAATTTTTGTTAAAATTGCAATTGCAAGCAATATAATTACAACTCCTACAGCAATAAGTAATATATTTATTATATTTGTTGGCTTTAATAATTCATTATCTGGTGATGAAGTTGAACTAACAGTTGTTGTTATTTGTGTTTCGGAAGAATCTGTAGCACTGGAAGTTGTTGTGCTAGAATCAGTTGTTGTATTTTCAGCCAATGAATAATTAGTACAAACCATAAACAATGCAAATAATGTTATTGTAAAAGTAATTAAAAACTTAACTAAATTTTTCATATGTAAAGTCCTCCTCAATAATTAATTTTATATGGTAATATAATACCATAATTTGTTAAAAAAAGTCTATAGTAAAAAATATTAAATATAATAATTATTAAATTTTTTTCTAAAAGAGCTGGATTCTTCTGTTAAAATTAAATTAACATTTTTATATTGAACATTGTAATTTGGATCTAATTTTAATATTTTTTGTTGTAAATTATGTGTAATTCCATCTGCAGAATCATAAATTTTAATATGATCTGGTAAAATAGATCTAATTACATCTTTAAAAATTGGAAAATGTGTACAACCTAAAACAATTCCAGAAAAGTCATTCAAATTATATTTTGAAAATTTTTGCTTTAGATATTCTTTAGCAAGATCATATCTAATTTCAGAAGATTCATCAGCAAATTCTACTAATTCGTCTAAAGGAAGTAATTCAACTTTATCAACAGCATTGAGTTTTGTTAAAAGATGAAATAATTTGTTACCTTTTAGTGTAAGAGAAGTAGCAGTAAGTATAATTTTTTTATTATCACAATTTTCAATAGCTGGCTTAATAGCTGGTTCAGCACCAATAAAAATAATATCTGGATATTTAGCTCTTAAAAAACTAATAGCTGCACTAGTTGCAGTATTACAAGCCAAAACAAGTATTTTGCAACCAGAATTAATCAAAGTAATCATATTTTGTTCAGTTAAATTTCTAACGGTATCAAAATCTTTAACTCCATATGGAGAATTTTTGGTATCTGCTAAATAAATAAAATCACCATTAATTTTTTTATATGCTTCTTTAAAGATAGTAGCACCACCCAATCCAGTATCAAAAAAGCCAATTTTCATAATAAAATTCATTCCCTTCAATATAAAATAGTAAATATTAAATACAATTATAAATCATAAGAAAAAAAAATTCAATTAAATCTTGTAAAATAAGAAGATATTGGTATAATAAACAATATAGAAATTTTTTTCAATTTAAGGAGGATTCAAAAATGGTTAAAAAAGTAGCTATATTAGCAAATGGTGGAGATGTATCAGGTTTCAATGCAGTAATAAGAGCAATCGTAAAAGCTGCAGAAAAAAATGGAGTAGAATGTTATGGATTTATTGAAGGATATAGAGGTTTATTAAATAATGATTATATAAAATTAAGTACATCACAAAATAGTAGAGCTTGTGGAATATTACCTAAAGGAGGTTCTATAATAGGATCTTCAACAAATGCCAATGTATTTCATTATAAAGTAGAAGAAAATGGTCAAATTGTATATAAAGATTTATCAGATAAATGTGTTCAAAACATAAAAGATGATGGATTTGATTGTCTATTTACATTAGGAGGAGATGGAACTCAAAAATCTGCAAGAGATTTTTCTTTAAAGGGAATAAATGTAATTGGTGTGCCAAAAACAATTGATAATGATGTTGCATGTACAGACATAACATTTGGATACAATACAGCTGTTTCAGTTGCATCAGATGCATTAGATAGACTTCATACAACAGGTGAAACACATCACAGATTAATGGTATTAGAAGTAATGGGTAGATATGCTGGATGGATTGCATTAGAATCTGCCATATCAGGAGGAGCAGATATTGCATTAATACCAGAAATTCCATATGATATAAATAAGGTTGTAGAAAAAATAAATCAAAGAAGAGCATTAGGTAAAAACTTTTCAATAATAGTTGTAGCAGAAGGAGCAAAACCAAAGGGAGGAGAAATTTCTGTTGCAGAAATGAGAGACAATGGAAAAGGTGTTGATAATACAAAACTTGGAGGTGCTGGAGAAAAAGTAACAAAGGAACTTCAAGAGATAACTGGAATGGAAGCAAGATGTACAGTTTTAGGATATGTACAAAGAGGTGGAACACCAACAGCTTTTGATAGAGTATTATCTACAAAGTATGGTGCAAAAGCAATGGAACTTGCAATGGAAGGTAAATTTAATGTTTTAACAGTAATAAAAGATGGAAAATTAGATTCAGTATCTTTAGAAGATGTTGTTGGACAAAACAAAGAAATTGGTGCTGTTTCAGGTAATACAAAGGAAAGTAATATAAGAAAAGTAACTATGGATCATGATTTAGTAAAAACTGCAAGAGATATTGGAATTTGTTTAGGAGATTAGTTGACAAAAATAAAAAATTGTGGTAATATAGAAGAATACCAAATGAGCGAAAGCTTATACACAAAGGAGAGTAAAAAAATGGAAAAGTTTGAAATGAGAGTTATTGAACGTATTATTAATCGGTTGGAAACTTTGAAGATCAAAAATCTGATCGATAAGATGCACATTGATGGTCTGAAAGCTCAAGTGGAGAAAACTACTCTGAAGGATTCGGAGTATGTAATATATCTACTTGAAGAAACAGTATCTGACACGATTACTGTTGATGAGGCAATTTCACTGTTGAAACGTTTGAAAACGATTACAGTGACACCACCTCCAAAAAGAGCAAAATAATTTCATGATTTACTCGCATTATTAAGTCCATGAAGGGTTAGCTGTATTTTCAGTTAGCCCATTTTTTTATTATATATAAAATATTAAATATTTGTCATTCTTGTCCTATAAAAAAATTTTAAAAATAAATTGACTATAATCTATAAAAAATGATATTATATTAATTGAAAAAAAGTGAAAATTTTAGGAGGATGAATATGGAATTAAATCCAACACAAAAAAAGGGTTTTATAATATTAATTATAGGAATAGTAATGGGTGGAATGATAATTTTTACAAAAATAAAGAATAATGTTATTGGCAAAGAGAATACTATTAATAATACTTCCAATGTACAATTAGAAGATGTATCAATTGATGAAAATGCTGATTATGCAAAAGTAATAAAAACATATATAACATCATTACAGCAAAAAGATGTTACAAATTTTAAAAGTGTATTTCCAAGCTTTATAGGAAATGACACAGATTCAATTACAAAACAATTAGATTCTATACATACACAATATGAAAGTAATTGCGGAACAAATATTAAAATAACATATAATATTAAAGAAGTAAAAAAAATAGACAATGATTCTGTAAAAGCAATTGAAAATAATATTAAACAAAATTATCAGACTTTCACAGGTTCAGTAGATACTATTTACAGAGCAGAATTACATGTGAAAATTACAGGTGATACAAAATCAGAAGAAGATGATGAATACATTCTTGTTGGGAAGATAGGAAATTCATGGTATATATTTTAAAAATTGAGAAAATCAGAACTTATTTGAAATTATAATAAGTTCTGTTTTTTATACAGTTACAAATAAAAAATCCACAAAAAAGTCACATAAAAGCAATTAAATAGCAATATTCATAATATAGAATATCAGCAAATAAACCAAGGAGGATAAATTATGAAAAATAAAAAAGGAACCAGTTTATTAAAAATTGATAATTTTTTAGTAGAAACAGATAAAATAAACTCCTCAGATGAAACATTTAATAAATTAATGTTTTTGTATTCAGCAGCATTAAAACAACTAGAAACAAAAATGGATATTTTAAAGGAAGAATTCAATTGTTTTTACGGATGTTCAATAATAGATCACACACAAACGAGAATAAAAAAGCCTGAAAGCATAATTAAAAAAATGGAAGACAAAAAGTACGAAAAAACATATAGAAATTTAGTGGAACAGATAAATGATATAGCTGGATTACGAGTAATATGTCCAATAAAGGATAATGTATTTACAATAGTAGATTTAGTAAAGAATATGCCAGATGTAAATGTCATAAAGGAGAAAGATTACATAACAAAGCCGAAAAAAAGTGGATATTCAAGTTATCATATGATAGTAGAAATACCAGTACCTTTAATGAAACAGATAATACCAGTAAAGGTAGAAATACAAATACGAACATTAGCAATGGATTTTTGGGCAAGTTTAGAGCATGATATAAAATATAAAACAAACAATAAACTTACTAAGAAAATGTCAAATGAACTAGTCAAATGTGCAAAAATGATAAACAAAATGGACGATAAAATGTTAGTGCTTAAATATGGAGATGGAACTAAAACAAAAATTTGAGTTCAAGATAAAGAAATTAATTAATTAAAACTTATTATATCTTCTAAGTTAAATATAGATTTTTATATAAAAAAATGGAATGTGTTCTCTTTTCTATATTTATGGAAAAGAGAATAGTTCACTATTGCAAAATAGATACAAATATTATATAATTCAAAATATAATAAATGAACGGAGGAAAAAATGCAAGGCAGACAGACTAATTCTAATATATATTATATAAAAGGACTAGCTCAAGAGGCATTAAAAAGTGGGATAACTATAGATGAAGTAAATGAAGTTTTTAATAGGAAAAATGAAGCAATAAAAAATATGGAAAATAATAACAAAGAGCTATTATACAGATGATAAAAAATTGGAGGAAGATATATGGATAAAAAATATGCAAAAGCATATACAGAAGTAATTGAAATATTAAAGCATATTCCCAAAGAAGAATATAATAAAATACCTGAAACTGAAATTCAATTTTATGAAAATAATTGTGATAAAAACTATAAATATGTGTATGACGAAAATAAAACCATAAAAGAACAACCAATATCACGAGAAGCAAATGCAGTAATAATTTCAATATATATGAATTATTTTGCAAATGAAAAGCAAAAAGGCATAATTAACGAAATTTTAAAACAAAATAGTATTAATGCTGAAAATGAAAAAAAGAAAAAATATGATATTAATAATATTTTTTCAAAAGAAAATATTATAAACTCAAATAATACTGATAGTCAGAATAATAGTGAAAATGGTTCTTCTGATGAAGATAGCTCTAATGAAAATGATAAAAAAAATACATCTGAAAATTTACCTATTGAAATAAATGATAAAAAAGAAAACTTTATTAAAAAGATAATAAACAAAATAAAGAAATTGTTTGTAAAAGCATAATTGTAATAAATAAGGGATAATCTTTGAAAAATAAGGTTATCTCTTATATTATTTTTGGTTTATAGGCATCCATATAAAAACCTAAATTTAAAAAAAAGGATGGTAAAAAATGTTAAGAGAAGAGCTAAATGAAAAGGATACATGGGATTTAACAACAATATTTGCAAATAATGAGGAGTTCGAAAAGGCTTTTAATAATGCAAATATTGAAATTGAAAATATAAAAAAATATGAAAATATAATGATTAATTCTTCAGATGAATTATATCAAACTACAAAAACAATATATGAGGTTGGAGAAAAAATTGATAGAATTTATACTTATGCAAATTTAAAATATTCAGAAGATACATCAAATAATGATTCACAAACTTTAATGGGAAGAGCACAAGAGCTATATAAAAAGTTCTCTGAAGCGACAGTATTTTATGATACAAAATTGATTTCTTTGGAAGAAGAGACTTTTGAAAAATATATAAGTGAAAACAAAAATTTAAGAGAATATGAAATAGTATTAAGAAATGCATATAAATATAAACCACATACATTGAGTGATGCAGAAGAAAAATTATTAGCTGCATTTCAAAAAGAAAGAGGAACTGCATCTGATATATACGAAACATTTACAGCTTCAGATTTGACATTTGGGAAAATTAAAGATGAAAATGGTAAAGAAGTTGAATTAACAGATACTAATTATAGTCTTTATATGAAATCTCAAAATCCAGAAGTTCGTAAAAGTGCATTTAAAACATTATATAAAACATATGAGCAATATCAAAATACATTTGCATCAATATATGCTGGTCAAATTGAAGTTGAAAAAACATGTGCAAAAGTACGTGGATACAAATCTGCAATGGAAGCAGCCTTATTTGCAGATGATGTAACACCAGAGGTTTATGATAATATAGTAAATAGTATATCAAATCATTTAGATGTATTGTTTAAATATTATAGAATGAAAAAACGTGTTTTAGGTTTAAATGATATGCATATTTATGATATATATGTCCCATTAATTTCAAATTTTGAAAGAAATTACACATATGATGAAGCTGTTAATGAAGTATTAGAAGCAACACATATATTTGGAGATGAATATGTAAATATACTAAAACAAGGATATAAAGATAGATGGGTAGATGTTTATCCAAATAAGGGAAAACGCGGAGGAGCTTTTTCTGGTGGTTGTGCCACAACAAATCCATTTATATTATTAAATTTTCAAGGAACTGAATATGATGTTTCTACATTAGCACATGAATCAGGTCATTCAATGCATAGCTATTTTACAAGAAAAAATAATCCATTACAATATGCTGATTATAGAATATTTGTTGCAGAAGTTCCATCAACAGTAAATGAACTTATTTTAGCATATTACAGATTAGAGCATACAGAAAATAAGCTTGAAAAACTATCAATATTAAATTCATTATTAGAGCTATATAAAGCAACAATATATAGACAAATAATGTTTGCAGAATTTGAAAAAACAACACATGAGTTATCAGAAAAAGGAGAAGTTTTAACAGCTGAATTACTTAACAAAAAATATTATGAAATAAATGAAAAATACTTTGGCGGTGAAATAATATTAGATAAGGAAATTTCATATGAATGGATGAGAATACCACATTTTTATTATAATTTTTATGTATATAAATATGCAATAGGATTAACAGGAGCAAGCAAAATAGTAAAAAGAATAAGAGCAAAAGAGCCACATGCACTAGAAGATTATTTTGAATTTTTGAAAATAGGAAATAAAAAGAATCCAATAGAATCATTAAAAGTAGCAGGTGTAGATTTTACAAATACAAATGTATTTGACAGTGCAATACAAATATTTGATGAATTAATAGACGAATTCGAGAAGTTATATAAAGAACTTTAAAATGGGGACGGTCCTTAAAATACTATATTTTAAAGTAAAAAATAAGCAATAATAAATAATTTAAAAGGGAGAAAAATATGAGTTTTCTTATGATAAATTCGAAAGTAAAACTTGGTTGTAATATATGTGATAAGTGTTGTATTAATAGAGGAGATATAAAATTAACTCCCATAAATGTTATACAAATAAGTGAATATTTAAATATATCAATACCGGATTTTTTAGAAAAATATACTAATAAATTAGAAGATGAACCACTTGAAATAGTATTAAAACCAATAGGAATTAAAAAGAGATGTATATTAAATGATGAAAAAACAAATATGTGTACAATACATTCTGTAAAGCCTATGCAATGTGTCACGTTTCCATTAGTTCCAGTTGATTTAAAAAATGATATATTTTTTAATCAAGATACGTGTGTTTGCGATGAAAAAAAAGAAATGAAAGTAATTGATTGGTTGAATGGTAAAAATGGTATATATGTTAAATATAAAAAAATATATCTAGAATGGATTGAACTAATAGAAAATCTTCAACAACATTGGGATGAATATAGTCAAAATGAAAAAGATGAAATATATAAAATTTTGTTTTTAAACTATAGACAAGGTGAAAAAAATATAAAAAAAGCGGTAAGAAAAAACTTTCGAATGATTAAAAAGATGTATTATAAAAAACAGCAAAATCTTAAAATTGGAGATGGTTAAAATGAAGAAAATAGTAGCAATAGGTGGAGGCGAAAATGGTCATGGAAATAGGCCATATGAAACTGAGGAAATTGATAAAGAAATTGTTAGAATATCAAATAAAAACAATCCAAAACTGTTGTTTATAGGTTTTGCGGGAAAAGAATATGAAAAATCATATTATGATGTAATTAAAAGAAATTTTGAAAGTATTGGCTGTACAACTACATTATTTAAATATGAGGATGTAAAAAATAAAGAACTTGCAAAAAAATTAATTGAAGAATCAGATATCATTTATATTGGTGGTGGAAATACAATTAATTTAGTGAAAATAATAAAAAAGTATGAAATTGATAAATTACTATATAATGCATATGAAAATGGAACCGTAATGGCGGGAATAAGTGCTGGAGCAATTTGTATGTGTCGTTTTGGAATATCAGATTCAAGAAAATATAAAAAAGATAGTAAAAAATATACGAGAGCAACTGGGTTAGGATGGATAAATCTTTTAATTTGTCCTCATTATAATGCTGAAACAAGAAGACAGAGATGGACTAAAAAAATAATGAAAAGAACATTTAAAGTGCCATGTATTGCGTTAGATAATTGCACAGCTATAGAAATTATTGATGATAAATATAAAATTATTAAGTCAAAAAAGAATGCATCAGTAAAAAAAATTTATTGGAAAAATGGAGAATATAAAAAAGAAGAAATAGAGAATGAAGAACAAATAAAAAAATTATCAAATTTACTTAAAATGTATTGAAAAAACAAAAGAAAACTGTTATAATAATATAATCTTATGTAAAGGAGGTTCTACAGATTATGTATAATGTAGAACAAATTGAGATTCGGTATGAAGAATCTGACACTGTTTTTGTAAAAGGATCTTATAAGGATTTGGAATCTTTTTTCAAGAGCGGTTACATCAAGAAGTCCGGGAGCAATGGCTACTTTGAACTCTTGAGACCAACGAGGGTTTTTGTATTCGGAAATTGTGGAAAAAATGGCTGTTTTCTTCATGAAATGAAAGCTGCTATCTTGGCTCATTATGACAAGAAGAAAATCACAATGCCAATTACAGATCAATTCAATAACGATTTCAAATCAGGCAAAGTTCATATTAAAATGGATGATGCATCAGTTGTAATTGAATAGTTGAAAAAAGCGAAAAGCTGTGCTGTACTGGTTTATGGTACAGCTTTTTGTGACTTTATAAAGTAATAAAAATTAGAATATTTAAGGAATGGTATTTTTGATTTATAATATATTGACAAATAAAGACAAAAATGTTAACATTAAAAACAATTAAATTAACTATGTAAAAAAGAAAAAAGTAGAGTTCTATAAGTCAAAATAAAGAGAGATAATGGTTGGTGGAAATTATCAGAATATAGAAATCGAATTACAATTCTTATAGTAGTTACGTAAATGATTACGAAAATCAAAATAAGGCAAAAACTTGTTTAAATAAAAACAAGAAATTGTAAATAAAGGTGGTACCACGAGTCAATTCGTCCTTTAACAGGATTGAATTGACTTTTTTGTATTTAAAAAAGGTTTTTCTCAAACCGCCAGAAAAATTAAGGAGGAAATATGGAAGGATTAGAATTAATTAAAAGAAAAGCTGTTCAAATTATTTCTGAAGAAGATTTGGATAAAAAGTTAAAATCAGGAAAAAAATTAACAATTAAACTTGGAGCAGATCCAAGTAGACCAGACTTACATTTAGGACATACAGTTGTTTTAAGAGCTTTAAAAACGTTTCAAGAAATGGGACATGAAGTTGTTTTTATAATTGGTGATTACACAGGTATGATTGGAGATCCAACAGGAAAAAGTAAAACTCGTCCAGCTTTAACATATGAACAAGTTCATTCTGCAGGAGAAAGCTATTTTAAACAAGTTACAAAAATACTTGATCCAGAAAAAACAAAAATTGTATATAATTCAGAATGGTTATCAAAATTAAATTTTAAAGATGTACTAAGTTTAGCAAGCAAGTATACAGTTGCAAGAATGCTTGAAAGAGATGACTTTAAAAATAGATATGAAAATAATATGCCATTAAGTATGCATGAATTGTTTTATCCTCTAATGCAAGGATATGATTCTGTTGCAATTAATGCTGATATTGAAATTGGAGGAACAGATCAAACATTCAACTTATTAGTAGGAAGAGAGCTTCAAAAAAATTATGAACAAGAGCCACAAGTTGTAATAACATTCCCATTATTAGTTGGACTAGATGGAAAAGATAAAATGAGTAAATCATTGGATAATTATATAGGAATTGATGAAAGTCCAGAAACAATGTATGAAAAAGCAATGAAAATTCCAGATGATGTATTATTTGATTTCTATAAATTAACAACAGATTTAGATTTAGTAGAAGCTGATAAACTAATTAAACAAGATATAATAAAAGCACATAAAGTATATGCTGAAGAAATTATAAAAATGTATCATGGAGAGGAATTTATAAAACAAGCAGAAGAAAGATATGGAAAAATAGCAAAAGGTGGAATTCCCGAAAACATAAAAGAAGTAAACTTAAGTAGTGAATCATCAGAATTTAAATTATGCGACATATTAGTAAAAGTAGGATTTGCATCATCAAAAAGTGAAGCAAGAAGAATGATACAAGGTAATGGGGTAAAAGTAAACTCAGAAGTAGTTAATGATATAAATGCTACAATAGAAATAAAAGGTGATGTTGTTATTCAATTTGGAAAAAACAAATTTATAAAGGTTGTTTAAATCTGTTGGAAAGGAATGAATAACAAAATGGAAAAGAAAAAAACGAAGTTATCAAAATGGCATATAGCTATAATTATAATTGGAATTATTTTTAATGGAATAGGAATAATACATTCAAATTTATGGTTTGATGAAGCTTATTCTGTTGGAATGGCATCACATAATTTTGGTGAGATATGGAATATAGGTGGTCATGATGTGCATCCAGTATTGTATTATTGGATACTGAGCATAATAAATGTTATATCTGGTGGAAGTGTAATTGCATACAGAATATTTTCACTAATTTGTATAGCACTATTAAGTATATTAGGTTATACTCATATTAGAAAAGATTTTGGAGAAAAAACAGGAATATTATTTTCATTTTTTGCGTTATTCTTACCAGAAATATGTATATTTGCAAATGAAGTAAGAATGTATTCATTAGCAGTATTGTTAGTGACAATATGCGCAATATATGCATATAGAATTTTTAAAGGCGATACTTCATGGAAAAATTGGATAATATTTGAAATATCAAGTTTAGCATGTTTATATGTACACTATTATGGTCTAATGGCAGCTGGATTAATACATGTGATAATGCTAATAAACTTTATAAAAAATCATAGATCACAATCAATAAAAAGAATAATATTATTTGGAATTGCATTAGTTATGTTATATATACCATGGCTAGTTTACTTTGTTAGTCAATTAGAACATGTAGCAAAAGGATTTTGGATTGGATTTGAGTTTCCAAATACTATAATTGAATTATTAAGCTATCAGTATATAGGAAATTTAAATTATTATGTATGTTTTTCAATATCAATATTGTTATACATATATTTAGGAGTACAATTATACAAAATTAAAAAAGCTAAGGAAGATATATTACCTGTCAAATTATCAATAGGAATATACTTGGCAGTAATTATTGCAGCGGTCTTAATAACTGTATTAGCTAAAACATCAATAATATTTTATAGATATTTATTTGTAATAACTGGTTTATATATCTTTACATTAAGCTTTATATTAGCTAAATCTAAAAATAAAAAAATGGTTACTTTAATATGTATAGTAACAGCAGTTTTAGCTATTGCAAGTAATGTAAAAATGATAGAAGTAAATTACAATTCAGAAAATACAAAACCAATTGAATATTTAAACGAGAATATACAACCAAATGATGTAATTGTATATACAGATATAGGTTCAGGTTCAATAGTTGCAGTTAATGTAACAAATAATAAACAATATTATTATAATGAGGAAGATTGGGGAGTACAAGAAGCATACAAAGCATTTGGACCTCAAATGGATACATATATAACACCTGATTTTATTAATGAATTATCTGGAAGAATATGGATAATAGATGGTACTTCAGATGCATGTTATAAAAAATATTTTAGTGATGAACAACAATACACATATGTAAGTCAGCAATCATTTTCTACTAAATATCATGAATATAATTATGTAATAACATTAGTTGAAAAAGATGGAACTAAATAAAGGAGAAAAAAATAGTAAATGGAAGATAAAATTAAAATACAAAAGATAAAACTTGGTTTGTCAATTGGAGTTTTAGGAATTGTTTCAACAATTACAGCATATCTTATTACATTGCTTGTCAATAAAATTAATATAGTAACAGATCAAAATAAATTTGTTATAACATATTTAATAAATGCAATTTCAATATATGTTATAGGGTATGGCTCGATTAAATTATTATTAAAAAACACAGATAATGTGGAAAAAAAAGAAAAGAAAAAAATAAGAATAGCTAACTTTTTGTTACTAATAGCAATATTAATAGGTTCAGCTCAAATAGTAAATATAATAACTCAAATTATTCTAACAATTATAAAGTCAATTTTCTCGATACAGATAAATAATAATGTTGCAGAGCTTATGGAAACATCGGATTCAATATCTCTAATATTATTTGCAGTTATTTTAGGACCTTTATTTGAAGAGCTAATATTTAGAGGAACTTTATTAAAAAAGTTGAGGGTATTTGGAGATAAAACTGCAATAATATATACCGCAATAGCATTTGGTTTATTTCATTGTAATATAGCTCAAATTCCATTTGCAATTACCGCGGGACTTATATTAGCATATACAGTTGTAAAAACAAATAATATAGTGTATTCTATTATATTACATATGATTTTAAATGGATTGAGTGTGGCATTAACAATATTACTTAAAGGAAATCAATATATAATTATAATGTTGATTATGCTATTAATATTTGCATGTATAATTTTAACTTTGATATTTGTACCAATAAAACTATCAAATAAAGAAGTAAAAATAGAAAATGAAAGTAAATATGAAAAAAAGAATTTATACAAAAACATAGGTTATATTTTTTCAGTAATATCAATAGTAATATTAACAATAGTATCAGCTATTGATATATAAAATGAATGGAGGGAAAAAATGGTATTAGAATTTTTTAAAGCAATTATATTTGGTATAGTTGAAGGAATAACAGAATGGTTACCTGTAAGTAGTACAGGACATTTAATATTAGTAGAAGAGTTTATAAAATTTACAAAAGTTTCAGATAACTTTTTTAAAGTATTTGATGTTGTAATACAATTGGGAGCAATACTTGCAGTAGTATTAATTTATTTTAAAGATATATGGCCTTTTACAAATGATACAAAAAAGGCATATACAAAACATGGACTATTATCACATCTTGATAAAAATATAACAAATTTATGGGGAAAGATATTAGTTGCATGTGTACCAGCAGCTATAGTAGGACTACTTTTTGATGATAAATTTGAAGCACTATTTTATAATCCAGTTTGGGTTTCAATAGCTTTAATAATATTTGGTATTGCATTTATAGTAATAGAAAATTGGCATAAAGGAAGAAAGTCCAGAATAAATAGTGTACCAGCAATTACATATAAAGATGCATTAATAATTGGAGTATTCCAATTATTAGCAGCAATATTTCCAGGAGTTTCTCGTTCTGGAGCAACAATAATAGGAGCTTTATTAATAGGTGTATCAAGAAAAGTTTCTGCTGAATTTACATTTTATTTAGCAGTTCCAGTAATGTTTGGAGCAAGTTTATTAAAGATAGTAAAATATGGATTAAATTTTACAGGAACAGAGATAGCGTTATTAATACTTGGAATGGTAACTGCTTTTATTGTATCATTATGGATAATAAAATTCTTAATGAATTATATCAAAAAACACGATTTCAAAGTATTTGGATGGTATAGAATTATATTAGGTGCATTAGTATTATTATACTTTTTAGTAATAAAATAAATTGTATACGAAATAACTATAGTTTAAATAAAACCCAATATTAAGTTTTTACTTAATATTGGGTTTTTATTTTTATATGATGATTTTTTATTTAATTGTAATAAAATTAAAAAAATTGAATAAAGTATATTATTAATATTTACAATTTAACAGAGTTGTGATATAATAAAATTCCTGTTGTAAATTACATCAGGTAAAAGCTTCCATGTTTGACATTATACGAGAGACAGAGCAGAAAAAATTTTTTAGGAGGTGAAATCTAATGCACTATGAAGATGCATGGGTCGAAATGAATGTCAAGGAGCTGAGAAAACGGTCGATTCAATTAAGTGGATATTATTATGATGGGCATTTAATTCTCATCAGAGGTAATTCGCCTGATTATCACATTGATCTTATTAAAAGCAATGGGATAAGGGCTATTACTGTAAATGAATGCTTAATTGATTATCGAGAAATCTCCAAAGAAGGAAATATCAAAAGACGAATGGAAATTTTTATGGATGCTGTTCGGAATTTTGATTTCTATTTCTTGGTAGACAAAAAGCTCAGTGACCTTATCGAATATGGCTACGAAGAGGATAATGACTAAGTCATTATAAGCGAAAACAAGCAGAAACAGTTGAAATACTGTTATCTGCTTGTTTTTGTTTAAATTTGTGATTAACATATTAATTGGATAATATAAAATTTATGAAATAAAAAATATTGCTAAGTAATATTCGTTTTGATAAAATATATCTATAATTTGTAAATAAATTATAGATATTCTTTTATTATTTATAAATTACAGAAGCTTAAAGCGTATTAAATTCAAAAGAAAATAAGGGGAGGAAATGGATATGTCAAAATTAAAAGAAAAGAGCAAAATAAGTACTGAAAAAATTAAAAAAGATCATGGAACAAGAAATATGATAATTTTTTTAGTAATTTTTTCAATTGTATGTATTGGAGTTACATCATTTCTTATATTAAAAAATAACAATTCGAAAATTAGTAATGTGATGGAAAACATTAAAGAAAATGTTTCAAAAAATAAAAATGAACAAAGTCAAAATGATGTACAAGGGGTATCTTCGCTAAATGATACATATGCTGAAAATCCAATTAAAATATCAAAAGAAAAATTTTCTATAAACGGAAAAAGCGATGTAGACGGGGAATGTATTCAAATAGATGGAATGAAAGATGAAAAATTGCAACAAAAAATAAATGATAATATAAAAGAAAAAATGACTGATTGGTGTAATTCAAACAATGAAAAAGTATTAAATAATATAGATGTAAAATGTACTGCAAATTTTGGAAATGCTATATCTATTAAAGCTATAAAAGATTTTGATTCATATAACCAATATGATTTTTTTGTAATGAATATAGATTTATCAACTGGAAATGAAATAAAATTTAATGAAATGTTTACAAATAATGCAGGAATAAAAAGCATTATTTCTGAAAGTGCATATGACACATATACTGAGAATGCTTCAGGAGGAGATATGACGGATCTTAATGATGAACCCGTATTTTCAGATGGAAAAGAAAATGAAGATTCTTATTATGAAACTGAAGAGGAAAAAGAAGAAAGAAAAGATGAATATGCCAAAACTGAAGATAAGGTATTTAAGTTATTAAATAGTTATAATAATGATAATAATTTAAAATTTTATTTTACTCCAAGATGTATCTATATTTATGATAATGACAATAAAACTATAACAATAAAAATGAAAAAATATTATAGTCAAATTGCAATTTATAACAGATTTAAAACAAATGATACCATATATGATGGAAAATATGAAAATCAAGATATAATTGAAAATAAAAATATACCTGTGTTTGTATCAACAAATACAACAAATGTTGGGGTAGATGTTGCTTTATCAGATCCTGTAGATATTGTGTATTTAAATCAGCAGAAAAAATCAGATAATATTTTTTATAATGTAGTAATTGATAAATCTTATGAAGGAGAAAAAGACAAGAACTATAATACAATATTAGAAAATGTTAAAAAGATCGCTTTGGAAAAAATTAAACAAAAAGAAGAAGAAAATAAAAAGAGTGATAGAGCAAGTTTTTATCAAATTAGTGTTTCTATAGGTAAGTATATCGGATATGATATTTCAGTAAGTATTTCTGAATATAGTGTATCTGCTAGTAATAGAGAAAATTTTTATAATGGTACATTAAGTTATTTACAAAGTGGTAATTATATAATTTATTGGGAAAATGATGAATATGATGAGGATTATAATCCTTGGAAAAAATATATAAATAATTCCAAAGAAATTATGGTAGAAAAGGGATATATTGACTATAATTATGATTCAAAATCAAAAGAATTGGTTGTTAAGAAAATTGGAGAAACTACAGTGAAAAATAAAGCAACAATTGAAAATAACACTAATGAAAATAAAACTACACAAAATAATAAAACCATTGTAATAGATGCAGGACATCAAGCAAAAGCAAATAATGAAAAAGAGCCAATTGGTCCAGGAGCAAGTGAAACAAAAGCAAAAGTTACTGATGGAGCAATAGGAGTTTCTACAGGACAAAAAGAATCAGAGCTAAATTTAAAAGTGTCACAAATGTTAAAGCAAGAGCTAACAAAAAAAGGATATAATGTAATAATGACAAGAACTGAAGAAAATGTGAATATGAGCAATAGTGAAAGAGCACAAATTGCAAATAATGCAAATGCAACAGCTTTTATAAGAATTCATGCAAATTCTGCGGATAGTAGTTCTGCTAAGGGTGTTTTAACAATGTGTCAAACATCACAAAACAAGTATAATGGTAATTTAGCAGATAAAAGTTATTCATTATCTAAATCAATAGTTGATAATGTTGCAAAAGCAACAGGTACACAAAATAGAGGTGTTACAAGAACTGATGATATGTCTGGAATAAATTGGTGTAAAGTACCTGCCACAATTGTTGAAATGGGATTTTTAAGCAATTCAGATGAGGATAAATTATTAGCTGATGAAAATTATCAAAAAAAGATTGTAAATGGAATTATTAATGGATTGGAAGAATATTTAAATAGTTAATCTAATTAGTTTAATAAAAATTAGTAAAGAAAAATGTTGTTATCTAATACAAATTTGGATAACAACATTTTTTCATTATTAAATTAATTTAGCAATATCATCTGGAATATTTGCAATATATTCAACAGGTGTATTTTTAATAGGGTGTATAAATTTTATTTTATACGCATGTAATAACTGTCTTTTAAATTTAGAATCATGCTCTCCATAAAGAGTATCTCCTAAAATATAATGTCCAATAGCAGACATATGTACTCGTATTTGATGAGTTCTACCAGTTTCAAGCAAACACTTTACAACAGAATAATTTGAATGCTCTGAAGTAACTTCATAATGAGTTATTGCAGTATCACCATCTAATCTGATACATCTTTCAATTATACTTCCATCTTTTCGTCCAATAGGTAAATTAACAGTTCCTTTTTTATTATCAAATATTCCAAAGCAAATTGCAATATATTCTTTTTGAAAATTCTTGGATTTCATTTGTGAAATAAGACATTCTTGAATATATTCATTTTTTGCAAAAATAACAATTCCAGAAGTATCTTTATCAAGACGAATAACAGGTCTAATTTTCTTTTTTAGTCCAATAGAATCAAAATAATATTTAACACCATTAGACAAACTATTTTCATAATGCAACATAGATGGGTGAACTGGTAAATGAGGAGGTTTATTAATTACCAAATAATATTCATCTTCATATAAAATATCCAAATCCATTTTGACAGGAACAATATTACTGCTATCCTCAATAAAATCAATTCTGACAATAATTACATCATTAGTTTTTATAGATTTTGAAACATAAGTAGGTTCACCATTTAAAAAAATATTTTTACTATTTTTCAATTTAAGCAAAAGCCTATCAGAAATATGAAAATAAGCTTTTAAAACTTCTTTAACATTTGTATAGCAATCATTTTCTTTAACAACATATCTTAAATCCATAATTTCTCCAATCTTAAAGTGTGTTAACGGTGAGGCAATGGTGGGTTGTCAAAGAGAACCGTCCCCATTGACAACCCACCATTCCCTCACATTAGAGATTAAACCTCTCTGTTTAAATTTCCATTTGTATAATTTTCACCTTCTAATCTAGTGCCTTGTTTTGTGCTTTTTATAATTGTGTTAATATCAGATAAAGATTCATCTAAAAAGTCTAATCTAACAGATGTTACATTTAAATCAGTTGAGTCTATACTTGTAATTTTTGAGTTATATATTGTTGTTATTCCATTTTCAACTTGTAATTTAAATTCTAGTCCTAATCTATCTTTTAAATAAAAATCCGAATAATCTTTACAATGTTTTGAACATTTTAAGTAACATTTATTTGACTTTCCAAGTAGACAGTAATTTGAATTCATTACTGGTGTATTACCATAAACTATTAATTCTTTTTGAAATTTGTCTGATAAAGCAAGCAAAGAATCTTTACTTAGCTCTGGTGACAATGTGCATGTAGATATTCCATATTTTTGTAAGTCATTTAATGTTAAATCATTAAAAATATTAAAAGTATAATTAGCAATAAATTCATATTTATCTGAATATTTTTCTAATAATTTTAAATGTGAAATATTTGATAAAACAAATCCTTTTATTTTAGAAAAGTCAGACAAAATTTTATCAAAATTGTATTTCATAAAGTTTTTTGAAACAGTTGGTAAATATATGTATGTATTGATTTTTTTTGTTAATGTTTTTAATACATCAAAATAGTTTGCATCTATAAAATATTTATATGGAATATATATTTTATCAATTTTTTCTAACAAAGAGTAATCAAAATACCTATTAAAATTATTAAATAAAACTGCTATACTTTTTTTCACTTTCTTTGAACTATCATTGTTGTTAAAAGAGATAGGCAAAAGATCAGTATGTAATTCTCTTGAAAATCTATTTTGAGCAACTGTTTCAATTTTTTCAATTGCAGTTCTTCGTAATTCATTTAAACAACCAATTGAAGGGATAAATATATTATCATCTAAATCTATTTCGATATGTTCAAAATAAAATGGTGTGTTTTTAGTTTTTGTAATTTGACTTATAACTCTTTCATGAGTAATAGGAGCATTTATTGCTGAAACAGGTTTTACAGGAGATGTAATTGTAAAATATATATTACTAAATACATCATCAGGGTCATCAGTTGTATTAATAACAGTCATTGTAATTGGTTCATCTTTTTTTATTTTTAGAATACAATCAAAACCTTTTTTTATGTTTTCTTTGTTTATACTATCTAAAGAAATTCTAGTTAGCTCTTTACTAGACATTTTATAAACTTTATCTCCAACAGATATATTTCCTTTCATTCTTCCAATTGTAACAGGTTGAAAAGGTAGAGATTCTTCTATATTACTATTACCAACCATTAATTCAGAAATCGTATATGTACCAGATTCTTTTTCTAAGCTTATTGTATCTCCAATTGACAATATTTCGTTTGCAGATATATCAATATGGCCTTTTTCAGGATTAAATTTCTTTACTGTACCTAGTAATAGTCCCATATTATTTGGTTTTTCTGTAAATACTAAATCTTTATTATATTCATTTTCTAAATGACCAGAAGAAAACCCACCTCTATTAAATACCTGCATTAGTATTTTTTTGTCAGCATAATCTACAATATATGGTTTTCCAGATAAAGCTAAATCGATATATTTTCGATATATTTTTGTAACAGCAGCAACATATTCTGGAGTTTTCATTCTTCCTTCTATTTTGAAACATTTAACTCCTGCTTTTATTAATTTCGGAATAAAGTCTAGTCCACAAACATCTCTTGTACTTAGTAAATATCCAGAATCTAATGTTTCTTTGTAATTTGAATTAGATTCAGATTTTATTAAACTATATGGAAGTCTACAAGGTTGGGCACATTTTCCACGATTACCTGATCTACCACCAATCATACTAGAAAATAAACATTGGCCAGAATATGATATACATAAGGCTCCATGAATGAATGTTTCTATTTCAATGTTAGAGTTTTTACATATATATTCTATTTCAGAAATTGATAATTCTCTTGAAAGCACAGCTCTTGAAAAACCTAACTTTTCTGCAAGTAATGCTCCTTCTAAATTATAAATTGTCATTTGAGTGCTTGCATGTATTGGTAAATCTGGAAAGTTATGTATTAAGTAATTTGCAAGACCTAAATCTTGAACAATTATTGCATCAATTCCATACTCGTATGCAGTTTTGGCTATTGAAATTGCATCACTTAGTTCATTATTCTTAATTAAAGTATTTAATGTCAAATGTGTATGAACATTTCTTAGTTTGGCATATGTAATAGCTTCTTGCAAATTATCAAGTGAAAAGTTTGTAGCCGAAGCTCTAGCACTAAACATATCTGCACCAAAGTACACGCTATCCGCACCATTTTGAACAGCAGCTTTTAAACAATCAAAATCACCAGCAGGTGAAAGTAATTCAATAGATTTATTCATAAAAAATTCATTCCTTCCTTGCTTTTTCAATTATTATGGAAAAAGCATAAATTCTCATATGTGTCTAAAAATTTTGTTTAAATATATCATAATTTGTCTGAGGTGTAAAGGTAGAAAAAAGAAACAAATTATTGTAATAAAGTGGTAATAGTTTCCCCATATTAAGGAATAATAAAATTAAATATTTTAATAGGGAGGAATTACTTTGGAAGAGTCATTATGGATTTCAGGTACAAAGAAAACGAATTATCAGATATTGGAAAAAGATGAAAAGACCGATGTTTGTGTAATTGGAGGAGGAATTGTCGGAGCAATAACATCATACTTATTAACTCAAAAAGGATTAAATGTAATTATACTAGAAAAAGATAAATTATGTATGGGAGTAACGGCAAATTCTACAGCAAAATTGACAAGTCAGCATGGTTTATTTTATAAATATTTATATGATGAATATGGAGCAGATTTTGCAAAGTCATACTTAGAATCAAATGAAAAAGGGATAAAACTTGCAGAAGAAATAATAAAAATGAAAATATTGATTGTGATTTTGAAAAAAAGGATTCCTAAAAACGTTTTAAATGAAAAAATGTTATTAATGTCCTCTTTTTTGTTATAATTTAAGTTTTGCGTAAAAATAAAATCTGCATTTGTAGCTCAGTATTTTTTGATGCTCTTATCAGTGATTATATATGAGTTTTTAGTTTGCAAAGGAGTTTTATGAAATATTTGATAAAATTTCCTTGTTTATTTGGAAAATGCATTGACTAAACGGAAAAATGATGATATTAATATTAAGCATAGAAATTTGACAAAAATCAAAAAAATTTAATTCAAAAATTTAAAATTCTAAGTGTGTAAATTCATACACAAAAAATTCAAAACAATTGAATACTAAAAATAAATATGTTAAAATGGAGGCGATAAATGAGTAATTTAAAACCAACGAACGACTTTGTCTTCAAAAAATTATTTGGAGAGGAAAAAAATGTTGATATTTTAAAAGATTTAATACAATCAATATTACCAGAGCTAAAAATTGCAAAAGTAGTGGTAAATAAAGATGTAAGTTTAGAGCGAAAATTAATAACAGATAAACTAGGAATATTAGACGTAATGGCAACATTAAATAACAATACTAAAATAAATATAGAGATGCAAGTAGAAGATCTGCACAACACAGTAGAAAGGTCAATATTTTATCAATCTGGAGTATATCACGAAAGTTTAGCAAAAGGAGTATCATACATAAACGCATTTAAAACAATAGGAATATGGATAACAAATTACGATGTATTCAAAGAAGGACCATTTCACGAAATAGCACGATTAAAAAGGGATTATGAAAATATAATATTGACGGATAAGTATGAACTGCATTACATACAGTTATCAAAATTCAAAAAGAAATGCAAAAGAATATCAACAAAACTGGAGCAATGGTTACTATTCATTATCAATGAAAATATGGAGGAAATAAATATGGTTGATAATAAATATGTAAAAAAAGCAGAAAAAGAGCTTGAATACTTAAGCGGAGATGAAGAAACAAGAAGATTAGCAGAATTAAGAGAAAAAGCAATAAGAGACGAACTAGCTGCAATTGCTCAAGCAAAAGATGAAGGAAAAAGTGAGGGAATAAGTAAAGGAATAAGTAAAGTAGCCAGAAAAATGTTAGAAAAAAAGATGGATATAGCTCTAATAATGGAGATTACAGGATTAACTAAAGAAGAAATCGAAAAGCTATAAGAAAGAAGTCAAATTTTTATATTAATATGAAACAACTAAAAAAAAATATAGAAAATACCCGTGCCATGAATCTAGATATGATTATATGGTAAATATAATTACAGAGCCTACAGTTAAAGGTTTGAGTAGATATGAGTCTGAATAAAATAATAAAAAATAAATGTCTACTTTTACTTTATAAAAAATAAGTATGATAAAAATGCCAAAAGGAAGGTCAAAAAATATGAGTTATATTATACGAAAAAAAGAAAGAAAAGATTGTAAAGATATTGCACAGGTTGTAACTGTTGCATGGAACGAAACATATAATGGGATTGTACCAGATGAGTTTTTGAATAATTTATACACGAATGAGGAGCAAAGAGCCATTGATTCATTTAATAATTTTGATGAAGAAAATAACCATCAATTTGTTTTAGAGGTAGATAATAAGGTTGTAGGATTTGTTAGTGTTGGAATAACTGATGATACATCATATAGTAAATGTGGTGAAATTTATTCTTTATATATAATTAATGGTTATAAAGGATATGGATATGGTAAAAAATTAATGAAAGTTGGAATTAATGAGTTAAGAAAAATTGGATGCAATAAAATGCTTATTGGTTGTTTGCAAGGTAATCCATCAAATGAATTTTATAAACATATTGGTGGTAAATTTATAAAAACAAGAGTTTTTCAGAAGTTAAATTTGATTGAAAATATTTATTTTTTTGAAAATATAATTAATATAAATTGGTAAAAATAGAGGTATTAAATGATGAAAAAAGAGCTTAAAAATTTTATTATAGAAAGTGATATTCAACTTGATTATTTTGAAGAAGTTGTAAAGCATATAGAACGAAAGAGGTGATTATATGGGAAAAGTGATTTTGGTATGTGGCAAAATATGTAGTGGTAAAAGTTATTATTCAAAGGCTATTAAAGAGTCTTTAAATGCTGTTATTATATCGCCAGATGAAGCCACTTATGAACTTATAAATAATGAACAAGGTGAATTTTATAATATATTCTCTGAAAGATTAAATAAATATCTAACTAGAAAAGTTGGAGAAATAGCACAGGCAGGTGCTAATGTAATTTTTGAAAGAGGTTTATGGTCACATAAAGATAGAAAAGAAATAAGAAAATACTATAAAAACAGTGGAATAGATTGTGAAATTCATTATGTATGTGTTGATGATGAAACTTGGAAAGAAAATATTGAAGAAAGAAATCAAAGAGTATTAGATGGTAATGGTGGCTCTGATTTCTATTTAGATGAGGGATTAATGAAAAAGTTAGAATCTAAATGGGAAGAACCTACTGAAGATGAAGTTGATGTAATACATAAAGTTGATAGAACAAAATTATAAAATTGTTAATAACAAAAGAAATATATTTTAATAACAATTCAAGCAATATAGAAAAATGAAAATTTTGAGTAAATATAAGGTTGTAGGTTTTGTTAATATTGGAATAACTGACTTGCAAGGTAATCCATCAAATGAATTTTATATACATATTGGTGGTGAATTTGATTGAAAAAAATATAATTAATATAAATTGGTAAAAATAGAGGTATTAAATGATGAAAAAAGAGCTTGAAAATTTTATTATAGAAAGTGACATTCAACTTGATTATTTTGAAGAAGTTGTAGAGCATATTGCTGAAAATGAAAAAAGAATATTGGATTTTTTTAAACTAGAAAGATTGCCTAACAAAATTAAAATATTAATTCTTAGTTATAAACCTTTCAAGGAAATTATTATTTCTAAATATGGTGAAATATTAAATTATGTCCGTGGAGATTCAAGTTCAGAAACAAATACTATAATAGTTTTAAATATTAAAGATCAAATTAAATATACGATACATAAAGATGCTGATATAAAAAGTTTAAAAGATACTGTGTTACATGAAATTGTGCATCAATGTCATCATGTATATCATAATGATCACAGGCAAATAATATGGTTCTCTGAAGGTTTAGCTACTAATCTTGCAAATCAAAATTACAAAATTAGTGATTTAAATAAATGTGATTTTGATAAACTTAAAAATGACTTTAGTCATTATAAGGGAAGTTATATATATGCATATACAATTGTTAAATATGTTTTAAATAATTATTCAAATGAAGAAATAGAGAAATTATATAAAAATCCAAATTATTTAAGAGAAAAATCAAGTAAAATTTTTGAAGAAGCTAAATCGTGGACAAATAACATATTGTTTAATTAATCTACAAGCCAAAATATAAAAAAATAAGTAAAAATGCTAAAGCAAGGAGAAAGTATATGAGTAATAACTATGAATTTTTTATAGCAGGTAGAGCTAGAAATAGAGAAAATATATTAAAAATATGCAATATTTTTGATAAGTATAATATATCATATTATTGTTTTATAAAAAATGAAAATAAGTGGGGATTTGGAAATGAAAATCAAACTACTGAAGAAAAACAAAGAGAGTTTGAGTCATTAAATTTAAAAAGTGATGCTGTTTTAAATCTGTTCAAAACAGATTTAGAAGGAGAAAAAAGCTCAAAAAACCTGTTATTAGTGTTACCAGCAGGAAAAGCTGCACATATCGAATCTGGAATTGCATATGGTTTAGGGAAAAAATGTTATGCAATTGGTGAGTATGAAGCAACAGATTCTTTATATAACATATTTGAAAAAATATTTAAAAATGAAACTGAATTAGAGGAATTTTTGAAAAAATACAATAAGTAGTAGGTGATATAAAATGAGAATAATACTCGCTTCAGCCTCAAAACAAAGGCAAGACATATTTAATATGATAGGGTTAAAATATGATGTAATTACAAGTGATGTGCCAGAAGAAAGTAATCAAATAGAACCAGATAAATATGTTGAAGAGCTTTCATTAAATAAAGCTAAATCTGTCAAAAAACAAATTAAGGATAAAGCAATAATTATTTCTGCAGACACTATTATATATAGTAATAATAAAATATATGAGAAACCCAAAAGTAAAGAAGAAGCATATTCAAATTTAAAAGAATTGTCAAATAATAAGTGTACAGCATATACAGGAATAACATTAATTGATTTATATAAAGAAAAAGTAATATGTTCAAGCTCTAAGGTCAATGTATATTTTAATGAAATAAAAGATGAAGAAGCAGAATGGTATGTAAATAATGAAGAAAAAATCTTCAAATGTTGTGGATTTGTTCCATTAGGTAAGGCTGCTTTATTTATTAATAAAATTGAAGGAGATTATAATACTTTATTAGGTATTTCTCCAAGTATAGTGTATAATAAGTTAAAAGAATTAGGATACAGTGTGAATGATTTAGCGTTTGAAAAAAGCTCACCTTAAAATGGCGGTTAATGTAATAAAAATAATGTCATCAGAAAACAGACTTTGATAATTAGTAGAAGAAAGAAGGAATTTAAAATGATTAAAATGGAAGATTTTTTAATAGAAGCAAAAAAACAGACTTATGCAAATGAAACAATAGAAAAAGCAAAAAGCACAAGACAGAATTCAAAAGATTACGAGTACAAAAAAGATAATATGGTTTACCATGATACATATTTTGGTGGTACTAATTTTATTGGAGAAGAAGTTGTTTACATTGATAATCAAACTTATTGGGCTATGAATTATTATGGAGTAACATTAGATGAAAATTTAGGAGAAGAGGCAATGGATAATGCATTACGTCCAGCTTTAATGAATGTTGGTAAGGATAAAACTATAATACCAGTAAGAGGTCCAAAAGAATTTATTAATGGAAAATATAAATATTTATTTGAAGTTACAGGAGATATTAATTGTTTTGCTGGTGTTGAGACAATTTATAAAAATGATAAGAAAATATATGAATTGAGATGTAATGGTGGATTAATTAAATAAGGAAAGATGTGAATAATTAAATGCAAAGAGAAGATTTTCAAATCCTCTCTTTTGTGTTATAATGGAAAAGTGTTAAAAGAGCTATTAAGAATTTAAAAAAATGAATATTTGGAAGACGTTAAAAAAGATAAAGGAATTATATAATTAATGTAATGATAGATAATAACAAGTTGTAAATAAAAAAGAAAAATAAAGTTAAAATATAAAAAGGGAAGATAGTAAAATATGATATTATATGAAATAAAAAATACCTGTAGATTTGTTATGAATAGTAGTGAGCATGTTAAAATAAATTATTGCGAACTTGATAAATTTATAAAAAATATTGATTGTAGTAATTTAGAAAATTGGTTAATGTCTAATCCTTATAATTTATTAGATTTAGATATAGAAACAATTGTAAATTTATTATTAGTTTTTGAATGTATTTGTTATTCATTTTGGGGAGATCCTAAATGGACTATAGAAACAGAAGAAGGCTGTAAGGATGGAAGTGATGCTCTTTTATATCTTATGATTAATTATGTAAAAACATCAAATAACGTCGATTTTACTAAAATATCATTTGATGAATTTAAGCATTTATTAAAAGGAAATGTAGATATCCCATTATTAAAAAAGAGATATGAAACTATAACTGAAGTAAGCAAAGTTGTAAATGAAAAAATGAATGGTAATTTTTATGATTATATTAAAAATGTATCTTTAGATATCGAATTATTCGATGTGATAGTTAATAATTTTGAAACTTTCAAAGATGAAAGAACATATAATGGTAAAACAATATACTTTTACAAACTAGCTCAACTTTTAACATCAGATATCCTACATATAAGAGAATATTTAGAAAATATTAAAGTAGATTATTCTAATTTAATAGGATGCGCTGATTACAAAATACCACAAACTTTACGTGCACTTGGTATTATAGAATATGATTATGAATTATCAAATATAGTAGATACAAAACATGAATTAGATATTTCTTCAAAATATGAAGTTGAAATTAGAGCTAGTCAAATAGTAGTGATTAATTATATTAAAAGTAAATTAAAAGATGTTAAAGCAATAGATATAAATGATTATTTATTTACTTATTCAAAGAAAGTAAAAAATATAGTAAGCCCATATCATTTGTGCAGAAATACAAATTATTAAAATTAATTTAGTTGGCAGTGCTGACAAAATAAAGAGATTTTTAAGAAACAGAAGGTTAAAGAGATTATTTTATGAAGAATACGCTGATGATGAAAAATGGCAACAACTTGTTGCTAAATTACCCTGGGTAATTTATTACTAATATCAAAGAAGTATTAGATAAATTACCAACAGAAGAAATAAATTTGTATTTGAATATAGAAGAAGGTGGAGAGTAATATGGATATGTATCAAAAAAGAAAAAAGAGACAAGAAATGAAAAATAACGAAAATAAAGAAAAAATACAGAGCCAAATGAATATCAACTGGTACCCAGGCCACATGGCCAAAACCAAAAGACAAATAATAGAAGACTTAAAATTAGTAGACCTAGTAGTAGAAGTATTAGATGCAAGAATACCAATTTCAAGTCAAAATCCAGATATTCAAGAATACATAAAAAATAAAAATAAAATAGAAGTACTAAACAAAGCAGATTTAGCAGATGATACACAAACAGCAGACTGGGTAAAATACTTTGAAAAGAACAATATTCCAGCTGTAATAACAGATTCAAACTCTGGCAAAGGAATACGAGAAGTAATTAAAAAAATTCATATCGTATCTGCTGAAACAAAGGAGAAATCTGCACAAAAAGGAAGAGCTGGAAGAAGTATAAGAGTATTAGTGCTTGGAATTCCAAATGTAGGAAAATCATCATTTATAAACAGAATTTCAAAGAAAACATCTGCAAAAGTTGGAAATAAACCAGGTGTTACTCGTCAAAAACAATGGATTCGTGTAGATGAGGGAATAGAGCTAATGGACACTCCAGGTGTATTATGGCCAAAACTAGGAAGTGAAGAAGTTGCAACAAATTTAGCATTTACTGGAACAATAAAAGATGATATTTTAGAAAAAACAGAAATAGCATTTTCACTATTAAAATATCTGGTAAAAAATTATAAACAAAATCTTTCTGAAAGATATAAATTAGATAATAAAATTGAAGAAATAATGAATCAATCAGATGACATAGATGAAAATGACAAATATTTAGAAATATTTGAGCTAATTGGTACAAAAAGAGGTGCAATAATATCTGGTGGACGAGTTGATTATGAAAAAGTTTCAGGAATATTATTGGACGAGTTTAGAAGCGGAAAATTAGGCAAAATAACACTTGAAAAAGTTAAAATTTAAGGAGGAACTATTGGAAGATTTAATAGAAAGAGCAAAATCTCCAGAAGAAATAAATATGTTATCACCATTAACATGGGCATATGTTGGAGATTGTATTTATGAATTATATATAAGAACAGACCTAGTAAATAAAACAAAATTAAAACCACATAAGCTACATATTGAAACAATTAAATATGTAAAGGCAAAAGCACAAGCTGATATATTAAAAAGAATAGAAGAAAATCTAACAGAAAAAGAGCTAGAAATTGTGCGAAGAGGAAGAAATGCAGAAAATCATCATCTACCTAAAAATGCAGATCCAGCAGACTATATGTATTCAACAGCTTTTGAAGGTTTAATAGGTTATTTGTATTTAACAAAACAAGATGAAAGATTAAAAGAAATTTTTAAAATGTGTAAAGAATAGTATTTTTGTTTGAAATATAAAATATCAAATAATTAAGAAGATAAATGATGTTTTAAACTAATACTAAAACATTGATAATTAAACTTTGTATGAGAGGAAAAATAAATGAAAGAAATATTAATAATATGTGCAATGGAAAAAGAATCAAAAACAATAGCACAAGAGCTAAAATTACAAAAAGTTACAGAAACTATATTCAGAAAAAATAATATATCACTACTTATATCAGGAATAGGAAAACAAAAAACAGCAATAAATTTAACAAAATATTTATGTGAAAATATCAAACCAGATTTAATAGTAAATATAGGATATGCAGGTTCAACAGACATAAAAATAGGAACTTGGGTAAATATAACTAAATCATATAATTACGAATGGAATATACCAGGAGAAGAAAAATACAGTTTCTTAGACTATGGAAATCAGGAGCTAGAGCTAACAAAAAATACAGAAATACAAAAAGTAGAATGCTATTCAGCAGAAAGTTTTGTAACAAAAACTGACTTAACAGGGCACTTAGCATTTGATATGGAACTTCATTCAGTAGCAGTAATAGGTGATATGTTCAAAATACCAGTAATGTCTTTAAAAAAGATAAGTGATAATTTAAGTTTAGAAGATTATTATGATAATACAGAGAATAATGAGAATGTATTTGAATTAAGTAGTTCATTAAAATTATTAGATTTGTAAATAAAAATTATGTGTCAATTTGGGAAGGTTGTCAATGTCAATGGGTGTCAATGGGGACGGTTCTTTTTGACAAAATATTAATATTAGTGATTGTACTACTAATAGGAGGAATCATATGTGGAGGATATTTTTTGTATAAAAATAATGAAGAATCAAACAAGAAAATTGCTGAACTAGAAAATAAAATTGCTACTGTTAATAATGAAGATAAAAGCAATTCTTCAAACGAAGTAATAAATGATAAAAAAAATAATAAAACGAATAATGAAATTAATAATAAAAAAATAACAGTAAAAGAATTTTCAGATAATGATGTAGTAGCAAGTAATGGATTAAAACTTGGTATGTTTGGAGAAGACGTTATTAAGATTATAAAAGATGAACCATCAGATCATAAAACAATAAATGAAGATGCAACAGGAGATATTGTAAATCAAAGTAAATATGACAATTTAGGACTAGAATTAGAATACCGTAGTGAAGATATAATGTAAATAACAAAAGTAAAATATTTATAACTATTTCGTCAGGAAAAGTTACTAAAATAGTTATAAGTTATGGACATTTAAATTAATACAATTTATAAGAGTAATTAATTATAAAGAGAGAAGTTTAAATTCTCTCTTTTGTTTTATGTGTCAATATAGATAAAGCCTTTGATAAATTTTAGTATGTTTCTTTTTTGAATTTGGAGATTATCAAAAAGCTTCATTGATATTGACATTTTTTGAAAAATAAAAAAATGTTGACTCATAAAAGTAATTAATATAAAATCAAGTAAAAGAGGAGGAAACAAAAAAGCAATGTTGAAAGTTAATGAAAATAAAATTAAGAAAGAATATAGTATAAAAGTAATTAGGAAAAAGAATAGAACACTAAAAAAAAGTGAAAAAAATATATTTTTGTGCTTTTTAAAAGCTTACTGTTACAAAAGAAGAAAGTTGATATGTAAAATATAAAAATAAATAAAGGAGGATATTTATGAAAAAGAAAAATTTTTTAATAGTTTTATCAATGATAATGTTATCGTTGATTTTATTTGGAAGTGTAGTAGAGGCTGATAAAAAACAGCCAGCTAATTTATCGATTTCTGTTAATTCGACTGCAGTAAAAAAAGGTGACGAAGTAGAACTTAGTATTAGTGGAACAAATATACAATCAAATGATATATATGCAATATCAGGCATTTTAGAATATGATAAAAATGTATTAGAAATAATAAAAGATGAAAGAGAAGAAAACATTGCGAAAACAGAAGTAGATAGTAATTGGGTTTCTGGTATAGTATTAATACAAAATTCTAAAATTTCAGCAATAACAACTAATCCAAATGATGGAAAAATAATGAAAATAAAATTTAAAGTATTGAAGAATGTTGAAAGTACAGAAGTCAAATTAAATGATATAATTGCCCAAAATTCAAAAAATGAAGATATAACAGTTAATAGTGAAAGTTTAAAATTACAAGGAAGAGAAAATATAAATCTTAAAATCCTAATAGTTGCTGTAGTGATTATATTAATAATTGTGATAGTAGTTATAATAATATTAAAAAGAAGAAAATAATGATGAAAAAATAAAACATATCTATATAGATATGTTTTATTTTTTGAAGAGTGTCAATGGTTGTCAATGGGGACGGTTCTTTTTGACAACTTTAAAGCTACATCCAAAATGTATGCATAAAGTTGTCAAAAAGAACCGTCCCCACTGACACAACCATTTTATGTTCTAAGCAGACTAAACCATTTCTTTATAAGCAAAGCACTCATATTCATAAAATTATTTTTCCCAATATCTCTATCACTCACAATATCGACTTTGCCAACTAATTCAGTATCTAAATAATAGCAAATTTCACCTATTTTTTGTCCTTTGCTTATTGGAGCTGTTAATGTGTCAGGAATATTTACTTGTTGTGATATTCTTGATTCTTGATCTTTTGATACAAGACAACATTTATCTTCAGAAAAGACGGCATTTACAGTATTTTCAACACCCTTTTCAACAGAAACAGTTTTTACAATATCATTTGCTTTTGCAAGTTCAGAAGAGGAATAGTTATTGAAACCATAGTCAAGTAAAGCTTTGGCTTCTGAAAATCTTAAAGCTGTTGTTGGAGCTTTCATTATTACTGTAATCAAACTTAAATTGTTACGAGTTGCACTTGCAGATAAATTATATAAAGCAAGACTTGTAGATCCAGTTTTTAATCCTGTACATCCTTCATAATTTCGTACTAATTTATTAGTATTAACAAGTTCAGATTTTCCATCACGAATACTATCCATCCAAATTGTAGTATATTTTGTAATATTAGGATGTTTAGTTAACAGTTCTCTAGACATTACCGAAATATCGTAAGCACTTGTTACATGACCATCTTCATCAATACCATGACAATTTTTAAAATGCGTATCATTCATTCCAAGCTCTTTGGCTCTTTCGTTCATTTTAGCAACGAAAGCATCTGTGCTTCCACATAAATATTCTGCCATTGCAACAGTACAATCATTAGCAGAAACAACACACATACATTTAATCATTTCATTAACTGTTAAAGTTTCAGAAGGTGTAAGCCATATTTGAGACCCACCCATAGAGCTTGCATTTTCACTGCAAGGAACTTTATCTTCTAAAGAAATTTGACAAGAATCTAATGCTTCCATAATTAATAAAATAGACATAACTTTAGTAACACTTGCTGGACGAAGTTGCTCGTGGCTGTTATGTTCATATAATACCTGACCAGAGTTTTGGTCAATTAAAATTGCTGCACCAGATTGCAAGTTAAGAGCATTATTTGGTGTAATTGGCTCAGAAGTATTAGTAGAAGTTTCAAGCGAATCTGGTGTTGTAGACCATTTGTACGTATCTGCACTAAATACTATAATATTATAATTAAATAAGACACTTAAACCTATAAACAAATATAATGTTTTTAGTGTGAACTTTTTTATATACATTTAATGTTACCTCCAATAAAAAAAATTCATCTTTAATAAAATATATTAAAAAATGTTTTAAAAATGTCTAAAAAATTATTTTACAGAAACAATTTTTATGCTTACTTTTTTGTTATCTGTGCTAGCATAAATTTTTATTGTATTAGAAGTATTATTAACAAATTTTAAATCTTTACTACCATAAGAAACTGCAGCATCTTTTCCTTCAGGAACATAATTAACTTTTTTTCCGTGTGGATGTCGCTCTGTAACTTTAAAGTCAGACACTTTAAGAATAGCATTATATAAAGTAGAGCTAACTTGACAATTTCCACCACCTAATGCTTGAGTAACTTGCTTGTCTACAATAACATCTGCTTTTTTATATCCTTTCTCTTCAGTTGCTTTACCAACCGTTTGACAAAAAGAAAAACTCTTACCAGATTCAACAGTAGTTCCATTTAATTTAGAACAAGTTATCTGAATATTATTCAATCTATTAGAAGCCCTAGATTTAATTGTAGTAGAAAATTCAGCCAAAACAGTTTCAACAGGCTCACTCTTAGCAGGAGGCTCAGTAGGCTGAGGTTCTTGAACAACATTTTGATCAGTTTCATTTTCCGGTACAGTATTATTATTTTCATTAACAGATTGCTCATTAGAAACACCACCAGTTCTGCCAACTTGTAAATTTTGATTAACATTATTATCATTTTTAGAAACCGTATTACACCCAGCCAAAACAACCAAAGGAATAGCAAGCAAAAAAATAAAACATAATTTTTTCATAAAAAAATCTCCTTGTGAAATAATAATTTATAAAATTAGTATAAATAAAAATAAAAAAAATATACAAAAAAATCAAAATAGCCAAAAAACGGGGACGGTCCTGAAAAGAGAAAAACAGGGACGGTCCTGGAAGAAAAAATTAGGGACGGTCCTGAAAGGAGAAAAGCATAGATGATCCTTGATGAAAATAAAGCTTATATTAAATATTTATATTCAAGGACCGTCCCATTTTTGCAAAAAAATGGTTTACATATTATATAAAATGGAGTATAATGTTGATTATTATTTTAATAGGAGATGATGTTGTATGATGGAAAATATGAATCCAACAAATGTTGCTGAATCAGCTGAAAGACAGTTGTTGGCATTAAAAAAATCTCAAGATAAGAAAATTAAGGAAGTACAAGATGAAAGAGAGTATATTGTATCTCTTAGACGAACTTTATCAGATTTAATATATGCAACTGGAACAGCTTTTAAGAGTGTTTATCCGCAAGCAGAGGGATTTATAGAAGGAAGAATAAAGTCTCCTGATAGTATAGAAATTAAAACAAGAAATGAATTTACAGAAGTTTTAAGTCATATAGAAGAAAATCCAAATATTGATCAAGATGAGGTTTTAAGAAGAATTTCAGAAATTGATTTCAAAGATTTATTTGCGTTTAGTGTTGTTACAACAGATACTCCAGATAGATTTAAAACTGGTAGTGATGAAAAAAACGAGGAGTTTACAAAATTAAGTTCTGAAATATCTATTGCTAAAAAAAGAATGAATGAACATAGAGATTTTTCAAAAACGAATAGAGCACAATTAATTGATTTAACAAATGATATTGCAATTTTAAGAGCTGAAGAAAGCAAAGCAATTAGTAAAGAGGAAAGAGAGAGAAAACTAGAAGAAATTAGATTACAAATTTTAAATGAATATGAAAATCTAACAAAAGAGCAATTGGAAAAACTTTTAAAACAGCAAGAAGAGATATCTAAAGCCAAAACAAAGGAAGACATAGAGCAACAAGTAGAGGAAAAAAATAAATTTCTAGCTTCAGCTAAAATAAATCTTACATATGGTCAAAGTAATTTAGAAAGAACAGAGGCTGTGTATAAAAAAGCTCTTAGAGATTTGCAGTATAAAATGAGTGAATATTATGTAGAAAATTTATCAAAGTTTTCAACATTCAAATTTTGGGGAACTACGCCAATACGAACACCTAAGAGAATGGTAAAACCTGGGTTTAGAGCTGTTAATACTGGATATAAAGTAAGATTTTCTAATAAAAAAGGATCTACAGAATTAAAATTTGAAGCACAAGGAAAAGGTGGTTTAGATTATGAAGATGCAGAATTTTCAGCATTAGGAGCTGAATATCATGAAGCTCAAAAAACTAAAGATGGAATTATATCTAAAAATATAGAAATGCCAGATTTTACAATAATTGGAGATGATCTAACTAAAAAGATAGAGTCTGAAGTAAGGTCAAAATATAGTGATATTTCATCATTTGAAGATTTGGAATATTTAGGAATGAAGAATGAGCTTGATGAATTAAAAAGATATGAACAAAAAATAACTGAAGATTTACAAAAAGAAGGTGGAGTTAACAGTTTAACAAATAAAGAAATAAGAAAAAAAGTTAATCAAGCATTTCAATCAACTGTAGAAAAATGTATTCAGGATGAAATAACAGATAGAATAAATTCTTGTATTGATGTAATGGCTGATAGCGAGTCATTAAATAAAAAAATTGCAATGAACCAAGATATTAAAAGTATATATAATTCAGAGCTAAGAAAATTAAAAAAATCAAATAAAGAATTAACAAAAAGTGAATTAATACATAATGCAAAAATTGGAACACTTTATAAATTAAAAGAAAATGAAATAAAAGAATATGCAAAAACATCAATACCAATTTTCTTTAAAGCAAATCTTCCCCAAAAAGATAACGAAGAGCCATTAGTATACTGGTTTTCAACAGGAGAATCGTTATACAGATTTTTTGTAAACAGGTTAAATGGACTAAAAGATGAAAATGGAAAATATAAATACGAACCACAAGAACAACAAAAAAAAGCACTATTAAAATTAACCGGTTTATTTGAAGATGATATAAATAATTTATATACATACAACAGATCTAAAAACGAATTTGGAATACCAGAAAGATAAAAGCAAAAAGAGGGACGGTCCTTGGAACAATAAACCAAGGACCGTCCCTCTTTTTGCTCTTTTTATCCGTCAAACTTGAAATTTTACTAAAATAAATATACAATATAAAAAAAATTACAAAAGAGGTGCGATATGGCATATATAGAATTTAAAAATGTTATTAAAGAATATAAAATGGGGGAAATTACAATAAAGGCCTTAGATGATACAAATTTTGAAATTGAAAAAGGAGAGCTTGTTGTAATTGTTGGACCATCTGGTGCTGGAAAGACTACTACTTTAAATATATTAGGTGGTATGGATTCAGCAACAAGTGGTCTTGTTTTGGTTGATGGAAAAAATGTAACGAAACTAAAAAATAAAGAGCTTATACAATATAGAAGAAATGATATTGGTTTTGTATTTCAATTTTATAATTTAGTTCAAAATTTAACTGCAAAGGAAAATGTTGAATTGGCGACTGAAATTTGTAATGATTCTTTAAATGTAGATGAAGTTATAGAAAAGGTTGGCCTAAAAGACAGAAAAAATAATTTTCCATCACAACTTTCAGGTGGAGAACAGCAAAGAGTTGCTATTGCAAGAGCTATAGCTAAAAATCCTAAATTGCTTTTATGTGATGAACCAACAGGTGCTTTAGATTATAAAACTGGTAAACAGATATTAAAATTATTGCAAGATACTGCAAGAAAAGAAAATATGACAGTTTTAATAATAACACATAATGGCGCATTAGCTCCTATGGCAGATAGAATTATAAGATTTAAAAATGGTAGTGTTGAAAGTATGGAAATAAATCCAAATCCTAAGCCAATTGAAGAAATTGAATGGTAAAGGAGTGTGTTTATGAAAAGAGCTTTAGTTAAAGATAGCGTAAAACAAATAAAAAATACATTAAAAAGATTTATTTCTATATTAATGATGGCATTTTTAGGAGTGGGATTCTTTGCTGGTATAAAAGCAACTTCACCAGATATGATTGATACAATAGACAGATATTATAAAGAGCAAAACATATATGATTTAGAAATTGTATCTACATTGGGATTAACTAATGATGATTTAAATGAAATTGCTAAAATTGATGGAATAGATCAAGTTGAAGGAACATATGAAAAAGATGCTATAATTGAAAATGACAATGAAGAAATTGTTGTGAAATTATTATGTGCAAATAATATAAATGTTCCGATAGTTTTAGAAGGAAATCTTCCAATAAATGAAGATGAATGTGTTGTGGAAGATAGTTTTTTGAAAAAGAAAAATAAAAAAATTGGTGATTATATAGATTTAAAGGTTGAAGATTCTACAAATGATAATGGTGATAAAGTCAATTATTTGAAGCAAAATAAGTTAAAAATAGTTGGAACTGTAAAAAGTCCATTATATATATCAAGAAACAGAGGAACAAGTAATTTAGGCTCTGGATCTGTTGATTATTTTATGTATATATCTGATAAAAATATTAATGCAAATGATATATACACACGAATATATGCAAAAGTAAAAAATGCAAATGAATATACAACTTCAACAGATGAATATGAAAATTATATAGATAATATAATTGATAATGTTGAAAAAATTAAAGACCAAAGGGAACAAGCTAGATATAATCAATTAATTACATCTGCTACAAATAAATTAAATGATGCAGAGCAAACTTTTAATGAAGAAAAGCAAAATGGTCAAACTAAAATTGATGATGCGGAAAAAGAGCTTAATGATGGAAAAAAGAAAATTGAGTCTGCAGAAGCGAAAATTAGTAAAAATGAGAAAGAAGTGGAATCTAAGTTTTCATCTGCTGAAAAACAAATAAAATCTGCAAAAGAGGAAATAAGCAAATCTGAAAATGAGCTATCAAGTAAGGAAAAAGAAGTCAATTCGAAAATTGAAGAATATGAAAAACAAAAAAATGATTTAAATACAAAATTAAATGATGTAAATAGTGGAATAGATAAAATAAATGCAAATTATAAAGATATTATAGAATCACTAAAAAATAATAATTTGTCAGCTGATCAAAGAAAACAATTAGAGCAGACTAAATCATCACTTGAACAACAACTGAATGAATTAAATAAAAATAAAAATGAGCTGGAATCTGGAATAAAATCGATTAAATCCGGAATTTCAACAGCCAAAAGTGAAATTGAAAAAGCTAAAAATCAAATAAGCACTGGAAAAAAGGAGTTACAAAAACAAGAAAATACCTTAAATGCGAGTAAAAAAGAGGCTCAAACCAAAATTGAAAATGCTAAAAAAGAGCTTGAACAGTCTAAAGAAAAAATAAAAAATGGTGAAGAAGAACTTGAAAAAAATAAAAATGAATATAATCAAAAAATTAATGACGCTGAAAAAGAATTAATTGATGCTAAATCAAAAATTGCAGATATAGAAAGTCCAAAATGGTACATTTTTGATAGATATAATAATGATGGATATAACAGTTATATTCAAGATACGCATAGTATAAAAAATTTAGGAAATGTTTTTCCAATTGTGTTTTTTATAGTAGCAACATTAATATCATTAAATTCAATGACAAGAATGGTAGAAGAGCAAAGAACTCAAATTGGAACATTAAAGGCATTAGGATATAATAAATTTCAAATAATAAGTAAGTATGTAATTTATGCAACATTGGCCACAGTAATAGGTGGAATTTTAGGTATGTGTGTAGGTTTTGTTTTAATCCCAACAATTATATTTAAAATGTACCAAATGATGTACCAAATATCCGGATTTAAAGCTGAATTTAATATGTTTTATGGTATGTTAGGATTAGGTCTTATAAGTATTTGTATAATAGGCGCAACAATATATTCTGCATTAAAAGAGCTTGGAAATACTCCAGCTACGTTAATGAGACCGAAATCTCCAAAAATAGGAAAGCGTGTATTGTTAGAGCATATACCATTTATATGGAAAAGGTTGTCTTTTACAAGAAAAGTTACAGTTCGAAATATATTTAGATATAAGAAGAGATTTTTAATGACAATAATAGGAATATTAGGATGTACAGCTCTTATTGTAACTGGATTTGGATTAAAAAATACAATAAAAAGTATAATCCCACTAGAATATGAAAATGTATTTAATTATGATATGCAAATTACATTAAAAAGTGGAAATGATGAAAATCAAAAAGATAAATATATTCAAGAGCTAAAAAATAAAGACGAAATTGAAAAGGTTGTAGCAACATATATGACATCAGTAACAGCTCAAAAAGATGATAAATCTGAAAGTTTAATAATGATAGTTCCAGATGATGAAAATAAACTTGAAGGATTAATAAATATAAAAGATGTCAAAACGAAAAGTCAAGTAAGTTTAAAAGAAAACGAAATTTGTATAACAGATAAAGTAGCACAACTTTTAAATGTAAAACAAGGAGATACAGTAAAAATAAAAGATTTAGACGATAATGAAATAGATGTTAAAGTTTCTAATATTGTTGAAAATTATGTATATCATTATGCATATATGTCAAAGCAAACATATCAGAATCTATTCAAAAAGGATTACAGTACTAATATATTATTTACAAAAAATAAAGAATTATCAGAAGAAAAAATAAATGAATTATCAAAAGCAATAATGAATGATAATGAGGTTTCAGGTGTAAGTGTAATAAGTAATTTAACAAGTCAGATAGATAATATGATGAGCTCATTAAATTATGTTGTAATAATTTTAATAGTATCAGCAGGATTACTAGCATTTGTAGTATTATACAATTTACAAAATGTCAATATAAGTGAAAGAATACGAGAGCTCGCAACAATAAAAGTACTAGGCTTTTATGACAAAGAAGTATATTCATATGTAGCAAGAGAAACAATACTATTAACAATAATAGGAACAATACTTGGTCTAATAGGAGGCTATTTCCTAAATGCATTTATTCTAAAAACATGTGAAATAAATACGCTAAGATTTAAACCAACAATAGAGCCAATAAGCTACATATACGCAATAGCACTAACAACAGGCTTCAGCATAATAGTAAATATAGCAACATACTTCGCCCTAAAGAAAATAGACATGATAGAAAGTTTAAAAAGTGTAGAATAAAAACGCAGAGAAAAGAGGGACGGTCCTGCAAGAAGAAAAAGAGGGACGGTCCTTGAAAGATTAAATCAAGGACCGTCCCCAAAAAGAGAGGAAGTAATTTTATGAAATATGATCTTATTATTTTTGATATGGATGGAACAATATTAAATACTCTAGAAGATTTAAAGAATAGTTTGAACTATGTTTTACAACAGGCAGGGTATCAAACAAGAACATTGGAAGAGGTTCGTACTTTTGTTGGAAATGGAATAAGAAAAACTATAGAAAGAGCTCTTCCGTCAGATATAGAAGAAGAAAAGGTTGACGAATTATTCAGTTTATTTATGGATTATTATGCTATTCATAATACTGATAATACCAAACCATATAATGGAGTAATCGAGTTATTAAAAGAATTAAAGCATTTAGGTTATAAAACGGCTGTTGTTTCAAATAAACAAAATTCTGCAGTAAAAAGTTTATGCAAGAAATTTTTTACAGGATTATTTGATGTTGAGATCGGAGAAAAGGTAAATATTGCCAAGAAACCAGAGCCAGATGAGGTTAATGAGGTTTTAAAAATATTAAATATAGATCGTACAAAATCAATATATATTGGAGATTCGGAAGTTGATATACAAACTGCTCAAAATTCTAAGATGAAATCAATAATTGTAGATTGGGGATTCAGAGATAGAAAATTTTTATATGAACATGGTGCAGAAGTAATTGTATCTAATCCAAGTGAAATTTTAGATATAATTAATAAATAAGTTGGAATTTTATAATAATATGTATTTTTTGTAAAAATTTGTAGAAAAATGCACAAAACTATTTACATATTATGTAAAACAAAGTATAATTAAATCCATATCATAAGTCAAACACAAAAAACGAAAACGAAATAAAGTTTTCGTATAAGGACATAAAGGAGGTTCCATATGTTCAAATTGGCAGTAGTTATATTTTGCGCTATGACATTTGGTTATGCATTTGGAAGAATTCAGCAATTTAACATTGATGATTTGATTCCGGTTTTGTTTATTGTTGAAAAGTACGATGAACAAGAAAAAGGACATATAACAACCAAATATATTCGGATAATCAATGGCGATTGGATAAAAAATAAAAATCTGGAAGAAATTTTCTCAAAAGGAGGCAAAGGATTGCTTATTCCATCTGATAAAAACTTTTCCATGTTTTTTCCAATAGAAATTGATGAATTAGAAGATAAGTTGGTTTTTGTAAATAGTGCAAAAAAAAGTAAATTAAGAAACCATGATTACATAAAGTGCAGGTTCTCAAATGCCAAGCTTGTAAAGAAAAGTGATTAACTAACGGAGACAGATGTAAAATATACATCTGTCTCTTAGTTTTGGCTATTTGTTACTTGTCAAAGCGACATAGTCACTATTTTTTGCAAGCAACTCCTGGTGAGTTCCTTCACCAGCAATTTTTCCATTCTTCATAAATATAATTTTGTTAGCGGATTTAATTGCTTCAATTCTATGTGCAATAATTACGAAGATATGATTATATGATTCGGCATGGATCATCTTGGTGATTTCTGCTTGGGTCTTATTATCCAAAGCTGCTGTTGCTTCGTCGAGGACTATTATTGGTGTATTCTTAAGGAAGAGCCGTGCCAGTGCAATTCTCTGTAATTGGCCACCAGAGAGATTTAATGACTCATTGATGACTGTATCAAGCCCATCTTTTAAGCTTTTTACATAGCCAATAATTCTTGTCTTTTCCAATGCATGCCACATTTCTGCTTCTGTAGCATTGGGCTTTACCATTAGTAAATTTTCTCGAATACTGCAAGAGAATACAAATGGTTGTTGAGAAGCAACTGAAACAATATCTGTATAACCTTTATAAGAGTAATTTTTGATATTGTGTCCATTTACATAGATCTCTCCACTACAAGGATCGAGCTGTCTACTAAGAAGCTTAATCAATGTTGTTTTTGCAGATCCGCTTGCTCCAACAAGTCCGATGATTTCTCCTTGATGAATTTTCAATGAAATATTTTTCAATAATTCACCAGAATCATATGAAAAAGAAACATTAGAAAATTCAATTGAGTTTTTTGCTGATATGCTAGTAATATTTCCAAAACTTTCCACTTTATTTTCATCGATAGATAGAATTTTGTTTATACGTCCAGCAAGTGTTTTTATATCAACTATATTTGATCTCATTTCTGCAACATCAAATAACAAACTATACATATATGATCTATACAAATAGATTGTTATAAAAGTTTGAATAGAAATCTTATTTGTTGTAAGCAGAAATACTCCTAACAACATAAAAAATAGTGTATATACTTGGTAGGCTACATTACAAAATAATCTATTACCAGATTTTGTTTTTTCTTTCTCTTTTTGTGAATTAATTTCGGAATCGAGAATATTGACATATTTGTCCAAAATTGCATCTTTCAGATTTAATATTTTGATGTCAGCAATTCCTCGAAAAATTTGATTGACAATGCTTTTGGCAGAGTCATTCTTAGATTTTTCTGTTATTTTGTTTTTCTGCTCCTTTTTTAAAGATATTTTTTGATACGCAAAAATGATGATAAAAAATATAGCGTACAACAAAAAACACCAGAAATTAAGAAAGGCAACATAGATTGCAACAGTAACTGAAGACAAAATACCAAATCCTGCCATAAATACCTTTATGCAGTCAGAAAGCATTTCAGAAGGATCATCCTTAGCAATACTCGAAAGTTCGCCAGATTTGAAATCTTTTAAAAAGGCTTCCTTGATATTAAGTGTCTTCCGACACAAATCGGATTCCAGTTTTTTAGAAACTGAAGTCTCTACTGATACAGCAATATAATTAATGCCATACCGCATTGCAGCAAGTGCAATAGAGACTACTGCAATTAAAATCGAAAACCCAATCATATCCAAAAATCTTTTCTCAGAAAGCGAGTTAACCAAAAGACCATTTAGATATGGATCTGCGATATTGCAGAAGGTAGACGAAATAATAAGAGCAATAAACGCCCAAATCTTTCTTTCGCCCTTGAAATAGCCAAAAATCTTTTTCATCTAATATTCCTCCAATCTTTATTGATGAAACAAATTATATATGAGACCCCAAAAGAAAAATGCCAATTGTCATTTGAGGATAAAAAAGAATTTTATATAATAATTATACCATATTATGTAAAATAAGTAAACGAAGAAACAAAAAATGTGACGGCCCTGAAAGAAAAAAAGAGGGACGGTCCTGGAAGAAAAAAAGAGGGACGGTCCTGGAAAGAAGAAAAGGGGGACGGTCCTGGAAAGAAGAAAAGGGGGACGGTCCTGGAAAAATAAATACAAGGACCGTCCCCGAAATTAGAAATTAAAAATTTTTATTATAAAATATTGACAAACAAAATCTGCTTATATATGATAATAAAAATACAAAAGGAGGAATTTGAAAATGTTATTAAAAAATGCAATGGTATTTACAAATGGCAAATTTCAAAAATGTGATGTAGAAATAAACGAATCTACAATAACAAGAATTTCTGAAAACATCGAATCAAAAGATATCGATGCAGTTTATGATTTAAATAATATGTATTTATTACCAGGTTTAATTGATGTTCATACACATCTAAGAGAACCTGGTTTTATTTATAAGGAAACAATTGCAACTGGAAGTATGGCTGGAGCAAAAGGAGGTTACACCAGTATATGTGCTATGCCAAATTTACATCCAACACCAGATTGTATGGAAAATCTGCAAGTGGAACTTGATGCAATAAAAAAAGATGCAAAGATTAATGTGTATCCATATGGAACAATAACTAAAGGTGAAAAAGGTGAAGAGCTTGCAGATTTAGATGAAATTGCTGACTATGTAATTGCTTTTTCAGATGACGGACATGGTGTTCAAAATGAACAAATGATGCTTACAGCTATGGAAAAAGCTAAAAGTCTCAATAAAATGATTGTTGCACATTGTGAAGATAATAGTCTTTTAAATGGCGGATATATACATGATGGACAATACGCAAAACTACATAATCATAAGGGAATATGTTCTGAAAGCGAATGGGGTCAAATAAAAAGAGATATAGAGCTATCAAAAAAAACAGGTTGTCATTATCATGTGTGTCATATATCAACCAAAGAAAGTGTTGATATAATTCGTAAGGCAAAAGCAGAAGGCGTAAACATAACTTGCGAAACAGGACCTCATTATTTAACATTAAATGACATGGATTTACAGGAAGATGGAAGATTTAAAATGAATCCTCCTATTCGTTCAGAAGAAGATCGATTAGCTTTAATTGAAGGAATAAAAGATGGAACAATAGATATGATAATAACAGACCATGCTCCACATTCAGCAGAAGAAAAAAGCAAAGGATTAGCAGGAAGTAGCATGGGAGTTGTAGGATTAGAAGTAGCATTTCCAGTATTATATACAAATCTAGTAAAACCAGGAATAATAACATTAGAAAAACTAATAGATTTAATGAATACAAATCCAAGAAAAATATTCAAAATAGGAACAGAAATAAAAGAAGGACAAACAGCTGATTTAACAGTATATGATTTAAATGAGCAATACGACATAGATTCATCAACATTTGTATCAATGGGAAAAGCAACACCATTTGATGGAAATCATGTATATGGCAAATGTAAAATGACAATCTGCTCCGGTAAAGTTGTATTTAATTAAAAATGGAAGGAATGAGATAATTGGAAAATATATTGGAATATAAAATAATAGAAAACAAAAAAATTGCCAAAGATGTATTCAAAATGATATTAGAAGGAGATACGTCATCAATTACTAATCCAGGGCAATTTATTAACATAGAGCTTGAAGGTTTTTTTTTAAGAAGACCTATTTCTATTTGTGATTATGATGACAAAACAATTACAGTTATATATAAAGTTGTGGGAAATGGAACAGATTTTATGTCTAATTTAAAACCCAGCAAAGTATTAAATATTTTGACTGGTTTAGGAAATGAATTTGACATAAACTGCGATGGCGATAATCCATTATTAATAGGAGGTGGCGTTGGAACTCCACCTATGTATAATTTATGTAAAAAGCTTTTAAATGCTGGAAAAAAGCCAATTGTAGTACTTGGTTTTAATACAGAAGAAGATGTTTTTTTTGAAAAAGAATTTAAAGATTTGGGCGTAGATGTTTATATTTCAACTGTAGATGGAAGTTATGGAACTAAAGGATTTGTAACAGATATTATCAAAAATTTAAATGGATATTCATATTTTTATGCATGTGGTCCGATGCCAATGTTAAAAGCTATATGTATGTCCATATCGGATATACATGGACAAGTTAGCCTAGAAGAGCGTATGGGATGTGGATTTGGTGCTTGTATGGGTTGTACAATTGAAACCAAAAATGGATACAAAAGAGTTTGCAAAGATGGTCCTGTTTTTAAAAAGGAGGAAGTAATATGGTAAAAAATGATAGATTAAAAGTAACTTTAAGTGGCGTAAAACTTGATAATCCTGTTATTCCTGCAAGTGGAACATTTGGATTTGGATATGAATTTACTAAATTCTACGATATAAATATATTGGGCTCTATTTCATTTAAGGGAACAACGAAAGATGCGAGATATGGCAATCCATTGCCTCGTATTGCTGAATGTAAAGAAGGTCTTATAAATTCAATAGGACTTCAAAATCCCGGCATTGATTCTGTTATTATAAATGAACTTCCTAAGTTAAAAGCATGTTTTAAAAAGCCATTAATAGCTAATATAAGTGGATTTTCAATTGATGAATATGTGGAATGTTGCAAAAAAATTGACAAAGAAGATCAAGTTGAAATTATTGAAGTAAATATCAGCTGTCCAAATGTCCATAATGGTGGAATGGCTTTTGGAACAAATCCTGAATCTGCTAAAGAGGTTACAAAAGAGGTCAAAGCAGTTACTACAAAACCTGTATATGTAAAACTTACACCTAATGTTACAAACATTGTTGAAATTGCAAAAGCATGTGAAGAAGGTGGAGCAGATGGTATTGTTTTAATAAATACAATGCTTGGAATGAGAATAAATCTTAAGACTAAAAAGCCTGTAATAGCAAATAAAATGGGAGGTTTTTCAGGTCCTGCAATTTTTCCAGTAGCATTAAGAATGGTATATCAAGTTTATGAAGCAGTAAATATTCCAATAATTGGAGTGGGAGGAATTTCATCTGCAGAAGATGTTATTGAAATGATGCTTGCAGGTGCAAGTGCAGTTGAAATTGGAGCTGCTAATTTAAAAAATCCATATGTATGCAAAGAAATAATTGAAAATCTACCTGAGGTTATGGATAAGTATGGAATTGAAAAATTAACTGATGTTATTGGAATGGCACATCAAAGCTAATATTTTGAAACATTAATTTATAAAAAGAAATAAGGATGGGTCTTAAAAGTAAGGACCGTCCCAAAAATAAACTAAAGAAAAAGGAGAATATCAACAAAAACAAAGATTAGGAATTATGTTGGAAATAGTATAAAAAAGGAGATTAGTATGGGAAAAGACGTTATAATAGCATGTGATTTTAAAAACAAAGAAGAAACATTTAAATTTCTTGATTTGTTTGAAGGAGAAAAATTATTTTTAAAAATAGGAATGGAGCTTTTTTATTCAGAAGGACCAGAGATAGTAAAGGAAATTAAAAGAAGAGGTCATAAGATATTTTTAGACTTAAAACTTCATGATATTCCAAATACTGTAGAAAAAGCAATGAAATCATTAGCAAATCTTGATGTAGATATGACAAATGTTCATGCAGCTGGAACAATTGATATGATGAAAGCTGGTTTAAAAGGTTTAACTAAAGAAGATGGAACAAGACCTTTACTTATAGCAGTTACACAGCTTACATCAACAAGTCAAGAAAGAATGGAAAAAGAGCTATTAATAAATAAACCAATAGAAGATGTAGTAATGCATTATGCAGAAAATACACAAAAAGCAGGACTAGACGGAGTTGTATGCTCTCCACTAGAAGTACAAGCAGTTAAACAAAGATGTGGAAAAGACTTTATAACAGTAACACCAGGAATAAGATTTGCCGCAAAAGATGCAGGAGATCAAGTTAGAATAACAACACCAGCAAAAGCTAAAGAGCTAGGCTCAGACTACATAGTAGTAGGAAGACCAATAACTCAAGCCGAAGATCCAGTACAAGCCTACAAATTATGCAAAGAACAATTCTGCTAAATTTAGTAAAGAATCAAAAAAACGGGGACGGTCCTGGAAGAAGAAAAAGAGGGACGGTCCTGGAAGAAGAAAAAGAGGGACGGTCCTGCAAGAAAGAAAAGGGGGACGGTCCTACAAAAAATAAAAAGAGATACAACCCCCCAAAAAAGAAAGGAAACGATTATTATGGAAAATTTAGAAACAAAAATTGCAAAGGATTTATTATCAATAGAGGCTATATTTTTAAAGCCAGATGACCCTTTTACATGGGCAAGTGGAATCAAAAGTCCAATTTACTGTGACAACAGATTAACTTTAACATCACCAATGGTTAGAAATGATGTTGAAGAAGGATTAGCAAGTTTAATTCAAGAAAATTTCCCAGGAGCGGAGGTACTAATGGGAACAAGTACAGCAGGTATAGCACATGCTGCCATTACAGCAGATATTTTAGGATTACCAATGGGATATGTAAGAGGCAGCAGTAAGGATCACGGAAGAAAAAATCAAATAGAAGGACGATTAATAAAAGGACAAAAAGTTGTTGTTGTAGAAGATTTAATTTCAACTGGAGGAAGTGTTATAGAAGTTGTAAATGTATTAAGAGAAGCAGGTGCAATTGTATTAGGTATTGTTAGTATATTCACATATAACATGGAAAAAAGTGTTAAAGCATTATCAGAAGCCAAAGTCAAAAATGTAAGTTTGTCAAACTTTGACACGATGGTAGAAGTAGCTGCAGAGCAAGGATATATAAAACCAGAAGCAAAAGAAAAATTAATAAAATTTAGAAATAATCCAAGTGATGAAAGCTGGATTGGATAATTAAAATTGTGGAACTGTCTATGACAAAACCTTAGAGCGATGAGCCTTTTTAAAGGACCGTCCCAAAAAAAGAAGGAGGATATATATGAAGAACTTGATTGGCATTGAGGATTTTTCTAAAAGTGAAATTGATGAATTAATTGAAGTGGGAAAAGATATTATTGATAATAAAGATTTGTATAAAGAAAAATGCAAAGGTAAAATTTTGGCTACATTATTTTTTGAACCAAGTACAAGAACAAGACTTAGTTTTGAGTCTGCTATGTTGAGTTTAGGTGGAAATGTAATTGGATTTTCTTCTGCTGAAAATACTTCTACATCAAAAGGTGAAACACTTGCAGATACTATAAAAGTAGTTAGCTGTTATTCAGATATAATAGCAATGAGGCACCCAAAAGAAGGTGCGCCTTTAGTTGCTGCCATGAATTCAAAGGTTCCAATTATAAATGCTGGTGATGGTGGTCATAATCATCCAACTCAAACATTGCTTGATTTATTAACGATAAGTAAGGAAAAAGGTAGATTAAATGATTTAACAATAGGTCTTTGTGGTGACTTAAAATTTGGAAGAACTGTTCATTCACTTGTAACTGCAATGTCATTATATAAAAATATCAAGTTTGTATTAATATCACCAAAAGAGCTAAAAATGCCTGATTATATAAAAACAGAGATTTTAGAAAAAAATAATATTGAGTATATTGAAACAGATGATTTAGAAAATAATATTTCTAAACTTGATATTTTATATATGACAAGAGTTCAAAAAGAAAGATTTTTAAATGAAGAAGATTATATAAGATTAAAAGATGTTTATATATTAGATAAAGAAAAAATGAATAAAGCTAAACAGGACTTATGTGTATTACACCCACTACCACGAGTAAATGAAATATCACAAGAAGTTGATGATGATCCTAGAGCATGCTATTTTAAACAAGTTGAATATGGTAGATATATGCGTATGGCAATAATTTTAAAGCTTTTAAAAGAAAATGGAAGTTTATAAAAATATTTTATATATTTGGGTTTATAGGTATATCCTGTATAAAAACCTAAATCTTGTGCGTGAGGAATAAAAAATATGAATATAGATAGTATAAAAAATGGATATGTAATAGATCATATAAAAGCCGGCCAAGCAATGAAAATTTATGAATACTTGAAACTAGGAGATTTAGACTGCTCTGTTGCAATAATAAAAAATGCTAAAAGTAACAAAATGGGAAAAAAAGATATAATAAAAATAGATGAAAAAATAAACATAGATTTTAATGTTCTAGGATACATAGATCACAACATAACAATAAATATAATAGAAAACAATAAAAAAATAAAAAAGTTTCATCCAGATTTAGAAGAAGAGCTAATAAATATAGTAAAATGCAAAAATCCAAGATGTATTACATCAATAGAGCGAGGTCTAAAACAAATTTGTGTACTAAAAGATAAAGAAAATGCAATATACAGATGTAAATATTGCGATGCAGAAGTATAAAAAATGATAAGATAGAAAAACGGGGACGGTCCTTCGAAAACATTAGTTGCTCTAACGTTTTCAAAGGACCGTCCCCACTTTTCTTAGATTACATAACTTGACAAAATATAAAAAATATGGTATAATATTTTATAGCATTTTGAAAACAAGGAAGAAATTTAATAGAACCTTGTTTTTTTTCTTTTTTACAGAAAATAATTATATATTAGGGGGAATTAAATGAAAGAATTTTTTTACAACATTAAATGTGTATGGAAATATTCTAAAGACGAAAAGATGAAAATCGTGATTTATTTTATTCTCAGTATATTTGGTGTAATTGCAAGTATAATTTATCCGATTATTTCTGCAAAGATTATAGTTAACTTGACAGACAACAAAATTAGGCAGTTTGTATATATGGGAATAATCTTTACATCAATCGTAATATTAAATGATATAATTAATTTTTCAAAAAGTATGCTATATGAAAAAATATTCAGAAAAGTTTATACAAATATTCAATATAATTTAGGTTCAGAAATTCTAAAATTAACCAATAAAACATTAAATGAAAATAGTTCAGGAGTATTTATTCAAAGACTAGTTGGTGATACTAGGACAATATCTACTATATTTACAGATATAAATACATATATAAACGGGATACTGACAAATATCGGTGTATTAATTACATATTTTATTTTGAGTAAACCAATGTTTATATTTGCATTAATTTCATTTTCAATAAGACTTATTATTGAAACAATTCGAATCAACAAATATAATAAAAATGACAAAGAATATAGGAAAGAAAATGATGAAATAACTGGATTTTCTGGAGAACTTGTTTGTGGCGCAAAAGATATAAAGATGCTCAATGGCGAAAGTAGTTTTTTAAATGAATTAAAAAATAAATTTGTAAGCTTAAATTTTATGCATTACAAAAAAGAAAGTACGAATTTAATATATTTGCTCTTTAGATGGATTTGGGCAGAGTTATCGTATTTTATAATGATAGTAATTGTTGCTATTTCAGTAAATAATGAACAAATATCAATTCCAGTAGGAGTTGTAATATTCAACTTTGGTAATAGATATAATATGTTAGTTGGATATATTATAAATTTTTATGAATTGATAAAAAAATTCAATCTATCTGCAACAAGAATATTTGAAATTTTTAAAAGTTCCAAATATGAAAAAGAAACTTTTGGTGAAGAACATTTAAGCAAAATTGATGGAAACTTTGAATTTAAAAATGTTTCATTTAAATATGATAAAAAACAAGTACTAAACGACATAAATTTTAATGTTAAGTCAAATGAAACGGTAGCTTTTGTTGGAAAAAGCGGTGCAGGTAAAACAACAATATTTAATCTTTTATGCAAAATGTATGATAGTTACAATGGAACAATAACCATTGATGGAATAGACATAAAAAATTTAGATAAAGATACTATAAGAGGAAATATAACAATTGTTAGTCAAAGTCCATATATATTTAATATGAGCATAAGGGAAAATTTAAGACTAGTTAAGCAAGATTTAACGGACGAAGAAATGAAACAAGCATGTAAGATGGCGTGTTTAGATGATTATATAGAGCAATTACCACAAAAATACGATACAATTGTAGGTGAAGGGGGAGTAACACTTTCTGGAGGACAAAAGCAAAGACTTGCAATCGCAAGAGCATTTGTACAAAAAACAGAAATTATATTATTAGATGAAGCAACAAGTAGTTTAGATAATGAAACACAATTAAAAATACAGCAAGCAATTGAAAATCTTCAAAAAGAGTATACTATTTTAATAATAGCTCACAGATTATCTACTGTGAGAAATGCAGACAGAATATTAATGTTATCTGAAGGCAAAATAATTGCAGAAGGAAATCACAGTAAATTAATAAAAGAATGTAAGAAGTATAGAGATTTATATGAAAATGAGATAATTAAAGAAGTTTAAATGAAAAAATGGGGACGGTCCTTTGAAAACGCTAATTGCTCTAACGTTTTCAAAGGACCGTCCCCGTTTTTCTATTAAATTTTAAAAAAACTATTAATAGACGATCTTCTATGATATAATTCAAGCAAAGAAAATTAAAGGTAGAAAATATAAAATAACGGAGGAAAATAAAATTGGAAGAGCTAATAATTTTATTATGCAATCTAGGTTATACAAATGAGGAAAGTAAAGAAATATTAAGTACATACCCACTAAATACATATAAACCAGAAACATTAAAAAAGAGAATTGAAGAAATAAATATGTATATGGAAAAGCTAGGATATAGTAGAGCAGAATTAATAAAAGTGACAAAAAGTCTGCCAACAATATATGGCTTAAGTATAGATAATATAAGACAAAAAATAGAAGATATGGAAAAGTTAGGATATAGTAAAGCAGAAGTAATAAAAATGACAAAAAATCTGCCAGCAATATATGGATATAGTATAGAAAATATAAAACAAAAAATAGAAGACGTGAAAAAGTTAGGATATAGTAAAGAAGAAGTAATAAAAATGACAAAAAGTATGCCATCACTATATGGCTATAGTACAGATACATTAAAACAAAAAATAGAAGATATGGAGGAACTAGGATATAGTAAAGAAGAAGTAATAAAAATGACAAAAAGTATGCCATCAATATATGGCTATAGTATAGAAAATATAAAACAAAAAATAGAAGACGTGAAAAAGTTAGGATATAGTAAAGAAGAAGTAATAAAAATGACAAAAAGTATGCCATCAATATATGGCTATAGTATAGACACATTGAAACAAAAAATAGAAGATATGGAAAAGTTAGGATATAGTAAAGCAGAAGTAATAAAAATGACAAAAAAGCTGCCATCAATATATGGCTTAAATATGGACAATATGAAACAAAAAATAGAAGATGTGAAAAAACTAGGATATAGTAAAGAAGAAGTAATAAGAATGACAAAAAATCTGCCATCAATATATAGCTATAGTATAGACACATTAAAACAAAAAATAGAAGATATGGAAAAGCTAGGATATAGTAAAGAAGAAGTAATAAGAATGACAAAAAATCTGCCATCAATAT